>RCUQ01000016.1_pt1 | contig 274804 bp, 261 predicted proteins | sample 2166351 | NCBI WGS metagenome assembly RCUQ01 (sample SAMN09932597, study PRJNA488358) | compost metagenome | feature: garden; material: soil; isolation source: compost soil in acetonitrile-enriched culture | place: Germany: Experimental Botanical Garden Goettingen | collected 2016-01-27 | reverse complement strand
ACCCGCGACCTCCGGCGTGACAGGCCGGCACTCTAACCGACTGAGCTACACCCGCACTTTCTTCAAGAAATCCACCTCCTGGAAGGGAAACCTCTTGGCCGGGCGACCTCAATCGCTCGGTTGGCGGCTGTCTAAGAGGTTCGGGATCGGGTGTCAAGCAGGTTTCAAGACAAAAGGATGACGCCTTCAATGTTTTATCCACAGCCGCTCTTTTTTGCGCATATCCGACGAAAAATTCAAAAAAACATCACGAAGGCTCTTGCGGTTTTTTTCCGATCCGCATAGATCACGGCCACCGACGCGGCGGACACGATCCGGTCTCGCGAAGGGCGATTAGCTCAGTTGGTAGAGCGCCTCGTTTACACCGAGGATGTCGGGAGTTCGAGTCTCTCATCGCCCACCATTCTTTTCTTATCCTTTATTATGGACTTATACGCGATTTGATTTCGCGGGTATTTGAGCCGCGCTCGCACAGATCTGCCTATTCGTTGCAAAATCCGCGCTGCCGCTCCCACAAGCCTGTGATATGCAAGGCGTGAGCAACAGGCTGCGAACCGTGTTCTTTCTGCAGCCACATCAAATTTGTGAGAGAGCCGACCCGATGCGCTTCGCCTGCCTCCCCCTTCTCTTCGCCGCAACATTCTGCGTTTCGCCAGCCGCGGCAAAGGACGCAGCAAAGCTTCGTCCCGCAACGGCAACGGAAATTCGGCAGACGCTGACAAAGACGTCCAATCTAAAAGATGCCCCAAATGGCTACCAGTATCGGGAAGGCGGCAAGATCGGCTACAGGATCGACAACGGGAAGATCTGCGTGCTCCAGCAGCGCAAAAGCGAATGCGTCATGGTCTATACCGACGGTAAGCGGCTTGAGACGATCGATCGCCGTGGAAATCGCAACTTCCTGAATTGATTCGAACGGAGCGCGGCAGAGGCGCGAATTCAGCCACTCCCTTAAAATCCTGACATTGCGCATCGATCGACCGTTTTGCGACGGCTTCGGCACAATAATCTCTCCACAGGCGCCAATCTGAAAAGATTCGCGGAGCAAACTGCTCCGCCTCGTGCAAAACGGGGAAGCGACGAAGCGCTTCACGCGCATGTTCGCCTTCAAAACCTTTCAGAATCAATATCCCGGCTTTGTCACATCGCCGAAGACTTCGCTTTTGCCAGACGCTTTATCCCCGCCATCCCAACACCTTCTAGAATCAAGGCCCGCGCCAACAGCGCAGTGACCAGAAGGAATGGTAGGATGAAGAGAAGAATTGCCCCACGACACAAGCCCTGCAGACCAGTGCGAGGTGCCAGTCATGCTTGACCTTTGCCTCTCCACCACAAGTCTGGCGACAATCCTGGCGAACAAGGTAGCCATCGTACCGCCCTACCCGGCGCCTTCGGGCTATCGCTGGAAAACAGTCACCGAGAGCTGTGCCGTCGTGCGCGAAAAGAATCAATCTGTTATCGAACTTGTAAGGACCGCGGCATGAGCGAACTTCTTTCCATTCGTCCAGCCGCGATGCGCCAAGCCGCCACCCGCTGCTTTCCGTCACTCAACTGGAATGCGACACTTCCCTGGCTGAGAGCCATTACTGTCCATACTGCACGTAGAAGGCTGATCAATCCGCGCGTCGTCTATCCGAACTGGAGGATGAGCGGTTCGTCCGAAGCATCGAGCGGTGCCGGGACGCTGAAAGTATCGCTTGAATATCCAGCCGGTGTCTTCACGCTCGCAAATGAGTGTATTGCGGTAGGCGGCTCGGCTGTCGCATTTCCCGTCGGCAATCTGGCGCTTACATTCAACGTCACGGTCCCACGCGGGGCAAAATTCTGGCTGAGACCGCTCGTCAACATTCCCTCAGGCGTCAACTGGACACAGATGGCAGGCGGCAACGAGTCCAATTACGGCATTGCATCCGGCGATTTCATGGACATCAGCACGAGCGACGTTGCCGACCACACCGGGGGCGGAAGCGTAGGCGCGGCGAACGGCAGTCTCTATCTTCCCATGGTCATCGCCACGGAGCATAGGGAGGCGGCGCCGATCATCTTCGGCACCAGCCGTGCTGCCGGCGGCACCTATATCAATGACAGCAACGGTGACGCCGGAATCGAGTGCGTCATCCTGGGCAGAAACCACGGCTACACCAACCACGCCATCGCAGCCACGCTTCTGGCAAGCTGGAACGCAGGCACGCATACCTATCTCGGGCAGTTGATCACAGCGGGCTACTGGACGCATGTGATCAACGAATACGGCATCAACGATACCGGTGATACCGCCGCCGCCCTTGCCGGGCGCCGAACAACCTTTGCCAGCTGGGTGAAGGGGCTTCGTTCGGATATCGTCGTTATCGGCGAAACACTCTATCCACGGACCAGCAGCACGGATGGCTATGCCAGCAAGGCAAACCAGACGATTTCGAGCCAACCGGTCGCGGAATTCAACAATCTGGTACGCAGCGGGATTTCCGGTGAGGACTATTACTGGGACGCCGCGGACGGGCTCGATCCGGCTCGCGAGGGGAAATACCCGGTTACGCGCAATCCCAACGACATCTCCTATACACCGACATTCTTCACTGCGGGGCTTTCCGGCACGACGCTGACAGTTTCGTCCGTGACATCCGGTCCGGCGCTCGGTGTGGGCGTGCCCATCAATGCCGCAGGCGCTGCGCCCAACCTGTGGATCGTAAGGCAGTTGAGCGGCACAGCGGGGACTGTCGGGAGCTATGAAGTCAATCGCGCCCATAACGGGTTCCCGAACAAACCTGCCCTCGCCGCCGGGACAAGTTTCACGACCGCGGGTTACACGACAAGAGATGGCCTGCATGCAGAATGGCTCGGGGCAGAAATGATCGTCAACAACAAGGGACCAGCGCTGCTGGACCTGCTGGCGGCTTGAATACAGCCATGCGTCACCCGATCATCCCGCTCCATTGGAGCGGGATTCTTTTTAACGCGATTGCCATTTCAAGATTCCAGGCAATGCGACGATGACTTGATACAACTTTCATGCAGATGCCAAGAGTGAGAAATCAATGGAAAAGGGCAGCGGTACTTTCCGGCATTCATCAGTTATATAGAAGACTATGCTGGAAAGACTTATTGCATATTCGAAGTACAAAGACGAAAGATCGATCTGACGATGCCTCTTCCAAAAGAAAACCTTGTTATAGTCCAATATGCGGGCGATTTTCGTGAGGCGGCATTACGGCTTTCCGAGGATGGGGCAGAAACCTATCGGGCACAGCGCTACACGGTCGACTATGTGCAGTCTCTTGCGAGCCGCTATCATGTGACCACGATTACCGGCTTTACCGCCGAGCCTTACGACAGCATTCTTCCAAGCGGCGCACGTGCCATCGGTGCCGGGTTCACAGACCGCTTCCACGCCCCGACGATTCTCGATCTCGTTCGAAAGACCAATCCCGATCGCCTGATCCTGCGTCTGCCCAACCCGATTCTGCTGAGATGGGCAGCCCGCAAAGGGGTACCGACACTGGCACTTCTTGCCGACTCGTTTCCTGCCAAAACCCTCAAAGAGCGCTTCAAGCGCCGTGTTATCGCGCACTATCTCAAGTCTCCCAACGTTACGCTTGTGGCGAATCACGGAAGAAGGGCTGCGCGCCAACTGGTCGATATCGGCGTGCCTGCAAATAAGGTCGTCGCATGGGATTTTCCGGCACAGGATACGCCTCACGACAGAGAGGCGAAGCTTTCGGCGCAAGGCCGCAAAATCCTGTATGCCGGTCTACTGAGTGCAGCGAAGGGTGTCGATGATCTTTTGCATGCGACGGCCAGCCTGAAGCGGGACGGCAAACCGATCACGGTCGATCTTTATGGCAAAGGGGAAACCGACAGGCTGACGCAACTGGCGAAGACGCTCGGGATAGAGGCTGAAGTAACCTTCAGGGGACTTGTTGCCAACAGCGAGATGGTTCCGGCCATGTCCGCCGCAGATATCATCGTCGTGCCAAGCCGCCACGATTATTCGGAAGGGCTGCCGCTTACGATTTATGAAGCGCTTTGTTCCCGAACTCCGCTGGTGGCCTCCGACCATCCGATGTTTCTGGAGAATATCGAGGACGGTTTCAGCTGCGTCATGTTTCCTGGCGGCAACGCGAGTGCGCTCGCGACAAAGATCGACGGGGCGCTGACCGATGCCGCTCTCTACTCCAGGCTCTCGGCCAATGCCCCGGAGGCATGGGAAAAGATCCAGATTTCGCTAAAATGGGCGGACGTTATCGAAGGCTGGCTGGCCAGCCGCTAGACGAACTGGTGCATAGCAAACGCCAGGACCGAAAGAGCGATCAGCAGAATCGTGAACATGCCCTGGCGGCGAACAGGATAACCGCACATTTTCCATAGGATGATGTAATCCGCATAACTGCGCAGACCATAGGCGACGGCTGCACCGAGCGTGCCGTAATGGTATGTCAGCAGCACCAGCGCCACCAGGTAGAAGGGCATTTCGAGAAGATGCACTTTCAGGATCGTGGTGGAGCGCCCCCAGGCTTGCAATGCGGTGTAGGGAAGTATGCCGAGGCAATTGGCCCAAAGCCCGACCGCATAGATTTTTGCGACCGCGCTGACTTCGACATAGATGGGGTCCCTGAGCCACAGGTAATAGACGAGATCGCTCGCCACGATGGCTGCACCGCAAATGCCGAACCAGATCCAGATGATCTTGCTCTTTGAGGAAAACAGCGCTTCGCGGTGGTCATCGGCGGTTCCGGTCGAGAGTTTCGGAAAGATCGATCTGGACATCGCCATAGGCAATATCCCCAACCGGCCAATCGAATTTACCGCGATACTGTAGGCGGCAACATCCGAGGCACCGGCGAAACGGGCAATGATGACCTGATCGATGCGGGTGAAGATCGGATCGAGGATATTCACGGCGGCGATCGAAGAGCCGAATTTCAGCAGCGAAATCATGGTGGACTTCGACACGGAAAACAGCGCCACTAGATCGAACAGGCGGCCGACCACAATGGCGTACAATACCAGCAGCACGAAGCGGCACAGGATGACGGCGATGATCAGATCGGGCAGATGATCGGAGACATAATAGGCCGTGAACAGCGGCACGAGCTGATAGAGTATCGACCCGACCAGCTGCAGGCTGTTGGCCATCTTGAAGCGCTCCTCGCCATCGAGAGCACCGTTCAAGGTGGACGTGATCATCAGCACCGCAATGCCAAACATCATCCAGGGGAGCGCGGTCGCAACGTCCTTGACCATCTCGCTTTCACTGTGGCCGGCATAGAGGAAAAAGGCTCCTCCCCCGACAATCGCGATCAAGGCCCCCCAGGCCGTATTCAGCGCAGCGGCCGACCAGATGATATCGGCCTTCGCCTGCCTGCCCTCGGCTCGGCTGATCGCTGTCGTTACCGATCTCGAAATGCCGAAATCGAGAATGCCGAAATATCCGAAGACGATCCAGACAAGCGACAGCGCACCGTATTTCTCAGCCCCAATGGCGTGAAGATAAAGCGGTACGGTAATGAGGATGATGAGTATCGGGAGAGCCGACCCTAGAAGATTGACGGCAATATGCCTTAGATTGAACACACGCGCCCCGCGATGCAGTTAGTGAACCGACGCGGCATTGGCACCGCGCCGGATAAGATCGACAATCAGCCCTCGAGCACCTTTGCCCGCAGGTATTTTCCATAGGCGCTCTTGCCATAAGCTTCGGCCAGCTTTGTAAGGCCGGCCGCGTCGATGAATCCCATTCTGTAGGCGATTTCCTCGGGGCAGCAGATCTTGAAGCCCTGGCGACGCTCCAGTGTCGCGACGAATTCGGAGGCTTCGAGCAGACTGTCCGGCGTTCCGGTGTCGAGCCAAGCGTAACCGCGGCCCATCTGTTCGACATTGAGAGCACCGCGCTCGAGATAGGCGCGGTTGACGTCGGTGATCTCGAGTTCGCCGCGCGGCGAAGGCTTGAGGTTGGCAGCGATTTCGACCACGTCCTTGTCGTAGAAGTAGAGCCCGGTCACGGCCCAGCTGGAGCGCGGAGCTGCCGGCTTTTCCTCGATCGAGACGGCCCGCATCGACTTGTCGAATTCAACGACGCCATACCGTTCCGGATCGTTGACATGATAGGCGAAGACGGTTGCTCCGTCGGGCCGCTTCATCGCGTTTTTCAGAAGATCGGTGATACCGTGGCCGTAGAAGATGTTGTCGCCGAGGATGAGGCAGGACGGGCTGTCACCGATGAAGTCGGCGCCGATGATATAGGCCTGCGCCAGACCATCCGGCGATGGCTGGACCGCGTAGCTGAGCGAGATGCCCCATTGCGAACCGTCGCCCAGCAGGCGCTCGAACAGTGGCATGTCGGCGGGCGTCGAGATGATCAGGATCTCGCGGATCCCGGCCAGCATCAGCGTCGACAGCGGATAGAAGATCATCGGCTTGTCATAGATCGGCATCAATTGCTTGGAGACGACCCGGGTCATCGGGTGAAGCCGCGTGCCGCTGCCGCCGGCGAGAATAATGCCCTTCATATGTATCGCCCCTGATCCTTAAGTTCGAGCCAGTCGCTCGACGATGATGGAAGTGGACTGTTTCCAGTCGGGAAGTCGTGTGCCGTGGCGGGCCTCAAGCAGGCTGCAGTCGAGCCGTGAGTTGGCAGGCCGTTTCGCCGGCGTCGGATAGGCGCTCGACGGGATGCGGCCGACTTCTGAGGTCGGGCCTCCCATGCCGGCGGATCGTGCGAAAATCTCGATGGCGAAATCCGCCCAGCTGCCTTCGCCGGTTCCGGTCATGTGGAAGGTGCCGCGCAGGGTCGGATCGTCGCTTTCGAGAAGATTGGCCGCGATGACCAAGACTGCATCGGCGATATCGAGCGCCGAGGTCGGGTTGCCGACCTGATCGTCGACCACATTCAGACTGTCGCGCGTCTCGGCGAGCTTGAGCATGGTCTTCAGGAAATTCTTGCCGAACGGGCTGTAGACCCAGGCGGTGCGCAGGATGGCGTGGTTCGGGGTTGCAGCCGTCACGGCGTTCTCACCGGCCAGTTTGGAGCGGCCATAGGCACCGATCGGCGCCACGGGATCGCTTTCGACATAGGGGGCGACCTTGGAGCCGTCGAAAACATAGTCGGTAGAGATGTGGATGACCGGTACGCCAAGTGCAGCCGCCGCTTCAGCGATCTTGCCGGCGGCGACACCGTTGACGACGGTTGCCGCCTCCTCATCGCCTTCCGCCTGATCAACGGCCGTATAGGCGGCGGCAGAGACGATCACGTCCGGCCGGGTCTTTTGCAATGCAGCCTCGATCGTCTCTGGTGCGGAAAGGTCGAGTTCCGGGCGACCGAGTGCGATCACCTCGAAACGTCCGTCCTTTGCGCCACGCTCCAGCAGGGACAGAACGACCTGCCCTTCCCGGCCTGTGACGACCATGCGCTTGAGAGTGCTCATGCGGAGGCTTCCTTGGCGGCAGCCTGCTTGCCGACATCGAGCAGGCCGAGACGGTTGCCTTCATAGCCTTTACGCAGCGGTGCCCACCACCACTCGTTTTCCAGATACCAGCGCACCGTCTTTTCGATGCCGGTGTCGAAATTCTCTTCAGCCTTCCAGCCAAGTTCGGTTTCCAGCTTGGTCGCGTCGATCGCGTAGCGGGCATCATGGCCCGGACGGTCGGTGACATAGGTGATCAGGCTGGCATGGGATTTGGCCTGCGGACGCAAGCCATCCATCAACTCGCAGATGCGGGTGACGACATCGATGTTGCGGCGCTCGTTGCGGCCGCCGACATTGTAGGTCTCGCCGATCCGGCCCCGTTCGGCGATGATATCGAGGGCACGGGCGTGATCCTCGACATAGAGCCAGTCGCGAATGTTGGCGCCATTGCCGTAAACCGGCAGCGGCTTGCCATCGAGAGCGTTGAGGATGATCAGCGGGATCAGCTTTTCCGGGAAATGATAGGGACCGTAATTGTTCGAGCAGTTCGACACCACGACCGGGAAACCATAGGTGCGCGCCCAGGCCTTGGCCAGGTGATCGGATGCCGCTTTCGAAGCCGAATAGGGAGAGCTCGGATCGTAGGGGGTTTCTTCGGTAAACAGGCCGTCATCGCCGAGCGAGCCGTAAACCTCGTCGGTCGAAACATGCAGAAAGCGAAATGCCTGCTTCTCGGCCGCATCAAGCGTCAGCCAATACTGGCGGGCGCATTCGAGCATGGTGAACGTGCCGATGACGTTGGTGTCGATAAAGTCCTTGGCGCCGGTGATCGAGCGGTCGACATGGCTTTCGGCGGCGAGATGCATGATTCGGTCGGGCCGGAAGCTGGTTATCGCCTGTTCGATCGCGGCCCGGTCACAAATATCCGCCTGCAGGAACCGGTAACCGGGACGGTTGCCGATGGCCTTCACCGAGGTTTCGGTGCCCGCATAGGTCAGCTTGTCGATGTTGAGGACCTCATAGCCCTTGTTAAGGACGAGATGCCTGACGACTGCCGATCCGATGAAACCTGCTCCACCTGTCACCACTACGCGCATCTGAACAATTCTCCGTACATCATCGCGGATCACGGCCGCGGCAGGAAAGTCGAGGAAGGCAACCGAAAAGCTGCCGTCCGGGCAAGATCAGGTATGCCTCAATAGGTGAAGACGGTGCCAAGGTCGGCCAGCGACGGCTGCTTCCTGTCCTTCTGGGAAAGCGCTGCCTTATCCGCATCGACCGGCCAATCGATGCCGAGCGCCGGATCGTTCCACAACAGGCCACGATCATGTTCGGCGCTGTAATAGTTGGTCACCTTGTAGCTGATCTCGGTATTGGGTGCGAGCGTGCAGAAACCATGGGCAAAACCGGGCGGTACCCAGAGCTGCCTGCCGTTCTCGGCCGTCAGTTCGACCGCGACATGCTTTCCATAGGTCGGTGAACCGGTTCGGATGTCGACCGCAACGTCGAGCAATGCGCCTGCGATGCAGCGCACCAGCTTACCCTGCGCCATCGGATCCAGCTGGAAATGCAGCCCGCGTACCGTGCCGACTTCAGCCGAAAGCGACTGGTTGTCCTGCACGAACTCGAAGTCACCGACATGCTCGGCAAACAGCGACTGGCGGAACGTCTCCATGAAATAGCCGCGGCTGTCGCCGAACTTCTTCGGTTCAATCAGCAAGACGTCAGGGATAGCAAGCTTTGCGAAATTCATTTCGTCCGACAATCCTCAAATTTAAAGTGAGCTTCGGCACATCGCCGCTGCAGGGAGTGACCGGCATTTCGAGTGCCAGTCCCGCCTTCCCTTATCAATGCTCGTCATTGTCAATCCGACGGATATAGTTAGCAATACCGCGGCCGAGCTTGGACCCCGTTCCAGTCGACGCCGGTTCGGCGGCGACAGCGTCCAGATCGGTACGCAAAAGATCTCTCAATTCAGTTTCGTCATAGGCAACGGAAAGACCCGGCGCGCCATCCAGCTGCTGGCAGGTCGCAAGTTGGTGGTCATTGCGGTGCTCGCCCAAGGATGCCCTGCGAGGAAAAAGAATGATCGGCTTGTTATACCGACGCGCAGTCAGGACACTACCCGTCCCGGCATGAGAAACGATACGGCTGGCACTGGCGAACCTCTCGGCAAGCTCTTCAGGCAGAGCCATACGGCAAAATTCGAAATTGCGCGGGATATATTGCCCGTGACCGATCTGGGCAAATATCGTTTCGGAAAGATCCGGCGCGATCGTATCCATGATTTGCACCAGGCGATCGAAGGGCAACTGCGTACCCACAGTCAGCAAGATCACAGGATACTACCCCAATAAAGAGGTCCTTTCGGACGGGACAGATGCTGCCATTGCGTGAGCCACAGATCAGCAAACTTGCCTGCAATGCGACCACTCATGGAAAGCTCGATCGAATTCGCGACGCTCTCCACCCATATGGTCCTGCAGCCGAACATCTTTCCGATCATGATCGCGATTAGCCCAGGTGCTGCGCCCGTCGAGATGACAAGATCCGGCCGCTCCCTGCGTATCAGCAAGAAGATATCTCGGGCACACCTGACCACAGACATGGGGGTATCCCGGTTACAATCTTCAATGATGTAACATTTCTCCAATCCGGCGTTTTCTGCCAGCCCCGGAAAGGTGTTCGCATAGATCATTTCGACTCCGGTCAGGTCCTCCCGCAAGACCATCATCTCATCCCAATGGCCCCCGCCAGAGGTTATTGCGAGTACCCTAGTCAAAATTGAACGCCCCTATATTCAACTCAGTTCTTACAATAACGAACCGATAACATTATTTGCCATCGAACTATGTCTACAGCAACGCAATTGAAACTCACTTACATGCTTTTTTAATTTATTATTAACGCTGATGATGTGGTTTTTCTGCCACGAGCGTTCCGGACGCCTCTACTCCCGAGACAAGCTCAATCAGCAAACCCGTGAAGCAGCTTCAGAAGTTCGACCAATCCAACCAATTTGGCATGATTCATCAAATGTGAACCCCACCTCTCGTAACGTTGCTCACTCATCCCTGGTATTGGCACGTTAATGAGGCATTGCTTGGCTACGAATAACGGGCATCCCTCAATCCGATCGGCCCTTGCCGCAACACGGCAGGCATTTGTCGGCGTTGCCATCTTGAGCGCCGTCAGCAACATCCTGATGCTGGTCAGCCCGCTATTCATGATGCAGGTCTATGACCGGGTCCTGACAAGCCATAGCATACCCACACTTGCAGCTCTTTCGCTTCTCGCTGCCGGTATCTATGCCGTTCTGGCAATCATCGAGATCCTGCGCTCGAAAATCCTGCTGCAGATAGGGCGCCGCCTCGACGAGCAGTTGAACATGCCGTCGATCATGGCGACGCTTGCCGTACCTGTCGCCGGCCAGGAAGGCGCTCAATCTGCTCCGCTTCGTGATCTGGACCAGATCCGGCAGTTCATGAGCGGTCCCGGCCCGATCGCGATCGCCGATCTGCCATGGATGCCGATATTCGTCTTCCTGCTTTACCTCTTCCATCCGCTATTCGGCCTTGCCGTCGTCGGCGGCGCAATCGTCCTGTTAAGCCTGACGCTTTGCAGCGAGTTGCTGCTGAGAAAACCGAGCAGGCAAGCGGCGCAGCGGTTGGCCAGTCGCTGGGAGCTTTCCGAAGCGGGCCGCCGTAACGCAGACAGTCTGCGCGCAATGGGCATGCAGACCGTATTTGCGAGGCGGATTGAAACGGCCCATGATCAATATTCAGCGGAAAACCTTCGCAGCAGCAATCTGACTGCCACCTTCACCGCCATCGCGAAAATCTTCCGGCTCGCGCTTCAATCAGGCATGCTGGCGCTCGGTGCGCTCCTGGTCATCGACCAACTCGCCTCGGCCGGCGCGATCATCGCTGCATCCGTTTTGACCTCCAAGGCGCTTGCCCCGATCGAAATGGCGACCGGACAATGGCGCAACTTCATCTCGGCTCGCCAGTCCGCTCGACGTCTGCAGGACACTTTCAACCGGATCAGGCCGGAAGCCGCCGAAATGCAATTGCCCGTGCCAAGCAGGTCGCTTTCGGTGGCAGGCCTTGCCATCGCGGCACCGGGCGACGGAAAAATGCTTGTCCAGAATGTCTCCATCAGCCTGTTTTCCGGCCAAGCCGTCGGAATAATCGGGCCGAGCGGCAGCGGAAAGTCCAGCCTCGGCCGTGCGCTGACCGGCGCCTGGCCTGCCCATAAAGGCACGATCCGGCTGGATGGCGCCGAACTCACGCAGTGGGATAGCGATAGGCTCGGACCTTCGATCGGATATCTGGCACAGAATGTTGAGCTTTTCGCCGGCACAGTCGCCGACAATATCGGGCGATTTTCCCCCTCGGCAACGCCGGAAAAGATCATGGAGGCTGCCAAGCTCGCCAATGTCCATGAGCTGATCCTGTCGCTGCCGAACGGCTACGATACACAGGTCGGCACCGGCGGCAGCACGCTTTCGGGCGGACAGCGCCAGCGCATAGGGTTGGCGCGCGCGCTCTACGGCAATCCATTCCTCATCGTGCTCGACGAACCAAATTCCAATCTGGACGCTGAAGGCGAGGAAGCGCTGACATCCGCAGTGATGGCTGCGCGGCAGAAAGGGGCGATCGTCATCGTGATCGCCCACCGCGCCAACATGCTGAAGGTCGTCGACCATGTGCTTGTGGTCAACAACGGCACCATGACCGCGTTCGGACCGCGCGACGAGGTTCTGGGGAAGCTGAAGACCAGGCCAGACGAGACCCGGAGGATCGCGTAATGGAAGCGGTATCGGAGAGCCCGGCCAACAAGGCTATCAGACGATATATGCTGCTCGCCGGGGTGACGCTTGGCGGCCTGGTGGCTGGCGCGGGCGGGTGGGCCGCGACAATGAACATCAGCGCCGCGGTGATCGGCAGCGGTGTGATCGGCGTCCAAGGCAACACGAAGAAGATCCAGCATGGTAAGGGTGGCATCGTTCGCGAGATACGCGTCAGCAACGGCACACTGGTTCGCGCCGGCGACATAGTTTTGCGCCTCGACGGCGTGGAGGCCTCCACCACTCTGGCTGCGACGATCAAGGAAGTCGATCAGCTGGACGCACGACGCCTGCGGTTGATTGCCGAGCGTGACGGTGTCGAAGAGCTCATCGACCCGATGCAACAGATCGCCCGACTGGAAGACAGGCAGTTCATCGAAGGCTTGAAATCCGAGACCTCGCTGTTCAAGGCGCGACGCGAACAGATCGACAGCAAGACGGCGCAGCTGAAAGAGCAGATTGCGCAGATAGAACAGCAGCGGGATGGCACACGCCAACGGCTTATTTCCAATGCGGAAGAAGCTTCGTGGAGTGAGCAGCAGGCGCAGAAGATCGAAAATCTTGCCAAGGAAGGGCTGGTACAGTTCTCACGGCTGGCGGATTCCAAGCGCATGGTCGCACAACTCAGTGGCGAGCGCAGCCAACTTCTGTCGGATGAGGCCACGGCCGGAAAACGGATCACTGAAATAGAGCTGCAGATCGCACAGCTCGACAAGGATCGCCGTACCGAAGTCCTTACCGATCTACTCGACACTGAAGGCAAACTTGCAAAACTCGCCGAACAGCGGCTGGCACTCGAAGACCAGATAGAACATCTCGATATTCGCGCCCCGGTCGATGGCATCGTCCATCAGCTGGCAACACATACGATCGGCGGACTTCTCAGCCCTGGGGAAACCGCGATGAATATCGTTCCGACCCGGGATATGTTGACTGTCGACATGCGGATCAAGCCGAACGATGTTGACCAGGTTTCGATCGGACAGGCTGCACGGCTGCGCTTCTCGGCGTTCAACCAGAGAACCACGTCCGAGATTGAGGGCCGGGTTGAAAGCCTGTCGCCGGATGTCAGCGTCAACGAGCAGACCGGTGAGACCTGGTATTCCGCCAGGATCGCGATCTCGCCACAGGAACGAGCAAAGCTTGGCGAGCTGGCGCTCGTTCCCGGCATGCCGGTAGAAGCATATATCAAAGCGGAGCCTCGAACCGCTCTCGCCTATATTATCAAGCCAATCAGCGACCAGATGGAACGGGCAATGCGGGAAAACTGAATTCGTCGGCGTTACTAGATGCGGGGGGCTTGTGCGTTAACTGAGAATAGTCGTTTCCTCTACGCGAATAATAATAGGCTTTCCGTCACGCCGAACCGATAGTATATCCCAATTCAAAACCATCCCTTCCACTTCTCGGCCAAACCGGGATCACCTTTATTTCGGGGCTTCAAGATATGAAGTATAAAGGGATGCTCGAAGCATCGCTTCAGGACGCCGAGTTTACTCGTGTCGGACTAGCACCCCGCGGCGTGGTGATCGTCTCGACCGGCGGCGTGAAAGGTGGTGGCGGCATCGGTTCCGTCACACGTATGATGACCCGATGGATCAGGGACAATCGCCGGGATATTCACGTAGAACCCATCGACCCGCGGGGTGAAGGTTCGATCGCGTGGTCACCGCTCTACATTGCCGCTGGACTTGTCAAAATCCTTGCGCTCAGGCTTTCGGGAAGAGCCGACATCCTTCATCTCCAGGTCTCGGAGCGGATGAGTTTTCCTCGCAAGGGGATCTTCCAGATATTCGGTCGACTGATCGGCATGCGTGTTGTGCTTCACCATCACGGCGCGGAACTGGTGCCGTTTTATCGTGAGGCCTCGCCACGGATGAAATCCCTCGTACGCCGGATGGTTCATGGAGCCGATATCAACATCGTGCTCGGAGAAGTCTGGCGCAACCTGCTGACAGACGAGATGGATCTCGACCCTAAAAAGGTGACCGTGCGCTTCAACGCGGCGGAGAATGTCGGGGTGGGAGCGGATACCGTCGACCCATGGCATTTCCTGATCGTTGCGAACCTCTCCCCCCGCAAAGGCGTGGGCGAGTTGCTGCAGGCTGTGGCACGACTGAAGGCTGACGGTCATCCGATCCGCCTCACTCTTGCCGGCGGCGGGCAGATCGACCGCTATAAGGCAGAGGCCGAGGAACTTGGCATTACCGGGCGTGTCGACTTCACCGGCTGGGTATCCGGCAAGGATGTACACGGGCTTTTACGCTCTCGCAGCGCGCTCGTGCTGCCGAGCTATCAGGAAGGGTTTCCGATGGCGATCATCGAATCCCTTAGTGCCGGCCTGCCGGTTATCGCGACACCCGTCGGCTCGATCGGCGAAATGATGAAGAACGGTGACGACTGCCTGCTCGTTCAACCCGGCGATGTCGACGGGCTGACTGCCGCACTGTTGACGATGGCGACCGACGCGGCCTTGCGCGACCGCCTGAAGGAAAATGGCAAGGCGCTCTATGCCCAGCATTTCGACATCGACGGCTACATGCAGCGCATGATCGCGCTTTACGGAAAGCTGCTGGCTGCCTGAAAACCACCGACCAGATCAGGACTTTTTTCACTATGGCTTTTCACATCGTCCTCAACCGCCCCATGGACCTCGCCGCGATTGCGAAAAGTGCCGAAGAAGGTTTGAACCCCGGCAACTCCATGGCGGAGCTGCAGCGTGAACTTGGTGCACGCGTCCATGACGGCTCGGACGTCAGGCCGGACTGGTTCGACAAAAGCGTCGGCAAACTGACACGCATGTCTCCGCTCTGGTGGGCGATCGCGCGCAAGCTGCGCCGCGAAGTGCGCCCCGGTGACGCAATATTCTGCACCGGTGAAGATGTCGGCCTTCCCGTTGCAGCACTTTGCGGCGGCGCGCCCGATGTGCATGTGACGATCATGAACCATTCGGTCGACAGCAGAAAAAAGCAGCTTGCACTCACACTTTTAAGGGCCCGCAACAGGGTTTCGGTGTTTTTCGCCGTCTCCAACCCCCAGGTCTCATTTCTCCGCCGCTATCTGCAACTGGGCGAGGACCGGGTTAAATTCGTCTGGGACCAGACGGATACGCAGTTCTTTACCCCCGGCCCGGTTTCGCCCGACAAGGCACGCCCCCTGGTGATGAGCGTCGGCCTGGAAAGACGCGATTACAGCACGCTTGCCGCTGCCACCGCCGATCTCGATATCGACGTCAAGATCAGCGGCTATTCGGCCGACACGCGTGTGCTCTCGCGCGCATTTCCGGCGACGCTGCCGGAGAACATGACGCGCAAATTCTACTCCTGGCCGGAGTTACGGCAGCTTTATCGCGATGCCGATGTCGTGGTGGTCAGCCTATTCCCGAATACATATGCCGCAGGGGTGCAAGGGTTTATGGAGGCCCTGTCTTCCGGACGTCCAGTTGTCGTTACCGGGACAGAGGGACTGGAGGGCTATCTGGAGGATGGCGGCCCTGTTCGTCTCGTCGCGCCGGGTGATGTCATCGCAATGAAGAAAGCGATCACCGACCTGATAGCAGAGGCAGCGAACGCCCCTTCCATGTCCGATCAGGCGAGAGGTCTGGCACAGGATCGCCATAGCTGTGAGGGCTATGTTTCGACTATAGCCTCAACACTTCGTGCGCTCACGGTCGGCGCGGAGAAACGCTAAAACACGTCGCGATCTTTCAGATTCGCGTGCCGTGCTTTAACTCTTTGCTTGCGCATGTTTATCCCGAAAACTGCGACCGCTTTCAGGAGACATGCTGTCGGATCCGTGTCAGCAGGCGACCCACTTATTTCGCGGGAACAAACGGCAGGCCAAAAAGTGCGCGCATCAGCGTGACCAGTCGTTTGGTCTGTTTTCTACGCAAAGAACGAACGACATTACGACCAATGTCGAGGACCACGAAGGGCAGTGAAATCCTGGAATATCGCGCGCAAAACCGAAGCTGGTTACGGATCATGTAATATTCGGACAAAGGCGATGATTGCCCTTCGGTGTCGTGCGTGCCTATCGATGCGCCGACCTTGTGATAAACCACGGACCTGGGTGCATACCCCAACCGGAACCGCCCTTTCGCACGCGTCGCCCACTCGATTTCCTCCCAATAGAGGAAATAGTCTTCCTTCATCAGACCGACCTGCTCGAGAAAAGCCCTGCTGACGAACATTGAAGCGCCGTTCACATAGGTCATATCCGCCTCGACCGCTGTGGCATCGATGGGATCGTCGCGTTTGGCGAAAGCGCCGAGTGCAAAGGCCCAGCCACGCAGTGGCCTGAATTTGGACCCGCCCCATGTCTGGATCGTATCGCGCTGTCCCGCATAAACGAGCGTCGACCCGCAGATACCGATCTCGGGGTCAGCCTCCATCCGCTTGCACAACCAGGTCAGAGCGTCCGGCTCGACTTCCGTGTCATTGTTGATAACCCAGAAATAATCGCAGCCGTCCTTCAACGCGCAGCGCATGCCGACATTGTTGCCGAAAGCGTATCCGCCGTTTCGCCCAGTCTGAAGGAGCGTCAAACTGTTTTTGCCGTCAACTTCGGGAATGCTGCCGGTATCGACGCTGGACGGCAGGTCGAACAGATCACGCAGCTCAAAAGCCGTTCTGCCAGATGCTTCGCGAAGCATGTTCAAGCGATCGAGGGACAGACCAATCCAATCCCGTATCTGGCGCACCGAATTGTCGGAGGATGCATTATCACAGACGTAGATGTGCAAATTCTCGTTCTCAAGTCCGATCAGGCTCTCGATGCAAGCATTCGTATCGGACCAACCATTCCAGTTCAAAACGACGACAGCAAGTTTTGTCATAAGATATCCATTGAGCTATTACCCAGTATTACCATGAGAGAATAAATTGTCTCGAAATAAGTCCCGTGATTGTTAATTCCGAACGGCATCAATGGATGCGATAAACGTGGATAGGCTTTCCAAAAGACGCTAAAACGCGCTTGCTCGGGCGATTAAACCTTATAGGCAGTGTCTCTCACAGCCTTCTTATGCTTATATGCCTTGCCGAAAGCCGCCAGATACCATCATCATGAACCGAAACGAGAACTTGCGATTTCCTTTCCCGGTTGCGCCAAGCGTTATTTTATAGACAAGTAATTCAACACAGAACGGAATTCTGCCATGCTCATATCGGTGCAATATGCTCGCGCAGTAGCCGCTCTACTTGTGGTTACCGGGCATGTTTCCGGTTTTTCGGCATTTCAGGCTGCTTCCACGACCCATTTCGGCGGCGTTGGTGTCGATATATTCTTTGTCATCAGCGGCTTCATCATGTGGGAGACATCGAAGGATCAATCCCCTGCTGATTTCCTCCGCCGACGCATAGCGAGGATCGTCCCACCCTACTGGTTCTATACGACACTGCTTGTGCTCCTGGCACTTGCTGCTCCAGCATTCACGCCGAATATAGAACTGAGCACGAAGGCATTGCTCGGCAGCTATTTCTTCATTCCGTATACGGATCACCGTGACTTGATGAACCCGATCCTGCTGCAAGGATGGACGCTCAATCTCGAAATGTATTTCTACATCGCTTTTGCGTTCAGCCTGTTTCTTGCAGATCGCCGAGCACGCTTTTTCGCCGTTTCGGCCTTCTTCGCGATCGCAATACTGATCGGTCTTTTCGCTGACAGTTCATGGGCGGCCGTCAGCCGCTTTACCAGTACAATTCTTCTCGAATTCGTCATGGGAATGGCAGTTTCAGCGATATGGCAGCGCTGGAAGATCAGCTTCTCGGCTGCATTGGCAATCTTGCTGCTCAGCGTAGCAGCTCTTCTCTACGCAGAGATCAGACTGCAGAATTCCGGCATCAACTTCATCGTCTTCGGTATTCCCGCAGCATTTTTCCTGCTGGGATTGCTGAACATGGAAACGTCCCTGGCAAAACGGCCCCTACCCTGGCTGGTCGCAACAGGCGATGCATCATATTCGCTTTATCTGGTGCACCCATTCATACTGAGCGCAGTTCACATCATCTTTCAGCGTTGGCTGCAAAACTATCTGGGATCGGATAGCATGGTCTTGGCCATCACCTTCGCCCTGACCGCAATAGTCACTTCCGTAATCATCAGCTATCTTTCCTATATGTTGCTGGAAAAGCCTGCAGGGCGATTTGTACTCAAGCAACTTTCCGGAGGTCGGACCATTGAGCGGAAGCGCAAAATGGCTACGGTCTGAGGCGGTTGCTCAAGCCGCTTGCCTGTTTCAATTGGCTGCAATATTAAATTGATGCACTCGTCCAAATGTGACCACCCCTCACAAATATACAACAAGGATAGGTAGTATATATTTACCATCTCCGGGCGTTTCCCGACATAAAACCGCGTAAATTCCCAAATAAAGACCAGATAGATAAAATTCTAAATTTTATTTTTTCCTGAAAGTGAAAGCGGATCCGTAAAACACCCCCATACTTAAAAGGGGTATCGATGATGGATCTTGGTATTAATCTTTGGGGAGCAGACTGGGTCTTCGATGGCACCTACATGGTGCCAACCACATCGCAGATCGACTATTTCGCTTCTAAGGGTTTCACAAACATCCGCCTGCCCTTCAACTGGGAGACGATGCAGAGTTCGCTTGGTGGCCCCCTCAACGCTGATCTTCTCAAAAGCATCCATCAGGTCGTCGACTATGCGGCTTCCCAAGGCATCAGCGTCATCCTGGACGTTCATAATTACGGAAAATACAACGAACAGCTGATTGGCAGCCCGGAGGTCCCGGTCTCGTCATTCGTCGACCTGTGGAGCAAGATCGCCAGCGAATTTGCGGATGACAGCAACGTTCGCTTCGGGCTGATGAACGAGCCGCAACAGGAGAATGCCAGTGACTGGCTGTCCATCAGCAACGCTGCGATCGCCGCAATTCGCGAGACAGGCGCCACCCAGCAAGTGCTGGTGCCCGGTATCGGCTGGACCGGAGCGTGGAGTTGGACGAGCGGCGACAACGCCAAGATCATCGGCGCCGAGGGCGCCATCGTCGACCCCGCCAACAACTACGCAATCGAGGTCCATCAGTATCTCGACGACACTTCGGGCCAGCATGAGTGGGTCGTTTCGGCAGATATCGGCGTGGAACGACTGACTGCCATTACTGAATGGGCACGTGCAAACGGCGTTTCGCTTTATCTCGGCGAATTCGGCGTAGCGGACAATCCGCAGGCGCTCGAAGCACTCGACAAGATGATGGCTTATCTGCAGGCAAATGACGACGTCTGGACCTCCGCATCCTACTGGGTCGCGGGAACGGCGAACCCGACATATATCTACACTGTACAGCCTGACCTCGGTGTTCTGGACGTACCTCAAATGGACGTGCTGGAAAAATATACCGGTGCGGTCGTTACAGAGACGGTCCTCAAGGATGGGACCGTCCGTCACGATGTCTATGCCCAAGACGGCAAAACAGTCACGCTCAGCGATGTCCTCACCAAGGACGGCGAGCTTTTGTCTCGCAGCATTTTCGATGCCGATGGCAACCTGAGCTCAAAAGCGGTCATTGCGGTCGATGGAGGCATAACCGTTACCGTTTACGGCGAGGCTGGCAAGGCCTACCCGGCGACCGAAACGGTCTACAATTCCGATCACGAACGCATTCAGGAAAGCGTCACCGATGCGACCGGCATCACGATCGAAAAGCTCTATGAGCCCGGCGCCCATGAAGCCTATCAGCAGACCAGCTATCACGCGGATGGCAGCCTGAATTATGTAACCGAGCATATCGACGGACAGCATATCAGCGAGACTTACGAAAATGGCGTTCTGGCCAAGATCGAGGTCTATAACAGCTCATGGACGCTCGTCAGCCGCGACAGTTTCGATGCCTCCGGAAACCTGACCGGGCGGCAGGTCGACAATGCAGACGGCAGCCACGACCTTTCAACCTTCAACGCCAAGACCGGCATTATCCAATCCGTGACGGAATATGCGGCGAACTGGACGGTTTCGGGTACGACGAGCTACGATTCCAAGGGATATCCAACGCGCCAGGTTTCCTACGAAGCTGATGGCAGCCGGACGATTACCTCCTACAAAAGCGGAAGCGATGCGCTGTCGCAGTCGCAACATCTGACTGCGGAAGGAAAGCTCGCCTCGCTCACGACCTATAGCGAGGCCGGACAGACGACGAGCACATATGCGCCACCGGGTTCTGCGCTCGTGGATTCCACCGTCGTCATCGAAAATGGCGTGGTGGTTTCATCGGTCCAATATGCCTATGATGCCAAGGGGCTCATCACCACCGTCGAGCATGTCGAGGCAGACGGCAGCCGGACGATCGAGAACTATGACGACACGCACCAGACCAACCCCGTTTCCACCACCGCTTACGATGAATCATGGAAGCTGATCAGCGTCACCTATTTCGACGAGAATGGTCGGGTTAGCGTCGTCAACGCTGCCGGAGACAATGGCGTCAATACGCTGACGAGTTTCGTTGCCGGCACCAATGCCGTTTCGCAAGTCGAGGTCTATGTCGACTGGAAGCTACAGTCCCGCACCAATTACGACGAGAACGGTTCGATCTCGAAAATCCAGACAGATCATGGCCAAGGCACGCATGAAGTTCAGACCTTCACGCCTGAACAGCAGGATCATCCAACATCCACGACCCTCTATGATGCGTCATGGAAGCTCGTCAGCGTCAGCTACTTCGATGAACTCGGCCACACGACTGCTGTGAACGTCGCTGGCGAGAACGGCCTCAACACCCTCACGAGTTTCGTTCCAGGTACCGACGACATCAAACAGGTCGAAGTCTATGTCGATTGGAAGCTGCAGTCCCGCACCGATTATGATTCGGATGGCAAGATTTCGAAGATCCAGATGGATAACGATGACGGAACGCACGAGGTTCAGGTTTTCACAGCCGAGCAGCAGGGTCATCCGTCATCGACCAGCCTCTATGATGCCTCCTGGAAGCTCGTCGCGTACACCACGTTCGACAGTCATTCCAATGACGGTGCCGGTTCAATGAGCTTCCTGGTGGCCGGCGACAGCGTCGATGCCGCCTATTTCGAAAGCGCAGCGGCGGGCGACGAAACCTCCCCCCACACATATGCCTTTGCACTCGACGATCAGGCCGGAACGAATTTCGGCGACGAAACCTTCTCTTTCGCGGAGGCCGGTTATGCTGATGAGGTCTTTTCCACCGCTAACCATATATTTAACGCCTTCGACGACACTACTGTCGTATCCCCGCATTATGATTTAGTGTAGTCGTGATATGTGAGCCTGAAGACTGAAGAGGGTGCCTCATCCTTTCCGTGTTATTGGGACCATTGAAATATATTCACGATTTTAATCTCGGGGCACGCCAAATATGACTGGCAGACTGCATCTTTCACCTGCGGAATGGCCAGCACGCTCCGGAAATGTCCCTTCTCTCGACGGCGTACGTGGGTGCAGCATATTGCTGGTCCTGATTGGCCACATGCTGCTTCCTTCAAGCCTTGTCGGGATAAGCGCGATCGGTCTGAAGGTCTTCTTCGTGCTCAGCGGCTTTCTGATCACAAGACTGCTGCTGGCCGAGAACAAGAATTCGGGCGGTATCAGCCTCAAAAACTTCTACATCCGCCGAGTGCTGCGCCTCTATCCCGTCCTCATCGTCTATGTCTGCGTTACGGCGACCACCATGATGCTTCGCGGACAGCCTGTCGTTCCGGTCGAAGTCGCATCGGTCTTTTTCTACTTCGTGAACTATCTGATTATCCACTACGATCACATGGGTTACCCGCTGACGCTGCCCGTCGGCATACTCTGGTCGCTATCGGTGGAAGAGCATTTCTATCTTTTTGCTCCGCTCGCACTGGTTCTGATGCGGGGTGAGGCCAGGAAAATGCTGATCCTGGCATTGGCGATCTGCGTGATCGCGCTCTGCCTGCGGCTCATCTATGCCTATAACGAGCCGGGCATCGTCAACACGCTCGAACTATACCAGCGCTCAGAAACAAGGTTCGATTCCATCGCCTTCGGCGCGATCCTTGCCTGCCTGCCGGAGTTTGACTGGGGCCGCCGCCTGATCACGTTCATGACCAGAAAGTCCGTGTTCTTCGTCTCGGTCGCCATCATGCTGGCAACCTTTGCCCTTCGCGACAGCTATTTCCAGAATACCTGGCGGTTTACCTTCCAAGGCCTTGCGCTCATGCCGATCCTGGCATCGGTTATCTTCGCCAAGCCGGTTCCGCTTTTCAACCGCGTCCTCAATCTTCCGGTTATGATCTGGGTCGGGGCTTTGAGCTATTCGCTTTATGTGTGGCATGGAGCCGTCGTTTTCTTCTTTTCGGCCTGGCTCGAATTGCTACCCCACGCAATCATTTCTTGGGTTGAATTCGCGATCGCCTTCGTTTTTGCCATCCTGTCCTATTATCTGCTCGAGAAGCCCATCATGGGGCTTCGCAAGCGGTTCGGACATCGGATCACGCCGGTGGAGGCCACACCGTCACGCCTCCAGACTTCCGTGCAGACGAGTTCTGCCGCGAGCCCAAGCTGATCAGGCGCCGCACGGGTTTCTCCGTCCCACCCTGCCCTAATTTCAAGACATTGAAGATCGCAGCGATATAAACCCAAGTCGAATTGAACCCTATTGCCGAGGACCTGCATGCCTGAGATTTGCCTGATGACCAAGGCCTGGAGATCAGGTGCTGCATGGGTTGCCCAGATGCTGGCTCAAGCGATTGCCGAGCAAGGTGCAACCATCGCCTTCGTCGCGCCACTTGCAGATCCCGCTGAACGTGATCCCAGACACCCTAATCTTACCCGCATCGCCCAGCCACGCGAACTAGTGGGAGACCACCCGAAGCTCAAGAGGGTCGTCGCTTCCCTCTCCCGCATCGGGCTCAGCGTCTTTTCCGTCCTGAAGCTCAGGTTCACCACACGCAATTTCATCTTCACGATTCCTGAGCCGTTGCTCTTCACGCTGCCGATGCTTGCAATCCTGCGCCTGACGGGCGCGAAAGTGATCTTCATTGTGCACGATGCGCAACCACACGCCTGGGCACTCCCCAAAGCGTTTCGCGGGATCGAACGTGGCGCCCACGCGCTATCATATCGTCTGTCAACGATGCTGGTTACGCTGACGCCGGCGGCAAGAGACGCGCTGATCCAAGATTTTGGCATTCGCGACAGCAAAATTCACGTGATCCCGCACGGTCCATTTACCCTTGGCAAGGCAACACCGCTTCCCGGCTCCGGCCGCCTGCTCATCTTCGGTTCGCTGAGGCGGAACAAAAGCGTGCTTGAGGTCATTCAGGGGGTCACTCTGGCGCGACGTGCCGGATCGGATGTGACCCTCGTGCTTGCAGGCGAGCCGCTTAAGCAGGAGCCTGGCTATTGGGATGAATGCCTTGCGGCCATCGCGGAAGACCCTGCCGGCTTCGATGTCCGAGAAGGTTTCCTGCCGGATGAAGCGCTTCCCGATCTCATCGCGACAGTCGACTGCTTCATGCTCGCCTATCAGAATTTCAACTCCCAGAGCGGCGTCGGAGTTCTGGCCGCACTTGCGGCAAGACCAGTAATCGGCACGAGATCAGGCGGTCTCGATGAGCTTTTCGAGCGAGGGCTCGCCGGCCAGCTGATACAGGATTCGGTGACACCCGAAAGTATTGCAGCCGCTATCATCGAGTTCCGCCGGGAAGACCTAAGCGCATGGCGACAGAAGGCCCAAGATGGCGCCATCAAGGTCGCTGACACGCTTCGCTGGGATACTATCGCCGACGATTACATAGCGCTCTGCCGCAAATCCTGAACGGGTTTGCCCAACGAGATGCCTGTCTCTGGCATACCATATACCGGGCCGGAACAGGTCGTTGTTTACCATCAATATAATGCAAGCGCGGAACAAACGCGCATCCATTGATTGTGACCGTCAATTACATTATGACTTACTAATAAAAATACGGGAGGCATCAATGGCGGTGTTTCACCTCGAAAGAGCATCCGCTAACGGCAATAAAAAGAAAGCAGGATCGACTTTGCACGGGTGGCCCCAGCGGCTTAGTGCGGCGATCATGGTTCCCCTTTTGATTGGGCTTATCATATTGAAGCCGACATGGTTTGAGCCAGACGAGTAGTATCTCGCGCATTCGGCTCCACGATTGGCCCGGTCCGAATTGATACGATTAGCAACCGTTCGCTAAAATTCGAGCATTGCACTTAAACAGACAGAAAATCGCAGGTGGTACACCCTTGAGAAGGCGGGATCAGACGACGATCCCAGGTACTTTTCGTCGGAGAGCATCATGCTTGCCAAGACTGTTCTGGCCGCTTTGCTGATATCATCGGCCCTCGGTGTGGGTAGCGCTTTCGCCGGCCCTGCCGCGGGACTTGCGCGCCCTTTGCACAGCGCGCCTCCCAGCCAGTTTATCACGGCGACAAAATTTACCCTTGCGCCTTTCGCTTTTGTGCGCTTCTGCAAGGACAATAGTGGAAGCTGCGATGCCGGCCGCGGCGATGCGGAAGTCACATTGACCCCTGCGCTACGGGCCGAACTGCTGCGCATCAACTCCACGGTGAACAGAACGATCATTGCGCAGAATGACGATGACGGCGACGACGTGTGGGCACAGGACGTAACGGCGGGCGACTGCGAAGACTTTGCGCTGACAAAACGTCATCAGCTGATCAAGGCCGGGTGGCCGACCAGAAGCCTTCGTATCGCAGTTGCGAAAACCCGTGCCGGAGAAGGCCATGCCGTACTTGTCGTTCGCACATCAGAGGGGGATCTGGTGCTCGACAACCGGAGCTCGGCGGTCAGGGCCTGGAACCAGACGGATCTGAAATGGATCAAGATCCAGTCCGGTGACAATCCTCGCCTGTGGTACGACATCTGACGCCTTCAACGTCCATTCGGATTCGCTCGCAACGTCTTGGCGGGCTGTTTTCACGCCTGCATTCATCTCGTAACGGATTGCAAGTTTCGGGCAGGCCCTTCAGTTTTTGACCCAGTCGCGCCTGCTGAGCAGGCTTCAGACCGGCTTCCTCGGAATAACACACTGGGGCTGTACGTCGTTGATGACGCGCTGAACCGCCTGCGAAGGCGAAGCCAGAAAACGACGCATATCGTTGCCACTTGCGGAACATATCGCCCGGACATCATTGGCAATAATTTCGCCGACGAGTTGCAGGCTTGCCTCCGTGAGATGTCCATAAAAAGCGTAACGCGCAGCCAGAACCTGTGGCTCGGCTGGTGCGTAGAGCTGGGAATTGTTCAGAAACTGAAGCATCTCGCCCGGCTGTTCGCCGGTCGCCTGATGCAATCTTGCCAGTTTAAGCCAGAAGTCCCCATTCGTGGGCAAACAACCCAGTGCGTGGCGACCAAAGGCTTCGGCGCGCTCCATGGCCATCACCCAGCTATCATAACCGGTATCCTGGTTTTCAGTATCAAGCTCCGCCAGCAAAATGGTGTAACCGCTTTTGACGAATATCCCCTGACAGATGCCGGCTTCCCTTACACCCTCCGCAACAGGAACCAGCTCCCTGACCGCCTGCGTTGCCGTTGGCGTGCCGCTTTCAAGGCGGTGAGCCATCGGCAAAAGCGCACCGAAGCGGACAAAACGCGAGATCTGCGTCGCGGAAAGCCACAAGACAAAGATCGACAGCGCGAGGAGGATGCCGACAAGCGCAGGGCTTCTTCCACGATGCATGTGGTTTAATTAGACTCGTGATAATAGCGGGAGTAGCGGGAGTAGTAATAATCGTTGGAGCCATAGTCGTGGTACAGCTTCAATCGATCCTGATCGACTTTGTTGAGGATCACACCGATGCATTTGTCCCGCACCTGCGGATTTGCATTGAGGACTTCGATCGCAACCCGTCGCGCCGTCGCGCCCCATTCCGCCACGAAGATGAAGCCATCGATGCGATCCGCAATTGCGCGCGCATCCACAACCGGGCCGAGCGGCGGCAAATCGACAACAATATAATCGTACTGTTCGCTCACCTTTTTCAGCAGCCCTCGCATGCCTGACGAAGCCAGCAGTTCGGAAGAGTGCGGCGTTCTCTGGCGCACTACGGCCGGCAATACCGACAGGCCGGTTGCATCGTCGCTCAAGAGCAGGCGATCCAGGTCCTGACCGTCCAGCAGTGCTTCCAGCAAGCCTGCATCGGCATGCCGTGCAATGGCTCGCGTAGTACCAGGATTGCGAAGATCAGCATCGATCAGAAGCGTCTTGCTGCCCTGGCGGGCAAGAAGTTCAGCGAAGTTGATCGAGATCGCAGACTTTCCTTCGGCCGGCAGTGACGACACGATGCCGATCACCTTGCAGGGCTTATCCGAAAAACGAAGATCTGCCGCAATCTTTGCGCTTCTGAGAGTTTCGGCAAACGGTGACAACGGGTGCTCAACCACATAAGTCACGAGCGGGCTTGTTTTCTGAATGAGCCCCGGCTTTTGCTGGACGCCGCTCTTGGCAGGGCTTGCTGCATTCGGAACAAGCGGCGTCATACCGAGGAATTCAAGGCCCAGGTAATCCTGGACCTGTTTTCCGGTACGGAAGAACCTGTCCCGATATTCCCTCCAGCCTCCGACGCCTGCACCTGCAGCGGCCCCCAGAAGGAAGAAAAGAGCAAGAGTGAGAGGCTTTTTCGGATGGCTGGGGCCTGCCGGCGGAACTGCATTGGTAATAATGCGCGCCTCGGTAACAGGGAAAGACTGTTGCTGGATTGCTTCCTGATACCGCTGAAGGAAAGTCTGATACAGATTTTTGTAGGTCTCTGCCTCGCGCTCGAGTTCACGCAGTTGAACCTGAGTCAGGTTGGCTGTCGCGCTCACGCCCGTGGCCTGGCTGACAGATTGCGTCAGGCTTTTCTCGCGCGCAACGGCAACGTCGAGATCGCTCTTGTAGCTTTCGGCGATGCGATTGAGTTCAGCGAACATCTGCCGCTGATATTCGGCCATTTCGCTACGCAGGCGAGCAGCCTGAATGTGGTTCGAACCCAGCCGGTCGGAAATTTCCGTCTCACGCTTGGATGCAGCAAGATATTTCTGCCGCAGTTCATTGGCGACGGGATTGTCGAGCAGGTCGGTCACCATTGCATCGGACTGGCCCGATGCAATGATACTCTCGATGCGCTCAAGACGTGCCTGCGCCTTGGACGTATCGGACTGAGCGACGATCAATGCGCTGTTCAGTTCCGACAACTGCTGATCGGACATCAGCACGCTGCCAGCAGCAACGAGTCCATGCTCGCCGCGGAATTTCTGAACCGCGAGATCGGAGTCCAGTGCCTTCTGGCGCAGTTCCGCAATGCGATCCTGCAACCAATCACTTGCACGACGCGTCGCATCATATTTCGAATTCAGCTTGTCGACGAGATAAGAGTCACCGATCGCGTTGGCGACGCGCGCTGCCATATCCGCAGATGGAGACCTGTAGCTTACTTCCAGAACGTAGGTGCGATCGACCCTCATCACACTCATATTGGCAAGGACCGCATCAGCGGCCGCACGGCGCTTTTCCTCGCTTGTCGGGATTTCAGCCGGTTTGGACCCAAGCCAACCGGTCACCGTTACCAGCGACCGCACTGTTCCCATGATCGTCTGTATCAACGAGGGTCTTGCGGTCATGAATGTCGGATCATTCGACAGGTCGAGCTTGTCCACCACGGTCAGAGCCACGGTATCCGACATCAGCAACTCAACTTGGCTGAGGACAGTCGGCTCGTCATCGGTAACACCGCCGATGGTGGAAAGCTGCTGGACGACCTCGCTGTTACCACGGTCGATCAGAATCTTCGTGCTAGCAGTGTAAAGCGGCACGGCGGTGATGATGTTCACGACGCCGAGAGCGAGCGCCACAGCAATGCAGACGGCAACAACCAACCATTGCCGGCGGACTATTGCGAAAATCGCCTCGAAGTCTATGCCACGGGGCGAATTATCGTCATCCGTGTCGTCAACCCGCCAGTTTCTCTGAAAGTCCCGGTTATGGAGCTGCAATTGACGACCTCGATGTGGGATGGCTTAGCAGTTCGGAGTGGAGCAGCTTATCTCGCCGTTATAAGTAACGTTTCGCAGACTGAAGGTCTGCACGGTCGTCGGCGTTGAAGTCGAGCCGTCACCGGAAGTGCCGGCACCACCGTCGGAGGCCCCTCCTCCGCCAATCGCAGATGCGCCGCCAGCCGCTGCAGCACCGCCACCAGCGCCTCCGCCGAGCGCCGCGGTCTGTGTTTCATTCAGACCTGAAGTAAATGCCGTCTCAAGCCCGGCAACCTCGACATCGGCAATTGCGGCCTGGATCTGGGCAACATATTCAGGATCGGCTGCAACGCATGAACGAGCCACGCGCGCGAGACCGGCGCCGATCGCGGCGGCCTGGGATGGGCTGGCCTGCTTGGCAAGAGCCAGAAGCGGCGCGAGCGCATCGGCGCTGGAACCGGCAAGAGAGCGCACCTGGCTGGAAAGGGTGAGGCCACCTGATGGAAACTGGGTCAGCAATGCATCAGGCGCATCGAGAAAGGCCTGAATATCGGCGTTCGGCAGCTTGGCCGGCTCAACGAAACAACCTGCAGCCGGAGCGCTTGTCTGAGCGCTGACGCCCGCTACTCCAAATACTACCGAGATAATCGCACCTGCAGCGGCGACTTTAGTGATGTTATTGATATAACGAGCACGCATTATACTTCTCCACCTTAGGCACTTCGACTGCAGCTTTTGCACGGATACATGCCACGATCAAGATAAAGGTTAAGCCAAAGTTAATAACGATAGAAACCCAATATTTACGTCAGTTTAGGTCCCGAATAGCATCACGCGTGGATACTGCGTCGGACGTTACGCCGGAAGCAGTTGACGTGACAGAATTCAGGATTTCCAGGAACTTCAGGACTTCCACGGAGTCGGAGTTCGATACGTAGATGACGTCCTTGTCCTGCATCGGGAACTTCTGTACCGCGAAGAACGCACCGGGATCACGAAGATTGGCGCGGAAGATGACAGGAACGGTGTCCCCCGCAAACTTCGCCGTATCTACACCGAGCTTGGACAGGAAGCTCTTTTCCACAGTGCGATAGAGCATCAACTGAGCCGGGTTAGCCCGTGCATCAAGAAGCCCGCCGGCCTTGCCGAGGGCTTCACCCAAAGTCAGATTCGACTCCTCGAAATCGAAGCGACCATTCAGGCCGGATGCACCGAAGGCCAGATAGGTACGACGCTCGCGATCAACGAGGATCGTGTCGCCGGGAGCAACATAGATATTTTCAGACGGCGTCGCCACGAGATGATCGTACTGTACGGTCGCAGATTTACCACGCCGCTGCAGCGTCACATACGTTTCGACGCCCGGCGCGCTCAAGCCACCGGCTTCCGAAAGGACGTCGAGAATGCGTTCGCCAGCTTCCGTAAGCTCGATCTTCGACGGAGTGCGAACGTCGCCGAGAACGGCAACCTGTGCCGAACGGCTTTCAACCTTCGTTATGACTACCTGTGGCTCGATCGCGCGGTTAGCGAGAACGTCTTCAATGTCACGCTGGACATCTTCGACAGGACGACCAGAAGCACGAACACGGCCAGCGTAAGGAACGCTCAACGTGCCATCGCGGTCGATCGTCTGCTGCGGGAGCGTTACATAATTGCCGGGACGGCTGCCTGCGTCGTTAGGGATGAACAAACCGCCAGATTGCGATTCAAAAATGGAAACCTGAACGATGTCACCGACACCAAGAGGCAGGCTCGGAGCGCCACCACGCCCACCACCGAAACCACCAACGAGCGAGGTGGTGGTGGCCGACTGGACAAAATTCAGGACGGTCTTGTTGAGATCGACCAAAGCATAGTCGATGCCAACAGCCTGCGGTTTTTTCGCAGAGGTTACCCTCGCCGTCGCCTGCGCCTCGACATCTTTCACTGCCGGGCCGGAGCTCGGCAAGGATGTGCAACTCGTCAATGCCGTCGTCGACATGATGAAGAAAGTAGCGGCGGCTTTGATTTTCACTTTTTATCCCCTGGAACCCGTCGCCAATATGCATGAACCAGCAGCTCTGGCCAGACCGGTTGCCCGACCAAATTGAAACAAGTAGTTCTTGCCGACGAGCTGTTGCACCCTCGCAACATATTACAAATACACGAATAACGAATGGTTACGCTTAAGTTAATCCCGTACAACAACTGGGCGATGAAATGTTCAAAGCTTAGTTAACAGGCATCGCCTTCATTCCTGATCGCAGCAGCAGCCGATTTTCTGCCAGTAACTCAGCAAGAAGACACCGCGAAATAACAGTTCTCAATTTTCGACAAGAAAAACCAAGGATTGATATTTCCACTCTTCACAACCACCGCGGATATCATGCCGACGATGATTTTCCTGGCGGGTTCAGGCTGATTGTTACGAGTGGCGCCAGCAGGACCGCGACGATGACAGACATTCCCGAGATCTGCAGTGAAAAGTCGAAGGCTGAATGGATGGCGACAAGTAAAAGAGCAGAAAGGCCGATCTCTGGCCCAAAGCGCAGCCCACGCCGCTGTCGCAAGCCGATCCAGAAAAAGCGGAGCAACATCAGAAACGCCACCATCGCCATCATCACAAACATCAGGCCGAATGTAAAAATTCCCTCCAGATAGAAGTTATGCGCCCGGCTCCAGATACCATAGAGGCCACAAGCCGGATCGCGGTAACCGGGAAAAACATCCTCAAAGCTTGCAAGACCCGCCCCCCACGGAAATTGGTTGGCGACTGCAGACAAGATGCCCGGCATGACGCAGTAACGGCTATCGCCAACCCCTTGCGTCTCGGCCCGCAACAATGTTCTGCCGCCGAAAACCTGAAGTACCAAGAACAAGATCAGCAAGATGGCGACCAATTGGAGGCTGCGCTTCAGCCACGGCGCGATGCGCGGTGCGGAAAACGGCCGTCCTGCTCTTTGTCTTTTAGACCGGCGGAACAGCCGGAGTACAAGGAGGCAGGTTATTGCAACGAGGCAGGAGAGAAGACCAGCGCGAGATTTAGTCAACATGAGCGCAATCAGCGAGGTCGAAAACCACAACCCATATCCAAGCGCTTGCCACTTGCTGTCGCGGTACCACCAGCGCCGCAAATCGGCAAAACCGATCCCCGGATCACTTAGCGCGTGAAGAAGCAAGGCGAGGTTCAGCAGGAGGACCAGACCAAAGTAGGTGGCGGCGGTATTTCGATTGACGAAAAAGCCGGTGAGGCTATCCAGATAGGCAATCTTGGGCCAGAAAAGCAAGGCATCCGGTGCGATCTCGAATTGGAGGATAGACAGGACAGAAACGATCCCACCCGATACAGCAAGGGCTTTGACAGCTCCGACTGCACGATCATCAGTATCGAACAACAGTAAGGCGAGCACAAATATCCCGAGCGGCAGAGCGATCCGCAAGGCAGATGGCCAGTCGTCTCCCGGCGTAAGCGATATGCTGGCGCCGACGGAGGGCGAAATGCCGGCAACATCCTGCCACGCAGGGTGTGCGAACAGAGCTGAAGGCAGGGGCGTCACCTGTAGCGCAACCCACGCGAAAGCCATGATGATGAGAACCAGAGCCGAAACTAAGGCAACCCTGGTTCGCTCCGATATGCCGTTTATGATCGACACAACGGCGATCATCGAGAAGACTGGCACGACCATTAGCGCGACCGTCTGGATCTCGACGGCACCGTAATTCAGGAGCCCGATCACGATCGGCCCCCAGAATAGCAAGACCAGCATGTAGCGCAGCCCCTTGCTGCCGGTGCGTTCCAGCGAAAGTTCCGACATCATCCCCTTCAGGCCCCTTCGCCCTGTGCCCAGTCGCTTTCGCAATAGACATCAAGACAGCTCATAAGCTCCCGTACCCGCCAGCAGTGTCGAAATCAGCATTCATACTGTCGGCCACGGCTACAGACGTGAGCTTGTATCGAATACGTCGATGTAACGAAAGCATAGACGACAGTAGAGCAAAGCATTTTTTTCACACACTTAAAAAACCCGTGCGCATCACCATGCAAGCCGAAAGCAGCTGCAACGAGCCATCTTGGTGATGGTGATAAAAGCACCACGCAGTGCTTTGCGATCCTCCTGTAAGAAATTCGGCTGCCGAGTGAGACTGCCCGATCTGCTCAGCCTCAAGAACTCGCCGACGAGACATGCCGACCTGTCGCCGAACTCGCCCCCCCGCCCGAGCTGCCAGTCGAAAGGGTCGATCAGGAACGCTCATCCACAGGCAGGTCGTATTGTTCCAATGCACATTCCCGAAACGGCGCGTCTGGCGCCAGCCGCAATTAAAGGAACATCAACCATATAATTTGACAGCGTTTTAACCATCGCCAAAGCCGAGACATGATCAGAATCATGACAAGGCGTTTTAAAAACTATCTCCTGGTTTTCAGTATCTCGCTGGCGATGTGGGCACTCGTCATCGGGTTCATATTTTACATGTGGTAATGCAACACCTTCCGGACAATAACGCCAAAGTTGCACCATTTCCCGCCCAGCGTTATTGCAAATTCACACAACAACTCCCGAAAATAAAGGCGTACGGACGGCATAGGCGCACGCAAACCGCGCATCCAGGAGAGAGATGGATGCGCCTTGACCCACTATAAACAGGCACGGATCAACCGATATTACTTGGGATTGTTCACTTAAGTGCGGCCCACACGCGTGCATATACATCGCAACGGGCATCGTATTTAACCTTTTTTTAATTTCTTCGCTGACAGCGCCATAGTTGTGCGCTATTAGATCAATATAAAGTTGATCCATAATATACTTTTGCGGTGAATCCGGTGAATATCCTACAGTTGGACGGACCCGAAACATTATCTCCCAATAGCGCGGCATCGCAATTGGGGTTGAACCAGCTACGGACCAGGATTTACTGGCATTTCGTGGCCAAAAGGCTCATCGACATCATAGTTTCGGCCAGTGCTCTGGTAATTCTGGCACCTGTGCTGCTGACTGTCTGCCTACTCATCAAGATTGAGAGCAAAGGTCCGGTTTCCTTCAGGCAGAACCGATGGGGCAAAGATTGCAAGCTTATCAGAATCTATAAATTCCGCTCCATGTATATCGAACAATGCGACCACTCCGGAGTTGCGCAGACCGTTCGGGATGATCCACGCATCACCAGAGTGGGGCGGGTCATCCGGCGCCTGAATATCGACGAACTGCCACAATTGCTGAACGTGCTGAAGGGGGACATGTCGCTTGTCGGCCCTCGCTGCCACGCTGTCGGGATGCTTGCGGCCGGCATACCCTATGAAGAACTCGTGCCGGACTATCACGATCGGCACACAATGCGCCCCGGCATGACCGGCCTTGCCCAGATGCGCGGCCTCAGAGGACCGACCGATCGTGCCTCCAAGGCAAGGGCGCGCATTGCCTGCGACCTCCACTATGTCCAGAATTTCTCTCTGTGGATGGATATTTCAATCATGGCGGGAACCGTCTACTCCGAAATCAAAGGCGGCAACGGGTTTTGAGCATGGCCTGGCGCGCAACTGTGCTAAGCCATAATCGCCCCAAGCGCATTATCATCCGCTTTGCGAAGCAAGTGCCAGGCTGAATCGGCTCACGGTGGGTATTCTGCTGATAACCGTCGCCGAGTTCAGGCGTTAAATATATTTTCTGAAAGTCGGGCAAAATCTTAGCGTATCGTCTAAGTAGACGAAGCTTACAATATGATGGATTGGCAATGAAATTCGGCACGAGCGGACTGAGAGGCCTGGTTACCGATCTCGAAGGTCGTGCATCAGCACTTTATGCGCAGGCATTCGCGACCCATCTGATCAGAAGCGGGCTTGCGAAGACCGGAGATCATATTCTGGCTGGACGTGACTTCCGCCCTTCCAGTCCGTCCATCGCCGCAACCTGCATAGGTGCGCTGGAGCGCGCGGGACTGGTCCCACTCGATTGCGGAGCGCTGCCGACACCGGCACTTGCCCTTTACGGACTTGAGATTGGCGCCGCTTCGCTGATGATCACCGGTTCCCATATTCCGGCCGATCGTAACGGCATCAAGTTCTATCGCGCCGACGGCGAAATCGACAAACAGGACGAATTGCAGATCTCGGCGATCGCCGCCGAACTGGGTGATGCCGAGATCGATGCAACGCCCGGCACGGCAGCCGACAGAAGCGAAGCTGCGAATGCGCTGTTTGCCAAGCGTGTCTTATCCATCCTGCCGGCCGGCGCGCTCACCGGACTGAAAATCGGCGTCTATCAGCATTCGACCGTCGCACGCGACCTGCTGGTCGAAGCGATCCGGCACTACGGAGCCCAGGTTGTCGAACTCGGGTTTTCGGAGGATTTCATTCCGGTCGATACCGAGGCCGTTTCACCTGAGACGATCGCGTCGCTGCGCCAATGGGTTCGGGAACATGGTCTGGACGCGATCGTTTCAGCCGATGGCGACGGAGACCGCCCTCTCCTGTCCGATGAAACCGGCGAGCCGGTGCGCGGCGACCTGCTCGGATTGATCTCCTCCCTCTTCCTCGGCGCAGACGTTGTCGTGACACCGGTCACGTCCAATTCCGGCATCGAGGCGAACGGCAGCTTCCGCGTGGTTCGCACGCGGGTGGGCTCTCCCTTCGTCATTGCCGGCATGAGCGAGGCACTGGCCGCGGGGCATGAGAAGGTCATGGGGTTTGAGGCCAATGGCGGCCTGCTGACCGCCTCCACCTTCTCCCTGTCAAGCGGATCAATCCGCCCACTGCCGACACGCGACAGCTTTCTTCCCATATTGGCGCCTCTCTGGCTTGCCGCGCAAAAGAAACTGCGCCTTTCGCAACTGGCAGAGGATTTCCGGATGCCGGTTGCCATGGCGGACCGGCTGGAAAATTTTCCGATCAAGACGAGTTCCGCACTGATGGAATATCTCAGGCAATCGGACAAAAACCTTGAGACTTTCCTGTCGTCGCTCGGCAAAGTTTCAAAGCAAAGCGATATCGACGGTTTGAGAGTCACCCTTGAGGACGGCCGCATCATCCATCTGCGTCCATCGGGCAATGCACCCGAAATGCGTTGCTATGTCGAGGCGCGGACGGAAGAGGCTGCTGCGGCGCTGCTTGAAGATGGCCTGGCGCTGATCCGGCGCTTTGCGACCGAACGCAATATCTAAAGACAATTCCGGCACTGAACACAGAACGGCACAAGGCGGGGCAAGCATGACTGACAAGATCATTCCGGTAATAATGGCGGGTGGCAAGGGAACACGTCTGTGGCCACTGTCTCGGTCGAGCGCACCAAAACAGTTCATCCAGTTCACCGATGACCTCAGCCTGTTCCAGAAGACACTAGAGCGCATCTCCGACAGCACCCATTACGAGGCGCCTGTTGTCATCACCAATGAAGATTTCCGCTTCCTCGTCGCCGAGCAGGCCCGCGAACTGGGTATCAAGCTCTCCGGCGTCCTCCTGGAACCGACGGCACGCAATACCGCGCCGGCAGTCGCCGCCGCCGCCACCTATGTGACACAGAAATTCGGCGATGGCGCCATCATCCAGGTCCTTGCCTCGGACCATGAGATCGTTTCCGGTGAAAGCTATCAGGAAGCGATCGACATCGCGTTCAAGACGGCGAAGGCCGGAAAGCTCGTCACGTTCGGCATCATGCCGACCGAGCCGGCAACCGGCTACGGTTATATCGAAGTCGGCAAGGATATTGGCGACGGCGCGAAAGCCGTGAAGCGCTTCGTCGAGAAGCCGGATGCGGACAAGGCCGCAACCATGCTTGCAGCAGGCGGCTTCCTTTGGAACTCGGGCATCTTCATGTTCGGCGCCGCCCAGGTCCTGTCGGAAATGCAGAAATATGCACCGGCTGTGGCGGATGCCGCGGCAGCATCCGTTGCCAAGGCGAAGAACGATCTCGATTTCGTGCGGCTAGACGCCGAAGCGTTCGGCAAGGCGACCGATATTTCCATCGATTATGCGATCATGGAAAAGACGGCCAATGCTGCGGTCGTGCCCTCATCCTTTTCCTGGTCCGACATGGGAAGCTGGGATTCCGTGTGGAAACTCGGAAAACAGGATAGCGACGGCAATGTCGCACTCGGCAATGCCACGGTCGTCAACACCCGCAATTCGCTCGTCATGTCGCGCACCAGCCATCTGGCGGTGCAAGGTCTCGACGGCGTTGCCGTCATCGCCAGCGAGGACGCGGTCTATGTCGGCAAGCTCGACGAGAGCCAGAGCGTCGGCTCGCTGGTCAAGCTGCTGGCATCGGCCAAGGGCACCGCAGCACTGACCCAGACCCATCCGACCTCCTATCGCCCCTGGGGTGGATATACGTCGATCCTCAACGGTGACCGGTTCCAGGTGAAGCGGCTGTTCGTCACACCGGGCAAGAAGCTGTCGCTGCAGAAGCATCATCACCGGTCCGAACACTGGATCTGCGTCAAGGGTACGGCGGAAGTCACGGTCGGCGACGAGATCAAGATCGTGCGCGAAAACGAGTCGGTTTACATTCCGCAGGGTGAAGTCCACCGCCTCGCCAATCCCGGCAAGATCATGCTCGAAATGATCGAGGTGCAGACCGGTTCCTATCTCGGGGAAGACGACATCATCCGTATTGTCGATGAGTTCGGACGCGGGTAATAGCTGCTCTAACAAGAAGCCTAGCCGGTACTTATGTTGCCGGCTGCGGTGTCATCGATCTGTCGGCGAAAAGTCTTATCGATCGATTGGCATGATTTGATAGGAAGGCAGCTTTATGCGCATCGTCATGGTTGGCTCGGGTTATGTCGGGCTTGTGTCTGGGGCATGTTTTGCCGATTTCGGTCACAAGGTGATCTGCGTCGACAAGGCAGAAGAGAAGATCGAGGCGCTGAGGCAAGGCATCATCCCGATTTTCGAGCCAGGCCTCGATGCGCTGGTCGAAACCAACGTCAAGGCAGGCCGCCTCTCCTTCACAACCGAGCTTGCGCCGGCTGTTGCCGAAGCCGATGTCGTGTTCATCGCTGTCGGCACTCCTTCCCGCCGTGGCGACGGCCATGCCGACCTTGGTTATGTCTATGCCGCTTCGAAGGAAATCGCCGAGGCGATGAAGGGTTTTACGGTGGTCGTCACCAAATCGACCGTACCGGTCGGCACCGGCGACGAGGTCGAGCGGATCATTCGCGAAAGCAATCCGGAGGCCGATTTTGCCGTCGTCTCCAATCCGGAATTCCTGCGCGAAGGTGCAGCAATCGAAGACTTCAAGCGGCCGGACCGTATCGTCGTCGGTATTTCCGACGAGCGTGCCCGTCCGGTGATGAACGAAGTCTACCGGCCGCTCTATCTCAACCAGGCACCGATCCTTTACACCAGCCGCCGCACGTCCGAGCTGATCAAGTACGCAGCCAATGCCTTCCTCGCGATGAAGATCACCTTCATCAACGAGATTGCAGATCTGTGCGAGCGGGTTGGTGCGGATGTACAGGATGTCTCGCGCGGCATCGGGCTTGATGGCCGTATCGGTTCGAAATTCCTGCATGCCGGTCCGGGTTATGGCGGCTCCTGCTTTCCGAAGGATACGCTGGCGCTTGCCAAGACCGCGCAGGATTATGAAAGCCCGGTTCGCCTGATCGAGACGACGATTGCGATCAACGACAACCGCAAACGGGCCATGGGCCGCAAGGTGATTGCAGCCGCAGGCGGCGATGTGCGCGGCAAGAAGGTTGCGATCTTCGGCCTGACCTTCAAGCCGAATACAGACGACATGCGCGACAGTCCGGCGATTGCGATTGTCCAGACGCTGAAGGATGCCGGCGCGATCGTTGCCGGCTACGATCCGGAGGGCATGGACAACGCACGTCAGATGATGGAGATCGATTTCGCCACCGATCCTTACGAGGCTGCCGAAGGCGCGGATGTCGCGGTTCTGGTGACTGAATGGAACGAGTTCCGGGCGCTCGATCTAGACCGGCTGAAAACGATCATGGCGACACCGGTGTTTGTCGACCTGCGCAACGTCTATCGCGCTCATGAGGTCGAACCGCATGGGTTTACCTATCACAGCATAGGCAAGAACAACGGCTGAGAAGGCCCATATCGGCCCAAATTATAGCGGTCAGAATGCGGTTTCCTGAAATTGTCGGCATTTTGGTTGGCTATTGCTAACCATTTCGGTTCACTTCGCGCAAACTTTCAAATGGCACATTGAGCCTTCATTCAAGAGGTTCAGATGTCGTCTCGTCTTCGCAATATGATCGTGGTGTTCGCCGTCTCGATTCTGATGTGGGCGGGCATGCTGCATGGAACTCTGGCGCTTTATGCCGGCCTGACCGGCGCGTCGACTGATGGCATGACGACCGCAAGCGTCCGCTAGGAGTTCTCAGCCTAAAAACCTTGGACGCTCGGGTGAGCGAAAACGCCGGGCGAGAAATCCCGCCCGGCGCCAATGTTATGATCAAACCAGATCGAAACGGTCTGCGTTCATGACCTTGACCCAAGCGGTCACGAAGTCTCTGACGAACTTCTCCTTTGCGTCCGACTGGGCGTAGACTTCGGCGATAGCGCGAAGCTGCGAATGCGAGCCGAAGATGAGATCGACGCGCGTGCCGGTCCATTTCAGTTCGTTCGAATGACGATCGCGCCCTTCGTAAACGCCGGTCTCGCCAGCCTTGGGTGTCCAGACCGTCCCCATATCCAGAAGGTTGACGAAGAAATCATTCGTCAGTGCTTCCGGCTTGTCGGTCAAGACCCCATGGCCTGTTGCACCGGCATTCAATACGCGCAGACCACCGAGCAGAACGGTCATCTGCGGCGCTGTCAGGGTCAGCAACTGCGCCCGGTCGACGAGAGCTTCTTCAGCCTTGAGGAACTGAGTGCGCCCGGCGTTGACATAGTTGCGGAACGCGTCAGCACGCGGCTCCAATGCGGCAAAGGACGCAACGTCGGTCTGCTCCTGCGAGGCATCCGCGCGACCAGGCGTGACCGGAACGACGATGCTGTGGCCTGCTGCCTTGGCGGCCTTTTCCACACCGGCGGCACCAGCCAGCACGATCAGGTCAGCCATCGAGATCTTCTTGCCCGCCGTATTGGCGGCATTGAAGCTCTGCTGAATGCCTTCGAGCACGCCAAGCACCTTGGCGAGCTGTTCCGGCTGGTTGGCTTCCCAGTTCCTCTGCGGCTCCAGACGGATACGGGCACCATTGGCACCACCACGCTTGTCGGAGCCGCGGAAGCTCGAGGCAGAGGCCCAGGCGGTCGAGACCAGTTCCTGGACGGAAAGACCGGTCTCCAGGACCTTTTCTTTCAGGCTGGCGATATCGGCATCATCGACCAGCGGATGGTCGATCACCGGAATGACATCCTGCCAAATCAGGTCTTCGGCTGGAACCTCAGGGCCGAGATAGCGAACCTTCGGGCCCATGTCGCGATGGGTCAGCTTGAACCAGGCGCGGGCAAAAGCGTCAGCGAACTCGGCCGGATTTTCGAGAAAACGGCGCGAGATCTTTTCGTAAATCGGGTCGAAGCGCAGCGCGAGGTCAGAGGTCAGCATGGTCGGGCGATGCTTCTTTGCGCCATCGAATGCATCCGGCACGGAGGCATCCGCATCCTTGGCCACCCACTGATGGGCGCCGGCCGGGCTCTTGGTCAGCTCCCATTCGAAACCAAAGAGGTTTTCGAAGAAGTAGTTGCTCCACTGCGTCGGGGTCTGCGACCACGTGACTTCCAGGCCGCTGCCGATCGCATCCGTGCCAATACCGCTGTTGAACTTGCTGGACCAGCCCAACCCTTGCGCTTCCAGTTCGCCGCCTTCCGGATCGATCCCGACGAAGGACGCATCACCTGCGCCATGAGTCTTGCCGAATGTATGGCCGCCGGCGATCAGGGCTACCGTTTCTTCGTCATTCATCGCCATGCGGGCGAAGGTATCGCGGATGTCGCGGGCAGAGGCGAGCGGATCGGGATTGCCGTTCGGGCCTTCCGGATTGACATAGATAAGGCCCATCTGCACTGCACCGAGCGGTTCGGCAAGCTCACGTTCGCCGCTGTAACGCTCGTCGCCCAGCCAGGTGCCTTCAGGCCCCCAATAAAGCTCTTCCGGCTCCCATACGTCTGCACGGCCGCCGGCAAAACCGAAGGTCTTGAAGCCCATCGATTCCAGCGCGACATTGCCGGTCAGGATCATCAGGTCGGCCCAAGATATGCTGTTGCCGTATTTCTGCTTGATCGGCCACAGGAGGCGGCGAGCCTTATCGAGGTTGACGTTATCGGGCCAGCTGTTGAGCGGTGCAAAACGCTGCTGCCCCATGCCGGCGCCACCTCGGCCATCGGTGATGCGATAGGTGCCGGCGCTGTGCCAGGCCATACGGATGAAGAGACCACCGTAATGGCCGAAATCGGCCGGCCACCAGTCCTGGCTATCGGTCATCAGCGCGTGGAGATCCTGTTTCAGCGCGACAAGATCAAGTTTCTTGAACTCTTCGGCATAATCGAAGGACTTGCCCATCGGGTCGGAAAGCGGGGAATGGGTGTGAAGGATCTGTACGTTCAGATGGCTGGGCCACCAGTCACGGTTCGAACGTCCACGCGGCGTGCTGCCGTGGGCGACGGGACACTTACCACTGTTTTCGCTAGACTTGGCATCCATGACGATCTCCTTCCGGTCATTGTTATATCTTGGCGAAGGACGGGATCGGGTGAGATCGCCCTCGCGCTCCATTGTGTTGCATGAGGTTAAGCTGGTGCAGATCCTCTCTTCGGCAAATCAAATAAACGGATTTCCCGATAGTTTTAAATTGGATTTAAATATAATATCGATAGGAAAAAGATATCGAAATAAAGGATTGCCGATATGCGAGAGGAACGCATAGCGCACTTTGAACTTACTGAAATTCAATGATATAAGTATGGCGAGGAGATTTTCGTGGCAAACGTCTCGGCCGCGTCGGATCCGAACCCGCAACTTCACCCCGAGCCATGGATCCAATGGCCCCTCGTCCTTACTCCCGGATGGCCGCTTCACCACCTAGACCGGCGAAACGCTGGCCCCTGATCGTGTTGATGCTTGCGGTTATCGGCGGGGTTGCCGCTACCGTGTTGTTTGCCAACGATCAACGAAACCTCAAGACGCTTTCTCTGTTTCTCGGCATTCCCCTTCCGGTACCGGCAACAAGCGCAGCGACGGTATCAACCTCGAGTGAGTTGGCGAGGATTTCGAAACCCATCTCCCGATGGCCTTGGCCCGGGTTCACCACGGCGCCCGGCCTTATCGAGGCCAACCCTACCCCGGCGGATATGTGCAGCAGACTAGCGGCAGGCGCGCAGGAAATACCGGCTTTTGCCGAATCGGAGCAACGCGGCTGGGAATGTTCTATGTTGCGGGATGGTCTCGGAGCGAACCGCTCTGCCTCACTTTTCCTGCAGGCCCGTGGCCTTATGCATGAACCAGCAGATAATATTCGCGTGAAGTTCAATCTCGCCAGCGGCAAACTGGATGGTGAGCTTGCGACGCAGGCTATCGCCTTTTTCCGTCTGGCTGCCGCCATGCCGCGCGACCTGGCTCTTTCCGAAACCCTGACGAAAATGCTCACGACCCAGGCGGACTTCTACTTCTACGCAGGCTATCAAGGCCTGACGTTTCGACAGGAACTCGGCAACCCGGGTCGATATAATCTGATCGGCACAGACCGGGCATCGAAAATCCCGGCGGATCATCCAAGACTTTGGCCGACAAAACAAGAAACGGGCATGCCCACACAGGCAACGAAGACGGCAAGGGTCCCGCGTCTCTTAACCCTGCCTGCAGTAAACGATTGAAGACAGCCTGATTTGCGAATATCGACAGTATGTTAACCCTCCTTTAGGGGCGGGTTCCCATTGTCTATGGGACTTACCTGTCTGTGATTGGCGGCACTAAATGCGCAAACTTATTGGCTGGATGAAGGGTCGCCCGATGGGCCAGCCTTCTCCGCCTTCCCGACGCCGGATAGATCTGGGTGACGAACCCGCAAGCTATCCGATCTACGCGATCGGCGATGTGCATGGCTGTCTGAAAGAACTCCAGGAAGCCGAAGCCCGCATCGCAGCAGACATAGCCAGAACGGGCCGTCCCGGCCTGGTCGTATTGCTTGGTGACTATGTGGACCGTGGACCAAGCTCCTATCAGGTGATCGAACATCTACAGAAACCCAGTGATCTGGGCCTGCGCAGGCTTGCGCTCTGCGGCAATCACGACGACATTTTCAGCAAGTTCATCGAAGAACCCGAGCTTTATACCGACTGGCTCAGCCTTGGCGGCGAACAGACGTTAATCTCCTACGGTATCGATATCCATCACCTTACCGCCAGGAGAAAAGGGCGATTGACCGATCTTAAAGGGGTACTTGCCGAGGCCATTCCGGCAAACCACAGACAGTTCCTGGCCAACCTGCCCATTTGCCTGAAGATCGGCAATATCGTTTTCGTCCATGCGGGTCTGCGGCCAAGAGTGGCAATGGACAAACAGAGTGACGAAGACCTGATGTGGATCCGGGAACCGTTTCTGAGCCAAGGCCCGGGTCAGCCGTTGCTGATCGTTCACGGACACACGCCGCAACCGACGCCGGATATCGGCATGGGCCGCATCGGCATCGACACGGGCGCCTATTACTCAGGCAAACTGACCGTGCTCAAAATCGATGGCAGCCAAAAGGCTTTCGTCTGAGGGTGACGGCGCTTTGTCCTATCTGCCCAATCTCAGCCGATACCAGATCTCGACAAATGGTCTTGCGAGAGGACCAAACAGGGCAAGCGCTGAGATCGACGCCGTGAAGTAAACATGAGCACTGCGCCGGTCGATGCCGGAAACGAGTCTCTCCGCAATCTCTTGCGCTTGTCTCGGCTTGATACGACCCATCAGCAACTCAGCCTCCTTCGGCCGGCTTTCAAGCTCACGGGAAAGCTGAGGCGTGTCGGTATCGGGAGGGAAACAGACGCCGACCGTTATACCCTTTGGCATTGCTTCCAGTCTGAGGGAATCCGCAAACCCCACCAGGGCTGATTTTGAGCTGCAATAGGCGGCGTAGGCAGGGATGCCGATAAAGGCAGCAGCTGAGGAAACAATCATGATGCGCCCTGCCCCGCGGCTTCTCATGCCCGCATAAACGGCCCTCACGGCGTTGACCACCCCCACAAAGTTGGTCTGCCATTGGCTCTCGAACAGGTCAGGCGCCTGCTCATGGAACCAGCCCGGCTCCACCACGCCGGCCGAGGCGACAAGAATATCGCATGGCCCATTGGCTGCCTCGCAGGCCATGATTGCAGACGACATCTCAGTGCAGACAGCTGCGTCGGCGGCCGCAACAAAGACCTTTGCCCTTCCGCCGGAAGATTTCTCTATCTCGCTGCGCGCAGTTTCCAGACGATCGAGGTTGCGGGCGATCAATGAAACGGACGCACCACGCCGGGCGTATACCTTCGCAACTTCAAGTCCGATGCCGCTCGATCCCCCGGTTACGACGACATGCATGGCCGTGCCCCCGAAGTCAGCTTTTGGGCGATTGAAGCAGTGGTGAAAGCTGCATCATCTGCTCCATGTTCAGCGATGCCAGACCGAAATTACGTTTCTGCAAGGCCTTCAGCCGACGCGCAGTTGCTTCAACGGCGTGTCTAATCTGATCGTCAGTGTGGTTGCAGGTAATGAAGAAACGCAGGCGCGCCTGCCCCTCCGGTACGGCCGGATGGATGATCGGCAGTGCGTTGACGCCATCGTCCAAAAGCTCGTTAGACAACTGCACTGCCCTAAGCGAGTCGCCCACGAGAACCGGAACAACCGAAAATCCGACGCTGAGACCTGTGTCGAGGCCAGCCTTCCTGGCTTCTTGCAGAAACAGCGCGCCGTTGCGATGAAGCTTTTCAGTCCGTTCCGGCTCGCTGCGCAGAATGTCGAGACCGGCCTTTGCTGCTGCTGCCAAGACAGGTGCGAGCCCGACGCTGTAGACGAATCCGCCGGCCTCGGCCTTGAGGATATCCGCAAGTGCCTGCGAGCCGGCAATATAGCCGCCGCAGCTGGACGTCGTCTTGGACAGCGTTCCCATCCAGATATCGACTTCCTGCGGATCGACGTCGAAATGCTCGAAGGTGCCCCTGCCCGTCTTGCCCAGAACGCCTAGCGCATGAGCCTCGTCCACCATCAGCCAGAAACCGTAACGACTGCGCAATTCCAACAGTCTCGGCAGGTCGGCAATATCGCCGTCCATCGAATAGACGCCCTCGACGATGACGAGGACCCGGCGGAACTCCGACGACAGCGTCTTCAGCACGGTTTCGAGATTATCGACATCGTTGTGACGGAAGAGCCGGCGCGTCGCGCCCGACTGCTTGATACCCGCAAGCGCACTATTATGGATGAACTCATCATGGACGACGAGATCCTGCGGGCCAACGATGCAGCTGATGGCTGCAACATTGGTCAGATAGCCGCTGACGAAGCAAACTGCCGCCTCGACGCCATAAACCTCGGCCAGGGTTGCCTCAAGTTCTGTGTGGACGGGACGCTCGCCGGCCACGAGACGGCTGGCGGAAGCGGAAATGCCGTAACGATCGATCGCTTCCTTGGCTCGGCTTGTGACCTTCGGATCCGTATTCGTCCCGAGATAGTCGTAAGAGGCGAAGTTGGCAAAGTTCCTGCCAGCCATGACGGTGGTGGCACCAGCCGCCACGTCGTGGGAGCGATAGAACGGGTTGTCCACCCCGATCACTTCTCCGACCTTCCGTTGGGTCAATACCCGCTGATATTCGGGAAGCTGATCGAATTTCAGGTTCTGGCGAAGCGGAGCCTGTGGTTGACGGTTCAGGCGCGCTTCGCGATTGCGGCCGGACACTTCACTGGTCTGCCGCATTTTTTCCAGAAAACCAAGCTTCGCGCCCCCCACGGGAGGCACTGTCGTTTCCGGCTTGTCTTTCTCTGTCACTGAGCAGCTGCTTTCTGGCTTTGGGTCGAGTGGCTCTTGACCAGACGGTCGAGCACCTCGTCCTGCGGAGCCTCCTCCTCCCCGCCACTACGTTTCGAAACCCTTTCGCGAAGGCGCGTGACCACGTCACTCACCGTCGTATCCTCACCAACACCGCTCAAGGGAATATCAAATCCGGTCTTCTGCTGGAAGCTCATACCGAGTTCCATCGCCATCAGGCTGTCGAGGCCGACATCCTTGAGGACCTTTTCCGGCGTGATACTGTCTTCGGTGACACGAAGGATCGCGGCGATCTCGGCAGCCACGATCTTGTGCAGGATAGACTGAGCCTCATCGGCGGACTTGCCGTGGATCAGCGCTTCGAGATCTATCTGATCGCCATCGGCAGATGATTGCGCATTGCCAGCGGCCCGCATTGCGGTCTCGAACACGCTTGCCGTCGCGATCGGCAGCATGCGGACTGCGTTCCAGTCCACTTCGGCGATCATTACCGCCGCACCATCGATGCTCCCAGTCTCGCTCACCAGATAGTTCTCGACCTGCTCGAGCGCATCGCGCGCCTTCATTGCGGTCTTGCCTATCCTCTTCGAAAGAAGCTCGTTGACCTCGGCGTTGCGAGCGAGGAAACCCGTATCGGCAATCGCACCGAAACCGACGGCCAGAGCCGGACGGCCGGCCGCGCGGCGCATGCGTGCAAGCCCTTCGAGGTAGCCGTTGGCGATAACATAGTTGGCCTGTCCGGGGTTACCGAGCATGGTCGTGGCAGACGAAAACAACAGGAAAAGCTCAAGATCATCGTCACGGGTCAGCTTGTCTAGCAGTTCAGCACCGCGAACCTTGACGTCCACGACCGGTCGATTGCGGTCATCGGTCAGGTTCGACAGCAAGGCATCGTCCAGCACCATAGCGGCGTGGATGATACCCTTGATCGGAGCCGCGGCGCGCAATTCGGACAGAAGAGCGGAGAGAGCCTGCTCGTGGGTGATGTCGCAGGCATGCAGTGTCGCGACGACGCCGAGGCCGGCCCATTTCTCAATCGCCTTTATCGTCGCCTCATCGGCGATACCACGGCGGGAGCAGAGCGCAATGCGGCGCGCGCCCCTGTTGACGAGCCAATCGGCTGCAACGAGGCCGAAACCACCGATGCCACCAGCAACGAGAAAGCCACCCTCGCCACTGAAGCGCAATGTCCGGTCGCTGGCGACAACCACCCGATCCTTGCCACGAACTGGCGGACGAATGACGATCTTGCCGATCTGGCCGGCATTCTGCATCAGCCGGAAGGCACTGCCGATCTCGTCGTAACCGAAGGCACGATAAGGCAGAGGCACAAGTGCGCCGCTCTGGAACAGTTCACCGATCTCGGCGAATATCCGCTTGGTGATCTTCGGCAGATTGACCAGAAGCTGATCGGCGTCGATGCCGAAATAGCTGATGTTGCGGCGGAACGGACGCAGGCCGATCTTGCGGTCTGAATAATAGTCGCGCTTGCCGAGTTCAAGGAAGCGGCCGAAGGGCTTTACCAGCTCGAGGCTTCGCTCCATCGCTTCGGAGAAGAGCGAGTTCAAGACTAGATCGACACCTTCGCCATTCGTGACCGCACGAACGCGAGATACGAACTCCAGCGAGCGGCTGTCGAAGATATGATCTGCGCCGAGCGCTTCGAGAAAGCGGCGTTTTTCGACCGTACCGGCCGTGGCGATGACCTTTGCACCTTTCAGCTTAGCGATCTGCAGCGCGGCAAGACCGACACCGCCAGCGGCACCGTGAATGAGGATCGTCTCGCCCGGTTCGATATGGCCGAGCTGAACCATGGCATAATAGGCTGTCAGGAACGCGACCGGTACAGTTGCGGCGGCGGCAAAATCGAGCCTATCCGGGAATTTCGTAACCCCATCGCGGCGGACACGAACATGGGTCGAGAAAGCGGCCGGGCCGATGCCCATTACGCGATCGCCAGGCTTCAAGTCCGCGACGGCTGAGCCGACGCGCTCGACGCGACCGGCCATTTCCATCCCGATCGTTGCTCCGGCAAAACCGTCTTCAAGCGCTTCTTCAGGCAACAGGCCCATGGACCACATGACATCTCGGAAGTTGAGGCCGGCAGCCTCAACAGCGATGATGACCTCATCCGCACCGGGTTCCTGAAGCGCGCAGCTTTGCCAGATAATGCTATCGACGCGACCGCTGGTGAGCTGGTGGATGGTCGCAGCCTCGAAATCGGACGTGGTTCCATCGCGGCCAGCGGATGGGCCGGAGGCCGCGCGAATTTCCAGGAGGCCATTTTCACCCAGAAGCCACTCGCGATTGGAGCTTGTGAGCGTGGCGATCCGATCAACAAGGGCAACCGCTTCATCGCCTTCGGCATCGATCATGTGAATATCGACGGCATCATACTCGTTCTGCAGAACACGGGCGAATGTCCACAAACCGGCGTTAGCCGCATCACTGTTTTCTCCCGCAAGCGGAGAGCCACCCGGTGCCAGCACGATAAGCCGTGGCCTGCCCGTCGAACCATTTGCCTGCCGCGTCATCCCCTCGGCAAGAGCCTTGAAGCGCGACAGCCTTGCAATCTCAAGTGCCGAAACGGCCTGCTCGATGCCGCGATCGGCAAGATAAACCATGCAAACGGGTGATTTAGAGTCTTCCGGCACCAGTTCCAGCGCACGTTCAGCCTCGGTCGCCTGAACGATAGCGGCATCGACGAAGGAAGACGCCAGCATCTGTTCGGATGCCTGTTCGGCAACAACGATCAGCCTGCCCCTATCCGCTTCCGCCAGCACAGCCTCGGTTTTGGCGCGGGATTGGGCAATGGCGAGGACAAGAGCCCCCTCGTCCACCTGCATATCCTTCACCGACGCAGCCTCAAAGCCGAGATCAGACAGAAGTGTCTCGACCTGCGCTGCGGTGGCAAGTTGACCAACGGGGAAATCCGCAGACTGGCTTGCCGCGAACCATCCGTCCGACAACCCAAATGCGAAGTCGTTGAACGCCGAGGGAGCGCGATCGGCGAAAACGATCGCTGCTCCTTTTGCTGCAGCGGAACGAAGAGCCTGGCGAACATCTTCGTCACCGGTCAGCATAAGTTGGCTGGACAATCCGCCGGCAACGATCAGATCAACGCGCTCAAGGCTGGCGAGAGCCCGAGGTTCCACAACGGAAACATGCACATTCCGCTCGAACGCCAGTTCCAGCATGCGACGCGCATTTTCCTTCGGTTCCGCGATTACCAGCGTCGCGCCCATGGACGCCGCCAGACCGGCAAGCCTTGTGCTGGCAGAGTGGCTGGTTGTGCCGAGTTCGACGATAAAGCTGATTTTTCCCGGGTTCTCGTCACAGAAACGCTGCGTCAGATCGAAGCCGGCTTCTGCACGGCGATGACCGAGCGGAGAGTGGACGAGAACGTGATCCAATGTTGCTTCGCTGACATTGTCCGCATGTTCGTCTTCAGCATCGACTGATTTTCCGGACAGGGAAAGACGTTCGAGCGCATCACGGTAGACGTCGTTGACCAGGACGGCCTCAGCGACACGCGAGGAGTCCTCCCGGTAGATTTCCTGGATCAGTTCTTCGATGCTCGGGAAAGAGAACTCCCTGGGCACCGTCCAGCCTTCTCCGGAGGAGACCGCGATACCCGCATCCTCCAATGTGAACAGGCAGGATGTCAGGAATGCACGGAAATCCGTGTCTCCCGGCAAAGTGGCAGAAAGGAGCGTCCCATTGTCACCGGCGAGCGACAAGGCAATCTCGTGGCATGCCCGATAGATGGCTGCATCGATCATCAACGATGCATTGTCCTTCGCATCCGAGGATGCAAAATCGGTCAGGGCCGGCAATTTTGTAGCTGGCGGTTCGGATATTGCAAGAAGCGCGCTCGGGACGGCGTCGAAATGGAAAGCGACGGTATCCAAAGTATGATGACGACGCAGAGACGTGCGGCGGAAACGGCAATCCGAGAGGATGGCAATCTGTTTACCGGCAGCATCGAACAAGCGGAAATTCACCTTGATCGAGAAGCTGCTGAACCGTTCGATCTCTATCCTTGCCCTGGCAATCGCTCGTCCCTTGCCCGTGACCCGGATCGAGCCGAAGCGAACCGGAATGTAGGGAGAGCCAGTCTCCGTGCCGGAAAGCCGGTCAAACAGTGCAACAAGGCCATGGAAGGCGGCATCGACAGAGAACGGATTGAGGTTGTAGCCGATATATGGATGCGCAGGTTCTGCCGCTTCTCTGAGTTCAACGTCGACAACGTTATCGCCCAAAGCCACAGCTCTCGACAGAAGCTGGAAGCGAGGCCCATATTGCAGGCCGAAGCGTTCGGCTGTTTCATAAACCTGAACAGACGAGAGGCTATCACCGCCATCGGCAGATGTCGCGATTTCAACCTGATGGATTTCTTCATCCACCGGCCGCCGACAACGGCCGACAGCATGAATGGTCCAGTCATCACTGCTCAACCGTTCGCGGGAGCGGATCTCGATATTACCGGTTTCCGGAGAAAGAAGCGTCGAAAGCTCCAGCATCCGATCTGGGCGTAGCTCCAATGGCCGAACGATTTCCATATTGGAAACCTCGACCTCGTCGGTGCCGAAATGGGCTTGGGCAGCGGTAACCGCAATCTCCAGGAACCCGGCTCCCGGAAGGATCGCGCGGCCATCGACCACATGCTCCGCCAGATCCGGGAAGAGCAAGGCATCGACATGGTTCTTCCAATGCGAACCGTTCGGATCATTCCGCCAGCCGAGCAGCGTGTAGCTGTTCTTGAAATCCCGACCGAAAATGTCGATCTCATCCGTGGTGGCCGGCACTTTCAGCTCGGTCGGTTCGAATGGCAACGGCGGCAGATCGATGATGGGGCTGCGTTTCCCCGAATGCCTGGACGGTGCAGGAACCGCGCCGTGGGCGATGGCGCGGGCGAACGCGCGAGCGATCGGATCCCTCCCCTCGACAAGCGTTTCGCGCTGGAGCGAACCGATTACCGTGGCGGGCTGAGCCCTGCTCTTGGCGATTTCCGAAACGTAGTTTGACAGGATCGTGCGCGGTGAAATCTCAATGAACAGATTACAGCCTAGATCGAGCGCAGCTTCTGTCGCCGAGCGGAAGAGCACCGGTTCGCGCACATTGTGCCACCAGTATTCGGCATCAAGGCCACGGCCGTCATATATTCCACCTGTAACGGTGGAAATGAATGTGCAACCGGCAGCCTGCGGCTCAATCGCCGGCAGTTCCGAAAGGAAACCTTCACGGGCGCTGTCGATGATCGGATGGTGGAACGGATAATTGATATCAAGAATATGAACGACAGTCTGAGACTTGCGAGCAGCATCCCGAAAGGCCTGAATTTCCGCGGCCGGACCAGAAATCGTAACCGAATTCGGCGCATTTATCGCCGCCACATGAATGCCGTCCAAGCCGTGATTCTTGGCGAAGGCCACAGCCGCCTCTTCACCCATTACGGCCGCAGCCATCTTGCCCTGTCCGGCAAACAGATGCTGTGAGTGCGAACGCTTGGCGACGATCGCAACGGCTTCGGCAGCAGTCAACGCCTTGGAAGCATAGGCCGCGGCAATCTCGCCGACGGAGTGACCGAACACAACAGCGGGCCTGATACCGTAGGCGCTGAGGCTGTCCGAAAGCGAAGCCTGCACGGCAAACAGCAGCGGCTGTGCAATCGTCGCATCAGCCAAACGAATCCCGAGATTGTCCGCGACGATGAGGTCCGTCAGCTTTTCACCGAGGTGGTATTCGAACAAAGCGCTAAAAGACTGGAAATACTGGCGGAAATGAGGATTTGCGCGGTAGGCTTCCACACCCATCCCGGCCCATTGCGCACCATTTCCGGAAAACACGAAGGCTATTTTGCCAAGCAGGGACGGAGCTTCGCCACGTTCCCCATCGGAAGCATCGCCGGCAAGATGCGTCTTGATCGCATCGAGAACGCCGCGCTCACCTCGAGTATCGACTGCAAACCGATATTTTAACGCATCACGGTTCGTCGTCGTCGCGGCGATGATGCGGCGCGCTTTTTCGGGCGTAGCGGCGGAAATACGTGCCTGGTAATCCTTTAACAGGCTTTCGAGCGCACCTGCACTGTGCGCGCTCGCCAAGAACAGGAGATTGTCGCCCTTGGCCGGCGAGTCCGCCTGTGTTGCAGGCTCCGGATCACCGATCACAACGTGCGCATTGGTGCCGCCGAAACCGAAGGAATTGATCCCCACGAGCCGCGCTTCCTTTGCCGGAAGCAGTTTGATGGCGGATGTATTGACCCTTACGTTGAGTGCATCGAAATCGATGTCCTCATTCGCCGTTTCAATATGCAGCGTGGCAGGAAGATAGTCGTTCTCCAGAGCCAGCATGGCCTTGAACAGACCAAACAAACCGGAAACCGGCTCAGTGTGACCGATATTCGACTTGATCGAGCCGATAGGAAGTGGAGCGCGGCGTCTCTGGCCGATGACATTCCCAATTGCCCAGACCTCGGCGGGATCGCCGACACGCGTTCCGGTTCCGTGACCTTCGATGAAGGCCACGCGGTTCACATCTATGCCGTGGCCCTTGTAGATGGAATTGAGCAGGTCGGCCTGCGCCTCACGCGACGGAAGACTGATGCCGTTGGTGCGGCCGGAAGAATTGACGCCGGTCGCGTGGATTCTGGCATAACTGCGATCATGCTGCTGACGCGCGACATCGCTGCGGCGAAGAACGATGGCAGCGCCGCCTTCGGCACGTACATAACCTTGACCGTTGGTGTCGTAAGCACGGCAGAGGCCTTCCGGCGACAACATGCGTGCCTGAGCGAAGCCGACGAAGGAAAGCGGATGGACGAGAAGGTTAACGCCGCCAACAATTGCCGTGTCGATATCGCCACGTTCCAGCGCACGTGCCGCCTGGTCCAACGCGACCAGCGAGGAGGAACAGGCCGTATCGATCGTCATGCTCGGGCCGTTCAAGCCAAAAACGTGAGAGATGCGGTTGGAAACAATCGAAAGCGTATTGCCCGTCATGAAATACGGGCTGCCGGAAGCGGGATCTTCCGCCGAAAGGTTACCACTGTCGAGGCTTGAGGCTCCGATATAGACCCCAACCTTCTGCTTCGAGAGCGTGCTTACCGGCAGGTTGGCATCCTCAAGTGCCTTCCAAACAAGCGTCAGCAGGATACGCTGCTGAGGATCCATCTGCATGGCCTCACGCTGCGAAAGACCAAAGACAGCGGGATCGAAATCATAGACCGCGTCGATGACACCGGCTGCAAAGGTGTAGGTCTTCCCGGGTGTCCCTTGAGTAGGATGCCAGAAACGAGCCAGTTCCCACCGATCAGCTGGGATTTGCGTGACGGTGCAACGACCGGTTCGGAGAACTTGCTGCAACTCTTCGATGGAGTTGGCACCGGGCGCAACGCAGGCTCGGCCAATTACTTCTATCGTCATCGTCACTCTTACGTTCGTCATAGCTATAATAGCTATTGCAGATTAAGCCGACACCGACTTTAACAACATACTTGCCCGCGCTTGTCACCAAAAAAGCAGAACAAACCACTACTTCTAGATGACTACACGAGGTTGAGGACAATCAAATGTCCCGTGCGGATGCGGCAACTGCACCGTCAATCACTCAAATTATTTGAAATCGAGGCACCCTGGACGGCGATCCCCACTGGCGCGCCAATAACGCGAAGGAACTTCGTCAGGTCGACCGCCGGATGTCGTGACGCGTAAATCACGTCACGACTTTTGACAGGGAAGGTCTGGCCGACAAGCATGCTGTCCGGATGGCTCATATCAAACCTGTAGACGATCGGATAACGTCCTTCCTTATCAGCCTGCATTCCCTTCCGGGTGAGTTCGTCGAAACGGCGCTTACCCAGGAGACCAACGACCACTTCCGGATCCTCGTAGCGGAAAAGGAAAAAGCCCTTTGCATTGACAGTTTCGTCATTGCCGCCGCGGCCGAGTGCTACTGCTTCCAGAAGGTTCAGATCGTTCGCACCGAAATCAATGCGAGAATTGCTTTTGACGGCACCGAGGAGCGTAAAGGTTCGAGGATCCTTGGTAACGAAAATCTGGTCACCGGGCTGAACGTAGATGTTCTCTGACGGATTCTCTACAATCGACTTCAGAAGCGCCGTGCCGGTCCTTTTGCCGCGTACGAGAGTCACGTAGGATTCGTATGGCTGTGATGTCGGGCCGCCCGCCTTGGCGATTACGTCGGTGATCTGCTCACCGCTCAGATTAAGCGAAATCTGCGCCGAACGATTTACCGCGCCGGCGACTGTTACCGAGCGGGATGGTGTGTCTCCCATAGCGATGATGACGTCGGGTTCGACAGCCTTGCTCTTGAGAGATGACAGAATTTGCTGGCGCGCCTCTTCAAGAGTGCGGCCGGCAAATCGCACGGTACCCACATATGGGATCGCGGCTGTGCCATCAGGCTGCACAACGATTTCAATTGGAGTCTGCTTTTGCTCACTGGTCGAGAATAGTCCGTCGGCACCGGCTTCAAAGATGGTGACCTTCAACTGGTCACCGATTCCGATGACAGCCCTGCCCGGACCTCCTCCGATACCGAATCGGCGCTTCAACGCCGTCGAAACATAATCCGAAACCAGTCTTGCAGTGTGATTGTCGACATCAACGATATCAAACACCGCTGCGTTCACGCGCCCGATGTCGGCCGGAGAACGGCCGGCATCCTCGTTGATCGCGGAGGCAAGAGGACCTTCACCAGGCACCGCCTGACACCCGGCCAAGGCGGCACAAATCACGATCGCAGTCACTCGAACCAAATCTCGATACTCCAGGTCAGGATCGCGCGGGGCACAGAACTGCTTCCGCCTGATCCAGAATTTGACATCCTTGAAAGCACACCGGACGACGAACGACAAGCTGCATGGCTCGGGCTTCCCGGAAAATAAAATCCGGTGCGGTTTTAAGGCCATAGTCACCAGCATACTGATATTCGGAAGTGAAACTAAAAAAGTTAACTTAAATGCTTGCTAATTAATGTGGTTAACGGAGCTTCACAGATCGCTCGGTGAATATGTGAAGGATGTTTTCCATTCACCATTGTCGCGAATCACATTTGGACACGAGCCTGTCCGATATGCCAAAGCTTGTCGGCATACGAACCTGAAACGGAGCTATTTCCTTGGCGGACAAGGCGGAACTCTTGACGCCTCTGATGCGCCTTCGAAGACGGCGGCGAGCAGCAAGAGCGTTCGGCGCTTTGCTGGCCATTGGCCTCGCACTGCTGCTTGGTATCGTTCTTTCCGTCAACGACGGACGCAATTACCGGCGGCTGACGAAATGGCTGGGAATGGAGCAATACTTGTCGCGGCCTTATGTCGCTCCAGTGCCGGTGACCGTACGTGCGCGCCGCATGACACTCGTCGTTGATGCACCGCCGCGGCTCTTCCTGCCCGTTTTCCGCCCGCACAAAAGACTCAGCATATTTCCGCATCTGACTGCGCACGAGCGCTGCGAAAGGCTGGGAGAAAGTGGCACATTGCCAATTTTCAGAGCGGATGGAGGTGATTGGGAATGCCTGTTTTCGACGCAACGCGGCACAACGCCGGAGCCTTCGGTGCTATTCATCCAGGTCAAGGGAGCATCGTCCAGCACGTTCCGCACGTTTCGTCTCAAGCTCAGCCTACTCGACCCAGGAAAGGACGATGAAATGTTCAAGCTGGTGGCCCGATCAATCGATCGTTTCGGGCTCGAAATGGCGCCCGAAAACCTACATTACCTCTATGACCGGATCAGAACGGGTCTCAGCTTTTCGTCGCGATTCGACGGCTACCGTGTCAGCTACGAGCGTGAGAGAGACGATGATCGACGTTTCAACCTTTTGATCACGCAGTTGCCCGAGACCTCGACATGTGGCCAATCGGCAGTGTCGTCGAATGGTGCGTCGATGCACTCCTCGATCGTGCACTTTCCGATCGAATGCCTGCCTTTGCAGCAACGGACCTTGTCACGCCCGATCCAGCCTAACTAGATCAACATCATCGCCCAGTTCACGCCGCGCGGTATCCATCAAACTCGTCTGGTGGGTGAATAGGATCGACTGGAACGCGCCACTCGATTCTGCCAGCGTCCGAAGGCCAGCTGCCGTACGTTCATCATCGAATGTCTGGAAGATGTCATCCAGCACGAGCGGCGCCGGTTCATTGCGAGCGCAATAGTCCTGGAGGAACGCAAGACGAAGCGCCAGATACAGTTGATCGCCGGTTCCCTCACTCAATCCGGAAAGCGGCACCTGCTCGCCGGTCTTGCGCTCGACAACCAGTTGCAGCTCATCGTTATCATCATAGACCTGAATGAGGCGAGCGAACCGGCCGCCCGTCAAATCGGAAAACACCTCACCGGCGCGTGTCATGACAGGATCGGCCTGCTGCTGGCGGTAGGTTTCCATCGAATGGGAAAGCAGTGACCCTGCGAGCTTCAGCACCACCCAGCGACGGGCGAGGTCTTTTGCCTCCTGCTCGGCCGCGAGTTTCTCGAAGACAGCGCGTTCAGCGCCGGTACCCTTTTCCAGCTCCTGCCTGCGCCGCAGATTATCCGCCTCGCCAGCGCGCAGATCGGCAAGACGATTGACCTGCCTGCTGTCTTCAGCCTCCAGCCGCTCGATTTCGACACCGGCGGATATCCTGTCGAAGTCGACGAGTGCTACCCTCACCGCCTCTTCATCGAGGCCATCGGCCTGCTCGATGAAGCGATTGCGGCAAAGTTCTTCGCTGGCAAGCAGTCTCCTTCGCTCCACGAGGTCCGCCAGGACGGCGGCGAGTTGATCCGGCGGAACGGCAGTGGCACCTGCCAAGTTCTGCCGTTGGGCATCCAGCCCGACTGCCTCGGTGATGTAACGGGCATGGGCAAGCTCGTTGCGCTCCAGAGCAGTCGTCAGCGTCTTGCGCTGGTTATCGGCGGCGCGCGCCTTCGTCACACGGTCATTCAGCATGCCAGCCGCAACATCTGCCGGGATGGAGCAGAGATCCGGCGCAAGCGAGCCCGACAGGGTGGCTACCTCTCCCTGGAAGGCTTCCATGTCGCGGGCCATGCCCCGCACACGCCGATTGCGGTTCTGTCTCTCGGAAAGAAGGTCCGGCAGCGTGCGCCAGATATCCAGCGCTGCATTGGCCATATCTATCGTCGCATCTTCGGCAAGCCCGGCTGATGCGGCAGCGGCAGCGAAACCGGATCGCCAGAGATCGACCTTTTTGCGCAGATCCGTCTCGTCGGCTTCCAGTCGTGCTAGCGTCTGGCTTGCCGTATCGCGCATCCGCTCGATGGTGCGTCCCTCGCTCCACTGGCGGGTGATTTCATCCAGGCGGGTTGCGATTTCCCGCGCAAGGCTTCGCGGTGGCAGGATACCGGAGGATGCGCCCGTAGCGTCAGCCAAAGCGTCCAATGCCGGCCGCAACGCCTCTTCCCGCGAACGCAGGATCTCGTAGTCGTCTTCCGCGGCATTCAGGGTGGAGGAAAGCGCCAGCAATCCATCGACCATACGGCGCCATTCGATCATGCGCTCGGGCGCGCCGGGCGTCACCGGAACAGCGTGGAAGAGATCTTCGAACTCGGTCACCGCATCGGAAGCGGCAATTGCTACCTCTTTGGCCACGCGTTCGGCTGCGGCAATCGCATCGGCGACTTTACGCTGTTGAAGTGTCAGTTGTGCATGACGCGAAACGCGTTCGGCATCGGAAAGCGCCATATCGGCTAGCCGATCCGCGTCCTGCACGGAAGACTTTGCTGCCTGCAAAGCCACGTCTGAAGGGTTGGAGGCCAGAGCCTCGATGAGGCCATCGCGTTCCTGTCGTGCAAGCTCGATCGTGTCGCGCGAAACGATCCTGCCCTCGCCTTCGAGAAGCGCAAGCTGGGCCTGAAGCTCATCCGCGTCATTCTTCAGACTTAAGAGCTTTTGCAATGCCTGCGTATGTTCCTGTCGTGCAGACTCGATCAGGCGGCGGTGATGAGCAAGTGTCTCAATGTCCGGCAGTGGTACGGAGAGAAGAAGGGCAAAATCGCGAACCGGCGGATCGAGGCGTGCCGACGCCGCATCGAGATCGCTCTTGGCGCGGGCAGCGCGGATCTTCAGCGTTTCGAGATTGGCCAGTTCCTCGATCTCGGGGCGCAGGGCCGCAAGCTGGTCGCTCAGAGGCTTGGGATCGACAATGCGGGCAACCGGCGCATCGGCTTCGAGCTTCCGCAGCGCATCGGCTTCCTCGTCGATACGCTTGCGAAGCTGCCGCATCTCGCGGTCGAGTTCACCGCCCTCCTCCACCAGTTGGCGAAGGCGGACCAGATCGGCATCGGCCGGCTGCATGCGCGCAAGATCGGAAAATTCCCTGAAACCGAGGCGGCGCGAGGCCTGCAGCAGTTTCTGATCGAAATCCTCCACTTCCGCACGGACGCGGGCGATGTCCTCCCTTGCCTTGAGATAGACGCCGCTGCGGCCATAGGCTGCCAGGATATCCGGCGCAGCCGCGAGAAGCGCGTCATCCACCAGAATGGTCTCGATCTCTTCGCGGAGCCTCAAAAGTTCGTTTTCCGATGCGGCAAGCGCGTCGGTATTTTCCCGGCGAGCTTCAAGCGTCGCTGCGAGCTTCGTCTCGAAACCATCCGGCAGGCTGGCCAGATCCTCGTGCTGGGCCAGAAGCGCACGTTCGCGATCCAGTTCGCGCAGTAGTGGCTCAAGGGCTATCTGCCGGCGCAGGCGATCGAGCGCACGCTTGATCTCCTCACGGCCCTGCTGGAGCGTGTGGATCTCGGAGCCGAGTTCGGCCTCTTCCTTAAGCAGCGCCTTCCAGTCGCCGGCCTTCAGCTCGTTGTCGCGCTCCGCCTTGCGGGCTGCATCATGGGCATCGAGAGCCTGATAAAAGCTGCGGTCCTTCGACCGGCGCTGAGAATAGATGGCGTCCGCATCCGCATCCAGCGACTTGCGCAGGCTGGACAGGCCGGTCAGGCCCGAGGCGGCCGAGAACAGCAGGCTGCCGATCTCGCCACCGCTTTTAAGCATGATCTCGCCACCGGCGCGCAGCGAATCCGAATTGAGGCCGAAGGCGCGTTCGAACACATCGCGGGAAAGATTTCCGAGATAGGGCGCGAGCGCATCGTCAGCCAGGTTCTCTTCAGCATCGGAGTGTCCGAGCAGGGTGTTCTTGCGCCCCTTGCGTCGGCGGAAGGAGAGTTCCTGGCCGTCGCGCGCAATCAGCTTTGCTCCGATTCGCAAGGAACCGACATCATGCAAGAAACCGTAAGTCGAGCGTTCGGGAAAACCGAAGAGCAGATCGGAGATGGCCGAGAGCGCGGAGGATTTGCCCGCTTCGTTCGGCCCGTAGACGATATGCAGCTTGGCGCCGGGGCAGAAGACGAGCTGGCGGTCGGTGAGCGCGCCGTAGCGAAGGATGTCGAGACGATCGAAACGCATGATCAGCCGGCCTCCGCCGCGCGGGAAACGAGAAGGTCACGCGCCTCGGCGAGAAGCACATCGATGTCGTCGCCAAGCGGCAGATCCCCTGCCCCGCTGCCACCCGGCAATCTGGCGGCGATTTCGGCTATGCGGGCGGACGCCTCCTCCAGAAGTTCCGGCGGGAAGCCTTCCATGGTAAGAAGGCCGTCTAAGCCGAGCGTGCCTGAACTGCGCTCGGACGCTCCATCATCGGGTTCGATGCGCAGATCGAGCTTCTCGAGCCAGATATCGGCATGGCCGCGATGGCAGGCGGCCTGAACCTCGTCGCGAAAGTCCTCGGCCTTCGACAGGAGCTGGTTGCGGACACGGCTCTTGCCCGTGATGCGGACACGCAGCGCCAGAGGCCGGCCTTCCATCGCATCGGCGATCGGCTCGATTGCATACTCGACGCGGCGCAGCAGGGCTGCAGGCGTATCGTCTGCTTCAACTGCGATCGTCAGTTCGGCAAAGCGGGCGCTGTCGGTGATCAGGCGCTCATAGGCAATGCGGCCATCCTCGACCGTCACCAACACGGCGCCCTTGGCGCCGGTCTCGCGGATCGAGCGCCCCTGCAGGTTGCCCGGAAAGACCACGAGCGGGTCCTTCGCGACGATTTCGAAATCATGGACATGGCCGAGCGCCCAGTAATCATAACCGCGCGAGCGCAGGTCCTCGACGGAGCAAGGCGCATAGGGTGCATGCGGCTCGCGGCCGGTGAGCGAGGTGTGCAGCACGCCGATATTGAACCATCCGGCTTCCGGCCTCGGATAAGCAAGTGCAAGATTTTCGTTCGCCGAGCGCTCGGCGAAGCCTTGTCCGTGCAGCGCGACCTTCAGATGCTCCAGCCGGAAGGTGCCGGGCTTGCCGGTCGGGAACTCGCTAACATTCTTCGGCAGCGTGATGGTTCTGGTAATCACGCTTTCGGCGTCGTGATTGCCCTTGAGCAGAAAGACCGGGATGCCGGCACGCTCCAGCCGCGCCACCTCGCGGTTGAAGAACAGGCCGATCTTGTTGTCCTTCCAGTCGCCGTCATAAACGTCGCCGGCGACGATGAAGAAATCGACCTTGCGCTCGACCGCCTCATCGACAAGTGCCGAAAAGGCCTTTCGGCTTGCCTCGACAAAAAGCTCGGCGAGATCGGCATCCTTGAGAGCCAGCCCCTGGAAAGGGCTGCCGAGATGCAGGTCTGCGGCATGGATGAAGCGGAAGGAACTCATCGAATCGTCTCATGCGAACACATCAGGAACGCCAGACTTAAGGTAGCGAGCCCCAAGAAAAAAGGCCGGGTGCGCAAACACCCGGCCTTTTCCTGTTGAAGATGGTGGATCGTCAGTTGGTGACCTTGAGGTTCACCGGCAGGAACAGGGTCTCGCCGGATGAATCGTCGACACCGTCATTGTCGGTGACCATGAAGGCCTTGCCGGACTTGTCGAAGGCAAAGCCTTCCAGCTTGTCGAGAACGTAGCCGTTGGTGGCGCTCTTCAGGTCGGGAAGGAAGTCATGAACCTCCTCCTTCGCAACGACATGCAGTTCGCCGCCGATCTTGGCCGGCTTCATGTCCTTGAGGGAAACGCGGTAGAGTTTCTTCAGCTTGGCTGCGTCGCCAACCTGATTGTCGCGTTCGACGATATAGAGATGGTCGCCATTTGCGGTGATTTCCGAGAGACCGACCCAGCCCTTTTCAGCTTTTTCGAGCGGATAACGGACGGCGGCCCATTCCTTCGACTTCGGCTTGTAGGAGAGAAGCTTTACCTGGCCCTTCGGATCATCCTTCCATTCGCGCTGGATTGCCATCCAGAGCGTCAGGTCGTCGCCCGAACCGGTTGTGGTAATGCCTTCGAGGCCGTAACGGCTTTCGCCGGCCAGAAGTTCGGCAGGCAGGCCGATCTCGGTCTTGATCTCGCCCTTGGCATTGACGTTGTAGATACCGTGACCGACCAGCTTGGCGCTATCGCCTTCCGATGCCAGCCAGAAGCCGCCCTTGCCATCGAGCGCGATGCCTTCGATATCGAGCTTCTGCGCCGGCTGGCCGTTGCGGGTGATGCGGACGACATTGGTGATCTCGGCCGGCTTGCTTGTCGTGTCGATGGTGAAGATCGACGGCTGCATGGCATAAACGGAATCGTTCACCGCATAGAGGATGCCGTCCTTCTCGGCGTCACCAACGAGACCCGACAGCGCGCCCCAACCGATCAGCTTCCCATCGACATCCTTGGAAACGATGGTCGGATAGGCCTTCTTGCCTTCGGCAAGCTCATAGATCATCACATGCGAGCGGGGGCCGCCGTCTTCGCCGAGATCGGCTTCATTTGCGGATGCAAGCAGGTTGCGGCCCGGAATGGCGACAGCGCCTTCAGGCGATACGCCCGACGGCAGAAGCTGCACGAGCTCCGGCTCGCCACCGGTATCCTTGTAGACCGCAATCATCGAACCGCGCTCCGAGAGCACGAAGAAATACTGCTGGCCATTGAAGATCGCGGCTTCCATGCCTTCCGGCTCGATGCCCTTGTTCTTGGCGCGCTTTTCCGGGAAATGACCGTGGCGGGCAATCTCGTGCTCGAGCGCCATGCCCGCATTGTAGAGAACCTTCCCGGTACGGTCGAAGATGGTGAAGCCGCGCGAACCGCCCTTGTAATCACCTTCATTGGCGATGACGAGGCGATCGGTGCCGAGCCACTTGACGGCGTCAGGCTCGCGCGGAACGGCGGTCAGCTTGCCGGAGAAATTCAGCGAACCATCAGTCTTGGCATCAACACCCTCAAGATCGACCGTGCCGGCAGTGAAGTGGCTGGTAACCTTGGCGGTCTTGCTATCGATGATGATGACGTGGTTGTTTTCCTGCAGCGTCAGGGCGATCTCGCCATTGGCGTTGATGTTGACGAATTCCGGCTCCGGATCTTCCGGAGCGACTGTTGCAAGGCCGGTCACGTCAACACGCTTGATGCTGTCGCAGGAAGGAACGCCGTTTTTCAGCGATACGATCAGCAGTTCGCCGGCCGGAAGCTGTGGCAGCGCGCCATCGTTCAGGTCTTCATCGCGCTGGTTTTCGATGGCGATGGCAGCGAAGGAGCCATCGGGAGCCACAACAACGCTGTCGGGCTGGCCACCAAGATCACAGCTCGCCTCAAGCTTCTTCGAGGCGATGTCGATAACGCCGAGCTGACCCGCCGGCTTTGTCAGGTCTTCTGTTTTGTCGATGGTGATCAGAACTTTCGGGCCTGCGGCGGCAACCGAGTTCGGTTCGCCGTCAATGGCGATCGAGCCGCCCGCCTTCGGGGCCTTGGCGTCAGTGATGTCGATGAAACCGATCGTGCCGCCCGGCGCGTCGGAATATATCAGTGTATTGCCGTCAGCGGTCGCAGTGATGATTTCCGACGACGTTGCCTTATCCTTGCCCTTGGGCAGGTTCTGGGCGACCGGGAAAGAAGCGATGCGATTGAAGACCTGCTCGGCGCTGGCCGGTACGGCGACCGAGGCCAGAAGGATTGCCGTCAAGGCGGCGCGTGTCGAGAATGTCATGGGGAGCCCTCCGTAAAACCACAAGTGGGCTTTTGAGGCAGTGGCGTGACAAGCAGATGACAGTTCCGCCATCCGGAACGCATCTCGAGTTGCATTGACTGTGGATGATCAAAAACAAAAAACCCCGGAGACGATCCGGGGTTTTGAGACCATGGCAGGGATACTGCCCGGTGAAGTCTTACTTGCCGTTTACGGCGTCCTTCAGGCCCTTGCCGGCCGAGAACTTCGGAACGTTGCGAGCCGGGATATCGACTTCTGCGCCGGTCGACGGGTTGCGGCCCTTGGAGGCTTCGCGGCGGGATACGGAGAAGCTGCCGAAGCCAGCGAGGCGAATGTCGCCGCCGTTCTTCAGTTCGCCCTGTACGGTTTCGAATACTGCGTCCACGGCGGATGCGGCGTCAGCCTTGGAGAGACCAGCCTTTTCGGCAACTGCGGAAACCAGCTCGTTCTTGTTCATGTTTCCATCCCTTTCTACGGTTTTGGAACGACTCGATTAGTCGGCGCCGACAATAGTTTTGCGTCGGTGCTTGGCAACCCAAAAGCTCTGAGATCGCCTGAAAAACAAGGGGTTTCATGCATTTTTCACAAAAAAAGCCGGCTTTCGCCGGCTTTCTCCACAATTCAAACTCGGTTGACCCGAGGGATCGCTCAATGGGCGATGCCTGCCACACCGTCCTCGGACCCCTCGACCGTTGCGATAACGGGTGTCTCAACCGTACCATCCCACTCGATCGGTTCAGGACGACGAACCAGAGCATGCTTGATCACCTCGCCCATGCGGGACACGGGGATGATCTCCATGTTGTTCTTCACGTTGTCCGGAATGTCCGCCAGGTCCTTGGCGTTTTCTTCCGGGATCAGAACCGTCTTGATGTTCCCGCGAAGGGCTGCAAGCAGCTTTTCCTTCAGGCCACCGATCGGCAGGACGCGACCGCGCAGGGTAATTTCGCCTGTCATGGCGACATCCTTGCGAACAGGAATGCCGGTCATGATCGAAACGATCGCCGTTGCCATACCGACGCCTGCAGACGGGCCGTCCTTCGGGGTAGCGCCTTCCGGCACGTGAACGTGAATGTCCGACTTGTCGAAACGCGGCGGCTCGATGCCGAAATCGACGGCACGGGAGCGGACATAGGATGCCGCAGCCGAGATCGATTCCTTCATCACGTCCTTCAGGTTGCCGGTAACGGTCATGCGACCCTTGCCCGGCATCATGACGCCTTCGATGGTCAGGAGCTCGCCGCCGACTTCCGTCCACGCGAGACCGGTGACAACACCGACCTGATCCTCACCTTCCGCTTCGCCATGGCGATAACGCGGAACACCGAGGTAATCCGAAATGTTGGCAGCCGTGATGGCGACCGACTTCGTCTTGCCCTTTATGATCTCGGTCACGGCCTTACGGGCGAGCTTCATCAGCTCGCGCTCGAAGGAGCGAACACCGGCTTCGCGGGTGTACTGCTGGCTGATCGCCATCAGGGCATCGTCGGACACCGAGAACTCGTTCGGCTGCAGGGCGTGCTCCTTGATGGCCTTCGGCAGAAGGTGACGCTTGGCGATCTCGCGCTTTTCATCTTCGGTGTAACCGGCGATGCGGATGATCTCCATGCGGTCCATCAGCGGACCCGGGATGTTGAGCGTGTTCGCCGTGGTGATGAACATCACGTCGGACAGGTCGTATTCGACTTCAAGATAGTGATCCATGAAAGTCGAGTTCTGTGCCGGATCCAGGACTTCGAGCAGTGCCGCCGACGGATCGCCGCGGAAATCCGAGCCCATCTTGTCGATTTCATCGAGCAGGAAGAGCGGGTTGGACTTCTTGGCCTTCTTCATCGACTGGATGATCTTGCCAGGCATCGAGCCGATATAAGTGCGGCGGTGACCGCGGATTTCGGCTTCGTCACGAACGCCACCGAGCGCCATGCGCACGTATTCGCGGCCGGTCGCCTTGGCGATCGACTGGGCGAGCGACGTTTTACCGACACCCGGAGGGCCAACGAGGCAGAGGATCGGGCCCTTGATCTTGGTAGCACGCGCCTGAACCGCCAGATATTCGACGATACGCTCCTTGACCTTGTCCAGACCGAAGTGATCCTGCTCGAGGATTTTTTCGGCGTTGTTGAGGTCGGCCTTGATCTTCGACTTCTTGGCCCACGGAATACCCAGCAGCCAGTCGAGATAGTTCCGCACGACGGTGGCTTCCGCCGACATCGGGCTCATCTGGCGCAGCTTCTTCAGTTCGGCATCCGCCTTTTCGCGGGCTTCCTTGGAGAGGTTGGTCTTGCCGATGCGTTCTTCCAGTTCGGCCATCTCGTCACGGCCTTCTTCGCCGTCACCGAGTTCCTTCTGGATCGCCTTCATCTGTTCGTTCAGGTAATATTCGCGCTGGGTCTTCTCCATCTGGCGTTTTACACGCGAGCGGATGCGCTTTTCGACCTGAAGGACCGATATTTCGCCTTCCATGAAGCCGAGCGCCTTTTCAAGACGCAGCTTGATCGACACCGTTTCAAGCATTTCCTGCTTTTCGGTGATCTTGATCGACAGGTGCGAGGCAACCGTGTCAGCGAGCTTCGAGTAGTCCTCGATCTGGCTGGCGGCGCCGACGACTTCCGGCGAGATCTTCTTGTTCAGCTTTACGTAGTTCTCAAACTCGGAAACGACCGAGCGCGACAGGGCTTCAACCTCGACGGCGTCCTCTTCAGGCTCGTCGAGAATGTCGGCCTTGGCCTCGTAAAACTCCTCGCGGTCCGTATAATTGCTGATCTCGGCGCGTGCTCGACCTTCGACGAGAACCTTGACGGTGCCGTCGGGAAGCTTGAGGAGCTGCAGCACGTTAGCGACCGTGCCGATTTTGTAGATCGCATCAGGCTCCGGATCATCATCGCTGGCATTGATCTGGGTGACGAGCATGATCTGCTTGTCGGAGCCCATAACCTCCTCAAGCGCGCGGATGGATTTCTCACGTCCGACGAACAGGGGAACGATCATATGCGGGAAGACCACAATGTCGCGCAATGGCAGGACCGGATAGGTCGCAGAGCCGGATGCTGCAGACGTTGAACTTGTCATCTTGTTTCCTTTCCATCGTCCCGTTTCCGGGATGGCTTGAGCAATTACCCAAGCACTTCACTCCCGCTCAAGGTGGAGTTTTCCTATGTCATTTTCAAGCCTTGCAGCAGCCCAGTCGTCGCCAACATGACAGGGATATTACAAAGCACTCGCATAAATGTTTGACGTTGCCATTATCCGCCGGACCAGCCCCGGCCATCGACGGAAACGTGAATCGCATTCAACTTCGCACAGAAGCCGAAAAACCGAAGCAGCGAGAACAACCATGATCTGCGTGCTTCACGTCTAAAGCAAGCTGAATATCGCGCAACCGTCCGCATTGGGAATTTCCCCAGAACGAAGCGAGCAACCACAGCTTACCTACGAAAAGAGGCCCCAATACGGGGCCTCGATCAAATCTATACTACTGGTCCCGGCTCAGGCCGAGACATTGGCTTTCTCGTCCTGGCGATCCGCATAGATGTAAAGCGGACGGGCATTGCCCTTCACCACATCGTCGGAGATGACGACCTCGCGGACGCCATCAAGGGCCGGAAGCTCGAACATCGTGTCGAGCAGGATCTTTTCCATGATCGAACGGAGGCCGCGGGCGCCGGTCTTACGCACGATCGCCTTGCGGGCGATTTCGCGAAGGGCGTCCTCATGGAAAGTCAGTTCCACGTCTTCCATCTCGAACAGGCGCTGATACTGCTTGATCAGTGCGTTCTTCGGCTCGGACAGGATCTGGATCAGCGCATCTTCATCGAGATCCTCGAGCGTTGCCAGAACCGGCAGACGACCGATGAATTCCGGGATGAGGCCGAACTTGACCAGATCTTCCGGTTCCAGTTCGCGCAGCACTTCGCCGACGCGGCGGTCGTCAGCAGCCTTGACCGATGCACCGAAACCGATCGAGGTCTTCTCGCCACGGGCCGAAATGATCTTGTCCAGACCAGCGAATGCACCGCCGCAGATGAACAGGATGTTCGTCGTGTCGACCTGCAGGAATTCCTGCTGCGGATGCTTGCGGCCGCCCTGCGGCGGAACCGAGGCAACCGTGCCTTCCATGATCTTAAGAAGCGCCTGCTGCACGCCTTCGCCAGATACGTCGCGGGTGATAGACGGGTTGTCCGACTTGCGCGAGATCTTGTCGACTTCGTCGATATAGACGATGCCGCGCTGGGCGCGTTCGACATTGTAGTCGGCGGCCTGCAGAAGCTTCAGGATGATGTTTTCGACATCTTCACCAACGTAACCGGCTTCGGTCAGCGTCGTTGCATCAGCCATGGTGAAGGGAACGTCGATGATGCGGGCGAGCGTCTGGGCAAGATAGGTCTTGCCGCAGCCGGTCGGGCCGACGAGCATGATGTTCGACTTCGCAAGCTCTACGTCACCGCCCTTGGAGGCATGCGCGAGGCGCTTGTAATGGTTGTGAACGGCGACCGACAGGATGCGCTTGGCCTGCTGCTGGCCAATGACGTACTCATCGAGAACCTTGATGATGTCCTGGGGCGTGGGAACGCCGTCGCGGGACTTGACCATCGAGGTCTTGTTCTCTTCGCGAATGATGTCCATGCACAGTTCGACGCATTCATCGCAGATGAATACTGTCGGTCCTGCAATCAGCTTGCGGACCTCGTGCTGGCTCTTTCCGCAGAAGGAGCAGTATAGGGTATTCTTGGAGTCGCCGCCGTTGCCGCTGCTGACTTTGCTCATATCACTTTCCTTCCAGCACTCTGCGCTCACGTAAAGACGGGCGCAGTCCACTCAACCGCTGCCGGCACGTGACACCGACGGGCTTCACGTGCCTGCCCTGTTCCGGGGGTACTCTACCGGTCCAGATAACGGTCCGGCGGCAACGAAACCCCTAAGAAACGAATGCTATGTCATAAAAGTTCAACACAGCATTAATAGTTACTAATAGCGCTTTCCGGTCGACTTGAAACCCCTTTTTGCTCACAACAGGGTTACAGTGACCGAAAGGCTACAACCCGATCAGCCTTCCGAGCCGCCTTCGAGTTCCTGGCGCGAGGTCAGGATCTTGTCGATGACACCCCATTCCAGGGATTCGTCGGAGGTCATGAAGTGGTCGCGATCGAGGGTCTTTTCGACTTCCTCAAGGGTGCGGCCGGTATGCTTCACATAAACTTCGTTCAGGCGGCGCTTCATCTTGAGGATGTCGCGGGCATGACGCTCGATGTCGGACGCCTGCCCCTGGAAGCCGCCGGACGGCTGATGCACCATGATGCGGGCATTCGGCGTTGCAAACCGCATGCCCTTTTCACCTGCGCAAAGGAGCAGCGAACCCATCGAGGCGGCCTGGCCGATGCAAAGCGTCGAAACGGCCGGCTTGATGAACTGCATCGTGTCGTAGATCGCCATGCCGGCGGTGACCACGCCACCCGGCGAATTGATGTAAAGCGCGATTTCCTTCTTCGGATTTTCGGCTTCGAGGAAAAGCAACTGGGCGCAGACGAGCGACGCCATGTGATCTTCCACCGGACCGGTCAGGAAAATGATGCGCTCCTTCAACAGGCGCGAATAGATATCGTAAGAGCGCTCACCGCGATTGGTCTGTTCGACGACCATAGGCACCAGGGCCATTGCGGTATCAACTGGATTTTTCATGTCCGTCCTTTGTCAAATGCCTTGCCGAAGGCAACGTGGCGCTCCGGAATCATTGGAATGGGTCAATCCCTACATAGAGTGTCAATGCCCGGTACTTCAAGACGGAGAGCCCGATATCCTTAACTCACGATCGTCCTGCCACCCATGCCGGGCTGATCGCATCTGCGCTGTCGCGAATAAATCGCTTCGGCTCAATGATACGGCGACCCTGCCCACCGCCTTTTTTACCGCCAAGGTAAAGCGAAGGTAAATCACACCGGACAATATCGCCCCACGCCAACTATAACGCCAAAAGCGAGCGCCTGGCGCAAACCCGACCTTAAACTTTCGAGGTTATACACACGCCAAGCCGAGGTTCGGCGGGGAGTATTGCGTTGGATATTGTAACGGGTTTCATGATCTGGGCCGCAGAGGCCAGCACGATCGGTGTGCTTTTATGGACACGCTGGTTTTACGAACGCCAGCCGTTTTACTTCACGTGGGGAACCGGCTTCCTCTTTCACGGCATCGGCGTCGGCATGGTCGCGCTGCGCGGCACCCTGCCCGATTTCGTCTCTATCGAGATCGCCAATGTCATGGCGCTTGGCGGCATCGGCCTTTGGGTTGCTGGAATGCTGCAATTCGACAAGCGGCGCGTGGAAGCGTTTATCGCCATTCCATCCCTGATCTTCGTCGCCGGCATGCTGCTTGAGCCGGTGCGGACCAACTTCAGCTATCGTGTCGCCCTGTTCCATGGCGCTGCATCGGTAGGATATCTGATGCTGATCGCCACCGTTCTTTGGGGCGAAAACGGCCGCTCGCAGACCCGCAGGGTTTTCGCCGCATGTGTCGGCGTCCAGGTTCTGTCGAGCACGGTAGTCGCGATATTTGCCCTGATCAGCAAGCCGCAATCCTTTGCGGCAGGCAACAACTCCTTCCTACTGCTTCTCGTCGCCGCCTTGTGCTTCATCGCCGCTATCATGAGCGGCAGCAAGCTCATCAACGAGCGCAATGAAGCCAAGCTGAAACTGCTCGCCGTCACCGACCCACTGACCAACCTTCTCAATCGCCGCGGATTGATCGACCAGTTCCACACGCTGAAGCGAATCCACTCGGGCGAAGGCGGATTACTGGCTCTGATCCATCTGGACCTAGACGGTTTCAAGCAGATCAATGATCTATACGGCCATCAGGCTGGCGACGAGGTGCTGGTCGCCTTCGCAAAAATCGGCACGGCCGCGCAGCGGGGACGCGGATCATTCGGTCGCATGGGCGGCGAAGAATTCGCATCAATCATGTATGTCGCCAACATGATAGAGGCCGCAAGCGTCGCAGAGGCGATCAGGACTACGCTGAAACAGCAGCCGATCAACGTCGGAGACCATCAAATACCCGTCACCGTCAGTATCGGCATTGCGCTGGCGGAAATCCGATCGGCCAACCTGGACACGCTTCTCAGCACGGCAGACCGCGCACTCTATGTTGCCAAGACAAACGGCCGCGACCGCACGGCGATCGGCACCGAGAGTGATGTATCGATCGTTCCCGCGATCGACCACGCTGATACGCAGGATGCCCCGGTCCAGGCCAGCATGACGCAACAGGTAGCCGCACTGAGACGGATCGTGGCGATCGGCAAGTAAGCGTTATGCATCGAAGGAGGCGGCTCCGTTTTTCGGCGCCGCCCTCTTGTCTTCGTCTACCCGATCACCCAAATCCCTCCCACACAAAAATGAGAGAGCGGGACATGGCGAAGACACTTTACGGGGCTGTGGTCATCAGCCTGCTATCGATTTCGTCCGCACCTGCGCAGCAGGCCTCTGACACGGTTGCCCCCGAGAAAGCCACCGGCACTGCAAGCGCCAGCCGCGTGGAAGCGCGAGACTTCATGGTCGCAGCCGCCAATCCGCTGGCAGCGCAGGCGGGTCGTGAAATTCTCGCCAATGGGGGCAACGCCATTGATGCGATGGTGGCGGTGCAGGCCGTGCTCGGCCTTGTCGAGCCGCAGAGTTCCGGCCTCGGCGGTGGCGCTTTCCTCGTCTATTACGACGCGGCCGCGAAACGGCTGACCACATTCGACGCCCGCGAAACGGCGCCGATGGAGGCGACGCCGAAGCTTTTTCTCGACGATGCAGGACAGCCGCTGAAGTTCATGGACGCCGTTGTCGGCGGCAGGTCGGTCGGCACGCCCGGCGCGGTGCGGCTGCTGGAGGATGTCCAGATCCGCTACGGCAAGCAAAGCTGGCCGGCCCTCTGGAAACCCGCCGCCAAGCTGGCCCGCGAAGGCTTTGCAGTCTCCCCTCGCCTCGCTTCGCTGATTGCGACGGAAGGCGACGCGCTGAAACGTTACGAAGGTGCAAGGAACTATTTCTTCGATGAGACCGGTGCGCCGCTGAAGGCGGGGCACATCCTGAAAAACCCCGAATATGCGAAAGCGATTGAGGCGATTGCGACGGGCGGTGCCGATGCATTTTATCGCGGACCTATCGCCGAAGATATCGTCAAGACGGTGCGCGGTGCGCGCGACAATCCCGGTATTCTGTCCCAGACCGACCTTGCCATCTATCACATCAAGGAACGGGAGCCGGTCTGCTTTACCTATCGCGCTCTCGACATCTGCGGCATGGGACCACCGTCTTCGGGCGGAATTGCTATCGGTCAGATGCTGGGCATGGCAGAGAATTTCGACCTCAAGGGCCTTGGTCCGGAGAATGTCGAAAGCTGGCGGATCATCGGCGACGCACAGCGCCTCGCCTTTGCCGATCGCGAGCGTTACGTCGCGGATACGGATTTCCAGCCGCTGCCGATCAAGGGGCTTCTTGAGAAGACATATCTCGGCGAACGGGCAAAGCTTTTGGATGGCGACAAGGCGCTTGCCAAGGATGCCGTCAAGGCAGGCGAACCCGAATGGGATCACGCCATGCTGCTCGGCCGGGATGCCGCGATCGAACTGCCGTCCACCAGCCATTTCGTCATCGTCGACAAGGAAGGAAACGTCGTCTCGATGACGACGACGATCGAGAACGGCTTCGGTTCTCGGCTGATGACGCATGGCTTTCTGCTCAACAACGAGCTGACCGATTTTTCCTTCAAGACCCATGATGGTGCACTCGCGGTCGCCAACCGTGTCGAACCCGGCAAACGGCCACGCTCCTCCATGGCTCCGACGATCGTGATGAAGGACGGCAAGCCGCTGCTCGCCATCGGCTCGCCGGGCGGTAGCCAGATCATCGGCTATGTGGCGCAGGCGCTGATCGCCTATATCGACTGGGGCATGCCGGTGGAACAGATCGTCGCCCAGCCCCATCTGATCAACCGTTTCGGTACCTACGACATCGAAGCGGGTACGACAGCCGAGAGGTTCGCCGAGCCACTGAAGGCGCTTGGCTATGAAGTCAAACCGGGCCAGATGAATTCCGGGCTGCATGCCATCGAGATCACCGGCACCGGACTTGTAGGCAGTGCCGATCCGCGTCGCGAGGGCGTTGCTCTCGGCGAATAACGGCAACCAGCTTATCCCGATTGCGCAGTGCCAAAATTTTGCGCTACGCATCGGGAATGACATCGCTTCCTGATTTTCTCCGTATCGATACCGCCAGCCGGCATGTTTCGCTTGATGGCCGCAATCCGGCTTTCTACAGCGACCCGAACCGGGTCTATTCAGCCCTGCATCAGCATTGTCCCACCTTCTACTGGGAGGAACAGCGGCAATGGTTCTTTACCGGCTACGAGCATGTGAATGCACTGTTGCGTGACAGGCGTTTCGGGCGACAGATCCTGCATGTGGCAAGTCGCGAGGAACTGGGGCTGCCCGAGCCGCAGGCGCATCTTGTGAATTTCGATCTCGCAGAGCGCCATTCGCTGCTGGAAATCGAGCCGCCGGAACACACGCGGCTTCGAACGCTGATCAACCGCGCCTTCGTATCCCGTCATATCGAGAAGCTGAGGCCGGAGATTGCCGATCTGGCGGAACGGCTGATCGACGGTTTCGAGAAAGATGGAAAGACCGAGCTGCTTTCCTCCTTTGCCGACATCATTCCCGTCACGATGATAGCGCGGATGATCGGCATTCCCGACGAGATGGGGCCGCAACTTTTGAAATGGAGCCATGCCTATGTCGGCATGTATATGTTCAGGCGCTCAAGAGAGGACGAACATGCGGCCGACCGGGCGGCGAAGGAGTTTGCCGATTACGTCAAGACGCTGATCGCCGAGCGCCGCAGGACACCTGCGGAGGACCTGCTCAGCCACATGATCCACACCGAGCATAAGGGCCACCACCTTACCGACGACGAACTGGTATCGACGACCATCGTGCTGCTCAACGCCGGGCATGAGGCGACCGTGCATCAGATCGGCAATTCGGTTCGGGTCATTCTCGAAAGCGGCCTTTCTCCGGCCGAACTTTTTCGAGATGAAACAGCCACGGAACGGACGGTGGAAGAAACGCTGCGCATCTGCGCACCCGTCCATATCTTTCAGCGATGGGCCCTGGAGGATTTAGAGATCGATGGCGTCAGCCTGAAGCGCGGCGACAAGGCGAGCCTGATCCTGGCGGCTGCCAATCTCGATCCGAGAGTGTTTTCAGATCCGCTCACCTTCAAGCCGGGACGAAAGGAAGCTCAGAACCTCTCTTTCGGAGCGGGCATCCATTTCTGCATCGGTGCGCCGCTGGCGCGGCTGGAGCTCAATACGGTTCTGCCGATCCTGTTTCGACGCCTGCCCGACTTGAGGCTGGAGACGAAACCCATGGTCAAAGATGTCTATCATTTCCATGGGTTGGAGCGACTGGATCTCGTCTGGTGATGCAAAATCAGGCATCGAGCGACAGTACGCCACATCGAAAACACATGGCTCTTATGCAATCTGTTCGATTGTTTAGCGGAAACAGTACCTTATAGTACGGCTGAGGGAGGATCGTTGAACAGGACCCCTTCCGTGACCAAGCGCAAGACCGCGATTTTCCTGCATAAAAGCCTCCACGGCAACCGTTTCGCACAGGTTGCGCTGATCGTGCTTCTTTGGCTTGCCGGTGAAGCCGTGTCGCGCAGCACAGGTCTGCCGATCCCCGGCAGCGTGCTTGGCCTGTTTGCACTCCTCTATCTGCTGATCACAGGCACTATCCGTCTGTCCACCATGCGGCGCGGTGCCAATGTCCTGCTGGCGGACATGCTGCTCTTCTTCGTGCCCGCCGTTCTTGCCGTCCTCGACCACTCCGAATTTCTCGGCCTTGTCGGGCTGAAGGTTCTTGCGGTCATTTTTGCCGGGACGCTGATGGTCATGTGCATGACCGCATTGGCGGTCGATGTCGGCTACCGGTTGATGCTCCGCATGGAGAGCAGACATGCCGTCTCTTGAGACGATACTGATCACCGTCTTCTGGTCGGCAGCAACGATCGCGATCTATCTTCTGTCCAAACGAACCTATCGTCGCTGGCCGGCAATCTGGTCGTCGCCGCTGGTTTTGACACCGGTCCTGCTCGCGGCACCGGCGCTGTCGCTGCACACGACCTATAGCGAATATATCGGCGCAACTCGCTGGCTGATGGCCATTCTCGGCCCGGTGACCGTCGCGTTCGCAATCCCGATCTACGAGCAGCGGGCGATGATCATGCGCTATTGGCCTGTGCTGGCATTCGGCATCGTGGTCGGCAGCGGCACCGCAATCCTTACCGCCTGGGCCCTGGCGAGCCTGCTTTCCATTGACGGCACGCTTCGCCTCAGCCTGCTTCCCCGCTCGGTCAGCTCGCCGTTTGCCATGGCGATTTCGGAGAAGGTTGGCGGAGTGCCGGACCTGACGGCATTGTTCGTCGTCATAACCGGCGTGGCGGGCGCTGCACTGGGTGAGAAGCTGCTGCGGATCCTGCCGCTGAAATCCTCGCTGGCGCGAGGTGCGCTGTTCGGCATGGGGGCGCATGGCGCAGGTGTGGCCAAGGCCAACCAGATCGGTGCCGAGGAAGGCTCTGTCGCCGGACTGGTGATGGTGCTGGTCGGCCTCGTCAACGTGCTTGCAGCACCGATCCTCGCCTATATCCTGCGATAGAGCATTTCCGCCTTTCTTCGAAACGCGAAGCTGCTCTATCCTTTTGGCTCAGCGCAATTCCGCACGCAAAGCCGGTTTCCACTTTTGCTGGAATTGCGTTAGCTCGAAACGCCGTAACGGGCAGCCGGCTTGCGCAGCGACAGATGCGGGCCGAGAGCACCGCGGGCGGCCAAATAGGCATTCCAGATGCCGTCATCCGCAAGTGCCGGTATCGTTACAATCTCGCCCTGATCGAAACCTGCGAGCGCGGCATCCACCAGATCGGTTACATCCATGACCATTCCCTGATCCAGATCGTCGAAGGAGCGGCCGACACGATCGAAGATTTCGGTGCGCGTCAGGCCCGGCAGGACGGCCTGGATGCGGACGTTCTTGTCCTTGAGTTCGGCGGCTAGAGATTCAGTCAGGCTCAGGACGAACGCCTTAGTCGCGGCATAAGTGCCGTTGAATATCTGCGGAGCAAGAGCCACGACGGAGGCCGTGTTGATGATCGCCCCTGCCCGGCGCCTGGCAAATGTCTGGGCGGCAGCGACGGCAAGGCGATTGGCGGCCGTGACGTTGAGCGCCACCATCGTGTCCAGATAATCGACATCGCTTTCAAGCAATGACGTAACAGGCCCAATGCCGGCGTTATTGACGAAAAGCGTGATCGCCTCATCCCCCCTCAACCGATCCTCGACCTTGAGGACGTCGGCGCGATCGCTGAGATCGGCGCGCAGTACATCGGCCTTTATGCCGTAGGCCTTTGCCAGCTTGTCGGCCAGCTCCCCGAGGCGAGCGGCATCACGCGCGACGAGGATGAGATCGTAACCGCGGCGGGCAAGCCGATCGGCATAGGTTGCGCCGATCCCCGAAGATGCGCCGGTTACGAGTGCAGTTCCAAGTTTGGATGTCATGGCAATTCTCCTGTTTCGATGATGACTGGAATTTACTGGTATATGCCACTATATTTGAGCGAGGATTTTGCGAGTGCAAGTAGGCAGATGAAATTTTGTGGAGCGTCGGATGGAACAGAGCTTCTCAGGCGTTGCCTGAACCGACAAGGTCGGGAATGATCGGAACATGGAAAAGCAGGAAGACAGTATCTGGGCGCATTGCAGCAGCAGTTCCGTCCGCCGGGCATCGCGCCAGCTCGGGCAGCTCTATGACGACGCGATGGGTCCGAGCGACCTGCGCGGCACGCAGTTCTCGCTCATTACCCAGATAGCCTACCTCAAAGAGCCAACCCAGAAGGAACTGGCGAAGGCGATGGTCATGGACCTGTCGGCGCTCGGTCACACGCTGAAGCCGCTGATCCGCGACGATCTGGTGGAACTTGTGCCGGACGAGAAGGATCGTCGCGCCAAGCGGGTGCGACTGACGCCAAGCGGTCGCGAAAGGCAGGCGGAAATGGTGGCAAACTGGCAGGAGGCCCAGAGGCGCTTCGACGCCGTGCTGGGTGCGGAAAAATCGGCGGAGCTTCGCCGAACGCTTGCCTTCATCGCTTCGGAGGATTTTGCGAAGGCCTATGCGGCTGCGGGCAAGAGGGGCGACTGAACTGTCGCCCAAAATCTCAGAGACTTAAAGCCAGCTGCGCCCATCGTCACCGGCCTGGCAGCCGTATGGCGGCAGGACATTGCCGAACGTGGCATGCAGCCTGTCGCAGCCCCACTTGCGCAATGGCGTCGGGAGGCGGCTGTTGATCTCGATGCCGACCTCGTCATAGGGGCTGTCGGTATTGCCGACATAACGGTACCAGCGGAAGCCGATGACGACCGAGATGGCGATGACGGCGGTCAGGAGAAGTCTCAAAATGCGCATTGCGATGTCCGGATTGTTATCGATGCCGGATGTCTATCGCGATCGATATCGGGACAAAACCCTTGGCCCAAGCTTTCCCCAGTTCGCGCCGAAGCATGATAATTCTAAAGCCGGATGACGTAATCCTTACGAGTCGTTTCAACGACTTGCCAGGTTCCCTTGAAGCCCGGCCTGAGCACCATGCGGTCGCCGGCGCGAAGATGGAGCGGCTTGCCGCCCTCCTCCGTCACGATGGAATGGCCGGAGAGAATGTGGAAATATTCCCACTCGTCATAGACGATCCGCCAGGTTCCCGGCGTTGCCTCCCAGACGCCCGCATAGATACCGCCTTCGGCCTCATCGACATTCCAGGTGCGGAACTGCGGGGCTCCCTCGATGAGCCGATCGGGTGCCGGAGCGCCGTCTTCCGGCTCTATTGCTGCGAGATCGAATGTCGTCCAGGCCTGCATCGTCGCTCCTTGTTTCCGCCATTGCTTCCGCCCAACGCGGCCCACGGTCAGGCGGCGCTTTCCAGGCGGCTTTTGAGACCTTCCGCGGCTATCGCAGCCATGACACGCAGGCGGGCTGTCGGCATGCCGTTGCGGGCGCTGGCCGACAGGCCGGCAAGAGACATCATCACATAGTCGGAGGCAAGATCCGCATTGCCTGCATCGAGGCTTAAAATCCTCTGATGGATATAGGACCGGCTGGCCTCCATGCGTTCTCGCGCCTTTTCGCCGGCGGCCGCATCCGCCGTGCCCCTCGCCGCCTCGATCACCATGCAGCCGCAGGCGTCTCCGCTTGCATATGCATCCGCCGCGTAACGCAGGAGCTTTGCCACGCCATCGGAAAGCGGCGTACCTGGCGCAAGAGCCGTATCGACGTCCAGCCCCTCGGTCTTTTCGTAGCGCCGTAATGCTTCATCATAGAGTTCAAGCTTGCTGCCGAAAGCGGCGTAAAAGCTTGGAGGGTTGATGCCGAGTGCCTGCGTCAGGTCGGCGACGCTCAGCGCATCGTATCCCTTCGCATGAAACAGGGCCTGAGCCTTGGCTAGCGCCTCTTCACGATCGAACGCGCGGGGTCTTCCTCGCCTCGCCGTTGCCTGGGTATTTATTTTTGTATCACTCACTACAAAATCCTTGACGCCATCAATCTGCAGATTTACGTAATGCCCACTACATTAAATCTCAAGCCTGATACAGGGAGAATGACAATGACAGACTTCCATGGAAAGAAGGTACTGGTTCTCGGCGGCAGCCGCGGTATCGGCGCCGCAATCGTTCGCCGCTTCGCAAATGACGGCGCCGAGGTGACGTTCACCTATGCCGGATCCAAGGATGCAGCCGACGCCCTTACAGCCGCGACCGGTGCCGAAGCAGTGAAATCCGATGCAGGTGATCGCAGCCAGACGATCGCGACGGTCAAGGCCGCTGGGCCGATCGATGTTCTCGTCGTCAATGCCGGGACGCTGGTTCTCGGCGATCCGCTCGAAACCGATCCCGATGCAGTCGACCGGATGATCGACATCAATGTGCGCGCGCCCTACCATGCCTCGGTGGAAGCCGCCCGGCTGATGCCGGAAGGTGGCCGCATCGTCATCATCGGATCGGTAAACGGCGACCGGATGCCTTTTGCAGGTGGTGCTGCCTATGCGCTGACCAAATCGGCAGTTCAGGGCATGGCGCGCGGTCTTTCCCGCGATTTCGGTCCGCGCAACATCACCGTCAACGTGATCCAGCCCGGTCCGATCGATACAGACATGAACCCGGCCGATGGCCCGATGAAGGACACGATGCATGGTTTCATGGCGCTGAAACGCCACGGCCGCCCGGAAGAAATCGCAGGCCTTGCCGCCTATCTTGCCGGCCCGGAAGCAGGCTTCATCACCGGCGCGATGCACACGATCGACGGAGGCATGGGGGCCTGATCCGGGGCCTGATCTCCAAACGATAACAGGGTGTTCCACGATGCGGGAACACCCTGCCGAACCTGTCTTCTCGAAAAAATGAACACGGCCCGGATGCAATTATGGCAATAATCGGCTATAGCGCTTCGCCATGGACAGCCGATTGCGTGTGTCCGGCCTGATTGCCCGATCGAAATCGGCAAGGACATCGGACCGGACGTTCCACCCCCAAGGTCGAGAGACGAGCGCGCCCCGACGAAAGCCGGGAGCGCCTGAACACGCCATCCCCTCCATTTATAGTCTGCTGCCGTCCCCGCTCTGGGGCGGCATTTTTTGTTTTCCCTTTCAACCACAGAAGGATTGGCCACCAGAAACGGTGCGCCGCTTGTCATCATGATATTCGAATGGATGTCCGACCCCGCCGCATGGGCGGGTCTCGCCACCCTTATTGTTCTTGAAATCGTCCTCGGCATCGACAATCTAGTGTTTATCGCGATCCTTGCCGACAAGTTGCCCGAACACCAGCGCGAGAAGGCACGCCTTATCGGCCTCGGCCTGGCGCTCGGCATGCGCCTTATATTGCTTGCCTCCGTCGCCTGGATTGTGACGCTGACGGCACCGCTTTTCACCGTCGCCGGTCTTGATATTTCAGGCCGCGATCTGATCCTGCTATTCGGCGGCGTATTCCTGTTGTTCAAGGGTACGATGGAACTGCATGAGCGCCTGGAAGGCCATTCCGGTCCCAAGGAAGGCAAGATCGAACATGCCGTCTTCTGGCAGGTTCTGGTCCAGATCGTCGTGCTCGATGCGGTATTCTCGCTCGACAGCGTCATCACCGCAGTCGGCATGGTTCAACATCTTTCGGTCATGATGATTGCAGTGATCGTCGCCGTCGGCGTCATGCTGGTGTGCTCGAAGCCGCTGATGGCCTTCGTTTCCAAGCATCCGACCGTGGTCATTCTCTGCCTTGGTTTCCTGATGATGATCGGCTTCTCGCTGATCGTCGAAGGCCTCGGCTTCCATATCCCGAAGGGCTATCTCTACGCCGCGATCGGCTTCTCGGTGCTGATCGAGGCATTTAACCAGATCGGCCGCCGCAACCGCGAGCGATTCATGAGCACGGGTGACCTGCGCGAACGTACGGCCAGCGCCGTACTCTCACTGCTTGGCAGCCGACGGGGCGAGAGTTCACTGGGTGAGACTGCCGATGTGATTGCCGAACGCGCCTCGGAAAACGAGCTGTTCACGCCGGTCGAACACGAGATGATCGAAAGCGTCCTGACGCTTGCCGATCGTCCAGCGAAGTCGGTCATGACCCATCGCCTCGACATCGATTGGCTGGATATCGAGGATAGCGACGAGGAACTTCGCCGCAAGGTTCTGGAATCAGGCCATTCCCGCTTCCCGATCGCCCGCGGCAGTCTCGACGAATTCCTCGGCGTGGCACTTGCCAAGGACCTGCTGCGCGACTTGATCGAAACCGGCAAGATCGATTTCGAACGCTCGCTGCGTCAGCCGCTGGTCGTGCATGAAAGCGTCAATGCGCTGCGTCTGCTCGAACAGCTGCGTCAGTCGCCGCTGCAGGTGGCGATCGTGCTCGACGAATACGGCTCGGTCGAAGGCATGGTCACGGCAACCGACCTGCTCGAAGCCATTGCCGGTGATTTTGCCGATGACGACGAGGAACAGTTGACGGTGGAGCGCGGCGAAGACGGCTCGCTTCTGGTCGATGGCTGGATCGACATCCGCCACGTATCGCGTCTTCTCGATAGCGATCTGGTGGACGACGCCGACCGCTACTCGACGCTGGCGGGCCTCATCCTATGGCGACTCGGCCATCTTCCGGAACAGGGCGAGACATTCACCTTCGGCGGCCTGACCTACGAAGTCGTTTCGCTCGACGGGCGCAATATCGACAAGGTGCGGATCAGAGCGGCATCGCCTGTCGGCGCAGTCGCCGAAACAGCTTAAACAAGCATCTGAAAACAGAAATGCCGCGGAACGATTTCCGCGGCATTTTCATTTGTCGGGACAAAGATCAGGCGCTCTGACGCTGCGCCTGCCCGGCGGCACGTTCCTTGGCCTTCAGCACACTTCCGACGGTGGAAAGCAGCAAGGCTGCGGTGCAGGGCTTTGCCAGCTTGTGCGCGACATCCGGCAGGCCTTCCAGATCACGGTGGCTGCGGGCCGACGATACGATGATGCTGATTTTCGGCGCGCATTCGGCAACCATTTTCGCCAAATCGATGCCGTTCAGGCCACCCGGCATATCGATATCGGTGAGGACAAGATCGATATGTTCGTGCTGGCCGAGCTTGCCGACGGCTTCGAGAACAGTTCCCGCCTCCAGCACCGCATAACCCGCATCCTCAAGCGCATCCGCGATCGCAAAACGGATAAGCGCCTCATCCTCCACGACCAAAATCGTCTTCTGCCGGAAGCTATCCATATGCAATGCCCTCGCTCTAGGTTCTGCCTATCAACGCACATGGATGGGAAAGGATTACGGCAGAGCCTGTGCCAATTCGAAACATGTTTAATAAAATGCGAATGAACGGCTTCAGACTCTGACCACGATCGGGCCTAATCTGCCCATTCCGGATCGCCGGTGAAGACGATGGTCAACCAGCGATCAGGCCCCTCGCCGCCGATCGCCTCGCCGATCTCGTCACGGATAGCATCCCACTCGGAGAGATGACGCGGCGGCCAGTCGGATGGGGCGATGAAGAAGAGCTCGATCTGCCGGCCGCGGCCGACACGGGCGACATAGGCGCGATAGGAGAGAAACCCGTGGCGCTCGACAATGGCTTCTGCGACCGTATCGACATGCTGTTTGAGCTCGACCGGTGTGACCAGAAGGATGTCGGCAACCGCCTGGCGCACATTCGAAAACGGCACCGGCGCGATGATCAGGCAGATGAGCGCGAGCGCACCCGGATCGATATAGGGGCTGAGCCATTCGAACTCCGTCCCCTCGATTGCGTGGCCGACCGCAAAGGCGACCAGCAAAGCCGAGGTCAGTGCCGCGGTCATCGCCCATGCCTGACTGTCGAGCGCGACGAAGCTGGAATTCAGCGCCCGGTTGGCGCGGCGGCAGAACAGCCACATGGCGAAGGAGACAGTCACGGTGACGATCGTGAAGATAACCGCGGGGCCGAAATCGATCGGCCGTCCGCCAGAAAGCAGGCTGCCGACGGCGCTGATGAAAGCGTAGACCGCAGCGCCCATCAGAAGCGTACCGTTCAGGCCAAGCACCATCGGCTCGAGATGCCAGAAGCCGACGCTGAAGCGATCGATCAGCTTTCCTTTTGCCGTCGGCTCCGCCGACGTGACGATCAGCCTTGAGACCAGCAGGGCCAAGATCGTCATGAAGGCGTCGGTCAGGGAATAGAAGCCATCGAAGACGATGGCGAAAGAGCCGGACACGAGACCGACGGTAATGCCGAATGCAGCCAATAAGGCCGTGACGGCGATGGACAGCCGAAGAAGTGACTGCTCGCTCACGGGTATTCTCCATTGGAGCAGCGGCGCACGCCCCTGCCCTTTCTCTGATTTTTCCTCTGCAGTCTGCCAATTCCCCTCTGGCCTGCCGGCCATCTCCCCCACAAGGGAGGAGAAAACCGCCGCAGCCGCCTTGGCTCATTTGAGCCTCTGCGGCGCAACGGGGTTAGCCCTCCCCCTTGTGGGGAGGGTTGGGAGGGGACTTTCACAGAACCGCACAGTCAGCCGATAGCGGCCGACCATGTAGAAATGATAACATGAGCGGCTTCTATAGAAGCGTCAGCTCACTTTCGACAAGGCCTGTTCGATGTCGGCAATGATATCGGCGGCATCCTCGATGCCGATCGACAGGCGCACGACATCCGGTCCGGCACCCGCCGCGATCTGCTGCTCTTCGGTCAACTGGCGATGCGTCGTCGATGCCGGATGGATGACGAGCGAGCGGGTGTCGCCGATATTGGCAAGATGGGAGAAGAGCTGCAGTCCTTCGACAAAACTCTTGCCGGCCTCATAGCCGCCTTCGATGCCGAAGGTGAAGACCGAGCCTGCACCCTTGGGCGAATAATGCTTCTGCAGCAGATGGTTGGGATTGTCCTCAAGGCCCGCGTAATGGACCCAGGCGATTTTCGGATGCTGTTTCAGCCATCTGGCAACCGCCAGCGCATTGTCGCAATGCTTCTGCATCCTGAGCGGCAGGGTCTCGATGCCGGTCTGGATCATGAAGGCGTTAAAGGGCGAGATCGCCGGTCCGAGATCGCGCAGGCCAAGCACACGGGCAGCGATCGCAAAGGCGATATTTCCGAAGGTCTCGTGCAGGACGATGCCGCCATATTCAGGCCGCGGCTCCGACATCATAGGATATTTGCCGGATTTCGACCAGTCGAAGGTTCCGCCATCGACCAGAATGCCGCCCATCGAATTGCCGTGGCCGCCGAGGAATTTCGTCAGCGAGTGGACGACGATATCGGCGCCGTGCTCAAGCGGCCGCAACAGATAGGGACTTGCCATCGTATTGTCGACGATGAGCGGCAGGCCGCGGCGGTGAGCGATGTCGGCAATTGCCGAGATATCGACGAAGGTGCCGCCCGGATTGGCGAGGCTCTCGATGAAGATCGCACGGGTCTCCCCGTCGATCGCCGCTTCGAAACTTGCCGGGTCATCGGTATCGGCCCAGCGCACATGCCAGTCGAAATTCTTGAAGGCGTGGCCGAACTGGTTGATCGAACCGCCATAAAGACGCCGTGCGGCAACGAAATTCGCGCCGGGCTGCATGATCGTATGGAAGATCAGCATCTGCGCCGCATGGCCGGATGCGACGGCAAGTGCCGCCGTGCCGCCTTCGAGCGCCGCCACCCTCTCCTCAAGGACGGCCTGAGTGGGGTTCATGATCCGCGTATAGATATTGCCGAACTGCTGCAGGCCGAAGAGTGCTGCCGCGTGGTCGGCATCGTTAAAGACGAAAGACGTCGTCTGGTAGATCGGCGTTGCCCGCGCGCCGGTGGTCGGATCAGGCGCCGCACCGGCATGGACGGCAAGCGTGGAAAAACCCGGATTGAATGGCGGCATCAGACCCTCCCCAAAATGTGACTTGTTTTATCTTGTCGCAGCAAAGCGCGGACGTTGACGGGGATCAAGGAATATAATTCCGCCGGGCGCATCTTTCTCGAAACGAAGGAGGACGTCATGGGAAGGATGGCATACGAGGAACATACCAGCATTTCGCGGAGGTTCCTGAGCTGGTGCGCGGAGGCATGGTCGGCTGCGGCGGAAGCAGAGGAAATCGCGATGCTGGACGAGGCAACGATCCGGCAGATTTCCAAGGATTGCGCGATCGCGCCGGATGATCTTCTGCAACTGGTCAAGGCCGGACCACACGCTGCGGATGAAATGATCGAGATGATGCGTGCCCTCAACATTGATCAGAGCGATGTCGCGGTCCTACATCCGGCTCTATATCGGGAGATGCAGCTGACCTGCACCAAATGCAAATCCAAGACCCGCTGTCGCCACGATCTCGAGGCCGAAGTCGCCGGCCAGGAGTTCGTTGGTTACTGCGGCAATGCGGTCAACCTGAACACGATGCGCGCCGACCCGGAACTGCTACAAGGCTGAAACATGCCGCGTTCAATGCGAGCAGTGAGGTTGAATTAAAGCGTGCCGACGATCCGAGGAATCCCGGCACGCCTCTACGTTGTCAGCCAACAAGTCTCGGATATTCGATCGCCGGGCAACGGTTCATCACAACCTTGATGCCTGCCGCTTCGGCCTTGGCGGCGGCTGCGTCGTCACGCACGCCGAGCTGCCCCCAGATCGCAGCCGGCTGTGTTTCCAGCGCCAGCGTTTCATCGACCACGCCATCCAGATATTCCGGCGCGCGAAAAACGTCGATCAGGTCGATCGGCTCCGGGATATCGGCAAGCGTCGCATAGGTCTTGCGGCTGAGAATATCCTTGCCGGCCTGCCCCGGATTGACCGGATAGACATTGTAACCCCGTTCGAGCAGGAAACGCATGACACCATAGCTCGGCCGATCCGGCTTGGGCGATGCCCCGAGCAGCGCAATCGTGCGGGCTTCCTTCAAGATTCCGGCGATATAGTCGTCGTCATAACGGTCATGATTCATACACGGCTCTCCCGGCGGTTCTGTCCGCCTATCTGGTCGTTTGTTTGCTCTATCTAGTCTTTTGACTGCGCCATCGCCAACATGTTGCGGCGCTTCACATAGTCGCGAGGACCAACCAAGGGATGCATTCAGGAATTTGCCTCATTTGTTGCGGGAACATTCCAGCTTTGTTCGCAACACTTTAGCGGAGCCTAACAGTCTAACGAAAGATTACCGACATGGATGGATTTCCGCCGCTCTCAGTCCCCTTACAAGGATGAAAGGCCGGCAATCTCAAGTCGACAAAATTGTGGTATTAAAATACCACATAATTAACTAATTGTTTTTGCTCGATTTATTTTTCGAACCCTCGGATCACCAACATTGACCGTCTGCGCGCGTCACGCTATAAGCGCGCCAGATTGCGGACCTTAACGGGCCCGCATTCTTTTTGGCGCCTGAAAGGCTGCCAATACAAGCAACAAGAAACGCCCCGGCGACCGGTTTCCGGCCTCGGGGATCAAACGAAAGAGAAAACCATGTCTACCTTCGTTCAGAAGCCTGCAGAGGTGGAGAAGAAGTGGGTGATCATCGACGCCGAAGGGCTCGTTGTCGGCCGCCTCGCCACCATCGTTGCCAACCGCCTGCGCGGCAAGCACAAGGCTACCTACACCCCGCACGTTGACGACGGCGACAACGTCATCATCATCAACGCTGAAAAGTGCGTCCTGACCGGCAAGAAGTACACCGACAAGAAGTACTACTGGCACACCGGTTACCCGGGCGGCATCAAGGAGCGCACCGCACGCGCCATCATCGAAGGCCGCTTCCCGGAGCGCGTTCTCGAGAAGGCGATCGAGCGCATGGTTCCGCGCGGCCCGCTCGGACGTCGCCAGATGAAGAACCTGCGCGTTTACGCCGGCTCGAACCATCCTCATGAAGCACAGCAGCCGGTCGTTCTCGACGTGGCATCGCTGAACAGCAAGAACACAAGGAGCGCCTGATAATGGCTGATCTTTCCTCTTTGAAGGACCTCGCTCCGGCTGAAGGCCAGGCAGCACCGGTTCACGTCCGCAAGGTCGATGCGCAGGGCCGCTCCTACGCAACCGGCAAGCGCAAGAACGCCGTCGCCCGCGTTTGGGTCAAGGCTGGCTCCGGCAAGATCATTGTCAACGGCAAGGATTTCACCGCCTATTTCGCACGTCCAGTTCTGCAGATGATCCTGCAGCAGCCACTGGTTTCGGCTGCCCGCAGCGGTCAGTTCGACATCATCGCGACCGTTGCCGGTGGTGGTCTTTCCGGTCAGGCCGGCGCCGTTCGTCACGGCCTGTCCAAGGCCCTCACCTACTTCGAACCGGGCCTGCGCTCGGTCCTGAAGAAGGGTGGCTTCCTGACCCGCGACAGCCGTGTTGTTGAACGTAAGAAGTACGGTAAGGCCAAGGCTCGCCGTTCGTTCCAGTTCTCCAAGCGCTAATCGCTTCGGGATTTATGCTTATCGAAAGGCGGGGCTTCGGCTCCGCCTTTTTCTTTGGGCGTTAGACAGCGCCGCAAGCGAGATCCAAAAAAAGCCGCCGCCCTCCTTTCGGAAGGCGACGGCCAGAATAACAGGCACGAGATGACGTGGTCAGTTGATCAACCGCACGGCGCTCGAACCCGAACTTGAACCCGGCTGACTGGAGGACGAGCCGCCTTCATAAGGCTCGATATTCCAGTTGGACGAGTTCATGATCATCGTGTTGACGACCATGTTGATGCGGCTCGTCTGGTTCGTCTTCGAATTATAAGTGACGTTGCGGTTCGGCAGATAGATGATGCCGCTCAAAGTCTCGCTCACCGATCCGTTGAAAATATACTGCTGCTTGTTCGAATTGTTGGAGGCGCTGCTGGTTGCCTCGTACATCAGCACCCCGCCATAAGGCCCCGAGGTGGGTGCTGACGCATTGAAGGTCAGGCCGCCATTGGCGCGAATCTCGCTGTTGACGTCGGGGAAATAGAAGGTCACGCCCTCTGCATTCACCGTCGCACCGGAATTGATGATCATCCGGCCCTTGATGATGTGAAGGCCGGGCAGGAAGGTGATCTTCGGGCTGCCGTTAAAGGTCACGTCACAATGCATGCCGGGCTTCAGGGTGAAGGTCGAGCCGTTCGGCACGCCGGACGTCTCACATTTCGATGGTAGCGTCGGCTCCGCAAACCTGCCGGCGTAAGGGTCGGCGGCGGCAGCACAACCGGTCTTCAAGTTGGTGAGCGTGCCGCCATTCTTGATGTAGTTCGTGCCCTTGACGCAGAAGCGCGGCGTCTCGATCTTGGCTCCGGCATTCATGATGAAGGCCGGGTTGGAAGCGGAAAGAACATCCACTCCACAGTTCTCCGATTTCACGTTCGCACCGGAATTGATCAGCACGGCCTGAGACGTGTTGGCAAGCACGTGAATACATGCCGCCCCGTCATTAACGGCCTCCCCTCCAGATTTGCTGGTTGCCATGGCCGTCGCGGTGACAACCAGCTTGAAATTGTCGATGCCGACAATACCGAGAAAGGAATTCGGCATCGTGTAGGTATAGGTGCCGGTTACACTGCCATCGCTGTTATTGGTGACAACAAGAGGGTTTTCGCCCGTGCCGGCCGATGCGGCAGGCATGAAACCTGCCGCAGTGGACTGGCGCTTGGCACTGTCGCTCTGACCGGCCGCGGCCAGAACGGCTGCATCGAGTTGCCCCTGGATCCTGCTTCGCTCGAAGTAGGCGGAAGATGCATCAACAGCACCGCCACCGGCCACAATCAGGACCGGCAACATGACCGCAGTGGCGATTGCAAAGTTGCCGCTACGATCGCCGCCCAATCTGCGCGCACCGGTCAAGGCTACATTCAAAAACGCTAACATTATCAACACCCAACCCGAAATCATGATATGATGTCCGAATAAGCGGGAGGCTTTAAATGTGCCTGAATGAAATATTTCCGATTTTAAGCTTCACTACATTTTAACCATCAGACACGCCGGAAACCGATGAAGAGGTCTCGCTCCGATACAGAAATCGAGGCGAGCAAGGTGGCGGTTTTTGCCGCTTCCGATCCATCAAGATTTGAGATTTGCTTATCACGCCCCGATCGCCAACGTGACGGATTGCGAAACGATGAAAGAGCGATACATGTCCAGCCTGCCGGCCACTTCTTTTGCCCAACTTCCCGCCCCGCCCTATTATGTCGTCGCCTTCTCGTCCTGTCGCACCGAAGGCGACAATGGATATGGCAATATGGCCGATGCCATGGTCGAGCTTGCCAGCCAGCAACCGGGCTTTCTCGGCGTGGAGAGTGCGCGTGGCATTGACGGTTTCGGAATAACCAACTCCTATTGGAAAGACGAAGACAGTATCAGGGCATGGAAGGCCGTGGTCTCGCATGCCGCGGCCCAGAAACTGGGCAGGGAGCGCTGGTACGAGGATTACCAGGTGCGGATCGCACGGGTGGAACGGGCATACGGTTTCGAGAGATAGGATGGGGATGGCAAGCAAATCGATCGACAACGCCTTTACGGCGAAAGGTTTTCGGGGCGCTGCGACCGACCCGACCTATGCGGGCGCACTTTCCTTCATGCGGCGGCCTTATTCCAAGGATGTCGAGGGTGCCGACGCGGTAGTGCTCGGCATTCCCTTCGATGCCGCCGTCTCCAACAGGCCCGGCGCCCGTTTCGGGCCGCAGGCGATCCGTCGCGCATCGGCGATCTTCGACAATGATCCGCAATATCCCTTCGCACGCGACCTGTTCGAAGCCATGGCCGTGGTCGATTACGGTGATGTCCTGCTCGACTATGGCAATCACCAGAAGACGCCGGGACTGATCGAAGAGACGGCATCAGAGATCATCACCTCCGGTGCCTTCCTGTTGTCGCTGGGCGGCGATCATTTTGTCACCTGGCCTCTTTTGAAGGCCCATGCAGAAAAGCACAGCCCCCTCGCCCTCGTTCACTTCGATGCGCATCAGGATACGTGGGATGACGATGGTGAGCGGATCGACCACGGCTCCTTCGTCGCCCGCGCGGTGCGGGAGGGCGTGATCGATACGGCGCACTCGATCCAGATCGGCATCCGCACCCATGCGCCGGAGGATTTCGGCATCCGCATCCTGCACGGCTATGATGTGGAGGACATGGGCGCTCAGCAGATTGCAGATACGATCCTCGCCCATGTCGGCAACCGGCCGGTCTATCTTACCTTCGATATCGACTGCCTCGACCCGGCCTTTGCGCCCGGCACCGGCACGCCGGTCGCCGGCGGGCCATCCAGCGCGAAAATCCTGTCGGTTTTGCGCAAACTCGGCAGCCTCGATATCCGCGGCGCAGACGTGGTGGAGGTGGCGCCGGCCTATGACCATGCCGATATTACCGCCATTGCCGGGGCTACCGTTGCAATGTATATGCTCGGGCTCAGGGCCGAGCGTCTGTCCCGGCTTTAACAAACTGATTCAACGGGCTGGTAAAGTGATTCCGGCTCCTTCTCCAGAGCACTGATTTAACAGGATAAAGGCAATGACACCGAAGATCTTCATCGATGGCGAACACGGCACAACGGGACTGCAGATTCGCACCCGCATGGCCGGCCGCCGCGACGTCGAGCTTCTGTCCATCCCGGAAGCCGAGCGGCGCAACGCCGCGATGCGCGAAGATCTGCTCAACAGCGCCGATATCGCCATCCTCTGCCTGCCGGACGATGCTTCGAAGGAAGCCGTCGGCATGCTGTCCGGCAACAACAGCGTTCGGATCATCGACACGTCGACCGCCTACCGGATCGCGCCTGACTGGGCCTATGGTTTTGCCGAGATGGACAAAGCTCAGGCAGACAAGATCAAGGCCGCCCGGCATGTCGCCAACCCGGGCTGCTATCCGACCGGCGCGATCGGCCTGATCCGCCCCTTGCGCGCTGCCGGCATCCTGCCGGACGGCTATCCAGTCTCCGTCAATGCGGTCTCCGGTTACACCGGCGGCGGCAAGCAGATGATTGCACAGATGGAAGACCAGTCCCGCGAGGATTCGATTTCTGCCAACAATTTCGTCTACGGCCTGCCGCTCAAGCACAAGCATGTACCGGAAATGAAGACCCACGGCCTGCTCGACCGCGCACCTCTGTTTTCGCCTTCGGTCGGCCGTTTCGCGCAGGGCATGATCGTGCAGGTGCCGCTTTTCCTCGACGACCTTAAGGACGGCACGACGATCGAAAGCATCCATGCGGCGCTCGTTGCACATTATGCCGGCCAGGATATCGTCACCGTCGTGCCGCTTGCGGAAAGCACCAAGCTCGACCGCGTCGATGCGGAAGAACTGGCCAATACCGATCGCATGAAGCTCTTCGTGTTCGGCACTCCGGGCGACGCGCATGTGAACCTCGTCGCCCTGCTCGACAATCTCGGCAAGGGCGCGTCGGGTGCAGCCGTGCAGAACATGGATCTGATGCTGTCCGCCTGATGACAATTGCGGCCCCATCCCTCCCCGCAGATCTTGTGGAGCGATGGAGCATCCGGTCTTCTGAACTGATTGCGGATACGCGCACGAGCCTCGTCCATCGCGTTCTTCGACGCGATGGCTCTCGGGCGATCACCAAGCAACTGAAACCCGAAGGACTGCACGAACTCTCCGGCATCGACTTTCTCGACTGGCGTAAAGGGTGCGGCAGCGTGCTGGTTCTGGATCGCCGGAACACGGCCTGCCTGCTTGAAGACGCAGGAACGCTGATGTTGAAGGATTACAGGCTTCAGCATGGCGAGGATGCCGCCAACAACATCATTCTGTCGGTTATGGGAGAGCTGCATTCGGCATCAGTCGACGCGCCGCCTGACAGCCTCATTCCGCTGCGGTCGCATTTCCAGCCCTTGTTCGAGCGGACCTCCAGGGAAGATAAACCCGATCTTTCGGCAGCTCTTGCCTATAGTGCATCGATTGCCGATGACCTGCTCTCGTCGCAGAGCGACATCCGCCCGTTGCATGGTGACCTGCATCACGAGAATATTGTCAGCGGATCGGAGCGAGGCTGGCTTGCGATCGACCCTCAGGGACTTCTCGGCGATCCGGCCTATGATGTCGCCAATGTCTTCGGCAATCCGGACGGCGCATTTGCGGATATCATCGACCCACGGCGGATCATCCGTCTTGTCGACGTGTTTGCGCCGGCCATCGGCTGCGAGCGGGAAAAGATCCTGCGCTACGCGATCGCGCATGCAGGTCTTTCGATCTGCTGGTCTCTAGAGGGCGGCGACAGGATTTCGGGAGAAGGCAATGCGATGGAGCGCTTTGCCTTCCTGAACATTGCGAGACGACTGCTCGAAGAGCGCGCTTTCAGCCCCTGACCTCGATCGTCGCTTCCCGCTGATATTCGCCGAAGAAGGCGCGGAAATGCGCGACGGCGAAGCCGAGGACGATCAGCGCCATGCCCTGATGCGCAAGCGCCATGTCGAGCGGGACTTGAAAGATGAGTGTCGAGATGCCGATTACCGCCTGAATGAGGACAAGGATGAACAACAACACGGCACGACGGGCATGGGTCGTCGCCGGGGCCTTCGACAGCGAAATGATCATGTGCAGGAAGACGGCTGCGAGGAGAACGTAGGCGCCGCAACGATGCACAAACTGCACCGTCTTGGGGTTCTCGAAGAGATTGATCCACCAAGGGTTCTGGATGAACAGGTCGCCGGGAATGAAGGCGCCATCCATCAGCGGCCAGGTATTGTAGCTCAGGCCGGCATCGAGACCGGCGACGAGTGCGCCGAGATAGATCTGGAAGAGCACAAGGAAGGCGATCGCGCCGGCAGCCCATTTCGACCGGTCCGTCGGCGCGCGGTCCTTCGCATGGGGCGCTAGCCCCCGCATGATCCAGACACAGGCGGAAAAGATCAGACAGGCGATCACGAGATGGGTGGCAAGACGGTATTGCGAGACGCTGACCAGCTTGGTGAGGCCGGACGAGACCATCCACCAGCCGATGAAACCCTGAAAGCCGCCAAGCGCCAGCGTGCCGAGCAGCGGCAGGCGCACCCGCCTTTCGATACGGCCGGTCAGCCAGAAAAAGGCAAGCGGAAGAGCGAAGATGAGACCGATGGACCGGGCGAGGAAGCGGTGTGCCCATTCCCACCAGAAGATCGACTTGAATTCATCGACCGTCATATGGCTGTTGAGCAGCTGATACTGCGGGATGCGCTGGTAGAGTTCGAACTCTTCCTGCCACTCGGCAGCATTGAGCGGCGGGATGACGCCGTGGATCGGCTTCCATTCGGTAATCGACAGGCCGCTGTCGGTGAGCCGCGTGGCGCCGCCGACCAGGACGAGACAGAAAAGCGTGAAGATGACGAGACCGAGCCAGATGCGGACCGCCTTGCGGTTCCGGTCCAGCCGTCCGGTTTCGCGCGTCGCTTCGATGATGATCGTGTCCGTTGCCGACATGGTGACGACTCCTGCCATTCATGGCTTCATTCGGGCCGCAATCGGGGGTGCTCATCAGCCCGTTTTCATGGGACGCCGTGAGACAACGCGCCACAGCGGCAGATCGTCTCCGGTTTCCACGTTGCTTTGCCCCATGGACCCGTGCAAAACAAGCCCCAAGGCTTTGCGGCATCCGGTCGCGGCCATAGGGCATGGAGGATGTTCGGTGCCGCGTTGGAGAAGTTTTGTCGGTACCATCCTGATCATCATCCTGGTGATCACCTATGCGCTTGCGGCAACGACGATTGCAACGCTGACACTCGCCACCTCCCCGTGGTGGGTGCATTTTCTTTATTTTCTTCTGTCCGGCCTGCTGTGGATTCTGCCTGCGATGCTGATCATCAAATGGATGGCTGGTCCGAGACCGAAGCGATAGACGTATACCGCAGGTTAACCAGACCCAACGCTTCCGAGCGGCCTGTCAGTGGGATAAACTCATTCTTCTTGCTCACCGCCCAATATAGCAGCGATCATATGGGTGATGGATGACCGCAAGGGCAAATCATAACGACACGCATACTCCAGTGGCTCTCTCCGGGACGGTGGAGAAGCCGGTGGCGCATTTCGATGAACTCGACATCGCCCTGGTACGCGACATCTCTTTCATCGAAAACGAATGGCGGCGCCTCGAAAACCGCGAATGGAATTCACTCAATCAGGGCATCGATTGGTGTCGTGCCTGGACTGCGGCTCATCAGAGCGAACTTCTGGCCGTCACCGGCTCGGTCGGCTCCAGCATCCTGTTCCTGCTGCCGCTGGAGATCGCCCAAGGCAGGTTCGGGCGCATTGCGCGGCTACCGGGCGGGCGGTTCAACAATCTCAACACCGGGCTTTTCGACGAGGCGCTTGTTACGCCGGATGCGAATGCGCTGCGACGGTTCAGGGCCGATATTACAAGATGCCTGCGTGGTGTTGCCGATCTTCTGGTGATCGATGAAGTGCCGCTGTACTGGAAGGGCATCAATCATCCACTCGGTGATCTGGCCTCGATCGAAAACCAGAACCATTCGTTTCAGTTGCCACTCCTCGACACGATGGAGGCAACGCTTGCGCAGATCAACGCCAAGACACGGCGCAAGAAGTACCGCGTCCAAGTCCGCCGGCTGGAGGCGATCGGCGGTTTCGATTATGTCGTGGCCACTACGCCGGACGAACAGCACACGCTTCTTGAGCGGTTCTTTTCCCAGAAAGGCGAAAGGCTGAAAGCGTTCGGTCTACCGGATGTGTTTGGCCCTGCCCCGACACGTGATTTCCTGCACCGGCTGCTCGATACACCGGCGCAAGGCAATCACAAGCCGCTATCCATGCATGCGATACGCCTGAAGGGAAAACATGACGGCCATATCGCGGCCGTGACCGGCCTTTCGCGCAAGGGCGGTCACGTGCTTTGCCAGTTCAGCTCCATCGACGACAGCATCGGAGCCGAGGCAAGCCCGGGGGAGCTGCTTTTCTGGCTGGCGATAGAAAGCTGCATCGAAGACGGGGCGACGCTTTTCGATTTCGGCATCGGCGACCAACCTTACAAGCACAGCTGGTGCAACCAGGAAACCGTGCTGCACGATATGCTGCTGCCAATCAGCACCAAGGGCTCTGTGCTTGCTGGCCTGTATCTGGCGCAGACCGGCATAAAGACTGCGATCAAACGGAACCACAGGCTCTATGCGCTGGCCCAGCGCTGGCGTTCCCGCCGCAACGGTCAGGATTGACAGAGTTTCAAGCGGCGCTGCGGCGGCGTGATGACGGCGACTGGCTGTCGTCCGGCTGAGCCATGACGAGCAGGTTGCGGAAACCGGCATCGGCATAGGTGACGACAAGCTCGGCAATGGCATCTTCGGTAAAGCCCGGAACAGAAAGAATGATCTCCGTTCCATCGGCGCGCACAAGACGCTTCAGGCTGCCTGTATCGGCAGGACCACATTCGATCAACACAAGGTCATAGGCGTCGGAAAGCGCATCGATGATCATCGTCAGGCGATCTGCGGCACGCATCGCACGAACAGGATCGGAGATGCCCTGCGGCACGATATGGGCCTCTGAGAGGCGATCGGGATGGATGGCCTCGCCGAAGGCGGTTTCTCCGCAGAGAAGATCAGTGATCCCCGGTAGCCGGTCATGCTCGGCCATCAGACGCGTCGGGCAGGCCGATCCGGTCAGATCGATAAGGATCACGTTTCGGCCGGCTTCAGCCACTGCGCGCGCCAGCATGACGCTGGCCGTTGAGCCACCATCACCATTCGGAGATACGGCGACAGCAACAGGGACAGCGTGACGCTGTAGGTAATGGGCAACGGAGCCGATCGTGAAGCCGGTATCGACGACGGGAGCGACTTCAGTCTCGTCGGATCCGACAGATTGCGGGCTGGCTACATTGATCGCTTTTGCCGGTGGAGCGGCAGCCGGTGCGGGAGGCAGGACGGCGGTGCGAACCTCCTCCTTCCGTTCAATCACGGCTTTCTGTTCCGGTAGCGCCGTGGTTTCGACCCGCGTTTCGCGCGAGACGATGGCGGCGGCTGGCGCAGCGGCCGGCAACGGCGCTTCTGCAATCTTCTCCCGTTCCTGAACCGACGCAGGCTCCAACGAGACCTCGCGATTGATCGGCCGGAGTGCCCGACCACTGAACAGTTCGGAAATCATCACGATCAGGCAGCTGACGATCAGTGCAGCGAGCGTCACGACGGTGACGATCGGGATAACCTTGGGAAAATAGGGCTCGGATGGCTCAACTGCTTTCGAGACGACGCGGGCGTCGGCTGGCGAAGCATTGCCATCAAGCCGGGAAGTCGCCTCACGATAACGAGCAAGATAGGTCTCAAGCAATTGCCGCTGGGCGGCGGCCTCGCGCTCCAGCGCGCGAAGCCCCACCTCTTCCTCTCCGGCGCGAGCGGAATCTGCCTTCAACGTATCGAGCTGCGCCATCAGCTGCTGCTCGCGCAGGCGAGAAACCTCGGCCTCGCTGTCGAGGCTCGCCAGAACCTTACGGGTTTCGCTGGCAATCTGCTGTCGGATTTGCGCCAGCTGTGCCCGCAGGCCCTTGATCCGGGGATGGCCGTCGAGAAGCGATGTCGCCTGATCCGAAATCTGCGCCTGAAGATTTGTCTCAGCTTCCTTGAGCCGCTGGATGACCTGCGATCCTGCAACATCCGCGATTGTGTCGGGTGCGCGTCCCGCACCCAGCGCGGTGCGAACATTTTCCACTCTCGCCTCGGCATTGGCCCGCTCTCCGCGCACACGGGTGAGTTCGGTCGAGATATCGTTCAACTGCTGACTGGAGAAGCTGTTGGTTTCATTCGTCCGAAACAGGCCATTTCTGGATCGATATTCAGCAACCTTGCTTTCGGCCTCCCTGACCTTCTGCGTCAGATTGGCGATCTCCGGCTCGAGCCACTTGGCCGTTTCCGAATGCGTATCGAGCTTGGCGCCACTCTGGAGCTGAAGATAGACCTCTGCCATCTTGTTCGGAATGGTCGAGGCAAGGATCGGATCGTGCGAGGAGAATTCGACGCCGATGACGCGGGAATTCTCAACCGCGTAGACTTCCAGCCTCTCGCGGAATTTTTCCACGACCCGATCTTCGGGATCGAGCGCCATGGGGTCCGGCTTCAGCCCCACCATAACCAGAAGATCAGGCAGAAGCGATCGCGCCGCCGGATCGAATTCCCTGTACTGAGCAAGGTTCAAATCGCGCGCAACGCGGCGGATCAGATCGGTCGATTGCAGCAACTGCGCCTGGCTGGTGATGTTGAGACTGTCCAAAACCGGATCGTTACCGGCGGCTGCGCCCGCCCCGCCCGTAAGGTTCGGGGAGCGCGATTCGATCAGAAGTCGGGTCTCGGCTTTGTAGCTCGGCGTCATCATGCTGGTAACGACAAGAGTGGTTACGGCCGCAAAGGCAGTAACAGCAATGATCCGCCCTTTGCGCGCCCATACCGCGGCGATCACGCGGCCCAGATCGATATCCACGTCCTGGTAATTGCCGTTGGCACCCGACATCACACACTCCAGCGTCTCAATTCAGCGAATGGTAAAGGACCATGGTAACGCTGCGGTTAACGACCTCATACTTGCGGAGTTGCTTATATTTAGCTCCACCTTTACCCGCCATTAACCCTAACAGATCCATAACGAACAAAATGATACGAACAGCCGGAGCCTGAGTGGGACATGGTCGTTGCCCGACGCAGACAAGTGCAGATCCGTAAGGTGCTGGCAGCGGCCTTGGCCGTCACAGCCGCACTGCTGAGTGGCTGTGCCTCCAGCCCGCCGCCGGCAAAGGGCTTTGAGGCAGCTGCATTGCAGCCCTATCGGCTGGATAGCGGTGACCGTCTGCGCGTCACCGTGTTCGAACAGCCGGGGCTGACAAACACCTACACGGTCGATCAGGCAGGCTACATCGCATTCCCGCTGGTCGGACAGGTCGCGGCCCGCGGCCAGACCCTGCCGGCGCTCGAAGGCTCTATCGCGGGCCGTCTGAAGCAGGGCTATCTGCGAGATCCCGACGTCAGCATCGAAATCGATCGCTATCGCCCCGTTTTCGTCATGGGTGAAGTCGGACGGCCGGGCCAATATTCCTACGTGCCGGGCATGACGGCGCAAAATGCGATCGCCATTGCCGGCGGGTTCACCCCGCGCGGCAACGAGCGGGACATCGACGTGACACGCAAGGTCAATGGACAGGCGGTGACCGGCCGCACGGCAATCACCGCCCCGATCCTTGCCGGCGACACGATCTATGTCCGCGAGCGCCTGTTCTGACCCAAGATGCGACCCCTTCCCCCCTTGCGCATCCTGCATTGCTTCCGCAATCCGATAGGCGGGATCTTTCGGCATGTGCGCGATCTGGTGGAAGAGCACAGCGCCGCTGGTCATCAGATAGGCATTCTCTGCGACAGTTCTACGGGCGGCGCCTACGAGGACGCGCTGTTCGAGACCATCAGGCCGAAACTCGCCCTGGGACTGACGCGTCTGCCGATGCGGCGAGCCATTTCGCCTTCGGACATGATCGCTCTTGCCAAGAGCTATCAGCATATAAAAAGTTTGCAGCCGGACATCCTGCATGGACATGGCGCCAAGGGTGGCGCAGTGGCCCGGATGATCGGCTCAGTGTTGCGGGTAAACAGGTATCGCGTAGCCCGCGTCTATTCTCCGCATGGCGGCAGCCTGCATTTTACCCGGTCATCACCGACCGGGCAGATTATCCTCAGGCTTGAGCGCCTCCAGGAGAATTTTTGCGATGCCATAGCCTTCGTCTGCGATTACGAGAGGCGGACCTACGAGGCCAAGGTGGGAACACCAAGACCACATTCGCAGGTCATTTATAACGGTATAAACGAAGCCGAATTCGCGCCCGTCTCGCTGGAGCCGCAGGCTACGGACTTTCTCTTCATCGGCATGATGCGCGACATGAAGGGGCCGGACGTGTTTATCGACGCCTTCCTGCGCACCGAACGCCGCATCGGCCGGCCTTTGACCGCAATGATGATCGGCGACGGTCCCGATGAAGACAAATACCGGGCCATGATCTCGGAGCTCGGGCTCGATCGACGCATGCAGATGCTGCCCGCCATGCCTGCTCGCAAGGCTTTTGCGCTGGCCAGAACAATCGTGGTTCCGTCCCGTGCGGAGGCAATGCCCTATATCGTGCTCGAAGCACTCGCTGCAGGCAAACCCGTTATTGCATCCAGGGTTGGCGGCATACCAGAAGTGCTGGGCGAAAGCAGCGAGGCGCTTGCCATTCCGGGCGACGCTCAGGACCTCTCCAGCATCATGACAGCCGCCGCAACACAGCCTGATTGGCGTATCCGGACCATGCCAAAACCCGCCGCCTTCAAATCAGTATTCTCCGCACAGGTGATGGCGCGCGACATGCTCGGCCTCTATCGGGATGCCCTGCAGACAGGCAATGGAAAGCCAGCCTAAAGGCTTCCTTAGCATCTTCCTGATAAGCGATTTCTCATGATCTCTCCGTTGACAACCGGGAGACAAGGGACCGTTTCATGAGCGACTTGGGCAATCGGCCGGACCTGGACCTCGAGGCATTGCGCCGCAGCGTCGCGGAGGGCGGATCACATAGTGGACCGGCAACGCCCGTCGAGCTCAATCCGTTCGCCAAACAGATAGCCGACCAGTTTCGCGATAACAATTATTCACCGACTATGCTGATCGGACAGTTTCGCCTGTTCGAATTCGTATCGCTTCTCGCGATAGGTCTGCTTGCATGCTATTTGCAGCCGGTTCCCGCTGACAGTCATTTCCTCACTCGTTTCGTTGTAACTGCCGTTGGCGCAGCGTTGACGGTGCTGTTCCTGCAGCTTGCCGATACTTATCTCATCCCCTCTATCCGCGCAGCGCGACGGAATGCCAGACGGGTACTCGCCGCCTGGGCGATGGGCTTCATTTTGACCTATCTCGGCGTCTCGATCGCCGAGGGTGTGCTTTATCCCGTCGGCGCCGCAACGATCTGGTTCCTCTGCGGCTGCGCCTTCCTGCTCGGCGAACGCCTTCTGACCGCCTATGCGATCCGCCACTGGGCGCGCAACGGCGTGATGGAGCGCCGTGCCGTCATCGTCGGCGGCGGCGAGCCTGCGAAGCAGTTCATCCGCGCGTTGGAACAGCAGCCGGACAACGACATTCGCATCTGCGGTATCTTCGATGACCGCGGCAGCGACCGTTCTCCGAGCGTCGTGGCCGGTTACCCCAAACTTGGCACATTCGCCGAACTGATCGAATTCGCGCGCCTCGCGCGCATCGACATGCTGATCATCGCCTTGCCGGCAAGCGCAGAGGCGCGAATCCTGCAGCTCCTTCGCAAACTCTGGGTGCTTCCCGTCGACATCCGACTCGCGGCTCATGCGAACCGCCTGCGTTTCCGGCCCCGCTCCTACTCGCATGTCGGCTCGGTGCCGATGTTCGACATTTTCGACAAACCGATCCGCGACTGGGATTCCGTTGCAAAACGTTCCTTCGACATCGTTTTCACACTCATTGCTATCGTACTTCTGTGGCCGATCATGCTGGCTGCCGCGATCGCGGTCAAAACGACGTCCGAAGGACCGATATTGTTTCGGCAAAACCGGCACGGTTTCAACAACGAGACCATCAAGGTCCTCAAGTTCCGTTCCATGTATACGAACATGAGCGACCAGACGGCTGTCAAAGCGGTCACCAAGGGTGACCCGCGCGTTACCCCGGTGGGACGCTTCCTGCGCAAATCATCGATCGATGAACTGCCGCAGCTCTTCAACGTGCTGAAGGGCGAACTTTCCCTGGTCGGCCCGCGTCCTCACGCCGTCCACGCTCAAACGGGCGAACGCAAATATGTCGATGTCATCGAAAGCTATTTCGCCCGACACAGGGTCAAGCCCGGCGTCACCGGATGGGCACAGGTCAAGGGCCTGCGCGGCGAACTCGATTCGGATGAAAAAATCCGAGCCCGTACCGAGCATGACCTGGACTATATTGAGAACTGGTCATTGCTCTTTGATCTGAAAATCCTGTTTCTGACCCCGATCAGCCTGTTCAACACGGACAACGCGTATTGAGTACGGCGAATTTCGAAACCCGGGCCCAGCGCCTTTCCGCAGCACAGATTGCCCGGCTTCTCGGGGCCTGCCTGCTGGCGTTCGGTGTCTTCCTGTCGGGTTTTGTCATCTCGGAACCTGCCCCATACGAACTCGTCATGGTGATTCAGATCGCCATCTGGTTCCTGCTTGGCCTGCGCATTTCGCGCACTGTCTGCCTTCTGCTTGCGCTGCTTATGGTCTTCAATATTGGCGGCATGTTCTCCATTACCGTCATGAAGGATATGAGCGGCGCGCCGATGTATATCGCCGTCTCGATTTTTCTTGCGTTAAGTTCGGTCTTCTACGCCGCGATCATCGAGGATGATCCGGGCAGATTCGAACTGATTTTTCGGGTTTGGGTGGTTGCGGCGATCATAACGGCGCTGCTCGGTATCCTCGGCTATTTCAACGCCTTTCCGGGCGCCCATATGTTTACCCGCTACGATCGCGCCATGGGTGCGTTTCAGGATCCGAACGTGTTCGGGCCTTATCTCATCGCCCCGATCCTCTACATGCTCTACCGGCTGCTGACAGGTCGCATCATGGAAGCGCCGTTTCTGATCGTCGGCATACTGGTATTGGTCATCGGCGTATTCCTTTCCTTTTCCCGTGCAGCCTGGGGGCTGCTGCTTTTCAGCGGCATTGCGCTTGTCGTCGCAATGCTTTTGAAAGAGCGGACAACCGCATTCCGGCTGAAGATCCTGATGATCTCAGCCATTGCAGCGCTGGCGCTCATTCTTGCCCTGGTCATCGCGCTTCAGATTCCCCAGATCTCGGACCTTTTCACCAACCGTGCCAAGCTGGTGCAGTCATACGACGGAGCAAGGTTCGGCCGTTTCGAACGGCACCGGATCGGCTTCCTGATGGCTATGGAGCGACCCTTCGGGCTGGGCCCAATGGCATTCGGCAAGATCTATGGCGAGGACGAGCATAATATCTGGCTGAAATCACTCACGACCTACGGCTGGCTGGGTGCGGTGACCTACCAGATCATGATCTGGTCCACGATCTGGATGGGTTTCCGTTATCTCCTGCGGGAGCGACCATGGCAGCCCTATCTGATGATCTGCTGGGTCATGATCCTTGGCCATTCGCTCATCGGCAACGTCATCGATACCGACCACTGGCGACACTTCTATCTGCTTCTCGGCCTCCTGTGGGGCTGCTACGCGCTCGAGCATAAACATATGCGGCGGCAACGCGCCATAGACGCTACGGCAGGTGCCGCAGGCGCTTGACTTCAGCCGGAGTCATTCCAATTCATAAGCATGATTACCACATCGCAATTGCGCGCAGCCCGCGCCATGATCGGGCTTTCGATCGAAGAGCTTGCCGAGGCGGCCGGCGTCTCCGGCAACAGCATTCGTGATGCCGAGGCTTCAACAGGTAATGCCGAGCCGGAGCTTTCAAGAAAACTGAAGCAGGTGCTTGAATCCCTCGGCATCATCTTTGTTTCCGCCGGTCAGCAGGATGCATCCGGTCCTGGCGTCCGCCTGCATCACCAGCCAGTAGACGAAGGCATCAGACCCCAGAATCTGAATTCGACCAATGACGACTAGATTCCATAAATTTTCTGGAACCATTTGAGTTGAAACGCGTTTCTCCGCCGAAATCTACATCGGGGACATGCATGACACGCAGCAACAACCTTTATCTCATCATCGGCGCACTGATCGTCGTGGTCGCTGGCCTTAGCTTCTATCTATACCGCGAAGAAACAAAGCCTGAAGGCGTATCAATCAGCATCGGGGAGAATGGCGTGAAAGTTGAAGGACAATAAAAGTAAAATTGCGTATATAAACTTAACTACATAAGCGCATCCTTTATTTCACATTACCTTTGGCAAAGTCGCTGAACACGAAGAGGGGTTCACATGACATCGCATCTCAGCACTGCTGACATCGGGGAAAAAGGTTTGAGGAAAGTATGGAGCGTCGCCGATTTTTCGCGCCGCTACCGCCTCGATACCGAAGAGGAAGCAAGACTTCTGAAGCTTCTCGGGCCTTTCGCCACCCAGCAGGAACTGCTGATGAACGCCAGCCGGGCTCCTCGTTTCAGATAACACCAGGCAAAACATAGCGAAGCACTCATTGATTGAGTGCTTCCTGTCCTGCGTTTGATTATTTCCCTATACTTAAACGTAAACTCTCACCGCGGCGGAACTTTTTGATCCACCAGCGGGTTACTTCTCCGTGGGTTTATCACTTATGCGCGACCTCACGGTTTACGCGCGGAGGAGAAGAGATGTTCAAGATGGTTTCAAAATTCGGACTTGCGGCGGCCCTGTCTGTGGCTACGTGCTCGGTCTTTTCCATGCCGGCCGCGGCACAGGATATGGAGCTTCGCATCGGACCGGATGGGGTACGCCCGGTTATCCGGGACCGCGACCGGGATCGCTACGGCGATCGCGACCGGGACCGGGACCGCGGCTGCAGCCCCGGTGAGGCACCTGCCGCGGCACGTGACGAAGGGCTTCGTCGTCCCGAGGTGGTTCGCGTGACATCCCGTAGCGTGACCGTTGAAGGCATGACGCGAAGCGGTCCGGATCGCATCACCTTCGCAAATCGGCGCGGTTGCCCAATCATCTGATTGGGACGCTTTTTCCAAAATTAATCTAGTCCTGCCCTAGCTTGCGCGTGCGGCAGGACTTTTTCGTCGGATCATGTGCAACCAGCATCAAGACCGGGATTTTTCGCTTGCGCCAGGAATGTCATGCCAGTATGGAAGTCTTGCTCTCGAAGCAGGTCGGAATGTAGCGCAGCCCGGTAGCGCACTTGACTGGGGGTCAAGGGGTCGTCGGTTCAAATCCGGCCATTCCGACCAATTATCCCCCATCTAAAATCAGTTGGATTTTTCTCTCTCGCGCTTCGTACGATGGCATCGTCGAATGGCAGGTTGTTGCGCTGTCCGCCACCTCGACAACGGCTCTTCCCGCAAATCGCAAGTCCCTTTCAACCCGATAAAAAATGCCGCCCCGTTGGACGGAGCGGCATCGGTAATCGCGGAAAGATCGAGCACCTTAACGATAGGGCGAGTAGCACTGCTGGCGGGGCCCATTATAGGGCTGGAAGGTGTTGTCATATGTTCGATATGAACGATAGCGAGCATAGCACCAGTTCACGTGGCTGTTGCCGCCGACATAACGGCGCTCCGGCGGAGCGTAGCGAGGCGCGGCCAGTGCGCCGCCAATGATAGCACCGGCAGCAAGCCCGCCAATGATCGCACCTGCATTAGAGCCGCCGTGATGGCGATGATGACGCCAGCGGCGGTCACTGTAATACCGGCGATCATCACGCCAGCGACGGTCGTCACGCCAGCGGCGATCGGAATAACGTGGTCCATAACGTCGCCAGTCATGACGGCCTTCACGCCATTGAACCTTCTCAACCTGCTGTGAGGCTTGAACCGAAGGGGCGCTTACCATCGGAAATGCATTGGCCGGTACAACGCCGGTCAATGCGGTAACCGCGGACACCAGGATAATTGCAAGTTTCTTCTTCATTTCATTCTCCTCGGAATGTCTCCCTGAGGTAAATGATCTGATTTACGTGCTGAACCAGAGGTGAACGATCAAATTCGAGTGATCACATATAGTTGTAGTGACCTGCGCCAGTTGATTCAGCGCACCTGATCGAGCAGCCGCTTGCATTCCAACAGGTCGAACAGCGCTTCTTGCAGCAAAGCGCGATCCTCCTTGCCCACACTCGACTTTCCAATCGACACTTCCGGAGTGCCGTCGTCGCCGGACAAACCGAAGCCAAAAAAGCGACCGCTGGGCTTTACTTTCGGCCGCCCCAGAACCTGATCTTCCTCGGTTGCTCCAACTTTGGGCTCAGCATGTTTTTCGCTATTTGAGGCAATGATCGCGTCCATGGTGGCTACATCGCCCGAGGCGATAGCCGCGACGAACTTGTTGCCATTCGTCTTCAGAAGCTTCTGCACGCCCTTGATCGTATAACCGTGATCGTAGAGGAGATGACGGATGCCCTTTAGCAGCTCGACGTCCTCAGGCCGGTAATAACGACGACCACCGCCACGCTTCATTGGCTTGATCTGCGTGAAACGGGTTTCCCAGAAGCGCAGAACGTGCTGCGGCAGATCGAGATCATCTGCGACTTCGCTGATCGTGCGGAATGCATCCGGGCTCTTGTCCACGTTCAAACCTCCAAACAGCGGCCGTGAAGCCGACCCAAGTCATGCCACCTCGCTTCAGATCTGACGCGAGAACGGCCGGGTGACGATTCATAATCTTGGTATCGCATGCCGATTCCGGCTTTCGTGACGATGCGACAGACTACGCTCGGATTCCCACTTATCTCAATGGGTTGAGAGCAAGGATTCAAGCATGTTCACAGGAATGAGATAAAATAGGGGCTCGCGCAGAGCGTTTCCGCTTTTCTTCAAAACGCTAAATCGCTCTATCTCTTTATCTTGACGCAATTCCGGACGGAAGACCCGTGCCTAGTTTGGCTTGAATTGCTTCAAGCTCAGGCGACCGGAGCCGCAGACTTCTGCTTGGCCTTGCGGCTGGTATGGGACTTCAAGATCCGTTGCTTCAGGACATTGGAAGCCTTGAAGGTCATGACCCGACGCGGAGAAATCGGCACTTCCTCGCCGGTCTTCGGGTTGCGTCCGATACGCTCGTTTTTCGAGCGGACCTGGAAGGTCGCGAAGGAGGAAAGCTTCACGACCTCGCCGCGAATGATCGCGTTGCAGATCTCATCTATTACTGTCTCTACGAGCTCCGCCGACTCAGTCCGGGAGAGCCCAACCTTGCGAAATACCGATTCCGCCAAGTCTGCACGCGTCACTGTCTTTCCGGCCATGATCCCCGCCCAGTTTGCAAATTGATCTCGTCAAAGCCACACAAGACTATTTTGCTTGGCGATCAGGGTCAAGCACCTGTCGCCAATCAGTTATTTGTTCCGGAAGGCCGTGGTATTCCTACCAGCGAACGAGAACAGAACCCCAGGTAAATCCACCGCCCATCGCTTCGAGCATCACCAGATCGCCCTTCTTGATCCGGCCGTCCGAAAGCGCCACTGAAAGTGCCAGCGGGATCGATGCGGCGGACGTGTTTCCGTGAAGATCCACAGTCACGACAACTTTTTCCGGCGGAATGCCGAGCTTTTTGGCAGACGCATCAATGATACGGCGGTTGGCCTGATGCGGGACAAGCCAGTCGATATCCTCGGCTGTTGTTCCAGTCGCTTCGAACGCGCCTTCGATAACGTCCGTGATCATGCCGACAGCGTGCTTGAAGACCTCGCGGCCTTCCATGCGCAGGTGGCCAACCGTTCCGGTCGAGGACGGGCCACCATCGACATAGAGTTTTTCCTTGTGGGAGCCATCAGAGCGCAGCTTGGCCGTCAGGATGCCACGATCACTCATGGTCCCCTCGCCTTCCTGGGCCTCGAGCACGAGTGCGCCCGCACCGTCGCCGAACAGAACGCAAGTCGTGCGATCTTTCCAGTCTAGGATACGCGAGAAGGTCTCAGCGCCGATTACCAGCGCGCGGCGTGCCATGCCGCCGCGAATATGCAGATCGGCCGTCGCCATCGCATAGACAAAACCGGTACAGACGGCCTGCATGTCGAAGGCATAACCGTGTTCCATACCGAGACGGCGCTGGATGTCGACAGCCGTTGCCGGGAACGTGTTGTCCGGCGTCGAGGTCGCAACCAGGATGAGATCGATGTCGTCCGTTGTCAGGCCGGCATTGTCGAGCGCTGCGCGTGCAGCCTGCTCTCCGAGCGAGGCCGTGGTTTCGCCTTCGCCAGCGATATAACGCTGCGTGATGCCGGTGCGCTGGACGATCCATTCGTCGGTCGTATCGACGATGTCTTCCAACTCACGATTGGTCACTACCCGTTTCGGGAGCGCTGCCCCATAACCGCGAACTACTGATCGGATCATTCTCAATCACATCCTGTCGTCATGCAGCTTCAGGACCAGCCGGAGGCTGATGCTTGGCATGATAAAGTGTCAAATCCTGCGCGATCTTCGCGTTCAGGTCGTTGCGCGCCATGTCATAAGCGACATCGATCGCCGCGGCAAAACCATCGGCAGTGGTGCCGCCATGGCTTTTGATAACGATGCCGTTAAGGCCAAGGAATACGCCGCCATTGACCTTGTTCGGATCCATCTTCTCACGCAGCCGGTCAAACGCGGGTTTAGCCAAAAGATAGCCGATCTTGGCAAGTAATGTGCGGGACATCGATTCGCGAAGCAGCGTCGCGATCTGCTTGGCAGTGCCTTCAGCCGTCTTCAGCGCGATATTTCCGGTGAAACCTTCAGTGACGACCACGTCGACCGTACCCTTGCCGATATCGTTTCCTTCGACAAATCCGTGGTAGGCGATCGTCGGAAGGTTAGCCTCGCGCAGTAACCGGCCGGCTTCCTTGACTTCTTCCTGTCCCTTCACCTCTTCAACGCCGACATTGAGAAGGCCAACCGTCGGGCGGTCGATCTCGAACAGGGCGCGCGCCATCGCTCCGCCCATCAAGGCGAAATCGAGAAGCTGCTGGCTATCAGCACCAATCGTCGCCCCAATATCCAAAACAATGCTTTCGCCTTTGAGGGTTGGCCAGATGCCGGCGATTGCCGGGCGCTCGATATTGGCCATCGTCCTCAGACAGAACTTGGCCATGGCCATCAGGGCGCCGGTGTTTCCAGCAGAAACGCAGACATCCGCCTCTCCGAGTTTCACCGCCTCGATGGAGCGCCACATGGATGAAACGTAACGGCCGCGCCGCAGAGCTGCGCTCGGTTTTTCGTCCATGGTGACGGCAACTTCGCACTCGTGAAAAATCGAGCGGTCGCGCAGTTTCGGGTACTTGGCCAGCAACGGCTCGCATTCGGCCTTCAACCCATAGATGATGAAGGTCGCCTCGGGGTGCCGTTCGAGAGCCTTTGCAGTACCGGGTATGACAACCTCGGGACCGAAATCACCCCCCATGGCATCCACAGAAATTCTGATCACGCGTATCTGATCCTTATCTTCGACCGAACGGACCGGCCATTAAACCCGTCCAGCGGTCGTCGCCGGCGTTCCGGCCATGCTCATGCTTGGCCCTGTCGGCGAAATCGTGGCCAAAATATAGTTTTCGCCGCCGCTTACAACAGGCCTAGTCTTTTTTCCAGTCCTTGAGCGCCGCGAACGGGTTCGGCCGATCGCTCTTGGCATCAGCCGTGCTCTCGATATGGTCCGAAAACTCGACGCCCTGCTTGCGCGGATAGGGATCGATCGCCAGTGCCGCAAACTCGGTGATCGCCTCGCCGATATCGATCGTGTCTCCGGCGAACTCCTCAGGAAGATCGGGACCGTCCGGATCAAGCACCATCTCGGCCGCGTCCTTGGCGACGACGCGAGCGAGCTTGGATCCCTCGGGAACGAATATCTGCTCGAAATCTTCATTGATGCGCGATTCGACCGGCTCCAGCGTCAGCACGCAGGCCTGGACGATCTCGGCTTCGACGCGCCCTTTGACGCGCACGCCGTCCTTCTTCCAGCGCGACAGATAGACTTCCGCCTGCAGCGACTTCACCTCCAGAACCTGCCATATCTCGGCAAGATCCTTGCGCTCACGGTCATCGGCAGACACCTTGACTGTAACGGCATTGGCCGAAATGTTTCCGACTTTGACCGGATAGGAGAATGGCGGCTTTCCCGCCGAATTGTTGTCGTTTTTCATCTTTCCTCACTTTCCCGTTTCAGCCGGCCAAGGGCTGCGGGATAACCGCGTTGCCGCGAGCGATATCGTCTTCCGGCGTTACAGCGAGATGCCGCTCCGCCTCGGCCATCCATGCGGCCAGCCGCGCCATATCAGGCGCAGACTGGTTTTCCGGATATATGTTGCGGGCAAGGCCTTTCGCCAGCTCTCCAAGATCGCCCGCATCGAGCGCCTTGGCATAGGTCTCCAGCCGCCCGTAAAACATGCCGGCGAGTTTCTTCATGCGTTTGGGAACGCCCTGATCACCGATCCCGAGCTCGCGGATCGAATGGTCGAGATCCTGGAAAAACGCATCCACAATTTCCTGCGCCAGTTCCTGCCCGCTGGTCGGAGACTTCGCGGTCCGGCGAAAAAACAGGATCATTGTGATCGACAGCATTTCGTAGCGGCCCATGACCGTGTCGGGCACACCAAGATCGGTGTAGAACACAGGCGCGCGGGCAGCCGAGGTAAGGGCCGCATATTGCCGGTCGACAATGACCCGATTGTGTTTTTTCTTTTTGAACAGCCCGAAGATCATCGATAAGTCCCGTGAATGTCCGGGCCCAATGTTGCATGGAGACGAAAGCTGGTTTACCGAAGCAGGCGCGAATTGCAATGCCGTTCGGCCGGGGCCGCAGACGGGATGCGTTCGATCCGTAAAAGGTTTGGCATTGCAGGGTTCTCTTCCCCGGAATAGCCACAATGGTGATGAACAGCAGAAGTCCGGTCTCAAGCGCCGGTCTCGTTTACCTGGGGGATCCCGTTGAAGAAGCGGACTGTCGAGTACGGTATGAATTTTCTGAATAAAACTGCCATCAGCCTTGTGCTTGTCGCTTCTGTCACCGCCGCTGGCTGCACGTCGATGGATATCGGCGACACCATGTATAACGGCTACGTGATCGACCAGAAGTCGCTTGCCCTGATCCCGGAAGGTTCGAGCCGCGAACAGGTGCTGCTGACGATGGGCACGCCATCGACAACGGCGACCTTCGATTCGGAAGTGCTCTATTACATTTCACAGAAGCGCGAGCGCGCCGCCGCCTTCATGAAGCCGAAGCTGGTCGAGCAGTCGGTTCTCGCCATCTACCTCAACAAGGAAGGCGTTGTCGCGCGCAAGGCGAACTACACGCTCCAGGACGGCAAGGTATTCGACACGATCTCGCGCACCACGCCAACCGGCGGTCGCGACCTGACCTTCCTGCAGCAAATCCTCTCCGGCGGCTCCGGCCCTGGTGCGGGTGCGGCGGCAATGCGCAGCCTGCTCAGCAACTAAACAATCATCGAATGCACAGAAGCCCGCGGATCGCTCCGCGGGCTTCTTTCATTTGTAGAGGTGGCAGGCAGTTCAGCCAGCGAGGATCGCCAGCAGCAGCAAGGCCACGATATTGGTGATCTTGATGGCCGGATTGACCGCCGGGCCTGCTGTATCCTTGTAGGGATCGCCGACCGTATCACCGGTGACCGAGGCCTTGTGGGCATCAGAACCTTTCAGGTGACGCTGGCCGTCTTTGTCGACGAAACCGTCCTCAAAACTCTTCTTGGCATTGTCCCATGCGCCGCCGCCAGACGTCATCGAGATGGCGACGAAGAGGCCGTTGACGATCACGCCGAGAAGCGAGGCTCCGAGTGCCGCAAAGGCAGACGCCTTGTCGCCCCCGGAGATCAGCAGAACGCCGAAATAGACGACGATGGGGGCGAGGACCGGAAGCAGCGACGGAATAATCATTTCGCGGATAGCGGCACGCGTCAGAATATCGACCGCACGACCGTAGTCCGGCCGATCGGTACCCTGCATGATACCCGGCTTCTCGCGGAACTGACGGCGAACCTCTTCGACGATCGAGCTTGCTGCCTTGCCCACGGCGGTCATGGCAATACCGCCGAACAGGTAGGGAATAAGACCACCGAAGATCAGACCAGCGACGACGTAAGGATTGGCAAGGCTGAACGAGATCGGCCCTACCCCTTCGAAGTACGGATATTGCTGCGGATTGGCGGCAAAATACTGCAGGTCGTTGGAGTATGCGGCAAACAATACGAGTGCCCCAAGACCGGCGGAACCGATGGCGTAGCCCTTGGTGACCGCCTTGGTGGTGTTGCCGACGGCATCGAGCGCGTCGGTCGACTTGCGAACTTCCGGCGGCAAATGAGACATTTCGGCGATACCGCCGGCATTGTCCGTGACCGGCCCGAAGGCGTCGAGCGCGACGATCATGCCGGCAAGGCCGAGCATGGCGGTCACGGCAATACCCGTGCCGAAGAGACCACCCAGCTGATAGGTCGCAATGATGCCGCCGACGATGACGATTGCCGGAAGCGCCGTCGATTCGAGTGAGACGGCGAGACCCTGGATGACGTTTGTACCGTGACCGGTGACCGACGCCTGGGCAATCGAATTGACCGGGCGTTTGTTGGTGCCGGTATAGTATTCGGTGATAACGACGATCAAAGCCGTGACGACGAGACCGACAAGACCGCAGACGAAAAGGCTGGTGCCGGTGATTTCCTTGCCGGCAACGGTGCCGATCACACCCCAGCCGACCGTCATCGACGTGGCGATGGCAAGGCCAAAAATGGACAGGACTCCGGTTGCGATCAGGCCCTTGTAGAGAGCCCCCATGATCGAGCCGTTGCTGCCGAGCTTGACGAAGAAGGTGCCGATGATCGACGTGACGATGCAGACGCCGCAGATGGCCAGCGGATAGAGCATCGCCGATTCGAGCACCGGAGCGCCGGCAAAGAAGATCGCGGCAAGCACCATGGTCGCAACGACCGACACCGCGTAGGTCTCGAACAGGTCGGCCGCCATGCCGGCGCAATCGCCGACATTGTCGCCGACGTTATCGGCAATCGTTGCCGGGTTGCGCGGATCGTCTTCGGGAATGCCGGCCTCGACCTTGCCCACAAGGTCGCCACCGACATCGGCACCCTTGGTGAAGATACCGCCGCCGAGACGAGCGAAGATCGAGATGAGCGAAGCGCCGAAGCCGAGCGCGACAAGCGCGTCAACGACCTCACGAGAGCTGCTTGCGTGACCGAGGCCTGCGGTCAGCACCCAGTAATAAATGGAGACACCGAGAAGTGCGAGACCGGCAACCAGCATGCCGGTGATTGCGCCCGATTTGAAGGCGATATCTAGCCCCGCGGCAAGGCTGTGCGAAGACGCTTGCGCCGTACGAACATTGGCCCGGACGGAAACATGCATGCCAATAAAACCTGCAGCGCCGGACAGTACCGCGCCGATTATAAAGCCCAAGGCAGCCGTGCCGGACAGAAGCAGCCATGCAAGTATGGCAACGACGACGCCGACTGCGGCAATCGTCATGTACTGGCGCGTCAAATAGGCTTGAGCCCCTTCACGGATATAGCCAGCAATTTCCTGCATGCGTTCATTGCCCTGGTCGGCGGCCATTACGGAACGCGTCGCCCACACGGCATAGATGATCGACAGCAGACCGCAGACGATCACACCCAAAATGACTGTCATACTATTTTCCTCTCCCTGATCGCCGGGACGAAAAATCCCGGCTGCGCATTTCCCTGCGGATGCTCTCCCCTCCCAAGGAAGCGTTTCCGCCATGCGAAGCGAGATTGCGGTGGAGATGAAATGACGTCAAGCCCTGCGGGGACAAGGGCTCAAATGGACGCAGGTTGTAATATGAGTTAATACTCGCCTTACAACTACTTCGCCGAAGAGCGCCTGAACACCAGGGCGGCGATCAAAAGAAGGCAGATCACCGCAACCGGCCAGATCACCATATTGATGAAAGACCAGCCCCAGGTGACGAAGACCTTGCCTGAGGAGAATGACGACAATGCCACCGTGCCGAACAGCACGATATCGTGAAACCCCTGAACCTTGTCGGCTTCATGCGGCCTATAGCTGGATGCGACAATCGCGGTCGACCCGATGAAGCCGAAATTCCAGCCGATGCCGAGCAGGACAAGCGCGCCCCAGAAATTCCAGAGCTCGATGCCGAGATGCGCGACGACGGCGCAGCCCATCATCACGAAAATGCCGATTGCAACGACCTTTTCGGCACCGAAGCGAGAGATCAGCGAGCCGGTGATGAAACTCGGGCCGAACATGGCAAGCACATGCCACTGGATGCCAAGGGTCGCCATTTCGGGCGGGAAACCGCAACCGATCACCATGGCAAGCGGCGCCCCAGTCATGACGAAGGTCATCAGGGCATAGATGCAGATGCCGCAGATCATGCCGGTTAGAAAGCGCTGCGTCAGAACGATCTCTTTCAGCGGCCGTGCCGGCTCAGAGCTTTGGGGGGCCGTCTTCGTCTGCGGAAGCTTCAGAAAGGAGAATATGCCGATACCCGCGAGGCAGAGCGGAATGAGCGCGATGAAGGCTCCCGCAAAGGTCACCGGGGCAAACAAGTCCTTCGCCCAGATGACGATTTGGGGGCCGAGAACCGCCGAGACTATGCCCGCGCCGAGAATCCAGGAAATCGCCTTGGGCTTGTAGGAGGACGGCGAAGCATCTGCGGCGGCAAAGCGGATTTTTTGCGTAAAGCCGGAGGACGTGCCGATGAACAGAAGCGCCAGGGCGAAGAGCCAGAAGCTCTCGCGAAAAAGTGCGATCGCGGCGAAAGCACCGCCGGCAGCCCCGATCAGGCAACCGGCCATGAAGGCTTCACGGCGACCGAGAAAGCGCGACAGAATGGCGATGACGACTGCGCCGCAGGCCGTGCCGACATTGAAGGCGGTGATGGGGGCCGTGGCGAGAGACTTATCGTCGCCGAGCAACTGATATCCGGCAAGCGAGCCGATTGCGATCGAAAGAGGCGCTGCGGATCCAAGGATTGCCTGGCTTACCGCGAGCAATGCGACGTTGCGGCGGGCGGCGCGCATTTGCGTCTGAAGGCCGTCCACCACACCGTCCATGTCTGCCTACCTGTTACTTCTTGTCGCCACGAACCTGTTTGGCAATCCGATCGAGAACCGCATTGACGATGCGCGGCTCGTCTTCCTCGAAGAAGGCGCGTGCGATCTCGACATATTCGGTAACAATGACCGGAACCGGTACGTCCTTGCGCTCTAGGATCTCGAACGTGCCGGCACGTAAGATGGCGCGGAGCGTCGAATCGAGACGCGAGAGCGGCCAGTCTTCCTGCAGCGAGGAGCGCACGATCGGGTCGATCTTGGTCTGGTCGCGCACGACGCCGGAGACGATCGAGCGGAACCAGGACGGGTCGGCCTTAAGATAGGTGTCGCCGTCGAGTTCCTGGCCCAGGCGATGGGCCTCATATTCGGCCACGACCTCAAGCACGCCTGTGCCACCGATATCCATCTGATAAAGCGCCTGCACGGCTGCGAGGCGGGCTGCACCGCGCTGGTTGACCGGCTTGATCTGTTTTTCTTCGTTAGACATCAGCGTGCACCGTTCAGCTTTTCGCGCACGGCGATCATTGTCAGTGCTGCACGGGCTGCAAAGCCGCCCTTGTCCTTGTCCGAGCGACGCGCACGCGCCCAGGCCTGATCGTCGTTCTCAACGGTCATGATGCCGTTGCCGATGGCAAGCGATTCCGAGACGGCAAGATCCATCAATGCGCGCGAGGATTCGTTGGAAACGATATCGAAGTGATAGGTCTCGCCGCGGATGACCATGCCGAGGGCGACGAAACCGTCATATTCGGTGCCGCCGTTTTCTGAAGCGTCGAGCGCCATGGCGATCGTCGGCGGGATTTCCAGCGCACCGGGAACGGTAATCACATCGTAGGTCGCTCCCGCCTCCTTGAGTGCCGAAGTTGCACCGTCAAGCAGGGCATCGGCCATATCATCATAGAAGCGAGCCTCTACGATCAGGATGTGTGGAGCGGTTTCGAGCGACATGGATCACCTTAAGATACGTGTATTCGGTCCGGCAAGTGGCGGACTTCTAGCATGGGCGCGGTCAAAACACGCCCGGAGGCGCTTGGCAAGCGATTTTGCGGGAACGAGGCCTGCATGCCGGGAATAGGATCGTCTCAAGACGCTCCACAATACTTAATCAATCCCGGTTCGGATCATCTCCATAGCCAGTAATTAATTATCTGTTAAACTAAGCAGACAAAGCGTATCACTCTTGCCACCTTCGTTTTATTAGAGATCTATTATTCGACGCAGAGATGCAGGTGGATAATGGAAAAGCACCGCTTCCAAATGGATGAGATGGACGACCTGCTGCTGAACATATCAATGGCCCGTGGTCTTGAAGAAATCATGACCGTGGTTAGGCAATCCGCGCGCCGCCTGATCGGCGCCGATGGCCTCGCATTCATCCTGCGCGACAAGGACGATTGCTATTACGTCGATGAAGACGCCATCAAGCCGCTGTGGAAAGGACAACGTTTTCCTATGGAGGCCTGCATTTCCGGCTGGGCAATGCAGCATTCCGAAGTGGTCGTCATAGACGACATCACCAAGGACCCTCGTATTCCGCAGGATGCCTATCGCCCGACTTTCGTCAAAAGCCTCGCCATGGTGCCATTGCGGCCAGGCGATCCGTTTGGCGCGATTGGAGCCTACTGGTCAACCGTCGGCACGCCACCGGACGACAGCGTCTACAGCTTGCAGCGTATTGCCAATACGGCGGCGGTGGCGATGGCCAATGTGGCACTGACCAATTCGCTTGCCGAAGCGCGGGATGAGGCAGCACGCGCCCGCGACGCGATGATCCTCGCCATGGCATCACTTGCCGAAACACGCGACCACGAGACGGGCGACCATATCCGTCGCACGCAACATTATGTCCGCGTGCTTGCCGAGGCACTCAACCGGCGCGAACCGGAAACGACGGGACTCGACGAAGAATTTGTCGACCTGCTCTATAAGTCGGCTCCGCTCCACGATATCGGCAAGGTCGGCATTCCTGACCGCATCCTGCAGAAGCCGGGGCGGCTCGACCGGGCGGAATACGACATCATGAAGACCCATGCCGATCTCGGCCGCACGGCAATCGCCACCGCCGAGCGTTATATCGGCTCGAGCAATCCGTTTCTCAGCCTCGCCAAGGAAATTGCCCACTGCCACCATGAGAAATGGGATGGCACGGGCTATCCGCGCGGTTTGAAGGGGGAAGACATTCCGCTTGCCGGCCGGATCATGGCCGTCGCAGACGTGTATGATGCGCTGGTATCGGAACGGGTCTACAAGCCCGCGATGAGCCATAACCAAGCCGTCGACATCATCACCGGCGAAAGCGGCAAGCATTTCGATCCGGCTGTCGTCGCGGCATTCGACGAGGTGGCTCCGCAGTTTGCGGAAATCCACCGCCAGTTTTCACAGCCGATCTGACGCTGAAAGACCTCAGACCTTGGCAGGAAACTCCGCCAGACGGGCTGCATATCGCGCCATCGTGTCCACTTCGAAATTGATGAAATCGCCCGGCTTGCGGTCACCCCAGGTGGTCACAGCCAGCGTGTGGCGGATCAGCAAGATATCGAAATCGGTACCGTTAACGGCATTGACGGTCAGCGACGTGCCATCAAGCGCAACCGAGCCCTTGGGCGCAACAAAACGAGCGAGGTCTTCAGGCGCACGCAGGGTGATGCGAACCGCCTCACCTTCCGCCTCGACCGCCAGAATTTCAGCCTTGCCATCGACATGACCGGACACGATGTGACCGCCAAGTTCGTCACCGATTTTTAGCGCCCGTTCGAGATTGATCCGGGTACCCTTAGTCCACGATGCGATCGTCGTCAGGCGCAGCGCCTCTTCCCAGGCTTCTACTTCGAACCAGCGCTCGTTGCTGCCGTCTTCGGGAAGCGTGGTCACGGTCAGGCAGACACCGCCATGGGCAATCGAAGCGCCCATATCGATCGTCTTCGGGTCGTAATTGGTGGCTATGCGCAGCTTCACGCCTTCATCCAGAGCAGTCAGTTCGGAAACCGTGCCGATATCGGTGACAATACCCGTAAACATCAAAGGCCTCTTTCATATTCGAAGCTGCGGTCTGCGCCGAAACGCTCCTGCCGCACGCACTGAAATCCTGCTGGAATATCGGAAGGCGTTGCCGGTGATTCAATCCCACCTGCACCGACAACCAGCTCGGACTGGGCAAGCACGAGACGATCGACCAGTCCTGCCTCGAGGAAGCTGCGACCGACCCTTGCCCCGCCCTCGACCATTAGTGAGGAAATTCCGCGCGTGGCGAGATTGGCCAGAAGATCGCGCAAACTGCCCGCCTGCAGAACCTCGACACCCGCGGACATCAGGGCGCGCAGGCGTTCTTCATTGGATGGATGCGTTTCGCAGAAGGGATCGGTGACGGCAACGACCGGGACGGTGCCGGTCGATTTCACCAGTTTGGACGACAGCGGCAGTTCCAGGCGACGATCGAGAACGATCCTTAACGGCGAGCGGCTTTCCAGTCCCGGCAGGCGAACAGTCAGTTCGGGATCGTCGACCAGCGCGGTACCGATGCCAACGAGAATGGCATCGTTTTCGGCGCGCATCATGTGAACCTGGGCGCGCGACTGAGGGCCGGTGATCAGCAGTTCCTCGCCACGACGGCCGAGCATGCCATCGGCAGAAACTGCAAGCTTGAGAGTCACATAGGGCAATCCCCTCGTCTGGCGCGAGAGGTAGGCCGAAAGCACACGACGCCCTTCGTCCTGAAGCAGTCCGGTTTCTACGACGATGCCGGCTTCGCGCAGGATGCCGAAGCCGCGACCGGAAACGCGAGGGTCAGGATCGTTGAGGCAAACGACGACACGGGCGACACCTGCCGCAACCAGAGCATTAGCGCAGGGCGGTGTGCGTCCGTAATGGGAACAGGGTTCGAGCGTGACATAGGCAGTTGCCCCCCTCGCCCGCTCGCCGGCAACTGCCAGCGCCTGCGTCTCGGCATGGGGCCTGCCGCCAACGGCGGTAACGGCCTGACCGACGATCGCACCGTCCTTGACAACGATGCAGCCGACGGAAGGGTTGGTTGCCGTCAGACCGGCATGCCATCGCGACAGCCGCAGGGCTGCTGCCATGAAGCGCCGGTCATCGGCTGCGCTCGTCAAGCGCCCTCTCCGGATTCCAGCCCCGGATCACGGGCAAGCTTGGCGTTGATCTCCTCGATCACCTTCTCGAAATCCTCCGCATGGGAGAAATCGCGGTAAACCGAGGCGTAACGAACGAAGGCAACGTCATCGAGGCTTTTCAGGGCTTCAAGCACCTGCAAGCCGATCTGCTCGGACGAGATCTCCGCCTCGCCGGAGCTTTCCAGCCGGCGAACGATGCCGGACACGGCACGTTCGATGCGGTCGGCATCCACCGGCCGCTTGCGAAGCGCAATCTGGAAGGAACGCACGAGCTTGTTGCGGTCGAAAGGCGCCTTGCGGCCGGTCTTCTTCAACACCATCAGCTCGCGCAACTGGACGCGTTCGAATGTGGTGAAACGACCGCCGCAATCCGGGCAGATGCGGCGCCGGCGGATGGAGGTAAAATCCTCCGCCGGGCGACTATCCTTAACCTGGGTGTCTTCAGAGCCGCAGAATGGGCAGCGCATCTGCTCTCCTTAGAGGTAGGGGTACATCGGGAAACGATCGGTCAGGCCGACGACCTTTTCACGAACGGCAGCTTCGACGGCTGCATTGCCCTCGTCGGAATTGGCAGCCTTCAAGCCATCGAGAACTTCGACGATGAAGTTGCCGATCTGCTTGAACTCGGCTTCCTTGAAGCCGCGGGTCGTGCCGGCTGGCGTGCCGAGACGGATGCCCGAGGTGACGAAGGGCTTTTCCGGGTCAAAGGGAATGCCGTTCTTGTTGCAGGTGATGTAACCGCGGCCGAGAGCGGCCTCGGCGCGCTTGCCGGTGGCGTTCTTCTTGCGCAGGTCGACCAGCATCAGGTGGTTGTCGGTACCGCCCGAAACGATGTCGAGGCCACCGGCAACCAGCGTCTCCGACAGTGCCTTGGCATTCTTGACGATCTGGGCTGCGTATTCCTTGAAATCGGGCTGTAGTGCTTCACCGAAGGCAACGGCCTTGGCGGCGATGATGTGCATCAGCGGGCCGCCCTGCAGGCCGGGGAATACGGCCGAATTGAACTTCTTCGCCAGATCCTCATCGTTGGTGAGGATTACGCCGCCGCGCGGGCCGCGCAGCGACTTGTGGGTCGTGGTTGTGGCAACGTGGCAGTGCGGGAACGGCGACGGATGCTGGCCACCGGCAACGAGACCAGCGATATGGGCCATGTCGACCATCAGGTAGGCGCCGACTTCGTCAGCGATCTCGCGGAAACGCTTCCAGTCCCAGATGCGGGAGTAAGCGGTGCCGCCAGCGATGATCAGCTTCGGCTTGTGTTCGCGTGCCTTGGCGGCAACATCGTCCATGTCGAGCAGGTTGTCGTCTTCACGCACGCCGTAGGAAACGACATTGAACCACTTGCCGGACATGTTGACCGGCGAACCGTGCGTCAAGTGCCCCCCGGAATTCAGGTCGAGACCCATGAACGTGTCGCCCGGCTGCAAGAGCGCGAGGAAGACGGCCTGGTTCATCTGCGAACCCGAGTTGGGCTGGACGTTGACGAAGTTGACGCCGAACAGCTTCTTGGCGCGCTCGATGGCAAGCTCTTCGGCGATATCGACGAACTGGCAGCCGCCATAATAACGCTTGCCCGGATAGCCTTCGGCATACTTGTTGGTCATGATCGAGCCCTGGGCTTCGAGCACGGCGCGCGAGACGATGTTCTCCGATGCAATCAGCTCGATCTCGTGACGCTGACGACCGAGTTCCTTCTCGATCGCGCCAAAGATTTCCGGGTCGGTTTCGGCGAGCGGGCGGGAGAAGAATGCTTCGGTATTCGACATGAGCAAGGCTCCTGGGAGAGGTAAGAAAGCGGTGTGACGCGTCTTAGCGCTCTGCCCGTTGAAGGGCAAGACAAAGAGCGACATTTGCACGCTCTGGCGCGGTGTAGGAGACACTGTATCCCACCTCTTTCCATTCATTCAGGCTTCAAGGCCGAGAAACTGGAAAGCGGGCGTCGACTTGAAACTCTTTGTAACATTGCTCGAATAGATGTGATCCTGATTTGAGCCGAGATCGGGCCTCATGACCTTGGCTGTATCGGCCGAAAGATCGATCGCATCGAGATCGACCCAGAAAGGATTCGACGTCAGAGCGGGGTCGAAGAAATGTCAGGCTCTTCGGCCCGAAGGGAAGGTAAACGTTGCGGATGACGCTGAATACGCTGGCGAGAGAGCGGTTCTGGTCTTCGAAGTTCGGCATGGATCGACGTAAAAGGAGGCACGGGCAAAGCGGGCCGCAACCGAGGGACATTTCAGCAACGAGGCGGCTGGCGCCACGGCTACACCTGCTGCAAGCAAAAGGCATCTGTTGATCCGCGGTCTCCGCCCCCATCGGAAGCTTCCAATTAGGGACGTCTCAACTGCAAACAATAGAAAAACGGAGCGGTCGAATTGGTTGCTGCGATCGTGGCAACGTAAAAAGACCGGGCAATACGACCCGGCCTTTCGTCAGGATATTTCCGTCACTTTACTGCGGCAGCATGTCACTTTCAGTGAGCGCCCCTTGCCGCTGTTCAATGCCGGTGGTCGTCTGCAGCGCCAGTTCCTGATTGCCATCCTTCTGGTAGATGTCGTCGCGAAACTGGACAACACGGTCCTTGGCCGACCATGCGGTGATGTAGACGATATACACAGGCACTTCCTGGGCGAGCTTGATCGGATTGTTCTGCCGGGTCGAGATGACGCGTTCAATCTCCTGACGCGACCAACCTGGCGTATCACGCAGCAGCCAGGTGATCATGTCGCGAACGTTCTGGACGCGCATGCAACCGGAGGATTCGAAACGCATCAGCTTGTTGAACAGGCCCTGCTGCGGCGTATCATGCAGATATTCGTTGTTCGGGTTATGGAAGTTGATCTTGGTCGAAGCCATGGCATTGATCTTGCCTGGATCCTGACGGAACATCAGGTTTGGTGCCTTGGGTGCGTTCCAGTCTACGGTTTCCGGCGCCACTTCCTGGCCACGACCGTCGAACAGTCGAATCTGGTTGCGGGTCAGGTAGGTCGGGTCCTTGCGCATCAACGGGACAATATCTTTCTCGACGATCGAGCGAGGTGCTGTCCAGTACGGATTGAGAATTACTTCATAGATCTTGGAGTTGATCGCATGGGTCGGACGGTCGATACGGCCAACAACGGCATTGGTGCGCAGGGCAACACGGTCGTTTTCTACGGCCTCTATATACATGGCGGGGATATTGACCATGAGATAACGCTGGCCGAGATCACCTGACATGGACTGAAGCCGCACGAGGTTGGTCTGCAACTGCATCAATCGCGTCTGTGCCGGAACGTTGAGCGCCTTCACAGTGAATTCGCCAAGTACACCATCTGCCGGGAGACCGTGCCGAGCCTGGAAACGTTTCACGGCGCCATCGACATAGCTGTCGAAAGCCGTCGACATGCCTGCACCCTCGTCAAGGTCTCCGGAAATGGTAAGGCGCTGACGAAGCTGCTGAACGCTCGAATCGGCGACGCCGAGCTGCAGGCGTGTCGACGGACGCACTTCCGGCCAGCCGCCGTTGGAAACGATCGACTGGTAGGTGTAAATTGCCTGCTGGATATTGGCAGGACCTTCGGTGCCCAGGATCGGGTTGTTCGAGACAACACCAACAGCAGTGCGCGAGCCCCGCGCATCGAACTGATCGTCCCAACTGCCGCGCCGCGGGGCATTGATGAGGGAATCAATCGGGCTCTGTGCAAGCGCCGGTGCGGCCAATGCGGCGGCACCTGCCGAAACAGCAGACCGCAGCAGCGCGCGGCGAGACAAAACTTCAAGTCCGATTTTCTTCGACATCATTCAATCCATCTGATCCCGGTCAACAGAACAGCGCTACAGGGATATGGTTAAAAAGGCGCAAAAGCCAAGCAGGTGCCCTTTTCGGCCCGCTCTGCCTCAATCGGCAAAGCCCCTTTTTACCGATTGCTTGAACATGCCCGGTCCCATAGCAATATGGCCAATTCGTGTCACCAGGCGAAGGGTCACAAGCCTGTGTTGCGCTGTGACTTTTCTGCCGTATCGCAAACGCAAAAAATCACCCATCGGTTGGGCGCATTTGGCAACTGGCTGGATCTTCGTTTGGCCAGGAAATTCGCCGTAGCCAGGAGGCACCCGACACCGGAGCATCAAGCGTGCGCGCCCATTTTACAGTCTTGCCCTTTTAATCGCTTTCCGCAAAACAGGCGACCATTGAAGAATCACCCTCGGCACGAGCAATCGCTCGAGCGAGAAATTTTCGCAACAAAGCGCCAGTTTCAAGCAAGGCGACAGCAATAAATTCTATGACTTATAAATATAGGGGTGGAGAAATTAAATGCAGTGGAAGCCGGTAAACACTCTCATTCCAAACAAGCTGGTCTTTCTATTGTTCGATCATCTTGAGAGCGCTCAGTGGGTCGGTTACGTCAACGAAGACGGTATTTGCGAATGGCCTGACAAAGTCCGCGGATATCGTCCGACAGGCTGGCAGGAAGTGATTGTGGACCTGACCCGCATCAAGGCCATCGGCGGCTGAACTCTCCACCATTTACAGATATAAAACGAGCAAACCGGAGCGTAGGCCTTACGCTCCGGTTTGCTTTTGTGCGTTACCGCATGACTGGAGGCAATGTGGAACGCCAAGCCCTTAGTGGTTTAAAGGCAGATCACGGTTCCGGTCCGATTACATCCGGTAAGCGATCGAGTCGTTCCAGAAACGATCCAAGCGCTGCAGCAGGCGGTTCATCTGTGAGAATTCGCCTTCGCCGATGCCGCCGACCTTTTCGATCGAGCCGATGTGGCGCTCGTAAAGCTTCGCGACGGTTTCGGCGATTTCCTGGCCAGCAGGCGTCAGGCTGATGCGAACCGAACGGCGGTCGATGCGCGAACGGGCGTGGTTGATGAAGCCCAGATCGACCAGCTTCTTGACGTTGTAGGAAACGTTCGAGCCGAGATAGTAGCCGCGGGAGCGGAGTTCACCGGCCGTCAGTTCGGAATTACCGATGTTGAAGAGAAGAAGAGCCTGAACGGCGTTGACGTCGTCGCGACCCTGACGGTCGAACTCGTCCTTGATGACGTCGAGGAGACGGCGGTGGAGACGTTCCACCAGGTGCAGCGATTCCATGTAAAGTCCACGGATCGTGTCTTCGTGCGGATCTGCGACTGCCGGTGCCTGCGGCTTGAGCTTCGTGTTCATCATAACTGCCTCACTGTTTTGTTTGGCGGTGTGTTTGTTTGTTCCCGCCTTGAGACAGACCCTATCGAATGCGCATAAAATTCGACTTAAAACACTTGCTTAACAAAAGCCTACCGGCATTTTCGGATTTTGTCGGCACTGTGGCGAAGACCTTCCCCGCAGTTTTTCTGCCTATAAAAATCAATATCTTAGCTCGAAAAAATCACTAAAATTCGAGCTAAATGCCTTTAGGATCAAGGTGAATCAATCCTTACCTCCTCCTCTTTGCGCCTGCCTTCCAGCCATAATGCGAGACGAAATACGACATAAAGGCTGGCCACAAGGACGTTCAGAAGCGGGACAAGATGGTTCTCGCCAAAAATTTCGGGCCAGACGACATACATGAGAATTTGGATGATAGCCGCCATTGTCCACAGGACAGCGCCCCAAGGCACGGCAAGCCACAAACCAAGAGAAGCAACCGGGAAAAGAACAGCAAGAGCCGGAGCGGTAACTCGCCAAGGCAAGTCCAGCAGATCGAAGCGAGCCCTGCCTTCGAGCGAATACCCGACGAGCATCGCCCAATATTGCATGCCGAACCAGAAACAGGTGGCGGCAATCATCCTCATGAAGAAGACGAACAGGAGCTCAGTCAGCGTGCGCCGTGGCGTCGTGGGTGAATCAGGTTCCATGGACATCGATATATAGGCGCATCAGGCCAGCCGCCAGCCACACGCATGGCAGCAATGCTTGATCCTGACCATTCATAAACAACTTGTCGCATGCTAAGGACCGGCCAACAAAAATAATGGAGACACCGTCATGGATAAGACGCATCTCGTCGACGAGATCACCGGGCACCGCAGGATGCGGCGCAATCGCAAGGCGGACTGGGTCCGCCGCATGGTGCAGGAAAACCGGCTGACCGTTGACGATCTGATCTGGCCGATCTTCATCACCCACGGCACCGGCATTTCCGAGCCGCTGGCGGCCATGCCGGGCGTCAACCGGATGAGCGTCGACAAGGCGGTAGAAGCGGTGAAGGAAGCGGCTGATCTCGGCATTCCGGCCATCGCTCCGTTCCCGGACATCGAGATGGAACTGCGCGATCCGACCGGCTCGCATATCCTCGATGCCAACAACCTGATGAACCGGTTCATTCGCGAGACCAAGAAGGCCGTGCCTAATATTGGCCTGATCACTGATGTGGCGCTCGACCCGTTCACCAGCCACGGCCATGACGGAATTCTGCGCGAAGGCATCATCGTCAATGATGAGACCGTCGATCACGTAGTGAAGGCCGCCGTCATGCAGGCGGATGCCGGCGCCGACATCATCGCACCGTCGGAAATGATGGACGGCCGCATCGGCGCCATCCGCCGCGGCCTGGATGCGGCAGGCCATCAGGATGTCGGCATCATGTCCTATGCGACGAAGTTCTCGTCGGGCTTCTACGGTCCCTATCGTGAGGCAATCAATACCGGCGGCCTGCTGAAGGGCGACAAGAACAGCTATTACATCTCTCCGGCCAACGGCACCGAAGCCCTGCGCGACGCCGCACTCGACGTCGAGGAAGGTGCCGACATGATGATGATCAAGCCCGGCCTTCCCTATCTCGATATCTGTTGGCGCGTGAAGGAATCCTTCGGCCTTCCGACCTATGCCTATCAGGTGTCCGGTGAATACGCGCAGATCAAGGCGGCTGCCATGAACGGCTGGATCGATGGCGACCGGGTGATGATGGAAACGCTTCTCTGTTTCAAGCGCGCAGGATGCGATGGTATCCTCACCTACTTCGCCGTCGACGTGGCCAAAAAGCTAGCCAAGGACTGAGACCGGGCATTTGCGCCGAGACTTGCTAAGGTTGCAACGTCTCCCCATATGATTGGGGAGAAACAGGAGACTGAGTATCAATGAGCCTCGACCCGAACCCGACCTATGCCGCACCGGAAGACTGGCGCGCCTATAGCGGCGTTCTTTCACGCCGGGTGTTCGCCTTCATTCTCGACTATCTGATTGTGCTGCTGCTCTGCATTCCAGCGGCGGTGATCGTCTTCTTTCTCGGCATCATCACGCTCGGCCTCGGCTTTATGCTTTATCCGGCGCTGTTCGTCATCGTGGCGCTTCTTTATTTCGGCATGACGCTGGGCGGCCCGTCGCAAGCCTCGCCCGGCATGCGCGCCATGGGCATCACACTGATGCGGACCGATGGGAGGCGATTGGATTTCATGACGGCAATGGTCCACACGGTGCTGTTCTGGCTGATCAACTCGATCCTGACACCGCTTATCCTGCTTGTCGGCCTGTTCACCGAAAGGTCGCGGCTGGTACATGATATGCTGCTCGGCACGGTCATCGTCAGGACATCCTGACCACTACTCCAGGTGCGGCCGGTTATCCGATTTTGGTGACTGGCCGCGCTTAAAACCAGGCCCCGAAAAGCGCATGGTTGACGTTTTCCATTTATGCGCCATGGTATGACATTTCTCACTCCATGACGGGATTGGCCATACCTCCATGAATACCCAGACAACGCCTTCCCCGCAGTTTTATCTGACGGCTCCGGCAGTTTGTCCTTATCTTCCGGGTGAAATGGAACGGAAGGTGTTTACCCACCTCGTCGGCCCCCGTGCAGCGGAAATGAATGACCTCCTGACACAGGGTGGTTTCCGCCGATCACAGAACATCGCCTACCGACCAGCCTGCGAGGCCTGCCGCGCCTGTGTGTCGGTGCGCATACTTGCAGGTGAGTTCGAGCCGACGCGTTCGATGAAACGCGTCATGTCGGCAAATCGCGACCTAATCGCCACCGTTCAGCCGGCCCAACCGTCGACCGAGCAGTTCGCGCTGTTCCGACGCTATCTGGACGACCGCCACCAGCATGGGGGCATGTCGGACATGTCCGCCCTCGATTATGCGATCATGGTGGAAGACACGCATGTCAACACGCGGCTGATCGAATACCGGATCCGCGAGCCGGGATCCGGTCTCAGCAAACAGCCGCAGGGAGAATTGATTGCCGTCGCGCTCACCGACATGATGAGCGACGGGCTTTCGATGGTCTATTCATTCTTCAACCCGAAATACGAAAAACGTTCGCTCGGGACGTTCATGATCCTGGATCACATCAACCGGGCGCGTTCGCTCGGCTTGCCGCATGTCTATCTCGGTTACTGGGTCAAGGGATCACCCAAGATGGACTACAAAACCCGCTATCAGCCGCAGGAACAGCTGATGGCGCGCGGGTGGGAGCGGTCGCTTCCTCCGACGACAGATAGCGACGACTAGCGGTTGTCGATGAGCAACCATCGCCGCGGACTTGTTGTAACCATCACCGGAGGCATTGCGCTCTCCTTCGACGTGCCGCTCGTGCGGCTGGGCGGTGGGGAGCTCTGGCAGACGCTTGCGCTGCGCTCTCTTTCTACCTTTGCGCTGGGCATTCTCATCTGGATCCTGCTACGCCGGATTCAACCGGGAAATCCCGTCCTTCGCCCCGGAAAGGCGGGGCTGCTTGCCGGTCTTTTCTACGGGTTTTCGACCATCACCTTCCTTGGGGCCATCTTCAACACGACGACCGCCAATGTCGTCTTCATCGTCGCCTTCACACCGATGTTCGCCGCGCTGTTCGGCTGGCTGCTGCTCCGCGAAAGCCTTTCACGATCGACATGGATAACCATGATCGCGATGATCGTCGGGGTTGGGATCATCGTCTCCGGCGGCCTGTCCGGCGGCGATTTGCTTGGCAATATGCTCGCCTTGACAACTACGCTTCTGCTTGCAGGCGCGATAAGCATCGGGCGCAAGACGAAGGTCGATCTGGGACTGGTGCCGCTCGCCGCGACCATCATCCCCGCAATCGTCGGCCTGGCGATGATGCCGCCGGACGGATTGACGTCTGTCCCCTCACCCTTCTGGGTTCTGCTCGACGGGCTGGTGATGTTGCCGATCGCCTTCTGGTGCCTCGCGACCGGCCCGAAATATCTGACCGGCGCTGAAGTCGGCATGTGCTACCTGCTTGAAACGGTCCTCGCACCGATCTGGGTCTGGATGATCTTTGCCGAGGAAATGGAGGCAAGGACGATGCTGGGCGGAGCGATCCTGATCCTTTCGCTGATCAGCCACGCACTCTGGCAGATGCGGCGCGGCAACCAGCGCCTGCGTCTCTCCTGAGCAGTTTGCCGGGCAACCAGTCTCATGTTATAACGGCGTTATAACATGAGGATCGGCCATGAAAACGACCATTCGAAAGATCGGCAATTCCGAAGGCGTCATCATCCCCAAGGAGATCCTTGATCGGCTGGGCTTGAAGGCGGGCGATAGTGTCGAAATCCGTGAACAAGACGGAGGCATCCAGCTTATGCCGGAACAAGCAGACCTCGCCGAGCAATTGAAGGCTGCTCGTATCGGGATGGAAAAATATCGTATTGCCCTTAGGGAACTGGCGAAATGACAGCCTTCAAATGGCTGTCGCGCCCGGCGATAGAAATCATCCATGATGAACAAATCGCAGAGCATGGCGGACTACCTAGCCTGAGAGATGAGAATGGCTTGGAGGCGGCCCTCGCACGCCCCATCAACAAACACGACTATGGGGAAGACGACATATTCGTGCTCGCCGCGGCCTATCTTTATGGCCTGGCACGCAATCATCCTTTCTCAGACGGCAACAAGCGCATTGCTTATCTTGCAGCGTTCACCTTCCTTCTGATCAACGGTTATCTGATCGAGGCTACGCAGGCAGACGTCATCTCCTTCGTGCTCTCTCTCGCCGCCGGAGAGATCGACGAGGATGGCGCAACTCGCTTCCTTCGCGATCACTGCGTTCCCTACCCCGCGTAACTTCGGCCTCAGCCGAAACGATATCGCTTGGCCTGAAAACATGATATCGTCTCACTTCAATCCGTGGAGGGCGGCATGGGCGAGACAGTGACGATCCAGAGGATCGGGGACAGGTGCGGCATCATGTTGCCGCAGGAGCATCTTGATAAGCTAGGCTGGAAGGAAGGGGATCGCGTCGAGATCCGTTCCGATCAGGTTCATATCGAATTCACCGCACCGAATGGCGACGATAGCGAAGCCGCGAGATCCTTTTCGCTGGCGCATGGAACCGCGATGGGAAATTATCTCACGGCACTCAAGGAACTGGCCAGACACTAAAAGCGCCGCCCATCAGGAAGGATGAACGGCGCCAGATTTCAGTGACCTCACATCAGCCGGCGAATTTACCGCTGCGTGGAAAACCCTTGGGAACGGTACGTCCGGCCGAAGCGCGATCGCCCATCCATTCCAGAAGTTCTTCCTTGGTGCGATTGAACGCGCGGCCGGCGCTGTCTTCCCAGGAAAGACCGGCGTCCATGGCAAAGCATTTGATGTCGGAAACGCCGCCATCCTTGTAGCGCTGCAGGCGCACGCCCTTGCCGCGGGTCATTTCCGGCAGCTGCTCCAGCGGAAACACCACCATCTTGCGGTTCTCACCCACGATTGCGACATGATCGCCAGAAACCGGCACCACGAGCTTCGTCTCGTCGGGCATGCCAACATTCATCACCTGCTTGCCCTTGCGGGTATTGGCGACCATCTCGTTTTCGGCAACGACGAAGCCATAACCCGACGTCGAGGCGATGATCATCTTGCGGCTTGCATCGTGGACAAAGGCGGTCAGGATGTCCTGATCGTTTTCCATGTCGACAATGATGCGGATCGGCTCGCCATGGCCGCGGCCGCCGGGCAGCTTGTCGCCACCAAGCGTGTAGGCCTTGCCGCCGGTCGTGACGAGCAGAAGCTTGTCAGTCGTCTGGGCCGTAAACGCGATCTTCGGTCCGTCACCTTCCTTGAAGGTGAGACCCGACGTATCGGCCACATGCCCCTTGAGCGCCCTGATCCAGCCCTTCTGCGAGATGATGACGGTGATCGGCTCCTTCTCGATCATCGCCTGCTGGATGGCTTCGATGTCGGCTTCTGGCGCTTCGGCAAACTGGGTGCGGCGGCGGCCGAGTTCGGTCGCCTTGGCATAGGTCTTCTTGACGTCCTGGATCTCGACCTCGATCATCCGCCACTGCTTGTCGTCGGATGCGAGCAGTGCCTCGATGTCTGCCTTTTCCTTGGTGAGCTTGTCGTTCTCGGTGCGGATCTCGAATTCCTCGAGCTTGCGCAAATTGCGCAGCCGCATGTTGAGGATCGATTCCACCTGGAGATCGGTCAGAGACCAGCGCTCGACCATGACCGGCTTCGGCTCATCCTCTTCGCGGATGATGCGGATCACTTCGTCGATGTTGAGATAGGCGATCAGCAAGCCGCCCAAGATCTCCAAGCGCCGGTCGATCGCGGCCAGACGATGACGCGAGCGGCGAACGAGCACGTCCTTGCGATGCGCCAGCCATTCGATCAGCACCTCGTTCAGCGCCATGACCTTGGGCACGCGGCCCATCGACAGAACGTTCATGTTGAGCGGAATGCGGCTTTCAAGCTCGGTCAGCTTGAACATCGATTCCATCAGGAGCGTCGCATCGACGGTACGGCTCTTCGGCACGATGACGATGCGCACGTCTTCCGCCGATTCATCGCGGATATCGTCGAGCAGCGGCAGCTTGCGGGCGATCAGCAGTTCGGCGATCTTTTCGATCAGACGCGACTTCTGCACCTGATAGGGAATTTCGGTGACGACGATCTGGTAGCCGCCGCGGCCGAGATCTTCCACTTCCCACTTGGCGCGGACACGGAAACCGCCGCGGCCGGTCTTGTAGCTCTCGATGATCGATTCACGGCTGTCGATGATAATGCCGCCGGTCGGCAGGTCCGGACCGGGGACGAAATCGACCAGCTTCTCGACCGTCGCATCCGGATGCCGGATCAGGTGGAGTGCCGCGTCGCAAAGCTCGTGGGCGTTATGCGGCGGGATGGACGTCGCCATGCCGACAGCGATCCCGGTTGCGCCATTGGCGAGCAGGTTCGGAAAAGCGCCTGGAAGAACCGTCGGCTCCGAATTGCTTTCGTCATAGGTGTCGCGGAAATCGACGGCGTCCTGATCGATCCCTTCCAGCATGAGTTCGGCCACCGACGTCATCTTGCTTTCGGTGTAACGCATGGCGGCGGGGCTATCGCCGTCGATATTGCCGAAATTGCCCTGGCCGTTGACCAGCGGATAGCGCAGCGAGAAATCCTGCGCCAGGCGCGCCAGCGCGTCGTAGATCGACTGGTCGCCGTGCGGATGATAGTTACCCATCACTTCGCCGACGATCTTGGCGCATTTGCGGAAGGCGGTGTTCGGCCGGAGGCCCATCTCGCTCATCGCATAGACGATACGGCGATGGACCGGCTTCAGTCCATCACGGACGTCCGGCAGCGCGCGGTGCATGATGGTGGACAGCGCATAGGCGAGATAGCGCTCTTCGAGCGCTGCCTTGAGGTCCACCGGTAAAATATTGTCGCCGCCGTCGTCGCCGGGCGGATTCACGATCTGTCCCATGGGCTTTGACTAGCTCAAAGCCCGGTTTTCAGCAACAAAGCCGGGGATATCAGCCTGTGGAGAAACTAACGCTTTGATAAGGGCGTCACAAAAATGGCTCAAGCCCTTCGTCACAAAGCGATGGACGTTTCATCCGCCAGACCTATAAATGCGATTGATTTCACGGGCAGTTTTCTGCCGCAGGAGGCTTTTCATGCGTTATTCTTCCACAATCAGGCTGCTTGCAGCCGGAACGACCCTCATTGCACTCGGCACACCTGCCCTGGCGCTCGATGGAAACGATCTGGTCAAGAAGCTCAACAGCGCTCTCTACATGCAGCAGGGCGAAGGCATCGTGCCGGGTTCCGTGGAGGTCAACGGTTCCAACGTCACGCTTCGCAACAGCCGTTTCGAAGCCGGCGCCAGCCAGGGCAGCCTGCCGCTCGGCACGATCGAGATGGAAGGCGTGGAAGAGGATGCCGGCGGTTACACGATCGAGACCGTGACATTCGAGAATGTCGATCTGCGACAGGACAAGACCGAGATCAGCGCCTCCGACATCGTCATGAGCGGCGTTACCGTGCCGGCGAACACGACCGGCAATTCTTTGGACTCGGTACTGCTCTACGACGAGGCGACGACCGGCCCGATGGCGATCAAGGTCGACGGCAAGAGCGTCGCATCGATCGCATCCTCAAAGCTGACCACCGACGTCTCGCACGACGACAAGAAAATCAGCTTCGATCTGCAGGTCGCGGACATCAAGGCTGATCTTGCCACGATCGACGATCCGGCGACGAAACAGACGATCTCCGATCTCGGCATCACGTCGCTCGACGGCAAGGTCAGCATGACCGGAAGCTGGGACCTGGAACCCGGCACGCTGGCAATCGAGGAATATGCGTTCGACTTCGCCAATATCGGCAGGCTCGACATGGCATTCAGCCTCTCCGGCTACACGCTCGATTTCGTTCGTTCCGCCAATGAGACGGCACGTGCGATGGAAGCCAATCCGAACAAGGAGCAGGCAGAACAGGCCGCCAATCTCGCCATGCTCGGCCTGATGCAGCGCCTGACTTTCAACAGCGCGATGATCAGTTTCGCGGACGACGGTATTACCGAAAAGGCACTGGATGTCGTCGGCAAGCAGCAGGGCACGAGCGGCGACCAGCTCGCCCAGATGATCAAGGCGATGACACCGATCGTGCTTGCCCAGTACAACATTCCGGAATTGCAGAACGCGCTCAGCCAGGCGGTCAACACCTACCTGGACAACCCCGGCAGCCTGACGATCACCGCCCAGCCGCCGAGCCCGGTTCCCTTCCCGATGATCCTCGGTGCCGGCATGGGCGCCCCGAACACGCTGCCGCAGGTGCTTGGCGTGACGGTGAAGGCGAACGACTGATATCATAGCCTCGGAAATCGAAAAGCCCGGCAGGTGACTGCCGGGCTTTTTCCATCAGTGCGCCGGAGATGGCGCGAGAGAAGCATGTTCCTTGTCGTGGAGAGCGAAGCGATCGATCATGCTGGCACTGGCCTCATTGGCTCCCCTCACCTCGACCTCGGCACCCCGGCGGCGGAATTTCAGGACGATCTGGTCGAGTGCATCGACCGCTGAAATATCCCAGAGATGAGCGCGGCTGACGTCGATCGCCACACGCTCGAGTTTCTCTTCGAAATCGAAGGCCTGAAGCAGGGAGTGGGTCGAGGCGAAGAAGATCTGTCCTTCGACTTCATAGATACGCGTGGCGTCCTCCAGCCTGGACGACACCTTGAACATACGCGCCACCTTGCCGGCGAAAAACACGCCCGACAGCAGCACACCGACGATCACGCCCTTGGACAGATCATGGGTGAAAAGCACGACGGCAACTGTCGCCAGCATGACGATGGACGATGTACCGGGATGGCGCTTCAGATCGACGATCGACTTCCATGAGAAGGTGCCGATCGACACCATGATCATGATCGCCACCAGCGCCGCGACCGGCACGATGCGCAGGATATCATCAAGGACCAGAAGCAGGATCAGCAGGAAGGCACCGGCAACGAAGGTGGAGAGACGTCCGCGGCCGCCCGAAGAGACATTGATTACGGACTGACCGATCATTGCGCAGCCCCCCATGCCGCCGAACAGACCGGAGACGATATTGCCCGTGCCCTGCCCGACGCATTCGCGGCTCTTAATGCTGACCGTATCGGTCATATCGTCGACGATCTGCGCGGTCAGCAATGACTCCAGCAATCCGACCGCAGCAAGCGCCAGCGAATAGGGGAAGATGATCTGCAGCGTCTCGAATGTCAGCGGCACCATGGGAAGCGCAAAGACCGGCAAGGCGGTCGGCATTTCGCCGAGATCGGCAACTGTCCGGACATCGATGCCAAAACTCAACGTCACGATCGTCACGACGACGATAGCGACAAGCGGCGACGGCACGGCCTTGGTCAGATAGGGAAAGAGATAGATGACCGCGAGCGCCAGCGCGATCAGCGGATAGGTGACTGCGGGAACTCCGATCAGCTGCGGCAGCTGCGCCGTGAAGATGAGGACCGCCAGCGAATTGACGAAGCCTGTCATGACCGACTTGGAGACGAAGCGCATCAACCGGCCGAGCTTCAGCATGCCGGCGATGATCTGCAGCACGCCCATCAGGAGCGTTGCGGCAAACAGATATTCGATGCCGTGCTCCTTCACCAGCGGTCCCATAAGGACGGCCGTTGCTGCGGTTGCGGCGGAAATCATCGCAGGGCGACCGCCGGTAATGGCGGTGGTGCAGGCGATCGCTACGGAAGCGAAGAGACCGACCTTCGGGTCGACACCGGCAATCACGGAAAAACCGACGGCTTCCGGGATAAGGGCCAGAGCGACGACGATGCCGGAAAGGACATCGCCACGGATGTTGGAAAACCACTCGCGGCGGTAATTGGTCAAACTTGTCATGGAAAATCGCACACATTCGCGCATCGCCGCAGGAAATATCCGGGGTGTGAAAACGGCTGATGCTTTGCGTTGTCCGGCGGATCGGCGGCCGGAAGAGCCACCCGGGAGTTTCACCCGAGTCCTTGTGGTGTGTGCTGTTTAGACGCGGCTGCGAGAAGCAGCAACAAAAAATGACAAAGCCCGGAAGGCTTCAACCTTCCGGGCTTTGATTTCCGTTCAATCTGAAACGGTATTATCGATTTTACTCGAGAACCTGGATCACCGTGTGGGTCTGGGGATCGACGATCACACGTCGCTCATTGACGATGGTGTAACCGTAATTGTCATAGCCCTGAACCGGGCGAACTTCGACCGTATCGGGCAATACCCGCCCTACCAGTACATCGCCCTCGTAACGCACGGATTCGATCGGCTGTTCCATTACATAGGTACGGACTTCACCGGGCAGCACGACCGTGGAATTGGTGGTCACCGGATCCTGGGTGATCACGGTGGTTTGGGCGAAAGCCACACCGGAAAAAGCCATCGAGGCCGCGGACACGGCCAGCAGGAACTTACGCATGTTGTTTCTCCCTTGCTTCTGCTGGCAGTAACAACACGGTCGGGATGAGATGGTTCCGCATTTTTAACTGCCTTAATTGTGGCAGAAACTATGGCAAAACTGCAGCAATACATACGCTCCTGCCCGAACGAGTATTTCGAACAGTCTGAACTTCGCCGGAGACTTGGATACGGTCAGGCGGCGCGGCTGTCGAGACGCCGATCCATTTGCTGCTTGGGCGTCAGGCGGAACATGCCGATGAGTTCGCGCAGCCGCTGTGCCTCGGTCATCAGAAGCGCACTGGCCGCATTGTTTTCCTCGACCATCGCCGCGTTCTGCTGTGTGCCCTGATCGAGCAGGTTGACGGCACTGTTGATCTCCCCCAGCCCAACCGACTGTTCCCGAGCGGAAACTGCTATCGCCTCGACCTGAACATTGATCGCCTCGATGCGGCTGCTGATTCCGGTCAGTGCTTCGCCGGTATCACGCACGGAACGGACACCATCCTTCACCTCGTCCGCCGAAATCTGAATGAGCTGCTTGATCTCGCGTGCGGCATCGGCCGAGCGGCTGGCGAGTGCCCGCACCTCCTGCGCCACGACTGCGAAGCCGCGACCTGCATCCCCTGCCCTTGCCGCCTCGACACCGGCATTCAGCGCCAAGAGGTTGGTCTGGAAAGCGATCTCATCGATCACCCCGATGATACCGGAAATCCTTGCGGAGGATCCTTCGATACGCTGCATGGCTTGTAGCGCATCCGAGACGAGGCCCCGCGTACGCTCCGCCGCCTTGTTCGCCTCGCTTGCAAGGCCATGTGCCTCCTGCGAGCGGCGCCACGAATTGCCGACATTGGCGGTGATCTCATCCAGAGCAGCCGCGGTTTCCTCAAGCGAAGCCGCCTGCTGTTCCGTGCGGCCGGAAAGATCATCGGCACTGCCCGCGATTTCGCGGCTTCCGCCTTCTATCGAGCCGCTGGCATGGGCGATCTCCGTCATCACATCCGCAAGGCGTGCCACGGTCTGGTTGAGGTCGCTGCGCAGCGCTTCGAAATCGGGAGCAAAAGGCTCGGAGAGTGTGAATGAAAGATCCCCCTCGGCCAGGCGTTGCAGACCACCAGCCAGACCGCGTGTCGCCTGTTGCAATATCCTGCGCGCCTCGGCTTCAGCTTCCTCGTGCATGCGCTTGCGTTCGTCCTCGGCATTTGCACGCGCCACCGCGGCCTCCTGCTCAAGCCGCCTGTTGGCAATCGCAGCCTCACGGAAGGTATCGAGTGCCTCAGCCATTGCACCGAATTCATTGCGACAGTGCAGTGCCGGGATGGTGATATCCGTCTGGCCATCGGCCAGCCTGCGCATGGCTCCCGTCATGGCGACGACCGGGCCGGTGATGGAACGCCCGATCAGCCAGACGCCCGCGGTCAACGTGGCGATGGCGCCAAGAAGAAGTGCTGCGACGATGAAGAGATTGCGTTCCGCAACCAGCTCGTTCTCGGCCAGCGTTTCAGCCCGCTGCGTCTCATAAGCTGCGCGGACGGCTGCGACCTGCGGTTCGAGCGCCCGGTAGGCTTCAGACACGTCAGCTTCCGACTTTGCTTCCTTCAAGCTGCCATCGGCATAGAGCTTGAAAGCAGTCCGATAAACTTCCAATGCATCCACGACGCGGCTGCGCTGCGCGCCCGGACGAAAGGCCTGCTTGACCAGAACGGTAAAGGTCTCCGCCTCTGCTGCATGCTTTTGGAGATAGCCAGCATCACGACGCAAGATGAAATCCTTCTCGTGTCGCCGCATCATCAACATACTGGCGCGAATGGCTACATCCTCGACAGACTGAAGGCGATCCTCGATTGAGTGCACGGCGGAGCGCATGGCGCCCTCAAGGCCGTTATTCTGGTCTAGTCCGAGATCCTGATTGTCTTTTACTAGCGTCGCAAAGGCGGCCTCATAGGCCGCAAGCCCCTCACCCAACCGGTCAAGATTGGCAGTAAGCTCACCGGTCGCAGAAGACCTCAGTCTGTCGAGCCGGGCGTGAACGCCGGCAATCATCGACTGAAACTTCTCCACAGCCACGATGTCCTTGTTCAGCAGGAAATACTGCTCCCAAAGCAGGCTGTCGCTTACGCCCGCGGACATCATCGAAACTTCCGCCTGTCTTTCCGTCAGCGCATCCGCTGCCGCCCGATATCCCCTCTCGATCTGCCGTTGACCGAGAAAGATTGCCGAGATCGCGACGATACCGACCAAGGCGAGGATGGCGAGCAGCAGCACACGATGGGAAATGCGCAAATTAGAGAAAAAGGCCAAGTCAAAAAATCCCGCGGCAGATGAATATGCCCGGATAACTGCCTGTCAGGGTTTAAATAAACCTCAATGGGAATGTTAAAATTCACAACCAGTTTTGCAATGCAGCGATGCAACTTCGCATTGCACAGCTATGCAAAACGGCGACCCGAGGGCCGCCGTTGAACTTGCTTGAAAATCGCCAGTTCTGGAGACTGAAATCAGTCCTTCTTCACCGGCGGGATCGGGCGGATTGCCAGCTCGCGCAGCTGCGTCGGGGTGGCTTCCGAGGGGGCGCCCATCAGAAGGTCCTGTGCCTGCTGGTTCATCGGGAACAGCGTGATCTCGCGCAGGTTCTTCGCACCGGTCAGCAGCATGACGACGCGGTCGACGCCGGCTGCCATGCCGCCGTGCGGAGGTGCACCATACTGGAAGGCGCGATAGAGGCCACCGAAGCGGTCTTCCACGTCCTGCTGGCTGAGGCCGACCATTTCGAAGGCCTTGACCATGACTTCCGGCAGCTGGTTACGGATCGAGCCCGAAGCGATTTCAAAACCGTTGCAGACCATGTCGTACTGGTAGGCCTTGATCGTCAACGGATCCTGGTTCTCCAGAGCTTCGAGGCCGCCCTGCGGCATCGAGAACGGGTTGTGGGCGAAATCGATCTTCTTGTCTTCTTCGTTATATTCGAAGAACGGGAAGTCGACGATCCAGCACAGCGCGAACTGGTCCTTGTTGGCCAGACCCAGTTCGTCGGCAGCACGGTTACGGGCTTCGCCTGCGAACTTGTAGAACTTCTCCGGTTCGCCGGCGACGAAGAAGCAGGCATCGCCCGCTTCCAGACCGAGCTGTGCCGCAATAGCTGCCGTGCGCTCTTCGCCGATGTTCTTGGCGAGCGGACCGGAGCCGACAACCTTGCCTTCTTCTTCCTTCCAGAAGATGTAGCCGAGGCCTGGCTGGCCCTGCTGCTGCGCCCAGGCGTTCATGCGGTCGCAGAATGCACGGGAGCCGCCGGTCTTTGCCGGGATTGCCCAGACTTCAACCTTCGGGTTCGAAGCGATCATGCCGGCGAAGACCTTGAAGCCGGAACCGGCGAAATGCTCGGTAACCGCTTCCATCTCGATCGGGTTGCGCAGGTCCGGCTTGTCGGAACCGTATTTGCGGATCGCGACGTCATACGGGATGCGCGGGAATTCCTTGGTGACCGGTTTGCCTTCGGCAAACTCTTCGAAGATGCCGCGCATGACCGGTTCCATCGTTTCCCAGACTTCTTCCTGGGTGACGAAGCTCATTTCGAGGTCGAGCTGGTAGAATTCGCCCGGCAGGCGGTCAGCACGCGGGTCTTCGTCGCGGAAGCACGGTGCAATCTGGAAGTAGCGGTCGAAACCGGCAACCATCATCAACTGCTTGTACTGCTGCGGCGCCTGCGGCAGGGCGAAGAACTTGCCGGGGTGGATACGCGACGGCACGAGGAAGTCGCGTGCGCCTTCCGGCGAGGATGCGGTCAGGATCGGCGTGGAATATTCGGTGAAGCCACCGATCGTCATTTCGCGGCGCATGGCGGCGATGATCTGGGTGCGCTTGACGATGTTTTTGTGCAGCGTTTCGCGGCGAAGGTCGAGGAAGCGATACTTCAGGCGCACGTCTTCCGGATATTCCGGCTCACCGAAGACCGGCAGCGGCAGTTCCTTGGCAGCCGACAGAACCTCGATTTCCTTGGCGTAGAGTTCGATCTCGCCCGTCGCCATGTTCTTGTTGACGGTGTCTTCCGAACGAGCCTTGACGGTGCCGTCGATACGGATGACCCACTCGCCGCGCACGACTTCAGCCGTCTTGAAGGCCGGGCTGTCCGGGTCGCAGACGACCTGGGTCATGCCATAATGGTCGCGAAGGTCGACGAAGAGAACGCCGCCATGATCTCGCACACGATGGACCCAGCCGGAAATGCGGACATTGGAGCCGACATCCGACTTGCGGAGGGCTGCACAGGTGTGGCTGCGGTAACGATGCATGTCTTTTATCCTGGACTGATGCTTGAACGACCTTTTACGGCATGCGAAGCAGCCCGGTCGAAATCATGGAAAATCGGCGCGAAAAGCGCATGGGTAGGCCGATTTGTCAAGGTTGCAATGCTTAGACAGGGCCGCTTAGCACATGATAGTGGGCATCTGCCGGCCTCTTTGCCGCCAAGGGGCTGCGTGCTTATGTCCCTTCGTCACCTCTTCAATATCGAGGCCGGCAATGCGATTATAGATCCATGGTCAAGTTTGCCCGCGTCATGCTGATGGTTCTGGCCGCGCTTTTTCTGGCGCGCGGACCTGTTGCCTATGGCGCGCAGCCGGTACCGGGTCATGTCCATCTCAGCCATGGAGAACTGGCCATGCATCGTGGGCATACGCCGATGAACGGCCCTCAAGCCGAGACACAGTGCTCGAAGGCGGGATGCGCCCTTGCAGCCTGCCAGGTGCTGTCGGTTACGGCCGCGATCCTTCCAGATAGCCAGATTGCCGTTCCGGTATTTCTTGCACCTGCCTACCCCCATACTGACGACGCGGCCTTCTCGTCCCTGCGTAACGGACCTCCCCCACCTCCTCCAAAATCTCCGATCGATCACGTGCAGGCGGCCTGACCGCCCGAACCGAAACACTCGTTCGCCGATCCCAAGGAGATTATCGTGAACAGACAGACATTTGCGGCGAGATCGCTCGCCTTCGCATTGATGAGTGCTGCGTCCTTTATTGCCACCGGCGCCATGGCCGCGGAAATGGTGGTTTACAAAAGCCCCTATTGCGGCTGCTGCGAAGCATGGGCCGAAGCGCTTACCTCATCCGGCATCGCGCTTCGCATGGAAAATGTCGAGGATATGGACGCATTAAAGGCCGGGTACAAAGTACCGGAGGACGCCTGGAGCTGCCATACGGCGGTAGCAGGCGGCTATGTGTTCGAAGGCCATGTACCACTCGAAGCAGTCAACCGCGTGCTGGCCGAGCGTCCCGACATTGCCGGCATCGCCGTTCCCGGCATGCCGAGTGGCTCGCTGGGAATGGGCGAGGACCCGTCGGCATCCTATGACGTGATTGCGTTTAACAAGGATGGCGGCCAGTCGGTCTATATGGAAATCAGGCCGTAATTACCGCCTTCGAACCTTGGTCCTCCCGCGGCCACCACCCGCTCCCGCCTGCTTTAAAGAGGCCAAGGGCGGGTGGCATTGTTTCCCAACCACCATTTCCGAGGCGGCGAAGTTTTTCGCATCATGCGCCCTGCTTTAGCCATTTCCGGTCTGTCGTTTACATGCGCGGCACGCTACAGCTTGGCGGACACCCCCGCGCAAAGATTCCCCTCATGTCCCATATACGCCCCCTCGTGCCCCTTCTCGTCACCGCAGGCATCCTGATCGGCGGAAACGGGCTTCAGGGAACCTATATCGCGCTGCGCGGCACAGCCGAGGGTTTCTCACCCACGGTCATCGGCATGATCGGTGCCGGATACAGCGTCGGTTTCGCCGTCGGCTGCATCTACGTTTCGCGACTGCTGCGATCGATCGGCCATATCCGCACATTTGCCGCGATGGCCGCGATCGGGGCCTCCTGTTCGATTGTCATGGCGCAGGTGATCGATCCCGTCGCATGGGCATTTCTGCGTTTCCTGATCGGCATTGCGGTCGCCAGCCTGTTTGCCACGGTCGAAAGCTGGATCAACGCAAAGGTCACCAATGAAAACAGGGCGAGAACGCTGTCGATCTATCGCTTCGTCGATCTCGGCTCAGTCACCTTCGCCCAATATCTCATCCCGACAGTGGGCATAGAAGGACAGGCGCTCTTCGCCATCATCTCGATCGCCATGACCTTGTCGCTGGTGCCTATTTCGGTCGCCGACAAATCCAGCCCCGCCCCGCCGGATGCCGTGGCCTTCGACCTCAAGGCTGTATGGCAGATCTCCCCGCTTGCAGTCGTCGGCGTTATCGCCGTCGGCCTCTCCATGGCGGCTTTCCGCAATATCGGGCCGGTCTATGCGCATGAGATCGGCATGGACATCACCTCGATCGCGACCTTCATGAGCGCCGGCATCATCGGCGGCGTGGTGCTGCAATATCCGCTCGGGCTTTATTCCGACAAGCTGGACAGGCGACGCGTGATCGTCTGGGCAACGATCGGTTCGATCCTGACCGGCGGTTATCTCTCATTCGGTGCAGGCACGAACGAGACGGCCAATATCATTGCCGTATTCCTCTTCGGCGCATTTTCCATGCCGCTCTACTCGCTGTGTTCGGCACATGGAAACGACCACGCCAAGCCGGGACAATATGCGCTGGTTGCCGCCGGCCTGCTGTTCTTCTGGTCGGTCGGCGCGATCGTCGGCCCGCTGCTGGCCGCGACGCTACTCCAGTATCTCGGCCCACGCGCATTCTTTGCCTATACGTCCTTCATCTTTGCCGGTTTTCTGATCTTCACCATCATGCGCATGGGGGTAAGGCCGCCCGTGCCGCCATCGGAACGGCATTCCCGCTTCCGCGCCCTTTTGCGCACATCCGCCTATTTCAACCGGCTGGCGGCACCGCCTGAAAAAGATGACAGGGACTAACGCCTTAGCGAGCCTCTCCCGGTCTTGACATGCGCGGCTCAAAGGGAAAGGAAGGTTGAACACCGCACGTGAACGGACCAATGATCGAAACAACCGCAGCTCTTCAAGACGCCTGCGCCAAGCTGGCGCAATCGGATTTCATCACCATCGACACGGAGTTTCTGAGGGAAACGACGTTCTGGCCGGAACTCTGCCTCATCCAGATGGCAAGCCCGGACCTGGAGGTTCTCGTCGATCCGCTGGCAAAAGGGCTTGATCTTGCGCCCTTCTTCGAGCTGATGGCAAACTCCGCGGTGGTGAAGGTTTTCCATGCCGCACGGCAGGATATCGAAATCGTCCATCACCTCGGCAAGCTGGTGCCGCATCCGATCTTCGATACGCAGGTGGCAGCCATGGTCTGCGGTTTCGGCGACAGCGTCTCCTATGACCAGCTCGTCAGCCGCATCAAGAACGTCCATATCGACAAGTCATCCCGCTTCACCGACTGGAGCCGCCGGCCGCTTTCGGAGAAGCAGCTCGATTATGCGCTGGCCGACGTCACCCATCTCAGGGACGTCTATCTGTTCCTGAAAGAGCAGTTGGATCGCGAAGGCCGTGCCCTGTGGCTGACCGAGGAAATGGCGATCCTCGAAAACCCGTCCACCTACGACCTGCACCCGGACGACGCATGGCAGCGGCTTAAAGCCCGCCTGCGCAAACCGACCGAACTTGCCATCCTGAAATTCGTCGCCGCATGGCGCGAGCGGGAAGCCCGCAGTCGCAATGTGCCGCGTTCGCGCGTCTTGAAGGACGATGCGATCTACGAAATCGCCCAGCAGCAGCCGAAGGATAACGAAGCCCTCGGACGCCTGCGCACCATCCCCAAGGGCTGGGAGCGCTCGGCATCGGGAACCGCCATCGTCGAAGCGGTTAATGCCGCGCTCGCATTACCGAAGGCCGAGATGCCGCATCCGCCCAAGCACACCCACGTGCCCGAAGGCACGGCCGCCGCTGTCGAACTGCTCAAGGTTTTGCTCAAGCTCATCTCCGACAAGCAGGGAGTGGCAGCGAAGGTCATCGCAAATACGGATGATCTCGAAAAGATCGCTTCCGAAGGCGAGAATGCCAACGTGGCCGCTCTCTCAGGCTGGCGGAAAGAGCTTTTCGGCGATACCGCGCTGAAGCTGATCGAAGGCGGCGTGGCGCTGCGCTTCGTCGACAAGAAGGTCGAGGCGGTCGAGCTTTAAGCTCTGACGCCTGGACACTCCCGCCATCAGGGATGCATCTTCGCTCCCTTGGTGATCTTGTCGACCAGCTTCCTTTCCGCTCTCAGCGCGATGCCGACCAGCTTGGCATCGTCAGGGCCAAACCGCGAGAAGACCTCGCGATTGGCAGCATCGTGACCGGTCGCGAACATCTCTTCGATGTAGGCTGATGTGATGACTTCGCGCTCCAGAGATCGCTTGTGGATTACACGCAGCGTCTCCTGATCGGAGCCAAGCACAACAACCGGCTGGATCGATAGCGGATTATAGACATTATCCACCATGTCCCGGTATGCTTCGCCAATGATCGCCGGTGACTGAGCGATAATGCCGCTTGTCAAAAATGCGGTAACGTTGAGCTTCTGCCAAGTGGCAAGGTCCTCGCGGACAACAATCGCGATCTTGGTATCGAACATGCAGGAAAACTCCATTCGGGGTATCGAAAGAGCAGAACACTTAGCGGCTGCCGGTACAGGCGGTCTTGAACGTTCGTGCAAAGGGCAATTTCGCGACGGGATGCGCGTTGCCACGCCGAGCCGGGGCGTCGAACGTATCGAGGCGCGCTTTCACGGAAACGGCTTTTCACCACACCGCCACGATACCTATGCGCTGGGGTTGACGCTTCATGGCGTGCAGACTTTTCGTTATCGTGGCGCGGAACGTTTCAGCAATCCGGGCAATGTCATCGTACTGCATCCCGACGAAGTGCACGACGGTGCGGCCGGTACCGATGACGGGCTGATCTACCGGATGATCTATCTGCCGCCCGAACTGATCGGGGCCGTTGGCGGGCATCGAAGCGCCCTGCCTTTCGTCGGAAATCCCGTCGTCGCGGATGCCGGCCTCTGGCAAGCGCTCGCCGATATTCTTGGCGATCTGGATCATGAACCGGATGACCTCGCGCTCGACGACGCGGTGATGCGGATCGCTACCGGTCTCACGCAACAGGCAAGCATACCCCGCAAGGGAGTGACTGCTACGGCTCGGATTGCGGTCCTCTCCGCCCGCGATTTCATTGAGGATCGCTGCAGCGAGGCGGTGCGTTCGGAGGAACTGGAGGCAATTACCGGCATCGACCGCTACGAACTGGCTCGGCAGTTCCGCCGGCTGCTCGGCACCAGCCCGCACCGCTATCTCGTCATGCGTCGGCTGGAACAGGCCAAAAAGCTGATGTCGATCGGTACCGGGCTTGCCGAAACAGCAGCTGCCGCGGGATTTTCCGACCAGGCCCATTTTACCCGGCACTTCCGCAAGGCCTTCGGCATGACGCCGGGCCGCTGGAACGAATTGCGCAGCGGATCACGATAATCGCGTGCAAATCTACGGCGATTTAGCCCGTCAAGAACTCCAGTCATCAAATCTTCATCACATCATCACCTGCCCGTCATGCGCGCATTCTATCGACGCTCGCATGTTTAATGCGAAACGATCAGGTGTTTCATGACCAAAACCTTTATCACTTCCGTTGCCATGGCCGCTCTGCTTGCCGGCTCCGCCTTCGCGGACGACAAGGAGTTTCCGGCCAAGCTCGCCGGCCAGGCGATCCTGCCCGCCAACACGATGACGACTGCTCCGTCAGATGCACCTGCGTTTCTGAAGACCTCCGGCAAGTTCACGACAGCGGGCAAGCGCGTCGAGAAACTCGGCACGGTTGACGGCAAGGACGGCGCTCGTGTTACCGATGTGAAGCTGCCGCTCGATGGCCAGCCGATCCAAGGCTTTTCCGGCATCAAGGCAATGGCTGACGGCACATTCTGGACACTGTCAGACAACGGCTTCGGCTCCAAGGCCAACTCTTCCGACGCCATGCTCTTCCTGCATCAGGTAAAGTTCGACTGGGCCGCCAACAAGGTGGGCGTCGTCAAGAATATCTTCCTGTCCGACCCGAACAAGATTGCTCCCTTCCCGATCGTCATGGAAGGCTCCGAGAAGCGTTACCTGACGGGCGCCGATTTCGACATCGAGTCGATCCAGCCGGTTGCCGACGGGTTCTGGCTTGGCGAGGAATTCGGCCCCTACCTGATCAAGGTCGATGCGCTCGGCCAGCTGACCGACGTTATCGCCACGGTTGTCGATGGCAAGCCGGTGAAATCTCCCGACAATCCGACGCTTTCCATGCCGGCCAATCCCGCCGCCAAGATGCCGGTCTTCAACCTGAAGCGTTCTGGCGGTTATGAAGGCATGGCAATGTCGAAGGACGGCTCCAAGCTTTACGGCCTGCTGGAAGGCCCGCTCTTCCTCGAAGACGGCAAGGTCGAACAGGTCGATGGCCGCACCGCGCTTCGCGTCATCGAATTCGATATCGCCTCGAAGAACTGGACCGGCCGCTCCTGGCTCTATCCGCTTGCTGAGAAGGGTGTCGCGATCGGCGACTTCAATATGCTAGACGCAACGACCGCCCTCGTCATCGAGCGCGACAACGGCGCCGGCTCCAAGGACAAGGCCTGCGCCGATCCGAAGCAGCCGAAGTCGGATTGCTTCGAGGCTCCGGCTGAATTGAAGCGCGTCTACAAGATCGAGTTCAGCGACGCCAATGTCGGCAAGGCCGTCCGCAAGATCGGTTATATCGATCTGTTGAACATCCAGGATCCGGACAACAGGAAGAAGGTCGCGGGCGGCAAGCCCGGCGTCTATGACATGCCCTTCGTGACAATCGAAAACGTCGATCAGGTCGACGCCACCCATATCGTCATCGGCAATGACAACAACCTGCCCTTCTCCGCCGGCCGTGCAGTCGACAAGGCAGACGACAACGAGTTCAGCCTGCTGGAAGTCGGTGAATTCCTGTCTGCAAAGTAACTCCATTTGGCATCATTATGAGAAGGCGTCCGGACACACCGGGCGCCTTTTTGTCGTTGCGACCTTGCGCCAGCTAAGCCGCGATAACCAAGCGTGAGGCGCGTTGACTTTCGCGCGCACGACCGTGTAATCGCGGGTGCATTGCGACCAAAGTTTCGTCCTATCTTTTGCCTGCATTTCCATCGTTTGCTTTTCCGCCATTCATTCTAGAGGTCAGCCATGGCAGACACTGTTTCGAAGCTGCAGTCGGCACCGGGGCCTTCCCGAGGTTTAGCCGCGATGGCCGCGAATATGCCAGCAAGCTATTTCGGCATCGTGCTTGGTCTTGCCGGTCTCGGAAATGCTTGGAGGGCCGCGGCCCGCGCATGGGACTTGTCTGCTCTGGTCGGCGATATCATCCATGTCGTGGCGGCACTCGTCTGGGCTGTGTTGATCATCCTCTACGTCATGAAGGCGATTACGGCGCCGGCGAAGCTCGTCGCCGAGGCAGAACATCCGGTGCAATGCTGTTTCATCGGCCTTGCCGGTGTCTCGACCATGCTGGTCGCGGGAGGGTTTGCTCCCCATTGGACGGCCGCCGCCTATGTGCTTTTCGCACTGGGTTTCGCCTTCACGCTGGCTTTCGGCGTCTGGTATACAGGCAGCCTCTGGCAAGGCGAACGGGATATCAGTACAACGACGGCCGTCCTCTACCTCCCGACTGTTGCCGGCAGCTTCGTCTCAGCGACGGTCATTTCCGCGCTCGGTCATCCCGAGGTGGGCCAACTCGCCTTCGGAGCCGGGCTTTTCTCCTGGCTGGCGATGGAATCCGTTATTCTCAACCGGCTGCTCACCGGGCTGACACTTGCCATTCCGATGCGGCCGACGATGGGCGTCCAGCTCGCGCCAGCTCCCGTCGGCGCAGTCGCCTATATCGCTGTCAGCGGAGGCGTACCGGACCTTTTTGTCCATGCCCTGATTGGATATGGCGTTCTCCAATTGCTGATCCTTGCCCGGCTCTGGCGCTGGATCTTTGAGGCAGGCTCGGTGCCTGGACTATGGGCCTTCAGCTTCGGCATCACGGCAATCGCCACGGCACCTACCCTTCTCACAGCCCACGAAGACGGCGGAGCCATCCCTGCCCTTGCCGCACTCCTCTTCGTCTTCGCAAACATCTTCATTGCTGCGCTGATCGCCATGACCCTGTCCCTCATCACCCGAGGCAGGATGTTTCAGCCGGCCTGAGAAAATGTGAGCCGGAACGTCGATTGACTGTCGGCATACAGGACCCATGCTCGTCCTAAGAGCATCGATCCAGCTGAACAGGAGGAAACGAGCATGCCAAGCACGATCAAATTACACCGCGTCCTGGCAACCAGCCCGGAAAAGGTCTATCGGGCCTTCATCGAGGCCGATGCGCTGACCAAGTGGTTTCCGCCGAACGGCTTTACCTGCACCGTCCATCACCTCGATGCAAAAGTCGGCGGCACATTCCGAATGTCCTTCCGCAACTTCACTACCGGCCAGAGCCACTTCTTCGGAGGCGAGTTTCATGAACTCGTTCCCGGCGAGCGCATCCGTTACACGGACAGGTTCGAAGACCCTAACCTGCCGGGCGAGATGCAGGTGACCATCCTGTTGAAAAAGGTCTCGGTCGGAACGGACCTCGATATCACCCAGGCGGGTGTGCCAGACATCATCCCGGCGGAAGCCTGTTACCTCGGCTGGCAGGAATGCCTGCGCAATCTCGCAAGGCTGGTGGAGCCGAATATCGAAGAGTGATCCCGGCGGCAAACGAGGTTGGCGACAGATATCTCGCCGACCTCGCCTTTATCATTCGAACTTGAAAGCCAGCCGCTTGCCGGTCAGCTTCGCCAGTTGCTGGAGGCGTCCGTCCAGACGCTCGCCGGCAAAATTGGCATATTCGTGTGGAACAACAAACTCGAGATCGAGATCCGGCGTTGCCGATTGGCGGAAGGTCAGGTGGTGGACGAGGCCCGGCATGGATGCCGAGAACAGGTAGACCACGCGCAGCAACCCACCCAGCAACTTGGCAAGGTCCAGCAGGCGCGGCGTCGCAATCGTCGCCAATGCACCCGTATCGCCATTATCGCCGACGCCTTCAAAGCGGTAATAGTTGGCGAGAGCCAGATAGGCGCGGCCCGGATGAGTGATGCCGACGAAGGATGAATGGGCAATGACGTTCATCGCCTGCGCACCGCGATAATCCGGATGAGCGCGCCAGCTGATATCGGCCACGAGGCAGGCGGCCCGCCGATAGCGGCCTTCCTCTTCCGTCTCGCTGACACCGAAAAAGGGAACCATGCGGCCGGTCCAGTCGGCAAGTTCACGTGCGTGTTCCGGCGAGCGGGCACGCAGGATCGCGAGCTGGTCGGCAGCAACCAAAAGCGGATCAGCGTCACGTTCACTGTCCGGCAGACGGGAATAAAGATATCCTTCGCGAACGCCCTGCGCGGAAAAGGTAATCTTTGCAGGCTTCATGACGCTCAGCACTTCCTGCATGGCGATCGCGCCATAGGGGAGAAGCGAGCGACGGTTCTTGGAAACCGCCTGCCATGCGCCGTCCTTCGAGTCCTTGGCTGCAATCACCTCGTCGAGGAATTTTTGCATCTCCTCGAGCGACAGTTCGTAGCCCTGCATCATGTGCAGCGGATAATTGGTCATCTCCATGTGGAGCTTGGCGATGTTACGCCATGTGCCGCCGACGGCGTAGAAGGTCCGGCCTTCGCCCTTTTCAAGAAAACGGGCGGTATTGACCTGCTTGCGGGAAAAACTGCGCGCCTTGGCGAGAGAGTTTCCGGAGGATTCCGACAGTCTCAGGCCACCAAGCGGCAGGGTAATTCCACGGCCGAATTCATGGCCCTTGATATCGATCAGCTCAAGCGATCCGCCGCCGAGGTCGCCGGCAATGCCATCCACATCGTGGAAACCGCTGATGACACCAAGCGCAGAATACTTGGCCTCTTCCTCGCCGGAGAGAACCTGGATTTCCTGTCCGAGAATCTCTTCGGCATTGCGGATAAAATCAGGACCGTTACTCGCTTCACGCGCTGCCGCGGTCGCCAGAACATAGATATCCGCGGCACGCGCCTGATCGGAAAGCGCCTTGAAGCGCTTTAACGCAACCAGGGCGCGCTCGACGCCCTCGTCGTCCATGCGACCATTCGCGCCAAGGCCTTTGCCCAACCCGCACAGAACCTTCTCGTTGAAAAGGACCGTCGGAGCCCGAGTCAAACCCTCGTAGACAACCAGACGAACGGAGTTGGATCCGATATCTATAACGGAAACGGGGGCGATGCCCGGGAGCCGCCCCTGAGCTTCAGAACTTACCATACTGCCTATTTCTTACGGCCGGACATTACTCCGGCAATCAGTTTCGGTGCGCTTGACTTCAAGGCTTCGCCGCGGCCGGAAAGGCTTGGGTTGGTCATGAAATAGTGCTGGGCGTTGAAAGGCTCCTCACCCTGCCGCACCTCCATGCGCCTTGACGTTCCGTCGGGCAGTATCTCGTAGCTCTGCTGGTTGTCAATCAGATTGCCCAGCATAATCTGTGATAGAACCTGTTCATGCACCGTTGGGTTGAGCAAGGGCACCAGCGTCTCGACGCGGCGGTCGAGATTGCGCGGCATCATGTCGGCCGAACCGATATAGACGAGCGCTTTGTCGGACGGCAGGCCCTGGCCGTTGCCGAAGCAGAAGATGCGGCTGTGTTCTAGGAAGCGGCCGACGATCGACTTGACGCGGATCTTGTCCGACAATCCGGGGACCTGCGGGCGCAGGCAGCAGATGCCGCGCACGACAAGCTCGACGTCAACACCGGCATGGCTGGCGCGATAAAGCGCATCGATGATTTCCGGATCGACCAGCGAATTCATCTTCATCCAGATCGCGGCCGGACGACCGGCCTTGGCATGCGCGATCTCCTCCTCGATATGGCGAAGGATACGCGGGCGCAGCGTATAGGGCGAAACCGCCAGCTTCATGCTCTCCTTCGGCTCACCGTAACCGGTGATGAAGTTGAAGATATTCGCCATGTCATGGGCGATCTTCGGATTGCAGGTGAAGAAGGACAGGTCGGTATAGATCTTGGCGGTGATCGGGTGATAGTTGCCGGTGCCGAGGTGGCAATAGGTGCGCAGCTTGCCGTCTTCACGGCGGACGACCATCGACATCTTGGCATGGGTCTTCAGTTCGATGAAGCCGAACACGACCTGCACGCCTGCGCGTTCAAGGTCGCGCGCCCAGCGGATATTGGCCTCTTCGTCGAAACGCGCCTTCAACTCGACCAGCGCCGTTACCGATTTGCCCATTTCAGCCGCATCGATCAGTGCTCGGACGATCGGGCTGTCGTTGGAGGTTCTGTAGAGGGTCTGCTTGATGGCGAGCACGTCGGGGTCGCGGGCGGCCTGCAGAAGGAACTGCACAACCACGTCAAAGCTTTCATACGGATGGTGGACCACCATGTCTTTTTCGCGGATGGCAGCAAGGCAGTCGCCAGCATGGTCGCGAACCCGCTCCGGAAATCGGGCGTTATAGCTGTCAAAGCGCAGATCTTCGCGCGGCGCCTTGGTGATTTCCGACATAGTGTTCAATGCGAGAAGGCCGGGAAGAACGGCCACGCGATTGTCCGGCACGCCGAGTTCCTGCACGACGAATTGGCGCAGCGAGGCCGGCATTTCGCTGTCGGTCTCGATGCGGATGACCTTGCCGCGGCGGCGGCGCTTCAGGGCCGTTTCGAAGAAACGCACCAGGTCTTCCGCTTCTTCTTCGACTTCCAGATCGCTGTCGCGAATGATGCGGAACGTGCCAGCACCCCGGACTTCGTAGCCAGGGAACAGCCGGTCGGTGAACATGCCGACGACATCTTCCAGCGTGATGTAGCGGATCGTCGTGCCGTCATCTGGCAGGCGGACGAAACGATCGAGTGTCGTGGGCAGACGCAGCAGACCGGTCATCGGCTCCTTGCCGTGCAGGCTGTGCAGCTGGAGGCCCATGGAAAAGCCGAGGTTCGGAATGAAGGGGAAAGGATGCGCCGGGTCGATCGCCAGCGGCGTCAGCACCGGGAACAGGTCTTCCTCGAAATCCGTCGCCAGCCATGTGCGGTCTTCGGCGGAGAGCGCATTGGGGCGTACGATGAGGATGTCTTCCTGCGCCAGATATTGCTGCAGCACGGCGAGCGAGGCCTGCTGCTCCATCTGGAGATTATCGATTTCCTGCAGGATCGAGTCGAGCTGCTCGGCCGGCGTCTTGCCATCGGGGCTGCGGATGACGATACCCTGACGGACCTGACCTTCGAGGCCGGCAACACGCACCATGAAGAATTCGTCGAGGTTGGCAGCCGAAATGGACAGGAACCGGACACGCTCCAGAAGCGGATGCGCTGTATTCAACGTTTCTTCCAGAACGCGGCGATTAAACTGCAGCCAGGAGAATTCGCGGTTGATGAAGCGGTCGGAGCTTGCAAGCTGCTCCTCGAAGCTCGGGATCGCGTCTACAACAACTTCCTTGGTTTCCGACGTTCCGGCGATCTGGTCCATGAGCTCCATCCTCAGTTTAAGCCTTTCGGCCGTATAATGTTTTGACGACGGAACTGTGACAGTCAATCTCCTGCGTCAGTCTGGCCGAAACTCTCCAGCACTTCCGAAGCCAGCGCCCGGTTGATGCGCGTGCCGCGGGAAAGTGCCAGATGATCCAGCTGCTCGACGACGCGCTGCGCCGTTTCGAGCGAACGCTCCATCCGGTTGACGATATAACTCACCAGTTTGTCATCAATGTTAAGCTGCCGATCAGAAAACAGCTTTATCATTACCTGGGCGAGAAGCTCCTCGTCAGGCTCGCCGATTTCAACGACGGTGGCTGCCTTCAGCCGCGACTTGAGGTCCGGCAGGTCCACCGCCCAGGAAGTCGGCCAGAGACGCGACGTCATCAGCAACGTCTGTCCGTGCTGACGCACGGCATTGATGACATGGAAAAGCTCGGCATCGTCAAAGCCGCGCCGGTCGGCATCCTCGAACAGGACCGGGCCGCCTGCGGCGATTTGCGATGCGTTGGAACCAACGACGGGATGGATTTCCTGCCCCCCCGACAGCTCGCGCCAGATATGGGCGAGATGGGATTTTCCCGATCCGACCGGGCCTGCCAGCACGACAACCGGTGAAGGCCAGTTGGGCCACTCGTCGACGATAGACACGGCAGCGGCCATACGTTCGGACACCATCAGGTCGTCGCGTCCGCGGGCGGCATCGTGGGAAAATTGCAGGGGCAGCTGTTCGCCCTTGCCTTGCGGGCGGTCCATAGGGTCAGTCATAAAATTTCAGTTATTCTCAGGAGCTTCGATTTCACGCGCGGCGGTCTTGTGGTCGACGGCGTGGGCTGCGCCTTCCTCCCAGGGGAGTTCGGCGGAGCGGCCATAATAGATATCGCTCTCAAGATATCGTGCCAAGGCGAAACGGACAAGCACGCCAACCACCGCAGCCGCGGGCACGGCGATGAGAAGGCCGACGAAGCCGAACAGCGCTCCGAAGGCAAACAGCGCAAACATCAGCCAGACCGGATGCAGGCCGACGCTCTGGCCGACCAGTTTCGGCTGCAGGATATTGCCCTCAAGGAACTGACCGGAGAAGAAGACGGCGGCTACGGCGAGGATCCAGGGGAAATCCGGCCAGAACTGTACGAGTGCCACGCCAATCGCCATCACCAGTCCGATGAGCGAACCGATATAGGGGATGAACGAGATCATGCCGGCGACGAAGCCGATCAGCAGGCCGAAATTCAGCCCGACGAGCGACAGGCCGACTGCGTAGTAAATGCCGAGGATGAGGCAGAGCGAGCCCTGGCCACGGATGAAGCCGGCAACGGATTGATCCATGTCGCGGGCGATCTGGCGGACGATCTGCACCTGATCCCGAGGGATCCAGCTATCGACCTTGCGCACCATGCGATCCCAGTCGAGCAGGATGTAGAAGGCGACGACCGGGGTGACGACCAGCAGCGACATGACGTCGACGATCGCCTTGCCGGAATTCCAGATCTGCGCCAGTAAGGATCCCACAAAACCTGCCCCTTGGCTCAGCACCTGGGAAAAGTTCTCCTTCACCGTTTCGATCTGGGTCGAGACCCAGGGCGGCAGGAAGGATGTCTGCGGGCTGGAGATGATCTGCTGCAGTTCCGTGATGTAGCCCGGAAGCGCCGCCGCAAACTGGGTGAACTGGCTGATAATGATCGGGATGACCAGCATCAGTGCCAGCACGAAGATGGTGACGAAGCAGACGAGGATGACGATTGTCGCCATGGTGCGGCTAAGCCCCCGACGCTCCAGCCAGTCGGCGACCGGATCAAGGAAATAGGCAAGCGCCATGCCGGCCACGAAGGGCAGAAGGATTGACGAGAAAAACCACAGGAAAAGAATGAAGCCGACAAGCACGCCTAGCCAGAACAGGATGTGGCGCTTCAGGCTTGCGCCACTGACGTGATACGGCATGTCTGCTCCTTGTCGATCGCTATTCGCGTTTCCATGGCATATGAGGGGCTTGCCGGACGAGGTCAAGTTCACATCCCGGTTAGCGAGCATGCCTGTGAAATGCCTTCAAAACATGGCCGAAACGCTTGCATATCCGGGCGCGTCGTGCAATTGGCGGCAGCTTATAGTTCCCTTTGGGTCCGGACTGGAGATGGATTATGAGCGAGGCAGGCAAGAACGGTCTCACCTATAGCGATGCAGGCGTCGATATCGACGCCGGTAACCTGATGGTCGAGAAGATCAAGCCGGCGGTGCGTTCCACCCGGCGTCCCGGCGCAGACGGCGAGATTGGCGGTTTCGGCGGCCTGTTCGACCTGAAGGCCGCGGGTTTCAACGACCCGATCCTGGTTGCGGCCAATGACGGTGTCGGCACCAAGCTGAAGATCGCCATCGACGCGGATTTCCATGACACGGTCGGCATCGACCTCGTTGCCATGTGCGTCAATGACCTCGTCGTTCAGGGTGCGGAACCGCTTCTGTTCCTCGATTATTACGCTACCGGCAAGCTCGATCCCGATCAGGGTGCTGCGATCGTCAAGGGCATTGCAGCGGGCTGCGTCGAATCCGGCTGCGCGCTGATCGGCGGCGAAACGGCCGAAATGCCGGGCATGTATTCCGACGGCGATTACGACCTTGCAGGTTTTGCAGTCGGTGCTGCCGAACGCGGCCAGCTTCTGCCGGCCGGCGATATCGCTCCCGGCGACGTCATTCTCGGTCTCACCTCTTCCGGCGTTCATTCCAACGGTTTCTCGCTGGTGCGCAAGATCGTCTCGCTCTCCGGCCTCGGCTGGGATGCCACTGCCCCGTTTGCTGCGGACAAGAAGCTCGGCGAAGCGCTGCTGACCCCGACCCGCATCTATGTGAAGCCGCTGCTCAAGGCGATCCGCGAGACGCATGCGCTGAAGGCGCTTGCCCATATTACCGGCGGCGGTTTCCCGGAGAACATTCCGCGCGTCCTGCCGAAGCATCTCGCTGCCGAGATCGAGCTCGGCAACATCCCAGTTCCGGCCGTGTTCTCATGGCTGGCGAAAACCGGCGGTGTCGAGCCGAAGGAAATGCTGCGCACCTTCAATTGCGGCGTCGGCATGATCGTCGTCGTGTCTGAAGAGAACGCCAAGGCGGTGACCGACGTGCTCTCCGCCGAAGGCGAGACGGTCGTACAGCTCGGCCGCATGGTAGAGCGCGCCGAGGGCGGTGCCGGCGTCATCTACAAGGGTACGCTCGGCCTGTAATTTCTCAATGTCTTGAGGATGAGATCATGAACTCGGCCAAAAAGCGCGTCGTCGTCTTCATCTCTGGCGGCGGCTCCAACATGGTATCGCTGGCCGATGCCTGTGCTGAACCCGGTTTTCCGGCCGAGATCGTCGCGGTTATCTCCGATAAGCCGACTGCCGGCGGGCTCGCCAAGGCCGAGGCGCGCGGCATCAGGACTTACGTGTTCGAACGCAAGGCCTATGCCGGCAAGGCAGAGCATGAGAATGCAATCCTTGCGACGCTTGCCGATATCAATCCGGACATCATCTGTCTTGCCGGTTACATGCGGCTGATCTCGGGCGATTTCATCCGCCCCTACGAGGGCCGCATTGTCAACATCCACCCTTCCCTGCTGCCGCTTTTCCCCGGTCTTCACACACATCAGCGTGCCATCGACGCCGGCATGAAGATCGCCGGCTGCACCGTACATTTCGTAACCGAAGGCATGGACGAAGGTCCAATCGTGGCGCAGGCGGCCGTGCCGGTCATTTCCAATGACACCGCCGACACGCTGGCAGGACGCGTGCTGACAGTCGAACACAAGCTTTATCCGATGGCGCTGAAGCTGCTTGCCGAGGGCAAGGTGAGGATGGAGAGCGGGCGGGCTGTGTCCGCGCAGGCTGCAGCGCCTGCCACCTTCCCGCAGATTATCTCGCCGATCGAGGCTTGAACTCAGGCCGCCATCAGCTGCAGCGGATGCAGCGTGCCGTCGCTGTAGACGAAGCGGCCGTCGCGGAAAGTGGCGCGGATGCGATGGACGTCGCCGGTCTCGACAGCCACAAGATCGGCGCGCTGGCCGATCGCGATTTCACCGCGATCGGTAAGGCCTGCCGCGCGGGCGGCATTTGAGGTTGCCATGGCGACGGCCTTGGGAAGGCCAATGGTCATGATATCGGCAAGTTTGAAGATTGCGGGAACGAAGGCGGCCGGATGGTAATCCGCTGCGATCATGGAGAGAAGACCAGCGCTGGCCGCATCGAGCGCGCTAAGATTGCCTGACATGGAGCTGCCGCGCAGGGCGTTCGGCGCGCCCATCAGCGTATGGAGGCCGCGACGGATGGCTTCCTCGGCCGCAGCCATGGTCACCGGGAATTCGCTGATCGTGACGCCGAGATCGAACATCTCGATGACCTTCTCGGCGCTGTCGTCATCATGCGAAGCAAGCGACAGGCCGTGCTTTTTCGACAGCGCGACGATTTCCTTGAGCCGCGTCTCGATCTCCGGATTACTGCGCATCTCGATACGCTTGTTGATCATTTCCTGCGCGGTCTCGATCGAGATCGAACGGCGCTCGGACATACTCAGAACATAGGCTTCGATATTGTTGTACTGGCCCTGCCCCGGCGTATGATCGGTCAGCGACACCATGTCGATCTCGCCAGCTTCCAGCAGTCGTTCCAGCGTTGCTGCTGCACCGACATTGGTGATCTCATAGCGCGCATGGACTCGGTGGTCGATCAGCAGATCGTCGCGTAGCCGGTTAATGCCCTCGATGACGGCCGAAGTCGTTTCCAGCGAGCGGACATTGCCGTAGACGCTTTCGGTGGCGAAGGAGACGGCCGCATAGGCAGTCGTCACGCCATGGGCGGCAAGCTTCTTGTCGAGTTCATGGATACCGAAATCGATCGGCATCTCTGCCTTGGGACGCGGAGAAATCTCGCGCTCGATCATGTCGCCATGGAGATCGACAAAACCCGGCATCAGATAACGTCCGCCACCGTCAATCACTGCATCGGCAACAGGCTCGTCACGGATTTCGGCGATCGCGCCGTCCTCGATCCTCACCGATCCGCCTTCAACGATCTGGTCCGGCAAAACGAGGGTGAAATTGCCGAGCCACATGATCATCTCCTAATGCTTTCGGTCCTGCAGGCTGGAGCCGTTAGGCGCGTTTCGTGACATTCGTATGAAGCCGCGAGGATTTTACACAGACTATGCGTCTCAGGCTGAAGCCAGTTCCGCACGATGCAGCATTGCCCACTGCAATGCTATGATCGTTTTGGCATCGGTGATTTCGCCAGTGCTGATCATCCTGTAGGCGTCATCGAGACCGAGTGTGACGACTTCGATATCTTCTGCCTCACCCGCAAGGCCGCCGCCGAGGCCGGTACGCTTGTCCGCATCGACGCTGGCGACGAAGAGCGACAGCTTCTCTGTCAGCGCGCCAGGGCTGGCATAGACGTCGCAGATGTAGCGGGCCTTCGCTATCCCGAAGCCGGTCTCCTCCATGGCCTCGCGGACCACGGCTTCGGCCGGGATTTCGCCTTCGTCAACGAGACCGGCAGGTATCTCCAGCATATAGGCCGGGTCGCCATTGGCGAAGGCACCGGAGCGGAACTGGCGCACGAGAACAATGGTGTCATCGGCTGGATTATGCAGGAGAATGGCCGCAGCACTGCCGTGATCATGGACCTCGCGAGAGACAGTGACCACACTCCCATCCCGCATCTGCTGTTCGAAGGTCAGCATCTCCAACGTCACAAAACCCTTCCACAGGGTCTTTCTCGATACGAGGCGCACGCGCTCTGCTTCGGAAGTGTCGATATCGATCATGTCCGTTCCTGTAATTCTTACTCTCTTCGATGATGCAGGATCAGGCCTTGCGGAGCCAGACCTTGTTATCGTGTACTGCAGCGCCACCGAAGGGCGCAACGGGATCGGCGCCGGTCAGGACGTTGATCCCCTCTCCGTCTAGATGCGCGTCGTTGGGCCAGAGACCTTCGGCAATCAGTACGCCCGGCTTTGCACCCGGCACCAGCTTCGCATGAAGGCGGATCTCGCCGCGGCGATTACCAAGACAAACGATGTCGCCATCGACAACCCCCAGACGTTCGGCATCGGCTGGCTCTATCATCACTTCCGGGCGGCCTTCCTTCTGGATCGAGCTTTTCGTTTCGGCGAAGCTCGAATTCAGAAAACTGCGTGATGGCGAGGTTGCCAGCCTGAACGGGTGTTCGGCATCGACCGTCTCGATCACCGCGACATGGTCCGGGAAGCGCGGCAGGTCCGTGTGCGGGCCAAGCGGACCGACGCTATCCGGCGTGCGGTCGGGCGAAGGGCCGTTTATCCAATCCGGCGAGAAGCGGAATTTCCCGTCCGGGTAACCGAAGCCCTTGATGTAATGGGCCGTGTCGAAATCCGGCTGGGCATCGATCCACTTGTCGGCCTTCAGGTCGTCATAGGAGCCCCAGCCGCTATCTTCCAAAATGCGGTCGATATGGCTTCGCTCATCCTTGCCGAAACCGGCAAAGTGATCGACGCCGAGGCGTTTCGCCAGTTCCTCGATGACGAAGAGATTGGTGCGCACGGTCGATGGCGGTTCGACCAGCTTCGGCCCGAGCAGGATATGCTGCTGTCCGCCGGCGCGATAAAGATCGTCATGTTCGAGGAACATGGTCGCCGGCAGCACGATATCGGCAACCTTCGCCGTATCGGTCATGAACTGCTCATGCACCGCAGTGAACAGGTCGTCGCGTAAGAAACCCTGTTTTACCAGACGCTGCTCGGGCGCAATGTTCATCGGGTTGGTATTCTGGATCAGAAGCGCCGTCACCGGGCCGCGATGTCGCAGAGCCACCGGATCGCCGGTCAGCACACGTCCGATCTGCGACTGGTCAAGCATGCGGATCTGCGGGTCCATATAGGCCGTGCCCATCAGCTCGGACTTGTTCAGCCGAAAGATCTCGCCGTTGTTGTGGAAGGCACCGCCGCCTTCATACTGCCAGGAGCCGAGGACCGTGGCGACGGACAATGCCGCGTGCATGGCCGCCGTGCCGTTGCGCTGGCGGGAAAACCCGTAACCGAGGCGAAAGAAAGTCTTCTTCGTCGTGCCGATCAGACGAGCAAAATCCTCGATCTCCTCGACCGAAAGACCGGTGATTTCCGACGCCCATTGCGGCGTACGGGATCTCAGATGTGCTTCGAGGCCAGCCGGATCATCCGCATATTCCGCCATATATTCCCGGTCGGCATAACCGTCGCGGAAGGCGATATGCATCAGGGCGCAGGCGAGTGCTGCATCGGTGCCGGGGCGAAGGACAATCTTCACGTCGGCCTGTTTCATCGTCGGGTTGTCGTAGATGTCGACAACGACGATCTTGGCACCGCGTTCCTTGCGGGCCTTTATCGCGTGGGTCATCACATTGACCTGAGTGGCCACCGCATTGGTGCCCCAGATGACGACACAATCGGATTTGGCCATCTCGCGCGGATCGGGACCTCGCAATGCGCCCGTGCCCATCACATAACCGGTCCAGGCCATGTTGGTGCAGATCGTACCCATGAAGCCGGAATATTTTTTGGCATGGCGCAGGCGCTCGATACTGTCGCGCTGCACCTGCCCCATCGTGCCTGCGTAGAAATACGGCCAGACGGCTTCCGAGCCATGCTTCGCCTCTGCCTTGATGAAAGCATCCGCGATCTCGTCGAGTGCCGCCTCCCAGGAAAGCTCTTGCCAGCTTCCGTCACCCTTGGCTCCCTTGCGGCGCTGCGGCACCATGAGACGGCCCGGATGATAGAGGCGCTCGGAATAGCGCGCGACCTTGGCGCAGATGACGCCTGCCGTATAGGTGTTATCCGACGCCCCCCGCACGCGACCGATTTTGCCGTCCTCGGTCAGGTCGACATCCAGCGCGCAGGCGCTCGGACAGTCGTGCGGACAGACGGTGTGGCCGACTGAATTGTGGCCGGGCTTGCTTTTGGCGGAGATGGGGGTCGCGATGTTCATGGCTTTTCTATATTGCAACAGAAGGCCCGCCAAAAGCGGCTTTTGGCAGCCATCAATTTAATTCAAGCGAGACACAAGCCCAGATGAACTACCGGCATATCTATCACGCGGGCAATTTTGCCGATGTTCTCAAGCACGCCGTGCTGGCGCGTCTCGTTCGTTACCAGCAGAACAAGGACAAGGCGTTTCGCGTGCTCGATACCCATGCCGGCATCGGGCTTTACGATCTGTCCTCGGAAGAAGCGCAGAAGACCGGGGAGTGGGTGGACGGAATCGGACGACTGATGGAGGCCGAGCTTCCTAAAGATGTCGCTGAAGTTCTCGAACCTTATTTTACAGCGATCCGGGAATTGAACCCCAATGGCGGCATCAAGCTTTATCCCGGCTCGCCAAAGCTTGCTCGCATGCTGTTTCGCCCGCAGGACCGGCTTTCGGCGATGGAACTGCATCCGGACGACTATAACCGCCTGCACAATCTTTTCGAGGGTGACTTTCAGGTTCGCGTGACCGAACTCGATGGCTGGCTGGCGCTCGGCGCGCATCTGCCGCCGAAGGAAAAGCGCGGCATCGTTCTGGTCGATCCGCCTTTCGAGGAAGCAGGCGAATACGAACGGCTGGTAAAGGGACTGGCAACCGCCTATCGCCGCTTTTCCGGCGGCACCTATTGCCTCTGGTACCCGATCAAGAAGGGCGCGCCGATCAAGTCCTTCCACGAGGAGCTACAGGCGCTGGAAATCCCTAAAATGCTCTGCGCCGAACTTTCGGTGAAAAGCGATCGCGAAACGACCGGGCTTTCCGGCACCGGCCTCATCATCGTCAATCCGCCCTTCACGCTGAAGGACGAGCTGCATGCGCTCCTGCCGGTGCTCAAGACGGTACTTGGTCAGGACCGTTTTGCCTCGCAGCGCGCCTTCTGGCTGCGTGGCGAAGAGGGCGGACGCGGCGAGGAATAATCGCCCCGAAGACCTCTAAGCCTTTTCCTGATGCTTGGCCCGCTGGATATCCAGCGGCTCGTCGCGGCGAAACTGCGAGCGCTCGAAAACGAAGATCACCACCAGCGCCATGACGAAGGGGATGATCAGATAAAAGAGCCTGAAGACAAGCAGTGCCGCGATGACATCGGCCGGATTCATGTCCGGCAGGCCCATGACGAAGACCAGTTCCAGCACGCCGAGGCCGCCCGGCGCATGGGACAGAAGGGCCGCGGAAAAGGACACGAGAAAAATCCCGAGCACGACCATGTATCCGGGATTTCCGACCTCCGGCAGGGCAAAATAGATGATCCCGGCAGCCCCGATCAGCTCGATCGGCGCGATTAGAAGCTGCGGAAGCACGACCCGCGGTGCGGGATAGACGATATTTACCGCCCCCAATTTCGACAGCCGGAGTGTCAGCGGTTTCAGCTTCATGAAGCTCGCAACGACATAGAGGCCGATCAGTACCAGCAGGAGATATCCCAGCGCAGCCGAGGCTTCGACCGGGATCAAGTCACCGAAACGCGCAATCACTTCCGGCTCGATGACAAGAATGATGCCGATCAGCATCAGCGTTCCGAGAATGAAGGTGAAGGAACACATGGCTATTAGGACGCCGATTTCCGCCGGTGTCATGCCCCTTGTCGAATAGGCGCGGTAGCGGACAACGGCGCCTGACACGACGGAGGCGCCAATATTATGCGACAATGCGTAGGTGGTGAACGAACAGACGGTGATGAAAAACCAGTCGATCTTGCGCCCGAGATGCAAGAGGGCTATCCGGTCGTATCCCGCCAAAGCCCAGTAGGCGACGAGGCTTGAAGCCGCGGCCAGGCACCAGTGTGTCTTGGGGATCGCCGCAAGGCTTACCCACAGATCATCGAGCGAAAGCCCCCTCAATTCCTTGTAGAGAAGCCACGCCGAAAGCGCTATCGTCAGGCCGCCAACGGCAGGCCACAGGTATTTCTTGAATGTCATTCAGCTGTTTCGCTCTTTGCTCCCCACCTCGATCACTGCACGCAGCCATCAGCGAATTTGCACTCTATTCGCTTGGACACTGAACATTCAACAATTACAACGCTCTCGTGTTCCAATGGTGAGGATTCGTGATCATGATGAAGAAATCGTCGGCTCTCCGCGAGGTCCTTTTTGCCGCAGCGATCATGCTCGCAACCGCGGTCTCGGCATTGTCCCCGGTCAATGCGCAGGAACGTCGCCAGGATCGGCAGCCGGACCGCGCCGGGAATTTCGATTTCTACGTGCTCTCGCTCTCATGGTCTCCGACCTTCTGCGCCACTGCCAAGGGCGGTCGCAACGACCAGCAATGCGGCATCGACAAACGGTTCCGCTTCGTCGTGCATGGCCTGTGGCCACAATATGAAAAGGGTTATCCGGACTTTTGCCGAACCTCCGAGCCTGAACGGGTACCGCGTACGGTTGGCGAAAAGATGTTCGACATCATGCCATCGATGGGACTTGTCGGCCATCAGTGGCGAAAACACGGCAGCTGCTCCGGGCTGAATCAGGAGACCTATTTCGACAAGGTCCGCCAGGCTTATGAGCGTGTAGCGATTCCTGCCGACCTGACCCGCGGCGACCGGCCGCTCAACCTTTCCGCGGACGAAATCGAACAAAAGTTCCTCAGCGCCAATCCCGGCATGAGTCACCGCGGCATCGCCGCGAGCTGCGAGGGACGCCAGTTGGAAGAAATCCGCATCTGCCTCACCAAAGATCTCGCATTCCGCGACTGTGCCGAAGTCGACCGCCGAGGCTGCACGATCAGCCAGGTCACCCTTCCGCCAGCCCGCTGACATTTCAAAGAGGAAAGCCTGATGAAAATTCTATATTCCCCAGCATCCCCCTACTCGGCCAAGTGCCGCATGGCGGCGCGCCACCTCGGTATCGAGCTGACAGAGGTGAAGACCGATACCAATACTGCACCGGCGGAACTGACGGACAACAATCCGCTGGGCAAAATCCCGGTACTGATCCGCGACGGTGAAGCGCCGATCTATGACAGCGTCGCGATCATGCATTTTCTCGACCGCAAGTCGGGCGGCAAACTTTATCCGAAAAAGGATGAGAAGCGCACCGAAGCGGAAGTGCTCGAGGCGCTGTGCGACGGCGTGATGGATTGCCTTCTCTCGATCGTCTACGAGCGCCGTTTCCGCGGCGAGGAAAATGCCTATCAGCCGTGGATCGACAAGCAGTGGGCAAAGGTGGTCAAGTCGCTCGACCATCTGGAAAAGAACCTGCCGAAGACCGGCAAGAAGCTGCATGGCGGCCATTTCGCGCTAGCCGCAATGATCGGTTATCTCGACCTGCGCTTTAACGGCCAATGGGCCGAAGGCCGCCCAGAACTCGCTTCCTGGCCGGATATCTTTGCCAAGAAGTTTTATCATTATGCGGAGATGAAGGCTGCTGCATAGGCCTGGCCCGGACATTGCTTTTCAATGCATCGGAAACGATCAAGGGGGCCGCTCAGGCCCCTTGAAATTTTGACTTCCGGCCCGGCCTGCAGCAACCGAATGTGCTTGCCATCCGAAGCAATCGGATCGACAACATGTCATCTAGAAAAAGGAGAAAAAGATGGCCAAGGGTCAGGTGCGAAGCAACAAGGAAGTCCGGAAACCCAAAAAGGAGAAGGGCGCCGAGAAGGTCGCGAAAACGCTCGGTTCTCAGGTGAAGAACTCCGAAAGCTCCATCACCAAAAAATAACACAAGCCACCGGACGGTGGCCAGCGACATTGGCGACGACGGGACTTGGCGGGATGACGTTGAAGCGTCTCCGGCAGAAGATGAATTTTCTTGCTGAAGGGATGCTATCTCTCCCTGCAGGAACGAGCCGACAAGCCGATCGTTCAACTCTCGATATACTTAGACTTTCCTCCTATATGCCCAAGCACCTGAAATGCTTGCCCTCACCCCTCCCTCCGCTACTATGAGACGAACGGCGGGAGGCCGTGATGGAGGAAATCAGATGACATTCACTGCATTGACGCGGCGTGCCGCGCTTGTTCTTGCCGGAACAGCACTTTCAGCGCTCTCGTTCGGCCATCAGGCGAATGCCCAGACCTTTCCCGACCGGACGATCACGCTGGTCGTGCCCTTCGCTGCCGGCGGCTCCACGGATGTGGTCGGCCGCGTGGTGGCGCAGAAGATGGGCGATATCCTCGGCCAGCAGGTGGTGGTCGAAAACGTTGCCGGCGCCGGTGGCAATCTCGGTGCCGACCGCGTCGCCCGCTCTGACCCGGACGGTTACACGATCCTTATGGGAACCGTTGCAACACACGCTCTCAACCCGTTGATCCTGAAACAGAAACCCTACGACCCGGAAAAGGACTTTTCGCCCGTTTCACTGCTTGTGATCGTGCCGAATGTGCTGGTCGTGAACCCGAAGCTTGAAATCAACTCAGTTGCGGAACTGATCGAGCTTCTGAAAAAGGATCCGGACAAATATTCCTACGCATCGTCCGGCAATGGCACGCCGCTACACCTCTCGGGCGAGCTGTTCAACAGCATGGCTGGTGTGAAGATGCAGCATGTGCCCTACAAGGGTGCCGGTCCTGCGCTGAACGATCTGCTCGGCAACCAGATCTCGATCATGTTCGACAACCTCCCCTCGTCCTCCAGTCATATCAAAGGCGGGACGCTGAAAGCGCTCGGCATCACGACGAAGGAACGCGCGCCCTCTTTCCCTGACGTGCCGACCGTGGCCGAGACCGTACCGGGTTATGAAACCTACACTTGGAACGCCCTGTTCGCGCCCGCCGGCACGCCTCCGGAAGTGGTCGCCAAGCTCAACGAAGCCGCCAATACGGCTTTGAAGGACCCAGCCGTCGCCGGTCGGATGAAGGACTTTTCCGCCACGATCGTCGGCTCAACACCGGAAGAACTCGGCAAGCATGTGACCGCCGAGCTCGCCAAATGGAGCCCGGTGGTCAAGGCCGCCAACATCCAGATGGACTGAAGATTTTCACATACAAAAAAGCCCGCGGCATTCACGCCGCGGGCTTCCCCAGCCTGTTTAGGCTATAGGTCTGATTAGAACTTCACGCCGATACCGACCTTGACGCTGTGATCGTCATAGCCCTTCGAGAAGGAGCCGCTATCGAGATTGTAGTCCTTGGAACCGTAGTCGGTGTAACGGTATTCGAGACGGGCCGTGATGTTGCTGGTAACGAAGGCTTCAGCACCTGCGCCGACCGTGTAACCAACGGCAGTCTTGCTTTCCGACGAGGTTGCGTCAGACAGCTTGTTGTCCTGGATGGCAACACCGGCCGTACCGTAGATCAGGAAGGGGTTCATGTCGTAACCGACGCGACCGCGCAGCGAGCCGTTCCAGCCAGCCTTGCCTTCGAGATCCGGATAAGTGCCGTCCTTTTCGCCGTTGTAGGCGACATCGCCTTCAACACCGTAGACGATCTGGCCGCTCTGCCAGTTGTAACCGGTATAAAGACCACCACCAAGCTTACCATCACGATCGCCAGCGCCGAAACGGCCCCAGTCGTAGGCACCGGTTGCACCGAGGTAGTAACCCTGCCAGTTACCGACAGCCGGAGCCGGCTCGTCAACGGCGACCGGCGCCTGCGGGACCTGGTCTACAGCGTCAGCAGCATTGGCCGCGGAAATTGCGATGAAGCTGGCAGCCGAGGCCATCAGAGTTGCGATGAGAATACGCATACATTTTTCTCCTTTTAATGCTGCCGGGAAGGCGTCACATCAACATTGTTGGCGACAGCTTTGTTCCCTGCTCGCTGAGGAGAAATTTGGAGTGCAATTGAGGAAATGAGAGAGCCGAATTGTGAATTGTTTGCGGCAGACAGAAGGCTAAATCTTGATGTTGCATCACCGCAACATGTATTTCATTAACCCTAATACAATACTAATTCGTTGATTAACTGTTTTACATTTCTTTCTTATTTCTTAACAAGCGAAAATATCCGAGTCAATACACGCGATATTTGATGACAATCATCAAGCTGCACCCAAGATGTGCCTGTTGTTCGAGTTTAGATCAAACAGATCGCATCTCGGCTCCTCCCGTTTATGCTTCGAAATACCTGTCTATGCATACCGCTCCCGACCTCACACCGGCACGACCGTCCGAATGCCGCCGCATTTCGTCAACGGCCGCGATTGAGGCGCAACAACCGTGCCTGCTTCCAAACAGCTTCACCGGACACTATCTGTGAGAGCAGAAATCGACTTCGATTCGAGATATGGCGAGCCCGGCGCCTACGCGCGACGTGGCGGAGATATGTAATGAACGACAAGAAGCTGCCGGATGGCGGTGTTCTCTATGACGAGATCGATGATGACGAGGATGACGCAGCGGCGCCTGATACGCCTGCCGACGCGATTGCCGCGACAATCGACTGGAACGAGGCGCTGAAGAACGAAAGCGGCCTTAAGGGTGCCGATCTGATTGCCGAATTCGTCAAGCACCTGCCGAATACGCCGGGCGTCTACCGCATGTTCAATGAGGCCGGCGATGTGATGTATGTCGGCAAGGCACGCAGCTTGAAGAAACGCGTCGGCAATTATGCGCAAGGGAGGCTGCATTCCAACCGCCTCACCCGCATGGTGCGCGAGACGACGCATATGGAATTCGTCACGACGCGGACGGAAACCGAGGCGCTGCTTCTCGAAGCCAACCTGATCAAGCGGCTGCGCCCGCGCTTCAACGTGCTTTTGCGCGACGACAAGTCGTTTCCCTATATTCTGATCAGCGGCGATCACCGCGCTCCTGCTCTATTGAAGCATCGCGGCGCGCGGGCACGCAAAGGCCAGTATTTTGGGCCGTTCGCCTCCGCCTCCGCCGTAGGCCGCACGATCAATTCACTGCAGCGCGCGTTCCTGCTGCGCACGTGCACCGACAGCGTGTTCGAGACGCGCACGCGACCCTGTCTTCTCTATCAAATCAAACGCTGTTCCGGCCCCTGCACGCATGAAATCAGCGATGCGGGGTATGCGGATCTGGTCAAGGAGGCATCGGACTTTCTGTCGGGCCGCAGCCAGAATGTGAAGAACACGATCGCTGCCCAGATGCAGGAAGCTTCGGAAGATCTCGATTTTGAGCGTGCTGCAGTCTATCGCGACCGACTGGCGGCACTTTCGCATGTCCAGAGCCATCAGGGCATCAACCCGGCCGGCGTCGAGGAAGCGGATATTTTCGCCATCCATCACGAGGGCGGACTGACCTGTATCCAGGTCTTCTTCTTCCGCACCGGCCAGAACTGGGGTAACCGCGCCTATTTCCCCAAGGCCGATCCGCAGATGACGGCGGCGGAAGTGCTGAACGCCTTCCTTGCGCAGTTCTACGACGACAAGCCGGTCCCGAAACAGATCATGCTTTCCGAAACGGTCGAGGAACAGGATTTGCTGGCGCTCGCCTTTTCCGAAAAGGCAGGACACAAAGTGGCGATGCTGGTCCCACAGCGGGGCGAAAAGCGCGATCTCGTCGATCACGTCCTCGCCAATGCCCGCGAAGCGCATGGCCGCAAGCAGGCCGAGACATCCTCGCAGGCGCGACTGCTCAAGGGATTGGCGGAGACATTCGCGCTGCCCTATCAGCCCCGCCGTATCGAGATTTACGACAACTCGCATATCATGGGCACCAATGCCGTGGGTGGCATGGTCGTGGCGGGGCCGGAAGGTTTCGTGAAGGGCCAGTATCGCAAGTTCAACATCAAATCGACCGACATCACCCCTGGCGACGATTTCGGCATGATGAAGGAAGTGATGACGCGGCGCTTTTCCCGCCTCATCAAGGAAGAGGGGATTCCGGACCGCAGCATTTCGGCTGGCACGAATGCCGAGGCCGTAATGGAAACGACCGGCGACGACATCAATGACGCCGCCTTCCCGGCATGGCCCGACGTGATCCTGATCGACGGCGGCCAGGGGCAGATGACGGCTGTCCGCGCCATTCTCGACGAACTCGGCATTCGCGATGTCGTCACTGCCATCGGCGTCGCCAAGGGCGTCGACCGCGATGCCGGCCGCGAGCGATTCTTTGCCGATGGCAAAAGCGACTTCTCGCTGCCGCCGCGCGATCCGGTTCTCTATTTCATCCAGCGCATGCGCGACGAGGCGCATCGGTTTGCGATCGGCTCGCATCGGGCACGACGCAAGAAGGAGATGATCAAGAACCCGCTGGACGAGATTTCCGGCATCGGACCAGGCCGAAAACGCAAGCTCCTGCAGCATTTCGGCACGGCCAAGGCCGTATCACGCGCGGGCCTCAACGATCTCATGGCCGTCGAAGGGATTTCAGAGGCTGTGGCCAAGCAGGTCTATAACCATTTTCACGAAACGAGGGCCAATTGATCCCGCTTCCGAGCCTCGATCTGGCCTTTCGCAACTCTCGGCGGATCGCCTGTCACAATCGTCTGTAAAAAAGCCGCGAAACCGGTTGACGCTTGGCCTTCGACGCATCAACTAGGGAACAACACGCAAGCATAGGTACGATATGGCTTCCCGCGCATACAATATCCCCAATCTTCTCACCTATGCGCGCATCGTTGCCGTGCCGGTGATCGTTCTCTGTTTTTTCGTCGAGGGGAAGCTGGAAAGCTCTGACACTGCCCGCTGGACGGCGCTGTGGCTGTTTGTCATCGCCTCGCTGACCGACTATCTCGACGGCTATCTCGCCCGCATCTGGAACCAGACGTCGAATATCGGCCGCATGCTCGATCCGATCGCCGACAAGCTGTTGGTCGCCTCGGTGCTGCTGCTGATGGCAGCGGATGGAACGATTGCCGGCTGGTCGCTCTGGGCGGCGATCACAATCCTTTGCCGTGAAATCCTCGTCTCGGGCCTGCGTGAATATCTCGCCGCGCTGAAAGTCTCCGTGCCGGTCACACGGGTCGCCAAATGGAAGACGACGATCCAGATGGTATCGATCGCCTTCCTGCTCGCCGGTCCCGCCGGCGACAAGGTCGTGCCTTATATAACCGAAATGGGTATCGCGCTTCTCTGGGTTGCTGCGATCCTGACCTTCTACACCGGCTACGACTACTTCAAGGCCGGCGTGAAGCATCTGGTGGATGCGGATTGAGGACTTTGGAATGAAGGTCAATCTCATCTATTTCGCCTGGGTTCGCGAACGTATCGGCAAGACCGAGGAGGAAATCGAGCTTCCTGAAAGCGTCGTGACCGTTGGCGATTTGCTGAATCACCTGAAGGGCTTGGATGAGGTATACGAGGCTGCACTTGAATTTCCCGATGTGATCCGCGTGGCGATCAATCAGGAACATGTCGAGCATGACGAGGCGATCGCCGGTGCCCGCGAGATCGGCATATTTCCACCGATGACCGGCGGGTGAAACGGTGAGTACCCCCTCTCCCACCATCCGCGTGCAGGCGCATGATTTCGATCTTCAGGCGGAAGTCGATGCCCTGAGCGGTGGCCGCACGGATATCGGCGCGATCGTCTCATTCGTCGGGCTCTGCCGCAGCGAACAAGGCAAGCTTTCGGCGCTGGAACTCGAGCACTATCCCGGTATGGCGGAAATGGAGATGAAGCGGATCGCCGATCTTGCGATCGAGCGGTTTTCGCTGATGGGGGCTACTGCCATTCATCGTCACGGCCGGATCGAGCCGGGCCAGAATATCGTGCTGGTCATCGCTGCCGCGCCGCACCGGCAGGCCGCCTTTGACGGCGCCAATTTCATCATGGATTACCTCAAGACCTCGGCCCCCTTCTGGAAGAAGGAACATGCGACCGACGGCACCGCCGGAGCGTGGATCGAGGCCAAGGGCATCGATGACCAAGCGAAGAACAAGTGGGACTGAATTCCACCTCCGTCAGATCGTTATCCGCTCCCGGCGGCTGAGAACAAGAAGCAGAACCAGCCCCGAAATTACCGCCAGATCGCGCCAGAAAATCGGGCCGTAGCCGCCCCATAGCGTTTCGGCTATCCCGACCAAAGCCGCCCCGGCCGCAGATTTGATCGGGCTTGAATGTCTACCCGCAGCGGCTATCAGCACGACTTTCAGACCGAAAAGCAGGCCGGCACCGAAATCCATCGTGCCGTAATAGGATGTCGCGAGTATGCCGCAAACTGAGGCATAGAGGGCCGCCAGCGCGTAAGCTGAGACGAAGATCCACGCGGAATTGACGCCGGACAGCTCTGCCGCAAGGGCATCGTCGGACACCGCCCGCCAGCAACGGCCGAAACGGCTATGCGCAAGCGCGATATGGCCGGCGAAAACCATTACCAGCATCAGCGCCGTGTTGATCACTTGCAGCATTGTCAGCCCAACGGAAAAGTCAGAACCCTGCCAGAAGACGATCCGGCCATTCAGGAAAGGCGGCAGCCAGAGTTCGCGCGTATCGGAAGCAAGCCGCGCGCCTTCCATCAGCACCGTCACCAGACCGAGCGAGGCGACGATCATGGCATTCGGCGATACGGCTGAAAGCGGCCGCATGACGAACTGCCCGATCGCAGCACCTGCCCCTACCCCGCCGATCAATCCGGCCGCCGCACCAAGCGCCAGCGAAGCGGGCAGAATAAGCCACAGCCGATCCCAGCCTATATGGGCTAAGAGAAGATAGATGTGGCCGGAAAAGGCGAAGATCGCACCATAGGTGATGTCGGCGCGGCGGGTGACGGCAAAGGCGATCGCATAACCGAAAGCCAGCGCCGCATAGAGCGATGCGGTCGGCAAAGCATTGGCGATCTGCTGCAGGAAATAGGCCATCCGGCGCTCCGATACGTGAGATCGAATATAACTGGTAAAAGCCATTTTGAAAGTTATAATCGCCCATGACCTTTTCATGGACACCACATCGTTTTGCCGGGGGTGCGCTGGCGCTGGACGTCGCCAACAGCGTTATCCTGCGTTTCGACCCTGCCCGCAGCTCGGACCGATTTGCCGAACCGGCGCAACTGAATGCATTTGCGAAAGCGGCAGGCGAATTCTCCGCGGAGCGCGCGCTGTTCGGCACGCCTGCTGTCCTACCCAAGCCGAACGAGGCATCGTTCATTGCCATGCGTGAGGCGATCGACGGTTATTTTCGGGCCTGCGTAAGCGAGGCAGAAACACCGCTGCTTCTCGCCTCCCTGCTGGAGGCGGTAGCCGCGATACTGCGGCTGGGAGCCAGGGGATCACTCGAGACCGAGACGGCCTATTCGGCTCTGAGGCTGTTGTCCGACACCGAAAAAAAGAGGATCAGGATCTGCGGCAATTGCGGCTGGCTGTTCATCGACCGCAGCAAGAACCGCAGCCGCATCTGGTGCGACATGACTGTGTGCGGCAACCGGGTCAAGGCTGCGCGTCACTACAATGCCAGGAAGGATCGGCTGCCATGAAGGGCACGGCGCTCGCGGCCGCTCTCGCAATCCTTGCTCTCGCCTCCTGCCAGCGAGAAACCGAAGGCAAGCTGGTCGAGCTTTCCGGGCGCCTATTCGTGTTCAACTATCGCGTGGCCACAGCCAACTATCTCGTTACGCTGAAAAAGCTTCGCCCCTTGCCGGAGGGCAGCATCGTTGCGGCAGAGTTCGAAAATCCGAAGGGCGGCTATGCCCTTAAGGCTCGGGAAAGAATCTTTCCGATCGAGGAGAAGATCGTCATCCAGAGCCCGCATCTACAATGCGTGCGCAAGGATCACCCCTATGCGGTGACCATCCGCATCCTGTCGGCGTCGGGAGATACGCTGCAGGAGATCGAAACGAGCATTACCTCGGATGTCGACCAGAGCGTGCTGCCCGCCAAGCCGCTCGTCGTCGGGCCGGGCTATACGCCCAATCCCGATGTCTTTCACGGGGATGGAAGCGAAGACATGTCGAGTGACGGCAGCTGCCCTAGATAACAAAAAAGCCGGAGCGTCAGCCCCGGCTTTTTTTCAATCATCAATCGTGTGGCGATTAGCCGACGATTTCGGTTTCTGCGAACCAGTAGGCGATTTCCTGAGCGGCGGTTTCCGGAGCATCCGAACCGTGAACCGAGTTTTCGCCGATCGACAGGGCGAACTGCTTGCGGATCGTGCCTTCAGCTGCCTGGGCCGGGTTGGTCGCGCCCATGATTTCGCGGTTCTTCAGGATGGCGCCTTCGCCTTCCAGAACCTGAACGATGGTCGGGCCGGAGGTCATGCCTTCAACCAGTTCGCCGAAGAACGGACGTTCCTTGTGAACTGCGTAAAAACCTTCGGCTTCACGCTTCGACATCCAGACGCGCTTGGACGCGATGATGCGCAGGCCGTTGTCTTCGAATACCTTGGTGATAGCGCCGGTCAGGTTGCGCTTGGTGGCGTCCGGCTTGATCATCGAGAAGGTGCGTTCAATCGCCATCTTGTCTATCCTTTGTTTCCAGGGGCACTTTGCCAGGGGAAAGTTGGCGGTGTTTACCCGCCCCAAGCGCCGGAAACAAGGGGGTCCCGGCCATTGTCTTGGCTATTGTCACATCCCGAACCCGAATTTCACGCCGCCGTCACACTGCGCCCGACGCCCTCGTAAAGGTCGAGGCAGCGCTCGAACCACGCTGCAACCGGGTCATCGGCAGCCAGCACATTCCCGCCGGCGGTGATCCGCATCCACTGCAGGGCGCCGAACAGGATATAGTCTGCAAATAGCGGACCATCGCCACCGATGAAGTCCTGGTAACCAAGCATCTGGCGCATCGGCTCCAGTTTTGTTGCAAACCCGGCAACCGCAGCCTCACGCCCGGCGCGCAGATCTTCCAGCGACCGGCCAAGCATCTTCTCGCGTGTCGTCCGGAAATAGGTCCGGTCGGTCTCGTCCAGCATGTCGTGGATATCGGCAACCGCGATGCCGGTGATCGCGGGATGGATGATGCTCTGCGAAAAACGCTCGACGAACCGCGACAGCGCCTTGCCACCTTCACCACCGAACAAGGTCGGCCGGTTCGGATAATGCTCCTCCAGATAAAGCGCGATATCGAAACTGTCGCGGATCAGTTCGTTGCCGTCCCGCAGGATCGGAACCGTCTTGGAAAATCCGTTTTCCAGTTCCGGGATCTGGGTGAAGGGCGTCGGCTTCTCGATGAAGTCCAGCCTCTTGTGCTTCAGCGCCAGAACCACTTTCCAGCAATGCGGGGAGAAAGGGCGGCTCTCGTCGGCACCGCAGAGGGAATAGAGGATACGGGTGGTCATCAAGGGGCTCCAATTCATCCGTTAGAATTTTGATGATGAGCAGGAATTTGGCTGCAATCCAATCAGAAGATTTCATGCGTTGCATAAGACCCGCGTGATGCGCTTTGCTGTAGATGGAAATTCTCGAAACGGGCCACGCGGGAGAACCATATGCAGCGCCATTTCCAGATGCTTGCCGATTACAACCACTGGGCCAACAACCGTGTCTATGATGGCTGCGCAGCACTGAGCAAGGAGGATTACCGTGCCGACCGCGGCGCATTTTTCGGCTCTGCGCATCGCACGCTCAACCATCTTCTTGTCGCCGACCGGATCTGGCTGAGGCGCATCACAGGTAGCGGCACGGCGCCGATGGAGCTGAATGTCATCCTGTTCGAGGATTTTGCCGAGCTTCGCGCAGCGCGGAAAGCAGAAGACGATCGCTTTGTCGCACTGACAAAATCGCTTTCACCGCAAGATTTCGAGCGCGCTGTGACCTATACGCCGGTCAGCAATCCTGTTCCGGTCACCGATCCGCTCGCCGGCATGCTGGCACATGTGTTCAACCACCAGACCCACCATCGCGGGCAGATCCACACGATCCTGACCTCGCTCGGCCAGCCCTCCATCGTGCTCGACATGATTGCGTTTCTGAGGACGGATGGAAAACACTGGATGTCGTGAACTGGGCCTTAACCCTCTTTCGCACGAATCCGAGCCTCAATTGCAATCCATGGCCGTATTTCAGCGGATGTTAACGCGCTGTCGCAATCAATCGTCTTCACGCACGAACGATCAGGAGACGACGGATGCCGACCCAGGCCCGAAAAGCAGCTCAAGACAGGACATTGCAGGCGGTAAGCCAACATATGGCCCGCATCGAGGTGAACGGCCTGCCGCGCAATTATGAGCTCTTTTACGAGGCTCATTGCGGCACCGATGTCGGGCTGTCGCGCGAAGTCATGGCCCTGCCGGTATCACCTAACCAGACGGCGCTGGACGAGATCGGCATCCGCTACCAACTACCAGGCTTTGTTGCCAGCGGCCTGCCGAAATCCCGCAATCCGGATATCCTGCTGATCGCCAGCCTTCGCGAGAAGATGGCGAGCGGCGCCGAGCAGAAGCGTGGCTTCAGCCGAGCACTGGAAGCCGTTGCAAAAAGTCTGCGCGAGGATAACGGCGCCGGCCCCGGCGATATCCTTGCCGAAATCGAATATCTCAGCGTCTCGCTTTCCGATGCCGTGGTCGCAGAAACGGAACTCGAAGCCGCCCTGCGTTCCGGCGCCAATCTTCTGACAGTTGCCGAACAGGACGCTTCCAGCGCCCGCGCCGTGATGCTGCGCGACCGGATGACCGGCCTGCCGAACCATGCCGCCTTCACAGAAAAGCTCGAAGCGCTTTATGCGGACGACAACGAGAGCCGCGATACGGCACTCTTCCTCGTTGCCGTCAGCGACATTTCCGACATTGCCGACACCTATGGCGAGGCGGCAGCCACCCGAATCGTCAAGAAAACCGCCGCTATCTTCCGCAAGACGATCAAGAAAGACGATTTTCTCGCGCGCATCGGCAAGGCAGAATTCGCCTTCCTGTTCCGCCATGTCGGCCGCGATGCGATCAAGCCGATAGCAAACCGCCTGACCGCTTCGATCAACGACAATCTCGTCTTCGCGACCTCCGAGGGCACGCCTGCGATCCGGCTTTCCATGGGAGCCTCCATGGCAACTGAGGCGTTTTCACCGCAGCAACTGCGTCAGCAGGCCGTGCTTGCGGCCGAAGCCTCACGGGCCTATCCGCGCACTAATGTGATCATTCACGGGGACACCGGCCGATCGGGCGTCTAATCTGCGCTCTGATCCGGGCGATCCCTTGCGTTGACAGCGTGTTTCGGCCAAAACCGCCGCCATGATCACGATTACTGACCTTTCCGCCCGCATCGCAGGCCGCCTGCTTCTCGACAACGCCAGCGTCTCGCTCCCGGCGGGCGCGAAGGTCGGCCTGATCGGCCGCAACGGTGCGGGAAAGTCGACGCTTTTCCGCGTCATCACCGGCGATCTCATTGCCGAGAGCGGATCTGTGACGATCCCGAAGAATGCCCGGATCGGACAGGTTGCACAGGAAGCGCCTGGCACGGAAGAGTCGCTCATCTCCATCGTCATGGCCGCCGACAAGGAGCGCACGGCGCTGATGTCGGAAGCCGAAACGGCGACCGACCCTCACCGCATCGCGGAAATCCAGATGCGGCTTGTCGATATCGACGCTCACTCGGCGGAAGCGCGTGCAGCGAGCATTCTTGCCGGCCTCGGTTTTAATGCAGAAGCCCAGCTTCGTCCCGCCTCGTCATTTTCCGGCGGCTGGCGAATGCGTGTGGCGCTGGCAGCCGTGCTTTTTGCCGAGCCTGATCTGCTTCTGCTCGACGAACCAACGAACTATCTCGATCTCGAAGGCACGATGTGGCTGGAAGACTATGTGCGCCGTTACCCGCACACGGTCATCGTCATTTCACACGACCGCGATATGCTGAACAACGCGGTCAATTCGATCGTGCATCTCAACCAGCAGAAGCTGACCTTCTATCGCGGCAACTACGACCAGTTCGAGCGCCAGAAGGCCGAAGCCGACGAATTGCAGATGAAGGCGAAGGCCAAAAACGACGCCGCGCGTAAGCATCTGCAAAGTTTCATCGATCGCTTCAAGGCCAAGGCGACCAAGGCCAAGCAGGCCCAGAGCCGGGTGAAGGCGCTGGAGCGCATGGGTACGGTGGCGGCCGTGATCGAGGACCATGTCCAGCCGATCAGTTTTCCGAAGCCGGAAAAGATCCCCGCCTCGCCAATCGTTGCAATCAACAAGGGATCGGTCGGTTATGAACCCGGCAAGCCGATCCTGAAGAACATCAGCCTGCGCATCGACAATGACGACCGCATCGCGCTGCTCGGCTCCAACGGCAATGGCAAATCGACCTTCGCCAAGCTGATTTCTGGCCGCCTGCAGACAGATGGCGGCCAGATGAAACTGCCGCCGTCACTCTCTATCGGTTTCTTCGCTCAGCACCAGCTGGATGACCTGATTCCCAACGAAACGCCGGTCGATCACGTGCGCCGGCTGATGCCGCAGGCGGCAGAAGCGCAGGTACGTGCCCGCGTCGCGCAGATGGGGCTTGCAACCGAAAAGATGAATACCGCCGCCAAGGATCTGTCGGGTGGCGAAAAGGCACGCCTGCTGATGGGGCTTGCCGCTTTCCATGCGCCGAACCTTCTGATCCTCGATGAACCGACCAACCATCTCGACATCGACAGCCGCCGGGCGCTGATCGAGGCGCTGAACGATTATGACGGCGCCGTCATCCTGATTTCCCATGATCGCCACCTGATCGAGGCGACCGTCGACCGGCTGTGGCTGGTCAATGACGGCACGGTCAAGCCGTTCGAGGGCGACCTCGAAGAGTATCGTGAGCTGATCATCGCTTCAGGCCGCAAGAAGGACGACAAATCGCAGGCTGCAGCAGACGAACAGGTCAACAAGGCCGACCAGCGCAAGGCAAATGCCGAAAAGCGAGCCTCGCTTGCGCCGCTGAAGAAAAAGATCAACGAAATCGAATCCTTGACCGCCAAGCTTGAGAAGCTGATTCAGGCGCTTGATAAAGAACTTGCAGACCCTGCCCTTTATGAAAAGGCGCCTGCTAAGGCAGCTCAAAAGGCCAAGGAGCGAGGCGAGGCTGCCGCAAAGCTTTCGACCGCCGAAGAGGAATGGCTGATGCTGTCCTCGGAATATGAAGAGGCGATGGCGGGGTGACTTTCATTGCAACGTCTTTCTCGGACCTGTCCCGAGAATCTACTCACGTTGCAGCCAGCCGAAATGACAGCAGATCCTTGGGACAAGCCCAAGGATGACGGACAGCACAAATGCCGTCAGGCCGGTTGCCACCGCCCTTCGTGATGCATAGGTAGAGGCTTCCCGAGCACACGAGGAGGCCATGATGAACCTGTTTCTCGAAACAGACGACGACCAGAACACGATCGCTTTCGTTACCGAGCAGAACAGCAAGTCGGACCGCCAGTTCAGGACACCGGAATTCGAAAACGATCGCGATGCGCTGAAAGCGATGATCGAGCGCGAGGACCGGCTGATCGTGCCGGTGCGGCGCGGCAAATGGCTGTTCGATTTCCATCGCTCGAAGGACAATCCGCTTGGGCTCTGGCGCCGGCTGCCGGCGGATCTTGAGCCGCGGCACGACGCGGCCTGGGAAACTGTTTTCGATTTCGACACCTTCTGTCTGAAAGAAGGCAAGCGCTGGATCTATTCCGGCGCGATCACCTCCCCTTATGAACCCACGCGAGTCCTGCTGATCCTGTCGGATGGAGGTTCGGATCAGTTGCGGCTTCTGGAATTCGACACCGAAACCAGGACGATCGTCGAGAGTGGCTTCGACACACCGACGGCGCGGGCCCATGCAACTTGGCTGAGCCCGGACGAGATCGCCTATTTCGGGTCGGTCGACGAGTTTTCCGCCACCCGCTCCGGCTGGCCGCGGGTCGGCCGTATTCTCAAGCGCGGGGTCAACCCCAAGGATGCACCGATCCTGTTCGAAGCCGGCAAGGACGATGTCTATGGCGCGGCCAGCGTCATCGATCCGCTTTTCTGGGGCGGCAAGCCGGACGAGCGGAAGATCGAGTTCTTCACCGTTGGTCACGAAATCGGCAAGGCGAGCGTGCATATCCGCAACGCGAGTGGAGAGATAGAGCGCCTCGATCTGCCCGTCGAAAGCGACAGCGACCTCAATCACACCCATGCGATCTGGCGGGCGAAGACCGGCGAACGCTATCCGACCGGCACGCTCATCCTGCAGGATTTTCATCCTTTCGGGTCAGAGCCGCTGACAAACCCACGCGTTCTGTTCTCGCCGAAGGACGGCCAGTCCGTTTCCCAGTTCACGCTGCTGAAGACCTGGGCCGTGTTCATCGTCGTCGATCGCATGGTGCCTAAATTCTATCTGGTCGACCTGACCAAGCCCGATCCCAAACCCGAAGAACTGCCTCTGCCGGAAGAGCTGCAGACGGTCGGCTTCCGGATGTTCGATGCCGACCTGACGCTCGGCGAGGAAATCCTCACCGTCATCGGCCAGGGCTTTCTTCTACCCTCCAGCAGCTTCCGTCTCGACCTGACGGATCACAATGCCAAACGCAAACTCGTCCCGACCGGAACCTCGCCCGCCTATTTCGATGCGGAGGGAATGACCTCGGAACTTATCGAGGCAATCTCTGAAGACGGCACCAGAGTGCCCTATCACATCACCCTGCCCAAAAACTGGACCAAGGGCGAACTGCCGGTGCTGATGTATGGCTATGGCGGTTTCGGCGTATCGCTTTCGCCCGTCTATTCCGGCGCCTACGGCATGCTGCTAGAACAGGGCGGCGCCTTCGTGCAGGCCTATATCCGCGGCGGAGGTGAGCTTGGCCCTGACTGGCATACGGTCGCCAAGGGCAAGGGTCGCCACAAGGCGTTCGAGGATTTTGTCGCCGTCGCCCGCGATCTGGTCAAGCGCGGTTACACCAAGCCATCCCGCATCGCCTGCAACGGCGGCAGCAATGGTGGGCTTCTGACTGCTGTCATGGCAACGCGCTACCCGAATGATTTTGGCGCGGTGTGGACCTCGGTGCCGGTGATCGACATGTCGCGTTTCCACATATTCCCGGCCGGACGCGCCTGGATGGACGAATACGGCAATCCGGACGTGGCCGACGATCTCAATGCGATGCTCACCTATTCGCCGCTGCATCAGGTGAAGCCGAAGAGCGAGATCACCTATCCACCGATCTATATCGAAAGCTCGACCAATGACGACCGGGTGCATCCTTCTCATGCGCGGCGTTTCGCCAAGCGGCTGATCGATGCGGGTCACGAGCCTTTCTTCCGGGAATACGGATCGGGCGGTCACGGCGGCGCCGGCGACACGACCGAAATGGCCGAACGCCGCGCGATGGGCTACAGCTTCCTGCGCCAGACGATCATGCGGGACTGACCTGATAAGAGAACCGGAGGCGCACGCTTCCGGTTCCCACTTTTGAAGCATTCGGATACTAACCGCTGAAGAGCTAAGCGCGCACCGGCAAACATTCAGCAATAACCACCCATTAACCATGTTCGACGAAAGATCACGCGAACCGATTCACGCGTCATTTTTCATCGAGAACCTTTTATGCCGGTCCGTGCTGCCTGTGCCGCTGCTGTTGTCATCAGCCTTCTTTCCTCCTGCGCAGGCAAGCCGCCTTCTGAAGGCGGGTCTCTCAGCTCGGCCTTTGCCGCCGGTGAAGCCGCCGGGTCGCTGAAACCCAAGGACGATGCAAAGTCGCCGGTTGCGCTTACGCCCGCTGCCTGGGGCCGAATCAACAAGATGGGCGGACTTGCCGGACGTGAACTGACGGTCAGCTCGATCTCAGAGATCAAGCTGCGCGACAAGGAAGTCGTACTTACCTTCGACGACGGACCAATGCCGAAAAAGACCGAGCGCATCCTTGCCACGCTTGATCAGTTCGGCGTGAAGGCTTCGTTCATGATGGTCGGCCAGATGGCCAAGGCGCATCCGGACCTTGCCCGGGAAGTCGTGGCCGAGGGCCATACGATCGGCAGCCATACCTATCGCCACCCGGATCTCGCCCATTTGTCATTCGACGAAGCCGTTGCCGAGGTCGAGAGGGGCCGTAAGGCCGTGGAGGCAGCAACCGGTGTCGAGGCCGATTTCTTCCGTTTCCCCTACCTCGCAGATTCGAAGAAGCTGAGGCAATGGATGGGAAACCACAAGATGGTTGTCATGGATGTCCAGGTCGATTCGAAGGACTACTTCAAGGACACGCCGGCCGCAGTCGCGACACGGACGATGGAGGCGTTGCGCTCACATCGCAAGGGCATCATCCTGATGCATGACATTCATCCGCGCACCGCCGCGATGCTGCCGGCGCTACTGATCCAGCTCAGGGCCGAGGGTTACAAGGTGGTTCAGCTGAAATACGGCAAGCCCTCTTCGGACATGCTCGTCGCCTCGATCACCAAGCCGCTGTTTGCCACCAACTGAGTGAGCGATTAGCGAGAAGGCCGGTCAGGCCTTCTTCACCCAACGGCCTTCGGGCGATTGCTGCCAGTAGGTCAGCGCATGCCCCTCCCCCTTCAGCCGCTTCCATTCGGCGCGCGCGCCTTCGAGCTGGCTCTGGTCGTAACCATCGAACATAAAGACGACGCGCTCGTAAGGGTCGAGCGGCGGTGGGGCGGCACCGTCCACCATGAAGCGGACGGTCGCCTGGTTGGCGTTTTCACTCGCTGTAGTCAGAAGCACCGGCTGGGCTTCAGCCATAGGCGCGGCATCCGTTCCATGCGGCAGAAAACTCTCATCGCGAAAGGTCCACAGATGCGCGTCGAGCATGTCCCGGCGCGCCTCGTCATTCGTCTGCACAACCACCTTCCAGCCGCGTTCGACACTTTTTTCGAGGAGCGCCGGCAGCGCATCCTCGAGCTTCGATTCGGTCAGGTGGTAGAAGAGAACTTCGGTCATCAGCCCTCGTAGTTCGCCCGGACGAGTTCGTCCAGCAGGCGCACGCCATAACCCGACGCCCAGGACGTATTGATCTCGGTCTGCGGCGAATTCATCGCTGTGGCGGCGATGTCGAGATGCGCCCAGGGCGTGTCGCCGACGAAACGCTTGAGGAACTGCGCTGCCGTGATCGAACCCGCGGGACGACCGCCGCTGTTCTTCATGTCGGCAAAACGGCTATCGATGATCTTGTCGTATTCCTTGGCAAGCGGCATGCGCCACAGCTTTTCGGAGGTCGTCTCTCCTGCTGCCGTCAACTGGCCTGCAAGCGTGTCATCGTTGGAGAACAGGCCGGCATGGACATTGCCGAGAGCCACGACGATCGCACCGGTCAGGGTTGCTAGATTGACCATGAAACGCGGCTTGAAACGTTCCTTGGTGTAGAAAAGCGCGTCAGCCAGAACGAGACGGCCTTCGGCATCGGTATTGATGATCTCGATCGTCTGGCCGGACATGGAGGTGACGATGTCACCCGGACGCTGAGCGTTGCCGTCCGGCATGTTTTCCACAAGGCCGAGAATGCCGACGGCGTTGACCTTTGCCTTGCGGGCGGCAAGCGTATGCATCAGACCGATGACGGCAGCCGCGCCGCCCATATCGCCCTTCATGTCTTCCATGCCGGCGCCCGGCTTGATGGAGATGCCGCCCGTATCGAAGACAACGCCCTTGCCGACGAAGGCAACCGGTTTGTCCTTCGCCTTGCCGCCGTTCCAGTGCATGACGGCCAGACGCGGCGGGCGGACCGAACCCTGTGCCACGCCGAGGAGCGCGCCCATGCCGAGCTTCTTCATCTCGACTTCGGTCAAAACCTCGACCTCCACACCCAGCGCCTTCAGTTCCTTGGCCTTGTCGGCGAATTCAACAGGGCCAAGCACGTTCGGCGGCAGGTTGACAAGATCACGGGCAAGCACAACGCCGCTGGCGATTGCTTCAGTTGCGGCAAATGCCTTCTTTGCAGCGGCATGCCCAGCCATGACGATCTTCACGTCGACCGTTGCCGGCTTATCGTCGTCCTTCTTAGCCGTCTTGTAGCTATCGAACGCGTAGGAACGCAGCAGCATGCCGAGAGCGAAATCGGCAGCCTGGGCTGCAGTCACGTCGAGGCCCGGTACATCGAGAAATACGACGGCCTTTTTGGCGGTCTTGAGATTTGCGGCAGCGACACCACCGGCCCGCAGCCAGTCATAAGCAGTCAGGGTATCCGGCTTTCCAAGCCCGATAACCGTCAGGCGATCCGCGTCTGAGCCATGCGGTGCGATCACATCGAGTACAGTCATCGCCTTTGCGGAAAATTTGGCGATCCCGGCTGCCCGCGCTCCGACACCCTGCGGATCGACCTCGGACAAACCAGAAGCGGGCAGATCGCCGGAAAGCTTGAGCTGAATGGCCAGAGAAGCAGCCACGGAAGAAGATTTGGCAAAGGAGATATTCAGTTGAACGGACATCGGCACTCCACGTCTTTTTATAGGCACATGGCCCGATCTTCACCCTTTCGGCCACGAAGGCAACCCCGGCAAGGCAAGGCTTGGCTGTCTGCGGGCGAATGTCACCCGTTTTGAAATGTCACAACAAAAAATAAAAGTCGGCTAGCCAACATTTTTGTGACGTGGCATCTGTCGCAAAGACCTCATCGATCACATAGATAGGCTCAGCGTCATCATGGGATGGCGGAGCAGCAAAATGTCGGACGGGAATGAAGCTTCTCGAAACTTACATATTGCGCCGGATATTCCAGATGTTCCTGGTGGCACTCATTCCAGTGCTGACCATCATCTGGACCATCCAGGTGCTGGGGCGTATCAATCTGGTCACGGACACGGGCCAGTCGATGGGCTCGTTCATGCTGCTTGCCAGCTATATCCTGCCGACGATCCTGCCGGTCGTGATGCCGTTTGCCTTCGTCATCGGCATCACCCAGACGCTGACAGCGATGAACAACGACTCGGAGCTGCCGGTTATCGACGCGGCAGGCGCGAGCCGCAGCATCATTTATCGGCCGATCATCGGGCTGGCCGTCGTGCTCGGCATCGTTTCCTTTTCGGTGACAAACTTCCTTGAACCCGTCTCGCGGCTGGGCGCGCGCCAGATGGTCGCCGCCGCCTACGCCGACCTTCTGTCATCGGTCATCGAGGAAAAGACCTTCCGCAGCATCGAGGACGGATTATACGTGCAGATTTCGGAAAGGCATTCCGGACGCCTGCTCAAAGGCCTGTTCGTCGTCGATTACCGCGATCCGAATTCCGATCTCATCTATTATGCGAAGGAAGGCTCGGTCGATCCAGGCGGTACGTCCCTGACCATGCGCGACGGAGAGGTTCACCGTAAAACCCTGGATGGTCGCATTTCGATCATTCGCTTCGATTCCTACGCCTTCGACCTCTCGGCCATGACGAAGTCAGAGGGCGGGCTTCCGCTTTATGCAGCCGACCGGCCACTTAGTTACCTGCTCAATCCCGACCCCGAAGATGCGGCCTTCAAGAGATCTCCGGAAAGCTTCCGCTCTGAACTGCACCGCAGGCTTTCGGACTGGGCTTATGTCGTGACCTTCGGCCTGATTTCACTGGTCGTTGCAGGCAGCAGTCGTTCCCACCGCCAGGCGCGAGTCCATCCGATGATCTACGCACTGGTTGTTGCGTTCGGCCTACGCTGGCTCGGCTTCTCGTTCACCAACCTGACGGAACGCAGTGCCTCCTACATCCCTGCCGTATATGCGGTTCCGCTTGTTGCATCGGCCATCGCCATCTACATGCTTGCAACCAACAGGCAGTTCCATATGCCAAGCATATTCAACACAAGCGTTACGCGCCTGACGCGCGTGCTTCAACAGCGCTTCACGCGTTCGACAGGCACCGGCGGAGGCGCCGCATGATCTTTTCCACGCTTGGACGGTACTTTTTCCGCCGTTATGTGATTACCGCGTTCTGGTTCATGCTCGGCGTCAGCGCCATTATCTTCCTCGCTGATTTCAGTGAAACGACACGCAGGCTTTCCGGCCTGACAGACTACAGCATTTTCGGCGCGCTCGGCATGACTGCTCTGCGTCTGCCCTCGATCCTGCAACAGACCATCCCGACGCTGAGCCTTTTCATCGGCATGACCGTGCTCATTTCACTGAACCGTCGTTATGAGTTGGTCGTTACTCGCGCGGCAGGGATCTCCGTCTGGCAATTCATCTTCCCGTTCATTGTCGGCTCTTTCCTGATCGGTATCCTGACGATCACGGTCATCAACCCGCTCGGCGCGTGGGGTCAGCGCGAATCGGCATCGATGGAGACGTCCTGGCGCCAATCGAGCAATCGGGCCAAAGCCAGCAAGTTCGTTCCCTGGATTCGCCAGATCAGCGGCGACGAGGATGTGATAATCGGCGGCAAGAGCTACCGAGACAGTGGCACCGAGCTGATCGACGTAGTGGTTTTCCACTTCGACAAGAGCGGCTCGGTCACCATGCGACAGGATGCGCGCACAGCAAAACTCGAAAATGGTTACTGGCTTCTTAACGACGTTTTGGAGAATCGGCCCGGTGAAATTCCTGTTCGCAAGCCAACGGAACGGGTGCGTACCAATCTGAAACAGGAATACATTCAGGAGAGCTTGTCGCAGCCGGAAACCGTTGCGTTCTTTGAGCTTTCGCGAAAGATCGAGGTCAGCCGCTCGTTCGGCATCTCTACCAAGGCGCTGGAAACGCAGTTTCACTCGCTTCTATCGTTACCTATCCTGCTTGTAGCCATGACTCTCATTGCTGCAACAGTCTCGTTAAAATTCAGTCGCTTCGCCCAGTCCCGCTCTATGATTCTGGGTGGAATAGTTTCCGGCTTCGTGCTTTATGTCGTCAGCGTGCTTGTAAAAGCGTTCGGAAGCAGCGGAGCGATTCCTCCGTCAGTGGCGGTCTGGATACCAGTCATCGTCGCAACGGCATTGGGGGCTACGATCTTGCTTCATCAGGAGGACGGCTAGTGGCGGTCAGTAACCGCAGAAATATAAGACGGCTTGCCGCCGCTCTGCTGACAGGTGTGTCTGCGTTCGTATGTGGCTTCACGACGAATGTCGTGCATGCGCAAGGTCTCGTGCCTGTCCAATCGGACGACGCGAAGATGCTTCTGCGTGCCAACGAGCTCACCTATAATCAGGATGCTCAGCGCGTCACCGCCCGCGGCGGTGTGCAGATTTATTACAATCGTTACCGCATGGTCGCGCAGCGGGTCGAATATGACCAGAAGAGCGGACGCGTCATGGCGTCCGGCAATATCGAACTCATCGAGCCGGGCGGAACGCGCGTCTATGCCGAAGAGTTGGATGTTACCGACGATTTCGGTCAGGGTTTCCTGAATTCCCTGCGTGTAGAGACGACCGATAATACGCGCCTTGCAGCGGAAAGCGCCGAGCGGCAAAGCGGCGACGTGATGGTACTCAACAATACCGTCTATACCGCATGCCTTCCCTGCGCCCAGACGCCAGGCAAAGCCCCGTTGTGGCAGGTCAAAGCGCAGCGTGTGATTCGCAACGGCCAGACCCACACGATCCGGCTGGAAAACGCCCAGTTCGAGTTGTTCGGCATGTCGCTCGGTCGGCTGCCGTTCCCGATCACCGTTCCCGACGAAACCGTCGAGCGCAAGTCAGGCCTGCTGTTCCCGCGGTTCAGCGCCGACGACAATCTCGGTTTCGGGATAAGCGTCCCGTATTACCATGTCTTCTCGCCAAGCATGGATGCCACGCTGACACCTACCTATTACAGCAATCAGGGCCTGCTGGTCGAAGGTGAGATCCGCAACAAGTTCGAAACCGGCGAGCACACGTTCCGATTCGCCGGCATCAACCAGCAGAACTCCGGTTCGTTTGCAGCCGGAACTGCAGATCGGGAATCCGACAACCGCATCATGGGCGCCTCCAGGGGCGAATTCCATATAAACCCGCGCTGGACATTCGGCTGGGATGTGATGGTGCAGAGCGACAACAACTTCTCGCGCACCTACAACATCGACGGGTTCGACAAGGAAACGTTCACCAACGACGTCTACCTGACCGGGCTCGGCACGCGGAACTATTTCGATCTGCACAGCTATTATTTCGATGAGCAGGACAATGCGGAAACCAGCCTGCTGGAACGTCAGCAAGCCATCGTATACCCTGTTCTCGACTACAGCTGGTTTGCGCCTGAACCTATTTTCGGCGGCCAGCTGTCGATCAATGCCAACCTGACAAACCTTTCGCGACGCGCAGAGGACACCTACCTTGAAGGCGTCGACAGTTATCGGTTCCCAGGGCTTGAAGGCAGCTACACCCGTTTCACCACAGAAGCGGAATGGAAGCGCACGATCACGACGGATCAGGGACTGCAGCTGACACCGTTGCTGGCATTACGCGGCGATGGCCTGCGCAGCACCTCATCCGGCGCAGGCGGTCCTTATTCCGGTTCACTGGAAGACGATCCGAGCGGGCGTTTCATGGCGACCGCAGGTCTTGAAGCTCGCTATCCGTTCCTGATCACGGCCGGCAGCAGCAGCCATATCATCGAGCCGATAGCGCAGATTTATGCCCGTCCCGACGAGCAGATGGCGGGCGGCCTGCCGAACGAAGATGCACAGAGCTTCGTCTTTGACGCGACAAGTCTGTTCGAACGCGACAAATTTTCCGGTTATGACCGGATCGAAGGCGGCACACGTGCCAATGTCGGCATCCGGTATACGGGCTCGTTCGATAACGGTGTGGGCCTGCGCGGCATTTTCGGCCAGTCTTATCAGCTCGCCGGCGAGAACTCTTTCGCCAGCGCCGATCTCGTCAATGCTGGCGCCAATTCCGGTCTTGAAAACGACGTGTCGGACTTTGTCGCAATGGCGGCGATCGACCTGCCGCAGGGTTTCAGCCTGTCCACGAACACCCGGTTCGACAAGGATACGTTTGATATCCGCCGTACCGATGTCGGCTTCGACTACAAGACGCCTCGCGTGACCGGAAAGCTCGTCTACACCAAGGTCGAGGCGCAGCCTGACTATGGCTCCACTAGCTCGACCAATATCCTTGAAAAGTCGATGAGCTTCCGGATCAACGAGAACTGGTCGATTTCCGGCAAGGCGACGTGGGATCTGGACGACAACGAAGTCACGCGCCGTGGGCTGGGCTTCAGCTATGCGGACGAGTGCACGATCTTCACGATCGCCTATACCGAGAAGACAGACTCGAGCAAGGCGAACGACTGGAGCATCGGCGCACGCCTGAGCTTCAGAACGCTCGGCGACGTGAATATCGGATCGACAAGCGATTACGACAAACAACAGACTTTCCGTTATTGATCGCGCAGAATTGACGGCGCTCTGATGGCGCCGTCATGGTTTTGCCGCAACGATTGCGCATTCGGGCACGCTTATAGTAAAAGGCGGCCCGCAAGTCGCATGACAAGTCCGAGCGCAAGAGGAGTGGACTGATGTTTGGAGTGATCGGAACGCGCAGACTGGCGATAGCCATGGCTGCACTGGCGGCTTCGCTCGTCATCGATCCCATCGTGGCCGCGGCCCAGACCAGCGGCGTCGCCGCAGTGGTCAACCGCACGCCGATCACCACTGCCGACGTTGCACGTCGGGTGGCTTTCCTTCGTTTGCAGCGCCAGAAGGCCGACAGCAATACTGCGCGTGAACAGCTGATCGACGAGACGCTGAAGCGTCAGGAGATCGCTCGCGTCAAGATGTCCGTGAGCACCGACGATGTCGATGCGTCCTTCGCGCGGTTTGCTGCCAGCAATAAAATGACACCTGACCAGATGGGCAAGATCCTCGATCAGGCTGGCGTGACGTCACAGCATTTCAAGAATTTCATCGCCGTGCAGATGAGCTGGCCACGGCTGCTCAACGCCCGTTATGGCGGCGGCGGCAGCCGCATGTCCAGCCAGGAGCTGGTCACCCGGATGATGGAGAGCAAGGAAAAGCCGGTCACCACCGAATACTTCCTGAAGCAGATCATCTTCGTCGTTCCGCCGGCAAAGCGCAATGCGATCATCAACAAGCGCAAATCGGAAGCGGAAGCATCCCGGTCGAAATTCCCGGGCTGCGATCAGGCAAAGGATTTTGCGGCAACTATGATGGACGTATCCGTTCGCGACCTCGGCCGCGTCATGACACCCAACCTGCCGGATGACTGGAAACCGTTGATCGAAAAGGCGTCTCCAAATGGGACGACCGCTACCAAGATCACCGAACGTGGCGTCGAGTTTCTTGCGATCTGCAACCAGCGTCAGGTTTCCGACGACGTTGCCGCGGAAGCCGTGTTCCGTGCCGAAGACCTTGGCAAATCCGAGAAGAGCGGCACCAATCCGAACGACAAGAAATATCTCGACGAGTTGCGCTCCAAGGCGCAGATCGATCGTCGCTGACCCAAGGCATTCCGGAGTTATCATGGCGCCCGACCGCCCGCTTGCATTGACCCAGGGCGATCCTGCAGGGATTGGTCCGGACATTACCTTGGCTGCATGGGCGGCGCGGTGGGAAACCGGCCTGCCGCCTTTCCTTTTCATCGGCGATCCTGAGGTTCTGAAGTCTCGCGCTGCTTTGCTCGATCTCGATGTATCGATCCGCGAGGCTACTGCGGAAACGGCGGTATCGGTCTTTGATCATGCCATCCCCGTATTGCCCATTTCATCAGGCGTCGAAGTCGCCGCCGGCGAGCCGCATGTGGCTACCGCCCGCGGCACAATTTCGTCGATAGAGATCGCAGTCGATCTTTGCTTTTCCGGCAGAGCCTCGGCAGTCGTCACCAACCCGATCGCGAAATCGATTCTCTATCAATCCGGTTTCAAGTTTCCGGGTCACACGGAATTTCTCGCCGACCTCGCGCAAAAGGTAACGAGCCGATCCTATCTGCCGGTGATGATGCTTGCCGGGCCGAAGCTGCGTGCCATCCCCGTGACGATCCATATCCCGCTCAAGGATGTACCCACTGCGCTGACGGAAGACCTTATCGTCGACACCTGCCGTGTCACCAATGAGGATTTGAAGAACCGTTTCGGCATCGAGAAGCCGCGTATTGCCGTTGCAGGCATCAACCCGCATGCGGGTGAAGATGGCGCGATCGGCCTGGAGGATCAGGAGATCATTCATCCTGCCATCGTCAGATTGCGCGACGAGGGTCTGCATGTGTTTGGGCCGCTGCCGGCGGATACGATGTTTCATGACGAAGCACGCTCACGTTATGACGTCGCGGTCTGCATGTATCACGATCAGGCACTGATCCCGGCGAAGGCACTGGGCTTCGACACGTCGGTCAATGTGACGCTTGGCCTTCCCTTCATCCGTACGTCCCCCGACCACGGCACGGCCTTTGGCATTGCCGGTCAAGGCGTGGCGCGCGAGACGAGCCTCGTTGCAGCACTGAAGCTCGCAGCCGAACTGGCGACGAATACACAGGCAAAAACTCCCGCATTCGGCGTAACCGTCTGATGACAACACTTGACGGACTCCCGCCGCTTCGCGACGTCATCCAGCGCCATGGACTGGATGCGAAAAAGTCGCTTGGCCAGAACTTTCTCTTCGACCTCAATCTCACCCAGAAGATCGCCCGCTCGGCCGGTTCGCTCGAAGGCGTGACGGTGTTCGAGGTCGGCCCCGGCCCGGGCGGACTCACTCGCTCCATTCTTGCGCTTGGCGCGAAGAAGGTGATCGCAGTGGAACGCGATGCACGGGCGCTGCCGGTGCTTGCGGAAGTCTCCAATTTTTATCCGGGTCGTCTAGAAGTCATCGAAGGCGATGCGCTGAAGACCGATTTCGCGGCTCTTGCGGCAGAAAAGGCCGATGGCGGACCAGTCAGGATCATTGCCAACCTGCCCTATAATGTCGGCACGCAACTGCTCATCAACTGGCTGTTGCCGGAAAACGGAAAATGGCCGCCCTTCTGGGAAAGCCTGACGCTGATGTTCCAGAAGGAAGTCGGCCTGCGCATCGTTGCGGACGAGGAAGACGATCACTACGGCCGGCTCGGCGTGATCTGCGGCTGGCGGACGGATGCGCATATGGTGTTCGACGTGCCGCCCCAGGCTTTCTCGCCACCGCCGAAAGTAACGTCGACCGTCGTGCATCTGACACCGAAGACCAATCCCCTGCCCTGCGATGTCAACAAGCTGGAGCGCATCACCCAAGCCGCCTTCGGCCAGCGCCGCAAGATGCTGCGCCAGAGCCTGAAGCCGGTCGGCGGCGAAACGCTGCTCAACAAGGTCGGCATTGATCCCCAGCGCCGCGCGGAGACGCTTTCCGTCGAGGAATTCGTTGCATTGGCCAACGCGCTTTAAGGCGCGTTGGCCAACGCGATCAACACAGCCTCAGTTCACGAGGCGTTGCGTTCCCAGCTTGCGAAGGGATCGGGTAAATTCGTCCAGAGTTCCGGGGTGAATGCCGGGGCGTCGACCAGACAGCTATCCAGCTCCGCCCGGATATTCTGCTCATCCATCGGATCAGCGCCGATGAAGACGATCTCCTGCCGCCGGTCACCCCAGACGGGATCCAGATAGGGCTTCATCATCTCGGCGAATTCCGGCGTCTGCGGCCAGCGTTCCTTCGGCACCGCCGACCACCAGAGTCCCGTTCTACCAGTGCGAACCAGCGCACCCGCCTGGCTGATCTCGCCGACGAAATGCGGACGTGTCGCCAGCCAGAAGAAGCCCTTGGCACGGACGACACCCGGCCACGACCTGTCGATGAAGCGCTGGAACCTAGCCGGATCGAACGGCCTTCTGGCGCGGTAGACGAAGGAGCGGATGCCGTATTCCTCCGTCTCCGGCACATGATCCCTGAACCCGTGCAGTTCCTTGAACCAAAGCGGGTGCTGTTCCGCCTTGTCGATATCGAAACGGCCGGTGCCCAACACATCCTTGAGATCGACCTTGCCGAAATCCGTCTCGATCAACTTGGCATCAGGATTGAGCGCCACGATGATTTTTCGCGCGGCGTCGCGTTCGTCCGGGGTTGCGGTGCCGATCTTGTTCAGCACCACGACATCGGCGAACTCGATCTGCTCGACCAGAAGATCGACAATGGTGCGATTGTCGCCCTCGCCTGCCGTCTCGCCGCGATCGGCAAGGAAATCGCCTGAGCCATAGTCCTTCAACAGGTTGGCGGCATCGACGACGGTCACCATCGTGTCCAGTCTTGATATGTCCGAAAGGCTCTGGCCGTTTTCATCGCGAAAATCGAAGGTGGCGGCGACCGGCAGAGGTTCGGCGATACCGGTCGATTCGATCAGCAGGTAATCGAACCGCCCCTGCTCGGCGAGCGCACGCACTTCCTTTAAGAGATCGTCGCGCAGCGTGCAGCAAATGCAGCCATTGGTCATCTCCACCAGTTGCTCTTCGGTACGCGACAGATTGGCGCCGCCGTCGCGCACGAGGGCTGCGTCGATATTCACCTCACTCATGTCGTTGACGATCAGCGCCACGCGCATCCCCTGCCGGTTCGAAAGGATGTGATTGAGCATGGTGGTCTTGCCGGCGCCAAGGAAGCCGGAGAGCACGGTGACGGGGAGCCTGTTTTTCATTGCAGATGTCCATTGCAGCTTTTGTTACGTTATACTATTACGTCATCATGTGATCGGGACGCTGTCAAGCCATCGGGTTGGAAGCGGCTCATCACGCAAGTTCACTGGACAAGCTCCGGTGTGTCTCCTATCAAGGGCACGCTACGGTTCTGCATTCGCAGATGAAAAGGGAACGCGGTGAGGTCTTTTTGACCGAGCCCGCGACTGCCCTCGCAACTGTAAGCGGCGAGCCTTTCGTCACATCCACTGGTTTTTGGACCGGGAAGGAGACGACAAGGCGCTTGAGCCGCGAGTCAGGAGACCTGCCGTCAGCTTTGGGCCTAACCAATACCGGACGAGGTGTTCCGGCAGGGAGAATGATATGACGCAAGCGACCCCGTCGCCCGCCATTTTGATGTGGACCGCAGAAGCGGCCTCGCATCGTCCTGCCTTTCATCCCGGCAAAGCCATTTCCTTCGAAAGGACAGGACATGAAACTCGGCTTGATCGCCGCACTGTTTGCGGTTTCCACCGCAGCGCTTCCCGCAACCGCATTCGCAGCCTCGACCAGCTATCCGCTGACGGTTGAAAATTGCGGACAGAAGGTGACCTTCGACAAGGCACCCGGCAAAATCGTCTCCATCGGTCAGGGCATGACCGAGATCCTCTATTCGCTCGGCCTTGCAGACAAGGTTGCCGGCACGGCCGTCTGGGTCGGCCCTGTGCTGCCGCAATATGCCGAGGCGAACGCGAAGATCATACGGCTTGCCGACAACGATCCGAGCTTCGAGTCGATCGTCGGGCTGGAGCCTGATCTTGTCGCCGCAGAATTCGAATGGCATGTCGGTCCGATGGGCTCCGTCGCCAAGCGCGAACAGTTTTCCGATATCGGCGTCAACACCTATATCTCGCCGGCCGATTGTGTCGCCAAGACCAATCTTGAAGGCGGCGATGGTGTGCGCAAGGAACTGTTCACGATGGACCTGATCTATCGGGAAATCGCCGAACTGGCCGAAATCTTCGACATCCAGGATCGTGGCGACAAGTTGATTGCCGAACTGAAAGCCCGTGAAGCAGCAGCTGTCGCCTCGATCAAGGGTGTGGAGGCAAAGAACCTGTCGATCGTCTTCTGGTTCTCCAGCAAGGAAACCAAGGGCGACGCCTTCATCGCCGGCAAGAACAGCGCACCGGCCTATATCCTCAAGACGCTCGGCGCGAAGAATGTCGTGACGACCGAAGAGGAATGGCCGCTGGTCGGTTGGGAAACGATCGCTGAGGCCAATCCTGCCGTGATCGTCATCGCCACCATGGATCGCCGTCGTTACGCCGCCGATGATCCGGCGGTGAAGATTTCCTTCCTCGAAAGCGACCCGGTCGTCAGCCAGCTCGATGCGGTGAAGAACAAGCATTTCGTGATGATGGATGCGCAGTCGATGAACCCGACGATCCGCACGATCGACGGGATCGAAACGCTCGCCAAGGGCATCCAGTCCTTCGGACTTGCGAACTAGGCCACGCCGCCTGCACCGCCCGCCATCCGGCCGGGCGGTGTTTTCCGGCACCTCATCCGTCATCCGAAAGGACAGGACATGAAATACGGCCTGATCGCCGCTCTTGTTGCGCTTCCCCTCACCGCCCTCACCTCCACGGCATTCGCCGCCCCGACCAGCTATCCGCTGACGATAGAGAATTGCGGTTCGAACATTGTCATTGATAAAGCTCCGCAGAAAGCTGTGGGCCTCGGCCAGAACAGTACCGAAATCCTGCTGATGCTTGGCCTTGCAGACCGCATGGCGGGAAGCGCCATCTGGGTCTCGCCGGTTCTGCCGGAACTTGCTGCAGATAATGAAAAGGTCCACCGCATCGCCAACAGCACGCCGAATTTCGAGGCTGTGGTCGCGCGCGAACCGGATTTCATCGCCTCGCAGTTTCTGACCTCGGTCGGACCGCAGGGCCGTGTCGGCACGCGCCAGCAGTTTGCCGATCTCGGTGTGCCGAGCTACGTGTCCCCCACCGATTGCGCGGTGACGGATAACGCGGTTTCCGATGGCGCCCGCAAGAGGATGTTCTCGATGGACCTGCTCTATCAGGAGATCGACGAACTCGCCCGCATCTTCGACGTGGCCGATCGTGGGGAAAAGCTGATCGACGAAATCAAGGATCGAGAAGCAGCCGTGCGCGTCCGCGTCGCCGACAAGGCCAAGGATGTCAGCCTCGTATACTGGTTCTCTTCACCGGAAGTCGCAGGCGATGCCTGGATGGCCGGCAAGAACGGCGCATCCGGCTATATCACCCAGGCTCTTGGCGCTAAGAACATCGTCAGCTCCGAACAGGAATGGCCGCTTGTGAGCTGGGAAACGATTGCCGCCGAGAGCCCGACGGTTATCGTCATCGGCACGATGGACCGCCGCAACCAGCCTGCCGACGATCCGGTTGCCAAGAGACAGTTCCTCACCACGGATCCGGTCGTCAGCAAGCTCGACGCGGTCGAAAAGGGCCATATCGTCGAGATGGACGCCCAGGCGATGAACCCGACCATCCGCACGATCACGGGTTTGGAAACCGTCGCCGCATCCCTCGAAAACTTTGGATTGCTGAAGTGAAGCCATCCCGCATCAGGCTATGGGCCGCCGGCACTGCCGGCGTCCTCCTCGTCCTCGCCGCCCTTTTCGTCGCCATGACGGCAGGGGTGGCGATCGGCGAAATGACCATTCCAATGAAAACCACGGTCGCGGCGGTGACCAACCGTCTCGGCCTCACGGAGATTGCCGTGCCGCGTATCCAGGAAGCGGTGATCTGGGACTATCGCCTGTCGCGCTCGCTGGTTGCCGCCTTCTGCGGCGCCGGGCTGGCGCTGTCCGGTGCTATCCTGCAGTCGCTGTTGCGCAATCCGCTGGCGGAGCCTTACGTGCTCGGCATATCGGCCGGTGCCTCGACCGGTGCCGTGTCCGTCATGCTGCTCGGTTTTGGCGCAGGCGCGATCTCGCTGTCGGCGGGGGCTTTTGCCGGTGCATTGCTCGCCTTCGCCTTTGTCGTGATGCTCGCCAGTGGACGGCAGACGGCGGACAGGACGATCCTTGCCGGTGTGGCGGCCTCGCAGCTCTTCAATGCGCTGACCTCCTACATCGTCTCGACATCGGCGAATGCCGAGCAGGCCCGCAGCGTAATGTTCTGGCTGCTCGGCAGCTTTGCCGGGGTGCGCTGGCCGGATGTGGCGCTTGCCGCGTCGGTCGTCAGCATCGGGCTTGTCTTCTGCATCTGGCATTCCCGCGCGCTCGACGCCTTCACCTTCGGGGAGGATGCCGCCCGCTCTCTCGGCATCGCAGTACAGCGTGTTCGCGTCGTGCTGCTGCTTGTCACCGCGCTGATGACCGCCACCATGGTCAGCATGGTCGGCGCGATCGGCTTCGTCGGCCTGGTCATCCCGCATGCAGCCCGTTTCATCGTCGGGCCGGGACACATGCGGCTCCTGCCCGCCTGCGCCCTAGTCGGTGCCTTGTTCATGGTGGTCGCCGATATCATCTCGCGCATCATCATCGCGCCGCAGGTGCTTCCGATCGGCGTCGTCACCGCCCTTGTCGGCGTGCCGTTCTTCTCGGTCATCCTCTACCGGGCAAGGAGGGTCGCATGAGCGCTCATTCGATGCTTGCCGCCAATGCCGTGCGCTGGCTTGCCGGCCGAAAGGTCATCGTCGATGGCGTTTCGGTCTCGGTCGAGCCAGGCCAGACGCTCGGGCTGATCGGGCCGAACGGATCGGGAAAATCCTCGCTCATCCGTCTCTTGTCGGGTCTCAGGGCCCCGGCAGACGGCGACGTCATGCTCGACAACCGCAAGATTTCCGGCTTCGGCCGACGCGAGCTTGCCCGCCGTGTCGCCGTCGTCGAACAGCATTCGATGACCGAGGCAAATGTAACGGTGCTGGATGTGGTGAAACTAGGGCGCACGCCGCATCGCTCGGCGCTTTCCCCCTGGACCGGCGCTGACGACGAAATCGTCGAGAATGCACTCGTCCGTGTCGGCCTCACCGACAGGCGTGACCAGTTCTGGCATACGCTTTCGGGTGGCGAGCGGCAGCGGGTGCAGCTTGCCCGGGCGCTGGCGCAATCGCCTTCGGTCCTCATCCTCGACGAGCCGACCAATCATCTCGACATCCAGCACCAGATCGACATTCTGCGGCTGGTCGAGGATCTGTCGGTGACGACGGTAGTCGCCATCCACGATCTCAACCTCGCCGCCCGCTTCTGCGATCGGATCGCCGTGCTGTCGAAGGGTAAACTCGTCACCTGCGGACCACCCGCGGAGATCCTCACCGAGAAGATGATCGCCGACGTCTTCGGGGTCGAGGCACATGTCTCCACCTCCGCCCATCACGGCCGTCTCCATATTCAATTCCTGATGTAGGCAAGGTACATGCAGAACTGGTCGATCAAGGACGAAATCCGCGACTACTGGAGCCTTCGCGCCGAAACCTACGACAGCAGCCCGGGCCATGGCATCGCCAGACATGCTGAGATCGATGCCTGGAGCCGGCTTATCCGCCGTCATCTCGGTGACGGAGATGGCAGGGCAGCGCTCGATCTCGCCTGCGGCACGGGCGTGATGACGATGCTGATGCACGGCCTCGGCTTCAAGGTGACGGGACTGGACTTCACCGAGCCGATGATGGCGCGTGCAAGGCGCAAGTCTGACGAGGCGAATGCCGCGATCCGGTTCCTGACCCGCGATGCGGAGGAGACGATGGAGCCGGATAATACTTACGACGTCATCATTGCCCGACATCTCGTCTGGACGCTCACTAATCCCGACAAGGCGTTTTCCGACTGGCTGCGCGTCCTGAAACCCGGCGGCCGCCTGCTGATCATCGACGGCGATTTCGTCCGCCAGCACTGGCTGGAAAGGCTTCTACCCCTGCTCGACCGCGTTTTCGGCAAACAGCAGGATGGCCACAGCCTGTTGACGCCGGAGCAATGGGCGCATCACGAGCGGATCGTCAGCCAGGTGCATTTCAAGGACGGGATCAGGGCGGACGATACGCTGCAGCTTTTCAGGACTGCAGGTTTTGGTGAGCTGAAGATCGAGACGGATCTCGCCGACATTCGCCGCAGCCGCGGCATCAAGCTTCTGTCGCGCAAAGGCCTTGCCTCGACGCTGCAGCACCGTTTTGCGATATCCGGCCGAAAGCCGCTCTGACTAGAGCTTCGGCTCTTCGGTCAGCAGCGTCGCGACGAAGTCGAAAAGGCCGTGCCGGCGGTCGCGGCGGACGCGCTCGGCATTGACGATACAGTTGACGTGGCCGAACGCCTCATCGAGATCGTCGTTGACGATGACATAGTCATATTCGCGCCAGTGCTCAATCTCGGCACGGGAGTTCAGCAGGCGCGTGCGGATCACCTCTTCACTGTCTTCGGCACGGCGGTGCAGGCGCGACTGAAGTTCGGTCATGGTCGGCGGCAGGACGAAGATCGAAACAATGTCGGCCTTCATCTTTTCCTGCAGCTGCAGGGCGCCCTGCCAGTCAATATCGAACAGCATGTCACGGCCCTCGGCCATCGCCTGTTCGACCGGCTCGCGCGGCGTACCGTAGAAATTGCCGTGGACCTCTGCCCATTCGAGTAGTTCGCCATTGTCGCGCATGCGCTCGAACTGCGGGATGGTGATGAAGTGATAGTGCTTTCCGGCAATTTCGCTCGGACGCTTGGCGCGCGTCGTGACGCTGATCGAGATTTCCAGACTATGGTCGTCTCTGAGCAGGTTGCCAGCGATCGTCGATTTTCCGGCACCGGAGGGAGACGACAGTACGAGCATAAGCCCGCGTCGGGCAATTTTCGTATCTGCCTTGTCTGACGATGTCGGGGCCGGGCTCATCTCTTACTCCAGATTCTGGACCTGTTCGCGGAACTGGTCGATGACGACTTTCAGTTCGATGCCTGCAGCCGTTACAGCAGCAGAATTGGATTTGGAACAGATGGTATTCGATTCCCGGTTAAATTCCTGTGCAAGGAAGTCGAGCTTGCGGCCGATCGGCCCGCCTTTTTCCAGAAGCTCGCCGACTGCGGCCACATGGCCCTTCAGCCGGTCGATCTCTTCGCGCAGGTCCGCCTTGGTCGCCAGCAGGGCCACTTCGGCGTAAAGCCGGTCGCGATCGAGCGCCGCCTTGTCCTGCATGATCTGGTCGAGCTGGAGGTTCAGGCGGCGGGAGATCTCTTCGGGCGAGCGCGACGCATCGGTCTCGACGATATGGGTCAGTTCAGCGATACGGGCCACATGGGCTGCAAGGACAGCGCGCAATGCCGCCCCTTCGGTCTCGCGCATGCGCTTGAGGTTCGCAAGCGCAGTGGTCAAGCCGGACAGGATCGCCGCGTCGCGGGCGAGAAGCGCATCCTCGCCATCTTCTTGCTCGCGGATATCGACGAGGCCACGGATCGAGATCAACGTATCGAGGCGCAGCGGCGACGGATCGATGACGTCCTTCAGTTCTTCGCGCAGCGCAAGTACGGCTGCCAGTGCATCGCGATTGACGACCGCTTCCATGCGCGTCTCGTCCACCGAGATCGTAAGCGACGCCTGGATATTGCCGCGGGAAAACGCCTCACCGACCATGCGGCGGGTGTCCGGCTCCAGCCGCTCGAGCCCAGGCGGCAGGCGCAGACGTGCATCCAGCCCCTTGCCGTTGACCGATCGCAGTTCCCAGACAAAGCGGCTACGCCCGCTGACACCTTCGCTGCGGGCAAAACCGGTCATCGACTGCAATGTCATTCAATCTACTCCATAAGCGTGCCACCGCTTGGCGCGGTGGCAGAAATTCTGGTCAGTTGCCTGTCGGCCTTTCGGCGTCCGCGCCGTCCGGCTGGCCGTCAACAACCTCTTCCCCCGCGTTTGCTGCAGCAGCGGTGCCTGCCTTGCGCTCGGCCTCGATCCTGCGCCAGCGCTTGACGTTGGCATTATGCTCTTCGAGCGTCGGCGCAAAGACGTGACCGCCGGTGCCGTCGGCAACGAAGTAGAGATCCTTGGTGCGCCACGGGTTGGCCACGGCTTCGAGTGCTGCACGGCCCGGATTGGAAATCGGAGTCGGTGGCAGGCCCTTGATCTTGTAAGTGTTGTACGGCGTCTCTTTCTGCAGGTCGGACCGGTAAATCGGGCGATCGGATGGTTTTCCATCACCGCCGAAGATGCCGTAGATGATCGTCGGGTCGGACTGAAGGCGCATGCCTTTCTGCAGCCGGTTGAAGAAGACCGAGGCGACGTGGGCGCGCTCGTCATCCTTGCCGGTCTCGCGCTCGACGATCGACGCCAGAACGACGAACTCTTCCTTCGTCTTGATCGGCAGGTCCGGGTCGCGGCGCTCCCAGACCTGGTCGATCAGCTTCTGCTGGGCAGCATGCATCTGCGACAGGATTTCGGAACGGTTCGTCCCGCGGGAGAATTTATAGGTATCCGGGCGAAGTGTGCCTTCCGCCGGCAGGTCGGCAGGAAGATTGCCTTCCAGGATTGTGTCCTCTCTCAGTCTGAGCGCCATCTGGCGGACGGTCAGGCCTTCCGGCATCGAGATCGAATAGAGGATTGACTTGCCGGATTCCAGAAGATCGGCGATCTCCTGCATCGTCGCATGGGCCTTGATCTCATATTCGCCGGCTTTGAGGCTACGGCGATTTTCGGCCGAACCGGCGTAACCGAGATTGACCGAGGTAACGTAACGGAAGACCCGTGCATCCTCGATGATCTCGTTGCGCTCCAGGCTTGTGGCGATCTCGGCAATACCTGCGCCTTCGCGCACGACGAAATTGGTATTGGCTGCAAGAGGGCCAGGGCTGTGATAGCTGGACAGCGCATAATAGAAGATCGCGGCACCGGCGAGGCACACAAGCACGATCATCGTCATCACGAAGTTGAAGAAGATGATGACCTGGCTGCGGGCTTTCTTTGAACGTCGCGGCGGATCCGGCACGCGTTCCGGCTTCAGGGCTTCGTTCGGTGATTTGGGAATGATCGGGCCGCGGCTGCTGCCGTTGTTGGCTGCATTGCCACCGCTGGGCGGAAGCTCGCCACCATTATCGGAATTGCTCAACCGCACCCCCCTTTGCACTAATCGGAATCATTGCCCGCTGTTTGGCCAAGCAATACGGCAAAAAGCAGGTTCAGAATATGATGTCGGCCAGACAGTAACGTCCAGCCGACGATGGAGGCGATCACAATTACGCGTCGTAACGCTTCAGAACGAGCGACGCATTGGTGCCGCCGAAGCCGAAGGAGTTCGACAACGCGACGTTGACGTCACGCTTGCGGGCCTGATGCGGCACGAGATCGATTGCGGTCTCGACATCCGGATTGTCGAGATTGAGTGTCGGCGGCACGATGTTGTCGCGGATCGCAAGTGTCGCGAAGATCGCTTCAACGGCACCGGCGGCACCAAGAAGGTGGCCGATCGCCGATTTGGTCGACGACATCGAAACCTTCGAAGCCGCATTGCCGACCAGACGCTCGACAGCACCGAGTTCGATCGTGTCGGCCATGGTCGATGTGCCGTGGGCGTTGATGTAATCGATGTCGGACGCCGAAAGACCGGCACGCTTCAGAGCCATGGTCATGCAGCGGAACGCGCCATCGCCATCTTCCGACGGCGCGGTGATGTGATAGGCGTCGCCCGACAGACCGTAGCCGACAACCTCGGCATAGATCTTGGCGCCGCGGGCCTTGGCATGTTCGAGTTCTTCGAGAACCACGACGCCGGCGCCTTCGCCCATGACGAAACCGTCGCGATCGCGGTCATAGGGGCGCGATGCTTTTTCCGGATTGTCGTTGTGCTGGGTCGACAGCGCCTTGCAGGCGGCAAAACCTGCGAGACCGATACGGCTAACCGGAGATTCAGCGCCACCGGCGACCATCACGTCGGCGTCGCCGAAAATGATCAGCCTTGCGGCATCGCCAATCGCGTGGGCACCGGTGGAACAAGCGGTGACGACGGCGTGGTTGGGGCCGCGAAGCTTGTGCTTGATCGAAACCTGTCCGGAGACGAGGTTGATCAGGCGGCCGGGAATGAAGAAAGGAGAGATACGGCGCGGTCCTTTGTCGCGGAGCGTATAACCCGCCTCGACAATACCTTCGAGACCGCCAATGCCCGAGCCGATCATCACGCCGGTCATGATCTGGTCTTCATCCGTCTGAGGATGCCAGCCGGCATCTTCCAGCGCCATATCGGCGGCGGCCATGCCGTAAAGAATATAGGGATCGACCTTGCGCTGTTCTTTCGGTTCCATCCATTGATCGGCATTGAATGTGCCGTTGGAACCGTCGCCGACCGGAATGCGGCAGGCAATCTTTGCTGGCAGATCGTCAACTTCGAATTCGGTGACCAGTCTCGCACCGCTCTGGCTGGCGAGAATGCGCTGCCAGGTAACTTCCGTTCCGCATCCAAGCGGTGATACCATGCCGGTACCGGTGATAACGACACGCCTCATCGCCAACAACCCACCCCGTATTTCATGATCAAATTGCTGAAACGGCCCGAACTAGCGGGCCGTCATGTGAGATCGATGCCCGCAAAACGCGGGCAATCGTCCCAGATATGTCGTCGATTAGGCCTGTGCCTTCTCGATGAACTTGACCGCGTCACCGACGGTCAGGATCGAGTCAGCAGCGTCGTCCGGGATTTCAACGCCGAACTCTTCTTCGAACGCCATGACCAGTTCGACGGTGTCGAGCGAATCCGCACCCAGATCGTCGATGAAGCTTGCGCCTTCAACAACCTTGTCGGCATCAACGCCGAGATGATCAATAACAATTTTCTTAACGCGTTCTGCGATATCGCTCATGTCGGTTTCCTCGACCTTTATCTTTCACCGGATACCCATTGAGGCATCCTCGTCCTGTTAAACCTTCAACTGCACCTTATCGGGTGCCGATGCCGGCAAACCCCGCCACCCCTTTTCCGGTTCCGTGCATCATTGCTCACGCAATATGACGACCTGAATTTCAGGGTGACTTTTCACAGTCATGGCCCGATTAACACGGTTTGACTGTTCCGAAAAGCCAGAATTTGTTCCCTCCCACAGCGCAGAACCCTTGTTCTCCACTGGTTTTACGAACAAAGCCCGGCAATCAGATCATTGCCATGCCACCATTGACGTGAAGCGTCTGGCCGGTGACGTAGCCTGCCTCGTCCGAAGCGAGATAGAGAACCGCCGCTGCGATGTCCGATCCGGCGCCCATGCGCTTCATCGGGATCGCGCCCATGATGGCTTCCTTCTGCTTGTCGTTCAGCTTGCCGGTCATGGCGCTTTCGATGAAGCCTGGAGCCACGCAGTTGACCGTGACGTTACGGGTGGCGATTTCCTGGGCGAGCGACTTGGAGAAGCCGATCATGCCGGCCTTAGACGCACAGTAATTGGTCTGGCCCGGATTGCCGGTAACGCCGACGATCGAGGTGATGTTGATGATGCGGCCATGGCGGCGGCGCATCATAGGATGTGTCAGCTCGCGGGTCAGGCGGAAGACCGAGGTCAGGTTGACTTCGAGAACCGCATCCCAGTCCTCGTCCGACATGCGCACGAACAGGCCGTCCTTGGTGATGCCGGCATTGTTGACGAGAATATCGACGCCGCCGAGAACTTCCTCAGCCTTCTCGCCGAGCGCCTTGACCTCGGCACGATCGGAGAGGTTGGCCGGGAAGATATGGACGCGGTCGCCGAGTTCTGCGGCCAGTGCCTCAAGCTTTTCGACGCGGGTACCGTGCAGGCCGACGACAGCGCCCTGTTTATGGAGAAGGCGGGCGATCTCTTCGCCGAGGCCACCGGTAGCGCCGGTGACGAGTGCCTTGCGGCCGGTCAGATCAAACATATCGAAATCCTTTTCTTCAGCCGAGAATGGCAGCGATTGCCGCGTCGATATCGGCCGGGGTGTTGACGGCTACGCCAGAGATATTCTTGTCGATGCGGCGGGCAAGACCCGTCAGCACCTTGCCGGAGCCGATTTCATAAAGCGTGGTCACTCCGTTCTGACCGAACCACTCGACAGTTTCGCGCCAGCGGACCTGGCCGGTAACCTGGGTAACCAGCAGCTGCGCGATTTCTTCAGCATCGGAAACCGGGGCGGCGCGCACATTGGCAACGACCGGAACGACCGGGCTCTTTTTCTCGACCTTGGCGAGTGCGTGACGCATGGCGTCGGCGGCAGGCGCCATCAGGTCGGAATGGAAGGGAGCGGAAACGGGAAGCATGATGGCGCGCTTGGCGCCCTTTTCGGTCGCAAGCGCTGCTGCCTTTTCGACAGCCGCCTTGGAGCCGGAGATGACAAGCTGTCCGCCGCCATTGTCGTTGGCGATCTGGCAGACGCCTTCTGCCTTCGCTTCAGCGCAGATGGCGTCGACATCGGAGTGTTCGAGGCCGATGATCGCAGCCATGGCGCCCTGCCCGACCGGAACAGCCGACTGCATGGCATCACCGCGGATGCGCAGAAGCTTTGCCGTATCCGACAGCGAGAAGGTGCCGGCGGCACAGAGCGCCGAATATTCACCGAGCGAATGTCCGGCGACATAGGCGACCTTGTCGGCAAGCTTCAGCCCACGGGCTTCGAGCACGCGCATCGTGGCGATCGAAACGGCCATCAGCGCCGGCTGGGCGTTTGCCGTCAGCGTCAGCGTATCTTCCGGGCCATTCCACATGATATCGGAGAGTTTCTGGCCTAGAGCCTCGTCGACTTCCTCGAAAACCGCGCGGGCTTCCGGATAGGCTTCAGCGAGATCCTTGCCCATGCCGACGGCCTGGCTACCCTGACCCGGAAACGTGAATGCAATGCTCATTGGGACAATCCTTCCCTTATGTTTTGCCTCTCCATTCACATTTGAACCTTGAGAGTCAAGGGTAACACCCTGCGGCGGCCCTGCCATTCCAAAGCAAATCGGCCCGGAGCGGTGGTTTGTCGAAGCCGTTTGAGGCGAAATCGCGACCGGGCCGCGAAGTTGATCGCGTGATGCCCTTGCGATTCATCAACCGGGCGGTAAAGTCCCCCGCCTTGTCTTTCCTCCCGGCCCCTCCCTCCCGGCCTCCTCATCCAGGACTACATTGATGAAATACAACAAACTCGGCCGCACAGACTTTTCCGTGTCCGAAATCTGCCTCGGCACCATGACCTGGGGCACACAGAACACCGAAGCCGAAGCGCATGCCCAGATGGATTATGCCGTCGAACACGGCGTCAACTTTTTCGATACGGCTGAACTTTACCCGACAACGCCCGTCAGCGCCGAAACCTATGGCCGCACGGAACAGTATATCGGCACATGGCTGAAGAAACGGGCCAAGCGCGGGGATATCGTGCTCGCGACCAAGATCGCCGGCGCCGGTCGTCCGCATATCCGTGAGGGCCGCCCGATCGAGGCTGCGACCATTCGCGAGGCGGTCGATGCCAGCCTCAAGCGGCTGCAGACCGACTATATCGATCTTTACCAGATCCACTGGCCAAACCGCAGCCACTATCATTTCCGCAATTCCTGGACCTTCGACGCCTCGACGCAGGATCGCGAAAAATCGATTGCCGACATTATCGAAAAGCTGCAGACGCTGGATGACCTCGTAAAGGCAGGAAAAATCCGCGCGGTCGGTCTTTCCAACGAGACAGCCTGGGGCACGATGCAATATCTGCGCCTGGCAGAGGAAAAAGCGCTGCCGCGTGTTGCATCGATCCAGAACGAATACAATCTGCTTTACCGCACCTTCGATCTCGACCTTGCCGAAGTCGCCCATCACGGCGATGTCGGCCTGCTCGCCTATTCGCCACTGGCGGCCGGCCTGCTCACCGGCAAATATCTCAACGGAGCCCGCCCCGCCGGCACGCGCGCGACCGTCAATACCGATCTGGGCGGGCGGCTGCAGCCGAAGCAGGAACCCGCGGTCAAGGCCTATGTCGATGTGGCAGCAAAACACGGGCTCGACGCAGCACAGATGGCGCTGGCCTTCTGCCTCGCTCGCCCCTTCATGGGCGCAGCGATCATCGGCGCCACCTCCATGGACCAGTTGAAGATGGATATCGGCGCAGCAGATGTTTCGCTTTCCGATGAGGTGATGAAAGACATTGCCGACATCCACCGACAATATCCCATGCCGATCTGAGGCACGCCCATGCCGACCTCCACGATGCGGCCGCCAATCGCGTCGTGGAAGTCGGCATGGGACCACTCAACCCAATACAATTGGCGACCTCTCTTTATGCAATCTCAGGTTGATTGTGTAAACTATATACAACAATTATTTAGGGTTGCATATAACTGGAGGATCACGCCATGGTAGATGTAAATGTCGAAATCAAAGCAGAAGATTCGCCGATTTCGAACGCGGTGGATCTGTATTACAGCCAACTATACGAGCTCTTGAATCCGCAAACGGAACAAAAGATTGCGCTCAACAGCAGCCTCGTCACCTTCGACATCATCCCACAGGCACCGATGTTCACGGAATATGTTTTCCGCGCCTTTGCCGACAGGACGGTGACGATTTCCCCCACCGAATATGGTCCCGTCGCCCTTGGTGTAGCCAACACGAACGACAGGTATTCATTCTTCTTCACGGAAGTTCTGAAACAGGCCGTATTCAAGCTGGACACCGCGTTGCGGCAAGACATCGTCGACAAGATCGACCTTATAGACAGGGAAGTCCGCCAAAGCCGGCAGGAACTTCAGCTCTTCTACCAGACAATGTTCACCGCCTGGAACTCCTATGCCACGCAGAATGGCGTTGCCGCAGATGACGCCTATTACCTCGACAAACAAACGGCTTTTTTCAACACGAACAACTTCGCCGAACAGATCAGCTATTACAAGAACATCATCTCTGACGGCCTTGTCCGCATGCACATCCTGCGCGACGCACAATATCCGGATGTGGAGGCAAGGCACATATCCTCGCTGCTCAAATACGCAACGCTCGACCAATATCTGATGCCGCGGCCCAAAGATCCGATACTCGAAGAGATCAACAAATACGACCCGATCAGATTGGGGCAGGCATACATCTACAACAACCTGAACTATTTCGAGCCATCCGTCGAAATCCGTCCGTCCGGATATCTACCGAAATTCCTGACAAATATCGGCAAGCGCTCCGTGTCGATCGAAAAGACCGCGGCTGCGACCCACCAGCATGATGTCAGCTGGAGCGCCTCCGGAACGGCCCGGAAGTGGTTCTTTTTCAAAGCAAGTGCCAATGTCTCGAGCGAGAGCCACCTCAAGGAAACAGTTGCGGCGACCAACAGGGTCGGGATGGCTTTCGAGAATCTGGCGGAATACTGGGTCAATCGCGGCCCGTGGTTCTCGTCGGGCGTTTTTGCATACAAGAGGATCCGCGAGGTTCTTGCCGCAAATCCGATTTATGCCGGTCTCCTTGGACACGCCATCTCGTCCGTAATCCTTGGCCGCGGCCTGGAGCTCACCCTGCATTTCGACAAGGTGTCGACATTCTCCGAATGGTCGAAGTTCACGGCGTCGGCGAGCGGCTCATTTTCCGTTTTCGGCATGAATATTCCGGCTACGTCCGGTTCGATGTCGGATTACAAATTGAACACCCGCGAGTCCGAGGACAAGAAGAGCGTCACCTTTCTCGACGATCCAGCACATACCCGGCTGCTCGGATTTAGGGTCGACAAGCTCTTCGATGGGGCTGAAGAGTTTGCCCTTGCCGCATCCCCTTACATCGACGAGGTCGGCCCCGACGACAAGGCTATTTCATCCCTTGGAACGTGGAGTTCTGCAGTAGATACATCTGCCGAAAAAAGAAAAAACAAGCTGCTGAAGATCGCGACAGAAAAGCTCCTCGACTGAGGTTCGCAAAGATGCGTTTGCTGGCGAAAGTCGTTGTCTTGATATTGTCGGCCACCTCTGCGACCGAGGCGGCCGACATGCCCGAAGCGGGCAAAGGCACCCGTTGCTCCTGCGGCGAAAACACCGCGGCCCAGGCACCCGTTGTCACACGCTCCTATCCAATATGCTATTTCAACAAGAAGCCCGGTGACGAGGAACTGGCCCGGCTGGAGCAGAAGCTGATCCAATTCATGAAGCCCTATATGCCAAGTGGCGTTCTGCAAACGGGAATGTCGCCAAACAATCGCTGGATCAGCGTCAAGGGAATGCAGTCGGGACACATCGCCTTGAAAAAGGTATGGCCCCAGATAGGCTGTTACGGCAACTACATAACCCAATCCGAATATGTACAGCACAAACGCTGCACTGGCTACCTAGAGCAGCTTCTAAAACAGAACTCCTATACGTTTTCAGGCGAAACAAGCGATGGAGACGGCATTACCGGGCAGTTGTTTTGTGACGGAAAATGATCGCCCCTTGCCTTTCGCCTAAAAATCCGTATAAGCCGCCGTGTTCGAAACACCCGGTCTTCTGGCTGGTGGCTGTACGGAGGGCAGGGTCGCTCAGGCGAGCCTCAGGGACGAAAGCGTTCCGGCCTCCCGTGTCTCCGCTCTCGACCGTCTCGAAACAACAACTTTTCTTGCCGGCCTTTTGGCCATCAGGAGCAGTCGTTGAGGCTTAGCCGCCGAACCCGGGTGCAAAACAACCGCAAGAAAAGGCAAAGCTTACATGGCTCTTTACGAACACGTATTCCTTGCCCGGCAGGATATGTCCGCTCAGCAGGTTGATGCCCTCGTCGAACAGTACAAGGGTGTCATCGAAGCTAACGGCGGCAAGGTCGGGCGCGTCGAAAACTGGGGCCTTAAGTCCCTGACGTACCGCATGAAGAAGAACCGCAAGGCTCACTACGCCCTGATGGACATCGATGCTCCGGCTGCTGCCGTGCACGAAATGGAACGTCAGATGCGCATCAACGAAGACGTTCTTCGCTACATGACGCTTTCCGTCGAGAAGCACGAAGAAGGCCCGTCTGCCATGATGCAGAAGCGTGACCGTGACGACCGTCCGCGTGACGATCGTGGCCCGCGCCGTGACTTCGGCGATCGTGGCCCGCGCCGCGAATTCGGCGATCGTCCTCCGCGTGAAGGCGGCTTCGAGCGCGCACCGCGCCCGTCCGCTCCGCGCGAATCCTAATCTGGGCCTCAAGGAGAAAACACAATGGCTGACGTATCCTCGTCCCCGGCACGCCGTCCTTTCCATCGTCGTCGCAAGACCTGCCCCTTCTCGGGCGCAAATGCACCGAAGATCGACTACAAGGACGTTCGTCTCCTGCAGCGCTACATTTCCGAGCGCGGCAAGATCGTACCTTCGCGTATCACCGCAGTTTCACAGAAGAAGCAGCGCGAACTGGCCCAGGCCATCAAGCGCGCCCGTTTCCTCGGCCTGCTGCCGTACGTCGTATCGTAATTGATACCGGACACGCTGATCAAAAATCAGCGGGTCTACTCCCTTCCGCGTTGGGCGCGGATCGGAATTCTACATGCCGCAGATACCTTTCGCCCGAGCTTCGCTCGAACGGGACCTGCGGTACAAACCCCATGTTGGGGATGAAGCGCCTGTCAAATTGATTCAGGCCCGTCCCCTAACTGCTTGATCTGGCAGGACAGCGAGAGCGTAATGAACAAGACACAGACAGTGCTGCCCACCGGCATTCTGGCCGGCGTCGTTGCCACCCTCCTCGTGATGGGTGCCGGCACGCAATCGTCTTTTGCCGCCGTTCTTTATGCCGCCTCTGCTCTTCCGATCTTCATCGCCGGCCTTGGCTGGGGTAACCGCGCAGCCATTACCGGCATCGTCACGTCGGGCATTCTCGGCGCAGTTCTCATCTCGCCTATCTTCGCCGTCACCATGGCGATCTTCACGCTGATCCCGGCCGGCTGGCTGTCGCATCTCGCCAATCTGGCGCGTCCGGCCTCCGAACTCGGTGGCCCCGACAATCTGCTCGCCTGGTATCCGATCTCCGACATCCTGCTGCATCTGTGCGGCCTCGTGACGATCGCCGTCATCGCGCTTGGCGTCGCCATCGGTTACGGACCGGAACTTGTCGGGCAGATCGTCGACGTGCTCGGCTCCGCGCTGCAGACGCAGGAACCCGGCCTGTCGCTTACCGCTGCCGATATCGGGCAATTGAAAAGCACGATGCTGCTCACGTTGCCGATGGTTCAGGGCGGCATATGGGTCATCCTGCTGTTTGCAGCCTTCTATTTCGCCATGCGCATCGTCTCGCGCTCGGGCCGCGCGCTTCGCCCGCGTGAAGACATGCCGTCGGCGCTGCGCATGAACCGCCATGCGATCTACATTTTCCTTGCCGGTATCGTCATGACCTTCCTGGGCGGCGTACCGGCTATGATCGGCGCCACGATCTGCGGAACGTTCGGCGCAGGTTTCCTGATGTCGGGTTTTGCCGCCATCCATTTCCGCAGTCAGGGCAAGGACTGGCGCCTGCCGGTCCTCGTGCTCGCATACCTCTCCTCCATGCTCGTCATTCCTGCCTTCGCGATCCTCGCTCTCGGTCTCACGGACACCCGCCGGACCATCGCGCTGACGCCGGCAAAGGGCAGCACGGATCAGAACACAACCAATCCAGACAATTGAGAACTAGAAAGGAACTCCAACATGCAAGTCATCCTGCTTGAACGCGTACCGAAGCTCGGCCAGATGGGCGAAACCGTAAAGGTTCGCGACGGTTACGCTCGTAACTTCCTGCTGCCGCAGGGCAAGGCACTTCGCTCCAACGAAGCCAACAAGAAGCGCTTCGAAAACGAGCGCGCAACGCTCGAAGCTCGTAACCTCGAGCGCAAGGGCGAAGCCCAGACGGTTGCCGACGCACTCGCCGGCAAGACCTTCGTCATCGTCCGTTCGGCTGGCGAAACCGGTCAGCTCTACGGTTCTGTTGCTGCTCGCGACGTGATGGACGCACTGGCTGCAGAAGGCTTCAACGTCGGCCGCAACCAGGTCGACCTGAACCACCCGATCAAGGCAATCGGCCTGCACGAAGTAACGCTCCACCTGCATTCGGAAGTCGAGATCCAGATCTCGGTCAACGTTGCCCGTTCGGCCGAAGAAGCAGAACGTCAGGCACAGGGCGAAAGCCTCACCTCCGCTGACGCCATCTACGGCGTTGACGAAGACGCACTGCGCCCGGAAGACTTCTTCGATCCGGAAGCTGACCGCGACGGCGACGAAGAATAATAGACCTCTCGCAGATTCGTCTGTGACAGCGCCCGGCCTCACGAAGGCCGGGCGTTTTTTTGTCTCTTTTTGCGGGTAAGATGGCGTTTGCTCCGGTGAGTCGCGACCCGTTCGCACCACTCCTGCGACGTCGGCCCGAATGAGGCACAGTCAACCGGATTTGTCGCTTCATTACGTTTTTTGTTTCGCGTAAATGACGCCCGCTGTGGATATCTGTGGGTAACATCCGAAGGCAAAATGCACGGTTTCGGCGCGGTCCAGTTATCACTAGAACCGAGACCTTGAACGGACAGGACGGGTAGAAGATCATGAACGAAGTTCCGCGCAACATGGGGTCGCTCAGCAACAAGGATGCAGCGCCGCACTATCGCGAGGCGCCGAACAATATCGAGGCGGAACAGGCGCTGCTCGGCGCGATCCTGGTCAACAACGACGCCTATTACCGCGTCTCGGACTTCTTGAAGCCGCCGCATCTCTATGAGCCGCTGCATCGCAAGATTTACGAGGTTGCCGGCGACATCATCCGCATGGGCAAGACCGCCAACCCGATCACGCTGAAGACCTTTCTTCCGGCCGATGACAAGGTGGGCGACCTGACTGTTGCGCAGTATCTCGCACGTCTTGCCGCCGATGCGGTGTCGATCATCAATGCGGAAGACTACGGTCGGGCGATCTACGACCTGGCGCTTCGCCGGGCGCTGATCACCATTGGCGAAGATGTCGTCAACATCGCCTATGATGCGCCGCTCGACATGCCGCCGCAAAGCCAGATCGAGGATACCGAACGCCGCCTTTTCGAACTGGCGGAAACCGGCCGTTACGACGGCGGCTTCCAGTCGTTCAACGATGCTGTTGCGATCGCCATCGACATGGCGGGCCAGGCTTTCGAGCGTGACGGCCAGCTCTCTGGTATCTCAACCGGCATCATGTCGCTCGACGGCAAGATGGGCGGCTTGCAGCGTTCCGACTTGATCGTGCTTGCAGGACGCCCCGGTATGGGCAAGACCTCGCTTGCCACCAATATCGCCTACAACATCGCCGCGGCTTACGAGCAGGAAATCGCCCCCGATGGCTCGTTCAAGGCCAAGAATGGCGGCGTCGTCGGCTTTTACTCGCTCGAAATGTCGTCCGAACAGCTGGCCACCCGTATCATCTCCGAGCAGACGGAAGTTTCGTCGTCAAAGATCCGTCGCGGTGACATTACCGAGGCCGATTTCGAAAAGCTGGTCGCCTGCAGCCAAATGATGCAGAAGGTGCCGCTGTTTATCGACCAGACCGGTGGTATCTCGATCGCCCAGCTATCGGCGCGCGCCCGCCGCCTGAAGCGCCAGCGCGGCCTCGATTGCCTGGTGGTCGACTATATCCAGCTGATGACCGGTTCGGGCAAGTCGGGTGAAAACCGCGTGCAGGAAATCACCCAGATCACCACGGGTCTGAAGGCGCTCGGCAAGGAACTCAACGTGCCGATCATCGCGCTGTCACAGCTGTCGCGCGGTGTCGAAAGCCGTGAAGACAAACGCCCGCAGCTTTCCGACCTTCGCGAATCAGGCTCGATCGAGCAGGACGCCGACGTCGTGCTCTTCGTGTTCCGTGAGGAATATTATGTAAAGAACATGGAGCCCCGCGACTTGGCCGATCCGAAATACCCGGAATGGGAAGCACATATGGAGCGCGTCAAGGGTACGGCCGACGTCATCATCGCCAAGCAGCGTCACGGACCGACCGGCACGGTCAAGCTCGCCTTCCAGTCCGAATTCACGCGCTTTGCGGACCTCGCCGAGCCGAGCTTCACGCAATACGAAGAACCGTGATCGAACAGCCTCGCCGGCAGTACACCGGCGAGGCTGAGAGTCGCGGGCTAACACAGGCCGCGTTGTAAAGCCGTCGCGTAACGAAGCCTGAACCGTTCAGAGCATTCAGGGTCTTGGCGATGGCAAGTACGGCCAGGTCCGCCAGCGGCTCGATCAGCACGACCGACATATAGGCAATACCGAACGTGCCGATCGCCACAAGATTTTCGCTTGCGAAACCGGCACCATAAAAGGCCCAGAAAGCCACCCAGGCGACGACACCGGCCTGATAGGCGGTCGATAGCTGGAGCGCCTGCCTATAGGTGAGATCGACATAGGCCGTGCCTGGCGAAATGATACGATCCGCCAGCGCTTTCACCGCAAACAACGGCACCAGCAGCGTCGTGACGTTCATTCCAAACTGCGGCAGGTCTGCCGGCGCGAAGAACATTCCCTGGATCATCAGACCGAGCGCCAGCCCGATTGCCGCCGGCGCTGCGCCGAACAGCAGAAACAGCGTCGAGCCGAGAATGAAATGGACCTCGGATACGCCGACTGCGTAATGCGGCAGAAGCTCAAAGAAAGAGAAGACAGCCGCTGCAGTAACTGCAGTGCGCGAGACCAAGGAGACAAGCCCCTGTTGCCGGATCGTGTCTCGCACCAGCTTCAACGTAAAAAGTCCCGCCCCTGCTGCAGTGGCATAGCTCAGAATGATTTTGGCCCCGTCTACGAGGCCCGGTTCGATATGCATGTGTGCTCCTGTCCGTCACACCCGACGGTCGTTGATTGATAAGATGCACACGGTCGGTCTCCTGACTCGCGGGTCGATGCCTTGTCGAACCTTCCCATGGCGCGAGGCCACAGTGGTGTTTCGCAAAGCTCGCCGCTCACAGTCGCGGGGGCGGTCGGGTTCAACAGATGCTGCCCTTATTCCCATGCGGTCAACGGATGTCGGCCGCACCATGTGCGGGAATGAGGTAGCAATTTCCCGCAGAGGCAGCAAACAACAGCAGCCGAAATCGCACCGATCTAGCGCTGTCATAGGGTCGCATGCAGCAAGACGGGATCATAGGTGTTGCTGCGTGCACTCCTGGGCCTTCAGCCATTTGCGAATGCGCGCTCTTGCATTGGCATAGGGCGATGCGGTGTTGAACTGGATCATGCGCCCCTTGGTCCATTTGCCGTACCAGCCTTTGCCGTAAAGCTCGTCATTTGACCGGTTGCTGATTGTCGAGACCAGCTGCTCCCTCACCGTCCTCAGTCGTTCCAACCGCTCGGGCCAGTCCAGTGCGTCATGGTCTGCGTAGAATTTTTGAGCAAGCGGCCCTAGTTCGTTCCACTTGAACCCGGTCTCCGGAAAATCGATCGCCTCACCCCGGTCATCCCGATCTAGCCATTTCAGCACCAGTTCGTTCCAGCCGATCAGGTATGCGACGAGATCCGCCGGGCTCATCATCGAGCCTGCCATGTGGCCCTGCATGGATGCCTCCCTCGCCCGGGGCCCTGGAACGCGGGCAAGATCGTCCCAAAGCCTGTTGAAGGTCGTGGAGACCGCCGCAAGAAGTTCCTGCCTGGAACCGGGTACAGCCATGGAGTGCCTTCGGATGCTGTTCAAATACAGCATCTAAACTACGCCTCTATCCACGGGATATGAAGCCGTCCGGCTGTCGCAGCCGGGCACCGACCCTAGGATTGCTGCACAATTATTGTGGTGTCAAAAGCCTGTACGGAGAACCTTATTCTTTACCCGCGGCCTTTTTCCAGCCGGCAAAAAGGTTAGGATCGGCCACTCCGATTTTCAAAAGCATATTCAGTTGAGACCGCCATGACAGAACAGACCGATTTTGACAGCGACGAAACCTATCTGGATGATTTCGATATCGCGCCCGTGAGATTGACGGTCGATCTCGGCGCACTCGTCGACAACTGGAAGGAAATGGCACGCCGCTCTGGAAGGGCTTCAACCGCCGCAGTCGTCAAGGCGGATGCCTATGGTCTGGGGCTCGAGGACTGCGGTACCGCGCTCTATGAAGCCGGCGCACGGGATTTCTTCGTTGCCGCGGTGCAGGAAGGCGTAACCTTGCGCACCTACGCGCCATATGCCCGCATCTACGTGCTTTCCGGCATATGGCCGGGCCAGGAACGAATGTTTTACGAAAACGATCTGGTCCCGGTGATCATCTCCGAAGAACAGCTGGCCTTCTGGATGTCGGTCACCGCCGAACATGGCGACCATCCCTGTGCGCTGCATATCGATACCGGCTTCAACCGGCTCGGCCTTCCAGCGGAAGAAGCGATCGCCTTTGCCGAGGATGTCTCGCGGCCGGCAAGTTTCTCACCCGTTCTCGTCATGTCGCATCTTCACAGCGGCGATTCGCCGGCCTCGCCGCTCAACCGATCACAGCTTGAGTCCTTCCAACGGGTTGCCACGGCTTTCGAAGGCGTTCCGACAAGTCTTTCGGCCTCCGCCGGCATCTTTCTCGGCCCCGAATACCATTTCGATCTCACCCGTCCCGGCATTGCGGCCTATGGCGGTGAAGCGGTCAACGGTATGCAGGCGCTGAAACCCGTGGCAAAGGCGGAAGCACGCATCATCCAGATCCGCGATGCGCCGTCCGGTTCGACCGTCAGCTACGGCGCCACCCATCAACTCTCGCGCAACAGCAGGCTTGCCGTTGTGTCGGCCGGTTATGCCGACGGCTACCTGCGTTCGCTGTCCGGTTCCGGCGTACCGCTTCGGGCTGGCGGCGCACCCGGCGCCTTCGGCTTCATCGCCAACAGGCGCGTGCCCGTGATCGGCCGGGTCACGATGGATCTGACGATCTTCGACGTGACCGACGTACCCGAAAACGAAATCCGCACCGGTGACTATATCGAACTGTTCGGCCCGAACATCGCACTCGACGACGCCGCACGCGCCGGCGGCACGATCGGTTACGAACTTCTGACCGCGCTCGGGCTGCGTTATGAACGGCGCTACATTTATCCGGACGATTGATATCACCGCCGTCTTGTCATCACCCGCCAGTTTCGCTTAAAAGGCCATTGGTTCCGCTTTTGTTCTTGCGGATATCCGAAATATTCAAGGCGGCGATCAAATCTATGGCAAAAACCAAAACCCAATTCGTGTGCCAGAACTGCGGCACGGTGCATAGCCGATGGGCCGGCAAGTGCGACGGCTGCGGCGAGTGGAACACGATCGTCGAGGAAGACCCGATGGGCGGCATCGGCGGCGGTCCCGGCAAGGCACCGAAGAAGGGCCGTGCCGTTGCGTTGACCACGCTGTCGGGCGAAACCGAGCAGGCACCACGTATCTTTACCGGCATCTCCGAACTCGACCGCGCCACCGGTGGCGGTTTCGTGCGCGGGTCGGCGGTGCTGATCGGCGGCGATCCGGGCATCGGCAAGTCGACGCTTCTGATGCAGGCGGCCGCCGCCCTTTCACGCCGCGGCCATCGGATCATCTATGTCTCGGGCGAAGAGGCGGTTGCCCAGGTGCGCCTGCGCGCCCAGCGCCTCGGTGCAGCGGATTCGGACGTGCTGCTTGCTGCGGAAACCAATGTGGAAGACATCCTTGCCACGATTTCCGAAGGCAAGCGCCCCGATCTGGTGATCATCGATTCCATCCAGACGCTGTGGAGCGATACGGCAGATTCAGCCCCCGGCACCGTCACCCAGGTGCGCACCGGCGTGCAGGCGATGATCCGCTTTGCAAAGCAGACGGGTGCCGCCATGGTTCTCGTCGGGCATGTGACGAAGGAAGGCCAGATCGCCGGTCCGCGCGTCGTCGAGCACATGGTCGATGCCGTGCTTTATTTCGAGGGCGATCGCGGCCATCACTATCGCATCCTCAGAACGGTGAAGAACCGTTTTGGACCGACCGACGAAATCGGCGTGTTCGAAATGTCCGATAACGGCTTGCGCGATGTTTCCAACCCGTCCGAACTGTTTCTCGGCGAGCGCAATGCCAAATCTCCGGGTGCCGCCGTCTTTGCCGGCATGGAAGGCACACGGCCGGTTCTGGTCGAGGTGCAGGCGCTTGTAGCAGCCACTTCGCTCGGCACGCCGCGCCGCGCCGTGGTCGGCTGGGACAGTTCGCGTCTGGCAATGATCCTTGCCGTGCTCGAAGCCCATTGCGGGGTCAGGCTCGGCCAGCATGATGTCTATCTCAATGTCGCCGGCGGCTACCGCATTTCGGAACCGGCAGCCGACATGGCGATTGCATCGGCGCTCGTTTCGTCGCTCGCCGGCGCAGCCCTGCCTGCCGATTGTGTTTTCTTCGGCGAAATCAGCCTTTCAGGCGCTGTACGCCCGGTGTCGCAGACATCCCAGCGCCTGAAGGAAGCGGAAAAACTCGGCTTTGCCGGCGCCATGCTGCCTGCCACCTCGGCGGAACTGCCGAAGAACGGCAGCGCCCGCTGGACGATGATCGAGGACCTTCCCGATCTTGTCGCCCGCATTGCCGGATCTGCCAAGAAACTGGGGAAAGGCCATGAAAATGCCGGAGAAGATGATTGATCTTCCGTTAATGAGTTGGCTGATGTAAGACACTGCGCCCAATGCTGGAATGCCGGGCGAAAATGCCGGTTCCTCCGGCAGGTGTGGAACGGCAGGTTCTGGAGTAGAGTTTACATGCCCATTACGATCTTCGACGGTATTGTCATCGGCGTCACCCTGTTTTCTGCGGTGCTTGCCATGGTCCGCGGCTTTTCCCGCGAAGTGCTGTCGATCGCCAGCTGGGCCGGCTCGGTTGCCGCCGCCTATTATCTTTATCCGCTGGCTGTGCCTTATGCGGAAAAATACACGTCCGATCACCGTATCGCGATTGCCGCCTCTGCAGGCGTGATCTTTCTGATCGCGCTGATCGTGATCTCCTTCATCACCTCGCGGATTGCCGATTTCATCATCGACAGCCGCATCGGCGCGCTGGACCGTACGCTCGGCTTCCTTTTCGGCGCTGCCCGCGGCATCCTGCTGCTCGTCATCGCCACCGCCTTCTGGAACTGGCTGGTGCCAGTCAAGGCGCAGCCGACCTGGGTGGTGGACGCCAAGTCGAAGCCTTTCCTCGATACGCTTGTCGGCCGTCTTGAAGCCGTATTGCCCGAGGATATCGAGCCGCAGATCCGCGCGCGCATCACCGGCAAGGAAGAAGCCCCGGCGGATGTTCAGCCCGGCCAGGAACTGCCGCCGGTGGGCGACGCACCTGCTACAAATAATTGACGCTGTGTTGCGCTTGATGCAGCGCAATTCGTCACCATTTGTGGTATGACTTGAATTCAGGTAGAGAGCGGGCTGGCACCGGGGACGAAAATTCCCCGGCCGGCCTTTCCATTTTAAGATCAAGGGCACAGGCTCACGATGGACCAGTCGGCTTCACAATCCTTCGACATCAACCACTCCAATGAGTGGGAAGACGATACGCTGCATGAAGAATGCGGCGTGTTCGGCATCCTCGGGCACCCGGATGCGGCAACGCTGACGGCGCTTGGTCTGCATGCCCTTCAGCATCGTGGCCAGGAAGCTGCCGGTATCGTTTCCTTCGACGGCCTGCGCTTCCATTCGGAACGCCGCATGGGCCTCGTCGGCGACCATTATACGGACCCGGCAACGCTTGCCAAACTGCCCGGCAACATCTCCATCGGTCACGTCCGTTATTCGACGACCGGCGAAGTGGCGCTTCGAAACGTGCAGCCGCTGTTTGCCGAACTGGAAGTCGGCGGTATCGCGATTGCTCATAACGGTAACTTCACCAATGGCCTGACGTTGCGCCGTCAGCTGATCGCCGGCGGCGCCATCTGTCAGTCGACGTCGGATACAGAAGTCGTCCTGCATCTCATCGCCCGCTCCCGTTACTCCTCCACTGCCGACCGCTTCATCGATGCGATCCGCCAGATGGAAGGCGGTTACTCGATGGTGGCGATCACCCGCACCAAACTGATCGCTGCACGCGACCCCACCGGCATCCGCCCGCTGGTCATGGGCGAGCTCGACGGCAAGCCGATCTTCGCGTCGGAAAGCTGCGCACTCGACATTATCGGCGCCAAGTTCGTGCGTGACGTCGAAAACGGCGAAGTCATCATCTGCGAAATCCAGTCGGACGGCTCGATCTCGATCGACGCCCGCAAGGCCGGCAACGGCCAGCCGGAGCGCCTTTGCCTGTTCGAATATGTCTATTTCGCCCGTCCGGATTCGGTCGTCGGCGGTCGCAGCGTTTATGTCGCGCGCAAGAACATGGGCATCAATCTTGCCAAGGAAGCGCCGGTCGAGGCCGATGTCGTCGTGCCGGTTCCCGATGGCGGCACGCCGGCAGCGCTCGGTTATGCACAAGCGAGCGGCATTCCGTTCGAATACGGCATCATCCGCAACCATTATGTCGGCCGTACCTTCATCGAGCCGACGCAGCAGATCCGCGCTTTCGGCGTGAAGCTGAAACACTCGGCCAACCGGGCAATGATCGAAGGCAAGCGCGTCGTTCTGGTCGACGATTCGGTCGTTCGCGGCACCACGTCTCTCAAGATCGTGCAGATGATACGCGATGCCGGCGCCAAGGAAGTGCACCTGCGCGTCGCAAGCCCGATGATCTACTATCCGGATTTCTACGGCATCGACACGCCGGACCGGGAAAAGCTGCTCGCCAACCAGTATGAAAGCCTGGAAGCGATGTGCAAATATATCGGCTGCGACAGCCTTGAATTCCTGTCGATCAACGGCCTCTACCAGGCCGTCGGCGGCGAGGACCGCAACGACGCACGTCCGCAGTTCACCGACCACTATTTCACCGGCGACTATCCGACCCGTCTTCTCGACAAGGACGGCGAAGCGGTCGGTCGCAAGGTCTCGCTACTCGCCAGCAACGGTTGAGCCGGACGCGAAGACCGGTTTCCAACAACCGATAAACATTCTAGAAGGCTGCGGAAACGCGGCCTTCTTTTTTGGCCTCAAAATCAGATTGTCTAAGCGGGGCGGGAAACATGACCATCGATCTCAAAGGCAGGATTGCGCTTGTAACCGGCGCATCGCGCGGCATCGGCTATTTCACGGCGATTGAACTGGCAAAAGCCGGCGCGCATGTGATTGCCTGCGCTCGCACGGTCGGCGGGCTGGAAGACCTGGATGACGTGATCAAGGCCGCCGGCGGCTCGGCCACACTCGTTCCCTTCGATCTTTCCGACATGGACGCAATCGACAGGCTGGGGGCGTCGATCTATGAGCGCTGGGGCAAGCTCGACATTCTCGTCGCCAATGCCGGCATTCTCGGCGTCATCGCACCGGTCGCCCATGTCGAAGCGAAGACTTTCGATCGCGTCATGACCACCAATGTCACGTCCATGTGGCGGCTGGTCCGCTCTCTGGAGCCGCTGCTGGTCAAGTCTGATGCTGGCCGCGCCATCCTGCTTTCGTCCGGCGTTGCCACCAATCCGCGCGCGTTCTGGGGTGCCTATGCGATGTCGAAGGCGGCGGTCGAGACCATGGGCAGGATCTGGGCCGAGGAAATGGCGCATACGCCGCTGAAGATCAACATGGTCAACCCGGGCGCCACCCGCACCGCCATGCGCGCCCAGGCCATGCCTGGCGAAGCCCCGGAAACCCTGCCGCATCCGTCAGAGGTTGCCGCAAAGATCCTGCCGCTCGCCTCGCCCGAAATGACCGACAGCGGCCGCCTGTTCGTCGTGCGCGAAAACCGCTTCGTCGATTACCGGCTGCCGGAGTGAAGAAAGCACAGGGCGATAAGATCCGGCATGACTTTGGCTGCGGCTCCCCTAACTTGAAGGAGCAGACCTGAAGCATAGTGCCATGCCGGAGACTTGTCCTTGCCGTTCGAACATTTCTCGCTTGAACATCTGATTTCCCAATATGGCGTGCTCGCCGTGTTTTTAGGCGCAGCCTTCGAGGGCGAGACGGCGGTGTTTTTGGGCGGGGTCTTTGCGCACCGGCATTTCATGTCCTGGTGGGAAGCGGCGACGGCTGCAGCAATCGGTTCATTTGCGGCGGATCAGGCGTGGTTCTTCGCCGGGCGTTATGCCAACCGGTTGGCGCTGGTTCAACGCTTCCTGAAAACCGATGCGGCGCAGAAGGTCAGTCAGCTTCTCGAAGCCCATCCGACCGGCTTCATCCTCGCCTTTCGCTTCATCTACGGCATGCGAACGGTCAGCCCGATTGCAATCGGGCTAAGTTCGGTGCCGGCACTTCGCTTCGTGATCCTCAATTTCATCGCGGCCGTGGTCTGGGCGGTAATGATCACCGCGATCGGTTATCTGTTCGGCAATGCGGTTGAGATGCTGTTCGGGCGATTGAGGCTGCATCTCCATATGCTGATCGCCATCGCTGCGATTGCAGTCATACTCGCTGCCCTCGCCTATCTCATCCGCAGGCAGATGCGCGGAGGGTCAGTCACGCGCTGAAGAGGGGCTTGTCTTTTCTCATCCGGTTTTCGTGAGGCCCGCCGCCACAAGCGGCTCAATCAGCAGGCAGGCATCGTCAATCAGCCGTTTAGACAGCGCCGGATGTTCCTGATCGAACTGCCTGATCGCTTTCAATGCATAAAGCAGCATCCAGGCGCGCTGGTCGATGTCGGCGGGCATAGGGCTGCCGTCGATCAACGCCAGGACCGCCGTCAGCTTTTCCAGCATCTGGCTGCGCAGGCCGGCGCGGCGAAGGGAGCCGTCCTCGCGGGCATCGGCCAGAACCAGGGCCGCCGCCCTCTCCGTCTGCAATCCGCGCATCATCGCCACCAGCGCCCGGGCAATTTCATGTGCCGATGCGCCTGCGGCAATCGCCACCACCTTTTCCAGTTCGTCGGTGAGATGCGCGCCATAACGGTCCATGATCGCCTGGGCGAGTGCATCCTTTGTCGGAAAGAAGCGGTAGAGCGAGCCGATCGCCGTGCCCGATTGCGCGGCGACTTCCGACATGGTCACGGCTCGATAGCCGTGCGTGGCAAACAGGCCGATCGCCGTTTCGACGATTATCGCCACCCTTTCGTGACCACGTTTACGCTTGGGTTCCACCGCCTTTGGCGGCTTCGCTGTTGACATTTGCGAGGCGATCCTCAAATAGGAGTTATGCGAGTACATCCTCGCATAACATGATGCAGACCTCTCGTCATCCCGTCGCGGATTTCCCTCGCCGCCCTGCCGATCCGGCCTGCAGTTCATCTTGCACGCACTCGCGCTTCCTCGCCGAAAGACATCCTATGCTCGCACTCGATCCCAAAACCACCGCGCTCGTTCTCATCGATCTGCAGAAGGGTATTCTCGCCATGAACACGGCGCCGCATGCCAGCGCTGATGTTCTCGCCAATGGCCGCCAACTGGCGGATACCTTCCGCCAGGCAGATGCGCCGGTGGCTCTGGTCAATGTCGATTTCGGCCCGGATTTTGGCGATGCGCCGCGCGGCCTCACCGATGCCGCCGCCGGCCGCAACTATCCGGAGGACTGGACGGTACTGGCGGAAGGCCTGCAACAGCCGGGAGACCTTACCGTGACGAAACATCAATGGGGCGCCTTCCACGGCACAGATCTCGACGTCAAACTTCGTCGGCGTGGCATTCGAACCATCGTGGTCGGAGGCATCGCTACCAATTTCGGCGTTGAATCGACGGTCCGCGCCGGTTGGGAGCACGGCTATAACATGGTCGCTGTCGAGGATGCCTCGACCGGCGTTTCCGCCGAATTGCATGACATGGCTTTCAAATTCATCTTCCCGCGCATCGCACGCGTAACCACCACGGCGGACCTTTCACTTGACTGATCGCCTGATGTCCGAGGAGCCCGATGATGTGTCGTCAAACCACCGCTGGCTGAGGCGGGCCGCGGCCCTACCGCCGGCGGCGCGCTGGCTGGTCCTTGTTGCAGGCTCGCTGCTCCTCGGCTGGATTCTCGAACTCATGCATCTGCCGGCCGCATTGCTGCTCGGCCCGATGGCAATGGCTATCGCCATGGCGCTTTCGGGCATGAGTTTCCGCATGCCGAAGGTGGCGTTCAACGGCGCGCAGGCGATCATCGGCGTGATGATCGCCTCCAACATGCCGCCGTCGATCTTTTCTGAACTGGCGGCTCAATGGCCGGTCTTCGCGCTCGGCATCCTCGCCACCGTAGTCGCCTCATCGGCGCTCGGCGCGTTGATGGTCAGAGCGCGGGTGTTTCCCGGCACGACGGCAATATGGGGCTCCTCGCCCGGCGCCGCCTCGGTCATGGTGCTGATGTCCGAAAGCTATGGCGGCGACATGCGGCTCGTCGCCTTCATGCAGTATTTGCGCGTCGTGTGCGTGGCGCTTGCCGCGACCATGGTGGCGCGTCTCTTCGGCGTGACGCCGGCCGACTCGCAAAGCGTCGAGTGGTTCCCTGCCCTTTCGCCTCTTTCTGTCCTTGCGACGCTGGCTGTCGCCTTCGGCTCGGCCTGGATCTGCGGCCTGATGCGTATTCCCGGAGCAGCACTGCTCGGGCCGCTGGCCGGCTGTCTTGTCGCCAAGTTCGGCTTCGGCATGCCGCTGGTGCTTGCACCATGGATGCTTGCCATTGCCTATGCCCTGGTTGGCTGGGCGGTCGGCGGGCGGTTCACACGCGAGGTCGTCACTTACGCGGCGCGCAACTTCCTGCGCGTGCTCGGCTCGATTGCCTGCCTTCTTCTCATCTGCAGCGGCTTTGCCGCCATGCTGGTATTTTTCGCCGGCATTGATCCACTGACGGCCTATCTGGCGACCAGCCCCGGTGGTGCCGATTCGGTCGCCATCATCGCCGCATCGACCAATGTCGACGTGCCCTTCGTGATGGCAATGCAGATCGGCCGCTTTCTGGTCGTGGTGCTGACCGGGCCGATGCTCGCCAAGGCGATCGTGCGCCATATGTCCCGCTGACCGCACGGCTCTTCCACTCTTGACCAAACAGCCGACGCACGCCATAACCGAGCCCATGAAAACGAAGATTTCCATTTGTGGGAACATTATCCGCTAGCGTTCGCGCTGGTCCGGCCGTTTTCGTCTCTCGAAAAGCCTTGAAGACAAACGCCCCGGTCCGGTACCGGTTGCGGCATGTCTTGTTGAGGTTGGGAGAATTTTTCGATGAGCGCCACGCTCAAGCTATACAATACCTTGATCCGCGAGAAATCGGCGTTCCAGCCGATCGATGCCGACAACGTGCGCATGTATGTCTGCGGCCCGACGGTCTATGACTTCGCCCATATCGGCAATGCCCGCCCGGTCATCGTATTCGACGTGCTGTTCCGGCTGTTGAGCCACGTCTACGGCGACGCCCATGTCACCTATGCCCGCAACATCACCGACGTCGACGACAAGATCAACGCGCGTGCTCTGCGCGATTTCCCGCATCTGGCCCTCAATGACGCGATCCACGCGGTGACGGAAAAGACGGCGAAACAGTTCCATGCCGATGTGGCAGCGCTGGGCTGCCTCGAGCCGACTGTCGAGCCGCGCGCCACCGACAATATTTCGCAGATGATCGAGATCATCGAAAAGCTTATCGCCCGCGGCCATGCCTATGTCGCGTCCGGCGAAGTGCTGTTCGATACGAAATCGATGAGCGATTACGGCCAGCTTTCCAAGCGCCCGCTCGACGAGCAGCAGGCCGGCGCGCGCGTGGCCGTCGATGCGCACAAGAAGAACCCCGGCGACTTTGTCTTGTGGAAGCTTTCCTCCCATAACGAACCCGGCTGGGAGAGCCCCTGGGGCCGCGGCCGTCCGGGCTGGCATATCGAATGCTCGGCGATGAGTGGCCGTTATCTCGGCGAGGTATTCGACATCCATGGCGGCGGCCTCGATCTCATCTTCCCGCACCACGAAAACGAGATTGCCCAGTCGCGCTGCGCCCATGGCACTGAAGTCATGGCGAATGTCTGGATGCATAACGGCTTCGTGCAGGTCGAAGGCAAGAAGATGTCGAAATCCGACGGCAACTTCATCACCATCAACCAGCTGCTGGAGACCGACACGTTCGGCGGCCGCAAGTGGCCGGGCGAGGTGCTGCGGCTTGCCATGCTGATGACGCATTACCGCGAACCGATCGACTTTTCGATGAAGCGGCTCGAGGAAGCAGAAAGGCTTCTGGCCAAGTGGCCGGCGGTCGATCGGTCCGAGATCCCGGCAGGCACCGAGCCCTGCCCGATCGTGCTCGAAGCGCTTGCCGATGATCTGAACACGGTGGCCTCCGTACAGCGCATCCACGCGCTGGCGCAGGAAGCCAATGCCGACAGGACGCTTCTGCCGATGTTTGCGGCAAGCGCCGCGCTTCTCGGTGTGTTGCCGAAGAAAACGGAAGTCGATGAAGCGCTTGCGGGTGCCGTCGATGCGCTTGTCGCGATGCGGCTTGAAATGCTGAAAGCGAAGAACTTTGCCGAAGCTGACAAGATCCGCGACGAACTCTCGGCCAAGGGCATCCAGCTGAAGGACGGCAAGGACGCGGCAACCGGCGAGCGGGTCACGACATGGGAGCTGAAGCGGTAGGCTTGCAGCTTCCGGGCGAGCGGCCCTATGCTGCAACCGAAACGTCAAGGAGGAAGACATGGGTGCCGAACGGAATGCAGAGCGTCATGTAAAATTCTTCCGCAACGGCGGCGCTCAGGCGGTCGTGATCCCGGCGGAGTTCGAGATGGCGGGCGAAGAGGCCGTCATGCGCAAGGAAGGTGATCGGCTCGTGATCGAGCCGGTCAACGAACCCAAGGAAAGCCTGATCGAGTGGCTGCGTTCTCAGCCTCCGTGGGAGGGTGACTTCCCTGAACTAGATATTGACGAGCCGCCGCCCCGTGATGTCGATCTATGAGCAGTTATCTTCACATGCTCGACACGAACATCCTTTCGGATGCGGTCCGCAATCCGTTCGGCACAGTGGCTGAGCTTATCGACAAGGCGGATAAAGGTAGCTTGTGTGTCAGCGCTATCGTGGCATCCGAGTTACGTTTTGGCGCGCTACGTCGAGGGTCGGCACGGCTTACATATCTCGTCGAAAATTCCTTGGCCCGGATCGCAATCCTTGCCTACGAAGACCAAGCATCCCACCACTTCGCTGAAATTCGCGGCACGCTTGAAAAACGTGGCACGCCGATTGGTACAACCGACCTCTTCATCGCCGCGCATGCCCGCTCTCTCGACCTCACTCTCGTCACCAACAACGTTCGCGAATTTTCCCGCGTCGACGGACTACGGGTTGAAAACTGGCTGGAGGAGGCTGCGTCATGACCCAGATCCATACCGGTGGCTGCCAATGCGGCGCCATCCGTTATCGAGCGACAGGCGAGATCGGTTTTCCGCATGTCTGCCATTGCCGCATGTGCCAGAAGGCGGCGGGGAGCTATTTCATGCCCTTCGGCGGGGTGAAGCATGAGAATTTCACGCTCACTCGCGGCGAACCGGCGTGGTTCAAGTCTTCCGACACAGTGCGGCGCGGCTTCTGTCGCGATTGCGGTACGCCCCTGTTTTACGATGGCGGGCACGATCATGTCAGCATCACGCTCGGCTCCCTCGATGCTCCCGAAAACGTAAAGCCGGAGATGCAGACGAATCTTGCCCGCAAGATGCCCTGGTTTAATGAGCTTGACGGCCTTCCTCATGAACCCGGCATGGATACGACGCCGGAGCAGGCCGCCGAGATTGCCAAAAGCAGCCGGCAACATCCCGACCATGATACGCAACACTGGCCGAAAGCCGGATCGGAGCTGTGGATTTGACCCATCATGTCCATACCGGTGGCTGCCAGTGCGGTGCGGTGCGCTTCGTCATCGAGGGCAAGCCGGGCCAGTCGTCCATCTGTCACTGTCGCATGTGCCAGAAGGCGTTCGGCGCGTACTATGCGCCGCTGATCTCCACACGCGGTGCAAGTTTTCGCTGGACACGCGGAGCGCCGAAACAGTTTCCGTCGTCGAACCATGTCGTGCGCGGTTTCTGCGGCAATTGCGGCACGCCGCTGACCTATGAGGCTTCGGACGGGATTGCCGTGTCTGCGGGTGCGCTGGACGATCCCTCGGCGCTGCCGCCATCGATCCAGTATGGCGTCGAGGCCAAAGTGCCGTTCGTCGATCACCTAGGCGCGCTTCCGGCGCATCATACGATGGACGATATCGAGGAAGCCCCCTTCCTTGCCGATATCGTTTCCAACCAGCATCCCGACCACGACACCGACACCTGGCAACCGGTTCATGCTTCAGGCGGAACCACCAAGGAGGATGACGCATGAGTGAGACAACAGGAACGGCTGCCCCGAGAACCGGCGGATGCCAGTGCGGCGCCGTGCGTTTCAAAATCCATGGTAAGCTTGGCCGTGCATCCATCTGCCATTGCCGCATGTGCCAGAAGGCTTTTGGCGGTTTCTTCGGCCCACTCGTCAGCGCACCCACGGACGGCCTCGAATGGACCCGTGGCGAGCCCACCTATTTCCAGTCGTCGGTCAATATCGATCGCGGCTTCTGCAAGCGTTGCGGCACGCCGCTCACCTATCGCCACCCTGAAGGCATCGAGATTGCCATCGGCGCCTTCGACGAGCGCGATGATCTGGCGCCGCAGGTTCAGGTCAACCACGCCTTCAAGCTGCCCTGGGTCGAAAAGATCTTCGACGCGCCGGTGCATGGCGACGTCGATTATTACGACCGGCAGGAGCAGATCATCTCCTTCCAGCATCCCGACCACGATACCGAGAACTGGCCCGAGAAAGGCTTGCATCTGTGACCGACATTCTGCGCACGCTCTATCCCGTCTCCATCCCATACGTCACCGGCACGCTCGATGTCGGCGACGGGCATGTGATCTACTGGGAACGCCATGGTCGCAAGGGTGCAAAACCCGTCGTCTTCCTTCACGGCGGACCGGGCGGCGGGATCACGCCGATCCAGGCGCGGCTGTTCGATCCGGACCTTTACGACATCCTCCTGTTCGACCAGCGCGGTTGCGGCCGCTCGACGCCGCACGCGGGGCTTGAAGCCAATACGACATGGCATCTGGTAGCCGATATCGAGCGGCTCCGCGAAATGGTCGGCGTCGACCAATGGCAGGTGTTCGGCGGCTCCTGGGGTTCGACACTGGCACTCGCCTATGCCGAAACGCATCCGGATCGCGTCACCGAGCTTCTTTTGCGCGGCGTCTATACGCTGACGAAGCCGGAGCTCGACTGGTACTATCAGTTCGGCGTCTCGGAAATGTTTCCCGACAAATGGGAGGCCTTCATCGCCCCCATTCCGGAAGCGGAGCGTCATGAGATGATGGCCGCCTATCACCGCCGCCTGACCGGCAATGACCGAGCCGAGCAGATCGCCTGCGCCAAGGCATGGAGCGTGTGGGAAGGCTCGACGATCACGCTTCTGCCGGAACCGGACCTCGCCTCGAAACACGACGAGGACCATTTCGCGCTCGCCTTTGCGCGGATCGAAAACCACTTTTTCGTCAATGCCGGCTGGCTGGATGAAGGCCAGCTTTTGCGGGATGCGACGAAGCTTGCCGGCATTCCCGGCGTCATCGTGCATGGCCGTTACGACATGCCCTGCCCGCTCAAATATGCCTGGCAGTTGTCCAAGGTCTGGACGGATGCGGATTTCCACATCGTCGAAGGTTCCGGCCACGCCGTTTCCGAGCCGGGGATCACCGACCAGCTGATCCGCGCGACAGACGGGTTTGCAGGGAAGGCCTGAGCAAACAGACAGGTGAACCGATGAGCCCGTTTCGCCCCTCACCCTAGCCCTCTCCCCGCACGCGGGGAGAGGGAACGTGCCCCGAGCAGGCCTCGACAATGCGGCTTGCGTCCTTCTCCCCGCCTGCGGGGAGAAGGTGCCGGCAGGCGGATGAGGGGCAAACCACTACACATAACAACCAGCTCCATGGGAGGAGCATCCATGACGACCCGAGACCGCATATATCTCTTCGACACCACCCTTCGCGACGGGCAACAGACGCCCGGGGTCGATTTTTCCGTCGAGGACAAGATTGCGATCTCGGCCATGCTGGACGAATTCGGCTTCGATTATGTCGAGGGCGGTTATCCCGGCGCCAATCCGACCGACACTGCCTTCTTCACCGAAAAGCGGACAACCAAGGCAAAATTCGTCGCTTTCGGCATGACCAAGCGGGCCGGCATTTCCGCTTCCAACGATCCGGGCCTTGCCACACTGCTGCAGGCGAAGAGCGATGCCGTCTGCTTCGTCGCCAAGAGCTGGGATTATCATGTGCGCGTGGCGCTCGGCTGCACAAATGAAGAAAACCTCGCCTCCATCCGCGATAGCGTCGAGGCGGCCAAGGCTCAGGGCAAGGAGCCGCTGGTCGATTGCGAACATTTTTTCGACGGCTACAAGGCCAATCCGGAATACGCTCTTGCCTGCGCCCGCACCGCCCATGACGCCGGAGCGCGTTGGATCGTGCTCTGCGACACCAATGGCGGAACACAGCCGAATGAGGTGCGCGAGATCGTCTCCGCCGTCATTGCCACCGGTATTCCCGGCGCGTCGCTCGGCATCCATGCGCATGACGATACCGGCCAGGCGGTGGCCAATTCGCTTGCCGCCATCGAAGCCGGCTGTCGGCAGGTTCAGGGCACGCTCAACGGCATCGGCGAACGCTGCGGCAATGCCAACCTGATCACGCTGATCGGAACGCTCTGTCTGAAGGAGGCCTATGCCTCCCGCTTCGAGACGGCGATCGACCCGGAGCGGCTGTCGGGGCTGACGCGCCTGTCGCACGCCTTCGATGAGCTTCTCAACCGCTCGCCCAACCATCAGGCGCCTTATGTCGGGGCATCCGCCTTCGCCACCAAGGCGGGTATCCACGCCTCGGCACTCCTGAAGGATCCGCGTACCTATGAGCATGTGACGCCGGACAGCGTCGGCAACCTGCGCAAGGTCATGGTGTCGGACCAGGGCGGCAAATCAAACTTCATCAACGCGCTGAAGCGCCGCGGGATAGAGGTTGCCAAGGACGATCCGAAGCTCGATCACCTGATCTCGATCGTCAAGGAACGCGAAGCCTCCGGCTATGCCTATGAGGGCGCCGATGCCAGCTTCGAGCTGCTCGCGCGGCGCACGCTCGGCACGATCCCCGAATTTTTCTCGATCGACGGGTTTCGGGTGATGGTCGAACGCCGTTTCGACAGTCTCGGGCGCATCAAGATCGTGTCGGAGGCGGTGGTGAAGATCGTCATCGATGGCGAGAACCATATGTCGGTGGCGGAAGGCGACGGCCCTGTCAACGCGCTCGACCTCGCACTCAGGAAGGATTTCGGAAAGTACCAGAACGAGATCGACGACCTCGTTCTGGCAGACTTCAAGGTGCGTATCCTCAACGGCGGCACCGAGGCCATCACCCGCGTCCTGATCGAATCCACCGATGGAAGCGGCGTGCGCTGGTGGACGGTCGGCGTGTCGGAAAACATCATCGATGCCTCGTTCCAGGCACTGATGGATTCGGTCATCTACAAGCTGATGAAAAACCGGGAACTGGCGGGCCGGATTGCTGCTGAGTGAACTCTATCGCCGCAGCACATCCGCCAGTGATGCCACCGCGATTGCCACTGTCGTATAGGCTTTGTTCCAGTCCGGCGAGCGTTTGCCCAGTTCGAGCAGGCGCGACTGGGTAGCGTCGAGGGCCTTGAAGGCGTCGGCTCGGGTGCCGTCATGGCTGTCGGCTTTTGTCGCTGCGTAATAACGCCGTGTCTTGAAGCGCGGATTGGCGCCGGGTTTGACTTCCAGCCTGTCCTGATCGCCGTCAGCATGGGCGTTGATGATCGGCGCGACGGATCCGGCACCAGATCTCAGCGCCTCTCGCATCGGGCCGTAATCGCCGTGATAGGGCATGCGCCGCGAGGTCAGTTCAAGCCCCTGGCGAATGCAATCCAGCCGATAGACGGGAGACGCCGCCATGCATTCGCTTCGCACCGAGGCCAGATCCCTGACAATGCTCTGCGTGACAAGACCGTTGAGGCTCTGGTCGTAATCCGACGCCCCGTCGCGGCCTTCGGCGCGGGCATCCTGCGCATGGACCGGTGGCGTTATGGACAGCGATTGAACCGATGCGATCACGATGAAAAACAGCAAGCTCCGAACACCCATTATCGCCCCTTCCGATTGCTATCGGAGCCTCATATCCGTGCCCCCGCACGTCAGACGCCCCACGCAAGATGCTACCCTAGAGCCGCGGCAATCGGAATGGCTTTCGGGCGGCGTGAAAGACGCCGCCCGAAAACAAAGACCTATTGCTTGAGCAGGATCCGGTCGAGGAAATCGTTCATCAGCGGCGCGATCTCGTCGAGCTTGTCTTCCAGGGCGAAATGGCCGGTGTCGAGTATATGCATTTCGGCATCCGGCAGATCCTTCAGATAGGGATGCGCGCCGGCTTCCGGGAAAATCTTGTCGTTCTTGCCCCAGATGATCAGTGTCGGCGGCTTGCGGTCGCGGAAAAATTTCTGGAACTGCGGATAAAGCGGCAGATTGGTGCGGTAGTCGTAAAACAGGTCGAGCTGGATCTCGTTGTTGCCGGGCCGATCGAGCAGCGCCTGGTCCTGCAGCCAGTTGTCGGGGCTGATGCGAGAAACATCCCTCACCCCGTCGGTATACTGGAATTTGGTGGCGTCCAGCGTCAGTATGCCCTTCTGAACCTCGCGATCCTTTTCCGATCCGCTTGCCCAATAGGCCCTGATCGGGTCCCAGAATTCCTTCAACCCTTCCTCATAAGCATTGCCGTTCTGGACGACGAGGGCCGTCACCCGCTCGGGGTGTTTCAGCGCCAGCCGGTAGCCGACCGGGGCACCGTAGTCCATCACATACATGGCGTAGTTCGTCGCGCCGATCTGGCCGAGGAGATCATCGACGATATCGGTATAATGGGCGAAGCTGTAGGTGAACTTGGCATGGTCCGGCGCATCGCTGTAACCGAAGCCCGGATAGTCCGGCGCAATCACCCGGTAGCGATCTGCAAGCAGCGGGATGAGGTTGCGGAACATATGCGAAGAGGTCGGGAAGCCGTGCAGCAGGAGCAGGACCGGCGCATCCTTGCGGCCGGCCTCGCGATAAAAGACCTTGACGCCGTCCACCGTGGCGTAACGGTAATGGATGACGGCGGGTGCGGGGCGCGCAGCGGCGATCATGTCGGCGGCAGTTGCAGCGCCCGGAAGCGCCGCGAAACCGGCAAGAGACAATCCAAGGGCGATCACAAATCGATTCATTTCACTTCTCCAAGTGGTTGACATTACAATCGAAACTTTCGACGCTGCCGGATGTCTTTCGACCGGCTGCATGGGCGTCCGGCAAAGGCCGGTAAACGGGAAGATGATGGACCGCATAGAAGCGATGACGATGCTGATCAGGGTTGCCGACACCGGCAACTTTTCGGCCGCCGCAAGATCGCTCAACGTCCCTGTCACCACGCTTTCGCGCAAAATCTCGGATCTCGAAGCGGCGCTCGGGGCGAAGCTTCTCGTCCGCAGCACCCGCAGAACCGACCTGACGGATGCCGGCAGCAGCTATCTTGCGGCCGCCCGACGGATCATCGAGCAGGTGGAGGAAGCCGAACGCGAGGCGGCAGGCGAGTTCACCGAGCCGAAAGGCCGGCTGGTCATCACCGCGCCGATCCAGTTCGGCCAGTTGCATGTGCTGCCGGTCGTCACCGAGTTCCTCGCCCGCTTCCCTCAGATCGATATCCGCCTGCTGCTACAGGACCGGAACCTGCAACTGGTGGAGGATCATATCGACATGGCCGTGCGCATCGGCCGATTGCCGGACAGTTCGATGATCGCGACCTCGGTCGGATCGGTCCGCATGGTGGTCTGCGCCAGCCCCCGGCTGCTTGAAACGCTGGGCATGCCGGAAACCCCTCAGGATCTCTCCCGCTTTCCCTCGGTCACGATCGAGATGCCGCTCTCCCAGCCCGGCTGGCAGTTTCGCCGGCCAGCCGGCCTGTTGCCGCTTACGATTCCGCCCATCCCTCGCCTGTCGGTCACCACGGTCGAAGCGGCATTGCAGGCGGCCATCCGCGATGCGGGCGTCATCCGGCTCTTCCACTATCAAGTGGCCGATGCCGTGAGGGCCGGCGACCTGAAGATCATCCTTGAAGATTACGAGACCGATCCTGTCCCGGTGAGCCTGATCCATGCATCACGGGGCCAGATGCCGCTCAAGATGCGCAGCTTTCTCGACTTTGCTCTTCCAAGGCTCAGGGCTATCTTCCCGATCGAGGCTTAGGCTGGCCCAGCCTTGGCCCGAAGCGCCGCGTTTTCCTGTTCAAGTTCGGCGAGACGATCCTGCAGCGGCCGCACGGCGGCTGCGACTTCCTTTTCGGTGAAGCGCGGGGTGATATGCTGCGGGCAGTTCCAGTCGAAGGCTTCCAGCCGCACCTTGAAGATGCGCTCGGCCTTGCCGCGATAACCTGCGTCGGTAACGAGAGCGGTGATCGCCGGGTCTTCGTCCAGCGCCAGTTTTTCGACATGCGCATAGATCTTCAGCCGGGCGCGGCGCGGATAGTCCATCAGGAACAGGCAGGCCTTGTCGCTGGCGGCCAGATTTCCGGTGGAGATATACTGGCGATTGCCGCGGAAATCGGCGAAGGCGAGCGTGCGGTCGTCGACGACTTTCAGAAACCCTGCCGGTCCGCCGCGATGCTGGATATAGGGCCAGCCGGTCTCGGAAACCGTAGCCATGTAGAAGCTGTCGCGTTCACCGATGAAGGCCTTTTCGCCTTCGGTGAAGCGATCCATCGTGCGGTCGCCGGAAAAATCGGACCAGAAATGATCGATGCCCATTTCCGCCTGTGCTGCCCGCACGCTCGGTGTCGAGGCGATATCGAGAAATCCGTAGGACATGGCGTTCTCCCTTGAAACCTGAACCGGGGATCGATGGCGATCCCGTGCGGTTCGTTGGGAGAAATATGCCTCTTTTCATTCCTCGTAATAATCGGCCATTTCTGGAGATCATCTCTCCGGAAAATGGGCAGATGAAATCAGGGCTCGTCGAATGACAGGCCCCAGTCTTTCTCGCCATACCATTCCTCGCCTGTCGCCTCCGTCTTCCAGCGCAGGCTTCTTACCCTGCGCAGGCCACGCGCCCGGAAAGCGGCTTCCAGCCCGGCATGACGACCTTCCGGTACCGGCCTGGTACTTTCACCCCAGATGAAGGAGACGATCTGCAGGAAGCGCGCGCCAAAACCCTCAGCCTGACGGTCGATCATCAGGTAGCCCGCATGACGGGTGAAACCGATGCGGCTTTTTTCGATCGCCGGAATGCCGAGCGGGAAGATCAGGCGACCATAGGGCGCGAGCTTTTCAATCCAGGCTTCCGGCGGGTGGTCGAGGGCGAAATTGGCGTAGATGACATCGGCCTGTTGCTTCGGCCAGTCGAAGGCATCGCCCTGTACCACCTCGACATTTGCGTATGAGGCGAGATTGGCCTTGGCCCTTTGCGCCAGCGAGGCATCGTATTCCACCCCGATCACCCGACCGGACGGGCCGACGAGTTCGGCCATGATCGCCGTATAATACCCGACGCCGGCGCCCATATGCACGACCGTCTCGCCCTCGCGGATCTTGAAGGCGTCAAACGCCGCCGCATGCAGCGAGGGGGATCCGTTGTTGATGCCCTTTTCCGTCTTCAGCCCGACAAGCACATCCTGATAGAGCACAATGGGATCGGTCGAGGCGACGGGGCGGTATCCGCTGCCGAAGATATCGTCGAATATCCAGGGCGGCGGGCCGACATAGTCCTCGCGCGGCACGCGGGCAAAAGCGGAAAGCAGTCGCGCATTGTCGTCCACCCCGGCCTTGGCGAGGAGCTGGAGCGCATAGTTGCGACGATGCGCGGGCTGGTCTTCCAGGTTCATACGTCATTCTCCGGTCTGTTATCCATCATGCCACGCTTTCCACCCGATCTGGCCTCTCGATCAGATTTGCGAAACAGCTTCGCGCGTGGGTGGCAGGATGGATGACTTGTCTCAATGCAAGGTTCAAAGAAATGAATTGGTAGCACAAGGCACGATCCTGTAATTGCGCCATGATAATTACAAACACAATTACAACAGAATGCCGGAAGCACCCCATGACCACCGAAAACGCCGCGTCCCCCGCCAACACGCCTGTTGCGGTCAATGAAGATACGCCACGCGGTTTCGCCTTCGGCTTGACTGCCTATTTCATGTGGGGTTTTCTGCCCTTCTACCTGAAGGCGGTGTCTCATCTTCCGCCGATGGAGGTGCTGGCGCACAGGGCGATCTGGTCCGTCCCTGTGGCGGGTATCGTGCTCATCATTCTCGGCCGGCTGAAGGATGTCCGGGCAGCATTCGCCAATCCGCGCATGCTCGGCATGGCCTGCGTCACCGCGACATTCATCACCCTCAACTGGGGCGTCTATGTCTGGGCGGTTGCCGCAGGACACGCGCTCGACGCCGCTCTCGGCTATTTCATCAACCCGCTGTTCAGCATCTTTCTGGCCGCCGTCATTCTGAAAGAAAAGCTCGCACCGTTGCAGATGGCGGCAATCGGGCTTGCGGTCGTGGCGGTCGCCATTCTTGCCTGGGGCGCCGGCGGGCTTCCGTGGGTATCGCTAGCTTTGACCTTCACCTGGGGCATCTATGCGCTCTTGCGCAAGACGCTGCCGATCGGCCCCAACCAGGGGTTCTTTCTCGAAGTGCTTTTGATCAGCATCCCGATGCTGCCCTATGTCATTTGGCTCGAAGCGACCGGACAGGGCCACTTCCTTGGCGGAACCGGCTTCGACATGGGCATGCTGGCGCTTTCCGGTATCGTGACCGCGGGGCCACTGATGATCTATGCAAACGGCGCCAAGCTGCTGAAACTGTCAACCATCGGCATCATGCAATATATCGCGCCGACGATGATCTTCCTGATCGCGATCTTTGCCTTCGGCGAGCCGCTGAGCCCGATAAAGCTTACAAGTTTCGTCTTGATCTGGGCGGCGCTGGCGCTCTACACCGTCGCCATGCTGCGACAGTTGCGCGGCCGCTGATTTTCGCCACGGGTTCTCAAGGACAGACCGTCATGCAGATGTCAGACATTCACTTCGGCACGACCGACTGGTCGGAGATCGAACCGACCGTGCACAAGGGCGACACGGGCCATTCGACCTGGCGGACGCAGCATTTCGGCGGCATTCGGGTGCGGATGGTCGAGCACTCGCCGGGTTATCTGGCCGACCACTGGTGCGAAAAGGGTCATATCCTTCTGTGCCTTGAAGGCGAGATGACGACGGAACTCGCCGACGGGCGGATGTTCGTGCTTAAACCCGGCATGAGCTATCAGGTTGCCGACAAGGCCGAACCGCACCGCTCCTCGACGACGACCGGCGCTAAGCTGTTCATCGTCGACTGACTACGCGTGCAGACGTAGTCCTCTCACCTGTCTTTCCGTCATCCTCGGGCTTGTCCCGAGGATCTATCCAAGTCGCAAAAGCCGATATGTAGCAGATGCTCGGGACAAGCCCGAGCATCTGCTACAGGATTAAGACTGCTACAGCTTTGAAATAACCGCCTCTTCCCCCTTTGAAGACGCAGTGATCTCGTCGCGCTCCAGAATTGCCGGCACGATGTCGTCGACCTCTGCGATGACCAGCGGCTGGACGAGATGGGCGCGGTGGATGAAGCCTTCGCCGCGCATGTGGTTTACGAGCGACAGCATCGGATCCCAGAAGCCGCCGATATTGGCAAAGACCATTGGCTTTTCATGGCGACCAAGCTGGCCCCAGGTCATGATCTCGACGATCTCTTCCAGCGTGCCGATGCCGCCGGGAAGCGTGACGAAGGCGTCGGAGCGCTCGAACATCTTGTGCTTGCGCTCATGCATGTCCTTGGTGATGATCAGTTCGTTCAACTGGCCGAGCGAATGGCGGGTCGCCTCCATGTCGACGAGGAATTCCGGGATGATGCCGGTCACCTGGCCGCCATTCGACAGGACGCCGGCAGCGACTGCTCCCATGATACCCTTGGTGCCACCGCCATAGACGAGCCGCAGACCATGTGCGGCAATCGATTTTCCAAGTGCGCGGCCCGCGGCGATATAGGCAGGGTCACGGCCAGGCTGGGAACCGCAGTAGACGCAGATGGATCGTATTGGCACAGTTTTCTCCATTGGGCATTCAAAGGTGCGTCAGTTGTGGTCGCACCACACAAAATTGACGGGAAAATCCCGCAAGAGCAAGGCTTTATGACGTGAAAAGCTTGTTAAGAAGGGTGGAAAGGGCTAATCGGTAAAGTAGCGGAAACTCAGGCCCTATGAGGCAACAGACGATGAAGAACCGTGCCGGCTGGCTCGCACTGATTGTACTTGCAATTGCTTCGTTGCTGATGATCTTCGTTGTCATGCCGAGGATTAACCAGGAAAGCAAGCCAGTCGCAGCCGCGATCAATGCTGCCGGCGATGCGGTCAAGGATGCCGTTACCGAGGGTAACAAGCCTCAGGAGACAGCGAAGGTCGAACCTCAGACGACATCTCCATCCTCTGCCCCGGCCAATGCGCCTGCAGCCGCCGCTGCGCCTCAGGCTGCCTCCACCGATACGCCGACATTCGATGTGCTTCGCGTCGAGCCGGACGGCTCCGCAGTTATCGCCGGCCATGCGGCACCGAATTCCACCCTCGAGATCACCAACGGCACTTCCGTCATCGCCAAGGTCGATGTCGGCCCGAGCGGTGATTTTGCCGCCGTGCTGGACAAGCCGCTGCCCCCCGGCGACCATCAGATCGTGCTCAAGGCAACGGGCAAGGACGGCAAGGTCTTCACGTCGGAAGAGGTCGCAACGGTTTCCGTGCCCGCCGACAAGAACGGCAAGCTTCTCGCCATGGTGACGAAGCCCGGCAAGGCGAGCCGCCTGATCGCCGTTCCGGAAGAAGCCGGCAAGGCCGCGGCTGCACCGGCGGCGACACAGCCTGCGGCAGGCGTCGAGGTTTCGGCCGCCCCTGCTGCTCCCCAATCCACCGATGTCGCTTCCGCTCCGGCTTCCGGCACCACTGCTCCGGCAGCGGCGCCTGCCATGTCGAGCGAGCTGCAGATCACGGCGGTCGAAATCGAAGGCTCGAAAATCTTCATCGCCGGCGTCACCAAATCGGGCCGTCAGGTTCGCGGCTCTGCCGATGGCTCCGTCGTAGGCCAGGCACAGGCCGGGGGCGACGGACATTTCGTCATTGACGGAAATGCCAACCTCACCGTCGGGGATCACCGTATCGCCGTCGAGGCGCTCGGCAGCAATGGACAGGTTCTGGTCCGCGTCGAAGTGCCGTTCAACCGGCCGGCCGGCGATCAGGTTGCAGCCGTCGCATCGCCCGCGCCGACAAGCCCGGTCACGGTTGCCGATGGTGGCGCCTTCGACAATTTGCGCGGACAGGTGGCCAAAGCATTCTCACTGCTCAAGGGCCTTTACGACGCAGGCAAGGTTCCCACTCTTGAAAGCATGACGGCAGCCCGTTCGGCAACTTCGATCGCGCTGCAGTCGCTTGGCGAATACAGGCTGCCGGCCGGTGCTTCCATCAATGCGACCGAGGCTGTCGGTGTCACGGCCGCCCATGCCAATGCGGCCCGCAAGGTGCTGGAAGACCTGCCGCGTGACGTGGCAGCGGTCGGTGCGGCCCTCGACAATCTGACCAAACTGATTGCCGATACGGTCGGCCCGGCACTGGCGCAGCAGTTCGGCGGCGCACCACAGACCATGGCTTCGGCCGACGGTACGCGCACGTTCCAGCAGGCTCCGCTGACCCAGAGCAGCAGCAACTCCGTCATCATCCGGCGCGGCGACACGTTGTGGCAGATCGCGCGGCGCGCTTATGGCCAGGGCGTGCGCTATACGACGATCTATCTCGCCAACGAGGAACAGATCGCCAATCCGGATGTCATCCAGCCCGGCCAGATCTTTGGCGTGCCGGAACAGTTCCGGCCGGATTCGGAAGAACTGCATCGTGAACGGCTGCAGCATCGCAAGGGCTGATCGGCCCGCATCATCGATTTCCCCGGCCGGCGGTCCCGACAGGACCGCCGGCCGAAGTGTTTCTGAGAGCATGCAGTGCAGAGACGGATTGAGGGTCGAAATCTGGTGTGCGGAACTTTCGCACTGGCGTCTGCGCGGGAAAGCGGGGATGGCTGAAGGGTATTTGAAAAAATCTTCGGAGCACGCGCAATCGCTTAGCGGTTCCGTCGACGCCTTTTCATCCCCGCCCTCACCGACAGGCCGATAATCAAGTCGTCATCGGATGGGAACTGACAAGTCCCGCAGGATCAAATGAGCCGGCCGGGGCAGGCGGAAAGCCTGAAATACCAGATACCCGATACCCCACCGCCTGCCCCACCCCTTTTCACCGAACCGGTCTTGCCGGTGCGGCTGCTCGCCTTTGCTCCATTGATGGCGGCGGGAGGATTGCGAGCCTTGATCAGCTTCGCGCATGCCAGCCGCGGGACGCTTGCCTCATTGAGAATGCCCGAATCGATTGACGCCAAGCCGATATTCTTCGCGAGGACAAAATGATTTCCAGCATCAGCTCCAGCCGGGCCTGGCCGCAACAGGTCGTGTTCAAGGCTTTTAACGACACGTCCGGCAATCCGGACAATCCGACACCCGGCTCGTCCGCCGCATCGCTTTCGCGGCTGTTCTATTCCGAAGCCGCCGATGAGGACGAGGATTACGGATATGAAAACGAACTGTCGTCGCAGTTTGGATCAATGCAGCGAACGGCAACGGAAAACAGCGCGGATCGATATACTGATGGCGCAATCGATGACATATCCTCGAATGCGTTCATGAAGGCTCTGCAGCAGAAGCTCGATCTATTGAAGGCCAGCGAAGATACATCCGCCATGGCCGAAACGATGCAGGCTGCGCTTGGAGATGGCCGGCTGACCGTCACCGATGTCGTTACCGGCGAGCAGGTCATCGCCCGCGATGTGGCGGGTGGCGACACGACATCCGGTGAGATCATCCAGGTCGCGACATCCGAATGGAGCAGCTTTCTCAGGGACACGCTCTTGCGCGACTCCTACGGCCGGTTTGTCCGCAACCAGGATTCCAGCCATATAGATAAGGCAAGCGGGGCCAGTTCGTATTTCGGTATGATCGGTGAAACGCATTACTATCTCACATGGATGGCAACGTCGAATTCCTGACGCCGAGCACATACGCGCACTCGGATTGACAACTCCGGCATCGGCTGGAACACAGGTTCCGTCGCCTGCCTGAAACAGAGCCTATGGGAGTCGTCGTCATGCTGCGCTCGCTCTTTCTCTCGATCGCGTTCTTTTTGAGCGCCACGAATGCACTTCAAGCGCAAGAAGCGCAGGAGAACGTTGTTCTCTCCGTGGAACGGGACGTGGTGCGATGGGCCGCTGTCTACAAGATGCAGCCGGCACGAGAGGCTGATCCCTATTTCCACGTTCGTGTCTTCGAACATAGGAAAGGTTGGCAGCCCTGGAAATTCAGGCAGCTCATCTTCCATATGGCCGTTACACCAGAGGCGCTGCAGGCCAGCCGCATTGACAGGCAGGCAACAATCTACAACTACAAGGATGTTGAGATCCGCGCAGCTTATCGCCGCTGGCTGAATGGTTCTGAAGCGCGTACCGAAGTTCCCATCTGCGATACGGATATCCTGAACTGTATCGCAAGGCTGCAATAACACTCACGCAGCGCTTCATCGGCTCCATAGTACGTGCCCTTTATCCCCGATCGCCGCCCTCACTTCTGCGACTTTTTCTCATGCCGCAAGCGGCGCCGGGAAAGAAACCGTTTCGACGGGCTGGGGAATAGCGCTTTTACAAGCGCCACCAATCATTGAACGTATAAACCGGAAGCCAGCAAAACGACGGCGAAGAGAAAAACAGGGACCGACCAGTATTCCATCCGGATGAAAAACAGGTCGTGCCGCGCGCCCGGTAATCCTGTCCTGTTGAGAAAACGTCCGAGCTTCCAGTTGAGCAATCCGGCCACGAGAAGGATTGCCGCGAACTCGAAAATCTTCGCCCAGTCCGGCAGCTGCAGCGTTTCCGTCACCCAAAGCGCGGCGAAAAGCCCGGCAAAGATTACAACTCCGATGAGAGGGATGGTGAGAAAACCCCATCCGCGCCAAATAAAAACCATTTCGGTCCATCCAATTCCATCAAATCCGGTTGCCGTGCCCCTCGTATGTGCAAATCGCCTCCGGCCGGCAAAGCAGCGTCTAAGGCATTGCCGGTGCTTCGGCGGCTCATTGAAGCTCTGCGAGAATATCGTCGTAAAGCTTGCAGGCGCCATTCGGATCGGTTGCCGTCTTAGCCTGTCCCTCCGTCATCTTCTGGGCTACGGCTGCAGCTCTCTGCGGGTTCTTTGCTGCCAGTTCCTGCATCTTTTGAGAGACTTCAGTCGCCTTGGCGGTCAGGTCTTCTGCGGTGCAGGCAAATGAGGGAGTTGCCGCGATAATGAGAGCGGCAGTCAGGAGGTAAGTTTTCATGTTATTCCTTGTCAAATCCCCCGGTTGCGAACGGGGCGCCGCGGTGGAATTCACGCGGTCATTTTCGGTCCAAGTGCGGAGACTAGGCCGCCGAAGCCATATGGGGCTGCAATCGTTATGGGATCGTAGCCACAGCTGGGCCAATTCTTGTGGTCATGAATGCGCTCGGTAAAGGTTCCGTATGGCATTCGCACCTGCGACCCACACCCTCCCCGATCCATAACCACCCTATTTCCAGCGGAAACACCCGGCCTGACATTGCATCCGCCTCCTTTGCCGCCTATGTGCCGAGTGGCGCCTCTTTCGCGCGTCCCGGAGACCTGCATGTCGAACAAGAAGAAGATCGTTTCCGCGGATGACGGCAATCCACTCGGAACACTCGTCAACCTGTGGCCCTATATGTGGCCCACGGGGCGTGCGGACCTCAAGGCGCGGGTGCTCTGGGCCACGTTCTTCCTCATCCTCGCCAAGCTGGTGCTTCTCTCGGTTCCCTATTTCTTCAAATGGGCGACCGATGCGCTGAACGGCAAGCTGGATATGGCGGGCCTTCTTCCGGCCTTCCTGCTCGGCGCCGTGGTTCTGGTCATCGCCTACAATTTCACCCGCATCCTGCAGGTGGGCCTGAACCAGCTGCGCGACGCCCTGTTTGCCTCGGTCGGCCAGCATGCAGTGCGCCAGCTTGCCCATAAGACCTTCGTGCACATGCACCAGCTTTCGCTGCGCTTCCATCTGGAGCGCAAGACGGGCGGGCTTTCGCGCATCATCGAGCGTGGCACCAAGGGCATCGAAACGATCGTCCGCTTCACCATCCTCAATTCGGTGCCGACGCTGATCGAGTTCGTGCTGACGGCCATCATCTTCTGGGCGGCTTACGGTTTTGCCTATCTCGCGGTCACGGCAATCACCGTTGCCGCCTATATCTGGTTCACCATCAAGGCCAGCGACTGGCGCATCGCCATTCGCCGGACGATGAACGACAGCGATACCGACGCCAATACCAAGGCGATCGACTCGCTCCTAAACTTCGAGACGGTCAAGTATTTCGGCAACGAGGAGATGGAGGCCAGGCGCTTCGACGTGTCGATGGCGCGGTATGAAAAAGCCGCCACACAGGTCTGGACCTCGCTCGGCTGGCTCAACTTCGGCCAGGGCGTTATCTTCGGTCTCGGCCAGGCCGTGATCATGATCATGTCGGCGCTGGCAGTACAGCGCGGCGAACAGACGATCGGCGACTTCGTCTTCGTCAATGCGCTTTTGATGCAGCTTTCGGTGCCGCTCAATTTCATCGGCTTCGTCTACCGCGAAATCCGTCAGGGCCTGACCGACATCGAGCAGATGTTTGAGCTTCTGGAAGTCGAGGCGGAAGTGACCGACCGGCCGGATGCAAAGCCGCTCGTCCTCAATGCTGCGAGCAACGACAAAGGCGCCATCGCCTTTAAGGATGTCCGTTTCTCCTACGATCCCGAGCGGCCGATCCTCAAGAGCATTTCCTTCGAGGTGCCGGCCGGCAAGACGGTTGCGATCGTCGGCCCGTCGGGCGCCGGCAAATCGACGATCTCCCGCCTGCTCTATCGCTTCTACGATATTCAGGACGGCTCGATCACCATTGACGGCCAGGATGTGCGCGACGTGACGCAGAAATCGCTGCGCGCGGCGATCGGCATGGTTCCGCAGGATACTGTGCTGTTCAACGATACCGTCGCCTATAACATCCGTTACGGACGGCCGGGTGCTGCCGACACCGAGGTGCAGACGGCTGCGGAGATCGCGCAGATCGACACTTTTATCAAGCAGCTTCCTGACGGTTATGAAACCAGGGTTGGCGAACGCGGCTTAAAACTTTCCGGCGGAGAAAAGCAGCGTGTGGCAATCGCCCGCACAATCCTCAAGGCGCCGCCGATCCTCATACTCGACGAGGCGACCTCGGCACTCGACACGACGACTGAACATGAGATCCAGTCGGCGCTCGACAAGGTTTCGGAAAATCGCACGACGCTTGTCATCGCCCACCGGCTTTCGACCGTCATCGGCGCCGACGAGATCATCGTGCTGCGCGCCGGCGAGATTGCCGAACGCGGCACGCATGCCGGCCTACTTGCAGAAAACGGTCTCTACGCCTCGATGTGGAACCGTCAGCGGGAAGCGACACAGGCGGAAGAACATCTGCGCCAGGTGCGCGAAAGCGACGATCTGGGTGTCGTCACGCGCGGCACGCCGGCTGCGGAATAACGAATCCCAACAGCAAGTTAGGCCGAAGCGATGAAACGACGGATGAATTATTCCTGGAAACGGATGGCGGTGGCGGGCAGCCTCGTGCTCGCCTACCTTCTCGTGCTGACCTTCTGGGGCTCACCGCTTCTGGCGCTGACGACCTGGCTCGGTCTCGTCGACCCGGCGAAAATCTGAAACCCCAGCAAGCCGAGGGGCGCCCGCCGGGCAACGGGACCAATGCTGTGAAGGCCACTTGCCGGATGGCAATCTACCAGCCAAGACATGGAACACCTGCCTTCGGCTGCGTCTTGCCAACCGGAATGCTTTCGCGTCGTTCCGGCGCAAACTCCGCCGTCTCGCACAACACGAATGTCGTCTTGTCGGAGCGGCGCGGAGATTTGCCGACACCGTAGATTTCCGCTGCCGCATGCAGCAGCTGCGCAAACTCCGGCGTGGAAATGCCATCGGCCCGCCGAAGGTGGGCGATTAATGGGTCGGATACGACATCTTCGATGGTCAGGTCGCGTTTCATGGTTTTGCTCCTCTATCAAAACCTGTACACGGGGTGGACTACAGTCACATTGCAAAACTACGGCCAAAAAGGGGCATTTTCGATGTGGCAAATTCTCCTTATGCGAGAAATCGCGCGTCAAATTCACGCAGGCGATCCCATCTCAAATATCGCCCATATCTTACCGCGGAACGCTGGTATCTGAACACTGCGATAAAACGCAAAAAGCCGCCAAACGGGCGGCCTTGCTCAAGGCAGAGCGGTGGCGGCAATGGCGGCGGAAGACAGATCCACCTGACAGAACGGCGTGGTCAAAGCGAGGAAGAAACCTCAAGCTCAGCCTTTCAACCTGCGCATCAGAGCGACAGAGCATGCTTGTGCGCCCATTCGGGCGCAGGGCGCTCTAGCGGCGCGACGAACCGAAACGCATGCGTTCGCGATAGCGACGCTGGCTCCAGACCGTATAGGCCACTGCGGCGATCACGATCGCAATATCCGCCGCTGCTATCAGGCACCAAGTAACGCTCATTTCTCCAACTCTTCCGTGTTCCAGCCGAAGCGAATATACGAAAAGTGCTCCCAACAATGGTTTAAGCGCATCCGTAACATTCGACTTTGATGTAAGTCAGCTGCCTCCTGACCGACTTTTGTGACAACCATATGAAAATCGAAGCAAAAGCCATGCCATTTTGCTGCATTGCAGCAAAAATCTGATTCTCATTCACATGTGCCAACGTATCCGTCGCGTGATGGTTGCAATCCCCATACGGTTTGGTGAGGAACACGGAACCGCATTGCCGCGAATACCGTTTTTCGATAGTCAGTGCCGCTAACACAGGCCTTACGCCCCAGGGAGAAACAGTTGATCAACCTCTTCGACACCATCCGCAACACGCTCGTGCCGATCCACAAGGAAGGCTACGTCTTCGTTGCGATCTTTTTTGTCGTGTCACTGATCCTTGGTTATTTCGCCGAACCGCTATTCTGGATCGGTTTGGTGCTGACGCTCTGGTGTGCCTATTTTTTCCGCGATCCCGAGCGCGTCGTGCCGCAGGATGACGATCTGATCGTCAGCCCGGCCGATGGCCGCATCAGCCACGTCGCCATGGTAGTTCCGCCGTCGGAACTGGGTCTCGGCTCAGAACCCATGCTGCGCATTTCCGTTTTCATGAACGTCTTCAACTGCCATGTGAACCGCTCGCCGGTCCGCGGTGAAGTCAAGGTGATCGAATATCGCGCAGGACAGTTCGTCAACGCGGAACTCGACAAGGCAAGCTCCGACAACGAGCGCAACGGCCTCGTCATCGAAAGCCGCCACGGTAATGTCGGCGTCGTGCAGATCGCCGGCTTCGTTGCGCGCAGAATCGTCTGCTGGGTCAAGCCGGGCGAGCCGCTCAATGCAGGCGAACGCTTTGGCCTGATCCGCTTCGGTTCGCGCCTCGATGTGTTCGTACCGAATGGCGGACAGGCGCGTGTGTCGATCGGACAGCTTGCCATTGCCGGCGAGACGGTGCTGGCTGAGTTCGGCTCGACCAAAGGCCCGTCGCTCGGCCGTCGCAGCTGATAGATAGCATCAAGGAGAAAACGGATGATGGATATGCCCCCAGGAGAGCCGAACCGCTCGACCGACGAGGCCCGCGGTCCACGTCTGAGGGAAATCCCCATCCGGTTGATGGTGCCAAACCTCATCACGGTTCTGGCCATCTGTGCGGGCCTGACGGGTATCAGGCTCGCATTCGAGGCACGCTACGAGCTGGCCGTCGCCATGGTTTTGCTGGCTGCCTTTCTCGACGGCATTGACGGGCGGATCGCCCGTCTCTTGAAGGCCACGTCGAAATTCGGCGTGCAGATGGATTCGCTTGCCGACATTATCAATTTCGGCGTCGCCCCAGCGCTGGTCTCCTACGCCTTCCTGCTCGACGGTGCCCGTTCGCTCGGCTGGATTGCGGCGCTGCTCTATGCGATCGCTGCGGGCCTGCGACTGGCACGTTTCAACGTCATGGAAGACCGCGGCATAAAGGCGCCCTGGCAGTCGGAATTCTTTGTCGGCGTGCCGGCCCCGATGGGAGCTCTCCTGATGCTGCTGCCGGTCTATCTCGGCTTCCTCGGCGTCGAGCGTACCCCGTTGTTCATCTATGGCAGCGTCGCCTATACGGTCGGCATCGGTTATCTCTTGGTCAGCCGCCTGCCTGTCTGGTCCGGCAAGTCGAGCAAGATCCGCCGCGACATGATGTTTCCGATCATGCTTCTCGTCGTTCTCTATGTGGCGCTGCTGATGAGCTACACATGGGAAGTCCTTTCGGTCACCGTCGTCGCCTATCTCTGCGTGCTGCCATTCAGCGCAAGGGCATGGAAGCGACGCTACGGCACGATCACCATCGAAGACGAACGTACGCACGTCTGACGCGTACTTAGGCAATACGGCACCCGCTGCAATGCACTGAAATTGCTGCATTGCAGCTCCTGCCTGCGGCAAGTTGCCACGCGTAGACTCACCTCATCGAAAAGCAGCGGATAAGCCTTTATTCCGCCCCTATTGCCGGTGATTTCCCGGCGCCCCGCAGCACAGAAGAATCATGCGGGTGAAGTGATGAGGATAAAGACGTGAGCAATACCCAAAAGACCGAAAAGCCGGAACAGAAGCCCGACTTCACTGCACATTTCCGCCCGCTCGGCATCAAGGCCGTTGCAGCAGCAGCCATGATGCTGAAGCGGAAGCCGAAGCTGACGCCGGTCCGGTAAGCCGCTCAGAATTCGCTGAACGCACTCCACAAAAGACCGAGCGCCAGCGCGCTCATGACAAGGCCGATCAGGCCGTCCAGAACCCGCCAGGCGGCGGGTCGGGCGAAGATCGGCGCCAGAAGACGGGCGCCGTAACCCAGCCCGAAGAACCAGACGAACGAGGCAATGGCTGCGCCTGCCCCGTAAGCTAAACGTTCATCTCCTTCAAAGCCGGCAGACAGGCTGCCGACCAGCAGGACGGTGTCGAGATAGACATGCGGATTGAGGAAGGTGAAGGCAAGGCAGGTCAAGACCGCCGCCTTCAGTGACAGGCCTTCCGTTTTCTCCGCCACCATGGCCGCGGGCCGCAAGGCGCGCCTGAAGGCCAGCGCCGCATAACTTCCCAGAAATATCGCGCCACCGATCGTGACCAGCAGGATCAGCGTTTTCGATTGCGACACGATTGTGCCCATCCCGCCGACACCGGCTGCGATCAATGTCGCATCCGACAGGGCGCAGATCAGGCAGAGCAGGAAGACATGCCGGCGCAGCAAACCCTGGCGCAGGATGAAAGCGTTCTGGGCGCCGATCGCAACGATCAGCGACCCGCCGAGGGCAAAGCCGGACAGACCGGCAGACAGAAGATTCATTTGGGAAGCATTCCGGTGGGAGAAGAAACAGTGAGAGCGGAATCCGCCTAGAACAGCGACATCTGAGATGTGTCTTTGCCGGGTTTCGGAGGTTTGTCCTCAAGCTCCGCGACGGCAACCGGTTTCTGCACATCAGGCCCCATGTTGGAGACCTTGTTGACCAGATCCGAGACGGGGATCGCCTCGAAGAAATCGTCTTCGACCGGCTTCAGGAGATCGGAGACCTGACGCGGCTCCTGTGTCTTGCATTCCAGCCAGCGCTCGAAATCATCGGGCCGGATGACGACCGGCATCCTGTCATGAATGCCCCGGATCGCCCGATTGGCTTTGGTCGTCATGATCGCCGCGGTATCGACTTCCGATCCGTCGGCCGACGCATAGGTTTCCATAAGCCCGGCAAACGCTATGACACCGCCGCTCTTCGGCCTGATCCAGTAGGCCTGCGAACTCATGCCGCTTTCCTTCGGCGGACGCTTCCACTCATAGAAACCGGAGGCCGGAACGAGGATGCGGCGATGGCGCATGGCGGCGCGGAAGGAAGCCTTGTCGATCGCCGTTTCCGAACGGGCATTGATCAGCAGCGGAAAGTCGCGCATGTCCTTGACCCAGCCTGGGATCAATCCCCAGCGTGCGAGCGATGCGCGACGGTCCGGCAAGTTGCTGCCCGGCTGGCGATTAGCCTGTGCGACCACGAGGATGGGTTGCGTCGGCGCGATATTGAACCGCGGCGGAAAATCATCCTCGAAATCGGCGACACCAACCGCGCCAAGAACTTCGTCCGGCTTGTGGGTCAGGGCATAACGTCCACACATCGGTTTTAGATGGCATCCGGTTTGAAAGCGGTCAAGAAATTCAGCCGAGCAAAATCAGGCGCTGCGCGGTCCGAACAGGATGATCGCCCCGCCGACGAGGCAGACGATGGCCCCCGTTACATCCCAGCGATCAGGCGAACGGCCCTCGACACCCCAGAGCCAGAGCACCGAAGCGACGATATAGATGGCGCCGTAAGCCGCATAGGCGCGCCCCGCAGCCTCCGCCGGCACCAGCGCCAGCGCCCAGGCGAAGGCTGCCAACGACACCATTCCCGGCGCCAGCCAGAGCGCCGACTTGTCGAGTTTCAGCCAGGCCCAGAAGGCAAAACAACCGGCAATTTCGGCAAGGGCAGCGAAAGCGTAAAGGAGATAGGTCTGCATGGGATTTTATTCGAAATCCTGTCGTTTGACGTCCTGTGCCATGTGCAGCACGCGCAGAATCACGATCCGATCTGCGTAGGAACGATAATAAATATAGCGCTGCCGATAGGGAAAGGCTCGCAACCCCGCAGAGATATCGTCGCGCGGTGAACCGGTAATCAGCCTCCGCAATCCAGATGATCTTCGCAGTCAGGTCCGTCAGGAATTCCTCTGCATAATAAGGGCTGGTCGCAGCAATAAAGCGACGAATGCCACGCAGGTCCGCACGCGCCAGCGGAGAAACGATAAGCCGTTTCGCCCTTTTACCGCCCTTCGTCGTCATTCATGACATCCGCAAGCAGGGATTCATGAGTATCATATTCTATCCCGAGGCCTTCTGCGATCTGGCTCTCAGCTGACTGAATTGCCTGACGAAGAGACTGCACGCGCATCTCGTAGTCGGCAAGCATACGTATGCCCGCCCGAACGGCTTCAGTTTCCGTTCCAAAGCGGCCATGTTTTACGAGATCCGCCAGGATGCCATCATAAGCGTCACCGAGGGAAAAGGTCTTCGCACGCGCCATGGGATGCTCCTTAAAGATCGACAATACGGTATTTTACAATACTTTTACAATATCGCGATGTGAGGTTAGGATTTGGCAGCCGCACAACCTCTCTGTTACCGAGTAATATCAAAACATGCCCCTCTCCCCCCAAGCCGCCTCTTCCGCAATCCTCGAACGCGATGGTCGCTTTCTGCTGATCCGGCGGAAGAACCCGCCGATGGCCGATCTGTTTGCCTTTCCCGGCGGACGGGCGGAGCCGGGCGAGACGCCGGCAGAAACGGCGCTAAGGGAATTCTTCGAGGAAACCGGCATCCAGGCGCGCAATCCGGCGCTCTTTGCCACCTATGACCTGAAGAGCGAGAAGGATGGCGGAAGCCATTTCTTTCTCTCCGTCTTCAGGATCGAGGCCGATCGGCATGTCGAGGCTGTTGCCGCCGACGATGCGGCCGATCCCGGCTGGTACACCGCGGAAGAAATCCGCCGCCTGCCCTGCCCGCCGAGCGTTCGCGATTGCGCCGAAAAGCTGGCGGCGCTCGCAGCCGACCGGTAATATCGGCGCGTCGGATCGCTGCCGAATCACGAGCATCCGAATCGACTTCGGACGCCAACCCAAGGAATTCCGTTTGAAATCCGCCGCCTGCCTCGCCCTGCCGCTTTTTCTTGTCATCGCGTCCCCGCTTGCAGCGCAGGGAACGAAGAAGCCTGCGGCGGATACAAAGGCTCCGGTTCAGCAACCGGCACCGGCGGAAACCTCCCTTCCTGCCCCTTATGATGCCCAGCTTTTGCGGCTTTCCGAGGTCCTGGGCTCGATCAGCTACCTGCGCGAATTGTGCGGTGCACCGCAGGAGGACTGGCGCCGGACGATGCGGCAGCTGCTCGATTCCGATGCGGCAAACGAGCCAGCGCGGCGGGAGCGGTTGACGGCCGCCTATAATCGTGGATACCGCTCCTTTGCTGCCGTGCACACATCCTGCACGCTTGCGGCGCGCACGGCTGAGGAGCGATACCGTAACGAAGGCGCAACACTTGCGACGGAAATAACCTCGCGTTTCGGAAATTAGCGGATTATTTACCTCTTTCGTCAGGAAGGCGTGTCGTTTCGATAAAAGGCTGATAAAGTTCTTAACGGCGCAGTAATCAAATCGGCCTCATTGGCCGGCACCGAGGAAAGTTCAGTATGCAGTCAGGCCGCAACGAAATCGATGACATGATCGTCCACGAAAAGATGCAGGTCGCGCTCGAGTATCAGAACGACGCCTGGGCAGACGGACGCGCAGACGGTATCGAGCCGGAAATCATCGCAGACGCAGCAATCGCCTTCGCCATGCGCGAAACGATCCGCCAGCGTGGTGAGGAAGGTGCGGAAGCCCTGCTCGAATCACTTCGTCAGCGCATGCTGGCCGGCGAGTTTTCTCCCGAACGCAACATCCAGTAATATTCGAGCTTCCCATGCGGAACGCCATTTTCAAATCCGTCACCACAATGCTGCTGGCAACGGCGGCTGCATTTTGCGTTTCAGCAAACGCGTTTGCGCTTTCGGATGGACGCATGGCGCCTGTCGCCGAGGATATTCGCCCGCAGGAAACGCCCCTGATTCAGGCGTTTGAAGGCGCACCCCAGACGCGCCCCGGACTTTCGCTGGAAGGTGACGCGCGCCAGCAAGACGCGGAGAATACGGCGCCAGTTGCCGACGACAAAACCGCTCCCAAGAGTGATGGGACGGATGCCAATCCGGGTGGAGCCGGATCGACATCTGCGACCGATCAGCCCTCGGCAGAAATCATCCGCGATCTCTCCGCCCTTCCCGCGCCGGTGAAAGCCATGCGCGAAAGGCTGGTGGAAGCAGCCGCGTCCGGTGATATCGAACGGCTGCGCCCGCTGATCGAAGGCACGCCGAAGCCGCCGCAGATCATGAATAATGAGAGCGACGATCCGATCGATACGCTCAAAAACTTTTCCGGGGATGCGGAAGGCCAGGAGATCCTCGCAATCATGCTCGATCTTCTGGCGACGGGAGCTGCAAGGGTCGATGCGGGAACGCCGGACGAGGCCTATGTCTGGCCCTATTTCATCGGCAAGCCGCTTTCCGAACTCACCGCGCCGGAACGGGTCGAGCTGCTGCGCATCGTCACCGCAGGCGACCTGATGGGCATGGAAGAGGCCGGTAATTACAATTTCTACCGTCTGGGCATTTCGCCGGACGGACAATGGAAGTTCATTGCCGGCGGCGACTGAGGTGCTCGCTCTAGGCCTCGCATGCTCGCATCGTACGCTCTGAGAGCGGATAGACGCCTTAACGCAACACCATGAGCAGTTTCGGCCTGCCCTCGCGGATATTTGGACTTTCCGAACCCGTTCATTTTCGAATATGGAGGATGCGGCTCAAGTTTGGCTACTTCCTTGCTGGCGTTCTGTCGCCGAACCACATTCCAGAGATGCCGTAATGCTTTCCCGTTTCTTTGCCTATTACCGCCCCTACAAGGGATTGTTCATTCTCGATTTCAGCTGTGCGGTTCTTTCCGGCCTGCTGGAACTCGGCTTTCCCATGGCGGTCAAGCTGTTCGTCGACCGGTTGCTGGTGACACAGGAGTGGTTCCTGATCGTGATCGCCTCGATCGCGCTTCTCATCTGCTATGCGATGAACACCGGTCTTATGGTTGTCGTCACCTATTGGGGCCACATGCTTGGCATCAATATCGAGACCGATATGCGCCGGGAAGCCTTCAACCACATGCAGAAGCTCTCCTTCCGCTATTACGACAACCACAAGACCGGGCATCTGGTCGGGCGGCTGACCAAAGATCTGGAAGAGATCGGCGAGGTTGCGCATCACGGACCGGAAGACCTGTTCATCGCCATCATGACCTTTATCGGCGCACTAGCGCTGATGATCTCGGTCAACTGGAAGCTGGCCTTGATCACCGCGCTGGTGGTGCCGCTGACGGCCTGGGTGACCAGCCGCTACGGTGCGCGGATGAGCGCCAATTTCCGCCGGCTTTTCGACCGGGTGGGCGATTTCAACACCCGGATCGAGGAAAATGTCGGCGGCATGCGGGTCGTGCAGGCCTTTGCCAACGAACCGCATGAACGGGCGCTTTTCGAGCGCGACAACCAGAATTATCGCCGCGTGAAGCTCGAAGCCTACAAGATCATGGCCGCCAGCACCTCGCTCAGCTACATGAGCATGCGCCTGACGCAGATGATCGTGATGATCTGCGGCGCCTGGTTCGTGCTGCAGGGTGAGTTGACCGCCGGCGGCTTCATCGGCTTCCTGCTGCTCGTCACCGTGTTCTTCCGCCCGGTCGAGAAGATCAATTCGGTTATCGAGACCTATCCGAAGGGCATTGCCGGTTTCCGCCGTTTCACCGAGCTTGTCGATACCGAGCCGGATATCGCCGATGCGCCGGATGCGGTCGCGGTCGGGGCGCTCAAGGGCGCGATCGACTATAACGGCATTTCCTTCGGCTACAGCGCCGACAAGCCGATCCTGAAAAATGTCAGCCTTTCGATCCAGCCCGGCGAGACGATCGCCTTTGTCGGCCCTTCGGGGGCCGGCAAGACGACGATGTGCTCGCTTCTGCCACGTTTCTATGACGTTACGAGCGGCTCGATCACGATCGACGGCATCGACATTCGCCAGATGACCAAGGCGTCGCTGCGCCAGCAGATCGGCATCGTGCAGCAGGACGTGTTCCTGTTCGGCGGCACGATGCGGGAAAACATCGCTTACGGCCGCCTCGGCGCCAGCGATACAGAAATCATGGATGCAGCGCGCCGAGCGCGTCTTGAAGATATGATCGCCGACCTGCCGGAGGGTCTGGACACCGTTGTCGGCGAACGCGGCGTCAAGCTTTCCGGCGGCCAGAAACAGCGCGTGGCGATCGCCCGCATGTTCCTGAAAAACCCGCCGATCCTGATCCTCGACGAGGCCACCTCGGCACTCGATACGGAGACCGAGCGGGCGATCCAGCGCTCACTGTCGGAACTGGCGGTCGGACGCACGACGCTGATCATCGCCCACAGGCTTGCCACCATCCAGGGTGCCGACCGGATCGTGGTGATCGATGAAAGCGGCATTCTGGAACAGGGCACGCATCAGGAATTGATCGCGCGTCGCGGCGCCTATAACCGCCTGCATTCGGCCCAGCACGGCGGTTGACGAAAAAACCGTAAAGATCGGCGTCATGTTCGCCACGGTTGAAGATGCGCAAGAAACTTGATAAAATAAGAATAGTTTTCTCGTGGTCATTTGCACGAGGGTGGAGCCGCGGGGTCGGAGCATGACGTTTCAGCCGAGAATGCGTAATCAGATCGAGGGTTTTTCGGTTCTGGGCGGATTGCGGCGGCGATACTGGAACGGAATTACCGCCGATCTGTGGGACGTGGAATGCGCCGCTTACGCCGGTGGCTATTACGTTGCGCGTGATCCGCGCCTGTTCATCCTTTTAGACCAGCGCGGCCAGGGCCGCCCGGCCTTGAAGCGCACTCCGCGTGAAACCGGACTGATGCAGGATGCGAGCCTCAGCCCGATCTCCTACATCCCCGCCGAAATGGATCTGTGGATCGATATAAAGGACGTGCAATATGTCCGGCATCTCGACATCCATTTCGAAGCAGACACGATGAGCCGGCGGCTGGGCGACAATCTCGATCCGCGCCGGCTGAAGGATCCGCAACTGGTCTTCGCAGATAGCCGTGTCATGGCGCTTGCCGAACTGATCGCCGCCGAGATCGCCAATCCCGATCCGCTGCACGATCTTTACGGCGACGGGCTGGCGCTGGCGCTTCTGATCGACGTGCTGAAGCTCGCCAAGTCGGAGCCACGCAAGCGCGGTGCATTGGCACCTTGGCAGTTGAAGCGGGCGAGCGAGTTCATCGAACAGCATTGCCTGCGCAATATAAGGCTGGAAGAACTGGCGGTGTTGACCGGCCTGTCACAGTCGCATTTCTCGCATTCCTTCAAGGCTTCGACCGGCATGGCGCCGCACGAATGGCAGATGAATGCGCGGCTTTCGCGCGCCAAGGACATGCTGAAATCCGGTGACCAGCCGCTGACGGAAATCGCTGCCGAGACGGGGTTTTCCGACCACGCGCATTTTTCCCGCGTGTTCCGCAAGCATATGGGGCTGGCGCCATCGCAGTGGAAAAAGTCACAGTCGGAATAAAACATCCGGGCAAACGCGCGAGGGGTGAGAACTTTGCCCAATATCGTTCAAGTCCCGCACATCAGAACAAGCGCCGACAAGAAATCTGAGTTAACCACTCACCTTATTATTTTGCCGCAGGAAAAGCGGCGCGAGTGGGGCAAAAATGAAGAAAACCGTCAAGTCTTCCGCAATGAGAGCGGGTGTCGTAAAGGCCAGCCTTTGGGCGGGTGTGGCTGCCATCGGGCTTGCTGCCGCCTGGAGCGCACAGGCACAAGAGGCTGAGAGCCAGAACAGCACGACGCTTGCACCGATCGTGCTTCAGGGCGAAGGCGAACAGGGCGGCACCGGCCCGGTCAAGGGTTATGTCGCCAAGCAGACGACGACCGGTTCCAAGACGGATACGCCACTCAAGGAAATCCCGCAGTCAGTTTCGGTTATCGGCACGGAAGAAATGTCCGACCGCGGCGTTGTCGACAAGGTCGACCAGGCGCTGCTTTATACGCCGGGCGTGTTTGCGCAGCCTTACGGTTCCGACCCGGATACGGACTGGATCTATGTGCGCGGCTTCAATGCCAGCCAGACCGGCCTCTTCCTCGACAATCTGGCTCTCACAAACCACGCGTTCGGCAACTTCCAGATCGACCCATTCATGCTGGAGCGCGTCGAAGTGCTGAAAGGCCCGGCATCGGTGCTGCTCGGCGGCGCCAATGCCGGCGGTGTCGTCAACATGGTGCGCAAGCAGCCGACCACGCAGCCTTACTTCTATACGGAACTCGGTATCGACAGTAACGGAGCCGGTTACGGCGCGTTCGATCTCTCCGACAAGCTCGGCGGCAGCGATATCGCCAGCTACCGTCTGACCGGCAAGCTTTCCGGCGGCGACGGTTATTCGGACGAGCAGGCGACATCCACGGTTTCATCATGCCGCAGGTGACGATCCAGCCGGATGACGCGACCAGCCTGAATGTCTGGGCCTATGTCAGCCATCTGGACCAGACGCATACATCCAATGGCTTCCTTCCCTATTCCGGAACGGTGGTCAGCAACCCAAACTTCGGCAAGCTTGATCGCGACGTTTACCTGGGCGATGCGGACTTCGACATTGGCCGCTCTACGCAGGCAATGGGCGGCTATGAATTCGAGCACGAATTCGAAGGCGGCTGGAAGTTCACTGAGAACCTGCGTTATGCGCATCTCGACAAGCGCGAACGCCAACTCTATCCGTTCGACTTCGACTCGCAGGCGGATGCGACAATCCTGATGTATGCCGACGACGTTCGCTCGAAGGCAGACTCCTTCAATGTCGACAACCGCATCGAGAACGAATTCGATCTCGGCGGCGCAAGCCATAAGCTCATGGCCGGTATCGACTATCGTTATTACCGTCTAGACAACGATCAGCTTGCGACGCCGTGGGGCGCCTACCCGACCCCGGTAGATCCTACCGATCTCCCCTATAATTTCCCGATCCCGCCGCTCACGCCGTTCGTGCATCAGGTCTATACGATCAATCAGGTCGGCGTTTACGCGCAGGACCAGATGAAGTTCGGTGACGGCTGGATTGTGACGCTCAATGGCCGTTTCGACTATCTGGATAGCGAAGTCGAAGACCTGCTCGGCACCAGCAATTCTTCGCTGAGCGATACCGCATGGAGCGGTCGCGCCGGAATCGCATATGAATTCGCCAATGGCGTAACGCCTTATGCAAGTGTTGCGACCTTCTTCAGCCCTCTCGTGGGTGCCAGCACCGACGGCGCACTAAAGCCGGAAGAAGGCGAGCAGTATGAAGTCGGCGTCAAATACGAGCCAACATCCTTTGATGGCGTGCTGACGGCTTCGCTGTTCCAGATCGACAAGCAGAACTACACGGTTTCCAACCCCGGCTCGACTCTCAGCAGACAGCTTGGTGAAGTCCGTTCGCGCGGCATCGAACTTGAAGGCAAGGTCAACCTAGACCAGAACTGGAAGATGATTGCGTCCTATTCCTATACTGACCTTGAGTTCACCAACAATCCACTGACACCCGCCCTGGAAGGCAATACCCCGCTGCTCGTACCGAACTCACAGGCATCGCTGTGGTTGGACTACATGTTTACGACAGGTGCACTCGAAGGTTTCGGCATCGGTGCCGGTGTGCGCTACCGCGGCAAATCCTGGGCGGATGATGCCAACACGTTCCGCGTGGGCGATGCCACTGTGTTCGATGCCGGCATCCGCTATGAGAAGAACGACTGGAAGGCCTCGCTCAACGTGACCAACCTGTTCGACAAGGAATATGTCGCGGGCTGCAACACGACGTCCTTCTGCGGTTATGGCGAAGCGCGAACCGCAACCTTCAAGATCAGCAAGGTCTGGTAAGTCGACCACCCGAAACACTAAGTTGACAACTCCAGTAAAGTTAATCAGGAAGGCCCCGTTTGGGCCTTTCTTTTTTCTTCGCCAGGTTCTCACCCCGCATGGAGGAAATATCGTGAACGCAGCTGCATTTCCACATCGGGAATTCATCCTCACCGGCACGGCCATTCCTGTCGATGCGGGCGAGATGCTGGGCGAGATCTGCGAGCATTTTATCGACCATGCCGAAGTGTTTCGCGACGGCGATCATGTGACGTTGTCGAGCGAGATCGGTGAAGCCTATATCTCCAAGGTCAGTGAGCAGCTCGATATCAGGCTTGCCTGCTCGACCGGGGACATGCTGTCGATGACGCGTGGCATCATTGCCGAACATCTTTTCATGTTTGCCGGCGATGATCCGCTGACGCTCGAATGGGCAGACCAGCCGAAGCCGGAAAAGCTTGCCAATCTGAGCGAAATCACCGTGGTCTCGGCCATCAACGTGACGCCAAGGATGCGACGGCTTACCGTCTCCTGCGCGGATACGGCCCGTTTCGACACGACCGAAGGCCTACATGTGCGGCTGCTCATGCCGCCGAAGGGGCGCGAGCCGATCTGGCCGGTGACGCTGGCCGATGGTCGCATCGGCTGGCCGGAGGGCGCGGACGAGATCGCGGTGCGCTATTACACGATCCGCAGCATCGACCTCGAGCGCCGCGAGATGGCGATCGATTTCGTCGTGCATGACGACTGCGGGCGGCGCATGCCGGGCGCCGAATTCGGCCTGACCGCACAGCCGGGCGACCGGGCAGCGCTGCTCGGCCCCGGTGCGGGCGGCATGCCGGAGGCGCACGACCTGCTGCTTGCCGGCGACGAGACGGCCCTCCCCGCCATAGCGCGGATGATCGAACTCGCCACGCCCGACATGAAGGTCCATGCAATCATCGAGGTGGCGAATAAGGCGGAAGAGCAGGCGATTTCCTGTGCTGCCGGTGATTTTTCGATCGAATGGCTGCATCGTGACGGTGCGGAGCCGGGCACGGCTAAATTGCTGGAACCGGCGATTGCTGCACGGCTTGAGGAGCTCGGCCCGGAGACCTTCGTCTGGGCGGCCTGCGAAAAGACCGAAGCTCAGGCAATCCGCGCGCGGCTGAAGGAGAGCGGGCTCGACCGGACGCGAATGACCTCGATCACCTATTGGCGTCGCGGCCACACGGACTGACGGCTTCGCATTCGGCTTGCCCCGCTCACCGCGAAGACTTATCTCCGTGGGGAGTAGAGGGATTCCCGTTCCATGACCAAAGCCTATCTTCCGACCCGCAGCCTGATCCGCATTTCCGGCAAGGATGCACAGGATTTCCTGCATTCGCTGATCACCACCGATATCGAGGGACTGCCGGACAAGGAGGCGCGTCCCGGCGCGCTGCTGACGCCGCAGGGCAAGATCCTGTTCGATTTCGTCATCTGGCGGGATGGCGAGGGTTTTGTCGTCGAGACGGATGCCGCCCAGCGTGACGCCCTCATGAAGCGGCTGATGATGTACAAGCTGCGTGCGGCGGTCGATCTTGCCGCCCTGCCCGAAGATGGCGTGACCCTGTTCTGGGATGAAGAGGTGGATCAGGGTGCGGTCGTGGATAGCGCATTCGCCAAAGCGGGGATCGCGCTTTCGCGAACACCGGGCCAGCATGACGATGGCTCGGCAGAAGCTTATCAGGCGCTCAGGATAACGGCCGGCTTGGTCGTGTCCGGTGAGGACTACGCGCTGCAGGATGCGTTTCCGCATGACATCCTGCTCGACAAGAATGGCGGACTTTCCTTCCGCAAGGGTTGTTATGTGGGACAGGAAGTCGTCTCACGCATGCAACATCGCGGCACCGCGCGCCGGCGCGTGGCGCATGTAACGGCCGACGCCGCACTTCCGGCAGCGGGCACAGAGATTACGGCAAACGGGAAACCTGTCGGCACGCTCGGATCTGTGTCGGACACGAACGGGCTCGCCATCGTGCGGATCGACCGCGTCGGGGATGCTGTCGCCAATGGCGTTCCGCTTCTGGCCGGCGATGTGCCGGTGACGATCGAACTGCCGGCATGGACCGGTCTCACCTTCCCTGCCGAGGCCGAGGGGGCTGACTCTTGAGCGCGACCACAGGTGCGACCTCTGCCGCGCGCGCTTGGCAGCGGATGCTTTCGGGCCGACGGCTCGATCTGCTCGATCCCTCGCCGCTCGATGTCGAGATTGCCGATATTGCCCACGGGCTCGCCCGCGTTGCCCGCTGGAACGGCCAGACGCGCGGTGACCACGCGTTTTCCGTTGCCCAGCATTGCCTTGTGGTGGAAGAAATCTTTCGCCGCTGCAATGAGAATGCGTCTCTCGATGCACTGCAGATGACGCTTTTGCATGACGCACCTGAATATGTGATCGGCGACATGATCTCGCCGTTCAAGTCGGTGGTCGGTGGCGGCTACAAGACAGTCGAGGCGCGGCTGGAAGCAGCCGTGCATATCCGCTTCGGCCTGCCGCCGCATCCGACCAAGGCGTTGAAGGTGCTGATCAAGAAGGCCGATACGGTTGCCGCCTATTTCGAGGCGACCGAGCTTGCCGGCTTTACCACAGCAGAGGCGCGCAAATTCTTCGGCCAGCCGCGCGGCATTACCCGCGAGATGCTGCCGCTTCAGCCGCTTTCGGCCATCGAGGCGCAGGCCTTGTTCATCGCAAGGTTCGAGGCGATCGAGGCGGAACGGACGAAGGCGGTGACCAAGTGAGCACCATCGTCGTCTGCCCGCTTGCCAGCATCGCCGAGACGGCCGTTCGCCACGGCGCGAAGGAAATGGTGAGCCTGATTGCCGAAAAGCAGGATTTTCACCGGCCGGGCGTGATCCGCGCCGAGCGGCACCTGAAGCTGGCGATGAACGATATCGGTTTTGCCGGCACCGGCGGGCTGATTGCGCCGAGCGAGGCGCATGTCGCCCAGCTGATCGAATTCGTCCACGGCTGGGACCAGTCGGCGCCGCTTGTCGTGCATTGCTGGATGGGCGTTTCCCGCTCTCCGGCTGCCGCCGTCATCGCCATTCTGGCGCTTCACCCGGAAGAGGACGATGCCTTACTGGCGCAACGCCTGCGCAAGGTCGCGCCGCATGCAACGCCGAATACGAGGCTGATCGAAATCGGTGACCGGATGCTTCAGCGTGACGGCCGGCTGATTGCCGCGATGAAAGCGATAGGACGCGGTGCGGAGACCGATGGTCGCGCCTCGTTTTCGATAGAGACACAGCAGAAAATCTCGCCAAATAGTTGAATAATATGATATCTTCTTAAAATCGAAGAAAACCTTCCGCGATTGTCTTGACCTCCTAGCCCTTTGCGCCAATTACGGGCGCTAAGGAAAAATGGAGTTATTTGCGGAATGGATCAGGCATCCGATTTTGTCGTCGCGACACGAACGGCGCTTGCCCAGCTGACGGCCCTGGCCGTTCAATATTCCTTCTCCGTCATCGGCGCGCTTATCCTGCTGGTGCTCGGCTGGCTGGTGGCGGGGCTGCTCAGCCGCTGGGTCTATAACGGCCTGTCGCGCATCAGCGGCATCGACGCGACGCTGTCGCAGTTCTTCTCCAATATCATACGTTATGCGGCCCTGATCCTCGTCGTGGTCATGGTGCTCGGCCAGTTCGGCGTGCAGACGGCATCGATCCTTGCCGCACTCGGTGCGATCGGCCTTGCCGTCGGTCTGGCGCTTCAGGGCACGCTGCAGAACATTGCCGCCGGCATCATGCTGCTGGTGCTGCGCCCCTTCCGTGTCGGCGAAAGCATTGAAACGGGATCGGTGACCGGCACGATCGTCGATGTCGGCCTGTTTGCGACCGAGCTGAAGACAGCCGAAGGGGTCTATCGGCTGGCGCCGAATTCCACTCTCTGGAACGTGCCGATCACCAATTACAGCCGGCTTGCCTCCCGCCGCCACGAAATCACCATTTCGATCGGCGCGGACGACAATGTCGATGTGACCGAGAGCAAGCTCATCAAGCTCGCGGCAGCGGACAAGCGCGTGTTGAAATCCCCGGCTCCTGCAGCTTTCATCTCCGATTTCGATGCGGGCAGCGCCAAGGTCACCCTGCGCTACTGGATCGGCAGCAAGCAGTGGTGGGAGGTCAGCCGCGACATGACCAAGACCGTCAAGCTCGCCTTCGGCAAGGAGCCGGAAACCGAAGCGCCTCAATCCTCCGAGGAGGTCACGGTCTAACAGGGATCCCTATCCATCGTGTCGCCTGGCAGAGTACCGGCACGAGCGGACCTCCGCTGCCCCTTTCAGGGCGCGGGCGAGCCGGAGCCGGGCGCAGACGATGGCAAGGATGTATCGGGTCCGGTTACGAGGACCGGACCCGATACCTTTTGGATCGATCCGATCCTTCCCCACCGGCTCGATGCCGGTGATTTCCGCAACATACCGGTTTCCGACTATGCCTAGGCCTCGTCATGGCCTGTGGAAGGCAAAGTCTGCCCCTTTTTTCGCCCGGTCCTTCCTCTACATTGACTTCGCTGGCCCCTGCGACATTTTCGCGCCGGCTTGAGGGGAGTAAACGTGTTCCTGATCGATATCCTGCTGGTCATCCTTGTCTTCTTTCTGGTGTCACAGAACCGAAAGATGTCTGCCCGTGTGGACGGGGTGGAAAAGGAACTCGCTGCACTGAAGCAGATGATCGCGGAAGTCGCCCCGGCCCTCGCACCGCAGCCGGTGCGACAAGAGGCTGCCGAAGCGGTTCTCGAAGATATGCGGACCGAAGAGCCGGACACTGCGCAGGCCGCTCAGACGGACGGCGAAGCTATCAAGCCTGTCGAGGCCGAGGCTGACGGAACGGTATCCAAGCCCCCTCGCCCGGCTCGTGAAAAACCGTCACGGGAAAATCTCGAAAGCTATCTTGGTGCCCGCTGGCCGGTCTGGGTCGGCGGCGTGGCTCTTGCGTTCGGCGGCATCTTTCTCGTGCGCTATTCGATCGAGGCCGGTCTGCTCGGACCAGCGGCACGGCTGACGCTGGCGGCACTGTTCGGCCTGCTGCTGATGGCCGGTGGCGAGATCGTGCGGCGGAAAGCGCTGCCGAGGATTTCCGAACTTTATGCCAATGCAATGATACCGGGTGCGCTGACGGCAGCCGGTGCGGTGACGCTGCTCGGCACAGTGTTTGCGGCCTATGCCTTTTACGGGTTCATCGGCTCCGGCACGGCCTTCGTGCTGCTGGCCCTGGTCTCGTTTGCGGTGATTGCGCTGTCCCTGCTGCATGGGCAGGCGCTGGCGGGTCTCGGCCTGCTCGGTTCGCTCTTTACGCCGCTGATGGTGGCGACGGACGAGCCGAACGCCAATGCGCTGTTCCTCTTCCTCGGTATCACCTGGCTTGCGGTCAATGCCGCCTCGCGCATTCGCCGCTGGGCCGTCGTTCCGATGCTCGCCAATATCGGCACCGGGCTTTGGGTTCTGGTCTATGCCGCAATCGGCACCGGTTTCGATCCTATGCCGCCCACGCTTGCCATGCTGGTGATGATTGCCGGCACGATCTTCCTCTGGCCGGGCCAGCAGTATGTCGCCGCCACCGGCAGCGGCTGGGCTTCGCTGCTGAAGCGGCCACCGCTGAAGATCACCCTGTCGCTGTCGATCGTGATCGTGCTCGCTGCGCTCGCCACCGTGGCTGGCAGCACGAGCACGGGGATAGACCCGCAATTCGCCTTCCTTGCGGTCATCGCGGCCTTGGCGGCGCTGGGTGCGGCCCGCGCCTATGCATTCTGGCCGACCGTCCTGTCGGCGGCAGGTGCAGTTCTCGGCACGCTGATAACTGCCCTTGCGCTGCTCGATTATATCGCGCCGGAGGGTGCGGACGGCACGCCGATGCCGCTGCCGCTTTCCGGCAACGAGATCGCGGTCAGCCTGCTGCTCGGCGCGATCTTTACTCTGCTTGGCTTCTTCTTTCTGAAACGCTTCCGCCGCGAGGAAAAGGAATATTCTATCGTCTGGGCCTTGCTGATGGGAGCGATGCCGGTGACACTCGGTTTCATCTCCTTCCTCAATTTCGGCAATTTCTTCCGCGACTGGACACATGGGCTTTATGGGATAGCGATCGGTGCGGCGCTCATTGCCGTCGCCGAATGGCTCTTCCGAAAGAGTGAGGACGACGGGATCGACTGGCCGGCCAATCTTGCCGTTGCCGGTTCCTTCGCAGGCCTGACGCTGGCGCTGCATGCGCTGACCAACGGCATCGTCACAACCGTTCTCGTTTCAGTGCTCGGCTTTGCCTATCTCCTTGCCATGCGGGTCCGCACATGGCCGGCGCTGCCATGGATGATGGCGGCGGCAATCATAATCGTCTTTGGCAGGATTGCCTGGGAGCCGACGCTGATCGGCGCCAACAGTCTCGGCACGACGCCTTTCTTCAACGCGCTTCTTATCGGCTACGGCATCCCTACACTGCTGGCGGTCGTCTCCGCCTGGCTGCTACGCGACTCGGCCGATTTCCGCGTGCGCAACATCATGCAGGCGCTCGCCTCGCTTTCAGCGCTGATCACGATTGCGGTTCTCGTGCATCACGCGATGAATGGCGGAAAGCTTTCCGGCGATGTGCCGACACTTGGCGAACAGTCGATCTACACGCTGATCACCATCGGCTTCTCGGGCATATTGATGACGCTCGACCTGAAATCGCCCTCGCCGGTCTTCCGCTTCGGCTCGATGATCGCCGGCATAGTGGCGACGGCGAATGTGCTTTCGCTGCATGTGTTTGCGCTGAACCCGTTCTTCTCGGGCGAGGACACCGGGCCGTGGCCCTTCGTCAACCTGCTGCTGCTCGGTTATCTCCTACCGGCTCTGGCTTACGCGTTCGTAGCCTATCTCGCCCGCGGACGACGGCCGGTGCCTTATGTGGCGCTGCTTGCGGTTTCGGGCGCGGTGCTCGGCTTTCTCTGGGCGACGCTTTCGGTGCGGCGCTTCTGGCAGGGAACCAATATCGCCGACTGGAAGGGGTTCATTCCCGGCGAAACCTATACCTATTCGGTCGTCTGGCTGATCATCGGTGTCGGGCTGCTGGTGCTCGGCTCGAAGCTTGATGCCAAGAGCATAAGGCTCGCTTCTGCCGGACTGGTGCTGATTGCGGTGTTGAAAGTGTTCCTTATCGACATGTCGAACCTCGAAGGCATCTTGAGGGCGCTCTCCTTCATCGGACTTGGTGCGGTGCTGATCGGGATCGGGCTTTTCTACCAGCGGATATTGGTGAAGAAGAGTGTCGAACCCGATTCCAAGGAAAGCACTGCATGACACTCACCCTCGCCGCCGCGTTTGCCCCTTACGAAGAACTGGCGCGGCAGCTTATTGCGCACGCGACCGACAGCGACGACGGAAGCCACGACATTGCCCATATCCTGCGGGTGTTCAGGAATGCGATGCGGATCCATGCGAAGGAAGGCGGCAATGGAGAGGTTCTGACTGCTGCCGTGCTGTTGCATGATTGCGTGGCGGTGGAAAAGAACTCGCCGCTGAGAGCGCAGGCCTCGCGGCTGGCGGCAGACAAGGCGAGCGGCATCCTGACCGGCATGGGCTGGGAGAAGGCAGCGATCGAGGCGGTCGCGCATGCGATCACGACGCACAGTTTCTCCGCCAACATTCAGCCCGAGACATTGGAGGCAAAGATCCTGCAGGATGCGGACCGGCTGGACGCGATCGGCATGGTGGGTGCGGCGCGTTGCTTCTACATTGCCGGACGGATGGGATCAGGCCTTTATGACCCCATCGATCCGCTTGCCAAAGAGCGTGCGCTGGACGACAAGAGTTTTGCCATCGACCATTTCGAGGTCAAGCTGTTCAAGCTCGCCGACGGGTTTCAGACCGAGGCCGGGCGGGCGCTGGCCGGTGAACGGCACGAGCGGCTGAAACAGATAAGGGATATGTTCCTGGACGAAATTCAGGGATGAGATCCGGGAACAGTATTTGAGGACGATATGACGAAGGTCGCGGAACTGAATTTCTACCCCTTGAAGAGCGGCCGCGGCATCTCGCTTAATGAAGCGGTGATCACCGCCGCCGGTATTCCCGGTGACCGGCAGATGATGGTGGTCGATCCGTCCGGACAGTTCATTACCCAGCGGGAATTGCAGGAACTGGCGCAGGTGATGGTCGAGCCACGCGATGTCGGCTACCGTTTTGCGGTCGATGGCAAGGGCGAAATCCTGGTTACGGTTCCGCCCGCCGACCGGCGCATGGACGTCGTCGTCTGGAAATCTCCCGTCAGCGCCGCAGTCGCGGATGACGGGGCCAATGCCATTCTTTCCACCTGGCTCGGTCGCGAGGTGAAGCTCGTATTTTTCGACAAGAAGGCCGAGCGCATCGCAAGCGCCGAATGGGCGGGCCCCGATACGCCTGTGACCTTTGCCGACGGTTATCAGGTGCTGGTGACCACGACGGGTTCACTTGCAGCGCTCAACGCCGATATGGCGAAAAACGGCGAAGGCTCCGTGGGCATGGATCGGTTCCGGCCGAATATCGTGCTCGACCACGATGAGGCCTGGGCCGAGGACAATTGGGAAGGCATCGAGATTTCCGGCGTCCGCTTCGATTTCGTCAAACCCTGCGCCCGCTGCATCATGACCACGCAGGACCAGCAGACCGGTTCGCGCGAGGGGCCAAGTCCGATCCCGGCGATGGGCCGTATCCGCATGTCGGGCGACCGGCGCGTACCCGGCCCGCTATTCGGCTGGAATGCCGTGCCGCGCGGCGAAGGCACGATCAGGCTCGGTGATGCGGCAACGATTAGCGGCACACGCGATGCCTGGGCGATCAAGCGGCGCGCCTGACGCCGCACAGGGCGAAATTCCACAACAAGAGCGTACCGCGGACGGCAATAGGCGTCTTGACGCATGGCAGCCATGCGCAATGATATGTTGCCTGCATGGCGTGCTGACGGCCAAAAACGGCTGCATTCTCAAAAATCAAGATTCGGGCCTTGCGTTGTCATCGTGCTTCCTGGGCGCTTTCTGACCGGAAAACGCTCAAGAGCATTTATTTCATGACACCACGCACCCAAGGCCTGTTTTTCGCACTGACCGCGGTTTCGATCTTCGCGGTTCAGGACGGTATTTCCAAACATCTCGGCCAGGCCTATCCGCCGGTCTTCGTGGCGATGATCCGCTATTGGTTTTTCGCCGCCTTCGTGCTGGCGCTGGCGACCCGCAACCAGGGTGGCATCAAGCAAACAGCCAAGAGCAGCAGGCTGGTGCTGCAGATCATCCGCGGTGCGCTTCTGGTCTTCCAGATCGTCGTGTCGATCTATTCCTTCGCCAATGTCGGTCTTGCCCAGACTCACACGATCTTCGCGGCCGCACCACTGGTGGTCGCCTGCCTTTCGGTGCCGTTGCTCGGTGAGACCGTCGGATGGCGGCGCTGGGCTGCCATCGGCGTCGGCTTCATCGGAATTCTTTTGATCATCGATCCGCTGCATGCAAGCTTTAGCGCCAGCATCATCGTGCCGATCACCTGTACCCTGATGTTTGCGCTCTATTCGGTTCTGACCCGCATGGTCAGCCGAACCGACACCTCCCAGACCAGCTTCTTTTACACCGGCATTGCGGGAGCCGTTGCGATCACGCTCATCGGGCCGTTCTACTGGAAGACGATCACACCCGACTACTGGTTCTGGATGCTGGCGCTCTGCGTCACCGGCATGACCGGGCACTATCTCCTGATCCGTGCCTTCGACGTGCTGGATGCCGTCGTGGTGCAGCCGATCTTCTACTGGCAGACCGTGCTCGTCTGCCTGATCGGCACGTTCATTTTCGGCGAGGTGATGAGCTGGAACATGATCGGCGGCTGCGTGATCGTCATCGGCGCCGGCCTGTTCACCATCCTGCGCGAAGCACAGCTCGGCAAGCGCCGTCCGCCCGTCCAGCCACCGGGGTCGCTGTAAAAAGGGTCAACCGGTCGAGCGGCGGTTTCAGTTGAACAGGCTGAGGATATTTTGCGGCTGCGAGTTGGCGATCTGCAGGCTTTGCAGCGCGAGCTGCTTCTGCGTCTGAAACGCCTGCAGACGCATTGAAGCTTCTTCCATGTCTGTGTCGACAAGACGGCTCACGCCGCTCTCGACCTCGTCCATCATTTTTTGCGAGAACGCCGCCTGCATCTCGATGCGTTGCTGAACCGACCCCAGCAGGGCGCCGCTATCGATCGATTGGCTGAGCATGTATTCGACGCCTTCGAGATATTCGTTGATGGTGAAATCGTCGGTTGTGACGTCGATTTCGGAAAGATCGAAGCGCAGCGTAAAGGGCGGATCCGGCCGGAACGAGCTGATGTAGAAATCCACCGCCTTGTTGCCGTAACCCGGATAGATCGCCTGATCCGCCTGGAATGTCAGACGGTTACCGGAAACGGATACGGCAAGGCCTTCAAAGCCTGGAACGATATAATCGACAATTGCCTTGAGATCGGCACCACTGGTGATCCGGCCGTCGGTTGTTCCAAGTGCTGTGTCAACGGCGGTCCGATCGATCACGAAAGTCTGGAGCGGCGCGTTATCGATACTCAGGTCAAATGAGATCGTCGCGTCCAGCATCACCTTGAAGCTCCAGAGAAAATTCATCGAAGAGCTGGTGATCATGTTGTCATGATCGATCCGGGGCACCGAATCGAGACCAAGCGTGCGCTCTGCCACCGTTGGCCCGAATGTGCTGGTTATGCCGCTGATATAGATGCTGGATCCAACATTCGGAGAAGTTTCCAGCGTGCGGATCTCGTAATTGTATGCATCCGCGGGCGAAGTCGCCTGCGTGCCGTAGACGTCTGCGTAAGCGTTGGCGCCGACATTGGTGAAAGCCTGCTGAATGACCGAGCGCAATTGAAAGACATTGTCTATCTCGCCGTCATTCGTTCCAAGTGCCGCATCGATAACGCCCTTGTCGATCGTGATATGGAAAGGCATGCCGGCAGATTCCGGGCTGTTGTCGATGAGCAGATCGAACTGCACGGAATCGCTGCCGCTGAAGGTGATCGGTCCGTCGAAATAATGGTCTTCATGCCCTTCGTGATAAAAGCTGCTGGTGGTCATTCCACCGAGCGGCATGTAATAATCCAGATCATCCTTCTGCAGGATGCCGCCGCCGAAATCGTTCAGCATGCTGGTTTTTCTCAGATCAACCTTGCTTGTGTTGATCGTCGTCGCGCCATCCGCGTTGCGGGTGAACGAATCCACGACGACATCGTCCAGCTCGTTGATATTGTTGATGTGATCGCCGCTGTAGGTCTGCAGATAATTAATGCCGCTGAAGCTGGAGGACCTGACGATGCTGTCGGCCTGCTTGCTCAGCTGCGAGATCTGGTTCTGGATCTGAGCCTTGTCGACACTGTCTTCCCTGGCGGTGACAAGTGTCGCCTTCACATCGGTCAGCACATCGATTATCGCGCCGGTGCCAGCATAGGCAGTATCCACCTTCGCTGCACCGACACCAAGCGCATCGCTTGCCGCAGAAATCGATTTGTTGTCCGATCGCATGGTGGTCGAAATCGACCAATAGGCGACGTTGTCGGAAGCCACCTTCACCCGGAGACCGGAGGAAACCTGTTCCTGGGTGTCATTCAATCCGGAAGAGACTGCCCGCAGCGTCTGAAGCGCCGACATGGCAGAAATGTTCGCTAAAATACTTGTCATGACGTACCGGATAAATCGATTGAATTATGGCGTCGTCATGAGCCGGATCGCAGAAATCGCGAGACTTGAACTTTGTCAGTTATGGTTAACAAAAAATTGCCAATTGGCAAGCCTCAAGCCTTCGTACGTAACCGTACAAACTGGCTCGGCGCGTGTCCGAGAGTTCAATTCGAGCCTGGCGCCATCAATTGCGCTGATGGATGACGTTCGCAAAACTCGTTTCACCAACGCGTGATGACAGTATATGAACATCTTCCCATTATGGAGGACACCCATGTCTCAAGCTGCGCCCGTTTCCGCTCGAGCGACGATGCCCTGGCTTATTATTTGTGCCGGCGCGCTCGTTGCGCTTCTGACATTCGGGCCACGTTCGGCCATGGGTTTCTTTCAGCTGCCGATGCTTGCCGATACGGGCTGGGACCGCACGACCTTCGGGCTTGCCATGGCGATCCAGAATCTTGCCTGGGGTCTGGGCCAGCCCGTCTTCGGGGCGATCGCGGACAAATGGGGCACTGCCCGTGTCCTGACCTTCTCGGGTCTGCTTTATGCGGCGGGTCTGGCGCTGATGTCGACAGCGCATTCGGAGAGCATTCTCTATCTCTCAGGCGGGGTAATGGTCGGGCTTGCGGTAGGTGCCGGCTCGTTCGGCACGATCCTCTCGGCTTTCGCCCGCAACGTGACGCCCGAACAGCGCTCGTTCGCCTTCGGTATCGGAACTGCTGCGGGGTCTGCCGGCATGTTTCTCTTTGCACCGCTGAGCCAGGCCCTCATCTCCACTTACGGATGGTCGGACAGTCTTGTCATCATGGCGGTGATGATGCTGGCAATCCCGCTGCTCGCCATTCCGCTGCGCGGCAATTCAAGCTCGGGGACACAGTCGCAAGCCGCGTTCAAGCAGACTGCCGGCGAAGCGCTGAGGGAGGCGTTCGGCCACAAGGGATATCTGCTCCTGACCAGCGGCTTTTTCGTCTGCGGCTTTCAGGTGGCCTTCATCACGGCACACTTCCCGGCTTACTTGCGCGATATCGGCATCGATGCCCGTTATGCGGTGATCGCCATGGCGCTGATCGGCTTCTTCAACGTCATCGGCTCGCTGTCGGCAGGCGTAATCGGCCAGCGATATTCAAAGCCCTATTTCCTCGCCTACATCTATCTTGCGCGCTCGGTGGCGGTGACAGCCTTCCTGCTTCTGCCGCAGACGCCGCTTTCGGTGATCATCTTCGCCATAGTCATGGGGCTATTGTGGCTTTCCACCGTGCCGCCGACGAACGGGCTTGTCGCGATCATGTTCGGCACACGGCATCTCGGCTTGCTGGGCGGGATCGTGTTCCTGTCGCACCAGATCGGTTCGTTTCTCGGCGTCTGGATGGGAGGCACTCTTTATGACCAGCTCGGCTCCTACGATACCGTCTGGTGGTTCGGCGTGGCGCTCGGCATCTTTGCCGCAATCGTTCACTGGCCGATCCAGGAAAAGTCTGTAGACCGGACTGCAGCAATCCAGCCGGCGGAATAAGGGTTCAGCCGGCCTGACGATCCACAGGGCGCGCAGAGAGAGCCTTCAAGGCTGCCTGAACGAACCCTTCACGGGCGTCGTTCGCGGTGATGCCGCGCGGCTCGTAGACATGCCGGTGAAGGAAGAACTGGGTCAGGCGGAACGCTGCCAGCATGCTGTCGCGGTCGGCTGCAGGTTTTGGCCCCTCCCCGAGAAATGCCGGCAGGGCCAGCATACGGTCGGCATAGGGTGCACCGGCCTCGCCGCAGACCGCCCGGCCGCTTTTGGGCGAGACATATTTGAGGTTCTGCCGCACACCGGTCGCCGCGCATTCGGTAAGATCGAGGCCGTAACCGAGGTCATTCAGCACTGCCAGTTCAAACCGGACGAAAAGCTCGCCCGCATCGGTGGGGTCATCCATCGTGTCGAGAATGATATCGAGCGCATCGAAAAGATGCGGGTGCGGATCGCGCTCAGGCAAAAGGCGCAGCAGCGCCCCCATGGCCTGCACACCGTAGACGGCGGTGGCGGTTTCCATCAGCTTTGCGGCCCTAAGCCTCACAGGCTCAAGCTTCAGTTCACCCAGATGCTCGTCGAGCCTTGCGCGCCAGACGGCCTCGACCCGGTTTCCCGGCTGCAGGACCGGCTGCATGGAGCGAGAGCGGCCAGAACGGACAAGGCCCAGATGGCGACCGCGCTCACGCGTCATCAGCTCGGCAATGACGCTGGTCTCGCCATGCCGCTTGACGCCAATAATGATCGCCTCGTCCTGCCACTGCATCGATACTTGAAGACCTTTCCGAACCGATTCAGTTCTACCTCATAAGTCGTTCAGATTGAATCTGTTTCGCGATCTGCAACAGATCTCGAAAAACTGCGATCGGGTGTCATCTCCATTGGAACAAATTGACTGTCAGCGGAATTCTCTCGCCAAACAAGAACGGGTTCAGGGAGTTCCCATGAGACATATCGTTTTCGCTGCCACCTTGGCATCTGCGGCCCTTGCCGGTTTCCTGCCGGCACAGCCGGCTGCAGCGCAATCACCGCAACTGGAGCAGGCCTGCGTGGCGGTGGCAAAGAATTTCCTGCTGGTGCCGTCGCTCAAGACCGGGATCGTGCAGTCCTTCCCCGAACTAGATCCGCCCGGCGCGCGGCTGACCTATTCCACCCGCGAGGATGCCAAGCCGACAGACTATAACAACGAGATCGAGTGCCAGTTCGACAAGGCGACACCGCCCTTCGGGCTGGTGCGCTTCTGTATCTCCAAAACCTGCTATGGCCCGGGCGAGCAGGAACCCGACAACCGCCGCCGCTTCGAGGAAGTCAAGGCGCTGATGGCGCGGCAGAAATAACGGCAAGCGCCGGCGGCACACCATCGCTTGCCGCCGGATTTACTTTTTGGGGTCCATTAATTCTCGGCCCGTCGGCCAAGCGCTCCCAGCGCCGAAGTCAAATAGCGTTCAGCCAAGGCGTGGCGGCGGCGCTTGGCAAGTTTCAGCGCCTCGATGCAATGCGAAGCCAGCCGATCGGCGTCGTTGGATTTCACACCGTTTTCCTCGGCGGTCACCAAACCGGTATAGATCGACGGCATGCCTTCGCCGTTGCGCAGGCAGCGCCCCTGCCCCGTCACGACAATGCTCTTGCCGCTCGGATGACTGATCTTGTAGGTCTGGTGACACGGCTTGCCGGAGACGATGGTCTCGTGCAGCGCCTTGGCCACCCGGGGCATGTCGTCTTCCGCGACATGCTTGATGACCTGCTCGATCGGAGCTCCGATCTCCAGCTCGTGAGGCGGAATACCGTAGATATGGGCGAAAACACTGTCGGCGAAGACTTTGTTTTCGCTCAAATCCCAGCTGAAGAACCCGACAGCGTCCTTCAAATCCACGCCTTTGTCTCGTCCCATATATTTGCTGGTGGCCATGCGGTTCGCAATCCTTGTGGCGCTTTTTTCCATCCCTATCAGCCAACAGCCTGAATCAGACCAGTGACAAATCAGATCAAAGTTCCACAGTTGCGTCGTGTCAAGTTCACCGCGTATAGTTGTGCGTATATATAGGATATATCACGATTGTCTGTGGACTATTTCCATGCAGATCGGGCGGATCTGAAGGAAATCAAGCGCACGGGAAACGAGAAAAATCGTTGATCGATCAACCTTTTGGGAATTCCAGGCCCATCTCGCGGAAGCGTTCCGGGTCATCGCCCCAGTTCTCACGAACCTTGACGAACAGGAAGAGATGCACCGGCTGCTCAAGAATTTCGGACAGTTCCTTGCGTGATGCCGTCGAGATTGCCTTGATAGCCTCGCCATTCTTGCCGAGCGCGATCTTCTTCTGGCTTTCGCGCTCCACATAGATGACCTGCTCGATGCGAACCGAGCCATCCTTGCGCTCTTCCCACTTTTCCGTCTCGACGTGAGACGCATAGGGCAGTTCCTGATGAAGGCGCAGGAACAGCTTTTCGCGGGTGATCTCGGCTGCGAGCTGGCGCATGGGCAGATCGGAGATCTGGTCTTCAGGATAATACCAGGGGCCTTCCGGCAGGGTCGTTGCGAAGTAATTCATCAGATCGTCACAACCGGAACCGGTCGTCGCAGATATCATGAAGGTGCGCTCGAAGTCGGCCTTTTCATTGGCTGCGGCGGCAAGCGCCAGCAAATCCTCGCGCTTGACCTGATCGATCTTGTTCAAAAGCAGGATCTTTGGCTGACGAACGTCCTTCAGGCCTTCGAGGATCGTTTCGGCATCGCCGCGAATGCCACGCTCGCTGTCGATCAGAAGCGCGATCAGGTCGGCATCCTTGGCGCCGCCCCAGGCGGTCGTCACCATGGCGCGGTCGAGCCTGCGGCGCGGCTTGAAGATGCCGGGCGTATCCATGAAAACGATCTGGGCATTGTCGTGAATGGCGATGCCGCGCACGATGGCGCGGGTCGTCTGCACCTTGTGACTTACGATCGAGACCTTGGCGCCGACGAGCCGGTTGACCAGCGTCGACTTGCCGGCATTGGTGGCGCCGATCAGCGCGACGAAGCCGGAATGGGTCGGGCCGCCGGCAGCTTCATTTTCTTCGCCGGCAATGTTGTGGTCTTCGGTCATATCGATCCAATCAATCCTGGCTCTTCGGCCAGATGCCCTCGCGCTCGAGGAGCTTCGTTGCGGCAACCTGCTCGGCTGCCCGTTTCGACCGGTCGGTGCCGGTTTCGGGCGCAACGCCCTTTATTTCTACCGTTACCGTGAAGCGCGGATCATGATCCGGTCCCGAACGGTCGTCCACCCTGTAGGACGGGGTGGTATTGAATTTCGCATGCGCCCATTCCTGCAGCTCTGTCTTGGCATCGCGCCGCGCAGCATCGGGCTTGCTGGCGCGATCCTGCCAGTAACGCAGGATAAAAGCACGGGCAACTTCCAGACCACCATCAAGATAGAGCGCAGCGATGAGGCTTTCCACCACATCGGCGCGAACATTGAGCATACGCTTGCCGGTCAGCTTCTTGACGTCGGCGCCGGTGCGGATGAAACGGTGCAGTTCCAGCTCATCGGCGACGGTGGCACAGCTTTCGGCGCTGACCAGCTGGTTGAGGCGCACCGACAACTCCCCCTCTTCCGCCGAGCGGAAAGTGGTGAAGAGGAGTTCGGCGACGCACAGGCCAAGCACGCGGTCGCCGAGAAACTCAAGCCGTTCGTAATTGGCATTCTTGGCAGTGCCGGTGCTGGCATGGGTCAGCGCCCGGTCAAGCCACTGCTTGTCGGCGAAGACATGACCGATCACTGTTTCCAGCTGGCCTCGCTCTTCCGCCGACAATGGTTTCATCTTCATCAGTTGACGCCCTTGAACAGACGATCCCAACGCATGTTGGACGGCCACTTCCAGATTTCGCGGAACGAGGTGTCGTTGCCGAGCGAGAAGAAGATCACGCTGGCGCGACCGACCAGGTTTTCAGCCGGAACGAAACCGACGTCGAAACGGCTGTCGAGCGAGTTGTCGCGGTTATCGCCCATGAAGAAGTAATGGCCCGCCGGAACATCGAATTCCGGCGTATTGTCACCGCGGGAATTGGGGATCTGGTCGAGCGTGTCGTAGGTCTTGCCGGTGTCGAGCGTTTCGCGGAAGACCGGAACGTTGGAGCCGGGATCGAGGCGATAATCCGAGGTGAAGCTGCCGTCAGCCTGCTTCGGAATCGCTTGGCCGTTGACGTAGAGAATGCCGTCTCGCATCTGGATCTTGTCACCCGGCAGGCCGATGAGGCGCTTGATGTAATCGATATCCGGCTGCTGCGGCAGGCGGAAGACGATGACGTCGCCGCGCTTCGGCTCGCTGAATTCCAGAATACGGCCATCGAACAGGTCCGGCGAGAAGGGCAGCGAATATTTCGAATAGCCATAAGCGAACTTGTTGACGAAGATGTAGTCGCCGACGAGCAGAGTCGGCATCATCGAGCCGGACGGGATGGTGAAGGGCTGGAACAGAACCGTACGGATGACCATGGCAAGCAGCAGGGCCTGAATGATGACCTTGATGTTTTCCCAGATGGCATTCGGTTGCTTCGTCTCGGCTTTATCGGACACGTCAAAATTCTTTCTATCTCGGGGCGAGTGGCTGAACTGTCTAAACGCTTAGCCAAGCCGCGGCAATGGTGGTGAGATTACTAAACCTTCATGCATTGTCGGAAGCATGCATTTCCGCGCCGGCATCAGGCGGATATCGGTTTCGCCTCGATGATCACGAAAGCCTGGGCGTAAGGATATTCATCGGTGATGGTGATGTGGATGACGGGCTCATGGCCGGCAGGGATCAGTTCGGCCAGCCGGTCGCCGGCACCGCCGGTGAGGACCATTGTCGGCTTTCCGCCGGGCAGGTTGACGACACCCATGTCTTTCCAGAACACGCCGTTGGCAAGACCGGTGCCCAACGCTTTGGAACAGGCTTCCTTGGCGGCAAAACGCTTGGCGTAGGATTCGGCGCGGTTCTTGCGGCGCTCCGATTTTGCCCGCTCGATCTCTGTAAAACAGCGGTGGGTAAAGCGTTCGCCGAACCGCTCTATGGATTTTTCCACGCGCCTTATGTCTATGAGGTCGCTCCCCATGCCGATAATCATCAAGCTGATCCTATACCTAAATTGCCGATCCGGTTTCGGCTGACTTGAGGTGTCTTGCCCTCTCCGTCAAGCGGCCGAGGCGACGATCGCGAAAACCGCGCACGGCAAGATAGGTCACGGCATAGAAGAAAAGCGCACAGAGCAGGCCCAGAGGCAGCGAGCCGACAAGCATCGGCTCAAGCACCGGTCCCCAGAGCTGCGAGACGTCAAGATGGGCGAACAGGGCTTCAAGATCGATATGGCGCGAGGTCGGCTCGGCACCGAGCATGAACTGCCCCACTTCCCAGGTCAGCGGCCAGATGATCGGACAGGTCAGGGGATTTGCGAATGTGGTGCCGATTGCGGCAGCGATCATGCTGCCGCCAAGAAGCCAGGCGATCGGGATGGCGAACAGGACGTGAAACCCCAGAAAAGGAGTCCATGCGCTCAGCACGCCGACCGCCACGCCAGCGGCGACGGCATGGGGAGAACCACCGATGCGCATGACCTTGAGGCGATAATAACCGAGCGTACGGCGAAACCCTCTTTTCGGAACGAACATCCCGAAAAGCCTCTGACTGAGTGAAAGAGGAGTACGACGGCGAAAGGGCATTCCAGTTAACCTGTCCAATCGATCCGGACAGGGCCGGCCGTTCTGGCTATATATGATCAAGCGATATTATAGCGGAAACCGAAAATCGTGGCGAATTTGGGGATAAAGATCCCCGCCAAGCTTCAACCAGCGCCAGGAAATCCCGAAGGGTCGCCATAAGGCTTTCCCCCTATCCAGCATCTCGTGCCCCGGCTCGCTGGCCAAAGGCACGACGGCGGTCAAGATTTAGAACTGCGACTTGCGGAACATACCGCGGTCGACCTGGCGCATACGGTATTCGAGATCGATCCGATCACGCGATTCATTGAGATAGGCCATTTCGCGATCCTGGGCCGAGGGAACGCGCAGGGCGCGTGCAAACTTGCGTACTGTGTCAAACATCGTCTTATCTTTCGTTCAGTTACTTTGCTGATGCTAAAATACGACTTCCTCGGCTCTTTTACCAACGCCTGGGAAGCGGTGCAGGCTTGCTCCCAATGCATGGCAAGCGCTTTGACGGCCGTCAAATTGACCAAATAACCGGCGACAACGAGCGCGACACGGCAAAAATGTTCAAAAAACAACCGCAGGAGCCGGCAAGCCCCTGCGGTTGGACATATCGCCGCAGTCAGAAGGGGCAAATGCCCCTCTGCCCATCTCAGGCCTGACGCTCAGAACTCTTCCCAACTGTCGTTCTTGAGTGCCGCGTTGCCGGAGAAGGCACCGGCCAGCTTGCGGCCCAAAGCGCGCGCCGGCGAAGCGGCGGGCGCTTCATCCACCTGCGCAGAGCGCACAGGTTTGGTCGCCCCCCTTGCCGAACGTTCTGACGAGGCTCCGGAAAGCCTGAACTGGCCAAGCAAGGTATTGAGCGATGCAACGTCGCGGGCAAGGCCGTGGCTTGCCGCCGTCTGCTCCTCGACCATTGCCGCGTTCTTCTGCGTATCCTGGTCCATCGTGTTGACGGCCGAATTGATCTGCTGGAGGCCCGAGGATTGCTCCTGCGCACTCTCGACGATGGCGACGACGTGCCGGTTAATCTCCTGGACTTCCGCCACGATCGTCTCCAGAGCCTTGCCGGTCTCGCCGACAAGATGCACGCCGTTGCGAACCTGCTCGTTCGAAGTCGTGATCAGCGCCTTGATTTCCTTGGCGGCATTCGCGGACCGCTGGGCCAATTCGCGCACTTCCTGTGCGACAACCGCAAACCCCTTGCCCGCCTCACCTGCACGCGCGGCCTCGACGCCGGCGTTGAGTGCCAGAAGGTTGGTCTGGAAGGCAATGTCATCGATGACACCGATGATGTTGCCTATTTCACCGGAGGACTTTTCGATCTCCTCCATCGCTTTGACGGCGTTCTGTACGACATGGCCGGACTTTTCCGCACCCTGACGGGTGCGGGTGACAAGATCACCTGCCTCCTGTGCACGCCTTGCGGCATCCTTCACCGTGGTGGTGATCTCTTCGAGCGCGGCAGCCGTCTGCTCGACAGCTGCGGCCTGCTGTTCGGTACGCTTGGCAAGACCATCGGCGGCCGACTTGATCTCGGACGAGCCTGCTTCAATGCTGTGGGCGTCTCCCGCGACCTGCTCAAGTGCAGCCTGGAGCTTGGCGGCAGAGGCATTGAAGTCGTTGCGGACACCATCGAGCGCCGTGGTGAACCGCGCTTCTATACGATGCGAAACATTGCCATCGGACAGCTGGCTTAGCGCCTCAGCGAGACTGTCGACGGCAAACTTGACGTCGGCGGCTTCACGCGCCCTACCTGCCTCACGCTCGATACGTTCCTTTTCCGAGAGGCTACGATTGTCGTCGGCTTCCTGTTCAAGCCGAATGCGCTCCAGTGCATTGTCGCGGAAGACGGCCACAGCTTCGGCCATCTGGCCTATCTCGTCCTTGCGGTCGAGACCAACGATTTCAGCTTCCGTTTCGCCGACTGCAAGCGAAGCCATACGCTCTCGAAGCCGGGCCATCGGTGCGGTTATGCCCGTCTGAGCGATCATCATGGCGGCACCCATAGCCAACAAGATGCCGACGACCATGCCGCAGATCGCGTAAAGGATCGTTGACGAAACGGACGCCGACATTTGGGTGGCACCGTTGTTGAGGATCTCCGTCATGGCAACGTTATTGGCGGCGAACTTCAATGGTAATGCAACGATCACCCCGTCGAGCTTGGCCGAGAAATCGTGAACTCCAGCTGCATCACCGGCAACGTAAGCTTTCAGCAGGCCATCACCTACCGCTTTCAGATTGTCGACACCGACAAGCAATTCATCGATTGCTTCCTTACGACTTGGGACGATCACAGGAATCTTGGTCAGGCGATCACGCGCTGCGGCAAATTCCTGACCAAAGCGCTCAGATAGTTCCTTGAATTTTTCGGACTTGGGATCCTGCACGAGCGCACGCCCCAGCCAGGTGGTTGACGTCCACATGCCGGCGGCAGCGCGCGGGCTCAAGGTCGCTGCGTTGCTTTCGTTCTGCAGGAAGTTGGAATAGGCGTTGTTGGCAGCGCTGAATTTGCTTGTAACGTGCAGTAGGCCAGTCAGAGAAATGATCCCAAGGATGGCAATCGCCATCAGAAACTTGGTCTTGATCCGTAGATTTTTGAGCATAGGGAAACCTCGATACGTGCTGGAAAATCCATGCAAGAGGACAGATGAACGAACGAACGCAGGAACCGCCGGACGAAGGCGGCGCGTGTCATACGCGCAAAGAGCGGGGCATATCTCAAATTTCCCGGAACAATGTGTAGGGCGACGGGCTATAATAACAGTTACGTTTCGATCATCGGAATCTTGTTCCGATAAAATATTGCAACATGCGATTGCCGCGCCCCTCCTAATCAACCACGAACATGCGGCTTATCGGCAGCGAGACAGCATTGCTCACCAAACGAAAGCGGCCGAGGACTCCATGTCCCCGGCCGCTACCGCTTATTTCGGAGATAGCGGCTTACAGAAACCGCTATCGATCAGACGCTCAGAACTCTTCCCAACTGTCGTTCTTGAGTGCCGCATTGCCGGAGAAGGCACCTGCCAGCTTGCGACCCAAAGCGCGCGCCGGCGAGGCGGCGGGCGCTTCATCCACCTGCGCAGAACGCACAGGTTTGGTCGGCAACCTTGCCGAACGCTCTGACGAGGCTCCGGAAAGCCTGAACTGAGCCAGCAGGGCATTGAGCGATGCAACGTCGCGGGCAAGGCCGTGGCTTGCCGCCGTCTGCTCCTCGACCATTGCCGCGTTCTTCTGCGTATCCTGGTCCATCTGGTTTACGGCCGTGTTAATCTGCTGGAGGCCCGAGGATTGCTCCTGCGCACTCTCGACGATCGCGGCGACGTGCCGGTTGATCTCCTGGACCTCCGCCACGATCATCTGCAGCGCCTTGCCGGTCTCGCCGACCAGATGCACGCCGTTCTGGACCTGATGGTTGGACGCGGTGATCAGCGTCTTGATCTCCTTTGCGGCATTTGCGGACCGCTGTGCCAGTTCGCGCACTTCCTGTGCGACAACCGCAAACCCCTTGCCTGCCTCACCTGCACGTGCGGCCTCGACACCGGCGTTGAGTGCCAGAAGGTTGGTCTGGAAGGCGATGTCATCGATGACACCGATGATGTTGCCGATCTCGCCGGACGACTTCTCGATCTCTTCCATTGCCTTGACAGCGCTGTGCACGACTTCACCTGACTTTTCCGCGCCCTGACGGGTACGCGTGACAAGCGAGCCTGCCTCGGTGGCGCGACGGGCTGCGTCCTTCACCGTGGTGGTGATCTCTTCCAGAGCGGCAGCCGTTTCTTCGACCGAAGCGGCCTGCTGTTCGGTGCGCTTGGCGAGATCGTCGGCTGCGGAGCGGATTTCCGCCGAACCGGCTTCAATGCTGCGGGCATTGCCTGCAACCTGCTCGAGCGCTTCCTGGAGCTTGGATGCCGAACTGTTGAAGTCGTTGCGCACTCCATCGAGTGTTTCCGTGAAAGGCTGCTCGATGCGATAGGAGACATCACCGTTGGAGAGCTGGCTCAGTGCCTCGGCGAGATTGTCGACTGCATATTTGACGTCGGCGGCTTCGCGGGCCTTCGCGGCTTCGCGCTCGATGCGTTCCTTTTCCGAGAGGCTACGATTGTCGTTAGCCTCCTGTTCGAGACGCTGACGTTCCAGCGCGTTGTCGCGGAAAACAGCGACGGCTTCAGCCATCTGGCCGATCTCGTCCCTGCGGTCGAGACCGTCGACTTCAGCTTCAGTCTCACCGGCGGCCAGAGACGCCATGCGTTCCCGCAAGCGCGCCATCGGCGTGGTGACACCCTTCTGCGCGATCAACATGGAGAAAGCGATGGCAGCGGCAATCCCGATCAACATGCTGACGATCGTGACCAGAATTGCGTCGGTAACACGCGCATTGAGCTGGTCCGAACCATTCTTGATCAGGTCCGCCATGGCAGTATTGTTGGCGCCCGACTTTGCCGAGAAGTCGATGGTGGCCTGTTCGAGCTTGACCGTCATGCTGTCGAACAGTGCCTTGTCACCGACGGCATGGGCCTTGATCATTTCCCCACCGATCTGCCGCATGGCGTCTATGGCGCTCACCAACTCGTCGATTGCGGCCTTTCGGCTGGGAACGATGGCCGGGATCTGCTCCAGACGGCCGCGGGCGCCGCTCAATTCGTTATTGAAGCGGGCAGCGAATTCCGTGAATTTGTCCGACTGTGGATCCTGGCTTACGGTACGGTTCAGCCAGTTGATAGCCGTCCACGCACCGGCAACACCACGAGGCCCATAGACAGCCGCGGTGCTCTCGTTCTGGAGGAAATTGTAATATGTGCTGTTCGCCTCTTCGAAGCGTAGAGTGACGAAAGCCAGGCCTGCCAGCGAAATGAACGCCAGGATCGCAATCGCCATCAGAAATTTGGTCTTTATTTTTAGGTTCTTGAGCATCGGATACCTCCACAACGCGATGAACTCAGCGCATTGAGCCGGGAACCGGGCTTGGTTCTCGGAGACACTATGCGCAAGTCTATTTGCTGCAGCACCAGCCGCCGCGGGATCCCGCGCTTGGTGCAACAGTGCAGACTCCCGACGAAAGAGCCAACCAAACAGGAGCCGTCCAACCATGTGATCTGGAGGAACGACGCACATCATGCGCGCTTGAGAACAAGGGGGTATCTCGAATGTCCCGGGCAGAGCATAGAACCCGGTCCGATAATAAAATCTTACGTTGTATCGAATTTTATAAAACTCACGGCAAAATGCCGCACCGTCCGTTCAAACGCCGATCACGATACCGGTGGAAGGCGACTTCGGAGAGATTTTGCCCAAAGGAAAGGCCGCAGACGGGTTGCCTGCGGCCTTTCCTGATCTTGGGAATGATCGTCCTCAGGACGAGCCGGACTTAGAACTCTTCCCAGCTTTCGTTCTTGACGGCAGCATTGCCAGAGAAGGCGCCGGCCAGCTTGCGGCCAAGGGCGCGTGCCGGCGAGGCCG
>RCUQ01000015.1_pt1 | contig 290742 bp, 257 predicted proteins | sample 2166351 | NCBI WGS metagenome assembly RCUQ01 (sample SAMN09932597, study PRJNA488358) | compost metagenome | feature: garden; material: soil; isolation source: compost soil in acetonitrile-enriched culture | place: Germany: Experimental Botanical Garden Goettingen | collected 2016-01-27 | reverse complement strand
GCCTCGCAACGCTGTGCATCGGCGGCGGCATGGGCATCGCGCTTTGCGTCGAAGCCCTCTGAAACACCCCTGTGAAGCTTCGGCTTCGCAAAGGCGTGGGCATCTGGTGGGTGCCCACGCCTCGACAATTTTCGGGGAACGGGCTGTAGCCAAAGCTGGTCACGCAACCCGCAGCAATATTGAAATCGATATCAACAGGACAGGCGCGAGCGGCGACGGCCGTTGCGACGAGGAACCGTGCCTATACGGCACGCCCCGCCAGAGGATTACATGAATGGCCAAAGATCAGTCACACGTACTCATCATCAATTGCGGCAGCTCGTCGCTGAAGTTCAGCCTGTTTGCCGGTGAAGGCCGCACGGCAGTCGTTTCAGGCCTCGCCGAAAATCTCGGCCAGCCGGAAAGCCGGCTGATCCTGAAAGAAAACGATGCGAAAGTGACGATCGCTCTTGATGGCGGCAGCCATGACGCAGCGCTGCGCCGACTGATGGACAGCCTCAAGGAACGCGATCTGCTGGACGCGATCGGTGCTGTCGGACACCGGATCGTGCATGGCGGCGAGCGTTTTACCAAGGCAATCCGCCTCGATACCAAAGTTCTCGACGAGATCGAGACCCTCTCCTATCTCGCTCCGCTGCATAACCCCGCAAACGTGCTTGGCGTGCGTGTCGCCATGGAAGTGCTCGGCCGGGTACCGCATGTGGCGGTGTTCGACACGTCCTTCCACATGACCATCCCGCAACCCGCGCATGCCTATGCCATTCCGCAGACCTATCGTGATGCCGGCGTCCGCCGTTACGGCTTCCACGGCACCAGCCACGGCTTTGTCGCGAAGGAAGCCGTGGAACTGCTGGGCCTTGACCCCAGCGATCATGGCCTCGTGATTGCCCATCTCGGCAACGGTTCTTCGGCAACCGCAGTCCTGAACGGCGAAAGCGTCGATACGTCTATGGGTCTCACACCGCTTGAAGGCCTCGTCATGGGCACACGTTCCGGCGATATCGATCCCGGCGCGATATTCCACATTGCCCGACAGGATAAGCTCTCTATCGATGAACTCGACACCCTGCTCAACCGCAAGAGCGGCCTGCTTGGCCTTTCCGGCCTCTCCAACGATTGCAGGACGCTCGAAAGTGCGGCAGCCGAAGGCCATGAGGGTGCGGTTCTGGCACTCGATGCAATGGTCCATCGCCTCGCCCGTTATATCGGTGGACTTGCCACGTCCCTGCCCCGTCTCGACGCAGTCGTGTTTACCGGGGGTATCGGCGAAAACTCAGCCTTCGTACGCCGCAAGACGATCGCCCGGCTCAAGGTGCTCGGCATCACGCTGGACGAAGAAGCCAATGGCCAGATGTTCGGCGGACACTGCGGCGTGATCAGCGCCTCCGACAGCCGGACGGCTGCGGCCGTCATCGCCACCAACGAGGAATGGGCCATAGCAAATGAGGCACGGCCCTATATAGGTTAGGCAAGCTGAGGCGGAACATCCGACCAAATTCCGAGGCATCCGGTCCCGATGAGGAGGTCACCGGGTGTCTTAAAATAGATTTTCCCGGCATAGCCGGAACGGTCATGACAAATCGAAAGGCGATAGTTTCATGTCGGCACATCTCATTTTCCTCGCACCGCTGGCGCAAGACGTCGACCTGAGCGCCGTAGCGCTCGGTTTCGTGCGAGCCCTGCAGCGTGATGGTCTCAAGGTCGGTTTCGTCAAGCCGATCGCTCAGCCGACGGCCAGTGAGCATCCCGGTTCGCCATTGAAGACGACTGAAGTCTCGACCTATTTTGCCCGCAGCCTGTGCCTGACGGAGGCCCCCGAGCCGATCGCATTTACCCATGCGGAAGATCTTTTGCGCAAGGGTGAACTCGATCTGTTGCTGGAAGAAGTCGCAACGATGACGGAAGCTCTACGCACCGATCATGATGTGATTGTCGTCGAGGGCTTGATCCCGTTTCCCGATCTGCAGATCGTTCCCCGGCTCAATGTCGAGATCGCTCGAAGCCTCGACGCCGAAGTTGTGCCGGTGGTCAGCGGTGTCGACGATAACAAGCGGCTGACCGATACGGTTGCGCTCGCCGAGCGTCAGTATATGCGCGACGCTAAGGGGCATTTTGCCGGCCTACTCGTAAACAAGCTGCCTGAGAAAAGCCGGCGTGAGGCTCTGACGGCCGCATTTTCCAAAGCCGGAATGGAAACCAGCACCATCCTCGGCGCGATCCCCTACGAGCCGAATCTCAACACGCCACGCCTGTCCGATCTCGTCTCGTCGCTCGATCTGAGCGTCGTGCAGGGTTCCAAGCTCGATGCCGTGCGTGTCCGCGAGATCGTCGTCGGCGCCCGTTCGGTCGAGAAGATGATCGACCGCCTGCGTCCCGAAACCCTGGTCGTCATGCCCGGTGACCGCAGCGATATCGCGCTCGCCTCGGCGCTCGCCCATAGCCGCGGCGTACCGCTTGCCGGTCTGCTTCTGACCTGCGGCGCACCGCTTGCAACCCCGGTCGCAGACCTGATGGCCTCGGTCGGCTCCAACATCCTGCCGATCCTCTCCACCCCCGACGATACCTATGCAACGGCCTCGCGTCTGGCGCATCTGAGCTACCATGTCAGCCAGGATGACAGCCAGCACATGGAAAAGGTCATCGATTTCGTTGCCGAACATATCGACACGACATCGCTGCGCGACCGCATCGGCACCTCGACCGAAGCACGGCTTTCGCCGCCGCGTTTCCGCAATCACCTGATCGAGGGTGCACGGAAGGCCAATAAGCGCATCGTGCTGCCCGAGGGTGAAGAACCCCGCACGCTGCAGGCTGCCGTCATCTGCCACCAGAAGGGCATTGCCCGCTGCGTCCTGCTCGGCCGCCCCGATGCCATCCAGATGATCGCCAGGGCCAAGGACATCGAACTGCCCGCCGATCTCGAAATCCTCGACCCGGCCGCCGTGCGCGCCAACTATGTCGATGCCATGGTCGAGCTGCGCAAGTCCAAGGGCATGACCCCTCCCCAGGCAATGGCCCAGCTGGAAGATACCGTCGTTCTCGGCACGATGATGCTCGCCGTCGGTGAAGTCGATGGCCTGGTCTCCGGTGCGGTCCATACCACGGCAAGCACCGTGCGCCCTGCCCTGCAGCTGATCAAGACGGAGCCGGGCCAGAGCATCGTCTCGTCGGTCTTCTTCATGCTGATGCCCGATCAGGTTCTGGTCTATGGCGATTGCGCCATCAACCCGAACCCGACGGCAGACCAGCTGGCGGAAATCGCCGTCCAGTCTTCCGACACGACAAAAGCCTTCGGCATCGATCCGCGGGTGGCGATGATCTCCTATTCGACCGGCACGTCGGGCACCGGCGGCGATGTCGACAAGGTGCGCGAGGCAACCGAGCTTGCCAAGCAGCGCAAGCCGGACCTCCTGATCGACGGCCCGATCCAGTACGATGCGGCAAGCGTCGAAAGCGTCGGCCGCTCGAAGGCGCCCGACAGCCCGGTCGCCGGCCGCGCCAATGTCTTTGTCTTCCCGGATTTGAACACCGGCAACACCACCTACAAGGCCGTGCAGCGCTCGGCGGACGTCGTCTCCGTCGGCCCGATGCTGCAGGGCCTGCGCAAGCCCGTCAACGACCTGTCGCGCGGCGCGCTGGTTGACGACATCGTCTTCACAATCGCGCTCACCGCTATCCAGGCCGACCAGCAATCGGCGGGCGCGAAATAAGGCGTAGAGGGCAGAACAAGATCATCACGCCGGTTTCACATGCCGGCGTGATGAGTGCGGCCTCAACGAAATGCAAACAGATCCCAATGCCCGACTAGGCAGTCCGAGCTTTCCGCCTGCTGCAGCCGTGCCAGTCGCCAGTCGTTCACATCAGCTTCCTCAACAAGCCCTGTTTCAGCAGCGGCACTCGCAATGCCGAAAATGAATTGCCGCTGCAGCTCCGCGTGTGCCTTATCAAGCCGCCACGGGCTGGGTGCCAAGGCGACCTGAACCCCCTGCTCCTCCAGCAATCTGCGCAGAACCGGCGTAGCGTCTGGGCCGAGTGCCGGACCGAAACCCTTATCTCGCCTTTGATGGACATTGAACGCCGCAACCACCTCATCATCCAACGGATGATGTTCGTCCCAGCGACAAACACCATCATAATTCAGTGCGGCATAAAGGCCGATATTTGTCTGGGCGAGTTCTGAAACCAGCCGGGCCAGAAAGCTCTCCGAAACAAGATCGAAAAGAGCGGAGGCCGTCACAAGTCGCGCTTCGAAAAACAGGCTGTCAGCCGGGGCATCCAGATGTGCCTCCATACATTCAATCCGTGCGGACCCTGCATGCCGGCGTTTTGCCTCGATTAGCAACAGTGGATCATTATCGACCAGCCGCCAGCGCCAATGAAGAGCCTCAGGCAGAAAAGCCCTGAAGGTCGACCCTGTCCCGGCCCCCAGATCGACGACCAGCGTTTCTCCATGCGCCGCAGCCAGATGATCGATCACCTGCTTTTGGAGGCCGTGATCCCGCGCCGCATGATCGGCGGCTTCCCGCAGGTCAAGCCAAGTCTTGTCGAAGCCGGTCATCCTATACCTTCCAGAAAATCGGAAAGAACTTTGGCGCTCGCCGGCCAATCCGGTAAACTGAGGCCCGTGGCAAGCGCGGCGGCAGCGTAGGTTTGCCGTTTCTGAGGCGCATCCAGCATCGTCGCCAGCGCCTCCGCAAATCCATTGATATCGCCGGGCTCCAGCAGGATCCCGGCGTCACCAGGCACAAGATTAGGGACCGCGCCGCCGCGGCAACCGACGATCGGCAGGCCTCGCGCCATGGCCTCGGCAAACACCATCCCAAAACCCTCGTAATGGCTCGCCAACGCGAAGATATCAGCACCGGCATATTCCGCGTCGACGTCATCGAGTGCACCCGTCACGACAACCCTGTCGTTCAGGCCGAGTTCGGCAATCTGCCGGCGGAGGGCGGCCGCGGATTGGAGATCCATCCGGTCGCTACCGACGATACGGCATTGCCATGATCGATCTTGCAACTTCGCCAATGCCGCAACAAGCGTCTGATGATCCTTGCGTGGCGTCAGCGAGCCGATAGAAAGGATCATCGGCGGTGCGCCGTCGACGCTGCCATGCGCCTGCTCGGAAGGTGCCGTCCCCGGTATGGCGACACAGATCGAAGCCTGTCGAATGCCAAAATCGGAAACCAGAATACGGGCCGTCTCGAGGCTTGTCACAACAACCCCGCGCACATGAGCCAGCGCGTCAGCTTCGCTCTGCCGAAGCGCGTCTGCTCGCTGTTGCGAAAGCCCGATTTCCATCGCCAGCGGATGGTGTACGAGCGCGACGAGCTTCAGCCGCTCCGCCTCCCGCCTGGCAATATCGGGCATGGTGCCGAAGGCCAACCCATCGACAAGCACGAGGCTATTTTTCGCAAGGCCGGCAAAGTGCCGTGCCGCCGTCTCAAGTTCGTCGCGGCCTGGAGCCGGAAAGCCGTCCGGCAGTCTCATATGATCGACCTGCCAACCGAGCTTGCGCAGTTCCGCGATCATCCGCCGATCATAACCGTAACCACCGCTGCGGATCTCGATGTCGCCGGGAATGGCAAACAGGAGATGCTGCGCGCCGGCTTTTTCATCCATACGGTTCAAATCGCGGCCTCATACCATGCGCGCGCCACGTGGCTTTCGTGCAGCGTGATCTTCAAGCGACAAATCCGCTTGCCGCCCGGCCCAAGTTCGCCCACCTCGATGCGTCGGCGCAGATCGTCGAAAATATACCTGGCCAGCACTTCGGTGGTTGTCACCTTGCCGCGAAAGATATCCAGTTCATCGAGGTTCTTGTAATTGAGCGGTGCCACCGCTTCTTTCAGCACGGCTGTCGCCAGCCCGATATCGACGCCGAGTCCGTTCTCGTCGAGATCCTCCGTCATGAAGGCGGCGTCGACAACAAATGTCGCGCCGTGCATGGCCTGGGCAGGACCGAAAACTTCGCGCGGCAGACTATGGGCTATCATCATGTGGTCGCGCACTTCGACGGCAAACATCGTTCTTGGATTCTCCGGTTGTCAGGAATAGCGGATGCGGTGGCACAACGTATTCGGATCGGCGAGGATCCGGATATAGCTTGTGGCGAGGTCATCGAAGGCCGTCTCGCCGGAAATGAGAGCATCAAGCCGGTCGTCCGCCAGGAGAGCGAGCGCGGTTTCAAGCCGCCGCGAAAGTGGCCAACGGGCTCGCCGTGCAGCCGGGACATGGCCAACCTGCGAGCCGACAATCGACAGGCGATGGCTGTGAAACCGTCCGCCGAGCGGTATATTGACCATACCTTCCCCGAACCACGACATTTCGACGATCCTCGCTTCGAAGCCGGCAACCGCGATGGCAGTCGCAAGGCCTTCGGATGTTGCCGAAGCATGAATGACCACATCGCTGTTGCAGGCAGATCCCTCGGCTTCGCCGGGGAGAGCGAAACGGCAACCGAAAGCCGTGGCAAGCGCCTCTCGCTCGGAGTTCACATCGATCAAGGTGACATCCGTCCCCGGTATTCTTGCCGAAAGATATGCGGCGAGAAGCCCAACAAGTCCGCCACCGACAACGGTCACCTTGTCGCCTGCGAGGATATTCGCGTCCCAGATGCCATTGAGCGCCGTTTCCATGTTTGCGGCAAGCACGGCGCGGGATGCAGGCACATCGGGCGGAACGGCTATCGCCATATCTGCCGACACATGAAAAAGGTCCTGATGCGGATGGAGACAGAAGACGGTTCGACCGGCAGGCGTCTCTGAGCCCGCCTTGACCGTGCCGACCACCGCATAACCGTATTTGACAGGAAACGGGAACTCGCCGTCCTGCAGCGGCGCGCGCATGCAATCATGTTCACTCTCCGGCACCGATCCTTCGGCCACCAGAGCCTCCGTGCCTCTGCTGATCGCGCCAAACCGGCTTTCGACAAGCAGCTCGCCCTCGGTGAGCGGTCCGATCATTGCCGGTTTCAGTTCTGCCTTCATTTTACCCGTCAGCCACAAGGCGCGCGATGTCGTCATATATGGCTATCCGCCAAAGCTTGGGATTGAACCGTCGTATCCCGATGGAAAGGTGCAGTCGCGCGGCGACGCCAGCGACGGGCGGCATGCGGCACGAGCGGGCTCAAAATCCGCGGCATGCGCACTTCCTCGGGAACGGCAAATAGACCGAAACGGGTTGTCCATCGACCGAAACTCTTCGAGGCGGTCAGCATGGTGAACGGGATCGCCAGACAGAGACCGGTCACCATGGGCAATGTCCAGAGGAGAGCCGTTACTCCAGCACCGATGAAGACAATGGCGGCAAGCAGAACGCCGATGACGGTCTGCAGTCCCATCGTCTTTACGGCCGATGGAAAGGAGACGCCCAGCCTGTCGCGGTTCTGGCCGCTCCATGTAACACAGCGCCCGAAGGGCAGGCCGAGCAGAAAGACTGACACGTAGACCGCGATGATAGGCGCCATCAGCATCGAGGCCAGGATTTCGATCACTGCCGACAAGCCGAACCGCAGCGGTCCGCCATAGCGCCGCACCGCGCCTCTGGTCAGGCAGACATCGAGCATGCCGGCGAGTTTTGGCGCTATCGACATGAAGAAGATGACGGCAAAGAGACTAAGCCCGAGCTGCAGATAGGCGGGATCGAATTCCGCAGAAATGGCTTTCCACGCGGCGGCAAAGGTTGCGACGATCCAGGCCGGCGGCGCGACATACATCAATATGGCCTGCAGCACCTGGAACCGGCTGAGCGTTTTCAGCCCGGGCTCGAAGAGGAAACGCCAATATTGCATGTTTCCCTGGCACCAGCGCAAATCTCTCTTGGCGAAATCGGGAAATGTCGGCGGGTTGGCCTCGAAGCTCTGCGTCTCGACCGGCAGCACCCGAACTTCGTAACCACCGCGTCGCATATAGGCGGCTTCCAACTGGTCATGGCTGAGCACATGCCCGCCAAGCGGCGGTGCGCCCGGCAGGACGGGCAGATGGCAGTAGGCTCTGAACGCAGTCGTGCGGATCAGGGCGTTATGGCCCCAATATGGTCCGCAATCGGCATTCCACCACGCCGCGCCCATGGTGAATGCGCGCATGCCATGGCGCATGCCGAACTGGAACATCCGCGCAAACCCGCTGGTCGCCGGCATGCCGACCACAAGCGACTGCAGGATCCCGATCTCGGGCCGCGCCTCCATCGCTGCGACAAGCCGGATGATCGCATCACCGGACATGACGCTGTCTGAATCGAGCGGCAGGAAGAAGTCGTAATCCTCGCCGTATTTATCGAGAAAGTCGTGAATGTTGCCGGCCTTGTAGCCGGTATTGACCTCACGCCGCCGGTAGACCGGGCGGTTTTCAGCGGGAAAAGCGACCGCGCCAACGAAGCATTCGAAGCCCATGACCTCTGCTTTCGCAACGGCCTCGTAGGATGTGTCGCTCAGGACGAAGAACCGGAAATGCTGCGCGAGGCCCGTCGCCTTCAGGCTGTCGGCCATCGCCTCCAGCCGCGCCAGAGCCGGCAGCGGATCCTCGTTTCGCAGAAACAATGTCAGTGCGGTTCGCGACGAAAGGCTATTGGGGCGGCCGCGCTCACCTTGCGGGTAAAACGGATAGATACTGCGGACAGGATCGCCCGGCCCATGCTGAAGCATCATTCCGATGATCGCATTCCAGAAGCCAAGCACGGTCCAGGGCATGGCCAGCAGGAAACCGAGCAACATGACGGCCTCGAACAGATCGATCCCACCCGGCGACAGAAGGCTAAACAGGCCGTATCCCAGCGCTGCAATCGTTGCGAGATTGAGCGCCAGCACAATCATCCGTCGCGTGCCGATCGAGAGCCCCGTATATCGAAAGGTGATTTCCGGCGTAGTTTCGCCGCGAGGCTTATGGCCACTCTCGAGACCGTCGCCAGGGACAGTCTCGGCGGTTTTCGGCCGACTGGTATGCAGATCCATTGAGGCATGCTTTCGGTGGGTGTCCGAAAGCTAAAAGTAGGAGCCGATTACGTTTCAACAAGCACGCACGCGTTCAAACGATCTGCCCCTACCGTCACGAACGGGTGATCCGGCATGGCGCCGGATAAATGCTCGGTCGGCGAAGGCTTCATACCCTCGAAATAAGAAAAAGCCTCCGTCAGCATATCGGCTGGCGGAGGCTCAATCTGTTATGCTGCGTGAGCAGGCCATGCTTTGCGTCGCGCCCGATACCAGACGAAGCCGACGACGAGCAGTAATACGGCAGCTACGCCTGCCCCCATGCCGATCCTCGCCAGCTGAACGATATTCGACTTCGGTCCACCTTCGCGGATCACCTGAACGTCTTCCGGCGTCACCGTCAGCTTGTCATTGCCGTATTGAGCCAGAAGATAGTTCGAAAGCGAGGCAACCTCGACATTGTTCAGCTGCACGACGGCATTCACCTGATCGCCGAAAGGCGGCATGAAGACATGGCCGGCTTCAGTATGGCGGTCAACGCCGTTCAGGATGGCGGAGATGACATTGATCGAGTTGTCACCTGCCGTCGCTGCATTGTGGAACAGGCTCGGATAGTAACCATCCTTAGTGCCCTGGGCATTGTAGCCATGGCAGGAGGCGCAGTTGGCGGCAAAGATTTGCGCGCCGGCGTGATCACCCTTCAGTCCGTCGGCATAGTTCTTGCCGCGGAAAGCGGCCATGTCATTGCCTGCTGAACCCTTGTCGAAGCGGGTGATGCCCGATGCCTGCCGGGCATTGGCGGAGGGAACGCTGCGCACATAGGTGGCGATCGCGTTCAGGTCCGCATCGGTCAGGTGCTGGAAGGAGTAGCTGATGGCTTCCGCCATGCTGCCCGCCGCCTGCGCCTTGTTTTCCAGCTTGCCAGTCTTCAGGTAGGTGACGAGATCTTCCTGACTCCAGGAGCCAATACCATGCACCTTGTCATTGGTGATATCGGGCGCATACCAGGCGCCGACCTGACCGCCGGTCAGGTTGAGGCTCTTCTGTTCCTGCATGAAGACGCCGCGCGGCGTGTGGCAGGTGCTGCAGTGCGCGGCACCCTCAGCCAGATATTTGCCGCGGTTCCATTCGTCCGACTGGATCGGATCATCCTTATGTACCTCGTTCGGACGGAACAGCAGGTTCCAGCCCATCATCGAGGCGCGGATGTTCATAGGGAATGGCAGCTTCGTTTCCGGAGCTTTCTCGTCCACCGGCTCGACGCCCTGCATGAAATAGGCATAGAGCGCATTGATGTCCTCGTCCGTCATGTTGGAATAGGACACATAGGGCATGGCGGGATAGAGGTTCGCACCGTCGCCTCGAACACCCTTGCGCACTGCATCGGCAAACTGGGCTTCCGAATAGTTGCCGATGCCGAACTGCCTGGAGGGCGTGATATTGGTCGACATGATCGTGCCGACCGGGGATGCCATGGCGAGACCACCGGCCATCGGCTTACCGCCGTCATGATTGGTGTGGCAGGCAACGCAGTCGGAAGCGGTCGCCAGATAGCGGCCCTTCGCGATGAGTTCCTTGGAGAATTCCTGTGCTGCCGCCGGTGCCAGCGCAACAAGGGCAAGCGGTGCCGCGAGGGCAAAGGATTTTACGGTCTTCATGATCAGGCGCCCCGCATCTGTTCGACAATGGCGTCGCCGGCCTTGAGGGCGAGCGCGGTCATGGTGATGGTGCTGTTGCCGCAGGCACCGGCTGCCATTGCGCCGCCACCGGGGATGAACAAGTTTTCGTGGTCATGGGCCCGGCAATCGACATCGACAACCGAGTTGGACGCATCCTTGCCCATTATGGTGCCGCCCATAATGTGCTTGCTGTTATTGTATTTCGGGCTGATCTTGATATCGATCGCACCCATGGCCTCGGCAATCTGCTTGCCGATCGGCTGCGAGTAGACTTCCCAGCATTTGCGGACATAGTCGCCGACATCATAATTGATCGACGGTTTCGGAAGGCCGAGCCAGTCTTTCTTGCCCGACAACGTCAGGCGATTATTCGGGTCCGGCAGAATTTCGTGAGCCGCGACGATATCGGCGGTGCAGGCCGCCATGCGCCGGATCTCTTCGTCCAGCGCCTTGCCGACCAAGCCCTTCTTCAGCGCCGCGAATGTGACGAAACGGTTGCGGGCGAAGTTGTTGTAGCGGAAATACGCGCCGGCATGTTCGGAGCGGAACGCGCCTTGCGAGGTTTCCATGATGCCCGAATTGACGACCGGGCCGATGCCCGACCAGAAAGGATCCTTGGTGGTGACCGTGAACGTACGGGCCGGATGGTCCATCATGTTGCGGCCGACCTGATCGGAGGAATTGGCAACCCCGTTCGGGTTGCGGTCGTCCTGCGACATCAGAAGCAGTTTCGGGTTTTCCAGACCGTTGCAGGCGAGCACGAAGAGCTTGCCGGTAATGCGGTGGCTTTCCTTGTGCTGGTCGTAGAAGTGAACCGCCTCGATCTTGTTCTGGGCATTCGTCTCGACCTTATAGACGACCGAGTCGACCAGCAGCGTCGCGCCCTTCTTTTCGAGGCGATGCAATGCGGTTTCCGCATCATACTTGGCGGCGACGGGACAGACGGGAACGCAGTTGTTGTTGGCGCAGCAGGCAGGACGGCCATCATAGGGCATGCCGCTGTTGCGGGCCTGCGAAACGGGAATGTTGTTGTAGCCCAGCGTCTTGACGACTTCGGTGAACTTCACTTCGCCGGGTGAAAACGGCAATGCCGGCATCGGATAGGGTGCCGAGCGGTCGCCTGTCTGCGGCCATTGCTGCGAGCGGTCGGACGGGCCGCAGATGCCGAGCTTGTGCTCAGTGCGGACGTAATAGGGTTCCAGCGTGTCGTAGTCGAACGCCCAGTCGCGACCAACGCCGTAAAGCGAGTTAAGGCGCATGTCCTCCGGCGTCAGGCGCCAGGATGTGCCGGCCCAGTGCCAGGTCGAGCCGCCCGCGTAACGAATGAAGGTCTGGTCATAGGCGTCAGGCCCGGTAAACTGCAGATAGGCGTCTTCCGGCTTCTCTCCGCCCATCGGATGCGGCGCCCAGGGCCGCGACGGATAGGCGACCGATGTATCGCCCTTCACGCCAAGAGGAGCGTTGCGCCAGTTTTCGACCACTTCGGCGCGCGTGACGCGCGGACCGGCCTCGATCATCAGCACGGAATGACCTGCATCGAGCAGCTGTTCGGCAATCACAACGCCTACGACGCCCGTTCCGACGATGACGACGTCGGCACTATTCTTGGTAACCATGGGGAAAAGACTTTTCTTCGCTGGATTTCGTCAGAAGCGCGGCATCGGCGCAGAAAGCGGCAAGTTGGGCCGGGTCCACAGGTTGGGACCGGAAATGCCGTAGGACGGGATGGTCAGAATATCGCTGGTCGTCTTGAAAGTCAGCGCTTCTTCATAGGTGAAGACGGTAGCATTGCGCTTCTCGGAGGAGCAGCCGCTATACCAGGCAGAAATCACCCAATGGGCAAAATCCTTCAGCTCGCCATCGGGAATATCGCCGAAGAAATCTTCGACCTGCGCCGCATTTTTCTTCTCGGCGATGGCGATGATCGCATCAAGCATCTGCGGAAGGTTCTTGTATTCACCGCTTGCCGTATCAACGATACGCGCGCCGACAGCCGGGCTGAGCTGGTGCTGAATCAGCAGGTTGGACAGTTTCATGAACTGTCCCTGCGTGCCGGCATCGACGGCCGCCAGCGAGAGGGTGGGACAGAGCGTTGCGGCAATGCTGCCGGCAAACAGCGTCGCACCGCCGAGCAGAATGCCACGGCGCGACATCATCAACGTACCGTTGGGGTCTTTCGACTGTCTAGTCATCGTTTTCCTGACCATGGGGAAAAAGAGGCTGATGCCTCCGGGGTGAAAGCTGCGGCCGTTAAGGCGCGTTGCGTGTGCGCGAAATGTCGGGCAAGTTTCGTCGCAACCCTGCTCCCCATCGTGTCAGAGGTGGGGATATCGAGGGCGGAAGCGGGACAATGAATCGCGGACATGCAACAACAAAAAAGGCGCGAGTGAACACAATGACGCTGTCGCTAGACAGCGCGGTCCTCCGCCGCACCGAATTAGTTTGATAGCTGATTATCAGCTACGCCACCAATTGATAATTGTCAATCCGGCAAAAGGAGGCACACCGGCGTGATCGTTACTGCTCATGAAATCCTGCATTCGCACGGTATTCTGCTGCGACGCTGCCAGCAGGTGGCGCTCGCCATGTTCACGCAGGAGGCAGGCGATCTCGGCTTTTCTCCCACGCAATACAGTGCTCTGGCCTTTGCCCATATCGAACCCGGCATTCACCAGAATACGATGGGGGAACGGATCGCACTCGATCGCTCATCCGTTACCAAGTGCCTGGAAGGTCTCGAAAGCCAGGGTTTCGTTCGCCGGGAAGTCGATCCGAGCGATAAACGTGCCCGCCTGATATACATCACCCCGGAAGGCGAGGAGATGCTGAAGCAGGTCGCCGCCGCCGCACGACGTGCACGCAAACGATTCCACGCCGCCCTCGGCGAGGCTGAGTTCGGCCACCTCATGGATCAGCTGAGCGCGTTCAGCCGCGTGCTGGAAGAGCCAGAAGAGGGAAAGTAGCGGATAGGATCACGTCCGGCGGGTAAGGCAGCGCGAGACGCTATCCTGCCAGCCGGCGATTGCCGTCTTCCTCTCGTCATCCGCCATTTCCGGTTCAAAACGCTTGTCGCGTTTCCAGTGAGCAGCAAACCCTTTCGCATCCGGCCAGACGCCGGCACGGGAGCCGGCAAGCCAGGCGGCACCGAGCGCCGTCGTCTCTAGAAGCTCTGGCCGGTCGACCGGAGCTGCCAGAATGTCTGACAGGCGCTGCATCGTCCAGTTGGAGGCAACCATGCCGCCATCGACGCGCAGCACGGTCGTCGCGCCGTGGCCCTGCCAGTCCTTCTTCATCGCTTCGAGAAGATCGTGAGTCTGGAAGGCGACGCTTTCGAGCGCCGCACGGGCGAATTCCGCCGGGCCGCTGCTGCGGGTGAGCCCAAAGATCGCGCCACGGGCCTCCGCATCCCAATAGGGCGCACCCAGCCCGGTGAAGGCCGGAACCATGTAGAGCCGCTGCTTCGGATCCGCCTGCCGCGCCAGCGCACCGACTTCCGACGCAACCTTGATGAAACCGAGCTCGTCGCGCAGCCATTGGACGGCCGCGCCGGCAATGAATATCGAGCCTTCCAGCGCATAAGTCGTGACGCCGTCGAGACGGTAGGCGATGGTTGTCAGAAGACGGTTGGAGGATGTGACGCGATCCGTGCCGGTGTTCAACAGCGCAAAGCAGCCGGTGCCATAAGTGGATTTCAGCATGCCGGGCTCGAAGCAGGCATTGCCGATGACGGCGGCCTGCTGATCGCCGGCAACGCCGAGGATCGGTATTTCAGCGCCGAATATCGATTTGTCCGCTACGCCGAAATCGGCTGCGCAGTCCTTGACCTCCGGTAGCATCGCGCGCGGGATATCGAGAATGCCGAGCAACTCGTCATCCCAGTCATTATCGCCGATATTATAGATCAGCGTACGCGAGGCATTTGTGGCGTCGGTGACATGCGCCTTCCCGCCGGTGAGCTTGTAGATCAACCAGCTGTCGACCGTGCCGAAGCACACGTCGCCACCTTCGGCGCGGGCACGCAGACCCTCGACATTGGAGAGCAGCCAGGAAAGTTTTGTCCCGGAGAAATAGGGATCGAGCAGAAGACCGGTCTTTTCAGTGAAGGCGGCCTCAAGCGCCCTACCCTTCAATTCCTCGCAAAGTCCGGATGTGCGGCGGTCCTGCCAGACGATCGCCGGATGCAATGGCTTGCCGGTCTTGCGGTCCCAGACGACTACGGTTTCACGCTGGTTGGTGATGCCGATCGCCGCGATATCGGCGGCCGTGATTTCGGCCTTCTCGATCGCCGTGCGGGCTGTGGCAAGAACGCTTTGCCAGATTTCCTCAGGGTCGTGCTCGACCCAGCCGGAGGCCGGAAAGAACTGGGTGAATTCCTGCTGGCCAAAACCCTTGATCGCCATATCGCCATCGAAAACGATCGCCCGGCTCGATGTCGTGCCCTGATCGATGGCAAGAATATACCCACCCATAAATCCAAACTCCTCCACATATTCCATAAGAACCGGGGCGCGATATCACGCCCCGGCATTTCTCATATAGGCCTCTAGGCGGCTATTTCTGCCAGCTCTTCACCAGTTCGTCGTAGTTGACGGTGATCGGCTTTTCCTTCTCGTTGGCGATCTTCAGCTGCGGCGCAAGGTTGCCCTTGGAGACCGCATCCTTGTTCCAATATTCGAGATCGTGTTCCTCGGCGAGCTTCGGCCCCATCTCACCCTGGACGCCGGCGCGTTCCAGGCGCTGCAGCACCTTTTCCTGCTCGGCGCACAAGGAATCCATTGCCGCCTGCGCAGTCTTGGCACCCGAAGATGCGTCACCGATCGCCTGCCACCAGAGCTGTGCGAGCTTCGGATAGTCCGGGATGTTCGTACCGGTTGGCGACCACTGGACGCGGGCGGGCGAGCGGTAGAACTCGATCAGGCCGCCGAGTTTTGGCGCACGATCGGTGAAGGACTTGTGGTTGATCGACGAGTCGCGGATGAGTGTCAGGCCGACATGGCTCTTCTTCACATCCACGGTCTTCGACACGACGAACTGTGCATAAAGCCACGCCGCCTTGGCGCGATCGTCCGGGGTGGATTTCAGAAGCGTCCAGGAGCCGACGTCCTGATAACCGAGCTTCATCCCGTCCTTCCAATAGACGCCATGCGGCGATGGGGCAAAACGCCATTTCGGCGTTCCGTCGTCATTGACCACCGGCAGGCCCTTCTTGACGAAATCCGCCGTGAAGGCCGTGTAGGTGAACATCTGCTGGGCAACCTCACCCTGCCCCGGAACCGGACCGGATTCGGAGAAGGTCATGCCGTTTGCGGCAGCCGGCGCATAGGCCTTCATCCAGTCCAGATATTTCTGGATGGAATAGACTGCGGCCGGGCCGTTGGTGTCGCCGCCACGGGCGACGCAGGAGCCGACCGGCTGTGATTTCTCGTTGACCTTGATGCCCCATTCATCGACCGGAAGACCGTTCGGCAGGCCCTTGTCGCCGTTGCCGGCCATGGAAAGCCATGCATCGGTGAAGCGCCAGCCAAGCGAGGGGTCCTTCTTGCCATAGTCCATATGGCCATAGACCTTCTTGCCGTTCACCTCGCGGCCGGTGAAGAACTCGGCGATATCCTCATAGGCCGACCAGTTGACCGGCACGCCAAGGTCATAACCATACTTGGCCTTGAAATCGGCCTTGTTCTTCTCGTCGTTGAACCAGTCGTAGCGGAACCAGTAGAGGTTCGCGAACTGCTGGTCGGGCAGCTGGTAGAGGTCGCCATCCGGCGCGGTGGTGAATTTCAGACCGATAAAATCCTGAAGATCGAGGCCGGGGTTGGTCACATCCTTGCCTTCGTTCGCCATCCACTTGGTCAGCGAACGGGCCTGCTGGTAACGCCAATGGGTACCGATCAGGTCCGAGTCGTTGACATAGGCGTCATAGACGTTTTCACCCGACTGCATCTGCGTCTGCAGTTTTTCGACCACGTCGCCTTCGCCGATCAGGTCATGGGTAATCTTGATGCCGGTGATGTCACTGAATGCCTTGGCGAGAACCTTGGATTCATATTCGTGCGTGGTGATGGTTTCGGAAACCACCTTGATATCCATGCCGGCAAAAGGTTTTGCCGCATCGATGAACCACTGCATTTCCTTTTCCTGCTCGGCGCGGGAAAGCGAAGACTGTTCGCCGATTTCCGCATCAAGGAATTTCTTGGCGGCCGCCATATCGGCATGGGCCGCACCCGTCATTGCCAGCAGCATGACTGCCGTCGTCGTCATAAGATGCCGTCGCATATCTAGTCCTCCCGGTTGATGCGATTGCAGTTCACTTTAGTCCTGGCGGCTGGACCTCCTCCCGCCGCCCTATTGTCTTGGCCCTAAACGAAACGGAATACGCCGATCGCGTAAACCACCGACAAGGCCAGAGCCCACCACAGGCTGGGGCCTCCAAGACCCAGCCATGCGAGATGAATGAAGGCGGAGCCGAGCAGCGAAACGAACAGGCGGTCGCCCCGCGTCGTCTCGAAGCGCAGGATGCCGACGCGCGGGCCGCCGCCCGGCGAGAAATATTCCCACACGCCCATCGCTGCGATGAGCGCGAAAATGGTGATGAAGAAGATCGCTGTCGGCAGTGTCCATGCCATCCAGGAAAAGCTCATGATCCCTCTCCCTTACTCAAACGCGGCCGAGGGCAAAGCCCTTGGCGATGTAGTTGCGGACGAAATAGATCACGAGCGCGCCCGGAATGATGGTAAGCACACCGGCCGCCGCCAGCACGCCCCAATCCATGCCGGAAGCCGAGACCGTGCGGGTCATGGTCGCGGCGATCGGCTTGGCGTCCGTTGTCGTCAGCGTGCGGGCGATCAGCAGTTCCACCCACGAGAACATGAAGCAGAAGAAGGCGGCAACGCCGATGCCGGACGCAATCAGCGGCATGAAGATTTTCACGAAAAACCGCGGGAAAGAATAACCGTCGATATAGGCGGTTTCGTCGATCTCCTTCGGCACGCCGGACATGAAACCTTCGAGGATCCACACCGCCAGCGGCACGTTGAACAGGCAATGGGCGATGGCGACCGCGATATGCGTGTCGATGAGGCCGAAGGCGGAATAGAGCTGGAAGAAGGGCAGCGCGAAGACGGCGGGCGGTGCCATGCGGTTGGTCAAGAGCCAGAAGAACAGGTGCTTGTCGCCCAGGAACCGGTAGCGCGAGAAGGCATAGGCCGCCGGCAGCGCCACGAGAACCGAGATCACCGTATTCATCACCACATAGATGATCGAGTTGATATAGCCGTTATACCAGGCCGGATCGGTGAAGATGACGGTGTAGTTTCTAAGCGTCGGATTTGTCGGCCAGAGCGTCAGTTGGCCCAAGATTTCGCTATTGGTCTTGAAGCTCATGTTGACGAGCCAGTAGATCGGCAGAAGCAGGAAGATGATGTAGATCACCGGGATCAGGAAACCGAAACGGGCGCCGCTGCTGTTGTTGGTCATGGCGTTCTCCCCCTCACTTCTGCTCTGCATCGCTCTGCGTCATCACGGTGTAGAACACCCATGACAGCAGAAGGATGATCAGGAAGTAGATGATCGACATGGCTGCCGCTGGGCCGAGATCGAACTGGCCGATCGCCATTTTCACGAGATCGATCGACAGAAATGTCGTTGAATTGCCCGGTCCGCCGCCGGTAACGACGAAGGGTTCGGTATAGATCATGAAACTATCCATGAAGCGCAAAAGCACGGCGATCAGCAGTACCCGCTTCATCTTCGGCAGCTGGATGTAGCGGAAGACTGACCAGCGCGAGGCGCCGTCGATACGGGCCGCCTGATAATATGCATCGGGGATCGAGACGAGGCCGGCATAGCAGAGGAGCACGACGAGGCTCGTCCAGTGCCAGACATCCATGACGATCACAGTCGCCCAGGCATGCGTCGGGTTCTGGGTATAGTTGTAGGAGATGCCGAGCGAGTTTAGAAAATACCCCAGAAGCCCGATATCGACACGGCCGAAGACCTGCCAGATCGTGCCGACAACGTTCCACGGGATCAAAAGCGGTAGCGCCATCAGCACGAGGCAGACGGGAACGCCCAGCCCATGTTTCGGCATGTTGAGCGCGATCAGAATGCCGAGTGGCACTTCGATTGCGAGGATGACAGCCGAGAAGATCAGGTTGCGCCAAAGCGCATCCCAAAAACGGGGGGATGTCAGGATCTCGACAAACCAGTCGGTACCAGCCCAGAAGAACTGATTGTTTCCGAACGTATCCTGAACCGAATAGTTCACCACGGTCATCAACGGAATGACGGCCGAAAAGGCGACCAGTAACAGCACCGGCAAGACGAGAAACCAGGCCTTGTTGTTCCATGTCTTTTCCATGGCTCAGCCCTCCTGGCGTCCGGTTTCGTTCATGGCACGCCAGCTATCGGAAAAGATGCCGATAGCCTGCTTTTCGAATGTCACCCTGGGATCGGCCGGAATTTCGTCATCCTCGGGCACAACGATCGAGATCGGCTGGCCGCAGAAAGAGGCGCGGACGATCTTTTGGCGACCGATATCCTCAACCTTGTTGATGGTGACCGGCATGCCTTCGCGGCCGAGTTTTATGAATTCCGGGCGGATGCCGAGTTCGATGCGGCCCTGGCCCTTCAGCGCCGGCACAGCGGAAAGGGCGATACTCTGGTCGCCCACGCGTGCCGTTGCCCCGTCGATTGCGGCCGGCATGATGTTCATGCCCGGCGAGCCGATGAAATAGCCGACGAAGGTGTGGCTCGGTCGCTCGAACAGTTCCGCCGGCGTGCCGATCTGAACGATCTGGCCGTCATGCATGACGACGACCTTGTCGGCAAAGGTCAGCGCTTCCGTCTGGTCGTGGGTGACATAGACCATGGTGAAGCGCGATTGCCTATGCAGGCGCTTCAGCTGCGAGCGAAGCACCCACTTCATATGCGGGTCGATCACCGTCAGCGGCTCGTCGAACAGGATGGCGTTGACATTGGCCCGCACCAATCCGCGGCCGAGTGAGATTTTCTGTTTCTGGTCGGCCGTCAGCCGTTGCGCGCGGCGCTTGGCCATGCCGGCAAGATCGGTCATTTCGAGGATTTCGTTGACGCGCTTTTCGACCTCGGCCTCCGGTACCTTACGATTGCGCAAGGGGAAGGCGAGATTGTCGAACACGGTCATCGTGTCGTAGACGACCGGAAACTGGAAAACCTGGGCGATGTTGCGCTCCTCGGTCGAGAGCTGCGTCACGTCCTTGCCGTCGAACAAGATGCGACCGTCGGATGGCGTCAGCAGGCCCGAGATGATGTTGAGAAGCGTCGTCTTTCCGCAGCCGGAAGGCCCCAGCAGCGCATAGGCGCCGCCATCCTCCCATTCGTGATGGACTTCCTTCAGCGCATAGTCGCCGGCAGCCTTGGCCTTTTCGCTATAGGCGTGGCGGATATGTTCGAGCGTGATGCGTGCCATCTCGTCCTCCTCACGCTGCCAGCGGCGCGGCGATGAGCGCCTTGCCGGTCGATTGATCGAAAGCCATCAGGTGGCGACTGTCGAGATGTACCTCGAGGACGTGATCCTGCTCGATATCGTGAATGCCATGCGCAAGCATCACCCAGCGGCGGCCCGCAAAATCGAGATGGATGAAGCTTTCAGATCCGGCGATCTCCGAGACCAGCGTGCGAGCCTTGAGCGGCGTCGTGTGGCCGTTGGCGGGATGCAGAAACAGGTGATGAGGCTGGAAAGCCAGCGTCACCGGCCCGTCCGCGATAGATGACAGATGCGGCGGCACCGGAATGACCGGCTCGCCGTCGAACAGGAAAGCGTTGCCGGAACGCGTCAGTGCAATCGTATTCAGCGGCGGATCGGCAAAGATTTCAGCGGTAACGAGATCGGCAGGCCGACGATAAACGTCCACTGTCCTGCCAAACTGCGTCACGGCTCCCTCATGCAAAGTCGCAGTATTGCCGCCGAGCAGCAGCGCTTCTGACGGCTCGGTCGTCGCATAAACGAAGATCGCGCCGGACGCGGCAAAGATTTTCGGAAGTTCCTCGCGCAATTCCTCGCGCAGCTTGTAATCGAGGTTTGCCAGCGGTTCGTCCAGCAGGACAAGATTGGCATTTTTGACGATCGCCCGCGCAAGCGCCGTGCGCTGTTGCTGGCCGCCGGAGAGATTGAGCGGGGTTCGGTCGAGATAGGGCGAAAGCTTGAGGAGGTCGGCAGCCTTCTTCACCTCGCGGTCGATGGTGGCAGCATCCTTGCCGGCGATACGCATCGGTGAGGCGATGTTTTCATACACGGTCAGCGCCGGATAGTTGATGAACTGCTGGTAGACCATAGCGACATTGCGCTTCTGCACCGGCATGCCGGTGACGTCAGCCCCATCGAAATGGATTGAGCCTTCCGTTGGCTTGTCGAGCCCCGCCATCAGCCGCATCAGCGACGTCTTGCCGGCAAGCGTCGGCCCGAGCAGGACGTTCAGCGTTCCCCGCTTTAATGTCAGGTCGGTCGGGCGAATGTGATATTCGCCCGCCACCGTCTTCGACACATTGCGCAATTCCAGCATATATACCTCGGGCCTCCCAACCCTCTGGCAACAGGCAGTTATCTCCCAAGCCTCATGCGGCCCGGCGAACGCCCGCCATGTATTCCTCCAGTCCCTGGGCTTCCTCTGCCGTCAGGAACAATCCCTGCTTGGTACGGCGCCACAGCACGTCTTCAGCCGTGCGCGCCCATTCCTTTTCGATAGACCAGCGAACTTCCGCTTCGTAAAGCGTGCCGCCAAAATGCCGGCCAAGCCCCTCGATGGATCTGGCCTCTCCCAATATCGCTTTGGCATCGGTGCCGTAGCACTTGATGAGCCGCGAGGCTTGTCGCTGACTGATGAACGGATAGGCAGCCATCAATTTTCGCTCTTCTTCTACAGCCCCCGTGACTGGAAAATCCCCACCAGGAAGATGGCTCCTGGCCGTCCAGGGGCCGCCCTTTTCGCCGATCGTCTCGCCGATCTTTTCCAGCGCGTGTTCGGAAAGGCGCCGATAGGTTGTCAGCTTGCCGCCGAAGACGTTGAGCAGTGGCGCGCCATCTGCCTCGTCTACCTTCAGCACATAATCGCGGGTCGCTTCCTGCGCCTTCGACGCGCCATCATCATAAAGCGGGCGAACGGCCGAATAGGTCCAGACGATGTCGTCCGAGGTTACAGGTTCCGAAAAATACTCGCTCGCTGCACTGCAGAGATAGTCTATTTCCTCCGGGCTGATCCTTACATCTTTCGGATCGCCTGGAAAATCACGATCGGTGGTGCCGATCAGGGTATAATCGGTCTCGTAGGGAATGGCGAAGAAGATGCGATTGTCCGGGTTCTGGAAGAAATAGGCTCTTCTGTCTTCGAACTTCTTGCGCACGATGATGTGGCTGCCCTGTACGAGCCGGACATTGTGGACATTGTTGCGACCAACCGCGTTCGACAGAACTTGATCCACCCACGGACCACCGGCATTGACCAGCATCCGAGCCTTGTGGCTGAAGGTTTCGTCTGACGCTTCGTCGCGAACTTCGATCTTCCATAAACCGTCTTCGCGCCGGGCCGAAACGACTTTTGCGCGACTCATGATCATCGCGCCCTTCGATGCGGCATCGCGGGCGTTCAGCACCACCATGCGGGCATCATCCACCCAGCCGTCCGAATATTCGAAAGCCTTGCCGAAGACCGGCTTCAGCGGCTTGCCGGCTGGATCGGTCTTCAAATTTAAAGTCTTCGTCGCCGGCAGAAGTTTTCGACCACCGAGATTGTCGTAGAGAAACAGGCCGAGCCGGATCAGCCAGGCCGGACGCACGCCACCCTTCTGGTAGGGCAGCACGAAACGGAGCGGCCAGATGACATGCGGTGCCATGGCCCACAGCACTTCTCGCTCCATCAATGCTTCACGTACCAAACGGAATTCGTAATGCTCGAGATAGCGCAAGCCGCCATGGATCAGCTTGGTGGCGCCGGAAGACGTGCCGGAGGCGAAATCGTTCATTTCGGCAAGCGCGACGGAATACCCTCTACCCGCAGCATCGCGCGCGATGCCGCATCCGTTGATGCCGCCGCCAATCACGAAGAGATCGAAAACCGTATCGCCTGACATTGCCTACCGATGGCCCCGCTCACTTTCGCATTGCACAAAATTATGCTTTTACGAAACTGAATGCAGTCTAAAATGAAAGAAAAACGAATGTCAAATGAAGATTGACGGAACGCAAAAATGAGACCGGATTAATGCGTCTCTATCAGTCGAACGTCGCTTTCGGCGCAGATTTTCCGGATTTCCGGGGATGGACAACGGTCGGTAATGAAAGTGTGCACCTGCGAAACATGGCCCATGCGAACCGGTGCGGTGCGCTCGAATTTCGAAGCGTCTGAGACAAGGATGACATGTCGCGCATTGGCTATGATCGCCTGCGCGACCTTTACTTCGCGAAAGTCGAAATCGAGGAGCGCGCCGTCGGCATCGATGGCCGAGACTCCGATCACGGCATAATCCACCTTGAACTGCCGGATGAAATCGACCGCTGCCTCACCGACGATACCTCCGTCCGACCCGCGCACCACGCCGCCGGCAATAATGACCTCGATCGAGGGGAAAACCCGTAATCTGTTGGCAACGTTTATGTTATTTGTAATTACCATAAGCTCGCGGTGATCCACCAGCGCTTCGCCGACTGCTTCTGTCGTGGTGCCGATATTGATAAAGAGCGATGAATTGTCGGGAATGATCTCGGCGGCAGCCTTGCCGATCGCCTGTTTTTCGACTGCGGCCATCGAACGGCGCGCTTCGTATTTGACATTCTCGTTGCCGCTCGGGAACACTGCCCCACCATGGACGCGGTTCAACACCTTATCATCGCAGAGATCGTTCAGGTCCTTGCGGATCGTCTGCGGGGTGACCTGGAAATGCGCAGCCAGATCCTCCACCAGCACCTTACCCTGCTCCTTGGCGATCGCGAGAATCTCTTCCTGCCGGCTGGTAAGATGCATGGTGTTTTCACTGCCCCCTCGATTTTCGTTTTGCCATCACATTAGGACAAAACGAAACCGTGAACAATATGGCTGGAGGGTGTGACTTGACGGTACCAGTTCGCTATTCCGGCGATGCCATGAGCTGCGGGCTGTCTTCTTTGACCGTTTGCATCACCACGTTTGTGGATGTGTTTGCCACGAAGGGAAGGGTTGAAATTTTCTCACCCAGCACGATCCTATATCGCCTGATATCTCTGGTGCGGACCTTCAGAAGATAGTCGAAGCGACCGGCGATCATGTGGCAGCCTTCGATCTCTCTGATTTTGCGAGCTGCATCGTTGAAGCTCTTCAATGCCTCCTCCCGTGTGTCGCTGAGTTTGACTTCAACGAAGGCAATGTGATCGAGACCGAGTTTCTGCGAACTGAGGATCGCTCTGAACCCTTCGATATAACCTTCTTCGATCAATCGACGCAGGCGCAATTGGCAGGGTGTTTTGGAAAGACCGATGCGGCTGGCAAGTTCTGTGATCGACAGGCGTCCATCTGCTGAAAGCTCCTGCATGATCTTCTTGTCGAATTGGTCTAATTCGCTAGCCATGACGCCATATTCCAACTTCTTGCCGCTATTTGCCCGTGTATTTAGTCCAAACAAATAGATTAAGCTCGAAAACTGGGCAACGTGAAAATTCCGGCTATGTTATCTTCCGCGACTTGTTGAACTCCTACGACAACCGGGAACCGCCATGACGAACCCTCGCTCCTTCGACAAGAATACCGACGCATTCCCGGCATTTGAAAATTTTGCGCCCGCTCTACGCGAGCAGAGCGAATTGCGCCGCGCCATCACCGCGGCCTACCGCAAGCCAGAGGGGGAAAGCGTTGCTGCGCTTCTGGTGGAGGCAACGTTGCCGGAGGAGACCCGCCACGACATTCACAAGACGGCAAGCCAGCTGATCAGAGCCCTTCGCGCAAAACACAAGGGTACGGGCGTCGAAGGATTGGTGCATGAATATTCTTTGTCGAGCCAGGAGGGTGTCGCCCTCATGTGCCTTGCGGAAGCACTGCTGCGTATTCCCGATACGGCAACCCGCGATGCGCTGATCCGCGACAAGATTTCAGATGGCGATTGGAAGTCCCATGTCGGCGGTGGCCGTTCGCTTTTCGTTAATGCCGCCACCTGGGGCCTCGTCGTCACCGGCAAGCTTACCAACACGGTCGATGGTCGCAGCCTTTCCGCCGCTCTCACTCGCCTTATCGCTCGCTGTGGCGAACCGGTCATCCGCCGTGGCGTGGATATGGCAATGCGCATGATGGGCGAGCAATTCGTCACCGGTGAAACGATTGACGAGGCTTTGAAGCGTGCAAAGCCGCTGGAAGAGCGCGGTTTCCGCTACTCCTATGACATGCTGGGCGAGGCCGCGACGACCGCGGCAGATGCCGAGCGCTACTACAAGGATTACGAAACGGCGATCAACGCCATCGGCCAGGCTTCTGCCGGTCGCGGCATCTATGACGGCCCCGGCATTTCCATCAAGCTGTCGGCGCTGCACCCGCGCTACGTCCGCGCCCAAGCCGACCGCGTCATGGGCGAGTTGCTGCCGAAGGTTAAGGCTCTCGCAGCGTTGGCGAAAAAATACGATATCGGCCTCAATATCGATGCTGAGGAGGCTGACCGTCTCGAACTGTCGCTCGATCTTCTGCAGAGCCTTTGCGAAGATCCTGATCTCGCCGGCTGGGAGGGCATGGGCTTCGTCGTGCAGGCCTATGGCAAGCGTTGCCCGGCCGTGCTCGACTTCATCATCGATCTCGCCCGCCGCAACAGCCGTCGCATCATGGTTCGTCTCGTCAAGGGCGCCTATTGGGATGCGGAAATCAAACGTGCTCAGGTGGACGGGCTGGAGGATTTTCCAGTCTTCACGCGTAAGGTCCATACCGATGTTTCCTACATTGCCTGTGCCAGCAAACTGCTGGCGGCGACCGACGCTGTGTTCCCGCAATTTGCGACCCATAATGCGCAGACTTTGGCGACGATCTATCATATCGCCGGGCCGGAATTCCAAAGCGGCAAATACGAATTCCAGTGCCTGCATGGAATGGGGGAGCCGCTCTATGACGAGGTTGTCGGCACAAGCAAACTTGGCCGCCCCGCACGTGTCTACGCTCCCGTCGGCACCCATGAAACATTGCTTGCCTATCTGGTTCGACGCCTCTTGGAAAACGGCGCCAACTCCTCCTTCGTCAACCGCATCGGCGACAAGAACATTTCGGTAGATGAACTGGTGATCGACCCAGTCGATGTGGTTCGTGGCATGGCTGAGATCGGCGCCCGTCACGATCAGATCGCTATCCCCCGCGATCTTTATGGTGCCCGGTTAAATTCCACCGGGCTGGATCTCTCAAACGAAACGACGCTTGCGGAACTCTCCACATCGCTGAAAAACTCGTCCACCCGTGAATGGACTTCCGCTTCAAGTTTGGAAAATGCCGGAGCCAGCCGTCCGGTGCTCAACCCTGGGGACCGGCGTGATGTTGTCGGCACGGTCACCGAGATCTCTGAAGCCGGCGCCGGCAAGGCCATGACAATCGCCACGAGTGCAGCCGCGGGCTGGGCTGCCACGGCTCCCACAGACCGTGCTGCCTGCCTGGAGCGCGCAGCAGATATCATGCAGGCTCAAATGCCAGATCTGCTCGGCCTCATCATGCGCGAAGCCGGCAAGTCCATGCCCAACGCGATTGCGGAAGTACGCGAGGCAATCGATTTCCTGCGTTATTACGCCGAACAGGCACGCCGCACTCTCGGTCCCGGACATCGTCCGCTCGGCCCGGTCGTCTGCATCAGCCCATGGAACTTTCCGCTGGCGATCTTCACCGGCCAGATTGCCGCAGCGCTGGTCGCCGGCAATCCGGTTCTGGCGAAGCCAGCAGAAGAAACCCCACTCATCGCCGCGCAGGGCATCCGAATTCTACACGAGGCCGGCATCCCCGCCAATGCACTTCAGTTGCTTCCGGGTGATGGCCGCATCGGTGCCGCCTTGGTCGCCGCACCGCAGACTTGCGGCGTCATGTTCACCGGCTCGACGGAAGTCGCGCGTCTCATCCAGGCCGAACTTGCCGGCCGTCTGCTGCCGAACGGCAAGCCCATCCCGCTGATCGCCGAAACCGGTGGCCAGAATGCGATGATCGTCGATTCCTCGGCGCTCGCCGAGCAGGTCGTTTTCGATGTCATCGCGTCAGCCTTCGACAGCGCCGGCCAGCGTTGCTCGGCACTGCGTGTTCTCTGTCTGCAGGAAGATGTCGCAGACCGCATCCTTTCCATGCTCAAGGGTGCACTGAAGGAGCTTTCGATCGGTCGTACCGACACACTCAACATAGATATTGGCCCGGTGATCACTGAAGAAGCCAAGGGCAATATCGAAAGACATATCGACGCCATGCGCGCCCTTGGCCGCAAGGTTGAGCAGCTACCGCTTGGCCCTGAAACAAAAAACGGTACGTTCGTTGCACCGACCATCATCGAGATCGGCTCACTGAAGGATCTGAAGCGCGAAGTCTTCGGTCCGGTCCTTCATGTCGTGCGCTACAAGCGCGATGATCTGGAACGGTTGATCGAGGATATCAATGGCACCGGCTACGGCCTCACCTTCGGTCTGCATACTCGGCTCGACGAGACGATCGCCCAGGTAACCGGCCTTATCCGGGTTGGCAATATCTACGTAAACCGCAACGTCATCGGCGCCGTGGTTGGCGTGCAGCCTTTCGGAGGCCGCGGACTTTCGGGTACAGGCCCCAAGGCAGGCGGTCCGCTTTATCTCGGTCGGCTGGTCGACAAGGCTCCGGTCCCGCCACGTCACAGCTCGGTCCATACCGATCCCGCACTCACGGATTTCGCCCGCTGGCTCGGCCAGCGCGGACGCAACAAGCTGGCGCAGGACGCCCGCGAAACAGGGGCGGTTTCCGCCCTCGGTCTGCAGACCGATCTCACCGGCCCGGTCGGAGAGCGCAATGTCTATGCGCTTCATCCGCGTGGCCGAGTCCTGCTTGTCCCACAGTCGGAAATCGGCCTCTATCGCCAACTCACTGCAGCGCTTGCTACGGGGAACGAGGTCGCAATCGATGCTGCTTCAGGCCTCAAGGCTTCACTCGGCGATCTGCCGGCAAACGTCGCGGCGCGGATCACCTGGAGCGAGGATTGGGCCAAGGATGCCCCCTTTGCCGGTGCACTGATCGAGGGCGAAGGCGAGCGTCTCGTCGAAATCACGAAGAGGATCGCCGCGCTGCCAGGGCCACTCGTTCTCGTTCAAGCCTCACCCTCGGCAGAACTTGCGATGGATTCTGAGGCCTACTGCCTGAACTGGCTGCTTGAGGAAATCTCCACGTCAATCAACACGACCGCTGCAGGCGGCAACGCCAGCCTTATGGCGATCGGCTGATAGGTCATCTGGAAAGTCAACGCACCCGGTGTGAAAACCGGGTGTGGCCTCACCAAATATATTCGACATCCGGCGTGGTCTTCGTTTCAAGATATTCCGTCAGCCGCTCCACGATCTGCCCGCAGGACAACGCAAGATGTTCACGGAGGCGCTCGCCCGCATCCGTACTCCTGCCGTCCAGTATAAGAGTGATGATCTCGTTGTGATCATGCATGAAGGTTTCGATCGTCGGGTTGTCGGATAAGGTGACCTGCAGATATTTTCCGCAGATATAGGTCGGTGCAGTGCGGGAAAGCGCCTCGATGATTTCCGGATTGGGACAATATCCGAGGCATCGCTGATGAAGATCGTTTTCCAGCCTATCAAGATCGACGATATCCAGAGCAGGCGAGACGGCAATCGCTTCGCCAAGACGGCCTCGCATGTCTTCAAGTTCGCTACGCGGTATCAGCGATGCTGCGGCCTCCAGCGCGATCGGCTCCAGGATTCGCCGCAGGTCATAGAGATTTCGGCAACGTTCGACGTCAAGGCCGACGATCTGCCAGTGTCCGCCGTTTCCCCGCGCAACGATCCCGAGCTTGTTGGCCCGGAAGATGAGATCGCGCGCCACCGTCCGGCCAATGCCGAAATGCCGCGCAAGCGCCAGTTCGTTTACACGCAGATGCCCGGACATCGAGTGCAGGATCAGTTCGCGCTCGATCCTGAAATACAGTTCGTCAAGAGCGCTCTGGTTTGCATCGATCTCGCCGCCGCCTAGCGTCAGATGATCAGCAGTCAGCGTAAAACGGAAAGGTTCGCTATCGCTTCCAACCACGAACCCCTGCCCGTCATGAGGGCGCACGCTGCCCTGCGCCTCCAGGATTTCGAAAGCCTGTTTCACCGGAGAGCGGCTCGACCCGAAGATCTTGGCGACTTCTGCGATCTTGATGATCGCGCCGGTAACGATCCGCTCGTCACGGATCGCTCCATCGAGATGTTCGGCTATGCGCCGATAGGCCGGCTGTCGCTCCAAGTCTCTCTCCGATTGCAGTCTGACATCAGGTGATCGCACCAAGCTGCCAAGGTACGAATTCGTTATTGCCGTAGTCATAGATTTCGCTGAGCGTCCGCTGCCCCGAAGCGACCGCGATCAGCGTCTCGAAAATCCGCTCGCCGGCTTCCTCGATGCTTTCGCGCCCATTTACGATATCACCGCAATTGACGTCCATGTCCTCGCTCATGTGTTCGAACATTTCCGTATTGGTTGCAACCTTGATCGTCGGCACCGGCTTGAAACCGGAGACGGAACCACGGCCGGTGGTGAAGATCAGCATGTTGCAGCCCCCGGCAATCTGACCGGTGACGGCGACGGGATCATAACCGGGCGTATCCATGAAGACGAAGCCGGTTTCATCAATGATCTCAGCATACTCATAGACCGCCTGCATCGGCATTGAGCCGCCCTTGGCGACCGCTCCCAGCGATTTCTCCAGGATCGTCGTCAGGCCACCCGCCTTGTTGCCATGCGACGGGTTGTTGTTGAGTTCGGCACCGTGGCGCGACGTGTAGTCGCCCCACCATTCGATCCGGTCTATCAGCTTTTGCGCAACTTCCGGCTTTACCGCACGCATGGTCAAAAGATGTTCGGCGCCATAGATTTCCGGCGTCTCGCTCAGGACAGCCGTGCCGCCGTGCTTGACCAGAAGATCGGATGCATGGCCGAGAGCGGGATTGGCGGAAATGCCGGAATAACCGTCCGAGCCGCCGCATTGCAGCGCCAGCTTCAGCTTGGAAAGCGGCTGGGTCGTCCGCTCCAGCCCTTTAAGTGCATCGAGCATTTCGACGATGATTGCAGATGCGACCTCGACCGTCTTGCGGGTGCCGCCGAGCTGCTGGATCGTCATGGTCCTGAGGAACTGGCTTTCCTCCAGCCCGTATTTCTCCTGGATCAGCGAGATCTGGTTCACCTCGCAGCCGAGGCCGATCATCAGGATACCGGCAAAGTTCGGGTTGCGCGCATAGCCGCTCAGCGTCCGGATCAGATATTCGTAACCCTCTGTGCCGGTACCGATGGCGCAGCCCTGCCCGTGCGTCAGCGCAACCACGCCGTCGATGTTGTCGTAACCCTTCAGGCCGCCGCCGCGGTTGAAATGATCGGCAATCGCATGGGATACGGTGGCGGAACAGTTCACCGACGAGATGATGCCGATATAGTTGCGGGTGCCGACCTGGCCATCTGGCCGCAGATATCCTTCGAAAGTGCGTCGCTCTGCGTCAGGCACAAAATCGATCACCGGAACGTGCGACGAGAAATGGTGCGTGACGTCGCTGTCCTGCATGGCGATGTTCTGCAGATGGACGTGGTCACCCGGCGCAATATCGCAGCTGGCGATGCCGATCGTCTGGCCGTATTTCGTCGCCGCCTCGCCCTTGGCAATAGCACGGATCGCGATCTTGTGACCCCGCGGGATGACCGCCGTTGCAACGATTCCGCTGACACCTGACGCCTCGCCAATCGCGATCTCACGTCGGGCTACGGCAACATTATCCAGTGAATTCAATAGAATGGCGGCTGGAATGTTCGAGCCGGCCTGCACATCAATTTTCATCTTATCCTCCCAAAGAAAGAAATTGACTTTGTCGACAAAAGTCATTTCACTGACGGCATCGAACTGTCAAGGAAAATAATCGGAACAGCATTTCCGGTTTCGTGCCGTCGAGGAGGACGACACGAAACACGCTGCAGCCGACCTGATGGGGAGGAGGAGGAATAATTTGGACTATGTGTTCGATTTCAGCTTTCTCGAAAGCTTTCGATCCGAGATCATCAATGGTGTACGCCTGACCATCCTGTTGACGATGGTCTCGATCCTGCCGGGCTTTGCGCTCGGCACGGCCTGCGCCGTCGGCCGGCTTTACGGTCCGCGCTGGCTGCAGACGGCTGTCACCATCTACATCGAGGCGATCCGCAATACGCCGCTGATCATCCAAGTCTTCTGGCTGTTCTTCGGCCTGACGGTGCTGGGCGCCCGCATCGGACCGTTCAATGCGGCGGTCATCGCGCTGGTCATCAATACCGGCGCGTATTCGGCGGAGATCATGCGGGCCGGCTTCCAGGCCATTCCGAAAGGACAGCTGGAAGCGGCGAACTGTCTCGCCATGACCCGCCGCCAGATTTTCTGGAACATCCAGCTGCCGCAGGCCGCCGAACTGGTCTATCCGGCACTGGTCAGCCAGTTCATTCTGATGATGCTGGCAACTTCGATCATGTCGCAGATCTCGGTCGAGGAGCTGACTGGTGTCGGTTATCAGGTCCAGTCAATCACCTTCCGCGGCTTCGACGTCTATCTGGTGATCGCGGTGCTTTATCTCGCGCTCGCCACCATGCTGCGGCTCTGTCTTCACGGCGCAGCACAGCTCGCCTTCACCCGCCTGCGCAAGCTGAGGACGCCGCTATGAGCCACTGTCCCGCTTCAATTTCCGCCTGTCCGAAAGGAGATCGCCCATGCTCGGTGTGAGCCTTGATCAATACGGCTTTCTGGTTCAGGGCGCCTTCTGGACCGTCGTCCTCTCGCTCATGGGTTTTGTCGGCGGCACGATCGTCGGCCTGCCGGTGGCGCTTGCCCGGATTTCGCGCGGCTGGTTCCTCTGTCGTGCCTCAAGTGTCTATGTTCAGTTCGTGCAGGGCATACCGCTGCCGGTCATCATGTTCGTCGTCTATTTCGGCGTCAGTATCTACGGTTTCGACGTCAATGCGCTGGTTGCAGCCGCAATCGCCATGACACTCTATTCCAGCGCCTATCTTGGCGAAATCTGGAAAGGCTGCATTCAGGCGGTGCCGAAGACCCAATGGGAAGCCGGCGAATGCCTGGCGCTCACCAACCTGCAGCGTTTCATCTACATCATTCTGCCGCAGGCATTGCGGATCGCCGTTCCGCCGACGGTCGGCTTCCTGGTGCAGATCGTCAAAAACACCTCCTATTCGGTGGTGATCGGCTTCTTCGATCTCACTTACTCGGCCAAGATTTTGAACAACGCCACGTTCAAACCCTTCATCATCTTCACCGCCGCGGCGCTGATCTATTTCGCCATATGCTTCCCGCTGTCGCGCTACGCCCGCCGGTTCGAGCTGCGCCTTCACAGGAGAAACGCATGACCGTCATTTCCATGAACACCGTCCACACCCCGGTCGCGCCGCAAGACGGCGCCCAGCCGATGGTCTCGTTTCGCGACGTGCACAAGAGCTTTGGCGCACTGGAAGTGCTGAAGGGCATCGACCTTGATGTTATGCCGGGCCAGGTCGCGGCACTGATCGGCCGAAGCGGATCGGGCAAGAGCACCGCGTTGCGCTGTATCAATGGGCTGGAGAAGATCAATGGCGGCGAGCTGACCGTCTGCGGCCGCAATCTGCGCGCCCGCGATTTCGAACTGCGGGAACTGCGCAAGGAGGTCGGCATCGTCTTCCAGAGCTACAATCTGTTCCCGCATCTCACCGTCGAGCAGAACGTTACGCTCGCACCGAGAAAGGTGAACAGTCTCGATGCCGCCGAAAGTCGGGCTCTTGCCGCCGAAGTGTTGGAGCAGGTCGGGTTGTCGGACAAAGCATCGAGTTATCCCGAACAACTGTCCGGCGGCCAGCAGCAGCGCGTCGCGATTGCGCGTTCGCTCGCCATGCGGCCGAAACTGATGCTGTTCGATGAGGTCACGTCCGCGCTTGATCCGGAGCTGACCGGCGAAGTGTTGCGCGTCATCGGCAAACTGGCAGCCGGCGGCATGACGATGGTGCTGGTAACCCATGAAATGGCATTCGCCCGGCAGGTCGCCGATCTCGTCGTCTACATGCATCAGGGCCGTGTCTGGGAGGCAGGCAAGGGCACGATGCTCGACGATCCGCAGACGGTCGAACTCAGGCAGTTCGTCGGCAGCGGGCTGTAACGGACCGGCATCGATTTTGCCGCCGTCATGGGACGGCGGATGGAGGAGGAGAAAGCATGAATATCAAACTGTCTCGCCGCGTCCTGTCCTGCGGCCTTGCCATGACCGTTCTGCTCGGCGGAGCTGGAGGAGCATTCGCCAACGCACTCGAAACTATCAAGCAGCGCGGCCGCATCCAGATTGCAGTCGATGTCGGCCATCCGCCTTACGGCATGCTGGACGACAAGGCCCAGCAGACCGGCCTCGACATCGACACGGCAAAGCTGCTGGCGAAGGATCTTGGCGTAACTCTCGAAGTGGTACCGGTCTCGGGAGCAAACCGCGTGCCGTTCCTGATCTCCAACAAGGTCGATCTCGTCATCGCCTCCTTCTCGATCACCGAGGAACGCAAGAAGGTCATTTCCTTCTCCAAACCCTATGGCGTCATCCCGGTGGTGATCCTCGGCCCCAAGGCCGAAGACCTGAAGGATGCGTCGGGCCTGGACGATAAAAGTGTCGCGGTTGCACGCGGCACAACGGCCGATATCGAGCTGACCAAGGCGGCCAAGGAAAACGGCGTGAGCGCCAATATCGTCCGTTACGAGGACGAGGCCACGACAAACACCGCGGTTGGCACAGGCCAGCAGGACTACATGTCAGCAGCACTTTCGACCGCCCAGGCGGTCGCCGACCAGAATCCGGGCCGCAATCTCGCCATCAAGGTCGAGCTTGCCGCCTATCCAATGGCGGTCGGCATGCGCCAGAAGGAACCTGAGCTCGAAGCCTGGGTCAACGAATGGATCACCGCCAATCTGAAGAATGGTGAGTTGAACAAGGTCTACCAACATTACTTCAAGCAGTCGCTGCCGGAAGAAATGCTCAACCAGTAAGCCAGCGGCTGCTAATCCTACAAGGCAGGCCGCAGAGCGGCCTGCTCCAATTCCCTAAATTTCAGGAGAGATTATGAAACTGGTTCGATTTGGCGAGCCGGGCGCAGAGCGCCCTGGCATTTTGGATGGCGAAGGCCGCATGCGCGACGTGAGCAGCCTTGTTGCGGATTTCGCAGGCGAGGCGCTGTCGCCGGCAAGCCTTCAACGGATCCGCAATGCCGACCTCGCTACCTTGCCGATCGCCGAAAATAGCGCGCGGCTCGGCCCCTGCGTGGCAAAACCCGGACATTTCATCGCCATCGGCCTGAACTATGTCGATCACGCACATGAATCCAACATGCCCATCCCGAGCGAGCCCGTTGTCTTCAGCAAGGCGCCCTCCTCCATTTCCGGCCCGACCGATGACGTGGTCATGCCGGAAGGATCGGAGAAATCGGACTGGGAGGTGGAGATCGCGATGGTGATCGGCACCACCGCTTTCAACGTCTCCGAGGCCGATGCACTCGACCATGTGGCTGGCTTCTGCATCTGCAACGACGTGTCCGAACGGTCCTACCAGATCGAACGCGGCGGCCAGTGGATCAAGGGCAAGAGCCTGCCGACCTATGGTCCTATCGGCCCCTGGCTCGTAACCCGTGACGAAATTGCCGATGTCCAGAACCTCGGTCTCTGGCTCGATGTCAACGGCGAGCGCCGACAGACCGGTTCGACAAGCTCGATGATCTTCTCGCTTGCCCATATCGTCTCCTACCTGTCGCGTTTCATGCGGCTGGAACCTGGTGATATCATCACGACAGGCACACCGCCCGGTGTTGCTATGGGCATGAAGCCGCCGACCTATCTCAAACGAGGCGATGTGATGACGCTTGGCATCGACGGTTTGGGAGAGCAGCGCCAAACTGTCAGGTAGCCCATACAGGCATCGAGCCAAGCACCGCGAATTACATCCGTAAATGCGATTCCGATTTTGCCCGCGTCTATTGCAGAGGCGGGCATTCACAAATTCCGCGCAATGACCAGCCGCTGAATATCGCTCGTACCTTCATAAATCTGGCAGATGCGCGCATCCCGATAGATACGCTCCACCGGATAATCGCTCATATAACCGTAACCGCCATGGATCTGGATCGCGTCGGAGCAGACTCGTTCGACGATTTCCGATGCAAAGAGCTTCGCCATCGAAGCCTCCGAAAGACAGGGCATTCCGGCCTCCCGCAATGCAGCCGCATGCCAGACAAGCTGCCGGGCCGCTTCTATCTGGGTTGCCATGTCGGCCAGCCGGAAGGCAACGGCCTGGTGATCGAAGATTGCCTTGCCGAAAGCCTTTCTCTCGCGGGCATAATCAAGCGCCGCCTCGAACGACGCCTGCGCCATGCCGACAGATTGTGCCGCGATGCCGATCCTGCCCCCCTCCAGATTGGCAAGCGCGATCCGGTAACCCTCTCCCTCTTCGCCGAGCCTCAAATCCGCTGGAATGCGCATCTCGTTGAAAGCGATCTGGCAGGTGTCGGATGAATGAAGGCCGAGTTTCTCCTCGACACGGATCACCTCATAACCGGGCGTATCCGTCGGCACGATGAAGGCCGTTATGCCCTTCTTGCCCGCGTCGGGATCGGTGACGGCAAAAACGATGATCATCTGGCCGTTCTTGCCCGAAGTGATGAACTGCTTTGCGCCGTCGATCACGTAATGATCACCATCGCGCCGTGCGCGTGTCTTGAGGTTCGAGGCGTCGGAACCGGCCTGCGGTTCGGTCAGCGCAAAACCGCCGATCCACTCGCCGGACGCAAGACGCGGCAGAAAGCGCTCCTTCTGTTCTTCCGTCCCGAATTTGAGGATCGGCACGCAGCCGACCGAACTGTGGACACTCATGATCGTCGAGCAAGATCCGTCGCCGGCGGCGATTTCCTCCACCGCCGTAGCATAGGCGAGCACGCCGGTATCGGAACCGCCATAGGCATCCGGCACCAGCATGCCGAGCAGCCCGAGCGCACCCATTTCCTGCAATTCCTCGCGCGGAAACCGGTGCTTGCGGTCCCGTTCCGCAGCGCCCGGCGCCAGCCGCTCGCGGGCAAAACTGCGGGCCATTTCGCGGATCTGCTGCTGGGTTTCCGAAAGGATCATCGGCCTTACTCCCGTCAGGATCGTTCGATGGCGATGGCCGTCGCTTCGCCACCGCCGATGCAAAGTGCCGCCATGCCGCGTTTCAGGTCGTAGCGCTCCAGCGCCGCAAGCAGCGTCACCAGAATACGCGCGCCGGATGCGCCGATCGGATGACCGAGCGCACAGGCGCCGCCATGCACATTGACCTTGTCATGCGGCAGGTCGAGATCCCGCATCGCCGCCATGGCGACGACCGCAAAGGCCTCGTTGATCTCGAACAGGTCGACATCGGAAAGCGGCAGGCCCGTCTGGTCGGAGAGTTTCTGTAAGGCGGCGACCGGTGCTGTGGCGAACAGGGCCGGCTCCTGCGAATGCGTGGCATGGCCGATGATCGTAGCGAGCGGCGTAAGCCCCCTGCGTTCGGCTTGCGAGCGCCGCATCAGCACCAGTGCCGCCGCGCCATCCGAGATCGAGCTGGAATTGGCAGCCGTCACCGTACCACCCTCACGAAAAGCGGGCTTCAGGGTCGGGATCTTGTCGGGTTTGGCCTTGCCGGGCTGTTCATCCCGATGCGCCACCTGCTCGGTTCTGCCGGATTTGACCGTGACCGGAACGATCTCGCTGTCGAACCAGCCTTCCGCGATCGCCTTCTGCGCCCGCATGAGAGAAGTTACGGCATATTCGTCCTGCGCCTCACGGGTAAACTGATAGGCCTCGGCGCAATCCTCGGCGAATGTGCCCATCAGCCGCCCCTTGTCATAGGCGTCTTCGAGCCCATCGAGAAACATGTGGTCGAGCACGCGGCCCTGCCCCAGCCTGTATCCGCCCCGCGCCCGATCCAGAAGATACGGCGCATTCGTCATGCTCTCCATACCGCCGGCGACGGCGATCGCGGCACTGCCGGCGGCGATCAGGTCGTGGCTCATCATAACGGCCTTCATGCCGGAACCGCACATCTTGTTGACCGTCGTCGCACCCGCGGCAAAGGGAAGACCGGCATGGATCGCCGCCTGCCGCGCCGGCGCCTGCCCCTGACCCGCCGGAAGCACGCAGCCCAAGACGACTTCTTCAATGGCATCCGCCTGCACGCCGCTTCTCTCTAGAGCGGCGCGAATGGATGCCGCACCGAGATCTACTGCGGTCGCATCCTTCAATTCGCCCTGAAAGCCGCCGATCGGCGTGCGGGCCGAGCCGACGATGACGACGGGATCCTGCAATTGCATCTTTCCTCCTTGATGCGCCATCAACGCGCCCCCATCCGGATTGCGCCGTCGAGGCGAATGACTTCGCCGTTCAGCATGGTGTTTTCCAGGATTTGGCGAACCAGCGCCGCAAACTCGGATGGCCTCCCGAGCCGTGGAGGAAATGGCACACTGCTACCGAGCGCATGGCGCACTTCCTCAGGCATGGCCGCCATCATCGGCGTTTCGAAAACGCCGGGCGCTATGGTCATGACACGAATGCCGTAACGCGCCAGTTCACGGGCGATCGGCAGCGTCATCGCCGCAATCCCGCCTTTGGAGGCCGCATAGGCCGCCTGTCCGACCTGCCCGTCGAATGCCGCGATCGAGGCCGTATTGACGATCACGCCGCGCTCGCTCTCGGCATCGGGTTCGCTATCCCTTATCGCATTGGCCGCAAGCCTGAGCAGGTTGAAGGAGCCGACCAGATTAACATTGATCGTCCGGGCAAAATTTTCGAGTTCATGCGGCCCGTCGCGGCCGATCACCTTCTGCGCGAGCGCGATGCCGGCACAATTGATCAGCCCGCGTAGATTGCCGAAGGCTTCCATTGCCGCAGCGACAGCCTCTTCGCCATCCATGGCGCTGGTGACGTCGGTTCGGACGAAATGCACGCGCCCCGCGAATTCCTGGGCGAAGGCCTCACCCTTGTCACGGTCAAGGTCGGCGATCATCACGCGCCCACCAGCCTCGGCCAGCATGCGCACCGTCGCGGCGCCAAGACCGGAACAGCCGCCGGAGACGATGAAACCGGCATCACGGATCAGCATGCGTAACCCTCCCTCGCCGGCAGGCTCCTCAACCCGCATGGCAGATGACACTTTATAAGCTTTCACTGTTGCAAGCGATGACGGAAATGATCCATAATTTCGGCCAGTTTTGCCAGTTGAGCTTGAGGAATGGCCGAGACCGAACGACATATGATCGCCCCGAGCTTTGTCGAGGAAGCCCTCGACAGCCTCAGGCGCAGCGGGCGCCCGACAGAGCCGTTGCTTAAAGATCTCGGCCTGCCACCCGTCGTCACCGAGCCGGTTTCGGCACAGACATTCGGGCAATTGTGGCTGGCTATCGCCGCCGAACTGGACGACGAATGTTTCGGCCTCGGCGCCCGTCCGATGCAGCGCGGCAGCTTTACCCTCCTCTGCCATTGCGTGCTGCATGCCCCGACGCTGGAGCGGGCGTTGCGGCGGGCGTTGCGTTTTCTCAACCTCGTTCTCGGCGAACCGACAGGCCGGCTTGTGGTCCATGACGGGATCGCCGAAGTCCAGCTGAGCGACCAGGGAGGGCCTCGATCCGCCTTTGCCTATCGCAGTTACTGGATCATCCTGCATGGGCTTATCTGCTGGCTGGTCGGGCGGCGCATCCCGATCCGCCTCGTCGATTTCCGTTGCGCCGAGCCGGCACAGAGCGCCGATCACCGTCTCTTTTTCGGTGCACCCATCCGTTTTTCGCAATCCGTCAGCCGGCTGGGCTTTGACGCAGCCATGCTTACCTTAGCCATCTCGCGCAACGAGCAGCAACTGCGGCAGTTCCTGCGCGGCGCACCTGCAAACATCCTGTTGCGCTATCGCTATGACGCCGGAACGGCTGCGGCGGTCAGGCGTCGCCTCACCCAGAGGGAACCTGCCGACTGGACAAGCTTCGCGATACTCGCAACCGACATGCGCATGTCTTCTTCGACGCTTCGCCACCGCCTGCATGACGAGGGCCAGAGTTATGCCGGCATAAAGGACGAGATCCGCCGCGACCTCGCCTGCGGTATGCTGACCAATACGGGCGAGACCGTCAGCGAGATCGCCACCCGTCTCGGCTATTCGGAACCAAGTGCATTCTATCGTGCATTCAGGAAATGGATGGGACTAAGCCCCGAGGCCTTTAGAAAGAGCCAGACGAGCCAGTAGCCGGCTCATCTGTGGCAAAACTGTCCGAAATTTCACAGCAGTTCTGTCATGGCTTGCCATTGGCGCTGCGAATACCATTCTTTTCTAATTGACACGCTTTTGAGGAGAAGCAGGTCGATCGGGAGGAAATATGGTGGATACAGGTCATCTGAGCCTGCACGTTCCGGAGCCTGCAGTGCGTCCGGGCGGGCAGCCCGATTTTTCCAATGTGAAGATCGCAAGGGCTGGCGCTGTACCGCGCCCGGACGTGGATGCGGCAGCCGAAGACATTCGCGATCTCGCCTATTCGATCATCCGCGTGCTGAACCGGGATGGCGAGGCAGTCGGCCTCTGGGCCGGACTTTTGTCCGATGACGACCTGAGAACCGGCCTGCGCCACATGATGACGCTCCGGGCTTTCGATGCCCGCATGCTGATGGCGCAGCGGCAGGGCAAGACGTCCTTCTACATGCAGCATCTGGGCGAGGAAGCCGTCAGCTGCGCCTTTCGCAAGGCGCTGAACAAGGGCGACATGAATTTCCCGACCTACCGGCAGGCAGGCCTCCTGATTGCCGACGACTATCCGATGGTCGAGATGATGAACCAGATCTATTCGAACGAAAGCGACCCGTTGCGCGGCCGGCAGCTGCCGATCATGTATTCGTCGAAGGAGCATGGCTTCTTCACCATTTCCGGCAATCTCGCCACCCAATATGTGCAGGCCGTCGGCTGGGCCATGGCGTCAGCGATCAAGAACGACAGCCGCATTGCCGCCGCCTGGATCGGTGACGGATCGACGGCGGAATCGGATTTTCATTCGGCGCTGGTCTTCGCCTCCACCTACCGCGCGCCGGTCATCCTCAACGTTGTCAACAACCAGTGGGCCATCTCGACATTTCAGGGCATCGCCCGCGGCGGCTCCGGCACCTTTGCCGCCCGCGGCCTCGGTTTCGGCATTCCGGCGCTGAGGGTCGATGGCAATGATTATCTCGCCGTGCATGCCGTTGCCTGCTGGGCGGCGGAGCGGGCAAGGCGCAATCTCGGGCCCACACTGATCGAATACGTCACCTACCGGGTCGGCGCGCATTCAACCTCCGACGACCCGAGCGCCTATCGGCCAAAGACGGAATCCGAAGCATGGCCGCTTGGAGATCCGGTCTTGCGGTTGAAGAAACACCTGATCCTGCGCGGCCTCTGGTCTGAAGAACGGCATGTGCAGGCGGAAGCCGAAATTACGGATGAGGTGATCGCCGCCCAGCGCAAGGCCGAGGAACACGGAACGATGCATGCCGGCGGCAGGCCCTCCGTGCGCGATATCTTCGAAGGCGTCTATGCCGAGATGCCGCCGCATCTGCGCCGCCAGCGGCAGAAGGCAGGATACTGACATGGCCCGGATGACGATGATCGAGGCTGTGAGAAGCGCCATGGATGTCGCAATGGGGCGGGATGAGGATGTCGTGGTCTTCGGCGAGGATGTCGGTTATTTCGGCGGCGTTTTCCGCTGCACCCAAGGCCTGCAGGCGAAATACGGCAAGACCCGCTGTTTCGACACGCCGATCAACGAATCCGGCATCGTCGGCACCGCCATCGGCATGGCCGCCTATGGGTTGAAACCCTGTGTCGAGATCCAGTTCGCCGACTACATGTATCCGGCCTATGACCAGCTGACGCAGGAGGCGGCGCGGATCCGTTATCGCTCCAACGGCGATTTCACTTGTCCGATCGTCGTGCGCATGCCGACCGGCGGCGGCATTTTTGGCGGACAGACGCACAGCCAGAGCCCGGAGGCGCTGTTTACCCATGTCTGCGGCCTCAAGGTCGTCGTGCCTTCCAATCCCTATGATGCCAAGGGCCTGCTGATTGCCGCGATCGAAGATCCCGACCCGGTGATGTTTCTCGAACCAAAGCGCCTCTATAACGGCCCGTTCGACGGCCATCACGAACGGCCGGTCACCCCTTGGTCGAAACACGCACTCGGCGACGTACCGGATGACTATTATTCGATCCCGATCGGCAAGGCGGAAGTGCGCCGGCAAGGTTCGGCCGTCACCGTGATTGCCTATGGCACGATGGTGCATGTGGCGCTCGCCGCCGCAGAAGATACCGGCATCGATGCCGAAGTCATCGATCTGAGAAGCCTTCTGCCGCTCGATCTCGATGCGATCGTCAGGTCGGTCTCCAAGACAGGGCGCTGCGTCATCGTGCATGAAGCGACGCTGACCTCCGGCTTCGGCGGAGAAATCGCGGCTTTGGTGCAGGAACATTGCTTCTATCATCTCGAAGCCCCGGTCATGCGTGTCGCCGGCTGGGATACGCCTTATCCGCATTCGCAGGAATGGGATTATTTTCCCGGCCCCGCCCGCGTCGGGCGCGCGCTCACCGACGTCATGGAGGCCTGAGCCATGAGCGAATTCACCATCAAGATGCCGGATGTCGGCGAAGGCGTTGCCGAGGCTGAGCTTGTCGAATGGCTAGTTAAGGTCGGCGATCCCGTGCGTGAGGACATGGCGGTTGCCGCCGTGATGACCGACAAAGCGACGGTCGAAATTCCCACCCCCGTCAGCGGAACCGTGATCTGGCTCGGCGGCGAGATCGGCGACACGATCGCTGTCAGAGCGCCACTGATCCGGATAGAGACGGAAGGTGGCAGCAACGAAGTCACCGCTTCGGAGCCGGCCAAGGCTGAAGATCCCAAGCCCGAACAGGCTGAGCCTGCCCAAAAACCAGCAAAGCCTGCCACGCCCGCTACCTCACCGGCACCGTCCCTCTCTTCAACCCCATCAACGGAGATGGACAAACCGCTTGCCGCTCCATCGGTGCGGTTGCTGGCACGAGACAACGGCATCGACCTTCGCCAGTTAAGCGGAACGGGTCCGGCCGGACGCATCCTGCGCGAGGATGTCGAGCAATTCCTTGCCCATGGCAAGGAGGCCCCAGCCCCTCAGCAGGGTTTTGCCAGAAAGACCTCGAAGGAGGAGATCAAGCTCACCGGCCTTCGCCGCCGCATCGCAGAAAAGATGACGCTTTCCACCTCGCGCATTCCGCACATCACCTATGTGGAAGAGGTCGACGTAACAGCGCTGGAGGAGTTGCGCGCGACGATGAACAATGCGCGCAAGCCCGACCAGCCGAAACTGACCCTCCTGCCCTTCCTGATGCGGGCAATGGTCAAGGCGATAGCCGACCAGCCCGATATCAATGCCACATTCGACGACGATGCGGGCATCCTCACCCGGTCCGGCGCGGTGCATATCGGCATCGCCACCCAGACCCCGTCGGGCCTCACCGTACCGGTCGTCAGGCACGCAGAAGCACGCAGCATCTGGGATTACGCGACGGAAATGAACCGGCTGGCGGAGGCCGCGCGGTCCGGTACCGCCACGCGTGACGAGCTGACCGGTTCGACCATCACCATCAGTTCGCTCGGCGCGCTCGGCGGCATCGTCTCGACGCCGGTCATCAATCATCCGGAAGTGGCGATCGTCGGCGTCAACAAGATCGCCACCCGCCCGCTCTGGGACGGGACGCAATTCGTGCCGCGCAAGATGATGAACCTTTCCTCCAGCTTCGACCACCGCATCATCGACGGTTTTGACGCGGCGACTTTTATCCAGCGCCTGCGCACACTGCTCGAAACTCCAGCCCTGATCTTCATCGAGGGGTGAGCCATGAAAGAGATCTCCTGCAAGCTTCTCGTCATCGGCGCTGGACCCGGCGGTTATGCCTGCGCCATCCGCGCCGGCCAGCTCGGCATCGATACGGTCATCGTCGAAGCGGCCAAGCCCGGCGGCACCTGCCTCACCATCGGCTGCATCCCTTCCAAGGCGCTGATCCACGCGGCAGATGTCCTTGATGCAACACGGCAGATGGCAGGCGGACGCACTGCCATGGGCATTCGCGTCGATCAACCATCGATCGATCTTGCCGGAACCATGGCCTGGAAGGACGGCATTGTCGGCCGGTTGACCAGCGGCGTCTCCGGGCTGTTGCAGAAGGCGCGCGTGAAAATCGTGTCCGGCCGCGCCCGTTTCCGTGACGGCAAGACGGTGGAGGTGGAAACCGAAACCGGCCAGCAGATCGTTCGCGCGGAAACCGTGGTGATCGCAACCGGCTCCGATCCGGTCGAACTTCCAGCCCTGCCCTTCGGTGGACGCGTCATCTCCTCGACCGAAGCGTTGTCGCTTAGGCAAGTGCCGAACAGGCTCATCGTGGTCGGCGGTGGTTATATCGGGCTGGAACTCGGCACCGCTTTTGCGAAGCTTGGATCGGACGTAACCGTGATGGAGGCGACGGCGCAGGTTCTGCCGATCTATGATGCCGACCTGGTCAAGCCGGTGGTGCGCAGGTTCACAGAACGCGGCATCAGGGTTTTCACCAACACCAAGGCGGTCGGGCTTTCCGAAAACGGCGATGCGCTGATCGTCGAAGGACCGGATGGACGGCAGGAACTGCCGGCAGATCATATCCTCGTCGCAGTCGGCCGTCGCCCACGCAGCGTCGGGTCCGGGCTTGAAGACCTCGATCTCGATCGATCCGGTCCATACCTGCGTATCGACGATCGCTGCCGCACCTCGATGCGTGGCGTCTATGCGATCGGCGATGTCACCGGCGAACCGATGCTCGCGCATCGCGCCATCGCGCAGGGCGAGATGGTGGCGGAAATCGTTGCAGGGAAAAAGCGGGCCTGGGACAAGCGGTGCATCCCCTCGATCTGCTTCACAGACCCGGAAATCGTCAGCGCCGGGCTTTCACCGGCAGAAGCACGCGCTCAAGGCTATGAGGTGAAGGTCGGGCAGTTCCCCTTCACCGCCAATGGAAGGGCGATGACGATGCAGGACGAGGACGGTTTCGTCCGTGTCGTGGCGCGGGCCGATACCAATCTCGTACTGGGGCTGCAGGCGGTCGGGTCAGGCGTATCCGAACTTTCGGCGGCATTTTCGCTGGCAATCGAGATGGGGGCTCGGCTGGAGGATATCGCTGGCACGATTCATGTCCATCCGACACGCAGCGAAGCCTTGCAGGAGGCCGCGCTCAAGGCGATGGGGCACGCACTGCATATCTGAATGAGGAACGGCTATCTGGGAGGAGGCCCGATGACTGACATGGATTTTGGCCTTAGCGATATGGCCCTTTCGATCCGCGAGACGACGCAGCGTTTTGCGCGCGAACGCATCGCGCCGATCGCCGCTGAAATCGATGCGAAGGATCGTTTCCCCGTCGAGCTCTGGCCGGAAATGGGTGCTCTCGGGCTGCATGGCATCACGGTTGCGGAAGAAGATGGCGGGCTCGGGCTGGGTTATCTGGAACATGTCATCGCCTGCGAGGAGGTAAGCCGCGCCTCGGCCTCCGTCGGCCTCTCCTACGGAGCGCATTCCAACCTCTGCATCAACCAGATCGCACGCTGGGCAACGCCCGAGCAGAAGGCGAAATATCTGCCCGGCCTGATTTCCGGAGAGCATGTCGGCAGCCTTGCCATGTCGGAGACAGGCGCAGGGTCGGATGTCGTTTCCATGCGATTGCGGGCAGAAAGGGTCGATGGCGGGTTTCGCCTCAACGGCACGAAATTCTGGATCACCAACGCCCCCTATGCGCAGACCCTCGTCGTCTACGCCAAGACGGAACCCGACGCCGGATCGAAGGGCATCACCGCCTTCCTGATCGACAAGGGTTTTGCCGGTTTTTCCATCGGCCAGAAGATCGACAAGGTCGGCATGCGAGGCTCGCCGACCGCCGAACTCGTTTTCGACGATTGCTTCGTGCCGCAGGAAAATCTCATGGGACCGCTGAACGGCGGCGCGAAAGTGCTGATGTCCGGTCTCGATTACGAGCGGGTCGTGCTGTCCGGCATCCAGCTCGGCATCATGCAGGCCTGCCTCGATGTCGTGTTGCCCTACCTGAGGGAGCGAAAACAGTTCGGCGTGCCGATCGGCAGTTTCCAGCTGATGCAGGCCAAGGTCGCCGACATGGTCGTGGCGCTGAATTCCGCCCGGGCCTATGTCTATGCCGTCGCCCGCGCCTGCGATGCCGGCCGCACGACAAGGCAGGATGCCGCCGGTGCCATACTTTACGCCTCCGAAAGCGCGGTAAAGGTTGCCGAACAGGCCATCCAGGCGCTTGGCGGCGCCGGTTATACGAAGGATTGGCCGGTGGAGCGTTTCTGGCGCGACGCCAAGCTGCTCGATATCGGCGCCGGGACCAACGAAGTGCGCCGGATGCTGATCGGCCGTGAAGTGATCGGTGCGGGAGGCAATAGCTGATGCCCCAGATCCGCACCACGCTCGATCGCAGCTCCGAAGGTTTCACGGCCAATGAAGCGCATAACCGGGCGCTCGCCGAAGAACTGAGGGCAAAGGTGGCGATTGCCGCGCGCGGCGGATCGGAAAGTCATCGCGAGCGTCATGTCGCACGCGGAAAACTGTTGCCGCGCGACCGTGTGCAGCGGCTACTCGATCCCGGCTCGCCTTTTCTGGAAATCGGCCAGCTTGCTGCAGGCGGCATGTATGGCGATGAGGCACCCGGGGCTGGAATGATCGCCGGCATAGGCCGGGTCTCAGGCCGCGAATGCATGATCGTCGCCCATGACCCGACGGTGAAGGGCGGCGCCTATTTCCCGATGACGGTGAAGAAGCATTTGCGGGCGCAGGAGATCGCCTCTGAAAACCGCCTGCCCTGCATCTATCTGGTTGATTCCGGCGGGGCCAACCTGCCGCATCAGGCGGAAGTCTTTCCGGACCGCGATCATTTCGGCCGGATCTTCTACAATCAGGCGCAGATGTCGGCGGCGGGTATCGCGCAGATCGCTTGCGTGATGGGAAGCTGCACGGCGGGCGGCGCCTATGTGCCGGCCATGTCCGATGAGACGGTGATTGTGCGCAATCAGGGCACGATCTTCCTCGCCGGCCCGCCGCTGGTGAAGGCCGCGACCGGCGAAGTGATTCCGGCCGAGGAACTGGGCGGCGCGGAAACCCATGGCCGAAAATCCGGCGTCGTCGATCATGTCGCCGAGAATGACGAACATGCGCTTCTGATCGTCCGCGATATCGTGGCGACCCTCAACCGGCCAAAAGCAGTCGATATCGAAATCGCGGAACCAAGACCTCCCCTGCTCGAAGCTTCAGAGGTTTACGGCGTCGTGCCGCAGGATGTCCGCACGCCCTATGATGTGCGCGAGGTGACCGCGCGCATTGTCGACGGATCGGAACTGCAGGAGTTCAAACCTCTCTACGGATCGACGCTCGTCTGCGGTTTCGCCCGCATCTGGGGTATTCCCGTCGCCATCCTCGCCAACAATGGCGTGCTGTTTTCGGAAAGCGCCTTGAAAGGTGCCCATTTTGTCGAGCTTGCCTGCCAGCGCAGAATTCCACTGTTGTTCCTGCAGAATATTTCCGGCTTCATGGTCGGCGGCAGATATGAGGCTGAAGGCATCGCTAAGAACGGAGCAAAGCTGGTGACGGCTGTCGCAACGGCTTCCGTTCCAAAGATCACCGTGCTGATCGGCGGCAGTTTCGGCGCCGGCAATTACGGCATGTGCGGTCGCGCCTATCAGCCACGCTTCCTGTTTTCATGGCCCAATGCACGGATTTCCGTCATGGGCGGCGAACAGGCGGCATCTGTCCTCGCCTCCGTCCACCGCGACGCCGAGACTTGGAGTGTAGCGGAAGCGGAAGCCTTCAAGACCCCGATCCGGCAGAAATACGAGGACGAAGGCAATCCCTATTACGCAACCGCCAGGCTTTGGGACGACGGCGTGATCGACCCCGCCCAGACCCGCGACGTGCTGGGGCTGGCCTTCTCCGCAGTGCTGAACGCGCCGATCCCCGAACGCGCGCAGTTCGGCCTGTTTAGGATGTGAGGAGGATGACGGTGATTGAAAGCCTGCTGATCGCCAATCGCGGAGAAATCGCCCGCCGCATCATCCGCACCGCAAGCCGACTCGGCATCCGCACAATCGCCGTATATTCCGACGCAGACGCCGCCATGCCCTTTGTGGGCGAGGCCGACCAAGCGGTACATATCGGACCAGCCGTGGCGCGAGACAGCTATCTCCGTCAGGACCGTATTCTCGACGCGGCCCGCCAGACAGGCGCTCAGGCGATCCATCCCGGCTATGGGTTTCTGTCGGAAAATGCCGAATTTGCAGAGGCTGTTATCGCGAATGGGCTGACATGGGTGGGCGCTCCGCCCGCCGCCATCCGCGCCATGGGGCTGAAGGATGCCGCCAAACAGCGGATGATCGCTGCAAACGTGCCGGTCACGCCAGGTTATCTCGGCGAGGACCAGAACCCCGCCCGGCTGCAGCGGGAAGCCGATGCGATCGGTTATCCGGTATTGATCAAGGCCGTCGCCGGCGGCGGTGGCAAGGGCATGCGGCGGGTCGATACGGCTTCGGATTTCCTCGCAGCACTCGAAAGCTGCCGACGCGAGGCCGCTTCCTCCTTCGGCGACGACCGGGTTCTGATCGAAAAATACATCCTGTCGCCCCGGCATATCGAGGTGCAGGTTTTCGGCGATACGTTCGGCAATGTCGTGCATCTCTTCGAGCGCGACTGCTCATTGCAACGCCGCCATCAGAAGGTGATCGAGGAAGCACCCGCACCCGGCATGGACGAAGCAACGCGCGAAGCCGTCTGCGCCGCCGCCGTCAAAGCCGCCAAGGCAGTGCATTATGTCGGGGCCGGAACGGTGGAGTTTATCGCGGATGCCTCCGAAGGGCTGCGTGCCGACCGCATCTGGTTCATGGAAATGAACACACGGCTGCAGGTAGAACATCCGGTCACCGAGGCAATTACCGGGCAGGATCTGGTGGAATGGCAGATCCGGGTCGCTTCGGGCGAGCGCTTACCACTGAGGCAAGACGAACTTTCCATCAACGGCTGGGCGATGGAGGCGCGGCTTTATGCCGAAAATCCGTCCAACAATTTCCTGCCCTCCACCGGCAGGCTGGAGTATCTGCATCTTCCGACAAGTGTGCGCGTCGATAGCGGCATCGAGCAAGGCGACGAGGTGACCGCCCATTACGACCCGATGATCGCCAAGCTGATCAGCCATGCCCCAGGCCGCCGACAGGCAGCAAACGCGCTGGCCCATGCCATGGCGAGCGTAGAAATCTGGCCTGTTCACACCAATGCCGCCTTTCTGGCACGCACCTTGAAACACCCGGATTTCTTGGCGGGCGCCGTCGATACCGGCTTCATCGCCCGCCATCTTGCCGATCTTGTTCCATCGACAGAACCCGACGAGCGAGTGTTGCAGGCCGCTGCCACGGCGCTCCTGCCGACCGGCGCACAGGAGCCATGGACCGCGCTTACCGGCTTCCGCTTGAATGCGGAGGCCTATCGGCTGGTGAGCCTGGAAATAGACGGTTGCCCCCATCTCGTGACCCTGGACCATTCCCGGCGCAGAAGCGGTAATGACGCCGGAGATATCGTCTTTGTCGATGGCGCAGCATGGCCTTTCAGCGCGCCTCGCGCCGATCACGCCGGTGGAGGCCACAACCATGCGGATGGCGCGATCATCGCCCCCATGCCCGGCACCGTCATCGCCGTATCTGTCGACGAAGGGGAGAGGGTCGTCCGCGGCCAGCCGCTCGTGGTCATCGAGGCGATGAAGATGGAACAGACGCTGAGCGCCCCTTTCGACGGCACCGTTGTCGAGCTCAAGGCCATATCCGGCGCACAGGTCACGGAAGGCAGTCTGCTCGTGCGCATCGAAGGAGACCAATGATGGCCGGACGCTATTTCGAGGACTGGACCATCGGTGACCGGATCGCCCACGAGATCCGCCGCACCGTGACGGAAACCGACAATCTCCTCTTCTCCACCATGACCCATAATCCACAGCCGCTGCACCTCGATATCGAGGCGGCAAAGGCGAGCGAATTCGGCCGGATCATCGTCAACGGCACTTTCACCTTCGCGCTGATGGTCGGGCTTTCCGTCAGCGATACGACGCTCGGAACCCTCGTTGCCAATCTGGGTTACGACAAGCTCACCATGCCCAAGCCGGTGTTTATCGGCGACACGATGCGGGCGGAAACCGAAGTGATCGAGCTGAAGGCCAGCCGCTCGCGGCCAACCTCCGGTATCGTCACCTTCCGCCATGAACTGATCAACCAGCACAACGAGATCGTCTGCCAATGCCTGCGCAGCGCACTTCTGCACCGGAGGCCGCAATGACATTGCGCTCTCTGCTCTTCGTCCCCGGTGACCGGCCTGACCGGATGGAAAAGGCGCTCAGGCTGGATGCCGATGCGCTAATCCTCGATCTGGAGGATTCCGTCGCGCTCGAGGCAAAAGCGACGGCGCGGCAAATGACCGCCGAATTTCTCCGTTCCGACAGGCGAGGCCGGAAACTCTTCGTCCGAATAAACCCGCTCGACAGCGGCCTTCTGGAAGATGATCTCGACGCGTTGAAGGATGCAGTGCCCGATGCTTTCGTCCTGCCGAAAGCTGAAGGGGGAGCAAGTGTCGAGGCGCTGGCGGTACGCGCTCCGGGCATTCCCATCCTGCCGATTGCCACTGAAACGCCGGCTGCCGTCTTCGAACTCGGTAGCTATCGCAGCGTCCGGCATTTGATCCTTGGCCTCACCTGGGGCGCGGAAGACCTGCCGGCTGCAATCGGCGCCACCGGTTCACGCGAGGAGGACGGGCGCTATACACCACCCTATGAAATGCTCCGCTCGCTCACCCTCTTCGGCGCGCATGCCGCAGGCGTGGAGGCAATCGAAACGGTCTATCCGGCATTTCGTGATCTCGACGGGCTGGCCGTCTATGCCCGGCGTGCAAGACGGGACGGCTTTACCGGCATGATGGCGATCCATCCCGAACAGCTGCCTGTCATCAATGCGGCATTCACCCCGACAGCCGAGGAATTGGCGCAGGCACAGGCGATTGTGGACGCATTTTCCGCCAATCCGGGACAGGGAGTGCTTAACTTCAACGGCCGGATGATCGATAAACCGCATTTGAAACAGGCAAGACGACTGCTTGGGCTTGCCGAAAGGCAGTCGCCGTGATTCAACAACGCCGACAAAGCCGCGTTTGAGCGGCCGATCCATATCTCTAGGTGACCCATGCTGGAATTCGAAATCGTCAAGAATGCTAACCCCATGGCAGAGGCCGATCGCGCCCTCGCCTTCCAGAACCTCGGTTTCGGAACGCTGTTCAGCGATCACATGGCCGTCATTCACTGGAGCGCCGACAAGGGCTGGCATTCGGCGCAGGTAACCGCTCGTGCACCCTTCGCTCTCGATCCGGCCAGCAGCGTGCTTCATTACGCGCAGGAAATCTTCGAAGGCATGAAGGCTTATCGGGCTACCGATGGCAAGGTCGTGCTGTTCCGCCCGGATCAGAACGCAAAACGCTTCAACGCCTCGGCACGCCGGCTAGCAATGCCCGAACTGCCTGAAGAGGATTTTCTCGCCGCCATCGAGAAGCTGGTCGCCGTGGACAGGAAATGGGTGCCGGAAGGCAATGGCGGCAGCCTCTATCTTCGCCCCTTCATGTTTGCCAATGAGTCCTTCCTCGGTGTCCGGCCGTCGAAGGAATATATCTTCTGCGTCATCGCCTCGCCTGTCGGTCCCTATTTCAAGGGCGGCGCCAAGCCGGTGAAGATCTGGGTTTCCGAAGACTACACACGCGCGGCTGTCGGTGGCACGGGCGCTGCCAAGTGCGGCGGCAATTATGCAGCAAGCCTCGTTGCTCAGGCCGAAGCCGGCAAGAACGGCTGCGACCAGGTCCTGTTCCTTGATGCCGCCGAGCGCAAATGGATCGAGGAACTCGGTGGCATGAACATCTTCTTCGTCTTCAACGACGGCTCGATGGTCACGCCGCCGCTCGGCACGATCCTGCCCGGCATTACCCGCAACTCCGTCCTGACGCTTGCGAAGGACAACAATATCGCAGTTGAGGAACGCCCTTACGCCTTTGAAGAGCTACAGGCGGATGTCGCCTCTGGCCGCCTGATTGAAGCCTTCGCCTGTGGTACGGCGGCGGTCGTCGCCGGTATCGGAGAACTCAAGCATCGCAACGGCTCACTTACCATCGGCACCGGCGAGACGGGAGCGGTCACGACCCTGCTCCGAAACAAGCTGGTCGGCATCCAGACCCAGGAGCTTGCCGACAGCCACGGCTGGCTTCACACGATCCCGGTAAGCTGAGTCCGCATGCATCAACCCTTGAGGACTTGGTGGCGCCCGTCATATGGAAGAGACGGGCGCCCCGAAAACCGATTGGTTGACGGAGAGGACCATCAATAGGCGCTGCAGATGGACAGGAAGTCACGGACCGTCAGGCTGGCACCTCCGACAAGTGCTCCATCCACGTTTTCCACGTGCAGAATTTCATCGGCATTCGAGGGCTTTACCGACCCACCGTACAAAATCCTCATACGATCGCCCTCGCTATCGAAGCGTTTGCAGAGTTCGGAACGGATAAAGCGGTGTGCTTCTGCAATATCTGCGATCGAGGCCGTACGACCTGTACCGATCGCCCAAACCGGCTCATAGGCAATAACGGTATTCTCTCCCGTCGCGCCGTCGGGCAATGACCCAGCCAGTTGGTACCGAAGCACGTCGAGCGTCCGGCCGCTCGATCTCTCCTCTTCCGTTTCGCCGATGCAGACGACGGCAATCAATCCGGATTTATGTGCGGCAATTGTCTTGGATCGCACCAGGGCGTCGTCTTCCCGGTATCTGGTGCGTCGTTCGGAGTGGCCGATGATGACATGGCTGCCAAGACTATCGGCAATCATGCCAGCGGAAATATCTCCGGTGTAGGCACCGTTTTCCCGATCATGGCAATCCTGCGCGCCAATTTTCAACGGCGTATGTGCCGTCAGTAAGGCCGCTGAATGCATTAACGTGGCTGGTACGCAAATCAGCGCATCGAACTTGCCTGAAGCAAGCATATTGCTGGCTGCAATCTCCTTGATCTGCGCAAGGCTACCGCGCATGCCATTCATCTTCCAGTTCCCGGCAATAAGCGGCTTCGGCACCGGTCCCATGACATATCTCTCCCCGCGAACCCGGCTTCCGCTGGCCGCATCTCGTTATTCTCTGTCTTCAGTTCAGCGATGCCACAACGAAAATGTGTGACATCGCTGCATCCAACCCCGTCGCACCGTTTATTTCCGGATTCCAGCTCACCGTCGCGAGACATGTTCTCGTCGGCACATTTTGGCTGATCAGGGCAGGTAGAAAACTTCCTTCAATTCCTGCGAAACAGGGCTGTTATCGGGATTGCTGGGCATCACTTCAGTCATGAATGCCCACCATTCCTTGCAAATCGCGGTGTCGGCGACAGCCGCCCAGCGCTCTGCCGACACGATCTCGACAGAGGCGAAAAGCAGGCTACGCGCCTCGTCGAGATAGATGGCGTAAGAGGATGCGCCATGGTCCTTCAGCGTCTCGGCAAGCTTCGGCCAGATCTCGTCATGGCGACGTTTATATTCCTCATGCTTGTCGGCAAAGACCTGCATGACAAATGCCTTCCGGATCTTCGTTTCCACTGCGACCATGGCTTTACTCCCTTATTTTCCGGCAAGTCGCCAGTTTTCGACCGCCATGGCTTCCGCCATCGGCTCAACGCCGAAGCGCACAGCGAGATCGATGAGGTTGGCAGTGGTGATGGTCTGGCGGGCGCCGCCCATGGAGACGACCTTGACGAGAACTTCGGCTGCCTTTTCGGCGGTATCGATCAGGCCGAAGGCTTCATCGAGCGTATCGCCCGTGCCGAAGATGCCGTGGAAGGGCCACATGACCAGTGTGTGATTGGCCATCTCCTTGGCGGTCGCATCACCGATCGTATCGGTACCGGGAACCAGCCAGCCCATCGTGCCGACCCCCTGCGGGAAGACGACGAGGCATTCGGTGCTGCTCTCCCATAGGGCGCGGGTCACGTTGGCCGGATCGAGATCCAGCACATAGGTCAGCGCCAGGAGATTGGTCGCATGGCAATGCATGATGACACGATCGCGACCATTGCTGACCTTCTGGCGAACGCCGTGGGACTTCAAATGGGAGGCAAGCTCGGAGGTCGGCGCGCCGCCATCGGTGAAGCCCCAGAGGATTTTCACCGAGGTTCCGTCAGGTGCCACCTGGACGACACCCATATTGGCTGCCGGATCGAGCTGAACGTTGCGGAAATATTTGCCCGTACCGGTGACGATGTAATACTGACCGGCCAACTCCGGTAGCGGATCGCTGATCGGCGCGCTGCGGTTTGCGGGCCACTGCGCCAGATAGGGCGCAACGTCTTCCGGCAGCAGACGCAGGCTGACATTGCCGCCATTGCGCTCGTCCCAACCCTTCAGCCACATGTCCGAAGTCGCCTTGACCATGGCGGTTACGAACCAGGAATTTGCAGTATGCAGTGTCATGATCATGCGGCCTTTCGTTTGCTCAGCACGTTGCGTTCATAATTTTTGACTTCGTCCAGCCAGGCGATGCCGACCGGCACGTTTCTGCTGAGGCAATAGAAATCCCAAACCGCGGACCACGGCATTGATTTGGCTTCTTCCATCATCGCCAATCGTGTCGTGAAATCCCGTTCTCCTTCCGCCTGTTTCAGCCTCGAAGCAGGCTCAAGCAGAGCGCGCAGAAGCGCCTTGCGGGTGTTGCGCGTGCCGATCACCCAGGCGGCCACGCGGTTGATGCTGGCATCGAAGAAGTCGAGGCCGATATTGACCTTGTCCAACACATTACCCCGTACCAGCTCGTTGGCGATTGCCTGCAGCTCATCGTCGAACAGCACGACATGGTCGCTATCCCAGCGTACCGGGCGGGAAACGTGAAGCAGAACTTCATCGACGAATTGCAGCACTGACGACAGCTTGTCAGAGATGACTTCGGTCGGATGGAAGTGGCCGGCATCGAGGCAAAGAAGCGTTTTGCGGCTCGTGGCATAGCCCATGCAGAACTCGCTGGAGCCGACCGTGTAGCTCTCGGCTCCGATACCGAAAAGCTTGCTTTCGACCGCATCCTTGTGGAAGTCGCGCGAGATCTTTTCGGCAATGATTGCATCCAGCGACTGGGCGAGACGCTCGCGCGGCGCGAACCGGTCTGCCGGAAGATCCTTCATGCCATCCGGCACCCAGATGTTCATCACCGATGGCGTGCCGAGCTGCCTGCCGAAATATTCGCTGACCTTGCGGCTTGCCTTGCAATGGGCGATCCAGAAGTCGCGCACCGCCTTGTCGGGATGGCTGAGCGTCAGTCCATCTTCGCTCAAGCGATGCGAAAAGCAGGTCGGGTTGAAATCCAGGCCAATGCCGGATTTTTTGGCCCATTCGACCCAGTTCTGGAAATGGCGGGGTTCGATCGCATCACGCGCGACCGGCTTGTCGCTTTCGAGATAGATGGCGTGAAGATTGAGCCGCTTCTGGCCCGGGATCTGCGCCATGGCGAAATCGAGATCGGCGCGCAATTCGCCCGGAGTGCTGGCACGACCCGGATAATTGCCGCTGACCTGAATGCCGCCGGTAAGCTGACCCGTCGGGTTTTCAAAGCCGCGAACATCATCGCCCTGCCAGCAATGCATCGAGATCGGAATGGTATCCAGGCGGTTGAGAGCCGCCTCGGTATCGATACCGGTCGCGACAAAGGCATCACGCGCCATGGTATAGGCGGCTTCGACTTTTTGTGATTGGCTCATCAATCTTGTCCTTCTAGAGCAGGAAGCGCGCTAAACGACTGGAAACGATCCCAGACGGATTGGGGTACGCGCTGGCGGGGAAGATATTCGGTTAGAGGGAATGAACGGCGCACAAGTGCGCGCGCTTCATCGAGGCCGGAAAGCTGGCCGAGAGCGATCATCTGGACGCAGACATTTCCAAGCGCCGTCGTCTCGATCGGACCGGCTGTTACCGGAACGCCGCAGGCATCGGCGCAGAGCTGGTTGACGAGGTCGTTCTGGCTGCCGCCACCGACGATACGGATACGATTGACAGGACGCCCGCGCAGGGTTTCCAGCTTCTCTTTCACCTGGCGATAGGAAAGGGCCAGACTATCGAAGATGCAGCGCGAAAGGGCGCCGGCGCTCTCCGGTACGGGCTGTCCCTTCTCCCGGCAGAACGCCTGGATTTCCGCCGTCATGTTATCCGGGTTGAGGAACCGCGCGTCCTGGGGATTGATCAGGCTTCGCCAGGGCGTGCCGTCACGCGCTTCCGACACGAGCCCGCCGTGATCCGGTGATCCCAGTTCCTTGCGGACCCGCTGGATCAGCCAGAAACCCATGATGTTCTTGAGGACGCGGTAACGCCGCTCGACACCGCCTTCGTTAGAGACATTCGCGACCAAGGCCTCGGCATCGGCAAATGGCGTCTTGCTCTCGATCCCCATCAGCGACCATGTGCCCGAACTGATAAAGGCCTCATCGTCGGTTTCCAGCGGTGCTGCCGCAACCGCGGACCCCGTATCATGGGTGGCTGGGGCAACGACCTTGATGGTTGCCTCGCTCTGCAAGGCCGGTATCTCGCCGATGATGGTGCCCGCCTCGACCGGATGCATCATCATCGTCTTGGGCAATCCCGCGACTTCGAGCAGATCCGTATCCCAATCGTTCTCATGCAGATTGAATAACTGCGTCGTCGTCACGTTGGTGTATTCGTTAGAAAGCACGCCGCAGAGGCGGAAATGCAGATAGTCGGGGATCATCAGGAAGTGGCGGGCGCGAGCCAACCATTCGGGATGCTGACGAACGGTGGCTGCCAGCTGAAAGAGCGTGTTGAATTGCAGGAACTGGATGCCGGTGCGGTGGTATATTTCGGCGCGCGAGATCTCAGCGAAGACCGTCTCCATCATGCCGTCGGTGCGATGATCCCGGTAGGACACGGCGGGGCCGATGCGCTCCAGATTGTCGTCCAGCAATACGTAGTCAACGCCCCAGGTATCGACCCCGACGCTCGCCAAGCCCCCCTGCTCTTGGGCAATCGCCAGCCCTTTTCGCATTTCGGCTTCAAGGAAATCGAGATCCCAGCATTGATGCGCAAGGACATCGTCGCCCCGCAGGTTGTTTTCGAACCGGTGGATTTCCGTCAGCGACAAAATGCCATCCCTGACTTCGCTCAGGATAACACGGCCACTGCTGGCACCGATATCGACGGCAACGATTTTCTCAGGCACTTTCATGCTTGTTCTCTTGTTCGTTTTCAGCACCTTAGCCCTGTTCATGGACAGGGCGCCTTGAAGATGCAGACATGAGATTTGCCGATACGTGTCATTATTCGAAGATGACGCCGGGGCTTTCGCAGCAAGCTGCCTGGCTGCATTATTAAGTCGCAGGACGGTATTGATGCAGATCCGGATCGGCGTTTTCGAATGGGCTATCTGTAACATCGTGCGCGATTATGAAGTTTGATTCGATGAAGCTTTTGGCCAAGGAATTTTTCCGCTCGGACGCTCAAACGGTCATCGTGGAGGAAAGAACTCCGCAGACACCGTTTCCTCTGCATGACCATGACTTTCACGAGGTCATGATCGTTCTCTCCGGCAATGGCTGGCACATGTTGAATGATGAACCGCACTTCATTACCTGCGGCGAACTTTTCTACATCAAGGCAGAGGACCACCACGCCTATGAGCAGGTCGACGACCTCTACCTGACCAACATCCTGTTTCGGCCCGATAGGGCCTCCGGGCGTTATGATTTTCTCGACATCATGCGGCGTTCGGCAGATGGGGAAGATGGCACGAGGCGCCACTGGCAGGTTACCGAGGATGTACTTGCGCAGGTCAAGCCGCTGATCGAAGCGCTGGAGAACGAGGCCCGCCGGTCCGATCCGCTTTCGGACGCGATGTCGGAGGCGCTTTTCAGCCAGCTCTCGATCATCCTGTCGCGCTCTCAATTCGCAACGGACGCACGCGGCCTGCCTAATTCTGCACGCCTTGGGCATGTGCTGAACTATCTCAGGCACAACTGCACCGAGGATATTGATCTCGAAAGTGTCGCGCAGCGCTTCGGATATTCGTCGCGCAGCTTCAGCCGACTGTTTCGCGAGGCGACGGCCACGACGCCGCACAACTATCTCGTCAAGCTCAGACTGAGCAAGGCCATGCGGGCATTGCGCGCGACCAATGACAGCGTCACCGACATCGCCTTTTCCTGCGGCTTCAACGACAGCAACTATTTTTCCTACAGTTTTAGCAAGATGACCGGCATGGCGCCGAGCGAATATCGTCGCATGCCGCGTCACAACCACGCCTGAACCCGAACAAGGGGCATGAGGCGGTCGGCGTTGCGGCCGGAACGCCAAAAGACCCGCCTTATGAGCGGGCCTTTCGTGTCTATTTGCAAATCGCGCTTTGGCGCGTAATCACAGAGCCTTCTTGTAGAGGTCCAGGATGTCCGCATCCGTGGCCGCGACCGGGTTGCCCGGTGCGCAAGGATCCTTCTGTGCCTTCTGGACCCAGAGCGGGAAGTCGTCCTCGGTTACGCCAAGTTCGGCAAAGCCGCTGGGAATGCCGACCGTTTCCGACAGATCGCGGATCGCCGTGATCGCGGCCTTGGAGGCATCCTCAATGCTCAATCCCTTGATATCGACACCCATTGCTTCGGCGATGCGTGCAAACCGTTCGACGGCGTAAGGACGGTTGAACTCCTCGACCAGCGGCATCAGGATTGCGTTGCAGACGCCATGCGGAAGATCTTTCACTGCGCCCGGCTGGTGCGCCATGGCATGGACGAGCCCGAGACCGGCGCTGTTGAAGGCGAGACCGGCAATGAACTGGCCATAGGCCATCATCTCGCGTGCCTCCAGATCCTTGCCATCCTTGACTGCGCGCGGCAGATAGGCCGCGATCAGGCGGATCGCTTCGAGCGCTGCATAATCGGTCAGCACATGCGCGCCCTTGGCGACATAGGCTTCGATTGCATGGGTCAGAGCATCCATGCCGGTTGCAGCTGTCGTTGCAGCCGGGATACCGGTCATCATGGCGGAATCGTTGACCGAAATATCCGGGATGATGTTGGCGTCGATGATGACCATCTTCACCTGAGCGACCGGATCGGTGATGACCGCGTTGGAGGTGACTTCAGCGGCAGTTCCCGCAGTCGTGTTGACGGCAGCCAGGAATGCGCCTGCCTTGGCGACCTTGCCGACACCTTCATAAAGCGTGATCGGGCCGGGATTGGCCGAGAGGATGCGCACGGCCTTGGCCGTGTCGATCGGGCTGCCGCCGCCGACACCGATGATCGCGTCGCACTTGTTGTCGACAAACACCTTGTAGGCAGCCTCGACGACCGGAACGGTCGGGTTGGGAACGACGCCATCGTAAACGAAAGCCTCGATACCCTTTTCTTTCAAGCCTTCCAGAAGTGGCGCGACAAGTCCGAACTTCACCAGCGTCGCGTCGGTGATAATGACCGGCCGCTTCAAGCCGCGAGCAGCAAGCTCACCGGGAACTTCGGCCAGACTGCCGGCACCGCTGATGTTGATTTTTGGGAAACACAGTCGAAATGCCATCTCGTTCTTTTCCTCCTGATCGGGAGGCTGCCGCTTCTATGGACGGCAGCGCTCCTGCTGATAATCTCCTTGGTGACCGGGAGTTTAGCGAAGGCCGAACGAGGAAGCCTTTGTGCCTTGGACATTGTTGCAGCCTGCATGGCCGGAAATTAGAGGTCGGAACATGGTAGGAGAGCACGGCAGCGGCGAACAGTCGGAGAGTTTATGCCATGAGCACTACGTTTAATGCATGCGCCTTGGATAGCAGAACTTCGACTTTGCCAGATCCCGGCAACAGCATTGCGCCAGAAAGAGCACCGGTCGTGATGATCGCACCGGCCTTCAGCGAGTTTGCGGGACGGGCACTGTCGTTCGCATAGGCGACCAGCCACGCAAGAACATCGCCAACCGGGTGCTTTGCCGGTCCTTTATAGATCGGGTTGCCTCCCTGAGTGACGATTAGCTCAGCCTCACCCACCGTATCAACGAGGGTTTTAGGGACAGCCGGGCCTAGCACGTATCCGCGATTTCCTATGCGATCTGCCACGAAAAGCGGGAAAGACAACGTTCCGCCCTCCTTTATGGCAGATGATAATAGTTCCGCTCCGAGATAAGCCTCTGAAACCGCATCATAGATCTCTTCACGGGAATAGAGATCGCTTTTGACCGGAAGGGATCGGCCGAGGCGAACGGCGATCTCTACCTCGAACTTCATGCCCGGAAGATAGGGCAATTCTGCGTCGCGTGATGTTTCGACGTAAGGGTGCAGCGGCGCCACGACAGCATGTTTATCAGGAGACATCGCCACCTTCCAGGCGTTACCCGGTACGCCTTCCTTTGCGGCAAGTGCCTGCTGGGCCTGCATCGCGGTCGCCAGGTTCTGAGGCAAAGAAAATTCGGCGGTCGCTTGCGATCGGCAAGCTTCGCGTAACGCATACAAGCTGTCGGCGAGCGCCTGAACATCGAAAACCGTCGACAGACTATCGTTCATTTATCATCTCCGAATTGTTCAGGTTTTGATTTGGCGTGTCGGGTATCACCCTACTGTGCCGATATGCCGTTGTTACAAAGATTTCTGAAGCTCAAGGCCAAGACGTTCGGCATGCGGCAGCGATGAACCCATAATGCCGGCATATAAACGTCGCCGAGTTGACCGATACCCGCCCAAAAGCCAGGAAATCGACTTCCCATATGCCGAGGCAGGCCGCCATCTGGTAGCGCTGTATCGGTGCAGCGGATGATTTCCCAGCCGGTTTCCTCAAGCAGTTGCGGCAACCGGCCATGCCGCCCGACCGGGCGACGTCGTAGCGACAGCAATAGACATAATTGCCTCCCTTAGAGCAGGCCGAACTTCTTCAGTGTCTCGCCGATCTTGGCGTCCTGCTCAGCGTTGGGGAGAAGTGCTGGCTGACGGCTGGCACCAACGGAAGCGTCCTGAAGATAGAGCGCACGCTTGACCATGGCAGGCGGGAAACCGTGGGCGTAAAGATCGGTACGGAAGGCAGTGTAGATTTCCTGCTGGCGTTGGGCTTCCTCGATATTGCCGGAGTTGAAGCCGCCGACGATGCCGGCGAGAACGTCCGGCATGGCATTGCCCAAGCCTGAAATGCAGCCGGCAGCGCCGTTCTGCAACGACCACAGGACCAGATGGTCAGGGCCGGAATAAACTTCGAACCCTTCAACGTCCTTGGAAACCTGCAGATAGGCGGCCAGCGTTTCCTGTGCGCCGCCACTATCCTTGATACCGGCGATGTTGCCGTGGACTGCAAGCTTGCGGGCGGTTTCCGGCTCGATGTGATTCTGCGTGCGAGCCGGGATATCGTAGAGATAGACCGGCGTTTTGACGGCATCAGCGACGGTGGAGAAGTGGCGGATCAGGCCGTCCTGCGTGCAAGCGATGAAGAAGGGCGTGATGACAGCGATGCCGGTGACGCCGATACGGTCGAATTCCTTGGCCAGTTGCAGAGTTTCGAACGTGGCGGGCATGCCGGCATTGACGATGACGTCGACCTTGCCGCCGACTTCATCGACCACTTCCTCGAGCAGCTTGATCTTTTCGCCGTGTGTCAGCGCGGAGAAATCGCCATTGGTGCCGGCGCACATGATGTTGTTGCCGGCCGCCACCTGACGGCGCACCTGCGCCCGCGTCGCTTCATAATTGATGGTTTCGTCATCGTTGAAGCATGTCACGATCGCGACAAAAGCTTTCTTGGTCATCATTCTACTCCGGAATCAATCAAATCAGGATGTGGTTGCCAGCCGGGCATTGCGGTTGGCCGCCTGCACGTCCGGGTCCGGATCGAGGCTGGCGGCAAGAAGGGCCTGCGTGTAGGGCTTTTGCGGATTGTCGAAGACCTGCGCGACAGTGCCGAATTCGACCACTTCGCCCTTCTGCATGACCATCACATAATCGGCGAAATCGCGCACCAGCGGCAGGTCGTGGGCGATGAAGATAAAAGCGATACCCATTTCCTTGCGCAGCTTGTCGAGAAGCGTGATCACCTGCGCCTGCACCGAAACATCGAGCGCCGAGACGGCCTCGTCGCAGACGATCAGTTGCGGTTCAAGCGCAAGCGCGCGGGCGATGGCGATACGCTGGCGCTGGCCGCCGGAAAACTGGTGCGGATAGCGCCCCATGTGCTCGGAAGAAAGGCCGACCTGACCAAGCAGCTCGGCGACACGCTCGCGCCATTTCGCCTTGGGCAAAATTTCCGGATGGATGACCCAGGCCTCGGAAATCAGCTGGTAGACGGTCATGCGCGGGTTCAGCGACTGGGTTGGGTCCTGAAACACCATCTGCAGATCGCGGCGCAGCTTGAACAGGTCACCCGGCGACATGGTGAAAAGGTCTTTGCCCTTCCATTTTGCAGTCCCGCCATCGGCTTCTTCGAGACGCAGCAGGATACGGGCGAGCGTGGATTTTCCCGAGCCGCTTTCGCCGACGACAGCAACGGTCTCGCCAGCCTTGAGATCAAAGGAAACGCCCTTCAGGGCTTCGAAGCCGCCATAAAACTTGCGGGCGTCCTTGACGCTGAGGATGGCGTCGCCGGAAGCTTCCGGTTCATGCATTTCGCCCTTGCCGGGAGCGGCGGCGATCAGCTTTTTCGTATAGGCGTGCTGCGGATTGTGATAGACCTCGCGCACCGTGCCGCTTTCGACCAGCTGGCCCTTTTCCATGACGACGACGCGGTCGGCGACTTCGGAGACAACGCCAAGATCGTGGGTGATGATCAGCACACCCATGCCGGTTTCGCGCTGGAGTTCCTTCAGCAGGTTCAGCACTTCCGCCTGCACCGTGACGTCAAGAGCCGTGGTGGGTTCGTCGGCGATCAGAAGGTCAGGTTTAAGGGCAAGCGCCATGGCGATCATGACACGCTGGCGCTGGCCGCCGGAAAACTCGTGCGGATATTTGTCGAGCGCGCGTTCCGGATCGGGCAGGGCGACGCGCTTGAAGAGGCGGAGCGCCTCGGCCTGGGCCTGCGTATTACCTATGCCGTGGGTTTTCAGCGCCTCGCGCATCTGCCATCCGACCGTGTAGACCGGATTGAGATGACTGAGCGGATCCTGAAAGATCATGGCGATCCGGCGGCCGTTGACTTCGCGGCGTTGCTCCCCACTCATCGTCAGGAGATCCTTGCCATCGAGCAGGATTTCCCCGGAGGAGATCTTGCCAGGTGGCATGTCGATCAGGTTCATGATCGCCGAGGACGACACCGACTTGCCGGAACCGCTCTCGCCGAGGATGGCGAGGGTTTCGCCACGGTCGAGATGGTAGGAGATGTTGCGCACGGCGTGCACGACACCTGATGCGGTGTGGAAGTCGACCGAGAGGTTGCGGACTTCGAGCAGATGATCAGCCATGTTTCGGTCCTTTCATTTCCAGGCGCCAGCGCTGCACGGGATCGAGCGCGATACGCAGCCAGTTGGACAGAAGGTTGAGCGAGAGCGTGGTGAGGATGATCGCAAGGCCCGGCCAGAAGGACAGCCACCAGGCATTGGTGAGGTACTGGCGGCCCTGAGAGATCATCAGGCCCCAGGTGATTTCCGGCGGCTGGATGCCGATGCCGAGGAAGGACAGCGCGCTTTCCGCCAGCATGACATAGGCAAAATCGAGCGTCATCAACGTCGTCAGCGTAGGGATGACGACCGGCAGGATATGGCGGAAGAGGATACGGTTGGACGACGCCCCCATGACCCGTGCGGCCTGCACGAACATACGCTGGCGAATTTCCAGAACTTCCGCTCGGGTGGTACGTAGATAGACAGGAATGCGGGTGATCGCGAGTACCAGCATGAGGTTGAGTATGGACGAACCGAGGATGTAAAGAACGATCACGGCCACCAGCAACGACGGAAAGGACATGATGACGTCTGCCAGACGCATGATGACCTGGCTGACGCGTTCCGACGCAAAACCGGCGATAAGGCCGAGCAGCGTGCCGACGATGGCCGAGATGACAACGGCACCTGCAGCAACCATCATGGTGTTCTGGGTGGCGACGATGATGCGCGGCCAGAGCGGGCGGCCAAGCGCATCGGCGCCGAGCCACATATACCATTCGCGGTCGAACATGAATGGCGCAAGGTTACGGCCACGCAGGTTTTGTTTGGTAGCAAGCTCATCGAGCCATGTCGGGCCGATGATCGCCATGACGATGACGAGGACGAGGAAGATTGCGGCACAGAGGGCGAACTTGTCTGCCCAAAGCATACGCGCCATACGCACAATGGCACTTGGTTCTTCCGCGACTGTTTCTTTTGGGGTGTGGGTAGATTGAATGGCCATGGTCATGTCGATCCTCAGTAGCGGATGCGCGGATCGAGAAGCGCGTAAGCGAGGTCGATCACGAGGTTCATGAGGAAGATGGCGAAAGCGGTGACGAGGATCGCCGCAAGCACAACGTTAAAGTCACGCTGGAGAATGCTGTCGATCATCAGCTTGCCGACACCGGGGAACCCGAAGATCGTCTCGATGATGACAGCACCGTTCAAGAGGCTTGCCGCCTGATCGCCGATAACGGTGATGACCGGCAACATGGCGTTGCGCAGTGCATGAACGAAGATGATCGGGCCGGATTTGACGCCCTTGGCGCGTGCAGTCTTCACATAGGCGGAAGAGAGCGCTGAGATCATCGAGCCGCGCACCACCTGAACAATGATGCCGAAGGGACGCACGAACAGAACGCTGATTGGCAGGATCCAATGGGCGAGCGTACCGGTACCGGAGGTCGGCAGCCAGGAAAGCTGGATGGCGAAGATAACAATGGCGACGATGGCCAGCCAAAAATCCGGTACGGAGGCGCCTATCAACGACAACATCGAAGAAAAGCGATCGAAAAAGCCACCGGTGCGGAAGGCTGCGAGCGAACCGACGACAATGGCGCAGACTGTGACCAGCGTCATGGTGATGACCGCAAGCCACAGAGTCCATGTGAAGGCTTCGAGCACGACGTCAAGTGCGGGACGGGCCTTGCGCAGGCTCTCCCCCAGATCACCGGTGACGACATCGCCGACATATTGGCCAAACTGCACGAGAAGCGGCTGGTCCAGCCCATGCAGGGCACGGAATTCGGCCTTCATTTCGGCCGACGCTTCGACGGGAAGAAAGAGCGATGCCGGATCGCCGGTCAGGCGGGACAGAAAGAATACCATGACCAGCAGCCCGATCAGCGAGATAAGGCTGGCGAGGGCGCGTTTGCGGATGAATCTGAGCATTGGGACCTCGATCTTGCTGGAATGGACGGCGAACGCCTCGCCGCCCACTTCGCTTCGATAGGGCGATCAAATCGCCTGGCGGTAGTTACTTCTTGAAGCCGATTTCAGAGAGCTGCAGCATCCCGTTGGTGGCAATGCTGGGCTTGAAGTCCAGACGTTCGGACACGCGAGAATAGCCGACCATGTGGAAGAGCAGGACGTCGGCGACAAGATCGTCGTGGACATAGGCGATCAGCTGCGACCACAGCTTTGCACGCTCATCACCGGTGGCGGCCGAAGCGCGGGCGATGAGATCATCGACCTTGGGGTCGGCGTAACCGGACTGGGTACCCTTCGAGTCGTACTTGAAGAACATGGTGAAGGACGGGTCACCCTTGGAGTTGTCGTGCATGGCAGCGACAATGATCGGGCCACGGCCTTCTTTGAACGGCTTCGAGTAATAGACTTCGTGCTCGGCGACTTCGACAAACTTCAGGTCGATCTTGAAACCAACGTCCTGCAGCTGCGCCTGGACGGCTTCCATGATTTCTGTCACGTTGGGGAAGTTGGCCGTACGGGCGACGACTGTGATCGGAGTATCGACCGGAACGCCGGCAGCCTTGGCTTCTTCAAGCAGCTTCTTGGCCTGATCCGGATCATACGGGAAAACCTTGACGTCCGGGTTCCAGCCGAGCGTGGTCGGCGGCACAAGGGCTGTTGCCAGAACAGCATCCTGCGGCACGAGTGTACCAAGGAACGCCTGACGGTCGATCGCCAGATTGAGTGCCTTGCGGACGCGGACATCGTTAAGCGGCGCGATGTTTCCGTCGATACGCAGATAGACCGTTTCGCTGTCGAGATAGGAGAAGTCGGTCTTCTCGTTCGTGGCTTCGACCTGCGAGATCGACGGTGCGAGATCGGCTTCACCCGCCTGAACCATGGCGGCGCGGACGGCAGGATCGGCGCGGAAGACGTAGGTTGCCTTGGTGACGGCGGGCTTTTTGCCCCAGTAATCGTCACGCGCATCAAGCACGATCTGCTGGCCCGGCGTCCAGTTGGACAGCTTGTAAGGACCGGTGCCAATCGGCTCGCGAACGAATTCTAGCGGCGTGCCTTCCGGAACTATGGTGACGAGCGACAGGAGCAGCGGCAAGATCGGCTGGACTGGATCAACCTTGAAATCGATCGTGTTGTCGTCGACGACCTTCACGTCAAACTTCATGCCACCGAAATAGCGGCGGGATTCGCAGACATTCTTGTCGCTGAAAATGCGGTCGAAGCTATATTTGACATCCTTGGCGCCAAAAGCCTTGCCGTCGGAAAATTTCACGCCCTGGCGCAGATGGAAACGCCAGCTGCCATCGGCATTTTGCTCCCACTTTTCAGCCAGACGAGGCATCACACCGTTCTTGGTGCGGACATCGAGCTCGGTCAGCGTTTCGCTGACGTTTTCCATGATGACGCGACCGATATTTGAGCGGGTCGCCATGCACGGCTCGAGAAGGTCTGCCTCTTCCGGCAGAACGATCTTGATATCCGTAGACGCGGCATGAACCGGTGCAATGCCGGCACCGAATGCCATGACAGAGCCAAGAACGGCTCCAAATAGATGCGAGGTTTTCATGTCATTTCCTCCCTCTGGGGTGCATGTCGCACCGTTTGCTGTTCATCTCGCGGCGCATTGGCGTTCGCGCGCTGAAGGCACTCCTCCTGAAGCCCTGCGCGTCGGTCGGGATGCCTCCGTCCTTAACGATCGCCTTGATCGAGCTGGCACCGACCATCGGATTTCTCGATAAGTTTGTCAAATTAAATATTCGGAACTATCGATTTGTACAAACTTAACTTTCATAAAACGATTTAATTTCAAACAGATGTATCGCTATATAGGGCCGTCAATGGCAAATTTCGTTTTTTTTCAAACTTGACAACTTTGTTATTTGGGTGATTTTCATAGGGTCAAGAGGAGACCCCGATGACGCCTGAACAGATTGCATCCGCCATGAACGGCGCGGTAAACGCCGCCGGAAATGGACGACATGAGGCCATGCTGGCCTCTCCGATGATCCAGAACCATGCTTCCTTCCTTCACATGACCGATGAAGGCGCACTTATCTGCGCCTGGTTTGGCGGCACGCTGGAAGGGAAGTCGGATATCTCGATCTTTGCTTCGGTCCTGCCTGACGGCTCCGACCAATGGGGCGAGCCGCAGCGGCTGAGCTTCGACCCAGATCATTCCGAACAGAATCCGGTTCTGTTTGCCGCACCTGATGGCAAGCTCATCCTGTTTCACACCTCGCAGCCATCCGGCAATCAGGACGAATGCCGGATTCGTCTGGCAGAGATTTCGCGCGATGCCTGCGACCCGACCAAGCTGACGGCAAGCGAGGGGCAATATCTCGATCTGCCGCGCGGCTGTTTCGTTCGCGCTCCTCTGGTGGTACGCGATGATGGCGCGTGGCTTTTGCCGATCTTCCGCTGCATCCAGCGTCCAGGCCAAAAGTGGAATGGCAGCCATGACCGTGCCGCTGTCGGCATCTCCGAAGATGGCGGGAAGACATGGCGACTGGAGGATATCGACCAGTCGACAGGTTGCGTACATATGAGCCCTGTCTTGATCGGCGAGAATAAACTGGCGGCAGTATTCCGCCGCCGCCAGGCCGATTCCGTCTATCGCACGGAAAGTGGGGACGGCGGCCGAACTTGGTCCGCGCCACAGGCAACCGATGTGCCAAACAACAATTCTTCAATTGCAGCGATACGCCTGCAAGACGGCCGGATCGCGATGATCTGCAACCCGACAAATGCGGAAATGTCTGCAGATCGCCGCGCGTCGCTTTACGATGAGTTGGGCGAAGAAGACGACCGGCCGGATGCCAACCCGGATGGCGGCTGCGTGCCCATCTGGGGCGTGCCGCGCGCTCCGGTCTCCGTCTGCATTTCGGCTGATGGTGCCAGAAGTTTTTCACAGCGGATCGTGATTGAAAATGGTCCTGGCACCTGCATGTCGAACAATTCCATCGACGGCCACAACAAGGAAATGTCCTATCCGTGGCTGCTGGAAGGACCAGACGGCAGCCTCCACATCGCCTACACCTACTACAGGCGCGCCATCAAATATGTTCGTCTGGCTCCGGGCTGGGCCAATGCCAGTTCGAGTGCAGAAGCGGGAGAATAATCATGAGCAATATCATCGGCATCACCATGGGTGACCCCTGCGGCGTCGGACCGGAAATCACGGTGCGGGCGCTGGCCGAAATGGACGATGCGGACCGCGCTGCCACCCGCATCTACGGCAACCTGCCAACTCTGGAAGCGGCCCGTGAGGCACTGAACGTCGATATCGATCTCAAACCTTATGTCGTAGACCTCCCTATCGAAGGTGCGCCGCTGCCATGGGGCACGCTGTCGCCGGTCGCCGGCGACGCAGCTTTCCGTTTCATCGAAAAAGCGGTGCGAGATGCGGAAGCCGGAGTGATTGGCTGCGTCGTTACGGCCCCCATCAACAAGGAAGCACTCAACCTTGCCGGCCACCATTACGATGGCCATACGGGCATGCTGCGAAGCCTGACCAAATCAGCAGCAGCCTATATGCTGCTCGCATCTGAAAAGCTGAAAGTCATCCACGTTTCCACCCATGTTTCCTTGCAGGAAGCCATACGCCGCGCCACGACCGAACGGGTACTGGCAACGATCAAGGCCGGCAATGACCACCTGAAGCGCACCGGTTATGCCGCTCCCCGCATCGCGATTGCAGGCATCAATCCGCATTGCGGCGAAAACGGCCTTTTCGGCACTGAAGACGATGACCAGATCGCACCGGCCGTTGCAGCAGCGCGTGCCGAAGGCATTGATGCCTATGGGCCGATTTCTGCCGATACGGTATTCCATCGTGCCTATTCCGGCGCATTCGATCTCGTGGTCGCGCAATATCATGACCAGGGTCATATCCCGATCAAGCTTGTTGCCTTCGATACTGCCGTGAACGTCTCCGTCGATTTGCCGATTGACCGTACTTCGGTCGATCACGGAACGGCCTTCGACATTGCCGGCAAGGGCATTGCCAACCACGGCAACATGCTCTCGGCCATAGCCTATGCCCGCAAATTGGTGAACGGCGGCAAAGGAGAACAGGCATGAGCAGCGCTCCCGTTATCACCCTGCATCAGCCGAAAAGACTTCTTGTCGGCGCCGGCACGATCGGCGAAGTTGGGCCATGGGCCGGTGACGTATCCTCGACGCTGGTGATCGCGACGCCGATCACTGTTGGCTTTGTCGATCGCCTTAAACTGCCGGGCAAAATATCCGTGTTCGATGCCATTCCGGGCGAGCCTGAAATTGCTACGCTCGATGCAGCGCTTGCTGCAGCGCGTGCGGCAAAACCGGATCTCGTTGTCGGTCTCGGCGGCGGTTCGGTCATGGATGTCGCCAAGCTGGTGGCAGCCCTGTGGGACGGCGAACAGACGCTTGCCGACGTTGCCGGGCCTAACAAGGTTACCGGCCGCAAGACCCGGCTGGCGCAGGTGGCAACGACAGCCGGCACCGGTTCGGAGGCCGGTATCCGCTCGCTGATTACCGACCCGGTCAAGGGCAGCAAGATCGCGGTCGAAAGCCCGCATCTGATCGCCGATCTGGCGGTGCTAGACCCGGAATTGACCTATTCGGTGCCGCAGGCCGTAACGGCGGCAACCGGCGTCGATGCCATGGCGCATTGCGTCGAGGCATTCACCAACAGACGCGCCCATCCGATGATCGACGGTTTTGCCCGTATGGGCTTTCATCTTGTCGGCAAATTCCTGGCACGTGCGGTCAAGGATGGATCGGACCGAGAAGCCCGCGAAGGGCTGATGCTCGCGTCCTATTACGGTGGCATTTGCCTTGGCCCGGTCAACACGGCGGCAGGTCATGCCATTGCCTATCCGCTCGGGACGCTTTTGCATCTGCCGCATGGGCTCGCCAACGCCATCGTGTTTCCGCACGTCCTCGCCTTCAACCAACCGGTCATGACAGACAAGACGGCAGAAGTTGCTGAGGCGCTCGGCCTCGGCAAGAACCTTTCGCAGGCCGATCTTAGCAGTGCGGCGCATGGCTTCTGCGCTGATCTTGGCATCCAGATGTCTCTCGCCAAACACGGCGCCGCCGAAGCTGATTTGCCCCGCTTTGCCGCGGATGCCCACGCCATTCGCCGACTGATGGACAATAACCCGGTCGATATGAGTGTTAACGACGTTCTAGGGATCTACAGGGCCAGCTTCTGATCACAGGCCTCTGGAGGAGGAGAGGTGGCGCGATAGCTCGCGCCACCTTTTTTGTCTGATATCGCTGCGGTATAGATTTGAGAGAGCTATTTTCGCCCTCTCCCATCCTACTTATGAGATGACTGGAAAAGCCTCTCGCGCGAACCCTTCAGATGTTCAAGCATCAGCCGCCGCGCTTCATTCTCGTCACGGCTGGCAATCGCAGTGGCGATAGCCTCATGTTCGCCAAACACGCGGGACAAGCCAGACGCCTCCCGCTTGATTGAGGCACCATGGAACTTCATTCCAACGGCAATATGGTCCTTCAACGCCTCCATGGCGGTGGAGAAATAATTGTTCTGGGCGGCGCGGGCGATTGCGAGATGGAACTGAAAATCTGCGTCTTCGCGATGTGACTGGCGGTTTGTCGCGTCACGCAGCAGTTCCAGCGCCTGGCGGATCGCCTTCAGGCTTTCGGCATCATGCCGCGTGGCGGCGGCAGCTGCTGCAGCCGGCTCCAGCGTCAGGCGGAATTCGTAACAATTCAGAAGGTCAGCGACATTTTCCAACTGGCCAAAACCGAGCGGATTTCTCAGACCCATCGAGCGGACAAAACTACCCGCCCCGCGGCGGGAATAGATCAGGCTCTGGTCGCGCAAGCGCTTCAATGCCTCGCGGATAACCGGGCGGGAAACCTCGAATTCGGCGGCGAGATCATGTTCCGTCGGCAGACGCTCATCCGGCTTGTAGGCACCGGACTTGATCGCACGCAGCATACGCTCGAAAACGACGTCAGCGAGACCTTTGCGAGCTGTTCCTGTTTCCAATCCCATCATCAACCTGCTTTCTGCAGGACAGTATCTGCAATCTGTTTCAACGTATCGGGCTGACCGAAACCACCCGATTTGGCGATAATGCAGCGCCCCTCGGCTGAAGCAATACCCAGGCCCGGCATACATTCACCATGCAGGCGCATCCGCGAAAGACCGAACCTGCGCAGCACGGCTTCCGCAGTCGCGCCACCAGAGAGAAGCAGTATGCCTTCGTAATCGGCGAAATTCCGCTTCAGACCGTCCGCCAGAGCTTCTGAGACAAGCTGAGGGTTTACATCGCCGGTACCCGGCGTTGCCTGAACCAGCGTCAAGTCAGATCCGGTATCGGTTGCCGCGTCGAGATGACCGTTGGGCGCAGGCAGATAATTCAACCTGTGTTCATGGCGCAGAATTTCTATCTGCCTAAGCGTTATCGGATCGCGCGAGCCGATAACGAAGGCAATCCGGCCGGAGGGAATGGCTGCCGCACGTGCCTCGGCCCCGGCGGTCATGCGTCGAGCAAGCGCTTCGGCAAGGCCACGAGCTCCGACCAACAGGTCCGTGCCGTCGCTCTGCGCCTCAGCCAGAATGGCATCCATATCGGCCGGCGTGCGGGTATTCGGAATGCGGGCGCAGGCAGCATGGGCGCCCAGCCGATCGGCAATCACGATCGGTGTCTCTATGCCGAAACCGGAGACGCGCCCATCGTCCACGATACGGTCAAATTCCGGGATCGCCGGCGCGACGAGAGCCTTCTTGAAGGGGGTAGCATCCAACTCGGCGACAATATTGCCCTTCAAGCGGGAGTCGACCTTCTTGAAAAGTTTCGTCCCCTTCGGCAGCAGAGCAATGACCGCAGCCGTTACAACACGAGCCTTATCTGAATCAATTTCCCGCGTATTAAGATTGATCGACAAAACGTCTGGGCGGTCGCCAACGACACCAGAGATTGCATCCCGGTCGAGCGCGACTTCTGTACGAAGACCACGCCCAGCAAAAGGGGCTGCAGAGTCGAGCGCACCTGTCAAATCGTCCGCGAGAATGGCTAACATATGTCTCCGCCCACTTATGTTGTAATCTTTATACCATAAAAAAACGCTTATATGTCAACAATAATATGGAACTAAATTACAAATGAGATCGCCTCTTCGGACAAAGTGAGGGGACGTAAAGCCTACTCTGCCAGCCCGCGATCGGAGAGAAACCTCGCAGCCATCAACCGAAGGCATCAGCAAGGCCAGCTATCGAACCGACAGCAATTTCGCCGTTTTGATCAATTGCAACGAAAACAGGGGCAGCAGCAATCGCTCAGCCCTTCTGGAATTTGACGGACATTTTCTGAATGACAGGGATGCGATATTTTATCGATGCAGTGGCGTACTGGCACTCGGTGAAATCTCGACTGCCAGTCGCAAGCCCGCTCTTCGCTATACGGAAATAGCTTTGGATTGCCATGATTTCTTCTACCGCTCCAACCGAGGCCGCCAACCATGACGTGGGGCGAGGCTCTCGGTCGAAACGCGATTTTATGCTAGTTACTTTTGCCTGACTTGGCCTTGGTCGGCCACCAGACGCCCCTGTTTGAATACTTTGCGATTTCCGGGGAAGCCGACGACCGCTTCCGCAACATGTTCGGCAGCGATCGCAACGAAATCAGCCTTGGCACCGACTTCGATCCCATAACCATCAAGCCTGAGCGCCTTGGCACCCGCCGTGGTGACAATATCGAAGGCTGCCTGCAGCTCCATGTCGGTGAAGAAGCCGGAGCGGTAACCGATGATCTCAGCCCGGCGCAGCATGTCGCCATCGCCATAAGGCCACCAGCTATCGCGGATGTTGTCGCTGCCGCTGAAAACGTTGACGCCTTCAGAGCGCAACAGCGCGACCGGCGGAAAGCTGTGATGTCCCGGCGCATTGGTCATGATCGAGATATCGCTTCTGGCAATCCTTGCGGCGATCTTGCGCGCTGCATCGGCCGGAAGATCGCCGAGACCATAGGCGTGACTGATCGAGACGTGGCCCTGCATGCCGAGCGCTTCCGTCCGCGCGCAGATTTCCTCGATGGTGAAGGCTCCCATCGTGCCGCCTTCGTGCAGATGGATATCCGCATCGACGCCGCGTTTTTCGGCGATGCCGAAGACGACATCGAGATGGGCTGTGACATCGCGGTCGAAACTGGCCGGGTCAAGGCCGCCGATCAGGTCTGCGCCGAGGCCGATAGCCTCGTCGAGAAGCTCCGGAGTGCCGGGGCTTTTCAGAATGCCGCTCTGCGGAAAGGCGACGAGCTGGATATCGATGACATCTCTGTATTGCTCCCTCACCGCCAGGATGGTCTCCAGCGATCTCAGTCCGACAGAACCATCGACCATGACATGGCTGCGCATCTGCAGCGTTCCGTGCGAAACGCAAAGCTCAAGCTGCTTGATGGCACGTTCGGCCATCGGCTCGGCTTTCGCCATGTTTTCGGCCTGGAAGGCAACCCGCTCATGCACGTCGAAACCGTTGGTGCAGGGACGATGCGGCACCCATTTTCCGCCGTAGAAGCTCGTATCCAGATGGATGTGACCTTCGACGAAACCCGGAACGAGCAGATCCCCTGCGATATCGACGACAATGCCTGAAGCGGATGCCTCGGTCGCCGGCTGGGTACCGATTATCCGGCCGTTCTCGACATGAATATCGTGCAGCCTCCCATCGGCAAGCTTCGCATTGGTGAATATCGTCTTGGTCATGATCGGGTATTTCCTGAAAATCTTGGTCGTTGAAGGATTCAGACGGCTAGCGCCAGATGACAGGCAACCAAACCGCCGCCCTTGCGTGCCCGAACTTCGGGCGCCGCCTTGCTGCAAATATCCGTCGCCATCGGACAGCGCGGATGAAACGCACAACCCTTTGGCGGATCAAGCGGGCTTGGTGGTTCACCGCCCATCAATTCCCGGTCGCGATTGGGAGCCGCGACATCCGGGATCGTCTGCAGCAGCAGTCGCGTATAGGGATGCTGCGGATCGGCAAAAAGCGCCTCGGTATCCGCTTCCTCGACGATCCGGCCGAGATACATGACCGCGATACGATCCGCCATGTGCCGCACGACGGCAAGGTTGTGGCTGATAAAGAGGTAGGTCAGGCCAAGTTCGTCCTGCAACCGGCGCATCAGGTTGAGGATCTGCGCCTGCACCGAGACGTCGAGCGCCGAGGTCGGCTCGTCGCAGACGAGGAATTCCGGCTCGCTGGCGAGCGCCCGGGCGATCGAGATGCGTTGACGCTGTCCGCCGGAAAATTCGTGCGGATACCGTTTCGCATCATCCGCAGAAAGGCCGACCGTGCGCAGCAGTTCGGCGACACGCGCCTCGATCACGTCAGCGCCATTGCGCAGGCCGAATTCGCGGATCGGCTCGGCAATGATATCGCCCACGCGCCAGCGCGGATTGAGGCTCGCATGCGGATCCTGGAAGATCATCTGCGCTTCCATCGGCTTGCCGCGGCCTCGGCCCTTGTCCGCGGGTGCAAAAAGGATTGCGCCTTCGCTCGGTGCGTAGAGCCCGGTGACAAGCCGCGCGACCGTGGACTTGCCGCAGCCGGATTCACCGACAAGTGCGAGGCATTTCCCCTTCTCGACCGTGAAGGTGACATCCTGCACGGCGCGCAGGTAACGCTTCGGCTTGCGGTCGATCACCCGGTTGAGCCAGGGCGCGGAGACATCGAAAATGCGGGAAAGCTGATCGACTTCCAGGGCGTTGTTTGCGCTTCTCACTGAACACCTCCATCATGAACGAGACATGCAACACTGCCCTGCCCTTCGGCAACCATCACGGGGCGGACCTGCCGGCACCGCGACCCGGCTTCAAGACAGCGCGGATTGAAGGCGCAACCGGTGGGAATGGCATTCAGTCGCGGCATTGCACCGTCGATCTGGGCAAGACGCTCGACACGGGCGCCGAGTGCCGGGATCGAGCCCATCAGGCCGCGCGTATAGGGATGTTTCGGCCGGCTCAGCACCTCTTCGACCGGACCGATCTCAATGACGCGCCCGGCATACATCACGGCCACACGGTCGGCGGTCTCGGCAATCACGCCCATATCGTGCGTCACCAGCATGACGCCCGTACCGTGCTCACGGCAAAGTTTTCGCAGCAATGCGGTAATCTGCGCCTGAATCGAAACGTCGAGCGCCGTCGTCGGTTCGTCGGCGATGATCAGTTGTGGATTGCCCGCAAGCGCCAGTGCGATGACGACACGCTGGCGCATGCCGCCGGAAAACTGGTGTGGATAGTGATCGATCCGCTCATCCGCGCCGGGAATGCCGACCTGTTTCAGCAATGCGATCGCCTGAGCGCGCGCTTCCGCGCGGCTTCGGCTGGAATGCAGCCGGACGGTCTCGATCAACTGCTGGCCGACAGAGAACAACGGATTGAGCGAGGTAAGCGGATCCTGAAAGATCGCACCGACCATGCTGCCGCGGATCGATGCCATTTCCGCTTCGCCGAGATTGTCCGTGCGCTTGCCGCCGATGCGAATTTCGCCGGAAGCCACACGGCCGGGCGGTTCGAGCAGGCCGAGAACGGCCATGCCCGTCATCGACTTACCCGCGCCGGATTCGCCGACAACACCGAGAATTTCACCGCGCCTGATGGTCAGCGAAACATCGGAGAGGGCGGTGAGTATCCCTTTGCGGGTCGGGAATTCGACGGACAGGCCGCGAACATCCAGCGCGAGCGCATCGGAGGCTGGTGGGTGGTAGGAAATGCTCATGACGCAACCTCGCTTCGGCTGAGATGCAGTAGATAGCTTGGAGGAAAGATCGTCTCGACCGACGGATGGCCAAAGGTGCGCTCGGGATAACGCTTCACAAGCCTGTCGAACTGCGCCTGTGCCTGATCGCGAGCCGCCGAAAGGTCGATGCCTGCAACCTGCCCGTCACGCATCGACAGGCGACCATCGACGATGGTGGCGCGGGTGACGCGCCCGGTCGCGCCATAGACGAGCGTCTGGATCGGATCGATGCGCGGCGCGATCATCCGGTCGGCCATGTCGAAGACGGCGATATCGGCTTTGGAGCCGATGGCAAGCCGACCGAGATCGGGGCGTTTGAGAGCGTCAGCACCTGCGATCGTCGCAGCGTCGTAGAAGTCCGCGGCAGATCCGGCATCGCCACGCCCTTCGGCAATGCGGTTTGCCATCAGGCCGACCGCCATGTTCAGCACCATGTCCGGCGGCGCGGTGTCGGTGCCCATCCCGATGCGGATACCCATCGCCTTCAGCTTCGAGAAGGACTTGAGCGCAGAACCATGCCGGGCCGAAACGAGTGGGCAATGGGCGACCGTGACGCCGTTTGCGGCATAGCGGGCAAGATCGTCGTTCGTGGCGACGGTCGCATGCGGTGCTATCAGGCGCGGGGAGAGCAGGCCAAGGCCATCCAGCCATACCGGCGCGGTGACCCCATGCAGGCGCCGCACGGTCTGCAATTCCATCTCGCCCTGTGCCATATGCAGGCGAACCGGAAGACCCATCTCCCCGGCATAGGCGAATGTCCGGCGCAACAGGGTCTCGGTACAGGTCTCTATACGGTCGGGGGCGAACATGCCGGAGATCAAACCGCCGGCGGTGCCGTGGATACGGCCTGCAAAAGCCGCGGCGGCATCCAGTTCCGCCAGCCCCCGCTCCTCGTCGAAGACCGGCTGCATCGCGCCCGTCTCATCGAGGATCACGCCGCCGCTGCGATAGGCAGGCCCGAGCCAGACGCGCAGGCCGAGTTCCTCGGCTGCCACCGCTGCCGCCTCGAATTCCGCCACCGTCTCGCCCCAGGCGCGATAGAAGAGCGATGCAATCGGCAGAGCCGAAGTAATGCCGTTCAGAAGAAGCTGCGCAAAGGCATAACGCTTCTGAAAGGCAAGCTCTTCCGGGCTGTACATTTCATAAGCCCGTGCTGCGTAATCCGTCGGCCAGACACGGCCTTTCTTCCAGCCTGGCTGGTTGTCCATGCCCAGAACGGTCGTGTCGAGGTCAGACAGCGCGTCGAGATCGACGAAGCCGGGGCCGATTAGGGCGTCGCCCATATCGTAACGTGCCGCAACGTCGCCCTCGAACCGTTTGCCGATCCAGATGACGCGATCATTCTCGATCACCGCTTCGCCACCCTCGACGAACCGCCGGCCTTCGGGAAAGTCGGTGATCATGTAGCGAGCCTTCAGCGCCCATCGGCCGGGCGGCCGTTTTCCGAGCGGAAGGGCGGACCAGTTCCTGTCTCTGATCATGGCCGTTCCCGCAGGCTCTTGCCGTCACGGGCAACGACATTGCCGGCCGTCACGACAAGCTTGCGCGGCTGGTGGGTGACGATCGCCTCACCGACACTCTCGCCCTCGACGATGACCACATCGCCGCGCCCGCCGACGATAAGCGCATGATCGGCGCGGTCCATCGCCACCGCGCCGCCTGTCGTGCAGACAGCAAGCGCCATCAGCAATTCGTCGTCGCGGCGCAGATTGTTCTTCATGCCGAGCAGCATGGCGCGCTCCAGCATGTCGCCATTGCCATAAGGCCCCCATGTGTCGCGAAAACCGTCGACGCCTGCGCCGAAACGCACGCCGGCAGCACGCAACCGCTTGAGCGACGGGACTTCGCGCGACGGCGGCGCGGTGGTCAGGATCGGCACGTCGAGTTCGGCGCAGGTATCGATCAATCCCTGGCTCACGTTCCAGTCGGGCATCCCGAGGCAGAAGGCGTGGCTGACAGCCACCTTGCCCTGCATGCCGAAAGCCCGAATGCGCTCGAAAATCAGCTCCATCGAAAAGGCCCCGAGTTCGCCGCCTTCATGCAGATGGATATCTATGCCCTTGCCGTATTTTTCCGCCAGCGCGAAGATCGTGTCGAGATGTCCCTTCGGGTCGCGGTCCATGCCGCAAGGGTCGAGGCCGCCGACGAGATCCGCACCCATCGCCATCGCCTGATCGAGCAGTTCGACCGTACCGGGCCGACGCAGCAGGCCGGATTGCGGGAAGGCGACGATCTCGATCTCGACGACACCGGCAAGCTGGCGACGCGTTTCCATCACGCCTTCGAGCGCGACCAGCCCCTGATCGGTGTCGATATCCACATGGGTGCGGATCAGCGTCGTGCCGTAGCCGACAGACTGTAGCGACTGACGCATGGACTGGACATGGGCATCAAGCCCGTAGTCGCGTTTCACCTTGCGCTCGTTGTCGATCTTGTCGATCAGCCGCGGGCCGATCTCGTTGACATACCAGGGATAACCAAGCAGCGACTTGTCGAGATGGGTATGCGCATCGACCAGGCCCGGAATGGCGATACGGCCACCGGCGTCCTCCGTTGCAATGCCTTCGTCGGCAAGTCCCGGTCCGATTGCGGCAATAAGGCCGTCCCTGATCAGGATGTCGGACGCCTCGCCCCCCATGGGTCTTGCGTTCTTAATCAGAAGATCACTCATGGATATGCCTCAGCGCAGTTTGGGATTGAGAGCGTCACGCAGCCAGTCGCCCAGCACGTTGATCGAGACGACCAGCAGACAGAGCTGCAGGCCGGGGAAAAGCACGATCCACCATTGTCCGGAAAACAGGAACTGATTGCCGATGCGGATCAGGGTGCCGAGCGACGGTTGCTCCGGCGGCATGCCGACGCCGAGGAAGGAAAGTGTCGCCTCGATCAGGATGCCGAGGCCGAAATTCAGCGTCGCGGTCACCAGAAGCGGCGTGGTGGTGTTGGGCAGGATATGCTTGATCAGGATGCGCCATGTCGGCACGCGGATCAGCCTTGCCGCCTGCACATATTCCTTGTTGCGCTCTACCATGGTCAGCGCCCGGACGGTGCGGGCATATTGCACCCAGGCGGAAAGTGATATCGCCAGCACGATAACACCGGAAGCGCCGACCTCACGCAAGGATGGCGGCAGCGCCTGCCGTGCGAGCGCGGAGACGAGGATGGCGATCAGCATGGTCGGCATCGACAGGAGAACGTCTCCCGCCCGCATCAGCAGGCCATCCGCCCATTTCCCGTAATAACCGGCGACCAATCCGAGCGTCGAGCCGACGATCAGCGATACCGCGACTGAAGCGGCGCCGATGACGATCGACGCCCGCGAGCCATAAAGAATGGCCGACAACAGGTCGCGACCCTGCGTGTCGGTTCCAAGGATGAACGGCCATTGGCCGTCCTCCATCCAGATCGGCGGGATCTCGGCATTGAGCAGGTCGAGCGAGGCGAGATCGTAAGGATTCTGGACGGTGATCAGCGGTGCGAAAAAGGCCGAGCCGATAAGAAGCAACAACAAGATCGCAGCCCCGACAGCGGAAGGGTGATGGGTGAAACTCCACCAAAGATCGGAATCCCGCAGGCGGGAAAACCAGGAAGGAGCGGAGCGGATCTGCTGCTTTGTCGTCTGTTCAACGATAGTCATGATTGTCTCCCGTCACGCAGCGCGCAGGCGCGGGTCGATCAGCGCGTAGGCAATGTCGACGAACGTGTTCAACGTCACGAAGATGAAGGATACGATGCAGAGATAGGCCGCCATGACAGGGATATCGACGAAGGTGACGGCCTGCATGAACAGCATGCCCATGCCGGGCCACTGGAAGACGGTTTCGGTGACGAGCGCAAAGGCAATCAGGTTGCCCACCTGCATGGCCGTCAGCGTCACCACCGGCATGAGACAGTTTTTCAGTGCATGGCGGAACCAGAGCGCCCGGCGTTTCACCCCGCGGGCACGGGCGAACTTGATGAAATCGGCCCGCAATATTTCCAGCATTTCGGCGCGGACGAGGCGCATAACCAGCGTGATCTGGAAAAGCGACAGGGACAGCGCCGGCAGCACGATTGCGGCACGGCCGGAGGGCGTCAGCAGTCCAGTCGACCACCAGCCAAGCTGCACGACCTCGCCGCGACCATAACCCGGCAGCCAGCCGAGGCTGACGGAAAAGGCAAGGATCAGGATGATGCCGACGAAGAAACTCGGCAGCGAAACACCGACGATGGAGGAAAACTGCAGGCCTTCAGCCCACCAGCGCCCGCGCCCGATCGCGGTGAAGACGCCCAGCGGAATGCCGATCGCCAGCGACAGGATGGTGGCGATGATAACGAGTTCAAAGGTTGCCGGAAAACGCTCGCCGATCAGGGTGATGACATTCTGCTGATTGCGCCAGGAGAGGCCGAATTCACCCTGGGCCGCATTGGTGACGAAACGCAGATATTGCACCAGAAATCCGTCATTCAGGCCGAGACGGCTGCGCAACTCGTCGCGCTCCACCTGAGTGGCGCTTTCATTCACCATCATCTCGACGGGATCGCCGAGGAAACGGAAGATCAGGAAGGCGAAAAAGGCGACGGTCAGCATGACAAGGATGGCGTTGCCGACGCGTTTTACGAGGAAGGCGATCATGGTCGCGGCGTCCCTGGTTTCAGAAAAGCGAAGGGTACCCCTTGCCGGTGTGATCGACGGCAAGGGGTATGGCGACTTACATCTTCACCAGCCAGAGGCGGGGAAGGTTGTCCGAGAAGAGCGGGAAATCCTTGATCTTCGCGGTTGTCGCCCAGGCAAGCGGCTGCTGATGCAGCGGGATCATCAGGGCATGGTCCTTGGCGATCTTCAGCGACTGCGCCTCCATCGCCAGCCGCTTGGTCTGATCCAGTTCGACGGCGGAAGCCTCGGTTACCTTATCGAATTCCTTGTCGGACCAGCCGCCCCAGTTGAAGATGCCGAACGAGCCTTCCTTCGTATGAAGAACCTGCGACGTGAGGCTGTAGGTGTCGAGCATGGGCAGGGTCGCCCAGCCGAGCGTGTAGACATCGACCTTGCCGGACGAGCGCTTCGGTGTCTGAACCGCACGCGTGCCCTGGTCCAGCTTCGGCTTCAAGCCGACGCGCGACCACATGGAAGCAACCGCCTGGCAGATCTGCTCCTCGTTGACGAGGCTGTCGGCACAGTTGAACTCGAATTCGAAACCTTCGGCGCCTGCTTCCTTCAGCAGAGCCTTGGCCTTCTCCGGATCGGCCTTGACCGGCGTATCGAGTGTCGCGTCGTAACCGGGGATTTGCGGGGCCACGAGCGCGCCAGCATTGCGCGATTTTCCGCGCATCACCTTCTTGTTGATGAGATCGAGATCGATGGCGAGCTGCATTGCCTGGCGGACACGCAGATCCTTCATCGGGTTTGCAGCACCGGACAGAAGCTGATCACGCTGGGAAAAACCAATCATCACGGTGCGAAGGTCGGTGCCTTCCAGAACCTTGACCTCGGGAGAAGCGGCAAGCCGCGGCAGATCCTGCACCGGCGCCTGGTCGGTGAAATCGATATCGCCGGCCAGAAGGGCAGCAACACGAGTTGCCGGAGAGGCAATCGGGGTCAGCTCGATCCGATCGACATTGTGCTCGGGTTTGTCCCACCAGCCATCGAATTTGGTGAAGACCGTCTTTGCATCCGGCTGGCGGCTTTCGAGCTTGAACGGGCCGGTACCGTTTTCATTGTAGGTGGCGTATCCTTCGGTGCCGGATCCGACATCGGTGGGCGCTTCGGCATTGTTATCCTTCAGCCAGCCCGCATCGAAGATGTAGATGGTGGTAAGGTCATTTGGCAAAAGCGGGTAATTGGCCGAGACATCGATCTCGATCGTGTGCGCGTCGATGACACGGGAGCCCTTGTAGGCAGGAATATTGCCGCGCAGCGGCGACTTCGGATTGGAAGCGCGCTGCAACGAAGCCTGCACGTCTTCTGCCGTGAAGTCGGCCCCATTGTGGAACTTCACACCTTCCCGCAGCTTGAAGCGCCATGTCGTCGGCGAGACGATTTCCCAGGAGGTGGCGAGCGCCGGCTCGATCTTGAGATTGCGATCATAACGGACCAACCCCTCATAAGCGTGGTTGAGGACGCCAAGCGCAAAACTGTCGCCATAGGAATAGGGATCGAGCGAGCTGATATCGCGCGAGGCACCCCATTTCAACGTTCCGGCCGTAGCCGGCATTGCCAAGGCGAGCAGCGCAACGCCCCCCACCAGAATTCTAGATAACTGCATCGATAGTTCCCCTCGGATTGCATGCAATTCCTGCAAGGCGGCGCTTGAGACTGGAAGGCATGGCATTAAAACCGGTTGCTGCAGGCGGCTTTTTGCGCGTTCTCTTGCAGATCGGCTTGAAGCTAGATCAGAACGAATACAAATTCAACAGATAATTGCATGCAATTTATTGCACTGGATGAAATACAATTTTTATGCGATATGCTGGTGAAACTGCATTCATTCGAAAGAGCGACAGCAATGTCCACGAACCTCAGCAGAAGTGATGCGATCTACGCCTCGCTGCGCCGCGCAATCCTCGAACAGGCCCTGAAGCCCGGCACGAAACTGCCGGAAGATTCCATCGGTGATACGTTCGGCGTCAGCCGCACGAGTGCCCGCAATGCTTTGCTGCGACTGGCTTCCGATGGCCTTGTCGAGATCAAGCCGAACCGCGGCGCGGCCGTCGCCATGCCGACGCTGGAGGAAGCGGAGGAGGTCTTTGCTCTGAGGCGCTGCCTTGAGCGCGAGGTGATCGAAAAACTCTGCAAGCGCATGCCGCGCGACGGCATCGACGCGTTGATCAGCCATGTTCGGGAAGAAGAAAGGGCGCTTCAGGCATCTTCGCCGCGCTCCATCCGGCTTGCCGGCGAATTTCATATCCTGCTTGCCGAACTCACCGGATCGAAACTGTTGATAGACTTCATCAGCCAGGTCGTCTCGCGCTCGTCGCTGATCCTTGCGCGTTTCGGAAGACCGCATTCCGCCGAATGCGGGATCGACGAACATGTGCAGTTGATCGAGGCGCTCAAGGAGCAGGATCCGCAGACGGCTTGCCGAATCATGGACCACCATTTGCATGCAGTCGAAGACCGCGCCAAGACGGATGACAAGGATGACGGCCCCGACATCACCGAAATTCTCAGCCGCTACATGTCTGCGTCCGATTGACATGAGCCAGCAGGAAAAGACCACTGCGCGGTCCAGGCGCGGCATGGTGACGAGCCCGCATCATCTCGCCAGCGAAGCCGGAGCCAAGGTCCTGCGCCGCGGTGGCACGGCGATCGAGGCGGTGATCGCTGCAGGTGCTGCGCTGACAGTGCTTTATCCGCATTTTTGCGGGCTGGGCGGCGATGCGATCTGGATCATCGCCGACCGCGCCGGCCGGCGCAAGGCGATCATGGGGATCGGCCAGGCTGCAAATGACCTGCCGAAGTTCGAAACCATCCCTGCCCGCGGTCCGCTTTCGGCGCTGACCACGGCAGCAGTCGTCGACAGCTGGGGCCAGGCACTCAATTTTTCGCAGGAAAACTGGCAGGGCAAGGAGAGCCTTGCCTCACTGCTTGGCGATGCGATCGAACTGGCGGAAGAAGGTTTTCCGGTCAGCCGCTCGCAACAGCATTGGCATGCCTTTCGAAGCGCTGAGATCGAGAACTGGCCCGGAGTGGCGGGCGCTTTCGTGACTGAAGGACAGCAGCGCCAACCGCAACTCGCGGAAGTGCTAAAAACGATTTCTCTACAGGGATATCGCGAATTCTACGAAGGTGAACTCGCAAACCGTATCGCCAAGGGGCTGGAAGCGGCCGGTAGCCCTATCCGGGCAGGCGATCTGACAAAGACGGCAGCCACGCTTACCGAGCCGGTGTCTGTCACCTATCGCGATATCGAGCTTCTGGCCCCGCCGCCCCCCTCGCAGGGTATTTCGACACTCGCCATCATGGGCATATTGTCGAATTTCTCGATGCGGAATGTCGATCCGACCTCTGCCGATTTCTACCATCTCTGTGTCGAGGCGGTAAAACAGGCGTTTCTCGACCGTGAGCAGATCGCCGATCCGGATTTCGCCGCGCAACGTTGCGCAGAATGGCTGGCGGGCGATTATCTTGCGGCCAAGGCGGGGGCGATCGATCCCAAATCCGCCCTGCCCTGGCCTCACCGTTTCCAGACCGGCGATACTGTCTACCTCGCAGCAGTCGACTCCGAAGGCCGATCGGCAAGCGTGCTGCAGAGCACCTATTATGACTGGGGCAGCGGCGTGCTGCTGCCGGATACCGGCATTCTCTGGCAAAACCGCGGAGCAGCGTTCAGCACCGATCCGAAAAGCCCGAATGTGCTGGCGCCCGGCAAACGCCCCTTTTACACACTCAATCCCGGCCTCGGCCTGAAGAACGGGATGCCGCATCTTCTCTACGGTACTCAGGGCGCAGACGGCCAGCCGCAGACGCTGACCGTTCTCCTCAGCCGTCTGATAGATCATGGCTTCGACCCGCACTCCGCTCTTGATGCGCCACGGTTTCTTCTCGGTCGGACCTTCTCCGACACCCGCGACAACCTCAAGATCGAGGATGCGGTCGGCGATGATGTTCTGGCAGAACTTGCGGACCGCGGGCACGAAGTCATCCCAATCCCTCCCCTCAATGCTCTTTCGGGACAGGCAGGCGTCATTCAAATAAACGACGATGGCTGGATCGAAGGAGCCCATGACCCGCGCAGCGATGGCTGCGCCATCGGAATATAGGTTTCAGATGAAAGTCGATCTCGTTCTCCGCAATGCCTTGATCGCCCACCATCCGGGCCTGGTCGACATCGCCATCAGGGAAGGCCTGATTGCAGAAATAGGAAGCCGGATCACTTGCGAGGCGGTCGAGGTAGAGGATCTGGAGGGTGCATTTGCCTTTCCCGGCTTTGTTGACAGCCATATCCATCTCGACAAGGCCTGCATCATGGAACGCTGCTCGATCTGTGCGGGAACGCTCGAGGAGGCCGTGCGCGAGACGGCGAAGGCAAAGGCGGGGTTCTCCGAGGACGACGTCTACAAGCGGGCATCGGCGCTGGTCGAAAAGGCCATAATGCATGGCACCAACCGCATGCGGACATTCGTTGAAATCGACCCACGCGCCGGAATGCGCTCCTTCGAGGCGATAAAGCGGGTTCGCGAGGATTACGCCTTCGCCATCGATATCCAGATCTGCGCCTTCGCGCAGGAAGGGCTGACGCAGGAACCGGAAACAGAAACCATGCTGGACGACGCACTTGGCTCGGGGGCGGACCTGATCGGCGGCTGCCCCTATACCGATGCCGATCCGACAGAACATGTCCGCAGGATCTTTGCACTGGCGCGAAAACGTGACGTCGATGTCGATTTTCATCTCGATTTCAGCCTCGATCCGGCAAAGACCGATCTCCCGGCGGTGATCGAGGCGACGCGGAAGAATGGTTATGCCGGTCGCGTGACGATAGGGCATGTCACCAATCTGTCAGCGCTCGATCCCGCTGCGCTTTCCACGGCTGGAAAGAAGATTGCCGAGGCGGGTATTGCGCTCACTGTTCTGCCTGCAACTGACCTCTTTCTTATGGGGCGGCAATATGGCTCGAATGTTCCACGCGGTATCGCACCTGCCAACGCCCTTGCGGCTTTGGGCGTGAAAACGGCAATCGCGACCAATAATGTGCTGAACCCGTTCACCCCGTTCGGTGACGCGTCGCTGGCGCGCATGGCCAATCTCTATGCCAACGTCATGCAGCTATCACGTGACGCCGACATCGAACTTGTCTTCGACATGGTGGGAGCGAAAGCAGCAGCAGTTACCGGCTTTCGACATGATCTGGCGGTCGGCCAACCGGCAGATATCGTCACTCTCGATGCCGCAAATCCATCCGAGATCGTCCGTTCCTCAGCCCCCACCCTTGCGGGATGGAAGCGCGGGCGAAAGACATTCGTTCGCCCGAAGGCGCGGTTGCTCTGAGGCGATTGCATTTACGTCAATGCGAGTAATCCGGGATGCCTGTCGGTTTCCTCGGCTGAAGGAATGCTGCTTTGGCTGCCGCGCCGCGAGCAGGCGATACCGGCAGAAACCGAAGCGCGTTGCATGGCCGCCTGGAGCGGCAGGCCGCGATCGAGCGCCGAAGCAAGCACGCCGACAAAGCAGTCGCCGGCCGCTGTCGTGTCCTTTACATCGATCGGCAGAGCCGTGACCCGGATTTCATCTCCATCGACACAGGCTTCCGCACCGTCTCCACCCAGAGTTCGCAGAACGCCGGTGCCAAGGCGGGTCGAGAGCGCTGCGGCGGATGCTCCGCAGCCGAGCCAACCGGCCAGCGCCTCGGCCTCATCTTCGTTGACGACGACAAGGCCGCAGAGCGACAGTATCTTTTCGGACAGAGGGAAGGCCGGAGCGAGGTTGAGGATCGACAGGGCCTTCGAGGCACTTGCGCGGCGGATCAGCTTTTCCACTTCCGCCACATCGTTTTCCATCTGCATCAGCACGACATTTGCCCGCTGCAACAGGTCCTCTTCCACGGCATCCGAAGACGCGGAAAGATTGGCGCCAGCCGCAACAACAATCATATTGTGGCCCTTGGCATCGATATGGATCGAGGCATTGCCGGTGGGCTCGCTCACGCGCGCAACGCGGCTGATATCAGCCGTCGTTGCAAGAGTTTGAAGGCCGATTTCGGCAAGGCTGTCCGTTCCGACAGCTCCGACCATCACCACCTCGGCACCATCGCGCGCTGCCGCCAGCGCCTGATTGGCGCCCTTGCCGCCGGCTTCCGTGCGAAAACCCTTGGCAAGCAGGGTCTGGCCCGGTTGCGGCATCTCCTCGACCTCGTAGACGAAGTCGACGTTGATGGAGCCGAAGGTGATGATCATAACATGTCTTCCTTCAGGCGACCTGAACGAAGTGGCCTTCGCCGGCTTCTTCATAGGTGCGTTTGGGCGGAACGTAATCGGCGGCGCGGAAAGGGCTCTTGATCTCGTCATTGGAGATGCGGCGCGTCTGCCGGCGTGACGGATCGGCGATCGGAACCGCCGCCATCAGGCGCTTGGTATAGTCGTGCTGCGGGTTTTCGAACACGGCCTGACGCGGGCCGATTTCGACGATTTCACCGAGATACATGACCGCAACGCGGTGGCTGATGCGCTCGACAACCGCCATGTCATGGCTGATGAAGAGGTAACCCAGCCCAAGCTTTTCCTGAAGGTCCAGCATCAGGTTGATGACCTGCGCCTTGACCGACACATCGAGCGCCGAAACGGATTCGTCGGCGATCAACAGCTTGGGTTCGAGAGCAAGCGCACGGGCGATGCAGACACGCTGCCGCTGGCCGCCGGAAAACTCGTGCGGGAAACGATCCGCCATCGATGCGGCAAGACCAACGCGCTCCAGGAGTTCACCAACACGGTCACGCGCATTCGACGCACTCACCAGACCATGGGTGATCATCGGCTCGGCGATCGCCTGCCCGACACGAATGCGCGGGTTGAGGCTTTCGAACGGATCCTGAAAGATCATCTGTGCTTCGCGGCGAATGTCCGTCAGTTCCGTTTTTCCGGCTTTCAGCACGTTCTTGCCATCGATCCGTACTTCGCCCGACACCGGATCGGTGAGGCGAATGATTGAGCGGCCGGTGGTGGACTTGCCACAACCGGATTCGCCGACCAGCGACAGGGTTTCGCCCTGACGAAGCTCCAGCGAAACACTTTCGACGGCATGGATACGGCCGATCGTCTTGCGCAGGAAGCCCCGCTTGACCGGAAAGCGGGTGATCAGGTTGTCGACCTTGAGGATCGGCGGCTGATCGCGTTTGACGGTGTCCTCGGTCGCCTTGACCGGCTTGATCTCGCCGGTCTGCATGTCGACCTGCGGGAACCGCAGCGGACGATCCTTGCCGGTCATCGAGCCAAGCTGCGGCACGGCCGACAGAAGCGCACGGGTATAGGGATGTTTTGCGCCGGCAAAGAGATCGTGCGTCGTGCCGGTCTCGACCTGCTCGCCGCGATACATGACGACGGTGCGGTCGGAAATTTCCGCGACCACGCCCATGTCATGGGTGATGAAGAGGACCGACATGCCCTCCTCTTCCTGCAGCGTCTTGATCAGCTCAAGAATCTGCGCCTGGATGGTGACGTCGAGCGCGGTTGTCGGCTCGTCCGCGATCAGCAGCTTGGGATCACAGGCAAGCGCGATGGCGATGACGACGCGCTGGCGCATGCCGCCCGAAAAGTTCATCGGATATTCGTTGAGGCGCGACTTGGCCGAGGGAATCCGAACCTTTTCGAGAAGCCGTACGGCTTCAGCCTGAGCCTGGCTTTCCGACATGCCGCGATGCTGACGCAGCACTTCGGTGATCTGCTCACCGATCTTCAGGACCGGGTTGAGCGAGGTCATCGGTTCCTGAAAGATCATGCCGATACGGTTGCCGCGAATTTTCTGCATGTCCTCGAGCGGGATGGACAGAAGTTCCTTGCCCTCGAATTCAATCTTGCCGGTCACGCGGGAGTTTCCGGGCGACAGCAGGCGCATGATCGACATGGCCGTGACGCTTTTGCCGGAGCCGGATTCGCCGACGACGGCAACGGTTTCCTTCGGTGCGATGTCGAAGCTCACATCTTTGACGACATTGCGCCACTCGCCGCCGACGCGGAAAGCCGTGTTGAGGTTGGAGATGGAGAGAATAGGATTGGTCATGATCTTAGCCCTCGCGACGCGGATTGAGGATGTCGCGCAGGCTGTCACCGATCAGATTGATCGCGACGATGAGCAACAGAAGGGCGATGCCCGGGAAGAGACTGATCCAGTAATCGCCGGAGAGCAGATATTCGAAACCGTTCGAGATCAGGAGACCCAGCGACGGTTCGGTGACCGGCAGGCCGATACCGAGGAAGGAGAGTGTCGCTTCCAGCATGATTGCATAGGCGACGCGCATGGTGGCGACCACGATCAGCGGCGGCAGGCAGTTGGGCAGGATGTGCCGGAACAGGATGCTGCGGTCCGGCAGCGCCATCGAGCGGGCGGCATCGACATAGGCGCGCTTGCGCTCCACCAGTGCCGAACCACGGATCGTGCGGGCGTAATAGGCCCACTGCGTCACGACGAGCGCCAGAATGATCTTGTCGACGCCCTGACCGAGGATGGCGAGGAAGATCAGCGCGATCAGGATGGCGGGGAAGCTGAGCTGAATGTCGACGATACGCATCAGGATCGAGTCGGTCCGGCCACCGACATAGGCACTGACGAGGCCGATCGAGGCGCCGATGACCAATGCGATCGCCGCGCTGGAAAGGCCGACGAGGATGCTGGTGCGCAGGCCATAAAGGATGGCGCTGAACAGGTCGCGCCCCTGTGTGTCGGTGCCGATCAGGTAGGTCATGCCCGACATGCTTTCCGAACCTGGCGGCAGGCGGCCATCCATGATGTCGAGCTGCGCGAGATCGTAGGGGTTCTGCGGTGCAATCAGCGGCGCGAAGATTGCCGCAAGAATGAAGATGGTCACCAGCACCATACCGAGTAGCGCAAGCTTGTCATGCAGCAAGGCATAGATGATTTCGCGCGCGGGCGAACGGGAAGTGGATTTTGCACCGCTGTTTGCAGTGGCATGAACTGAAGTGGTGGAGGACGAGGTATTGTCGGTCATCACGAGTTCCCCTCAAGACGGACGCGGGGATCGACGATCGAATAAAGAATGTCGACCAGAAGGTTGATGACGCTGAACATCACGACGGTGATCATCAGGTAGGCGAGGATTACGGGGCGATCGAGAACACCGATGGCGTCGATGATCAGCTTGCCCATGCCCGGCCATGCAAAAATGGTTTCGGTGACGACAGCAAAAGCAATCAGCGAGCCGAGTTCGAGACCGATGACGGTGATCAGCGGGATGAGTGTATTCTTCAGCACGTGCACGGTGACGATACGGCGTTCCGGCAGCCCCTTGGCGCGGGCGAAACGGACGAAATCTAGCTGCATGGTTTCCATCACGCCGGCGCGAGTGAGACGGATGACCAGCGAGATCTTGAAAAGCGCCAGATTGAAGGCCGGCAGGAACAGATGCGACAGGCCATCCCATGTGAACATCGACAGCGGCACGCCAAACACATTGACGGTATCGCCACGGCCCGATGACGGCAGCCAGCCGAGATAGACGCTGAAATACATGATCATGACGAGGCCGATCCAGAAGGTCGGCAGGCTGAAGCCGAGGATCGAGAAGGTCATGATCGATTTTGAGATAAATCCCTTGGGCTTCAAGCCGGCATAAACGCCGAGCGGAATACCGATGACCAGCGCCATGGCGAGCGCCACGAAAGCCAGTTCCAAGGTCGCCGGCATCCGGTTCAGGATCAGCGTCAGGGCCGGCTGGTTGAACACGAATGAATTGCCGAGATCACCGGAGAGAGCGTTGGTCAGAAAGATCCAGTACTGCTCCCAGACCGACTTATCGAGACCGAAGGCCTGAATGACCTGCAAGCGTTCGGCCGGTGTCGCGGTCGGGCTCAAGAGGACGTCGACCGGGTTGCCGACGAGAAAGAGGCCAGCAAAGACCAGAACAGACATGACGAAAAGTGTGAGCACGGTCTGCAGGGACCGGCTTAATAGATATCCGCTCATGCGTGTGAGCCTCCCATAGTTCGGCTACCGAACGTTTCCCCCCCATGGCGGGCAATGCGCTCGATCAGCAATTCGATGAACCCGGTTTCGTCGACATCGGTGACGACAGTGGTATTGGCTGGCCGGTTCATCTTGTTGTAGAAATCGGCATAGGTATAACCCATCGTCAGGCCGGTAACCTGCACGCCGACAAAAGCCTCACGGCTGGTGAACAGTTCTGGACGGATGAGCCAGGCGATCGTCGTCGCATCATGAATCGGGCCGCCCGGACGACCGAAGCGCTTTTCGTCGCTGCGGTCGAAAGTGGTGAAGAGATTGTAGAGTGCGGCACCCGCCTCGCCGCCGGCGCGGAACCGCTCGAAATGGTCTGCCGTAAACAAAGCCTGAAAGGTCATGTCGAGGGGCATCAGCACGATCGGCACGCCGGACTGGAAAACGATCTCGGCCGCATGCGGATCGGCATAGATGTTGAACTCCGCCCAGGGCGTGCGATGGCCAAGCGCCGTGAAGGCACCGCCCATCGATACGATCTGGCGAATGCCGCGCGCGACATCCGGATGCTGGATCAGCGCCAGTGCGAAATTCGTGAGCGGTCCGATGGCGCAAATGGTGATCTGCTCACCCGCCGTTACGGCGGCGCGAGCCGAACGCACGATAAACTGGATTGCACTCTCTTCTGCCGGCACGACATCGCCCGCCTTGACCAGCTTGTCATCGAACGAACCGATGCGAGCGTATTTGCCATAAACCTGTTCGCGCACAAGCGGGCCACTTGCGCCGGCAAAAACCGGCACGTCAAGGCGGCCGCTCACGCCCACCAGCTTGCAGGCATTCGTAACGGTATGTTCCAGCGAAACATTGCCGGCCACGATAGAGAGGCCGAGAACCTCGATTTCCGGCGAGGCAAGCGCCATCAGGATGGCGGCGGCATCGTCCACGCCCGGATCCGCATCGATGATGACCTTGTGGCTGCTCATGCGACAGCCTTTTCGTCAGCGTAGCGCGACAGGCGCTCCAGGAAAAAGGCAATCACGCCTTCCGCATCGACCTTGGTGACGATGTCTGCATTCGGCTCCAGCCCGCTCTTGCCGTACCAGTCGGCGATTGTCTGGCCCATGCAAAGCTCGCTTTCGTATTCGACGAAGACGCGCGCCTTCTGCGTTTCGAACAGATGCGGCGCGAGGATGTAGGCCATGACCAGCGGGTCATGAAGCGGGCCGCCGCGCGAGCCGTAACGGCGCACGTCGTTGCGGTCCCAGAAAGCCATGAGTTCGGCCAGCGTTTCGGAAATACGGCCGCTGACGCGCGAAAATTCGGCGACATGCTCCGGCTTCAGCATCACCTGATGGGTGGCGTCGAGCGCCAGCGCCACGATCGGGATGCCGCTCGAAAATACAATATGCGCGGCGTGTGGATCGGCGAGAACGTTGAATTCCGAGGTCATCGTGCGGTTGCCCGGCTCGCGATAGGCACCGCCCATCATGACGATGCGTTCGATACCGTCGGCCAATTGCGGTTTCATCCGTAGGGCCACCGCAACATTGGTGAGCGGTCCAAGGCAGCAGAGCGTGATGCGCTCACCGGTTTCGGCAGCATTGCCGAGCGCTTCGATAAGAAAATCGACGGCGGACATCGCTTCCGCCTTCTTCACCGGCTCCGGCAGCGTCGTGTTGCCGAGGCCCGTCTTGCCATGGAACTGTCCATGGATCGGCTCGCGTAGCATCGGCCGGAAACAACCGGCATAGACAGGGATATCATTGCGGTTTCCGAGCTCGCAAACCTGCAGCGCATTACGCACCGTACGCTCCAGCGGCTGGTTGCCGCAGACCGGAGTTATGCCGAGGATCTTCAGTTCCGGCGAAACGAATGCGGTCAAAAGCGCAATCGTGTCATCGATACCGGGATCACAATCGACGATGATCGAAGTCGGCTTCATACAAAATGCCTTCAATGTGGGAATCAGAAACGTCAAAGGGCGCCGATACTGCGCAATACGCCGGCGATTTCCTCGCGCGCCGCGTCATTCAGCGGCATTTGCGGATGCATCGGCGCACCAACGGCAAATCCTTGCAAGTCGAGCGCCGTCTTGATGCAGGCGGCGATCGAATATTTCGCGAAAACCTCGTTCAGCTTCCAGAGTGGCCGCTGCAGCTCCATTGCCCGCGCCCAATCACCCGCCTTGGCGGTTTCGTAGAGTTCAATGCTCTGTCTGGGCGCGATACAGGCCGGTCCAGCCATCCAGCCAACCCCACCGATCATCATCACGCAGGTCGGAATGTGTGCGGAAGCTGCAAACACTTCCATCCGGCCACGCGTCCGCTCGATGATGGAGAGAAGACGACCGGTATTGGTGGAAGCGTCCTTGATGTAACGGATATTGTCGATACGGCTCAGGCGCTCGATAACCGGGAGAGAGAGGTCGGAGCGCTGGAACTGGGGATTGGTGTAGAGCACCACAGGGCGCCCTTTTGCCGCCTTGGCGATTGCAGTGAAATAGGCTTCAACGCCCTCGTCGCTGATCGGGAAGTAGGCTTCCAGGATGGCCAGAATCCCGTCGGCGCCCGAGTTCACCATATATTCGGTCTGGGCAACGGCATCGGCTGTTGATGTCGACGCCACGCCGGCGACAACGGGGACACGGCCACTGCTGGCCGAGATCACCGTGTCGACGACGCGGCGCCTTTGCTCTTGGGAGAGATAGGCAAATTCACCAGTGCTGCCGAGCGGCGCGAGGCCATGGACACCTTCATCGATGAGATGGTCCACCAGATCTGCAAGCAGATTCCGCATCACATTGCCGGCTTCGTCGATCGGCGAGACGAGATAGGGAAATACACCGCTGAAGGACATGGTGAACCGCTCCTCTTTCGATCAGTTCGGCTTCACGTAATAGGGAAGCGTGTAGCCGTCGGAGCGACCCGCATAGTTTATGTCGCTCTTCACCGCCCAGGTATTGGCGAGATAGAAGACCGGGATGACGCCGAGGTCGGTCATCGCGATTTCCGTGGCCTTCTTCAGCAGGTCCTCGCGCTTGGCATCGTCCAGCGTTGCACGGGCTTCGTTGAGCGCCTTGTCGAATTCCGGGTTGGAATAACGACCGCGATTGCCCTGGCCGGCCTTTTCGCCATAGGTCTCAAGGATAGGCCCGAGAACGCCCGAAGCTTCGCCGGTTTCGACGGCAGCACCACCCATGATGAACGAGAACTCGAGGTTCGAGGCGCGGGTGAAATAAACGCTGCCTGGCAGGGTGGCGACTTCGGTCTTAACGCCGACGCGGCTGAAGAACTGGCCGATTGCCTGTGCCACCTTGCTGTCGTTCGGATAACGGTCGTTGGAGGCATGGAAGGTCAGCGCAAAACCATCCGGGTAACCGGCCTTGGCAAGCAGTTCCTTCGCCTTGTTCGGATCATAGGCATCGACCTTGATGGCCGGATCATAACCGAAATAACCCTCCGGCACGACCTGGCCGGCAGGTACGCCCTGCCCGTCCATTATCCGATCGACCAGCGCCTCGCGGTTGATCGACAGCGAAAGCGCACGGCGCACATCGGCGTTCAAGAGCGGGTTCTTGCCGTCAGGACCCTTGGCGAACGGCGATTGTTCGCGGTTCTGGTCCATATGCAGATACATGATGCGGTTGCCGGCAATGTTGACAACCTTCATCTTGTCGGAGGCTTCGAGGCGGCGGGTATCGGCCGTCGGGATGTTTTCGATCATGTCGACATCGCCCGAAAGCATGGCGGCAACACGGGCGCTCGGGTTCTTGAAGACGCGGAAGGTGACCTTGTCCCACTGGGCCTTTTCGCCCCAATAGGCATCATTTTTCTCAACTACGACGTTATCATCCGGAGACCACGAGACGAACTTGAACGGCCCGGTGCCGATGACGCCCTTGCCGGTGTTCATCTCACCGGTCGTGAGCTTTTCCATCTCGGCCGGCAGGATGGCGATACGGCTGAGGTTGTTCAAGAGCAGCGGCGTCGGGCCGGAGGTCTTGATGCGCACCGTCAGCGGATCGACGGCCGTGACTTCGGTGATCGCCTTCACATAGGCGGCAAACGAGCTCGGGCTGTTGGTGGACGCAAGCGGAATGCGCTTGATGCTGGCGACCACGTCTTCAGCGGTGAAATCGCTGCCGTCGTGGAATTTCACGCCTTCGCGCAGTTTGAATTCCCAGGTCGTGTCATCAACGATCTGCCAGGAGACTGCCAGCGCCGGCTGGATCTGCTGCTTGTCGTCCTGATTGACAAGGCCGTCGAAAATATTGCGCGCCATCGCGCTATTGGGGCCGACGACATAGAATTGCGGATCCATGGATGTCGTCGAGGCGGAAAGACCGACGGTCAAGTCCTTTGCCTGGCTTGCGAGCGGCATGGCAGAAACAGACGCGACCAATGCGGCTGCGAACACAGAAAACTTCATGGTGAGGACTCCTCCGGGTTGTCCAATCTCCGCACTCTCCCTGCGGGGTGGAGATGAGTTAAAGCTTTCTTACAAGAAAGAAAAATTGCATTTTGTACTCGATCCATGCCTAAATGTTATGGAGAGGATAGCAGCATGCGATTGAAACCACGTCAGGTAGAGGCCTTCAGGGCCGTGATGATGGCCGGGGGCATTACCGCGGCGGCAGATGCCCTCAATGTTACCCAACCCGCCGTCAGCCGGTTGATCCGCGATCTCGAGGACGTCGTTCAGATGACATTGTTCGAGCGGGTCGGCGCACGCCTCATACCGACCGCAGAAGCAACCCAGCTCTATCGGGAGGTCGAGCGGCTTTACCTGGGTCTCGACCAGATTGCACAGGCCGCCGATGATATTCGCCTGCACAAGAATACCGTTCTTCGTATCGGCAGCGTGACGTCACTTGTCCGTCCCTATCTGCATCGGGCCATAGTCGACGTGATCGGCGAGCGGCTGGATATTCCTCTGGTTATCGAGGTCGAGAACAGTCGTTACATCTGGGACATGGTCGAGCGGAACCGCTACGATCTCGGCTTGGTCTTCGCTTCACCGCGCATGGCCGACAAAAACGCCGTTCGTCTGCACAGCACGCATGCCGTTGCCGCGATGGCGCCGGGCCATCGTTTGGCCGGGCGTTCCGTCATTACGCCCTCCGATCTCATCGATGAGCGGGTGCTGATACCGGGCCGGAATTCACCTTTGCGCCTCTCACTCGACAGGGCCTTTTCCCGCGAGGAGCATCAGCCGGTCAGCACTATGGAAACATCCATGCTGAACTGCTGCTACTTCGCCGCGGCCGGCATGGGAGTGGGGATCGTCGATCACACCAGCCTCAGGTCCGCGGAGGCGGATGTGATCTCCATCCCGTTCGAACCGAATATCGAGGTTTCCTATTTCGCCATACGCCCAAGCGGCGGTCAACGGATCGCCATCCTCGACGAGATCATCAACAGGATCCAGCACCTGATCCAGAACTGACCGCGGGCCTGTTTTTCCTGCCGGCGCTTGGTTACGGCTGATTGGCGGCCTTTCGCACTGGAGCCAGCAATTCCGCCTGATCGGCAACGATGGAAGCAGCCTCTGTCCTCAAGACGTCCTTGGCGTTCTTGCGGGCATTCTCAAGCGCAAGATCGGCGCTCAGGCTGCGCTCGTTGGCCTGCAACCCGTCATCCTCGCCACGCAGCACGCCGTCATCACCTTCTGCACGCGCCTTCAGGCGGCTTTCAAGGGCCTTCATTTCTTCTCGGCGCTCGGCCTCATTCAGGGAGATGACGCGCTTTTCCCGTTGCGCTTTCAACTCCGCAGCGTCTTCGACGAAACGCTGAAAATCCTTGTCGTCTTTCACGCGGGTTTCATGACGGCTCAGGAGTTGCGGTAGCAACGAAGTTGTCTTGTTTGATGCGGTATATCTGGCCGGCTTGATCTTGTCCCACGGCAACGCATTGTCATAGCTCGATTCGCCAACGATCTTCGGGTCCAGGAGACCCGGCAAAGTAATGTCAGGCGTCACACCACGAAGCTGGGTCGTGCCACCGTCAATGCGGAAAAACTGCGCGATCGTGAGCTTCAGCTGGCCGTATTTCGGCGTATTGTTGCGAACGGCCTGATCGAGATCGATGACGGTCTGAACCGTGCCCTTGCCGAAACTGGGCTCGCCGATGATCACGCCGCGACCGTAATCCTGTATCGCCGCTGCAAAGATTTCTGATGCCGACGCAGAACCGCGATTGATCAGCACGCCGACCGGGCCAGCCCAGGCCGGCTTGGAAAGATCATCGCTTTCGACCTCGACCCTGCCCGCCGCATCGCGCTGCTGAACGACCGGACCCTTGCCGACGAACAGGCCGGTCAGGTCGATCGCTTCGGTCAGCGAACCACCGCCATTGTCACGCAAGTCGATCAGCACGCCATCGACCTTTTCCTGCTTCAACTCCCCGAGAAGCTTGGCGACGTCACGGCTGGCGCTGCGGTAATCCTTGTCGCCTTTGCGGCGCGCATCGAAATCCTCGTAGAAGGCCGGCAGGGTAATGACCCCGATCTTGCGGGCCACACCATGATCATCGATCGGCAGGACGGTTTTCTTCGCAGCCTGTTTTTCAAGGCTGATCTTGTCGCGCACCAGGCTGATCACCCGATGGCTTGCATTCGCTGCAGTCTCGGCGGGAAGGATATCGAGCCGCACGACGGAGTCCTTCTCGCCGCGGATAAGCTGGACAACTTCGTCGAGGCGGATGCCGACGACTTCCTTGACCGCGCCATCCTTACCCTGGCCAACGCCGATGATGCGATCTCCGACCGCCAGCTGCCCGGATAGCTGCGCCGGGCCGCCGGGCACGAGTTCGCGAATGGTCGTGTAGCCGTCCCGCTCCTGCAGAACCGCCCCGATGCCGACCAGCGAAAGCTTCATCGAAATATCAAAATCAGCCGAGGCGGCAGCACCGAAATAGTCGGTATGTGGATCAACCGAGGTCGTGTAGGCCGCCATGAAGGACTGGAACACGTCATCACTCTTGTAGGTGTAGACGCGCTGCTCGATGTTTTCGTAACGCTTGTCGAGCGTATTGCGAATTGTGTCGCTAGTCTGGCCGGCCAGTTTCAGCCGCAGCCAGTCGTTCTTGACGCTCTTGCGCCACAGGTCATGAAGCTGTGCTTCCGATTGCGCCCAGGGGTCATCCTCACGCGACAGAGGGAAATCTTCCTTGGCGCTGAAATCGAAGCCCTGCTTGAGCAGGTCCCGCGCATATGCCATGCGATCGACAACGCGCTGCGAATAGACGTTGAATATCGAAAACGGGATTTTCAGGTCTTCGTTGACGATGGCATCGTCAATCCTGGTCTTGTTGACCATGAACTTGTCGATATCGGCCTGCAGGAAAAAGCTCCGGTCCGGATCGAGCGACTTCAGATATCGATCCATGATTTTCGCAGACAGGGCATCGTCGAGCGGAACCGGCTTGTAGGCATAGCGCTCAAGGAATTGCGCGCTCAGATTTGCCGCCTCCGCCTGGCTCTTTTGCGGCGCAAGAACCGGTGGCGGGCCAAGCTCCAGGGCATAGGCCGACGGTGCCAGTAGAAGAAACAGGCCAACGAAACCGTAACGAGAGCGCATTCAGCTTTAATCCCAGGTGCAGAAGAAACAGACTGTCAGGTGTTGCATCAACCGCGCTGTTTTAGCAACCCAACTCTATGCGCAATAATTTGTGTGCGGCCCCCACATTATCGACAAAATTGCTGTCGCGAGCCGGCTCCCGCCCTGCCCCTACTGTCGCCGTGCGCCATGTTTCCCGGTCGCCATCACATTTTCCTTCATGGTCTTAAGACTGAAACCGGCCTTTCCCTCGCTCCGGTTTTGCTATCTTTATATGTGTCTGCATTCGCACATTCTTTGGGAGGAAATATGCGGGCAATGTTGAACGAGGTCGAAAAGCGTCGCGCGGAGGCGAGGCTGGGCGGCGGCGTCAGGCGGATCGAGGCCCAGCATGCCAAAGGCAAGCTGACGGCCCGCGAACGGATCGAGGTGCTGCTCGACGAGGGTTCGTTCGAAGAATTCGACATGTATGTCACCCATCGCGCCGTCGATTTCGGCATGGCGGACCAGAAAGTCGCCGGTGATGGCGTAGTCACAGGGTGGGGCACGATCAACGGCCGGCAGGTCTACGTCTTTTCCCAGGATTTCACCGTACTCGGCGGCTCGCTGTCGGAAACCCATGCGCAAAAGATCTGCAAGATCATGGATATGGCGGTGCGGGTCGGCGCACCGGTGATCGGCTTGAACGATTCAGGCGGCGCGCGCATCCAGGAAGGTGTCGCCTCGCTTGCCGGTTATGCCGAAGTGTTTCGCCGCAATGCCGAGGCATCCGGCGTCATTCCGCAGATTTCCGTGATCATGGGCCCCTGCGCCGGCGGCGCCGTCTATTCGCCTGCCATGACCGATTTCATCTTCATGGTCCGGGATTCGTCCTACATGTTCGTCACCGGCCCGGATGTGGTGAAAACGGTGACAAACGAGATCGTGACCGCGGAAGAACTGGGAGGCGCCGCCACCCACACGCAGAAGTCATCGGTCGCCGACGCGGCATTTGAAAACGATATCGAGGCGCTGGAAGCGGTTCGCCGGCTTTTCGATTTCCTACCGCTCAACAATCGCGACAGGGTTCCGGTCAGGCCGGTTCACGACGACCCATCACGGGTCGAAATGCGGCTCGACACGCTGGTGCCGGACAGCGCGGCCAAACCCTATGACATGAAGGAACTGATCACGGCACTTGCCGACGAAGGCGATTTCTTCGAGATCCAGCAGGCCTTCGCGAAAAACATCGTCACCGGCTTCATGCGCATCGAAGGCCAAACGGTCGGCGTCGTTGCCAACCAGCCGATGGTTCTGGCCGGCTGCCTGGACATCGATTCATCGCGCAAGGCGGCGCGGTTCGTCCGTTTCTGCGATGCCTTTTCCATTCCGATCCTGACGCTGGTCGACGTCCCCGGTTTTCTGCCGGGCACCGCACAGGAATATGGCGGTGTCATCAAGCACGGCGCAAAACTGCTGTTTGCCTATTCGGAGGCGACCGTGCCGATGGTGACGCTGATCACCCGCAAGGCGTATGGCGGCGCCTATGACGTGATGGCATCGAAACATATCGGCGCCGATATCAACTATGCCTGGCCGACAGCCGAGATCGCGGTGATGGGCGCCAAGGGGGCGACCGAAATCCTCTATCGCTCTGAGCTTTCCGATCCGGGCAAGATCGCGGCCCGCACGAAGGAATACGAGGAACGTTTCGCCAATCCCTTCGTTGCCGCCGAGCGCGGTTTCATCGACGAGGTGATCATGCCGCATTCGTCCCGTCGCCGTATCGCCCGCGCCTTTGCCTCGCTGCGCAACAAGCAGGTAACGACGCATTGGAAAAAACACGACACGATACCGCTCTGAAGGCCCGCAACCATGTTCAAGAAAATCCTCATCGCCAATCGTGGCGAAATCGCCTGCCGGGTTATCAGAACAGCGAAGAAGATGGGCATCGCAACCGTCGCCGTCTATTCGGACGCCGATGCGAATGCCCTGCATGTGTCGATGGCCGACGAGGCGGTGCATATCGGTCCCGCACCTTCCAACCAGTCCTATATCGTCATCGACAAGATACTCGATGCGATCGCCCGGACCGGTGCGGATGCCGTGCATCCGGGTTATGGCTTTCTGTCGGAAAATGCCGCTTTCGCCGCCGCACTCGAAAAAGCCGGTATCACCTTCATCGGCCCGCCCGTGAAGGCCATCGAGGCAATGGGCGACAAGATCACCTCGAAAAAGATCGCTTCGAAGGCCGGTGTCTCGACCGTGCCCGGGCATATGGGCCTGATCGAAGACGCTGACGAGGCGGTGAAAATCTCGTCCTCGATCGGCTATCCGGTGATGATCAAGGCATCCGCAGGGGGCGGCGGCAAGGGCATGCGCATCGCCTGGAACGACGCGGAAGCGCGCGAGGGTTTCCAGTCTTCCCGCAACGAGGCGAAAAACTCGTTCGGCGACGACCGTATCTTCATCGAGAAGTTCGTCGACCAGCCGCGCCATATCGAGATCCAGGTTCTGGGGGACCAGCATAAAAACACGCTTTATCTCGGCGAACGCGAATGCTCCATCCAGCGGCGCAACCAAAAGGTCATCGAGGAAGCCCCCTCGCCTTTCCTCGATGATGCGACCCGCAAGGCGATGGGGGAACAGGCGGTAGCACTTGCAAAAGCCGTCGGTTATTTCTCCGCGGGCACGGTCGAATTCATCGTCGACGGCAACCGGAATTTCTATTTCCTCGAAATGAATACCCGCCTGCAGGTGGAGCATCCGGTGACCGAACTCGTCACCGGCATCGATCTCGTCGAGCAGATGATCCGCGTTGCAGCTGGCGAAAAGCTTTCGTTCAAGCAGAAAGACGTATTGCTCCGGGGATGGGCGATCGAAAGCCGGCTTTATGCCGAAGACCCCTACCGCAATTTTCTGCCGTCGATCGGCCGGCTTTCCCGCTACCGCCCGCCGGTCGAGGGGCTGCAGGATAGCGGGGCCGTTATCCGCAACGATACCGGTGTTTTCGAAGGCGGCGAGATATCGATGTATTATGATCCGATGATCGCCAAGCTTTGCAGCTGGGCCGAGGACCGGACAGCCGCAATAGACGCCATGGGGGTGGCTCTCGATGCGTTCGAGGTGGAAGGGATCGGCCACAACCTTCCCTTCCTCTCTGCCGTAATGGGGCAGGAACGGTTCCGCTCCGGCAAGCTGACGACGGCCTATATCGCGGAAGAGTTTCCGGATGGCTTTTCCGGTGTAGAGCCTGATATCGGCGACGCGCGCAAGCTTGCGGTCATTGCAGTTCTGGTCAACCAGGCTTTGGAGGAGCGCGCAAGCTGGATTTCCGGCACGCTGTCCAAACGCCGCCGGGCGGTGGCGAAGGACTGGGTCGTGACGCTCTCGGCCGGGGCAAAGTCCACATTCGAAGGCCCGGTCACGCTCGATACGGCCGCCGATGGAGCCTTCGTGCGTTTCGACGATGCCCATCATATCTCCGCTGCAACCGGCTGGTTTCCGGGACAAAGTCTTGGCGATTTCCATGTCGGCGGTGAGAGCCTGATGGTGAAGGTCGATCTGGTGGGGTCGGCCATCCGGCTGCGCTGGCACGGCATGGATATTCTGGCGCGGGTGCGCTCACCGCGCATTGCCGAGCTTGCCAAGCTCATGCCGGTCAAGCTGCCACCGGACACCTCGAAAATGCTGCTTTGCCCGATGCCCGGCGTCATCACTTCGATCGCAGTGAGCGCGGGTGACAAGGTGGAGGCGGGCCAGACGCTTGCAACCGTCGAGGCGATGAAGATGGAAAACGTTCTGAAGGCCGAAAGAGCAGGACTTGTCAAACGCGTTGCCGCCAAGCAAGGCCAAAGCCTTGCCGTGGACGAACTGATCATCGAATTCGAATGATCGCTGGGTGACGCTGCCGCCGGTGATCATAACCGCTCATGTCGAAGCTGATGACATGGAGCCTTTCGATCGTCTCCGGCAGGCGCATTTCCCTGCTGCCCGCAATTTCCTCAAGGCGCATGTCACCATCTTCCACCATCTCCCCGGCCAGCGGCTCGCGGCGGTCAAGGAGATCTTGGCCGAAACGCTGCTGGAGCGGACAGATTTCCTCGCAACCGTCAGCGGCATTCAGCATCTGGGAGCAGGCGTCGCATTCAAGATCGAAAGCCCCGAACTGCAGGAGCTGCGAGCCGAACTCTTCCGTCGTTTCGGCTCCTGGCCCGGCCCGCAGGATCTGCAGAAATTCCGCCCGCATATCACGATCCAGAACAAGGTATCGCGGGCAAAAGCCGACCAGTTGTTTTTCGAGCTGAAAAGCCGGTTTGAACCGAAATCCATCCGCATGACCGGACTCGATCTATGGAGTTATCTGGGCGGCCCGTGGCGTCATGAGGGCTTGATGTCATTATCGGACCGAGAGCGGCAATCGCAGCCCCAGTAATCCGGCGCGGGACACTGATCCTCCGTACTCTTGGAAACGTTTTCGCAATTTCATCAAAAAACCGAGCCATCGTCGGAACCGGAAGCCCTGACAGGCATTACGCCCTCGTTCTTTCTCTCACCACAAGCTTGATGTCCGAGGTTTGATGACATGCCCAACGCAAGCGACCTTTTACGCTTAGGCCACATCGTGCTCACGGACTTCGGACCGTCATTCTCGATCCTCCTGTCGATTTTCGCCTTGGGTGCCTGGGTTTTGGGCCTTCAGTTCGGAAGCGTGCTGCACGATTTTCCGGACTACGGAGACAGCGTGTTTCAGAATATGCGATCGTCGACGATTTCCGATTTCGTCGGATAAACGCCGCCCGGCCCTGAACGAGCCGGACGCTTATTGCTTGAGGAAACTACCCTACCACTCGGCGAAGCTTCCATCCTCATGGCGCCAGATTGGATTGCGCCAACGATGGCCTTCCTTGGCTCTTTCGATCACATAGGCTTCGTCGACTTCGACACCGAGGCCAGGCCCCTGCGGAATGCTGACGAAGCCATCGGCGTAATGGAAGACTTCCTTGTTGGAGATATAGTCGAGGATATCGTTGCCCTGATTATAGTGGATACCGAGGCTTTGTTCCTGAATGAAGGCGTTGTAGGAGACTGCATCGACCTGCAGGCAGGCGGCAAGGGCGATCGGGCCGAGCGGGCAATGGGGTGCCAGCGCCACATCATAGGCTTCCGCCATGGCGGCTATCTTGCGGCATTCGGTAATCCCGCCAGCATGCGATAGATCCGGCTGGATGATGTCGACATAACCGTCCGACAGAACCTGCTTGAAATCCCAGCGTGAGAACAGCCGCTCACCGAGCGCGATCGGCGTCGAGCAATGGTTGGCGATCTCTTTCAGCGTCTCTCGGTTCTCGGAAAGCACCGGTTCCTCAATGAACATCAGCTTGTAGGGCTCGAGTTCCTTGGCCAGGACCTTTGCCATCGGCTTGTGGACACGGCCGTGGAAATCGACGCCGATGCCGATATGCGGTCCGACGGCCTCTCGGATAATGGCGATCGTCTCGACAGCCTTCTCAACCTTTTCATTGGTATCAACGATCTGCATTTCCTCGCAGCCGTTGAGCTTGATGGCCTTGAACCCGCGGGCAACCACGTCCTTTGCATTGCGGGCAACATCCGACGGGCGGTCGCCGCCGATCCAGGAATAGACTTTGATCCGATCCCTGACCTGGCCACCGAGAAGCGAATGGACCGGCTGGCCCAACGCCTTGCCCTTGATGTCCCAGAGCGCCTGGTCGATGCCGGCGAGCGCCGACATGTGAACGGCCCCTCCGCGATAGAACCCGCCGCGATAAAGAACAGTCCAGTGATCCTCGATCAGAAACGGGTCCTTGCCGATCAGGTAATCGGACATCTCATGCACGGCGGCCTCGACGGTCAGCGCCCTGCCCTCAACCACCGGCTCACCCCAACCGACGATGCCTTCGTCGGTCTCGATCTTCAAAAACAGCCAGCGCGGCGGGACGATGTAGGTGGTAAGCTTGGTGATCTTCATCAAAGTGCTCCAAATATGAAGTCGTGCGGCTGCATTGCCGACTATAGCGCGGACCACGGTGTTCCTTTTGCTCCGGAAACGGTCGGCACCAGGCGATCTAATCCTCTGCAGACAAGGATTAAAATTCATAGGATGGATGTCAATATAAATATGATTTATTTCTGGATTTGATCAAAAAATAAGATCGTTCCATACTATGAATTGCAAACGAAAAACTGCACCCCTCAGGAGAGAGATCGAGCAATGACAAAAGGGGGCTCTCTGCTGAGAAACGCTTCGATGACACGGGTGCTGACAGAGGACGGCGAACCGATCGCACAGCGCGGAAAACGAACTGTCCGAGAAGCGCTGCTTCACTGTCTTATCGAAATGATCGTATCGGGGGCGTTTGCCGAAAACTCCACCCTGCCTAACGAGGCCGAGCTTACCGAACGTTTTGGCGTCAGCCGCACCAGCCTGCGGGAAGCCATGCAATATCTCTCTGCCCTCGGCATGGTTCGATCGCGAACAAGGGCCGGCACTACCATCCTGCCGAAGGAAAACTGGAACTATCTTGATCCCATCGTCCTTGAGGTCATACTGTCGGTCGGAGCTGACGACGCCTTTTATTCCTCGCTGATCGACGCGAGACAACTGTTAGAACCTGCAGCCGCCGCGCAAGCGGCCGCCAATGCCAACGCGCGCCAGCTCTACCAGATTTCAAAGGCATTCGAGGACATGGTCGAGGCCAACTCCCGGGATACAGAGGCCTGGAGCCGGGCCGATTTGGAATTCCATACCGCAATCATCAATGCCAGCGGAAACTGGGTCTACCGACAGTTCGCAAGCGCCATCCAGGCAGCGCTGCTCGCGAGCTTCCGGCTCACCAACCGTGCCAGCCAATCACACGAACAGGCGATCTTGAGCCATCAGGTTGTATTGGAGGCCATTCGCATGCGACGACCCGAGGCAGCGCACCATGCCATGGCACACCTTATCGGCGCGGCACGAATAGAAATGACCGAAGCACTTCGACACGCACGTGTGGTTTTTCAGCCGCCGAAGCGAGAACGGGATACTGAATAAATCCTACAATAGCTCAAGATCATATGTGATTTTCTGCCACTTTATGCGTGAGCGGACAGCGGGCCGCTTGACGTAATCCCGTCAATCGTTGACAACTCCAGCCACGAGAGACAGACCGGTCTTACTTCCGTCGATTTGGGACCGTCTATGGATCATCGAAGCAATAGGCCCAAAATTAAAAGCGATGCCATGAGAGAAGCCATACCTGACCAGATCCTCACTGCTGCCGGAACACTTTTCTATAAAGAAGGCATTCGAGCGGTGGGAATTGACCGCATCATAGAAGAAGCGAATGTCGCCAAGGCGACGCTTTATCGGCACTTCCCTTCCAAGGACCATCTGGTCGCAGCCTACCTTCAGGCCCGCCACGATCGAGTTATCCGATCTCTCGAAGACGTCACCGAAGCGGCGATGGCCCCAAGAGACAAGATAAAGCTGATCTTCGAACGCTTGCACGAAAAGGCAGACAGCCCGGAGTTTCGCGGCTGCGCATTTGCGTTGGCAGTCGCGGAACACGGCGATTCCGAGCGTGTCGTCTCTGTAGCTCGAACTCATAAGACAATGGTTCGGGACATATTCTCTGCCATTATGTCAAAGGCCAACAGCGGATCTCAACAGGCGTCCGCCCATCTTTCCCTTCTGTACGAAGGCGCACTCGCTACCGTGGCAGTCGGACGCGACCCGAGTGCCGTACTCATTGCCCGCGATTGCGCACTTTCCGTCTTCGATACGGCAGTGTCCACGAAGCAGCCCTCCTGAAAGCGATAGCAGACCATGACAAAAACGATCGATTTCTTCTTCAGCATTGGCTCACCCTGGGCCTTTATCGGGTTGGAGCCATTTGCCACGCTGGCAGCTGAACATGGCGCCACGATCCGTCCTCACGTCATTCCGTTGATCGAGGACAATGGCGGCATCTACTCCCGCAATCGGCCCGAAGCACGCCGCGCCTACTGGACGAAAGACCTGAAACGTTGGGCGGCGTTGAGAGGCAAGACGCTCAACTTCGACAATCGCGCCGCACTTTCCGATCCGGCACCGGCCGGTCTGATGGTTCTTGCCGCGATAGAGGCCGGTCAGGACTGGCTCAAGCTGACCACAGCACTTCAGGAAGCGTTCTGGGGACGTGGCGAAGATATCGGCAACACCGAGATCCGCCGCGCGATTGCGACGTCAGCGGGCTTTGATGCAGCAGCACTGGATGACCTGGGCCAGGGCGAAGCCGTGCAGGCACGCCGCACATCCAGCTACGAGACTGCAAAGGCTGCTGGCGTCTTCGGGCTACCGACCTTCCTGTATGAAGGCGAGCTTTATTGGGGCCAGGACAGTCTGCCTTTCCTTGAACGCCATCTGAAGGGCGAAAAGCTGGTCGCCTGATTTTCACTCAAGCGACCTCATGCGCCGCAGACGCGGCACGGGTTTGTTTATCCGCTTATATTTTCGGAGTTTCCCAATGTCTCTTTCCCTGCCCGGCTCTCTTGTCACCACCGAATGGCTTGCAGCGCATATTGACCAGCCGGAGCTCGTCATTCTCGATGGGTCGTTTAAGCTTCCTGGCGCCACGCCCATTGCGGCCGACGATTTTGCGGCCCGGCACATTCCAAAGGCGCGTTTCTTTGATATCGACAAGATTGCCGACCACGAAACGTCGTTACCGCATATGCTACCCTCGCCCGAAGCTTTCGAGCAATATGCGGCGGATCTCGGCATTTCGAACGGCAGCATCGTAGTGGTCTATGACACGCCCGGCCTTATGTCGGCTGGCCGCGTCTGGTGGACCTTGCGGACTTTCGGACACGACAAGGTCGCAGTTCTAGACGGTGGCCTGCGGAAGTGGCTGGCAGAAGGTCGACCGGTAACCGAGGAGGTTGCACCATTCTCCAGAGGAGTTTTTAAGGCGCATTTCAATCCCGAGGCGGTGCGTTCGAAAGCACAGATCCTCGATAACATTGCAAGCCGTGCCGAGCAGGTTATCGATGCCCGCTCCGCTGCCCGCTTCACGGCAACAGAGAAGGAAGCGCGACCGGGCCTTCGTTCCGGCCATATTCCGGGCAGCCTCAATCTGCCATTCAATGCGCTGACCAATCCCCAGACCGGCGAACTTCTCGATACCCCAAGCATCGCCAAGGCTTTTGAACAGGCCGGGCTCGATCTTTCCGAACCTGTCATCGCAAGCTGCGGCTCAGGTGTAACCGCAGCAGCGCTTGCCTTCGGCCTTCATCTTGCAGGCAAGGACGACGTGGCGATCTACGACGGAGCCTGGACAGAATGGGGGCAGCCAGGCGAAACACCTGTTGAGACCGGAGACGGAAAATGAGCGCGCTTCCGCTCTCCCTTTCCGAAGTGCTGAGCAAACGCTTCGGTGATCGTTATTCGATATCGCAGGCCCTGCGCGAACAGCATGGCCGCGGTGAATCCCATCACACGCCTGCCATCCCGGATGCCGTCGTTTTTGCGGAGAACACACAAGAGGTGGCCGATATCGTGCGGCTATGCGCCGCCGAAAGCGTTCCGGTCATCGCCTTTGGCGCGGGAACATCGCTGGAAGGCCACCTGACCGCAGTGCGCGGTGGTATTTCCATCGATCTGTCGCGTATGGCGAAGATCACCCGCATCAGCTCCGAGGATCTCGACTGCACCGTCGAGGCGGGCGTTACGCGCGAGCAGTTGAACACCCATCTGCGTGACATGGGTCTGTTCTTCCCGATCGATCCGGGTGCCAATGCCTCGATCGGCGGCATGACAGCTACACGCGCTTCCGGAACCAATGCCGTGCGCTACGGTACCATGCGTGAAAACGTGCTTGGGCTAACCGTCGTATTGCCGAATGGCCAGATCATCCGCACCGGTGGACGGGCGCGTAAGTCCTCTGCAGGTTACGACCTGACCCGGCTCTTCGTCGGCTCGGAGGGCACGCTCGGCATCATTACTGAGGTCACATTGCGTCTCTACGGTATTCCCGAGACGATTTCTGCTGCGCTCTGCTCTTTCGAAAGCGTGGAACAGGCGGTAGCCGCTGCAATTCAGGTAGTCCAGCTCGGCATTCCCGTTGCCCGTATGGAACTGATGGACCGCGGCCTTATCAAAGCCGTCAACGCGTATTCCAACCTGTCCTTGAAGCTGGAGGACACGCTTGCCTTCGAGTTTCACGGCTCACCGGCCGGCGTGCAGGAACAGGTCGAAATGGTTGCCGCAATCGTCGCGGAAAACGACGGTCGGGATTTCGAATGGGCAAATGCAGCAGAAGAGCGTAACCGGCTTTGGAAGGCGCGTCATAGCGCCTTTTATGCTGTCGTCTCCCAGCGAGAAAACGCCAAGGGCTGGTCGTCCGATGTCTGCGTGCCTGTCTCCGAGTTAAGTGGCTGCATCCTGAAGACACGCGAACTTCTGAAGGATTGCAGTGTCCCGGCAGCCATTCTCGGACATGTTGGGGACGGGAATTACCACGTCGTCTTCGCCGTCGATCCGAACAACCGGCAGGAACTCGACGAAGTCGCTTCAATCAATAAGAAGATGGTGCAATATGCCATCTCCGTCGGCGGTACATCGACAGGCGAGCATGGGGTCGGCACGGGCAAGATTGCCTATCTTCGGGCTGAACATGGTGATGCCGTTGATCTCATGGCCGTCATCAAGAATGCTATAGATCCGGCGGGCATCATGAACCCTGGCAAGGTTTTGCCAAATTAGCCCGTGACCGACAGCCGAAACACATTGATCGCCGAGGATACCCGCCATGAGCTCGTTCAAGCCTCACAGCTCACATTGGGGCGCCTTTTCAGGCAGATATGAAAACGGCACCCTACACATCCGGCCTCATCCCGACGATCCGCACCCGTCTCCCCTGCTGGGCAACATTCCGGCGATTGCCGATAGTCCTGCTCGTGTCAGACGCCCCGCCATCCGGCGTGGCTGGCTTGAGCAAGCACCTGCCCACGCAAGAAAACGTGGCGCCGATGATTACATTGAAGTTAGCTGGCCCCAAGCGGTGGAGCTGGTCGCAAACGAACTTCAGCGCGTTTACCGGGATTTTGGCCCGCAAGCCGTATTCGGCGGTTCCTATGGTTGGTCGAGTGCCGGCCGTTTTCATCATGCGCAGAGCCAGATCCATCGTTTTCTAAACGTGCTCGGCGGTTACGTGCGATCCGTCAACACCTACAGTTCCGGCGCGGCATCGGTCATTATCCCGCATGTATTGGGGCCTTATGACACGGTCGACCGCAAGAGCGTCACCTGGGATGCGATCGAGCGCAGCACAGAACTCGTCGTCGCCTTCGGCGGAATGGCGATTAAGAACGCCGACGTGCATGGTGGCGGTATAGGAGCTCATATCGTGCGGCCGAAACTGTCCGGCGCCAGTGCTCGCGGCGCCCGGTTCGTGTCCATCACCCCGCTTAAGGACGACTTTCCTTCTGAAGTGAATTCTGAATGGCTGGCGATCATTCCGGGCACCGACGTTGCGCTCATGCTGGGAATAGCACATGTGCTGGCGGCAGAAGGACTGCATGACCGCGAGTTTCTTGAGCGCTATACGGTCGGATATGAGCGCTTCGAGGACTATCTGCTTGGCCGCAACGATGGATTGCCGAAAACGGCCGAATGGGCAGCGGAGATCTGCGGCATAAGCGCAGAAACAATCAGGGACTTGGCGCGGGCAATGGCACGCTTGCGCACACTGGTGACCGTCAGTCATTCGCTGCAGCGAGCCGACTACGGCGAACAACCAGTCTGGATGGGTATTGTGCTTGCCGCGATGCTCGGCCAGATCGGTCTTGATGGAGGCGGATATTCCTATTCGCTCGGAGCGCTTGGAAACATCGGAAAACGCCAGCTGGCCGTGCCGCTGCCAACGCTCAGCCAGTTCAGGAATCCTCTGGCGGACTATATCCCCGTCGCCCGTATCGCGGACATGCTGCTCAATCCGGGTGGCGAATTCCAGTATAATGGCAATGATCTGCACTATCCGGATATTCGCCTTGTCTATTGGGCAGGCGGCAATCCGTTTCATCACCATCAGGATCTCAACAGGCTGCGCGCCGCATTCAGGCGACCCGAGACAATCATCGTTCATGAGACGGCCTGGACGTCCACCGCGCGTCACGCAGACATCGTTCTGCCGGCAACAACAACGATTGAACGGGACGATATCGGCGCCGGAGACCGCGACGATCTGATGGTAGCGATGAAGAAATTGATCGAACCGGTCGGCGAAGCACGCGACGACTATGAGATCTTTTCCGCCATCGCCCGGCATCTCGGGAAATTCGACGCGTTTACCGAAAACCGCACGGCCCGGGAATGGCTCGGCTTCCTTTTCGAAACGACCCGTCAGGCGCTCGCAGCCGGCGGGCATGACGCTCCGGATTTCGAAGAGTTCTGGGAACGCGGTGAACTGCGGCTGCCAATCAAACCCGATGATGGCGGCCCAGCACGTGCCTTCCGTGACGACCCGTCTGCATCTCCCCTGCAGACCCCATCCGGCAAGATAGAGATATTCTCAAAGACGATCGCAGCTTTCGACTATGACGATTGCGGCGGTCATCCATATTGGTACCCCGCAAGGGCTGAAGCGGCGGTCAATAAAACGATCTACCCGCTGCATCTGGTTTGCAACCAGCCGCACCAGCGACTGCATAGCCAGCTCGATTATGGTGACTTCAGCCGCTCTACGAAGATCAAGGACCGCGAGCCGGTCCGCATCAACCCGGCAGATGCGGCAGCGCGCGATATAAAGGATGGTGATATCGTCAGGCTTTTCAACAATCGTGGCAGTTGCCTTGCAGCAGCGATATTGAGCGACGACGTAAGGCAAGGCGTGATGCAGCTTTCGACAGGCGCGTGGTTCGAGCCGGATGATCCGAAGTCGGAACACCCGATGTGCATCCATGGAAATCCGAATATCCTCACGCAGGATATAGGCACTTCCAGATTGGCCCAAGGCTGCACCGGTCAGATCACCAAAGTGGAGGTCGAGCGGTTTTCTGGCGACACTCCACCGGTCCGGGTCTTCGAGGGCATGACATTCGTGACGAATGAGAATGGTTCCGAGACATAAACCCGGACCACAAATCCTCACCTTTGTGCCGGCCGATCATCTCTCGTATGCGGCCTCGACCAAGATGTAGGCCGGCAGTTCGCTGCATTTTCCATTTCTCACCGCCTGCCTCGCAATCCGGCGTTCAGGCCTTCCCCATTCCCCGTCACCACGTTTGAAACATCAATCCCAAACGCTTCCCAAACTGCGACAAATTAATCCACTAATTCCATGGAAAAAGAATAACCAGTCTTTCTCCTTGGCGCTGCGCTGATAGGCTGTGTGTCATGATCTTCTTGCTAAACAACGGAGGACCGCGTCATGAACGGAATATGTAGCGCCGAGCGCGCTCTGCGCGCGATACGGCCTGCCAGGACCAGTTAACAGCGGCTCCGCCGAAGTCCAGTCATCGGAATTTGCATTTTCCTATTCGCCCGCTCGGCACGGAACCGCAGCGGCAACGGCTTGACGCGCGCAGTTTCCGCTTATTGCGGACCAGCATGCGCGCTCGCAGAACATAGAAACACAACCTACACCCCGAAACATCAGGATCACCCCATGACCGAACGATCTTCTCTTCTCAATCTCTCCCGGCGCCGCCTGCTGATCACGACATCGGCTACGGTTGCGGCGGCTCTTCTGGTCTCGACAACGGGCTTCACTCCGGCTCAGGCCGCCGAAACGCCGAAAGATGGTGGCGACATAACCTTCCTGATTGACTCTCTCGGTGATACCTGGATCCCCAACAACAGCGCCATCTCCAGTTTCCAAGGACATATCTGGGGGCATGTCACCGACAAGCTTCTTTATGTTGATGCTGAAGGCAAGGTCAGCCCCTGGCTCGCCGAACGCTGGGAGCAGAATGACAATGCCACGGAATTCACGCTATACCTCAAGAACGGTGTGACCTTCTCCGATGGTGCACCGCTCGATTCCGCCGCGGTCGTTGCCAATCTCGACATCTGGTATGCAGGCCGAAAGAACGAAGGCATCAACCCGATCGGCCTTTTCCCCAAGACTTACGATCGCGCCGAAGTTATCGACCCGTCCACCGTCAAGGTGTTCTTCAAGAAGCCTACCCTGGGCTTTATTCCGACGCTGGGCTATCACGGCTCGATCCTGGTATCGCCCAAAAGCCTGGCCCAACCGGCTTCCGAGCAAGCCGACCTGAGCAAGACTGCCGGCAGCGGACCCTATGTGGTCGAGAGCTGGAAGGAAGGCGATCACGTTACGCTGGTCAAGCGCAGGGATTACAACTGGGGACCGGCCGCCGTCGGCCATACCGGTCCGGCCTTCCTCGACTCAATCACCTACAAGCTCGTGTCAGAACCCTCGCTCCGGGTCGCCTCGGTCCAGTCCGGTCAGGCAGATGTCGCCTATAATGCCTCCCCACAGGAGCTAAAGTCGCTCAAGGAAGAAGGTTATACGATTGCAACGCCGCGATATCTCGGTTTCGTCAATGGCTGGGCAGTCAATACGAAGATCGCCCCCTATGACGACGTAAAAGTTCGCCAGGCGCTGCAGGCTGGTATCAATCGTCAGGAAATCATCGATACGGTCTACACGCCCGACTGGAAGCTGCCGACCTCGTTCATCCAGAGCAACGTGCCCGGCGCCACCGACCAGAGCGGCCTTTTAGCTTACAATCCCGACAGAGCCGAAAAGCTGCTCGACGAGGCGGGATGGGCAAAGGGCGCAGACGGTGTTCGCACCAAGGACGGCAAACCGCTTACGCTGACGCTCCATTCCAATCCCTATCTCGCTACCTCCAAGTCGGTGGACGAGCTTATCACCCAGCAGCTCGGCAAGCTTGGCTGGAAGGTCGCTATCCGTGCTTATGACGTCGTGACCTATGGAGAAAAGGTGAAATATGGCGGTCCTGCCATCCCGACATACGAAGTCACACGCAGCTTCATCGACGCCGGAACGGTTGCCGGTATCCTGACAAATGCCAACAATGGCGAGAACTGGTTCGCACTCGATGACCGCGATGCCAGGCTCAACGATCTGCGCGACAAAATCGCGGGGGCAGGCACTTTCGATGAGCGCAACCCGCTGCTGAATGACCTGCAGCAATACGTTCTCGACCAGGGATATTTCATCCCGCGCACGCAGATCGTCCAGCGCATCTATGTACAATCACCGACGCTGAAAGGCGAGGTCTACAACGGCGTTGCCTATGCCAGCTACTACACGGCCTTCATCGCCGATTGACGCATAAAGCAACCAACCAATGCGAGGCACCGGCATGAGCAATGCCTACCTAACCTATGCCGCAAAACGGCTCGGCCAGGCGGTCGTCGTCATCCTGCTGGCCTATGTGTTCACCTTCGTGGTCGTCAGCATTCTTCCCGGCGATCCGATTACCAGCGTTCTGCGCAACCCGCAGAACGGCTTCAGTGAAGAAGAAATCGCCGAGATCATCGCCGCACAGGGGCTGGACAAGCCGATCATCGTCCAGCTCTGGCATTCGCTGTCCGGCTTCCTGACCGGTGATCTCGGCATCTCGATGCGGTCCAACCGGCCCGTCTCGACGCTGATTGTCGAGGTCCTGCCCTCGACGCTCATTCTGGCATCGGCGGGTCTCGCCGTCGCGCTGGTCCTAGCCATGCTTGTTGCCTATGGCACCCGTTTTGTTCCCAAGCGATACGGGCAGGGCCTGCTGCGCGGGTTTCCCTCGCTGTTCCTGTCTGTACCGAATTTCGTCATCGGCCTGGTGTTGATCCACCTGTTCGGTTTCCAGCTCGGGCTGTTCCGGGTGATCAATCCGGATAGTTTCTGGGCAACCCTGTTTGCGGCAATCGCGCTCGGCATCCCGATTTCCGCACAGATCGCAGAAGTCCTCATCGCCAATCTCGATAAGGAGGCGGAGCAGGAATATGCCACCGTCGCCCGCAGCCGCGGCCTCGGTCAGGCACGTCTCTTCGTAAGCCACCTGCTGAAGCCGGCTTCGCTCCCCGTCGTCACCGTCATCGCCCTTACGATCGGTGAACTTCTCGGCGGTTCTCTGATCACAGAAACGGTATTCGGGCGAACCGGTATCGGCAGTCTCGTACAACGATCGGTCAGCACACAGGACCTGCCCGTCCTGCAGGCCATTGTCTCGCTCGGCGCCGTGATCTTCGTTCTTGTCAATCTCGTTGCGGACCTTCTCTACCCCCTCCTCGATCCGCGCGTGAAAATTCTGGGCGGGCGGAAACGCCAGCCGACCACTGCGGACGAGGCATCGATCGGCCCCACCAGAGTGGTGACGCCATGACCTTTGTCGCGAATTCCACACTTTCACGCGGAAGCCGAAGCGGCTGGGCGGAAGCACTTCGAATGCCGCCGATTGTTACGCTCTCCTTCTTGATCACCGCGACCATCATTGCCTGGTCAATCGCGCCGCAGCTATTCACCACATACAGTCCGGTCGTGGGTGTTCCGGCAGACAAATTGCTCGGCCCCAGTGCCGCACACTGGTTCGGCACAGATCACCTCGGGCGCGACCTTTACGCTCGCGTTGTCTACGGCACGGCCTCCTCGGTATCGAGCGCATTGGTTGCCGTGGTGATCGGCGTTCTGGCAGGTGGACTGATCGGGCTGCTGGCAGGTTTCCTTGGCGGCTGGGTTGATGTCGTTCTGGCTCGTCTCGTCGATGTCCTGCTTTCCATCCCGAAATTCCTGCTCGCCGTCATCGTCGTCACCGCGATCGGCTTCGAGACGATCAATGCTGCAATAGCGACGGGCGTATCGGCTGTGGCGATCTTTGCACGCGTCACCCGCGCAGAGGTCATCAAGACCAGACAGGCGACATTTGTCGAGGCCGCGTTCTTGTCCGGCGGTTCGCGCTGGTACATCCTCTGGCGGCATATCCTGCCGAATGCTTCGCGCTCGGTGCTGCCGCTTGCGGTGCTGCAGTTCGGCGAATCCATTCTGATCATCGCCAGCCTTGCCTTCCTTGGATACGGCGACCCGCCGCCTGCCTCAGACTGGGGCCTGCTGATCTCGATCGGCAAGGATTACCTCAAATGGCCGTGGCTCGTTTATGCGCCCGCCTTCATCACGATCGTAACCGTCCTCTCAGTGAACAGGATCAGCCGATGGCTTCGCAAGACAGACTGAGCGCCGCTCTCATTCACGCAATTACGGTCGCTCCGGCGCCGCAACCCGTCACCCCTCTGCTGAGTGTGGACAATCTGTCGGTGTCCTATGGACGGCAGGATGTCGTGCACGATGTTGGGTTCGAACTCGGACGTGGCAAAAGCCTCGCCCTGATCGGCGAGTCCGGCTCCGGAAAATCGACCATTGCCCGCGCCATTCTGCGGTTGTTGCCGAGCGGTGCGACAGCCTCCGGCGCCGTTCGGTTTGGCGGAGACAACCTGCTGGCCCTTCCCGAACGCCGTTTCCGACCTCTCCGCGGACGCCAGATCGGCTTTGTCCCTCAGGATCCCGGCAATGCGCTCAACCCAGTGCGTACGATCGGCGCACAGGCGATGGAAGCGGCAGAGCTGACGGACGAGCCGAATGCCTCGATCCGCAAAGCTCTCGTCCTCGAAACCTTTGCCCAGGTGGGGCTCGAAAATCCTCAACGGGTTTTCTCTTCATACCCTCACCAGCTCTCTGGTGGCATGCTGCAACGTGTGCTGATCGGGCTCGCCGTTCTGCCTCGGCCGGCGCTTCTGGTTGCCGACGAGCCGACATCCGCGCTCGATGTAACCATCCAGAAGCGGATTCTCGATCTTCTTTCTCGATTGCAGCATGATCTGAATATCAGCCTGCTGCTCATCACCCACGATCTCGCCATCGCTTCCGAAAGGACGGACAGTCTCGTCGTGCTGAAAAATGGTGTGGTGCAGGAAGCCGGAAAGACGTCCTCGGTATTTTCCTCACCGGCCTCTGCCTATGCGCGGAAATTGCATGCCGATGTACCGGCTCTCAATCCGGACCGGTACGCGAGGCTAAGGGAGACGGGCTTGCGTTTGCGCAGTGCCGACGAGGCTCCGAAGATCGAGGTCAACGCGGTAAGAAAGAGCTTTACGGTCGACGGCAGGACACTGACAGCTGTCAACGATATCTCTTTTGCCGTCGCTCCCGGTACAACTCATGCACTGGTCGGAGAGTCGGGTTCCGGAAAGACGACAACCATCCGGCTGTTGCTCGGGCTTGAAGAGCCGGACGCGGGCGAGATCTCAGTTGCTGGTGAAAGACTGTCCGGCCGCTCGCACGCATCATTGCGTGCCGTATGGCGGCACCTCCAGCTCGTCTACCAGAACCCCTTCACCTCACTCGATCCGACCTGGACCATCGAGCATCTGGTGGGCGAACCTCTGGACCGTTTCAAAGTTGGAACACCGAAAGAACGTGCAGAACGGGTACGCGAGGCGCTCGCCAATGTCGGCTTGGCTGAACACCTTCTTACCCGCAAGCCGGGTGCACTTTCAGGCGGGCAAAGGCAGCGTGTGGCAATCGCGAGAGCGCTTGTCCTCAAACCCGATGTGATTGTTCTCGATGAACCGACATCGGCACTCGATGTCAGTGTCCAGGCGGATATCGTCGAGGTTCTTCTGTCGCTGCAGGCCAAGCTGGGCCTCACCTATGTCTTCGTCTCGCATGACCTCGCGCTTGTCCGCCAGCTCGCACATACCGTCTCCGTCATGCAGCGAGGCAGCATCGTCGAACATGGCAGCGTAGCGGATATTTTTGGCAATCCGCAGCATCCCTACACCGCGACCCTCCTGGAATCGATCCCGGCGGGCATTACCAATCCGGCCAACACCACCCAGCCGAAACCTCGGGAAGTCTTTAGAAAGGAACAGATCGCATGACCATCGCCGTTCCGGCCAAAAGCCTACCCGGCTCATTCCGCCCCAAGCAGCGGCTCGGTTTCAACACACGCGTGTCATTCAATGATGATGCCGGACCAGCTCAAGGACTGCGCGACGGACTGGAGCTGTTCAGACAGGCCGAGCAACTCGGTTACCAGTCGGGTTGGGCCTATCAGCGTCATTTCGATCACTACCTGTCCTCACCGCTTCCATTTTTCGCAGCCGTCGGCCAGCATACGCGGCATATTACGCTCGGATCAGCCGTCATTCCGATGCGTTATCAGGATCCCATCCTTCTCGCAGAAGCTGCCAGTACGACGGACCTTCTGATCGGCGGCCGGCTTGAGCTTGCCATCTCGACCGGGACCAATGGGGCTTTCGATGCTGTCTTCGGCACCGTCGATACCGACGCCCGCACGGAAGCCAAACGCCGCCAGGCACGTTTCCTCTCGGCTGTTTCCGGCGAAATCCTGCATACCGTCACCGAGCCGGTTCAGGGGGCATCACTGGGAGCCGAGCTACGGGTCACCCCACATAGCCCGACCCTGCGCAGCCGTATCCGGCAGGGTTCAGCCAGCCTCAGCTCAGCAATTCAGGCTGCCGAACTCGGTATCGGACTGATTTCCGGGACCGTGCTGCACGATCAGTCCGAAGGCGAGACCTTCGGCGACTATCAGGCTCGGATCATCGAAGCCTACCGCACGACCTGGCGCAAGCTCTGGGCAACCGAGCCACCGCCGGTAGCCGTCGCCGCCTCTGTTCTTGTTGGCACAACCGCCGAGCTTCGCGACAAATATGCCGCGTATGATCTGGATCGTCGGACCAATGGCATTGCCGCATCACGTCCCAAGGGCGCGCTCGCACCCGCCAGCCAGCCGGTCGGAGCACTCATATCTCCCGTTTTCCAGGGAACGCCCGATCAGGTGATCCAATCCGTCTTTAACGATCCAGGTCTCAGCGCAGCTGACGAGCTGGTCCTCTTTTTGCCACCAGCCTTCGGGCTCACCGAAAACATCCGGCTATTGAGCGACCTTGCCCAAACCGTCGCCCCGGCATTCGGCTGGTCGCCCGCCCTGCAGCACTAAGAACGGTCAGGGTCGCGGTAACACCGTCTAAAGCATCATCAACCGCAGAGAATATTTTCTACATACTCCATAGAAAAAGAACGACCTGTCTTCCTCATCCATCTGCCGCTGCTTAACCTTTGCGCATCGGCTGCCAAACTTAAGGAGCTCACATGACCGCGGAATTTATCAGCGTAAGCTTTCCCAATGCGTCGAATGATCTGCACCCCATTCCCGACGCTCCTGTGGATCCACGTTTCCTCGAACGCTACTCTCGTTCGCTAGATGACTACGGCTTCAACTATACGCTGATCCCCTATTCCTCGTCGTCATTCGATCCTTTCACGCTTGGTGCGACGGTGCTTGCGCATACGAAGAACATCAAGATCATCGTGGCACTCAGACCCAACACCGTCTACCCGACAGTTGCGGCCAAGTCGCTCGCCACGCTCGATCAACTGAGTGGTGGTCGCGTCGTCGTCCACTTCATCGCCGGCGGCAGCGATGAGGAGCAGGCGCGCGAGGGTGACTTCCTCAACAAGGAAGAGCGCTACGAGCGGCAGGAAGAGTATATCCGCATCCTGCGCCTCGCCTGGACATCGAAGGAACCCTTCGATTTCGACGGGAAATATTACCAGTTCAAGCAGTTTCGCAGTGCCGTGCGCCCGACCAACGGGCTGATCCCGATCTCGCTGGGCGGTTCGTCCGACGCGGCTTATCGCATCGGCGGCTCCCTCTGCGATATCTTCGGCCTTTGGGGCGAACCGCTTGCCGAAACAAAACAGCAGATCGAACGGATCTATGCGGAAGCGGCAAAGGCCGGCCGGACAGATCGCCCGCGCATCTGGGTTACCTTCCGTCCCATCGTCGCCGAAACCGACGAACTTGCGTGGCAAAAGGCGCACAGGGTTCTCGACCAGTTGAACGAGAACCGCCAGAAGGGTCTCCATCGTGCTCCGGTAAACGCTCCGCCGCCGGCCAATGTCGGCTCGCAGCGACTACTGGAAATCGCCAAGCGTGGCGACGTGCATGACCGCGCCCTCTGGTATCCGACAGTCACCGCGACCAATGCCAGCGGCGCGACCACGGCGCTCGTCGGTTCACCACGTACGATCGCGGACTCGATCCTCGATTATATCGATCTCGGCGCCGATCTGATCTCGATCCGCGGCTACGACAATTACAACGATGCCGTTGATTACGGACGCTACGTGCTTCCACTCGTGCGCGAAGGCATTCGCGAGCGGGAAGAGGCCAAGCGCAAGACGGCCGCGTAAACCTGGAAGGTCCGGCGCCTTGCCGGATCTTCACCCACTTCAGATAAAACAGCGAACTCAATCGCTTCTTCGGGGAGATATTCCCTGCAATCCGGAAAGCCCAGAACTGCATGTCCTATGATCCAACTCTCCTAGATGCTACGGCACGCATCCTTGCAGAAGCCGCACCCGATGCGGATCAGACCGGCCAGTTCCCTTGGGTCGGTATCCGTGCCGTTCATGAGGCGGGTTTGCTGGAAAGCACCGTGGCCAGCCGTTATGGCGGTGAAGGATCGACGCTGAGCGATGCCGCTCATATTCTGGCAGCACTTGGCCGAGGTGATCCTTCGGTGGCACTGATCAGTGCCATGACGATCTTTAACCATCTCGGCCAGGCGACAAAGAGCCATTGGCCGGATGGCCTCTATAGGCAACTGCTGGAAGAGGCCAAACAACGCCCCTTGCTGCTTAACGCAGCTCGCGTAGAGCCTGAACTCGGTTCGCCAGCACGCGGCGGCCTACCTGCAACGATCGCGCGCCGCACGGCAAACGGATGGTCGATCTCCGGTCGAAAACGTTTCGTGACGGGCGCCCATGGCCTGACGCATTTTCTCGTATGGGCACATACGGACGAAGTGCCGGCGCGGGTCGGAACCTTCGTCGTACCAAACGGCCTTCCGGGTATAGAGGTCATCGAGAACTGGAAAAGCCTCGGCATGCGAGCGACGGGGTCCCATGACGTCGCATACACGGATGTTGAAATTCCGGCAGAAAACGCTCTGGACCTGGTTGATCCTTCTATCGCCCAACAGGATAACCGAGCTCATGCTGCGATCAATCTGGCATTGACTGCTATCTATCTCGGCGCAGCCGAAGCGGCCCAAGCTGTCTTCATCCAGTTCGCGCATGAACGCATACCGGCCAACCTCGGCCATCCCATCGCTCGGACAGAGCGGTTCGTCACGCTCTCAGGGGAAATTGATCTGGCTATTTCAGGCGCCCGCCAGATCATATTCGGCACGCTGGATCACAATAGCGACGACGCGGAGGCACTGATAAGGGCAAGACTACTTGCCGGCCGGCAGATCCGGGACGCTGTCGAGATTGCGGTACGCGGCATCGGCAATCCGGGCCTGAGCTCGGATCTGGGCCTTGAACGTCATTTCCGGGATATCCAATCCGTACTGGTCCACGCGCCGCAGGAGGATACTACCGTCTCCATCCTTGGACGCGCCGCTTTCGATAAATGGAAAAGAAGCGATGCCGGCCGGTCCGACGATGTGACCAATGTTGCGATCCTCAAGACCGCCTGAGCAAGCGAGAGAAACCTCACTGACGGCTAACAGCCTGTGACCGCATTTCTGAAAGGGATTTGAATGAGTAACAATCTTATTGTCGGCTTCTCGGGCAACATCTCGCGCCCTTCAGGTACGCGACGCTTCGTGGAGAATGTGACGGAAGCGTTGGCGGCGCAAGCCGGTTTGCAGCACGTGGTCTTCGATGTGGAGGACCTCGGCCCATCGCTGGCGACCGCCAGATCGGTCACGGATCTAGATCCAGCCGCCCGTAAGGTGATCAGGACGATTATCGAGGCAGAAGCCCTCGTCATCGGTTCGCCGACCTATAAGGGAAGTTACACCGGTCTCTTCAAGCATGTGATCGACCTGCTGGATCCTTCCGACCTGCGCGGCAAGCCGATCGTTCTAACCGCTACCGGTGGCGGGGACCGGCACTCGCTTGTGGTCGAACATCAGTTGCGACCGCTCTTTGCCTTCTTCGAAGCCTTTGTCACACCGACTGCAATCTACGCTTCGGGCCGTGATTTCGTCGAAGGTGCTCCCTCACCGGCCATCCTCGGTCGCGTGAACCAGGCGCTTGCCGAAGCGTCTTTGCTGATCAGCGCTCGTTCGATCTCTGCGGCGATTGCAGCCGAATAGGCCGCGGTTTCGCTGGCCTCGGATCCGGAAGATAAGCCAGTGGCATAGGGACAGACGGGATGACAGCCAAAAAATATGTGGTCGGGATTACCGATCACATGATCGGCCGGCCCGATCTCGAAGCGGAAGTGCTTGGTGATGACGTCGAGATCGACTTCTTCGCCAGCACGGACGAGACGTCGTTTGACCCCGGTCGTCTGGCCAGGCTTGATGCGCTGATGGTATGGGGCGCGCGGCTTGGACCCAAGACCATAAACCACCTGACCCGCTGCAAGGGCGTAGTTCGTTACGGCGTCGGTTACGAAAAGATCGATCTCGCGGCCCTTGCCGCTGCTGGCATCCCCTTTGCCAATAACCCCGACTATGGGACAGAGGAAGTTGCCGATCATGCGCTTGCGATGATCCTTTCCCTGCATCGGCATCTCTGGGAACATGACGAACGCGCCCGAGGATATAGTTCCGGGTGGCAAATCCACAGTTTGAAGCCGCTTTCCCGCTCGAACCGTGCTACGGTCGGGGTCATTGGCGTCGGCAGAATCGGAACGGCAGTCATCAACAGATTGAAGCCTTTCGGATTTCGTATCCTTGGTTACGATCCCGGCCAGCCACCCGGGCACGAGAAAGCCATCGGTTATCAACGGGCCGAGCGACTGGATGACGTTTTCGCCCAGTCGGATATCGTCACCCTTCATTGCCCGGCAACGGCGCAGACACGCGGCATTCTGAATACTGAAGGCCTCGCCCGGTTGAAACACGGCACGATTGTCGTCAACACTGCGCGAGGGGAATTGATCGAAGATCTCGATGCGCTTGAAGCAGCGCTTCGGAGCGGGCAGGTCGCAGCGGCAGCAATCGACACGTTACTGCATGAACCGCCGGGAAATCACCCTCTGTTGGAAGCATGGCGCAACCGTGAGGATTGGCTCGCAGGCCGCCTGGTCATCACGCCGCACAATGCATTTTACTCCGATCACGCAGCCATAGAGATGCGCACGAATGCAGCGAAAACGGTAAAGCTGTTGTTCGATGAGGGCAGGCTTCGCAACAGAGTGACGGAGTGACATCGCCGGAGCGGGGTTCGCAAAACTCAGCGCGGCTTCGTACAAGCGACCGCAAGAAGGTTTGCATGACTGATAAACTTCCTGGTGCAGTATTGAGAGAAAAAAACGCTCCGCTAGTCGCGTTATTTAATGCTTTGTTCCTTCTATCGCGATGAGGACCATGGCTGAATATCGCCCTTGTGCAGGAGGGTGCGATGAGCAAGGTCATCAACTTGGCAGGAACGCTCAGGGCCGTTTCCCCTTATATCAGAACAGAAGATGAAGCGATTGAGGCTGCAAAAGCCCTAGCGAATGAAATTCGCAGCGGCGCCAGCCGTCGTGACCGGCAACGTATCCTACCCCATCACGAACTGGAGCGTGTCGCTCAATCCGGCATTCTGGGCATCACGGTTCCGGCTGAATATGGCGGAGCCGATATCTCGAACCCGTTTCTGGCCGAAGTGCTGGCGATCCTGTCCGAGGCGGACAGTTCCATCGGGCAGATCCCCCAGAGCCATTTCCAAATCCTTGAGATACTCCGCCTTGCCGGTACAGAAGAGCAGAAGCGGTATTTCTTCATCAGGGCATTGGCAGGCGATCACTTTGCCAACGCCCTTGCCGAAAGAAATACCGAGGCGGCAGGACTGATAACCACCCGCCTCGTGCCGGATGGGATCGGTTATCGTATTTCCGGCCAGAAATATTACTCCACCGGCGCCTTGTTTGCCGACTGGATTGCCGTCTTCGCGCAGGACGATCGTGAGCATCTTGTCATGGCGATAGTACCTCGCGACACCGAGGGGCTGACGATCATCGATGATTGGGCAGGCTTCGGCCAAAGGACGACGGCAAGTGGCTCCGTGATCATCGACAACATGTATGTATCGGCAGATTCCGTTATCGCTCACGACAAGGCTCTCGAACAACCGGCAACGCTGGGATCGCTTGGCCAGTTGCTGCACGCAGCCGTCGATCTCGGCATTGCCCGTGCGGCCTTTGCCGACATGATCGATTTCGTCCAGACCAGATCACGGGGCAATCGAAATCTCGACATCGAAAGCACGAGCACCGACCCTCTGGCGATCGCGAAAACGGGATCGATCGCCGTCAAGATCGAAGCAGCGGCAGCAATGATCGAGCGCGCTGGCCGAAAAGTGGACGTAGCCCAGGTATCTCCGTCTGCATCCGCAGCCTCGGATGCCTCTCTGGCCGTGGCAACTGCCAAAATCCTGACGACCGAAGCCGCGCTCGAGGCCGCCAACGCGCTTTTCGAGCTTGCAGGAACGTCCGCGACAGGCGAGGATTTCAATCTCGATCGCCACTGGCGAAATGCACGAACCCACACGGTTCATGATCCGGTACGCTGGAAATATCACACCATCGGCGACTTTCACCTCAATGGCAGGCTTCCCAGGCCGAATGGCCAATTCTGATCATGCGATCGCCGGATGCTGAAAGCAGGCATACCAGTTATCTATAGCTTCGGCCTAGAGCGGCGACGAGCTGTCCAGATGGCGACGCGGTGGGGGATGCCCACTGCTCTGTCAATAAAGAACGCCGCACCAGCCGCTCGAAGAATTCATATCCTTCAGGCCAGCGCCCAAAACCGCTTGCAACATTGATGTGGCCGGAAAACCCGATCGTCACAAGATCGCTTCCCCAGGCTTTCACATGACGTTCCAACTGCGGGACACTCATGTAGGGATCGTTGAGGCTACCGACAACGAGACTTGGAAAGGGAAGACGCTCGAGCGGTTCGGCACCAAATTCAATCATACAGGGATGCATCTGCAGGGCTGTCTCCAGCGAACAAGGAGCGACCAGTAGCGCGCCACGGATAAGGCCTGCCCCACGACGGCTGGCATAGCTTGCTGCAAGGAGGCAACCAAGGCTGTGTGCAACGAGAAAGGCGCCATCGGTGTTCGACAGCGCCTCATCAAGCTTCGCCTGCCAGTGCGCAAGAACCGGACAGGTCCAGTTCTCTTGTTCCACGACCGACGAGGATACTTGCTCGCGTACCCAGTGTCGCTGCCAATGCTCATCGGAAGAGCCATTCAAACCCGGAATGACAAGCGTCTGGATCATAACCGCCTCATTACGTTTCTAACGCTTGTAGAAGATAGGCGGGCGGTCACGGTGCGTCGGCGAAAGCTCATCCAAAATCTACCAGAAAGATAGATTAATTTGCCTCGTTGCGCGCAACATGATCCGGTAATTTGCAGACATCGAATACAGAACGAATGGAAGTCGGACATGAAAAACTTCATCACTGCAGGCCAAGCCAAAACCAGCCAGTTTGTGGGTTCGTCCGTTTCCCGATGCCACCTTCACTCGCGAATGCAGATGTGTATTGCGCCCATTACGGCCGAGAACATTGAGGAAAGATTGCGAGATTGGAGTGAAGGACATGCAGAAGCAAGTCGTTGAGCATGGTGGGTTGCCGGTCGGTATAGCTATTCCGGATAGCGGGAAGCTGCGTTTTATAGCTGTGAAGTTTCATGTCATCGATCTCGATGATCAGCGTTTTGCAACGCTTGGCGAATTGAGGGCCGCGATCAGCGACCATCTCAGATCCCCAAGACCGATTGCTGCCTGACGACGACAGACCAAGTGCCAAACTTGGTCGTCGGCGTCATGCCCGCGCTCGACAAACTCGTTTTCCCAGAGAGATCCATGAAAGACATTTTGAAAGTAACCGGCAACCGGACATTGACGGTTGGTGCAGCCCTCATCGTTGCAAGCTTGGTCTTGCGCAATTTCGACACCGGAATACCCAGCTGCCTTGTCGCTGTCAGCCTGGCAGCTGGTCTCGTCTCGGTTATTTTTGCTGCTGGCCGGATGAGCGATTAGTACGCCCGGCACATTCGTTCATCTGAGCTCTCGCACGACGAGAACGGCGACGCGTCGAGCCTTCCGAGCTTGAGGCGACAAAGCAAAAACCTTGCTCAGCTATGGATAGGCTGGCGGTAACCTGGAGGTAGACGGGAAAAGAGGTTCGTGACCGATCTTGACGAACCCACCTCCCCGACCCACATCCCCGGCGATCAGGACAAGATGCATAGCATGACAACATTTCTAGAAAAGACGTTCGGCCCGACCGAACTTGCCATTGTTGAGGCTGCTTTCAGCGAATGGGTTGATCAAGCAAAAGTTGAAAAACAAAGTCCTGAGGCAGAGTTGGCAGCGGCGATCGTCATCAACCTGTTTCGCGAGGGAAACGACACCATTCCCGCAATGCGAAAAGCAATTTCCGCTCATCGCGGCTTGATCGACCTGCGTTGCTCTTAATAGCTCAGCGGATTTGGCTGCAGGAAGATACAGCTCTCTCTTACGGTTTGCCGGAGTTTGAACGCTATGCGCCGACGGGTCGTCTCATGCCTAAATTTTGGCGGAGATATGATCCGTCCCGGCGAAACAGCATCCCTCGCTTATTGTGAGCGGGCACGCCATCCTTGAAAAAGCACCGGGCCTGGACCGCCTTGAATTGTTCACCCGTGGGTGTTCGCGAAATCATGACCACCCGACTTCACATCGTTGATGCCGAGCCAGGCAATCTGTTACCCCGAATATCCCAGAAGGCGCGAAATTCGCACAGCGGTGCTCTTCGTCTTTTCAATATGTTCTTCTGATGGAACCTCGCCGAGGAACTGGATCATGTCGACGATGCCTACAGCGCCACAGACCATGCCGGCCGCGTTGAATATCGGGCTGGCGAGCGTGTTCAAACCGAGAGCGGCCTGATTGGGCGCGACAGCCCAGCCCTGCCGCCGGATGATTTCGTATTCTTGCGCCAGCACGGTCGGCGAAACGATTGTCTCAGGGGTGAAAAGCTCAAGCCGGTTTCGTAATACGCGCGCCTGGAAAGCCTGCGAAGAAAAGGCAGTTGCGACTTTGCCCTGAGCAGAACCGTGAAACGAGAGGATCGATCCGACCCGAACGCCGATTTCGATCGAAGCCCGCCCGGGAACAGTCGCGATGACAAGCATGCCTTCCGGCGTTAGCTGCGATGCGACAGCAGAGTGGCCCAGTGCATCCCGAAGATCGAGAAGTGGATCGTTGGAGGCACGAATAAGACCCATATTGTCAAAAACGGATTGGCCGAGAGATAGCAGCTTGGAGCCTAATTCATATCGTTCGGAATCATCCTGCTGAAATACATATCCCTGCTGAACAAGCGTCTGCAGATGGCGGTGGATACGGCTTTTGCTTGTCCCTAGCGTATTGGCGAGGCTGGTCACACCTACACCCTTGGGAGTGCGGACGACCTGCTCGATAATATTCATCGTAAGGATGACGGACTGGAGGCCATCTGAATTTTTGTCTTCAGTATCAGTCATCTGCCGTTGCACCTTTAAAACTCATCCAAACGTCCATAAAATAATCGGAGCGGCTTTGTGCTTCCGAAGCATGCTAAATCCAGGCATCCGAGATTTCTGGTCAAGTCTGAAACAATAGCAGCCTGCCATTTTTCCATTCCGGAACGCTCTGCTGGAGCGTCTTTCAGAAAATTCATTCCCTCCCAAGACGCCGCAAAACACTCGTGCGCAATTTCGTCCACGGGCGTAACCGCTCATTCGCGAACACAAACTGGTAAGAACAAAGTTCTGAGAAATCAAGGTATTTGGCTTTCCGCTTGCGAAACAGCAAGCCTTCTATCGGTGTTTAAATCCCAGAAATACTGACAGCCGCGTCCGTTTGACGCGCAAGCCGTCCCCAATCAACCGCTTGACGAATGATCGCGGAAAGCAAATAAATCAGAACAACGTTTCTTTCAGCGGAACAAAAGAATGCGGTGCCGTGATTGATGGAATGGCATCCCTCTTCTGGAGGTCTGTCTTGGAATAACGGAAATCAAGCTGGTGACGTGAAGATGCCGCCAGAGGAGAATGGAGGAATATAAATGGCTGAAACTGCCTCAAGGACCTCGGAACTTGACGCCCGTGTCGATGAGATATTGCGCGGAGGCGTCGACCCGCATGTTCACAGCGGCCCATCGATCGCAGCTCGGGCTGTCGATCATCTGGAACTGGCTAGACAACTCTCGGATGCGGGCTTCATTGCGGCCGTCACCAAGGATCACGACTACTCCGGCGTCGTGCCAACGGAGATGATCCGCAAGCATCACCCCGAACTTTCGACAAAGGTTTATTCAGGCATCGTACTGAATAACGTGGTGGGTGGCTTCAATCCTTATGCGGTCGAGCACACCGCTGCCATGGGCGGGAAAATTGTCTGGTTGCCGACACTTGCCGCCGAAAACCATCTTAAATGGGAAAAATCATCGGGCTGGGTTCATCCTGCATCGACGCAGAAAATCCGCCCAGCGACCGCGGTTCCGCTTTTCGACAGCGACGGCAAGCTTCTCGAACCAGTGCTTGATGTTCTCGATGTCGTTGCAGCAACTGGCATGGCCTTAGCCAGCGGCCACATCCACGTCTCAGAGACAAAGGTGATATTCGCGGAGGCTATAAAGCGGGGCGTAGAACACCTCATATTCACTCATCCGGAAGACATCGTCGGTGCCTCCCTGGAAGACGCCCGCGAACTCGCCGGAATGGGGGCCTATGTCGAGCATTCGCTCGCCTTCTTCCTGAACGGTTCGAAGTTCCAGACGCGCAAGGAAGAAGAGCTTAAGGCTCATATCGATATCGTTGGCGTAGATCGGACAATCTTGTGTTCTGATCTCGGACAAGTCGGCACATTCACACCGATTGAAGGATTCCGAAATGGCGTTCTCGCCTGCATCAAGCTTGGCTACTCCGACAGCCAGATCCACGAAATGGTGGCGACCAATGCGGCGAATGTCCTCGGCCTCACCGGCTGACCATTTGATACTTGCTATCAAGCCAAAAGGTTGGCCTGAAAGCGCATTTCAAAATTATTAGCGCTGTCTGCTTCGGACCGGGAATCCGAAGCAGCTTTTCTGGAGGAAAAAATGTTACAATGGTATCATGAGCTTAACAGCAAAGAACGAAAGACGTTCTATGCTTGCTTTGCCGGTTGGGCGACCGATGCGCTCGACACACAGCTCTTCAGCTTTCTTATTCCGACACTTGTTGCGTTCTGGTCGATTACCAATGCCGAAGCCGGCTGGCTCGGCACATCCGCTTTGATCTCCTCTTCAGTCGGTGGTTGGGTCGCCGGCATTCTTTGTGATCGCATCGGTCGCGTGAAGGTCATGAAGATCGCCATCGCATGGTTCACCGTATTTACCATCGCAAGCGGCTTTGCCGATTCCTATGAGCACCTTCTGATTGCCCGCATTCTCTCCGGCCTCGGCTTCGGTGGCGAATGGGCCGCAGGCGCAGTTCTCATGGGTGAAGTCATTCGCCCTGCCTATCGCGGCAAGGCCGTCGGTAGCGTCCAGAGCGCCTATGCACTCGGATACGGATTTGCGGCCATCCTGTCTTCGGTGCTCTTCGCCACGATCGAACCGTCCGAGGCCTGGCGCTGGATGTTCTGGATCGGCGCACTTCCTGCCGTCTGGGTTTTCTGGGCACTGCGCGGCGTGGAGGAACCGGAAGTCTTCCTGAAAGCCAAGAAGGAACAGCACGCCCGTGGCGAACGTGTCAATCCGCTGGTCATCTTCGCACCGCGTTACCTGAAGACGACGATCCTGTGCTCGCTGCTTGCTCTGGGGGTACAGGGCGGCGCATTCTCGATCGTCATGTGGCTGCCGTCGTTCCTCAAGAGCAACTATCACCTCACCTCGGTCGAAGTCGGTTACTATGTCTTCGTACTGACCTTCGGATCGTTCGTCGGCTATATCGTCGCTGCTTATCTCTGCGATTCCATCGGCCGCCGACTCAGCTTCTTCGTCTTCACCATCCTGAACTGGATCATCATTCCGGTGTTCCTGTTCGTGCCGGAAATGGGTGCGGTGTCGCTGCTGCTCATCTTCCTGCTCGGCTTCTCGCTGCTCGGGATCTACAGCGCACTTGGCCCTTATTTCACCGAGTTGTTCCCCAGTCTCATCCGTGCGAACGGGCAGGCCTTCAGCTACAATTTCGGCAGAGCCGTGGGTGCCTTCTACCCGGCCATCGTCGGCATGCTGGCATCCGCTGAACTGCTGCCATTGCACAGTGCAATGGGTGTGACGGCAATGTCCGCTTACGTCTTCGTGCTGCTAGCAGTCGCAATCCTGCCGGAGACCAACGGCCGGGATCTGACCACGACGGATGGAAAAGTCGATGCGACGCCCGTCGCGCCGAGCGGACAGCCAAACGAAGTCAACCCTTAACAATACCGTCAAACGCAATCTGAAATTCCCAACGGCCTCAGGCCGTTGGGGGTCGGTAGTGCGCGACACCCGGAACCTCAACATCTCAGCTGAAATGCGTGACCACCATGACAATTCAGAATCGAAACATCTTGATCGTTACCGCTCACCCTGAACAACGGTCCTTCAATCATGCGTTGACCGAAAGTGCAGCCGCTGCGCTGCGTTCCGCCGGACATGATGTCGTGGTTTCGGATCTTTATGCCGAACATTTCGGCGCCTCCTCCGGACCTGGCGATTTCACCGCCCGTGCGAATACGGATCACCTGCACTATCAGAACGAACAGACCAATGCGGTTCGCACCAAATCCTTCGCGCCCGACATAGCACGCGAACAGGCCAAGCTTGCTGCCGCCGATGTCGTCATCTTTCAATTCCCGCTCTGGTGGGGAGGGCCGCCCGCCATCCTCAAGGGCTGGCTCGACCGGGTTCTGGCCTATGGCTTCGCCTATGTGGACGGTTATCGATTTGACACCGGCCTCTTTCGCGGCAGGCATGCGATCCTGTCCGTGACCACAGGCGGAACGCCCGCCCGTTTCAGCAACGATGGCGTTTATGGACCGATTGAACAACTCCTGCGCCCGATCAAGCGCGGTGCGCTGGAATATATGGGCTTCGAAGTCGCGCCATCCTTCGTTTGCTACGGCGCACCACGCATGAGCGAGGAGGATCGCCAAACCCATCTGTCGCTCTGGGCGAAACAGGTGCTCGAGATCGCCAGGCTTCCCACGGACAAATCGCTTTATCCCGCCGACCCGCTGTCTCTGGCTGAGGACGGAGCATGGGCGAGAGGCCGATGACGTCGGCAAGGATACATTTGGAACGAGCCTGCCTCGTCACCTCTGATTGGAGTTAAAAATGGAACAGGACATATTCATTCTCGATGGGGCCCGTACCGCGATCGGTACGTTCGGGGGGGCATTGAGCACCTTTACACCGGCGGAACTCGGCGTGATTGCCGCAAAATCAGCGATTGAACGCTCGGGTATTGCCGCTGCCGATCTCGACAATGCCGTCGCCGGCAACGTCATTCCGAACTCGCCTCGCGATCTTTACCTCGGGCGCGTGATCGGCATGGAAAGCGGCTTGCCTGCCTCTGCACCGGGCCTCACGCTTAACCGACTCTGCGGCTCTGGCGCCCAGGCAATCGCAACGGCAGCTTCGATGATCCGGGCCGGTGAAAGCAGGCTCTCGCTCGCCGTAGGCTCCGAAGTCATGAGCCGTGCCCCCTATTCGATCGACAGCCTGCGCAAGGGCCAGAAGATGGGGGATGCCGGGCTGACCGATTGGTTGCTCGGATCGCTCACCGATCCTTTCGGCTGTGGCGGCATGGGCATTACCGCCGAAAATGTTGCGGCCAAATATGAGATCAGCCGCGGCGAGCAGGATGCCTTCGCGCTCGATAGCCAGCAGAAGGCAGTGCGCGCGATCGCCGGGCAGCGGTTCGCATCTCAGATCGTCCCGGTCACGGTCAAAACCCGGAAGGGCGAGCAGATTGTCACGGAAGACGAACATCCGCGTGCGGATACGTCGCCTGAGGGTCTCGCATCCCTGCGACCGACCTTTCGCAAGGACGGTACGGTGACTGCCGGTAATGCGAGCGGCATCAATGATGGTGCTGCAGCCGTCGTGCTGGCAAACGGCGCAGAAGTTGCTGCCCGAAATCTCCGCCCGCGTGGAAAATTGCTTTCCTGGGCCGTTGCCGGCGTTCCGCCGGAAATCATGGGTATCGGCCCGGCTCATGCCGTTCCGCTGGCGCTGCAGCGCGCGGGCCTCGATCTCGCGCAGATCGACGTGATCGAATCAAACGAGGCATTCGCCGCGCAGGCGATTGCCGTGAACCGGCTGCTCGGTCTGCCTCTCGAAAAGGTCAATCCGAATGGCGGTGCAATCGCGCTCGGGCATCCGCTGGGCGCGACCGGCGTCATCCTGACGGTCAAGGCTCTTTATGAACTGGAGCGCATCGGCGGCCGCTACGGTCTCGTCACCATGTGCATCGGCGGTGGGCAGGGGATTGCTCTTGTTATCGAGAATTGCCTGGCCAATCGCGCGTAGACTTCAAGGAGGAAAAAATGACTTCGAATTTGCGAACACGTATCCGCGCAGGTGAGCTGCTTGTCGGGTCGTTCATCAAGACGCCTTCCCCGCATGTGATAGAAATCCTTGGTCATGCGAAACTGGATTTTGCGGTGATCGACCAGGAACATGCGCCGATCGGCATCGCCCAGGTGGACATGCTGGCACTTGCCGGCAAGTCGATCGGCCTGCCACTCCTGTCCCGTCGCTGGGGTGCCTCGGTCGACTGGATTTCTCCGCTGCTCGACCTCGGACTTGCCGGAGTGATGGTGCCGCACGTGCTGAATGCCGAAGGTGCCCGTGCCGTCTGCGATGCAGTGCGTTTCTCTCGTGGGAAACGTGGCCTTTCGCCATCACCACGGGCTGGCAATTACGGTGGCATCGGCATCGCCGACTATCGTGTCAAATGCGACGCGGAGAGTGTCGTGATGGTGCAGATCGAGGACAAGTCTGCGCTCGATCATCTCGACGAGATCGCCGGCGAGCCGGATGTCGATCTTCTGTTCATCGGGCCGGCAGACCTCTCGCAATCGATGGGGGTCAGTTATCCCTCGCCGGAACTGGATGACGCCATCGACGAGATCATCGCATCCGGCAAGAAGGCGGGTGTCGCAATCGGCCTGTTCGTCGGCGATGCCGGCCACATCGCCAAATGGCACGCCCTTGGCGTGACCGTCTTCGTCTGCAGCTCCGATCAGGCGCTTCTGCGCAAATCCGCCACCCAGATGATGATCACAGCAAAAACCGAGAAGGAGTGAAACATGTACAAGGACAAGGATCCGCGCGCAGATCTCTTCGCCGCGGCGGCAAAACCGCCGGCAACGGGTTTGGTTGCAGAAGAGCAACTGGCGACCTTCTATGATACGCCACCGCAGGATGAGCAGAATGGAAGCCGCACCTGGTATGTGAGAGGCTGCAACTTCGTCCTCGCTTACTCCGAAACGAAGGACGGTGCGGTCCTGGAGCGCAAGGGACAGGCTGACGAGTACGTTCTTTATCTCGCCGATCCGGCCGACAAGGCAGTTGTCGAGTGGGGTGGGGAGACGGTCGAGGTTGCGGGCTATTCCGTCACCTTCATACCGCCGGGCGACAGCCGGATCGTCCTGCCGTCTGGCGGAAAGCTCGCACGGCTTTTTACCACGGCCTCGAAGGATCTGGTCAAGGCATGCCCCAATGCCGACGCTTACGATGTGCCGCGCCAGCACATCCCCGCATTCGAGCCCTGGCCGGAACCAGTGGGTGGGTGGAAAGTACGCCAGTATTCGCTGAACGTTCCCGATGAGCCGGGTCGTTTCGGGCGGATCTTCCGCTGCACGACATTCATGGTGAACGCGCTTCCGTCGCAGGTCGGACCGCGCGATCCGGCAAAGATGTCGCCGCATCATCACGACGATTTCGAACAGTGCTCGCTGGCATTGGGCGGGAGCTTTACCCACTACCTGCGCTGGGCCTGGACGACCGATATGGCCGATTGGCGCGAGGACAAGGCGATTGATGTCGGCTCGCCATCGGTGCTCGTCATCCCGCCTCCGGTCATTCACACGACGCGGGCCAGCAGCGACGGCAACAACGATCTGGTCGATATCTTCTGCCCGCCGCGCGTGGACTTTTCGCTTAAGCCCGGCTGGGTTTTGAACGATGCCGACTATCCAATGCCGGGCACCCGGTAATCCAGCAGGAGAGGGCTAGGCTGGCAGCAGTCGGCCCTCTCCTGGAATGTGCCTGTTCGAACGTGCGCAAGGCGCTGCCTCGGGCGGGCGTTCCAGGACGGCTGCAAAGCTTCAGCTCTTTAGAAATCAAAGGTCTCAAAAATGTACAAGGTGAATACCGCCGAGGAAGCCGTGCGACGGATACCAGATGGAGCCGTCCTGATGATCGGCGGATTTGTCGGCATCGGGACGCCTCAGGATCTTGTCGATGAACTGGTGCGTCAGGGAAAGAAGGATCTGACGCTCATCGCCAACGATACAGCGCGCCCGAATGTGGGCGTTGGCAAGCTGATCGACGCCGGGCTGGTGAAGAAGGCCATCGTCAGCCACATCGGCACCAATCCGGTCACGCAGAAGCAGATGATCAGCGGAGCGATCGAGGTCGAACTGGTTCCGCAGGGCACGCTCGCCGAGCGGGTACGCGCCGGAGGTTCCGGGCTTGGTGGCGTGTTAACGCCAACCGGTGTCGGCACGGATGCAGCGATCGGCAAGGAAACGATCGAAATCAACGGTATCCCCTATCTGTTGGAAACGGCGCTCAAGGCTGACTTCGCCCTGATCAAGGCACGCAGCGCGGATTACTCCGGGAACCTCCGCTATTCGCTGACATCGCGTAATTTTAATCCGCTGATGGCCATGGCTGCTGAAATCGTTATCGCGGAGCCGGACGAAATCGTGCCGGTTGGCTGCATCGAGCCCGATGCCGTCGTCACGCCGCATGTTCTTGTTGACTTGCTGATTGCGAAGGGAGCCTCGCTGTGAACGAGAAAGAGATCATCGCGAGGCGGGTTGCTCAGGAACTCAAGGCCGGCACGCTCGTCAATCTCGGGATCGGCTTGCCCACCATGGTCGCCTCCTACCTGCCTGCTGGGCTCGACGTTTCGTTCCAGTCGGAAAACGGCATTATCGGCATGAGCGCCTTGCCTGATCCGGGTCTTGCCGGAAGCAATCTCACGGATGCCGGAGGGACACCTGCAGGCGCGTTGCCGGGAGCCTGTGCCTTCGACAGCGCCATGTCGTTCGCACTGGTTCGCGGCGGCCATCTCGATGTCACTGTACTGGGGGGGCTTCAGGTCGACGAAGAAGGACACCTTGCCAACTGGATGGTGCCCGGCAAGATCGTGCCGGGCATGGGCGGCGCAATGGATCTCGTATCCGGCGCCAAGCGCGTCATCGTTGCGATGACGCATACCGCCAAGGGCGAACCCAAGATCCTGAAGAGATGCACCTTGCCGCTGACATCCGTTCGCCGTGTCGATCTGGTCGTCACGGAAATGGCCGTGATCCAGCCGACCGAAGAAGGGCTTGTCCTTCTCGAAACTGCTCCGGGCGTGACGGTCGACCAGGTTGTTGCTGCGTCTGAAGCCAAACTGTTAATGCCGAAGGTTCCAGGCGTGATGGGCATCGCAGCCTGAACTATCGGTTCGTGGGAGCGGTGCATCCTCCTCCGTCGCCGCTCCCGCTTCATTCAGAGGCATCACCATGTCCCCGCGTCAGCTTTCCTCTTTCGCCAACGCTACGCTACACCGATCAAGGGCGGCATGCCCACTATTTCACAATCTGTGCCATTCGGGGGATTTGCGTCTCAAGGTTTGAGCGAGCGCACCATATTGGCCAGCCTTTCGCAGGCACTTTCGAGTTCAGATTCTGATGCCGCGATCGATAGCCGAATAAATCCGGGCGCCGCAAACGCAGCCCCCGGCACACTCGACAGGCCGAATGTCTGCAACAGACACGCCGCAAACGCCGTATCGTCGCCGAGAACGCCTCCATCGGCAGTCTTGCGGCCAATCAGTTGCTGCACGCCGATGAAAGCGTAAAAGGCTCCATCGGGCGCTATGAAATCGATACCCTCGATCTCGGCCAGCCGGCCGGCCACGATCTTCGCGCGCCCGGCAAATGTTCGGGCACCCTCGCTGACAAAAGCCTGATCTCCGGTCAGGGCCGCGATTGCTGCCGCTTGAGCGACCGGCGACACGCAGGAGACGCTTTGCGACTGCATCTTGTTGAGCGTCGAAATCAGCGCTTTCGGGCCGGCCGCATAACCCAGCCGCCAACCCGTCATGGCGTAAGCCTTGGAGACGCCGTTGACGATCAAGGTCCGGTCCCGCAACTGCGGGCAGGCCTTGCCGAAGGAGACGAAGGGCGTGTCGTTCAACAGCACATGCTCGTAGATCTCGTCGGAGACGATGAGCACACGCGGATGGCGCGCCAGCACATCTGCAAGCTTGCGATATTCTTCGCCAGAATAAATCGCTCCTGTCGGATTGGACGGAGAATTCAGCATGAGCCATCTGGTCTTCGGCGTGATAGCTGCTTCCAACTGCTCGACCGATAGCTTGAAGCCGGCATCCGCGCCGCAGGTCAGATAGAAGGGCGTGCCCCCATGCAGCGAGACGATGTCTCCGTAGGATACCCAGCAAGGTGTGGGAATGATGACTTCATCGCCCGCTTCCAACGTTGCGAGAAACACGTCGAACAGGATCTGCTTGGCGCCATTGGCGACCATCACCTCGTCGGCGGAGTAATCCAGTCCGTTTTCCGTCTTGAACTTCTTCACGATCGCCTGACGCAGGCTTTCCATTCCCGCGGGCGCGCCGTAGCGTATACCGCCCTTGCGGATCGCTTCAATGGCAGCTTCCGCAACATGCGGTGGCGGTTCGAAGTCCGGCTCGCCCAGTGACAGGTCTATAATGTCACGGCCTTCTGATGCCAGCTTCTTTGCCGCCATGGCAATCGCCATGCTCGGAGACGACTTGATGCCCGCGGCACGGCGGTTCTCGAAACTCATTTTCGGCTTCCCTGGAGGATTTGACTTGATCGAAACCGGGCGAGGCCTCTGCCTCGCCCGACACTCTTGGGAGAGTTATTTCGAAGCGACGTAGTCGAAGGCGACATCGCGTTCTGCCGCAGCGACATCCCGTTTGTCAGCCGACCCGTAACCGCCACCGCCCGGAAGCTGCAGGATCAGCCTGCGACCGGCCGGAACATGCTGGCGTCCCTTGGAAGCGAGACGGGTTCCGTCATCCAGCAGCACGGCACCGGCAGCGCCGTTTTCACCACCTTCGCGACCACGCGGTGGATGTTCGACACGGTCGAACATGGCGTTGAAGTGCATCTCGTGACCCTCGGTCGGCGAGATTTCCACCACCTGGCCGAGACCGCCGCGGAACTGGCCGGCGCCGCCGGACCCGTCACGCAGCTCCTTGCGCCAGAAGATGACCGGACCGACATGTTCGGTTGCCTCGATCGACATGGAATGCACGCCGCTCGGGAATGCCGTTGCGCTCATGCCGTCGAGCGTCGGGCGTGCGCCGGAACCACCGCTGTTGAACAGCAGAACCTCGGCACGCTGGCCGCCATCGGCCGGAGCCTTGTCGCCCTGAAGCGGGCGAACGCTGACATGCAGGTTCCACAGCGCGCCAGCACCTTCCGCCGGCACCTTGCCCGGCAACATCTTGTGCACGGCGCCGAGCACGGCATCGGGCACCAGATGGCCAAGCACGTGGCGAACCGAAACCGGAGCCGGATGCTGCGCATTCAGGATGCAATCCTTCGGCGCGACGACGCGGAACGGCAGGAGCGAATAGTGGTTATTTGGAATATCGGGTGCGATCGCGACCTTCATGCCGTAGCATGCATAAGCTGCCGAATAGATGATCGGGCAATTGATGCCCTTCGGGCTCGGCGGCGAGGTTCCGTCAAAATCGGCGAGAATATGATCGCCTTCGACATCCAGACGTACCGCGATATCGATCGGTGAACCGTAACCATCGACCCGCATCGTGTTGGAATAGGAACCCTTCGGCAAGGCAGCAATCCGCTCGATCGTGGCGTCATAACTGCGCTTGAAGATGAATTCGCCGAGCGTCTCCAGATCGTCGAGTTCGAACTCCTCCATCATGTCCATCAGGCGGCGATGGCCGATCTCGTTGCAGGCCGCCAACGAATAGACGTCACCGACAACCTGATGGCTCTCGCGCACGTTGTTGTGCAGGATGTTGACGAGATCCTTGTTGACCTTCCCGCGCTCGGCAAATTTCATGATCGGAACGAAGATACCCTCTTCATAGACTTCGTTCGCATCCGGCCCGAAACCGCGGCCACCGACATCGACCACGTGTGCCGTGCAGGCGAAATAACCGACAAGCGCGCCGTTGCGGAAGCTCGGCGAAACGACGGTGAAGTCGTGCAGGTGACCGGTGCCCTTCCATGGATCGTTGGTGATATAAACGTCGCCTTCGAAAATGTTTTCAGGCCCGATATCGCGGATGAAGTGACCGACGGCTTCCGCCATCGCATTAACGTGGCCGGGCGTGCCGGTGACCGCCTGGGCGATCATCAGGCCGCCGCGGTTGAAGACGCCGGCGGACAAGTCGCCCGATTCACGCACGCTGGTGGAGAACGCCGTGCGGATGAGGGTGACGGCCTGTTCTTCGACGACGGAGATCAGCCGGTTCCACATGATCTGCATGTGAACGTCGGAAAGTGCATTGGTTTTCATGGATAGGATCCTCCGTTCAAGCGCTCTGCTTGACGCGTACGAGCAGGCAGCCATCGGCCTGCATGATGACTTCGCGGCTGGCGGTGATGATGGTCGAGGTTTCGCGTTCGGTGATCACGGCAGGACCGGAGACGAAGTCGCCCGGTTTCATGTCGGCGCGGTCGACGATCGAAGCGTTCTGGAAGCTGCCTTCCTGCACGTCGAAGATCTCGCGCCTGCCGCGAACCTTGGCTTCACCGGCCTTTGCCGTCTTGCCGATCCGCTCCGGCGGCGCGACCTTGGAAGTGGCCCGCAGCGACCAGCTGACGATCTCGACATCGAGCCCGTCGATGACGCGGCCGAAGAAGTGTTCGTACTGCTCGTCGAACAGTTTGCGGAACAGGTCGCCATCGGCATCCGCGTAATCACGAACCTCGATCGTTACCGGCACTTCCCAGCCCTGCCCGACGTAACGCATGTAGGCGATGCATTCGAGGTCCGGATCGGCATCCGGCGCGCCGGAGCGCACGAAGGATGTCGCTTCCGCGATCAGCTCAGACACCGTATGGTTGATCGCGGTCGCATCGAAGCGGCTGAGACGGCTATAGGCGCTGCGAACGCTTTCGAAACCGAAGGGGGCTCGCAGGAAGCCGATAGCCGAGCCGACACCGGCGCCCGGCGGGATCAGAAGTTCGGCCATGCCGAGCTTTTCGCAAAGGCGCGCGGCGTGGATGGGGGCTGCACCGCCGAAGGCGATCATGGTGAACTCGGAGAGTTCCTTGCCGTTTTCCACTGCGTGCATGCGCGCCGCATTGCTCATGTTTTCATCCACCACTTCGCTCAGGCCATAGGCGGCGGTCGCGATATCCGTATCCAGCTTGGAGGCAAGATCCGTATCCATCGCCTTGTCGGATGCCGGACGGTCGAGCTTCATCGCACCACCGGCAAACTCGTCGGCATCCAGACGGCCAAGGATGAGATCGGCATCGGTGACGGTCGGGTTTGCGCCGCCGCGGCCGTAGCAGGCCGGACCCGGCTCGGAGCCGGCGCTGTGAGGGCCGACGCGGATCTGACGCATGCTGTCGATCGTCGCGATCGAGCCGCCGCCTGCGCCGATTTCCACCATTTCGATGACGGGAATAGAGATCGGCATGCCGCTGCCCTTCTTGAAGCGCCAGGTACGTGCCACTTCGAAGGTCTTTGAGGTTTTCGGCGTCTGCTTTTCGATCAGGCAGATTTTTGCCGTGGTGCCACCCATGTCGTAGGAGAGCACCTGATCGAGACCATAGCTGCTGGCGATATGGGCTGCGAAGATCGCGCCGCCGGCAGGGCCGGATTCAAGCAGGCGTACCGGAAATTCGATGGCGCTTTCAACGCTGATGATGCCGCCGCCCGAATGGATCATGAAGACCGGGCAACGCGTGCCTTCTTCGGTCAGGCGCCCGACAAGGCGGTTCAAGTAGGACGCCATCAGCGGCTTGACGAAAGCGTTGGCGCAGACGGTGTTGAAACGCTGGAACTCGCGCATCTGCGGCGAAACTTCAGAGGAGATCGAAACCGAAATGTCTGCCTTCTTGGCGAGAAGCCGGTCTCTCACGATCTTCTCGTGCGTGCCGTTCAGATAAGAGTGGATGAAGCCGATGGCGACGCTCTCATAGCCGGCAGCGATGATGTGATCGCACAGGGCATCGACTTCATCGAGATCAAGCGGCTTCAGCACGAGACCATCGGCGCCGATACGTTCATCGACGACAAACCGTTCGTTGCGCGGCACGAGCGGCGCCGGCAGAACGATATCAAGATCATACTGTTCGAAACGGCTTTCGGTGCGCATTTCGATGACGTCGCGAAAGCCCTTGGTGGTGATGAAGGCGGTGCGTGCACCCCGCCGTTCGATCAGCGCATTGGTGGCAAGCGTCGTGCCGTGAATGATCGTGTCGATTTCGGAAAGCTCGACACCGGCGACTTCGGCGACCTGCCGGATGCCCTTGACGATCGCATTTTCGGGATAGGAATAGTCGGTCAGCACTTTGATCGAATGGAGCGTGATGCCTACCTCCATCGCAACGTCGGTGAAGGTGCCACCGATATCGACACCGACCCTGATCTGCTTGCCATCTTTCGCCATTGTCTGTCTCATGCTCCATAAGCGAGCTGTTGTTGCGTGCTGCTCGAAAACCCGGTTTTCGGCGTGCAGCGATCTGTCCCCGCCCGCGCGAACAGGCGGGGGCCAAGAGCTCTTCAGTTGTTGATGTTTTCTGTCCGGCGCGACGGCCTTCAGCGGTCGCGCTGGATCGAGATGTTACTGCTTGCCTGTAAAGTCGACGCCCGGCAGCGTGGTCGGGAGTTTTGCGCGATCGACGCCGATCCACTTCTTGTAGAGCGCGTCGAGCGTGCCGTCAGCGGTGTGACGGGTCACGAAATCGGTGAGGAAATCGAGCATTTCCTGGTCGCCCTTACGAACCGCCATGCCCTGAAAGTTGTCGGCAACCTTGTACTTGCGCTCGAACTGCGCATCATAACCAGCCTGCTTGATGACGAGGCCGTAGGTAATGCTGCCGACGATAGCGTCGACCTGGCCGGACAGCAGCGACTGAACCGTCGTCGCGTCATCATCGAAACGCTTGATCTGCGTATTCGGCGGGGCGACCTTGACGAGAAGCGGATCGAAGGCGCTGCCGCGATTGACGCCGATCACGTATTTGCCGAGATCCTCATTGGCCTTTATGGCCGCGTCCTTCTTACCCCAGACGGTGATGTCGTTCGACGAGTAGGGAATGACATACTGGATGACCTTGGCGCGTTCCTCGGTAATTGTCATCGACGGCACGAGGAAATCGACATTGCCGTTGACCAGCAGCGGAATGCGGTTCTGGCCGGTGATGCGCTCGAACTTCACCTCGACGCCGAGTTCCTTGCCGATCAGCTTGGCGATCTCGATGTCAAACCCGTCGTTCTGGCCCTTGGGATCGATGAAACCCCACGGAAACTGGTCCATCTGCACGCCGATCGTGGCTGTGCCCTTGGCCTTGATCTCTTCCGGCGTCACGGCGAAAGCCGTTGTGGCAAAGGAGGTCGCAGCCAGAAGCACGGCGGCGAACCCGCCCATGACTTTCGAACGCGAAAGGGTCAATGCTGTATTGAACATGTGGTCACCTCTGGTTGGTTTCTTTTTTCATGCGTTCTTGTTTTACCGAGCGGCGTTGAGGCGCCTTTCGATCCTTGCGCTGCAATAGGTCAGGGGTACGCAGATGATGAAGTAGATCAGTGCGACCGCCCCATAGACCTGCAGCGGCTGAAAGGTGATGTTGGCCATCAGCTGCCCGGATCGGGTAAGCTCGGTCAGGCCAAGCAGGGCGGCGAGCGCCGTGCCCTTGATCAGGTTGACAAGGAAGCTGATGGTCGCCGGTAGGCCGATGCGGAAGGCTTGCGGCAGGACGACATCGATCATCCGGTGTATGTAGACGATGCCGAGCGCCCGCGCCGCTTCGCTTTGACCATCCGGCACCGCCTGGATGCTGCCGCGCCAGATTTCGCCGAGAAAGGCGCTCGTGTGCAAGGACAGGCCGATCGTCAGCGCCACCCAGATATCCACCTTGAGCCCCAGAAGCGGCAGGCCGAAATAGACGAAGAAGAGCTGGATCAGCAGCGGCGTGCCCTGAAAGATCTGGATATAGGTCGCCATCAGGATGCGCAGCCAGCCCCATTTGCTGGTCCGCCCGAGTGCCACGGCAAGCCCGAGCGCGCCGCCGAGGGTGAAGGCAAGCAGCGACAGGACAACCGTCCAGCGTGCGCCTTCGAGCAGAAAGAGGAACTCACCCCAACCGAATTGACGGATCATCTCGCTGCCTCACTTTGCCGGATAGGAGAAATAGACCCGGCCGATCACGCCGAGAGCGATGGAGAAGAACTGCGACAGCGCCAGGTAGATGACGCCGAGCGTCAGATAGATCTCGAAGCTGCGGAATGTCTGGGCATCGAGCGTCTGGGCGAAATAGGTCAGTTCTTCCGCGGAAACCGATGACATTAGGCTGGAGTTCAACATCATGAGGATGAACTGGCTGCACAGAGCCGGATAGACAGCGCGGATCGCCGGGCGAAACACGATGAAGCGGTAGATGTCGACAGCATGCATGCCGAGCGCCCTGCCCGCCTCGATCTGGCCGGGGCGAATGGATTGGACGCCGCCGCGGACGATCTCGGCCGCATAGGCCGCACAGTTGAGCGTCATCGCAAGGATTGCGGCCTGTTCGCCGCTCAGGCGAATGCCGATCGCCGGCATGCCGAAGAAGACGAAGAACACCTGCACGAGGATCGGCGTGTTGCGGATCATCTCGATGTAGCCGACGGCGATTGCTTTCAGCGCCGGCTTCTTGCTCATCCGCATCATCATGAAGACGATGCCGAGCGACAGGCCGAAGATCATCGATAGCGACGACATCTTCAGAGTACCGATCACGCCATCGACCAGCGACGGCCAGGCGGTAAAAACGGGGGCGAAGTCGAATGTGTAATTCATCACCCGCCCCTCAGTGATTGAGGATCTGGCTGAGGAAGGTCTTGGTACGCTCATGGCTCGGATTGCTGAAGAACACATCCGGCTTGGCGCTTTCAATGATCTCACCGCGATCCATGAAGATGACGCGGTGCGCCACGGCGCGGGCAAAGCCCATTTCATGCGTCACGCAGATCATTGTGATGCCATCGTCTGCAAGCGATATCATTGTGTCGAGCACTTCCTTGACCATTTCCGGATCGAGTGCCGATGTCGGCTCGTCGAACAGCATGATCTGGGGATCCATGCAGAGCGCGCGAGCGATTGCCACACGCTGCTGCTGGCCACCGGAAAGCTGGGCCGGATATTTCTGTGCCTGCTCGGCAATATGCACCCGTTCCAGATGGCGCATCGCCTTGTCCTTTGCCTCTGCTGCGGAAGCCTTGCGCACCCGGCGCTGCGCCAGCATGCAGTTCTGCAATACCGTCAGATGCGGGAAGAGATTGAACTGCTGGAACACCATGCCGACATCGCGGCGGATGTGGTCGGCATTGGAGCCCTTCTGGCTGAGCGTCGTGCCGTTGACGGCGATGCTGCCTTCCTGGATTTCCTCCAGATGGTTGATGCAGCGGATCAGCGTCGACTTGCCGGATCCGGATGGGCCGCAAAGCACGATATGCTCGCCGCGCCCGACTTCGAGGTTGATCCCCTTCAGCACCTGCAGGTGGCCGTACCACTTGTTGACGCCGCTCATGGAGATGGCTTTTTCCGAAATGCTGGTCCCGTTCATGGCCAGTTCCCCTTTTTGTCAGGCTTTAGGTGCGATTTCGAAGATCGCATCGACTTCGACGGATGATCCGCGCGGCAGCGAACCGGCGCCGAGTGCCGTGCGGACATGGCGACCCTTGTCGCCAAAGATCTCGACGAGAAGATCGGACGCACCATCGATGACCGCGGGATGCCCCTTGAAGTCCGCCGGCGCATTGACGAAGCCGCGCAGCTGGACGCAGGCGACAACGCGGTCAAGATCGCCTTCAAGCGCTGCATTGACCCGCGCCACGATGTTCAGCGCGCAAAGCCGGGCAGCCTTGTAGCCCTCCTCGGGTGAAATATCCCTGCCGACGACACCGACATAATGCTCGACACCATCGATGCGCGGTATCTGGCCCGATACGAAGAGAAGGCTTCCAACGATGCGATGCGAGATGTAATTCCCAGAGGCTGGCGCGATCGTAGGCAATACGATACCGAGCTCTGAGAGGCGTGCGGAGACGACACCCATAGCGACTTTCCATCCGATTTTTAAAGATGCGCCAGAAGCGCAACCATGTTCCCGGAGCAGGTCGTCGTAGGCTTGATGGCCTGACTGATCGCCTGCTCACTTCTTATGGTTTGAGATTATTGAAATACTATCTCTTGTCAATAAGAAAATTAGTGATGCTATCACTTGATAGATTAAGGCGATTTCTTAAATTTAACTATCTGATTTATATGTATTTAAATGTGATAATACGACATGAAGATTGCATCATTCAAAGCATTTCTAGGATTCTTTTTTACTGCTATCGCAGGGATCGCAACACGCGGAAAAATCCAGTGTGCGCACTCTATCAAACAAAAGATGTATTAAAGAGATAGCATCACTACGATAGGTCGTGCTACCTTGCTGCTTATCAAGACATGCGCAGACCGCCAGCGCTTCACAAGACGGGTGATTTTTGGACACTTTGACGGGCCGAACCATACAGGCACTGAAAACGCATATCAGCGACAACCAGCTTTCGGCCGGCATAAAGCTCGGCTCGCTCAACGAGCTGTCACAACAATTCGGAGTGAGCAGAACCGTTATCCGAGAGGCGGTCTCGGCGCTGCGTTCTGAAGGTGTCGTCGAAGCACGGCATGGCGTCGGCGTGTTTGTCCGCGATATCCCACGTGCCGGCGCCGAAGACCCGGGCACATTCGATGCCGATGTCGCCCTCGCCCCTTTATCTCGGCTCAAGACATCCTTCATGGATCTTCTCGAACTCAGGATGGCGTTCGAGGTGCATGCGGCAGGCCTCGCCGCAGTCCGGCGTTCATGGGCGCAGGAATCGAACATATGGAATGCTGCGCGTCAATTCGAGGCTTCACTGGATGACGACGCGGCACTCGATCATCTCGATTTCGTCTTCCACCGTTCCATTGCGGAAGCGACCAACAACGGCGCCTTCATCGAATTCTTCAGCCTCATGAGCCTGCAAATCCTGCCGCAGCCCGCTTTTTCCAAAGAGCTGAACCCTGCGCTCATAACGTCTGACTATGTGCAGAACACCGTTGTCGAACACCGTGCAATTTGCGAGGCGATCAGCACCGGAAGCCCGGAAAAGGCGCGTGAGGCCATGCGGGCGCACTTGAACCGAAGCCATCTGCGCTATCGCGGCTTTGCGGATGGCGGCGCATCGCCGCTCAGCAATGTGGCAAGAGATGACTGAGAAGCCGCAATTGCAAAAAATACTGCACTGGCGCTGATGTTGTTTAGAAACCTGAGACATCCCGAGCGGCAGGATAATACGGCGCAGTGACCAAAACTTCGTTGCCCAACCTATAGGGCAACAGGCCAAGAAATTTATTCAGAAAAAATCCGCATCCGAGCGCTTATCTAAAAGCGAAGCGGCGCAGATAGACTGACCTTAACCCGCCGGCAACGGAAATGTGCTCGGGTGAGATTTTATCGCCCATTACCTCAATGGCTCCGATGACCTTATAGGCCACCGGGATCACTTGCTCATCTTCGGTTGTCAACGAGAGCGCGTTGACCGAATGGTGAAACAGTGGTGTGTCGAAATGGTCTCCCAACGCCTATACCTCCGGAGAAGGCGCTAGATCCAAAGCCGCCCGAACCGAAACTGTTGAGAGCGCAGATAAGCGGCGATTGACGGGCTCGGCGTGAAGTGTAGACCTGCATCGACACTGCCCAACCGGAGACCGCCCGCATTTCCAAAACCCTGACCCTTCACCGCAAGATTCTGGCGGATATCGAGGAAAAGATCGTTTCCGGCATCTGGCCGCCCGGCCACCGGATCCCTTTCGAGGTCGATCTTGCCGCGCATTACGACGTCTCGCGGATGACGGTGAACAAGGTGATGGGCCAACTGGCACAAGCGGGCCTGATCGAGCGCCGCAAGAAAGGCGGAAGTTTCGTCTCCCAGCCCAAGGCGCAATCGGCCGTGCTGGAGATCCACGACATCGCTGACGAGGTGCGCTCCCTCAACCTTGAATATTCCTATCAGCGGTTGTCGATCACCCGCCGCAAGGCGGTCGGGGAAGAGCTGGCATGGTTTGCGAGTGGTGCGCCCGGCGACGTCCTCTTCGTCACCTGCCTGCATCTTGCCGCCGGCCAGCCGTTCTGCCTCGAGGAGCGGGCAATCAATCTCGCCACTGTACCGGCAGCACTTGAAAACGATTTCGCTTCGGTTGCGCCCGGCCCCTGGCTCTCCTCGCAAATTCCCTGGATCACCGCCCAGCACCGCATTCAGGCCGTGCCTGCCGATCGTAAGGAACACAAGCTCCTCAATCTCACTTCGAAAGACGCCTGCCTCGTCATCGAGCGCCGCACCTGGAACACATCGGGAGCGGTGACTTGGGTGCGCATGACTTACCCCGGCAATCGCCACGTCGTCACCGCGGATTTTCGCCCGGCGTCTGCGTGAGCGGCGAGGACGCTAAAGCAGCAAGACCGGAATGCGATTGTTCCAAGCAGCCTCCACACAGCAAAGAAACTTCTACGCTTGCCTCCAAAATAGAATAGCAAATCCATAGAAACCCGAAGCAACTGGATAGGCTCATGGTCATCGATCAACCGCGAGACCGGACCTATGACGCGCTATCGGAAACTTCTTTCTTTCAGCCTCGGATTGCTGGCTGCTACCACATTTGCGACGGCCAGCCTCGCCGCAGATGCGCCCGTCAAGGGCGGCACGCTCGTCTATCTCGAGCAGCAGGCTCACACCAACCTCTATCCGCCGGCTGGCGGGTTTTACCCGAACGGCGGTATCCTCAACCAGATCACCGACAAGCTGACCTACCAGAACCCCAAGACGCTGGAGATCGAGCCCTGGCTGGCAGAATCCTGGACTGTCAACGACAATGCCACCGAATACACGTTCAAGCTCCGGCCCGGCGTCACCTTCTCCGATGGAACGCCGGTTGATGCCGCAGCCGTCGCCAAGAATTTCGACACCTACGGCCTCGGCAACAAGGAGTTGAAACAGCCTGTTTCCGAAGTGGTCAACAATTACGAGCGCAGCGAAGTCATCGACCCGCTGACGGTAAAGTTCACGTTCAAGAAATCTTCCCCTGGTTTCCTCCAGGGCACGTCGGTGATCGGTTCCGGTATCGTCTCGCTGTCGACCCTGGCCCTGCCCTTCGAGCAGCTTGGCGATGCAACCAAGATCATCGGCTCCGGCCCCTTCGTGGTCAATGCCGAGACGCTGGGCAAGTCGCTCGATCTGAAGGTTCGCGAGGACTACAACTGGGGACCGGCCAAGCTCGAACATCAGGGCCGCGCCTATCTCGACGAGATCAACTACATCATAACCTCCGAAGACGGCGTGCGCATCGGCGCACTTCTCGCCGGTCAGGCTGATTTCATTCGCCAGATCCAGGCCTATGACGAAGGCCAGGTCGAGGCGCAGAGCTTTACCATCTACGCGCCCGGCACGCGCGGCGTGAACAACTCGATCGTCTTCCGTCCGGATAATCCGCTGGTCGCGGACCTCAAGGTGCGCAAGGCGCTGTCGCTTGCGGTCAACCGCGACGAAATCCTGTCGACGATCTTCTCGAAGAACTATCCCAAGGCGACCTCGATCATCGCATCGACCGCGATCGGTTATGTGCCGCAGGAAGACAAGCTCGGCTACGATCCGGAAAAGGCGGAAGCGCTGCTCGACGAGGCCGGCTACAAGCTCGGTGCAGACGGCATCCGCGCCAAGGATGGCCAGAAGCTCGTCCTGACTTCCTATGAATCGCTGCCTCAGCCGCAGAGCCGTGCGGTTCTGCAACTGATCGCACAGCAATGGTCGAAGCTCGGCGTAAAGCTGAACGTGCTCGCAGGCGACGCCGGCAGCAAGGTCGTCGACGAACTCGATCCGCTGAAAACGCCGATCGCAGTCGCCATGGTCGGCCGCGCCGATCCGGACGTGATCAAGAGCCAGTATTATCCGACCAACCGCAACGTGCTGGTGCAGAAGGGCGGCGTCAGCGACAAGGTGAAGACCTTCTCCGACGACAAGCTGAACGAAATCCTGAACGAGATTGCCTCGCAGCCGGATAACGAAAAGCGTCTGAAGGCGGTGGCGGATGCGCAGGCTTACGTTCTCGATCAGGCCTATGCCGTTCCGATCTTCGAGGAACCGCAGGCCTATGCGGGCGCGCCTTACGTCAAGGGCGTCGCCTTCGAAGCGGTCGGCCGTCCGGCCTTCTACAGCACCTGGCTCGACAAGTAAGCGCCAATAACCAACAGGCCTCCCAAGCCGCACGGATGGCAGTTCTCGGGCTGCCATCCACCCTTTCCCGGAGATATGAAATGACGCGATATGTCATAGGACGGATCGGCCAGGCGCTGCTCGTTCTCTGGGCGGCCTTCACGCTGTCCTTCATCCTGCTGCAGGCCATGCCCGGCGATGCGGTGCTGATCAAGTTCCTCAATCCGGAATTCGGCCTGAGCGCCGATCAGGTCGCGGAAATCCGCGCTGCCTATGCGGTGGATTCCAACGTGATCGTGCAATACGGGCACACGCTCGTCAATTTCCTCAGAGGGGACTTTGGTTATTCGCTGCAGGCCGGCGTGCCGGTCTCGGCGCAGCTTGTCACCAACCTGCCGCCGACATTAAAGCTTGCAGGCCTCGGTTTCCTTGCGGCGACCCTGCTTGCCGTCTTCATCGCCTTTCTTTCCTCGATGGCGCCTTTCGCGTGGCTGAGAAATGCCATCCAGTCGCTGCCGTCGCTATTCATCTCAGTCCCGGTCTTCTGGCTGGCGATCATGCTGATCCAGATCTTCTCCTTTCGCTTCCGGCTGGTATCGGTGATCAATCCCGGCCCTTGGGAAAGCCTTATCCTGCCGGTTGCGACCCTTGCCGTTCCTATCGCAGCGCCCTTGGCGCAGATTCTTATCCGCAATATCGATGAAATTCGCACCCGCCCCTTCGTGGCCGTCGCCCGCGCCAAGGGCGCCAGCGAGACGCGGCTGCTCTGGCGGCATGTCGCCCGCAACGCCATCCTCCCGACGCTGACGATAGCGGGCGTGCTGTTCGGTGAACTGATCGCCGGCGCCGTCGTCACCGAGACCGTTTTCGGCCTCAACGGTATCGGCGGGTTGACCGAAAAGGCCGTCGGCAATCAGGATCTCTCGGTGCTCCAGGCGATCGTTGTCATCTCCGCCGCCGCCTTCGTCACCATCAATCTCGCGGTCGACCTTGCCTATCCGCTGCTCGACCCGCGCCTCAGAAACGGACAGGGAGCTGCAGCATGACCAGCCTCGACACTTTCGTTCACCTCACTCCAACGGTGGCTGCCGAAACCGCGAGCCGCCCCGGCAATCGTCGCGACGTGCTGAGCGTCCTGCGCAACTTCCCTTACAGCCTCGCGCTTGCCTGGCTGGTGCTTGCCCTTGTTCTTCTGTGGGCAACCGTGCCTTGGGTATTTACCAGCTATGATACGCTGCAGGGCACACCCGGCGGCCAGCTCAAGGCGCCCTCCGCCCTGCATATTCTGGGCACGGATTCGCTTGGCCGCGACCTCTTTGCCCGCATCGTCTACGGCGCTGTTCATTCGCTCTCGGGAGCCATTGCTGCCGTCGGCGTCGGGCTTGTCGTCGGCAGCGGGCTCGGCCTGATCGCAGGTTCGGTCCGCGGACGTGTCGATGAAGTCCTGATGCGGCTGGTCGATGTGCTCCTGTCTATCCCGACGCTGCTGCTTTCGCTCAGCATCATCATCCTGCTCGGCTTCGGTACGCTCAATGCGGCAATCGCTGTCGGCGCAACGGCGATTGCCGGTTTCGCCCGCCTCATGCGGTCGGAAGTCGTACGCGTGCGCAATGCCGAATTCGTCGAGGCGGCCTTCGGAAGCGGCGGCACGTTCGGCAAGGTTTTGTGGCGGCATATCCTGCCCAACTCGCTAACCTCGGTCGTCGCGTATACCGCTGTCCAGTTTGGCTGGGCGATCCTACAGATCTCCACCCTCGGCTTCCTCGGTTATGGCGCACCGCCGCCGACGCCGGAATGGGGCCTGCTTATCGCCGAAGGCCGCAACTACCTCGCCACCGCTTGGTGGCTGACCGCCGCCCCCGGCCTGATCGTCGTCACCGTCGTCCTGTCGGCCAACCGCATCAGCCAGTCCATCGGAAGGAGCACACGATGAGCACCTCCCCAAATTCCGTACTCGACGTCCGTGACCTGCACATTTCCTACAGCCAGGGCGAGGAGCGCCCGACGGTCGTGCATGGCGTTTCCTTCATCGTCGAGCCGGGCGAAGTCGTGGCTCTGGTCGGCGAAAGCGGATCCGGCAAGACTTCGACCGCACAGGCCGTCATCGGCCTGCTTGCAGAGAACGGACAGGTCGAAAGCGGTTCCATTCTCCTCAATGGCGAGGATATCAGCCGCTGGAGCACAAGACGCCTGCGATCGATCCGCGGCGCCGTCGTCAGCCTCGTTCCGCAGGATCCGGGCAGTTCCCTCAATCCGGTCCTCACCATCGGCGCGCAGGTGCGCGAGATCCTCCAAATTCACGGACGGCTCGACCGCCGCACAGCCGATCGCAAGGTCATCGAGCTTCTCGCCAATGTCGGCCTCTCGCAGCCGGAACTGCGGATACACCAATATCCGCACGAGCTTTCCGGCGGCATGAAGCAGCGCGTGCTGATCGCCATTGCCATCGCTCTGCGTCCGGCCCTGATCATCGCCGACGAGCCGACATCGGCGCTCGACGTCACCGTACAGCGCCGCATCCTCGACCTGATCGACGATCTGCGCCGCGAACACGGCACCTCGGTCCTGCTTGTCACCCACGATCTCGGCGTTGCCGCGGACCGGTCGGACCGGCTCATCGTGCTGCAGGGCGGGCGTATTCAGGAACAGGGCAAGACCGCAGACGTGCTGGCCTCGCCGCAAAGCGCCTATACCCGCAAGCTGCTTTCCGATGCACCATCGCTTTCTGTCGCCAAGCCGCGTCCGCCGGTGGAACCGGGCCGGCCGGCCGCGCTGACAGTCACCAATCTGGTTCAGGATTTTACGCTGCCGACGGGCCGGAATTTTCGTGCCGTCGATAACATTTCCTTCAGCGTCGCGCGTGGCACAACCCATGCGGTGGTAGGCGAAAGCGGCTCGGGAAAAACCACGACGATCCGTTCGATCGCCGGTTTCCAGAAGCCGACATCCGGCGAGATCCGCATCGGCGATCTCGATGTAGCAAGCCTGCGTTCCGAAGCACTGCGGCAGTTCTGGCGCAAGGTGCAGCTCGTCTACCAGAACCCTTGGGCGTCGCTCGATCCGCGCCAGACGGTGCAGGCGATCGTCGAAGAACCGCTGCTCAATTTCGACCCGTTGCCGCGGGCCGAGCGTGAAGTACGCGTCCGCGCCATCATTGAGCGCGTCGGACTTCCGGCCACGGTCCTTTCCCGTCTGCCGCATGCTCTTTCCGGCGGCCAGCGCCAGCGTGTGGCAATCGCCCGCGCGCTGGTTCTGGAGCCTGAGGTCGTGGTGCTTGACGAAGCCGTCTCCGCACTCGACGTGACCGTACAGGCGCAGATCCTCGAACTGCTTGCCGAATTGCAGCGGGACCTCGGCCTCACCTATGTCTTCGTCTCCCATGACCTCGCGGTCGTGCGGCAGATCGCCGACACGGTGTCCGTGCTGCACAATGGCAGGCAGGTCGATTACGGCACGGTGGAAGAGGTCTTCTCCTCAACCTCGACCGCCTACACGCGCGAGCTCATCGAAGCCATTCCCGGACAGAAATTTCCACGCGCCGAGATATCGCGCCAGCCTATAAAAACAGGACTTTTATCATGACCAGCAAGATTGCCCCCAAGCGCCTCGGCTTTTTCACCCGTCTACTCGACGATGTTCCGGCCGGCGAACGTTATCGGCTGGCGGCGGAACAGATCATACATGCCGAAGAAAACGGCTTTGACAGCGCCTGGATCGCGCAGCACCATTTTCACGCGGAAGAAGGCGGGCTTCCCTCCCCCGCGGTCTTCCTCTCGCATGTCGCTGCCCGCACATCGACCATCCGCCTCGGTACCGGCGTGATCACGCTGCCGATGGAGAATGCGCTGCGCGTGGCCGAAGATACAGCCGTGCTCGACCTGCTTTCAGGCGGACGATTGGAGGTAGGCTTCGGCACCGGCGGCACGAAGGAATCCTTCGAAGCCTTCGGCATCGACGCTGACCGTCGTGGGGAGGTCTATGCCGAAAACCTCGCCGTGGTTCGCGATGCCTGGGCCGGAAAGGTTCTGCATGGCGGCAACCGCCTTTATCCCGATGCCCCGCATCTGCTCGATCGGGTCTGGCTCGCCACCTTCTCCGCCAATGGCGCACGCCTCGCGGGCCTGAGCGGTGATGGACTGATGCTGTCGAGAACCCAGCCGCGCCCGTCAGATAATCCCGATGCAACGCTGGACGACATCCAGAACCCGATCATCGATGCCTATCTTGCAGGCCTGCCGGAAGGCCGTGCGCCGCGCATTCTCGGCTCGCGCAGCCTGTTCGTCGCCGACGATCGCAAGCGAGCGCTTGCCTTTGCCGAAACCGGCCTTCGCCGTGTTGCCGATCGTTTCGCCGCCGCCGGCCACCGGATCAGCGGAGACAGGCTCGAAGATCTGATCAAGGCGCTCGACAGCCATGTCGGCACGCCGGACGATGTGATCGCTTCGCTGAAGAAGGATACTGCCCTCGCACGCGCGACGGACATCGTTTTTCAGGTCCATTCCATCGACCCTCCTCATGCAGAAATCCTGCGCTCGATCGAACTGATCGCTGCGGAAGTCGCGCCGGCCCTGGGCTGGACGCGGTCTTCAGCGCCGCAGCTCGTTGCCGCCCAGTAATAGCCGATAATCGAAAGAGACATTCATGACCGATACGATCGACGTTATCGACCACCTCGTCGGGATCACGCCGGGCGCACCTGCCGACGCGCTGCGCAGCCGGCGCCCGATCACCAAGGAGTACGCACAGAAAAGCTGGACGGCTCTTTTCGAACCCGTAGATGAAAGCCAGGCATCGCTTGTCGAGCGTTTTGCCGTCGCAGTCTTTGTGGCAGCCCTGCATGGCGACAAAAGCATCAAGGAATTTTACGGGACAAAACTGGCAGGGCTCGAAAACGGTACGGTCATTCTCGCGACCGTAAAGGCTCTGGCCGAGCTCAATGCGGCGAAAGGCCCCTATGGTCATTATCCCGAAGGGCCCTTGAGCGCGGAAAACACCGATGGGCCGGCTCCTGGTATCGGCCCCGCCGATCGCGCCATCCTCGGGGATCGGCTCTTCGCAGCGCTCGAACATGCCTACCTTTTGACATATCACCCCCGCGACGCCAGCCCCGCAGAACTGCAAAAGCTGCTTTCAGCCGGATGGAGCACGACGGGCGTGGTCACGCTGTCCCAGCTCGTCTCCTTCCTCGCCTTCCAGATCCGCGTCGTCGCCGGCCTTCGGGTTCTGGCTGCTGCCTAACGGAGAATTCCCCATGTCTGATACCGTTATCGAACCCGCCGTCGAAAACCCGCCGGTCGTATTCACCCAGGACAAGATCGGCTGGACCGCTTGGCTTCAGCCGCTGGCAGAAGTCGAACTCACCGACCGCCATTATGAAGCGCTGGTCGACAAGGCGCGCGCCAAGTCTGCCTATTTCGCGCTTCTGGTCAGGGATCCGGATATTCTCGAAGCCCGCACCAAGACGGACAACGACATCTTCTATAATACCAAGGACGGTCTGCCGCGTGCGGAACGGGAACTTGCCGCCACAGCTGCATCAAGGCTGAACGGCTGCATTCTCTGCGCCTCGGTCCATTCGCGCTTTGCCTCGCAATATTCCAAGCGCGAAGCCGATGTGCAAAAGCTGCTGGACGAGGGTGTGGAAACCGATCTCGGCGAACGCTGGAACGCGATCGTCTCCGCTTCGGTGGCGCTCAGCACCACGCCTCCGACCTTTGGTGCAGATCACGCAAAGCGTCTGCGTGAAGCCGGATTGTCAGACGAAGAAATTTCCGACGTCGTTCATGGCGCCGCGTTCTTCAACTGGGCAAACAGGCTGATGCTCTCGATCGGCGAGCCGACCCCTGCGGGCTGACCATATCCGAACACATTCGCAACACTCGAGCTGTTGATCACGGATCAATGGCGTCGGCATGGTAGACCATTCTTGCCATGCCGACCTGTTGTCGTCATATACGGGCCATGACGTCTGATTCAAAAATTTTCGTAAGCCTGAAGTCCACTAAGAAGCGGGCTGCCAAGCCTGCTGAACCCGTTGGCCCCAAGTGTCAGTGGGATGGTTGCGACAAGGTCGCTCCGCATCGCGCGCCTGTCGGCGGCGCGGCGGATGGGTTGTATCTGTCCTTCTGTATCGAGCATGTGAAGGAATACAACAAGGGTTATAACTACTCCCCGGCCCTCTCCACGCCTGAAGTTGCCCGTTACCAAAAGGAAGCTGCGGCAGGCAGCCGGGTAACATCCGGCACGGCCTTTACCGAGGCGAAAGAGGCTCCGCTTCCTTCCACCGCCCGGTCCGGCTCGGCCAAGTCGATCAACGCCCGCAAGTCCGCAGCGCAGCGCCTGCTTGAGAAACGACAAACTCAAGCGCGCAAGCTGAAGGTCCTCGAAGCAAAAGCTTTCGAGGTGCTCGGACTTTCGGAGGATGCGACGCCTGAGGAAATCAGAACCCGTTACAAGGAACGTCTGAAGATGCACCATCCTGATGCAAATCAGGGCAATCGCAATTCAGAAGACCTGCTTCGAGCGTCAATCGAGGCGCATAAAATCCTGAAGCTGAACGGATTTTGCTAGAGGTAGCGTTCAAACGGTTTACCTGAGCACCCAGTTCGGGATATGTAACGATTAAGCGTCTTGCGGCGTGGTATCTGTATGGCGAGGCTTTCAGCGTCGACATATAAAATGGTGGGGCGAGTTCCCCAAGTGAACAGGGATTTCTGATGGCGACCGGCACAGTTAAATTTTTCAACCAAGACAAGGGCTTCGGCTTTATCACGCCTGAAAATGGCGGCGCGGACGTGTTCGTGCACATTTCGGCAGTAGCCTACGGCGCCGCTCTGCGTGACGGCCAGAAGGTCAGCTACGAACTGGGCCAGGATCGCAAGACCGGCAAGTCGAAGGCTGAGAACGTCAACCCGCTGTAAGCGGCTTCCTTGACGGAATAGATGATGTCGCGTGCAAAAACGCGGCATCATTTCCGAAGGCGGGTTCAGATATTCAGCTCCCGGTGAGCTTAAGAACGTCGACCTTCCGCTGATTGGGCGAATACATGTCCCATCAGCTGTGTCGTAGATGATGTCTGCACACAACGAACACTGCGGCGCCTGAGGGCCTGGGTGTCTTATTTCCCAAGAGAATGCGATTGTCGGGCGATACGCTATCAGCCCCCGAATTAGCAGATTTGAAGGGCCACGGAATGCTGATCAAGCAGAGCGACTATCATCGAATCTACAGGGTCATCAACAGCCTTCTTGTTAATGAAAATGCGGACCCCGCAACAGCTTCCATGTATTTCAGCACATTCGGAGCCTTTATCCTAAAACAGCACTATAAGCTGGATGCGACACCGAAGGGTGGTTTGGCGGCCTATAATCTTGGCGGAACCGTCATCCTTTTTGCCGATCACCGCGAGGACGGTTTTGTAACCGGAGCCGGTGAAAACTTTCATTGCTGGGTGGAAGCGGATGGCTGGGCAATCGATTTCATGGCGCCTGGATTTTCCGAAAGCGCAAAAGAACTCTCGGTTTCCTCCAGGATGTTTCAACGTCCGATGTCCGATATGGCGATCTCGATCAATCAGATCGAAAAGTCGGGCGACTTCTTCTATCTGTCGGAACCTGAAGCAACTGCCCGGCGCTTCGCCGAATGGCGCAAACACGCGATGATCGGAGATCTCGCTACGATTGCTGCAAAATGGTTTCGCAAATCGCCGAGACGAATCCCGTCATCCATTTCGATTGAGGGGCAGCATGGGGCGATCAAGGAAGTTCCGCTTGTCGGCCACAGTCTCGTCGGGGCCTGGTGACAGAGCCTCGGAGAAGAGGATGCCCCATTTCCTGCCGTGGCAGACCGGGAGATCGCTGCTTCCCATAAACACATTCCGCTTCATCGATGAAAGCAAGGAAAAGTGCGATTGACGCGTGCTGACCACCATGGTCAGAACAGTTCGCCCAAGGCGAGGAAATGACATGATCGGTGAACGCCAACTGCTGAAGATGCTGTTCGATGCCGCTGTAAAGGCCGCTGATCCTCTTAACGGAATTCGCAAGCATCTACCTAATCCACCCGCGAACGCTCGCACAGTCGTGATCGGTGCAGGCAAGGGAGCCGCACAGATGGCCGCGGCGCTGGAGACCGTTTGGAATGGCCCTCCGCTCAGCGGCCTGGTCGTCACGCGATACGGTTATGGCTGCGAGACAAAGAGTATCGAGATCATCGAGGCTGCCCACCCGGTACCGGATGAGGCAGGACTTACGGCAAGCCGCCGGCTGATCGAGACTATTTCAGGCCTCTCGGAAGGTGATCTGGTCATAGCGCTTGTCTGCGGTGGTGGGTCCGCCTTGCTTCCGTCACCTCCCGAAGGGCTGACGCTTCAGGACGAGATTGCGCTGAACGAGGCGCTGCTAGCCTCTGGCGCACCCATTTCGGCCATGAACGTGGTGCGCAAGCACGTCTCGACAATCAAGGGGGGCCGGTTGGCGGCAGCGACGAAGGCACGTGTCGTCAGCCTGATCGTCTCGGATATACCAGGCGACAATCCAGCCTTCGTCGCCTCCGGCCCGACCGTACCTGATGACAGCACGCGCCATGAGGCTCTGGCAATTACAGAACAATATCGAATGAACCTGCCGTCGGCCATCATTGCCCATCTGAATTCGCAGGCAGCCGACGCGCCGATGCCGCAAGAGCCACATTTTGCGAAAAACGAACACTACATCATTGCCTCTGCCGGCGTCTCGCTTCGCGCTGCAGCGGATCTCGCCCGCAGCAATGGCGTCGAAGCGCATATCCTCTCGGATTCCATTGAAGGAGAGGCACGCGATGTCGCCCTCGTTCATGCTGCCATCGCCCGAGAAGTTGCCTTGAAAGACCAGCCATTTGCCAAGCCGACCGTGCTGCTCTCCGGTGGAGAGACAACCGTAACCATCCGCTCGAAAGGCGGCAGAGGCGGACGGAACGGTGAATTCGCCCTATCGTTTGCTTTGGCAATTGGCGGCACCGAGATCGTGGCGCTTGCCGCCGACACGGACGGGATCGATGGTTCGGAAGATAATGCCGGCGCCTTTGTTGATGGCACGACTGCACAACGTCTGCTGCATGCCGGAACCGACGGCCGCGCTCTGCTCGAGCGCAACGACAGCTATTCAGGCTTCGTTGCAATCGGCGACCTGTTCGAAACCGGAGCAACAGGAACGAATGTCAATGATTTCAGGGCTATCCTGATACGCTAGACCATTATTGCAACGACGGCTTTATCAAGAAGTCGTTTCTGTCTGCAGATTTCACCCTGAGCCAGGCTTCACGTCCGTCACGAAGTATGCGCATAGGAATTTCGGCGCCCGGTGAACCGCTCTCCCAGACTTTCCGATAGAAGTCCGCCAATCCATCGACTTCGCCGTCCCGGATTTCGGAAATGACATCGCCGCTCCGCAACCCCGCCTTGGCGGCCGGCCCGTTTTCCGTAACGCTCATGACCACGACTTCGCCATTGGTCTCAGCCGAATATGCCCCAAGCCAGGGTCTTGGCGGTTTATTGATTATCCCCTGGCTCAGGACGTCATCGAGTATAGGCTTCAGCAGATTGATGGGGACCGCCATATTGATGTCGGCGATCTCACCGCCCTTGCTCATCTGTAATCGCAGTGATCCCAGCCCGACGAGCTTGCCTTCACTGTCGATCAAAGCAGCTCCCCCCCACGACGGATGGGCAGGCGTGATATATATCGCTTCCTCCAGCAAGTATTCCCAATAACCGGCGAATTCCTGTTTTGCGACGATATGCCCCCGCACATATTGTCCCTCACCGTCGGCAAAGACGATAGCATCTTCGATAGATGCCTCATCTGAGTCACCGATGGGAAGCGCCGGCAGTTCGAGTGGCGCAAGCGCCTGAACCAAACCGAAACCGCTTTCCTGATCATAGGCCGTAACATAAGCCGGCACGACGCGACCGTCGTAACGTGTCAACCAGACTTCCGTTGCCTCTGTAATCAGGTAACCGATTGTAAGCACCAAGCCGTTTTCGCGGATCACCACGCCGCTACCCTCCCGGCGCGTGCCGAGCGTGCCAGCCGTGAAGGCCTTTTCCGGAACGGAGGCACGGACAGCAACGAGCGACCGCAAGGTTTTTTCGAAATCCATTGTGCAAATCCTCAAAACAAGCCGGGGAGGATCCCGGAAGATATTGCCGTATGATGATAAACTTCGCGCACGAGAAACGTAAGCTAACCAGCATGGGACGTCCAGGCGAGCAATTTGTTCCATGAGATACGCCCGAGTGTTCCTTACCATTTACTGGTCGGTATAGCGTCTGCCTGGCAATCCGTCTGGAGCATATGCAAACCCGGCATTCAACCAGGATATCGAAGCCTGCAGATTATCTGCAGATTAAGGATATACTGATCGATACCTTTGAAAGCAGTATCCTCAATGACTTGGGGAGGTGTCCAATCCTTATCACCTTTGACGCTGCCATGCCCAAGCTCTGCAAGACGAAGCTCTATAAGGCCCGCTCTAAGGCCCTCCCGGATGCGCTGAACCTGCAACTGTCTTTCAATGCAAGCGCTGCTGCTTGACCAAAAATATTCGGCGGCATTGCCGGGGCCGGCCAGGACCAGTGAACAGGCGAGAAATGCGGAGAGCTCCGGCCGGACTTTCATGTTTGCACCGCGGCGAATCCGCAGGTTTTTTTTATGGTGACACCCATGTTTGACATTGATGCTCCTCTGCGAGAATGCAGAAAACCGATTTGGATCGGGATAAAACAAAATTCAAGAAGAGTCTCGATTAATCTTGCGTTTCTTACGCCTTCGATCCATCATATATTCGAATAAGTCGAGCTTAAACTCTGCAATATCATATAAAAACAAGAATTTAACTTAAATAAAACACACGTTACGTTGCTTGCCATGAATACATAGACACATCTCTTCTGTTAAATCAGATCCGATGTTTCTTCTGGGACAGTCAATCGAAATCAGAAGGCGGCAAGGCAGGCCTTCGACCATGTAACGAGGCGATATCGGTCATGTTGGGCGCACTATCGGCGCATGAACAATATGACTGACCAGTGACGGGGGTATCTTCATGCTGTCCAGCCGCGACGTCCTGAATAGCGGATTCGATGTATGCGTTGTCGGCGCCGGCCCTGTCGGCGTCTGTATTGCAATTACTCTCAGCCAGGCCGGCGTTCGAACACTCCTTCTCGAACGTGGCGCACGGAATGCAATACCGCCCAAGAGACGGGAAGGAGTGCGATTGGATGACACTGTTCCTCACGCACCCGATCACGATACGCTGGCATTTGGCCTGGGAGGCACTTCAAGCAGATGGGGAGGGCGATGCGTCGAACTCGACGACATTGATTTCGAGCATCGCGACTATCTTGGCGAGGATGCACGCTGGCCAATCAGTCATAGCGAACTTGAGCCGCATTACGTGGAAGCGGCGAAACTCATGAAGGCGCCGCGCCCACACAATACGCCGCTGGCAAACGAAGCATTCCTGGAATCGATGGAAAGCTGGGCTTTTCCTCGAAACACTGCGACAGCAAATCGCTCTGCTCTTCTGTCTTCGAAATCTCTGCACATTCTTCTCGACGCCCAACTGATCAAATTGAATTTTGATAGTGCAACGGGCAGGACGACCTCGGCGGCCATTCGATGCGACAAGCAATTGGGTACGGTTCACGCAAACCACTTCGTTCTGGCATGTGGAGGCAGGGAAAATTCGCGTCTCCTGCTGAACCTACAGGCCCAATTTCCAGATCTGTTTGCCGGCAAGGAAGGGCCGCTCGGGCGGTATTACATGGGGCATCTGACGGGCCAGATTGCTCAAATCCGGTTTCAATCAGAGGCAATCGCAGAGCAGTTTTTCTTCAGGCGGCAGCAGGATGGTCGCTTCACGCGCAGACGCCTGCAGCCATCTCCACAGACCCAACGAAATCTAGGCGTACTGAACACGGTAATGTGGCCACACAATTCAGACGTAGGCAAACTACCGCCGCGTCAGCCGTTGGCTTCCGCCGTATTCCTGCGAGAAGTGCTGCAGGGCAAACGAAGTGCATCCCGCCAGGACTGCATTACGCATGGAATGTACCTGATGCGGCATCCAATCAACGGTCTGGCTTCGATTTCCAAGGTTGCGCATGAAAGATATTTTTACGGACTGCCGCACCTTCAGATGCGTGACGTCCATAACGAATACAGCCTGACCTATCATGCAGAGCAGGCGCCGCGCAGGCTGAGCCGTGTTGGCTTGATCAACGATGCCGACCGGGATGGTCAATTCGGGATAAGCACCGAATTCAGTTACTGCCCGGAGGATTATGAATCCGTGCTGAAGATACATCATAGTTTCGACGAGTGGTTGAGGGCAGCGGGCCTCGGTTCACTTCGTTTCCTGGAAGGTGACCTCGAAGAAATGGTGATATCGCAGGCTCATGACGGTTATCATCAGATCGGACTGACGCGAATGGGCACTAACCGTCGGGAGGGTGTCGTTGATGCCGACTGCCGTGCCTTCGACATCGATAACCTCTTCGTTGCAGGCAGCTCGGTTTTCCCGACTTCGGGACAAGCCAATCCGACATTTCCTGCCGTCGCTTTCGGGATTCGACTGGCTCATCATCTCGTGCAGATCGTCGGTCGTGTCCAACCGGCAAGGACTGCCTGAGCGCAAAGCGTGATGCAATCAATCCGCAGCCGCGCCCAGATTGCAAATGGCCTTGCCTTTCGCGGAGATGGATCCGCGAAAGGAAGGCCATTTCAAAATTTTACTCAGCGGCAATCTTCGACTGACTGGCGTTGAGAGCCATCAGCAGTTTTGCACGTTCAAGGCTTTCGGGCTGTTCCGCATGGTAACGGCGGCCGATCTCCATCATCAGCACGGTACCCGGCAGGAAGTTGAGCTCTGAAAAGATATCTTCCCAGTCGATATCACCCCAACCGAGCGGCATATGCAGATCGCCGATACCGAGCGCGGTGTTTTCCTGAACATGGAAGGGCTTGTAGAAAGCCTGTGGGCGGCCAAACGAGTCATGGACATGCAGATGGCCGGCTACCGATGCCATGGCCCGCAGTTCTTCGCGGAAATTCAGGCCGCGATAGGTGGATTCGAGATAGGCGTGGCTGAAGTCGATCAGTGCCACGAGGTTGGGATGATTGACCGCCTTGACCGTTTCAGCAACCTGCGTCGGCGTCTGGCGGTATTGGCCGAGCTCCGTGGTGAAAATGTTTTCGAACGCGATGCGAACACCATAAGGCTTGCAGAATTCGGCAAGTTCGAACAGCGCTTCACGCTCTCTTCTGTCAGCTTCAGCGCGTTCCGCCAACTGGTCGGCACGCAGATTGCCGCCGTGCTGGACGAGGATGCGCGCGCCGATCCGGTCACAGACCTGAGCCAATGCCTTGGCGGCATCGATCTGGTACCGGCAGGTGTCGGGATCCATGAAATTGGAGGAAACGAGGCCGTGTACGGTATAGCGGAAATCGAACTGCTTGGTGATAGCGACCAGTCGCTCGGCGCGCTCCTCGATGATGCGGCCGCCGGCAATCAGATCGAGGCTGGTGAGGCCTAATTCGACCGTATCGACGCCGATCCCAGCCAGGACCCGCAATTCCTCTTCAAGGCTTGCCAGCTCCCCGTTGACGGAGCCGGCGTTGAAGCCTGTACCGATAATATTGCCCATGGTTGATCTTTCCTCTTCAGACAGGTTCGGATTGTGATTGGATTTTTCCGCGTAGGGTCAGCGCACGATCGGGACTGTCGGAAGTCAGGTGACCGATGCCACGCTCCAGCCACAGCCGGATCAGTGCCTCGTCATTCAGCGTCCAGACACAGAGACGATCGAGCGGCAGCTTGGAGGTGATGAGGTTCCACTCGGCCGCCATCAGCTCGTGGTGAATGGCGACGATATCAACGAGGCCATCGACATTATCGATGAAGCTTGAAAGGCCGCCCTGTTTTGCTGCCCATTCCGCATTCACCGAAACGAGGCGCTCGACCTTCGGCGCCACGCGGCGGCATTCCTCCAGCACCGACACATCGAACGAGGTCAGGTGGCAGCGGTGAGCGAGGCCGAAACGTTCGATCTCGGCGACCACCTTTTCGGTGATACCGGGATAGGGCTTCTTCGCTTCATCGGACTTGATCTCGACATGCAGCTGACGCTCACCGGCATCGACCAGGATGGCCAGCACTTCGGCAAGCGTCGGCACCGTATCCGTCGTCGCTTCGAGATGCGTCTCGGTGCGCGACTGCGGCGTCAGATGACGTACGAGGCCGGACTTGTCTGTGGTGCGCTCCAGCGTCGCGTCATGGATAACGACCAGTTCGCCGGCATCGGTGAGGTGCACGTCGAATTCGATCGCATCGACACCGAGCTCGAGCACGTTGCGAAAGCCGGTCAGCGAGTTTTCCGGCCACAGATTACGAGCGCCGCGGTGGCCGGTGATCTTGGTTCTATTCATGAGAAATTCCTTGGATGAAACGGAAGAGATTATCGAAGTGTCGGATCGAGCTTGTCGCGCAGCCAGTCGCCGACCAGCGAGATGGAGAGCGTCGTCATCATGATGACGAAGGCGGGGGCAAGCATGATCCATGGCGCACGCGTGAGATATTCGCGGCCAAAGCCCACCATGTTGCCAAGGCTGGTTTCCGGCGGCTGAACGCCGAGGCCGAGGAAGGAAAGCCCGCTTTCCATCAGGATGATTTCCGGAAAAGTCAGCGTCATCGAGACGATCAGCGTCGAGGCGACGTTGGGCAGGATGTGCTTCATGTAGACACGGGTCGGCGTCGCACCGAGCTGCACGACTGCCGCGGCATATCCTTGCGCGCTTGCCGAGATCGCCAGACCGCGGGCAATGCGGGCGTACCGCTCCCAGCCGTAGAAACCCATCAGGCCGATCAGAAGCGGCATGGACGAACCGAAGAAAGCCAGAACCGCAAGCGACATGATGAGAAACGGCAAGGCTGCCTGGAAATCGGCTAGGACCAGAACGAGATGTTCGACCACACCGCGGAACTTTGCGGCCGCAAAACCAAGTGCCGTGCCGAAGACAGCCGAGATTATGGTTGCGCCGAAGGCAATCGCGAGCGACACGCGGATCGACTGGATGAGGCGGGACAAGACATCACGCCCGAGCTCATCGGTTCCCAGAAGATGCGCCGGGGTGCCGGGCAGCGACAGACGCGCACGTAGATCCATGGCGGTAATGCCATAGGGACGGATCAGGTCGGCGAGGAAGGCGACGAGCACCATGGCTACGAGCCATGCGATACCGAAACCGACGGAGAAAGGCAGTTTGCGCACCTGCTTGATGAAGCGGATGAAGAAGGACAGTTCGGAGGCCGGCTGACGGGATGTATCGACGATGGTCATGTCCGTCTCTCCTTAATGGGCGCTTTGGGCACGAAGCCGCGGGTCGAGCCAGCCATAGAGCAGGTCGACGATCAGGTTGGACACGACCATGGTGGCGGCGATCATCAAGAGAATGCACTGAACGACTGCAAGATCGCGGTTGGTGACCGAGACGACCAGAAGGCGGCCGATGCCGGGCCAAGAGAAGATCGATTCCACCACGACCGCACCGGCGATCAGCGAGCCGACCATGAAGCCGACAATGGTGACGATCGGCACGGCGGCATTGGGAAGCGCATGACGCCAGACGACATCCTGCCATGCCATGCCCTTGGCCGAGGCCGTGCGGATATAGGGCTGGCTCATCACTTCGATCATCGCGCTACGCGAGAAGCGGGCGAGGATGCCTATGCCACCGATGCTCATTGTCAGCGTCGGGAGAATGCCGTGCTGCCAGGTGTCCTGTCCGCCGGAGGGGAGAAGACCGAGCGTGATCGAGAAGATCAGTACCAGAAGCAGGCCCATGACGAAGGACGGAATGGTGAAGCCGAAGATGGCAGCGAGGATGACGCCACGATCGACCGCGCTCTGGCGATGCAGCGCAGCATAGACACCGGCCGGAATGCCGATCACGACCTTGAGGAACAGCGCCGGAATGGTGAGCTGCAGGGTGGCAGGAATTCGATCGATGACCAGCTGCATGGCAGACGCCTTGTCACGCATGGATACGCCGAAATCGCCGGTAAAGATCGCCTTGATATAGGCGAGATACTGGATCCAGAGCGGCTGATCGAGACCCCAGGCCTTGCGGAAGGCATCGACGGATTCCTGAGGCACGTCAGGCCCGAGCATGACCTGCGCCGGATCACCGGACATGCGCAGCACCACGAAGGCGAAGGTCAAAACCGCCAGAATGGTAATCATCGCGCGGAGAAGACGAATGGAGGCAAAACGTAACATGTCTCTGGCGCTCCTTATGCAGCAACAGGCTGATCGGCGCCGGCCACCAGATGGCAGGCGGCAGTGCGGCCATCTGCAACCTGACGGAGCTGAGGCACGCTTGTGCGGCAGATATCGGTCGCCAGCGGACAGCGAGGATGAAAGGCACATCCGGACGGACGATTGGCCGGGTTCGGCGGTTCGCCCTGCAGGATCACGCGCCCTTTGAGAGGTTTTCCCGGCACCGGCACGCTGGACACCAGAGCCTTGGTGTAGGGATGCAGCGGTGCTGAGAAAATGACATCGGACGAGGCTTCTTCGACGATCCGTCCCAGATACATGACGGCAACCCGGTCAGCCATGTTGCGCACCACCTTCAGGTCATGACTGATGAACACCATGGCGATGCCGTTCTTTTCCTGCAGGTCGCGCAGCATGTTGACGACCTGCGCCTGGATCGACACATCCAACGCCGAAACCGGTTCGTCGCAGACGAGAAGTTTCGGGCGTGATGCGAGTGCGCGGGCAATCACGACGCGCTGGCGCTGTCCGCCGGAAAGCTCATGCGGATAACGATCCGCCTGATCGGGACGCAGGCCCACGGCGGTCATCAGTTCGGCCACGCGGGTCCCGCGATGTTCCTTCGGCACCAGCTTGTGGATCGCAAGCGGCTCACCGATCTGCTCTGCTATCGTCAGCCGCCGATCGAGAGCCGCGAGCGGGTCCTGATAGACGAGCTGCATCCTGGCCCGTAACGCGCGCCATTCCGGCGTGCCGAGCTTCGGCATCGGCTTGCCTTCAAAAAAGGTCTCACCTTCCTGCGACGGGTCGATGCCGAGCAACATGCGCCCAAGTGTCGACTTGCCTGAACCGGATTCGCCGACCACGCCAAGCGTTTCGCCCGGCATGACAGTGAGATTGATTCCATCAACGGCGCGCACCGGCGTCGCCTTGCCGAACATGCCTTGGCGAACCTCATAGGTCCTGACCAGATCTTTCGCTTCAATCAAAGGGACATTCGCAGTATGGGAAATCACGCTACGGCCTCCGCAACGCGGCTTGCCGCAACAGTCGGCAGATCGGAGGACTGGCTGACCGGATGGAAACAGGAAAGAAGGCGGCCGTCGTCCATCGGAGAGAGATCAGGCCTGCGGCTGCGACAGTCTATGGCAGCATGCGAGCATCGCGGCGAGAAGGCACAGCCTTCCGGCAGATCCCGCGGATGGGGAACAGTGCCCGGAATGGGGATCAGCCGTTCGCGTGGACCATCAAGCCGTGGAATGGCATCGAACAGGCCACGCGTATAGGGATGGCGCGGATTGTCGAACAGTGCCTCGATCGTGCCCTGTTCGACGATGCGGCCGGCATACATGACGCAGGCGCGTTCGCAGACCTGGGAAACGGCACCGAGATCGTGGCTGATGAAAATCGTCGCCATGCCGGTTTCGGCACGAAGCTCGATAAGAAGGTCAAGAATCTGCGCCTGAATGGTCGCGTCGAGTGCCGTGGTCGGTTCGTCGGCTACCAGCAGGTCAGGTTCGCCGGCAAGCGCCATGGCGATCATCAGGCGCTGACACTGGCCGCCGGAAAATTCATGCGGAAAAAGATCGAAACGCCGGCGTGCATCGGGAATACCGACCATGTCCATCAGGCGCAGGGCTTCGGCCTTTGCCGCCTGGCCGGTCAAGGCACGGTGAAGGACGAGCGCTTCGGTGATCTGACGGCCGATTTTCAGAACCGGATTGAGCGAGCTGGATGGATCCTGGAAGATCATCGCGATCCGTTTGCCGCGCACGCTTTCGAGCACGCTACGCGGAGTGCCGAGTATCTCCTGTCCGTCGACGCGCACCGAACCGGAAACGGTTGCCTTGCCCGGCAGCAGACCGAGTGCTGCAAGCCATGTGACCGATTTGCCGCAGCCGGATTCGCCGACAAGGCCGATCGCCTCGCCACGGCGGACAGTGAGATCGATGCCGTGCAGCACCTGGATCCCGTCGAAAGCAACCTTCAGGTCGCGCAGTTCCACAAGGTTGTTGGAAACCATCGGAGCGCATCTCCATTTCAGCAATAGAAGACGCCGGCCGCTGGAGGCGGCCGGCGCGCGATATCGAACGGTTAGGAAGCGTTCCAGTTACCGGTGCGGAAATCCATGGCGAAAGCCGGAGCGGCCTTCCACTTCAGCGAGGACTTCATGCCGGTGAAGACGGCGTTCTGGTGCAGGACCTGATAGGCCGGGTCTTCGCGTTCGGCGATTTCCAGCATGCGGGTGATTGCCTTCTTGCGCAGGTCACGATCGGTGGAGGTTTCCATGACGACGGAGAGCTTGTTCAGCTCCTCGTTGCTCCAGTCCTTCTTCTGCTGGGCTTCACCGTTCGGGCCGAACTGTACGACAAGCGGGGTGATCGGGTCGTTGATCGTGTTCGAAGCCGACCAGTCACGTACACCCTTGACGCCTGCCGGGTCGTGGATTTGCGCCCAGTTTTCCTTCATCTGGATCTCGACATTGAGACCGACCTGCTTCCACATCTCGACCATGATCTGCGCATTGGCAGTCTGGTTGGTGTAGTAGTTGTTGAGCAGGCGATAGGGGATCGCATCACCCTTGTAGTTCGCTTCCTTGAGAAGCTTCTTGGCGAGATCCGGATTGTATTCCGGCGCTGCCCAGCCTTCGACGAACATGTTTGAGGTCTTGAAGGATTCAAACTGCAGGCCGGCGGGAACGACGGTCTGACCGGCCCAGAGTGCTTCGACGATCGCCTGGCGATCGATCGAGTGGGTCATGGCGCGGCGAACCAGCGGATTGGCCAGGATCGGGTTCTGGGTATTGAATGTAGAAACGCGATGGTTCCAGATCGTCGAGCTCTGCACTTCAAGGCCGGGAGCAGCCTTAACCGTGGCAATCTGATCCGGCGGCAGGTCGCAGGCAAAGTCATATTCGCCCGACAGAAGGCCGTTGACGCGAGACGCCACTTCCGGAACCTCGACAAAACGAATCTGCTGCAGCGGCGGACGACCACCCCAGTATTCATCGAAGGCGACCAGCGTCAACGAGACGTCCGGCTTGTATTCGCCAACCATGTAAGGGCCGGTGGTGATCGGCTTGCGCGCCCAGTCAGTATAGCTTTTGGCTTCATCCCAGGAACGGCGGCTGGTGATCTGGCTGCCGAAGGAATAAAGACGGCCTTCAAGCGTCACGTCCGGCGTCGCGTTGTGGAAACGGACGGTATACTTGTCTACGACTTCGACGCCGGTAAGTGCCGGCCAGAGGCGACGGGCAACGCCCGGAACGATCGCCGGCAGTTCTTTGACTGTGGTCGGCTTGTTATCGGCTTCAAAGATGGTCTTGCCGCCGACCGGTTCGGTATTGCCGAATACGCGCTCCTTCGAGAAGGAGAAGGCAACATCTTCGGCGGTCAGTTCGTCGCCGTTGTGGAACTTCACACCCTGGCGCAGCTTCAGTTCCAGCGTCTTGTCGTCAATACGCTTCCATTCGGTGGCAAGACCCGCAACCGGACCCTGATTGCCCATCCAGTCACGATTGATCAGACCTTCCCAGAGGTTGGGGAAAAACACCCGTTCGCCGACGTTGGACTGTTCATTCCAGACATCGAGCGTGTTGTTGTTGGTGATCTTCTGTACGGCGATCGTGATCGACGGGCGTGCACCCTGGCTGAACGACATGCGTGGCAGGATGATGGTGCCGGCCGCAGCAGACATCAGTCCCAGCGCATGGCGACGGTTGATAGAAAGCATGGATCTCTCCTGTTGAACCAAATGAACGATATGGGCGCGCGGACGCCTTCGCCGGTCGGGAGGACCTCGGCGTCGGGCGTCGCATGGAAATCGACAGACAAAATTTCGTCAGGAGGCCGTGGTTGATGAAAGCCGCTTTACCGCCCCGCCGACTTCGCGTAGCTCTAGGTTACAAATGTTACGCTGATGTGACATTTGGGCGGGAGGCAACATGTCCAATCAGCAGCTCATGGTAAGAGCCTCGTGGCTCTATCACGTGGAAGGATTGACGCAGGCGCAGATTGCCGAGCGGATGCTGCTCACACGCCGCAAGGTCAACGAGCTGCTCTCCGCAGCACTTGATCAGGGCGTCGTCAAGATCAGCTTCAACTCTCCACTGACCGAAAACATCGAGCTGGAGGCTGAGCTGCGGCAGCGATTTGGCCTGACTGACGTGGTCATCGTTCCGACTCCCGAGGACAAAAAACAGATGGCGACCGTGATCGGTCGCGCGGCTGCAATGTTTCTGGAGCGACTGATCCAGGCAAGCGAGCCGGCGTCACTTGGAGTCGGTTGGGGCGCAACGCTACGCGAGACCGTCCACCATATGGCGCCGGCGAATGTACCGAACGTCAAGGTTCGATCGATGATGGGTGGCTTGACGCGCGGCTCGGAAATCAACACGTTCGAAATCGTGCGGCGCTTCGCCAAGGTCATGAATGCGGAATGTCACTATCTGGCAGCACCGATCTATGCGGACGATCCGGCTTCGCGTGACACGATCGTTGCACAGACGGTGTTCCAGAGCCTGCTTCAGGAAGCAACCGCTGTAGATGTCTCTATCCTCAGCATCGGCGACATCTCACCGGAATCGCTTCAGGTTCGATACGGCCTGCCCACTGGTACAGATGTTGGGAAATTGACGGATGCCGGTGCTGTCGGCGATCTTCTGGGACGATATCTCGACGGTAATGGCCAGGAGATTGATCACCCCTTGAACCGGCAGGTCATATCTCCATCGATCGACGATTATCGCCGCATTCCAACGCGGATCATTGCGTCCGGGGGAGCGCATAAGAGGGCGATTTTGACTGCGTGCCTCCGTGCAGGCCTGGCGACCACCGTGATTACCGATACGGATAGCGCTTATCGCCTGTTGGGCAGGAACCTATCTGAATAAACGGTGAGGCTCAACAATCACATTTATCATCTACGGCGAGCGAGCTGCGGCATGACCTGGCTTTGAGCCAATTCATGAATTTCAAGCATAAGTTCATGCCGTATCCAGCGCCTAATAGAATGACTGCTTAAGGTTTACATCTCCATCCACGGTGAGGTGATCGCCAGCGAAAACTGGCCGGAAGACACCCGCTCGTTATTGTCCGTGAATGGAGACAGGATATGAAAAAGCGCGTCCTCGGAAAGGCCGGCCTTGAAGTGTCGGCACTCGGCTTTGGCTGCATGGGGCTGGATTTCGGTTATGCCAACAAGGTCAGCAAAGAGGAAGGCATCACCCTGATCCGTCAGGCGGTCGAACGCGGCGTAACGTTTTTCGACACGGCTGAGGTCTACGGCCCCTTTACCAACGAGGAAATGGTCGGCGAGGCATTGAAGCCTTTCCGCGATCAGTTCGTCATCGCCACCAAGTTTGCCTTCAACTTCGTCAACGGCAAGCAGTCCGGCCTGAACAGCCAGCCGGCGCATATCAGGCAGGCGGTAGAAGGCAGCCTGAAGCGTCTCGGCGTCGAGGTGATCGATCTCCTCTATCAGCATCGCGTCGATCCCAACGTGCCGATCGAGGATGTCGCCGGCACGGTGAAAGACCTGATTGCCCAGGGTAAGGTCAAGTATTTCGGCATGTCGGAGCCCGGCGCCAACACGGTGCGCCGCGCCCATGCAGTACAGCCGGTGACCGTGCTGCAGAACGAATATTCGCTCTGGACCCGCGGTGTCGAGACCAACAGCATTCTCGAAACCTGCGAGGAACTCGGCATCGGCCTCGTTCCCTACAGCCCACTTGGCAAGGGTTTTCTCACCGGCGCGATGAACAAGGATACGAAGCTCGGCGAGGGTGATTTCCGCAACATCTTGCCGCGTTTCACGCCGGAGGCGATGGAGAAGAACCAGGCGCTGGTCGACCTTCTCAAGACCATAGCCGATGAAAAGGGCGGCACGCCTGCCCAGATCGCGCTTGCGTGGCTTTTGGCGCAGAAGCCATGGATCGTTCCGATCCCCGGCACGACCAAGCTGCACCGGCTGGAAGAGAACCTCGCAGCCGCAGATGTCGAACTGACATCTGGCGAGCTTGCACGGATAGAAAAAGCCGCCGCCGAGATCCGGATCGAGGGTGAGCGTTATCCCGAACATCTGCTCAGGACGACCGGTCTCTAACATTCCCGCGTTATTTCAGGCCGACAGGAGCAGCATGCCCTGCCGGGCCCCGGCACTTATCCGGCAACAGGACACCCACACCATCATGCCATCCCAAGCTCAGCGTTGTTCGGCGGATACCATCGTCGACAGCGCCCCCACACTGCACACGCAGCGCTGGCAGGTGCTCGCCATCCTCAGCGCATTGATGGGTTTTGCGTCGATCTCGACCGATTTCTATCTGCCGGCGATGCCGGAAATGGCCGATCAGTTGGGCGCCGATGCAGGCAGTGTCGAGTTCACCATTTCAGGCTTCCTGATCGGCTTCAGCCTTGGACAGTTGTTCTGGGGAGCCCTGAGCGACAAATACGGTCGGAAAATCCCGGTTGCGATCGGCCTTGTCCTGTTTGTCATCGGCTCGATCGGTTGTGCGCTCTCGGCAAGCGTCGAAGAGATCATTCTGTGGCGCATCCTGCAGGCGATCGGCGCCTGTGCGGGCGTGGTTCTGTCACGCGCCATCGTCCGTGATCTCTATCAGGGCGCGCGCGCCGCGCAGATGCTCTCGACGCTGATTGCCGTCATGGCGATCGCTCCGTTGCTCGGTCCCATCCTCGGAAGTCAGATCGCAGCCATCGCCGGCTGGCGGGCGATCTTCTGGGTGCTTGTACTGCTCGGGCTTCTGGCCCTTGCTGGTCTTTTCACCCTGCCGGAAACATTACCGGCCGAGCGGCGGCGCACAGAGCCGCTGCTGAGTGCATTCCGTCGTTACGCGGATTTGCTCACCCATAAGAAGATCATCGGTTATGCCGGTGCAGGCGCCTTCTTCTATTCGGGCATGTATGCCTATATTGCCGGAACCCCGTTCGCCTTCATCACCTACCACAAGGTTCCGGCCGAATATTACGGGCTGCTTTTCGGTTCAGGCATCATCGGCATCGTCATCACCAACCTGATCAACGCGCGGCTCGTCCATCGCTTCGGCATGAACCGGATTCTGGCAGGCGGTGCGGGTTTTGCGATGATCTCGGGCATCGTCCTTGCGGTAAATTCCTATTCCGATTTCGGCGGATTATGGGGGCTTTTCCTGCCGCTCCTGGCTTTCGTTTCCGTCACCGGCTTCGTCGTCGCCAATTCGATCGCCGGTGCGATGGCCGATTACCCCGAACAGGCCGGCTCGGTTTCGGCGCTTGTCGGCGCCATTCAATATGGCAGCGGCATTGCCGGGTCGGGATTGGTCGGCACTCTTGCGGACGGTACGCCTTGGCCGATGGGCTGGGTCATCGCGGTGATGGCGACAGGTGCGGCACTCTGCGCCTGGCTCGTCATCTCGACATCTTCGAAGGGCTGATCGAACCCCTCATCTATTCCCGACAACAAAATTTAAATCAGAAGGAAGCACATAATGCTTGCGACAATTCTCCATGGTCCCGGCGACGTTCGCTGCGAGGAAGTCTCCGAACCGAAGATCCTCAAGCCAACGGATGCCATCATCAAACTGTCCGCATCCTGCATCTGCGGATCGGATCTGTGGCCCTATCGCGGCGCCAACGAAGTCACCTCGCCGCTCTCCATGGGCCATGAATATTGCGGCGTGGTGGTTGAAGTCGGCAGTGCGGTCAAGACCGTCAAGCCGGGCCAGTTCGTCGTCGGCTCCTTCTGCCTCTCGGACAATACCTGCCCGCATTGCCGCTTCGGTTTCCAGTCGTCCTGCGAGCAGCGCGAATTCATGACCGGTGCTCAGGCGCCCTATGCCCGCGTGCCTCTGGCCGACGGAACGCTTGTCGCAACCGCCGACCTGCCCGCTGACGATCTGATCCCGAGCCTTCTCGCCACTTCCGACGTGCTGGGTACAGGCTGGTATGCAGCCGACGCGGCAGGCGTCCAGGAAGGCTCGACCGCCGTCGTCGTCGGTGATGGCGCTGTCGGCCTCATGGGCGTTCTTGCCGCCAGACAGATGGGTGCCGAACGCATCATCGCGATGAGCCGCCACAAGACCCGCCAGGATCTGGCGATGGAATTCGGCGCAACCGATATCGTTTCTGAACGTGGTGACGCAGGCGTGGCCCGCATCAAGGAACTGACCGAGGGCGTTGGCGCGGCTTCCGTTCTGGAATGCGTCGGAACGCAGGAATCCATGTCCCAGGCGCTCGCCTGCGCCCGTCCAGGCGGCAAGATCGGCTTTGTCGGTGTTCCGCATGGCGTTACATTCGATGGCCAGAACCTGTTCTTCCAGCAGAAGAGCTTGCTTGGCGGCCCCGCCCCGGTGCGCCGCTTCCTACCCTATCTGATGGATCTGGTTCTCGACCGCACGATCAATCCCGGCAAGGTTTTCGACCTCGAACTGCCTTTGGCCGACGTGGCGGAGGGATACAGGGCGATGGACGAGCGCCGGGCGATCAAGACTCTCCTGCGTTTCTAAAATTCTTGCGCTTTTAAAAAGAGACCGGTCGCGTCGCCGATATCGATGGCGCGACCGGCCGACCATTCATGAACCCGTCGCATAGGCTCAATCGGTTTCAGCCATCTAATCCCGCGGGACTTCCGACCCACATCAAGGGTCAGGGAAATCCGCGCTTTTAGCCAACCGAGACCGTATGAAGAGGAAAATCCGGATGAAGAACATCGCCGCCAGCATCGCCATGTCCACGCTCGCCGTCACAGGCGTCGAAGCACAGGAGGAACGGCAGCGGGTCGCTCCGCCGGCGGTCTATGACGTTGCGCCGGGGCTTGGCCATTTCACCGATAGCGTCCTCTTCGGCGAGGTGTGGGAGCGAACCGAACTTGCGCCCCGCGACCGCAGCCTGGTGACGGTCGCGGTTCTCGTTTCCACCGGCAAGTCGGCGCAGATCGGCAGCCATGTGCGGCGCGCACTCGATAATGGCGTAAAGCCCGAAGAGATTGGTGAACTGATCACCCAGCTCGCGCTTTATTCCGGCTGGCCAAATGCGATTTCGGCGGTGCAGGAAGTCGCTCAGGTCTTCGGTGAACGCAATATCGCGCCGGTGAGAAACAGTGGGGCCGCACGCATCGAACTGGAGGCGGCGGCGGAAGCTACCCGTACCGCGACGGTCAACACGGCAGTTGCCCCGACAGCCCCTGCCCTTGCCGACCTGACCAACCGAGTGCTGTTTGGTGATCTCTGGCAGAGGCCGGATATTTCCGCCCGCGACCGCAGTCTGATTACCATGGTCGCACTCGTGGCAATCGGCCAGCCGGAACAGCTGCCATTTCACGCCAACCGCGCGATGGATAACGGCCTGACGGCTTCCGAGGCATCCGAAGCGATAACCCATGTCGCCTTTTATGCAGGCTGGCCACGCGCCATGTCCGCAGTCCCTGTGCTGAAAGCAGTCCTCGAAAGCCGTAACGCTGCTGCTCAAGCAAAGCCTACACCAATCAATTCCCAAGGAGCAGACATGGACCTTCAGGTCACACGCGCCAACAGCAATCCCGGCCCCGGGCCGGACGCCTATTTCACCGGAGAAGTGAGCGTTGCCGGCCACTACAAAGGCACCGATCCGGCGCGCATCAGTGGCGCAACCGTTTCCTTCTCGGCCGGCGCACGCACCGCATGGCATACCCATCCTCTCGGACAGACGCTTTTCATCACCTCCGGCAAGGGCTGGGTGCAGAAGGAAGGCGGCCCGGTCGAAACGGTCGGTCCCGGTGATGTCGTCTGGATCCCGCCGCATCTGAAACATTGGCATGGCGCGTCCGCCGATGAAGCCATGACGCATTTCGCCGTGGCCGAAGCCGAAAACGGCAGCGTCGTCACCTGGATGGAAAAGGTCTCCGACGAGGATTACGCCAAGGCCGGTGCCATAGACTGACGAAACCGGGAGCCGGAGGCGGTCGATCATGGGAACAGAATTGCCGAGAAGAAACCTGCTGAAGGCTCTGCCTCTGACGGCCGCCGGCCTGGTGCTGGCAGCATCCGAGACATCGGCCGATCAGCGTGCTGCTGAAGCGGGGCGCATCCTCGTCGCCTATTATTCGCGAACGGGAAACACCGCCGTCATAGCCCGCCAGATCAGGCGGGCTATGGATGCAACGCTGTTCGATATCAAGACGGAGACGCCCTATCCGGAGGATTACGAAGCGACGGTCGAACAGGCACGCCGCGAAACGCAGGCGCAATACCTGCCGCCGCTCGGGCATTTCGTCGCCGATATCGGTCGCTACGATACCGTCTATCTGGGCATGCCGATCTGGGGCATGACCGCCCCGCCGGTGATCCGCTCGTTCCTTCGCGCCCACGACCTGTCCGGCAAGGTGGTCATTCCCTTCATCACCCATGGAGGATATGGGCTGGGCAACAGTATCGACGTGCTGCGCGCCCATATGCCGGGCGCCGACCTGCGCCCGGCCTTTTCGATGGAGGCTGACCAGGAGCGCAGAACCCTGGAGCAGGTCTCCAGCTGGCTGGCGGAAAACTAACCCAGTTCGCCGCTCCTACTCCGCCGCCAGATAACCTCCCGCCGTCGGCGTCACGACCGTGACGGCTTCGCCCGCCTCGATCAGCGTTTGTGCGCAACCGGCAAGTTCTTCCACCGAGCCATCGAGGCGGCGAACGGTGGTGAGGCCGAGTTCGCCCTCTCCGCCACCGGCAAGTCCATGCGGCTTGATCGTGCGATGCGACGAGAGGATGGCGCAATCCATCTTTTCCAGAAAGCGGATCGTCCGCTTCGTGCCATCGCCGGCCGAAAACCCGCCCTTGCCGCCGGATGCTTCACGGATATGAAAATCTTCCAGCAGCACCGGATAACGCGTCTCGAGAATTTCCGGGTCGGTCAGGCGGGAATTGGTCATGTGGACATGCACCGCATCCGTACCGGCAAAACCGGTGCCGTCGTTGAACCTGCCTGCCGGCGAGCCGGAGCACAGGGTTTCGTAATACTGGTAGGTGGCGTTGCCGAAAGTGAGATTGTTCATCGTTCCCTGGCTGGCCGCAATCGCGCCCAATGCGCCGAACAGCGCGTTGGTGACATGCTGCGAGGTCTCCACATTACCTGCAACGACTGCTGCCGGATATTGCGGCTTCAGCATCGAGCCATCCGGAACGATGATCCTGATCGGCTTCAGGCAGCCGGCATTCATCGGGATCGAGCTTTCCACCATGACGCGGAAAACATAAAGAACCGCCGCCCGTGTCACCGGCTCGGGCGCGTTGAAATTGTTCTTTTTCTGCTCGCTGGTGCCGGTGAAATCGACGGTCGCCTCGCGCTTCTGTCTGTCGACGGTGATCTTTACCCTGATCGTGCTGCCCTGATCGGTCGCATAGGAGAATTCGGCATCGCCGAGCTTTTCCAGTACCCGGCGTACGCTCTCTTCCGCGTTATCCTGCACATGGCCCATATAGGCCTGAACCACATCCAGGCCGAATTGCGCGATCATCTTGCGCATCTCGTGCACGCCCTTTTCGTTGGCGGCGATCTGGGCGCGAAGGTCGGCAACGTTCTGGGCAACGTTGCGGGCCGGATAGGGGTGATCGGAAAGCAGCTTCGTGATGCCCGCCTCGTCGAACCTGCCGCGATCGACAAGCAGGACGTTGTCGAACAACACGCCTTCCTCATCGACCGTCGTCGCAAGCGGCGTCATCGAGCCGGGAGCAGTACCCCCGACATCGGCATGGTGACCACGCGAGGCGACGTAGAAGAGTATCTTCGCTCCCTCACTATCGAAAACCGGCGTGACCACCGTGATATCCGGCAGATGCGTGCCGCCATTATAGGGCGCGTTGAGCGCGAAAACGTCGCCGGGACGGATCCTGCCCTTGTTCTGTGCGATGATGCTCTCGACCGAACGGTCCATCGAGCCGAGATGCACCGGCATATGCGGAGCATTGGCAACCAGCGCGCCGTTTTCGTCGAACACCGCGCAGGAAAAATCGAGCCGCTCCTTGATGTTTACCGAGGACGCCGTGTTCTGCAGTGTCACGCCCATCTGCTCGGCAATCGACATGAACAGGTTGTTGAACACTTCGAGCAGCACCGGATCGGCCTGCGTACCGACCGCCTTTGCGCGCGAAAGCTCGGCGATCCGCTTCAGAACGACATGGTTCAGCTTGGTAATCTCGAAAGCCCAGCCGTCTTCGACCACGATCGTCTGGTGCGGCTCGACGATCAGGCAGGGGCCATTGGCGCGAGCGCCGGGTGAAATATCGGCACGGCGATAGATGGGAGCATCTCGCCATGCCCCGCCGGAGAAGAATTTCGTTGCTTCCGTCGAGGCCGGTTTTGCAGTCTCTAGCGCGAATTCCGGCTCTGAGCTGTCCGCCCCACCACCGATCGCCTCGACTTCATAGGCCTCGAAAATGATCTCGCGGTTCTCGAAGATGAAGCCGAACTGCTTCCTATGCGCCGTCTCGAAGGCGGCGGTCATCTCTTCCGTGTCGGAAACCGGAATGGACAGGGTCGTGTCCGTGCCCTGATAGCGCAGATGGGCGCGATGCAGGACTTCGATATCCGTCTCCGCCACCCCCTGGCTTTTCATTTCGCCAAGCACGGCCGCCGTCAACTCATCCCGAACCGGGCCAAGCGATGCGAGTGCGGCGGAAAGCCCCTCAGAGACAGTACGCTGGCGAGTGGCGCGGATATCGGCAAGCCCCATGCCATAGGCCGAGAGAATGCCGGAAAACGGATGGATCAGCACCGTCGAAATGCCAAGCGCATCGGCAGTCAGGCAGGCATGCTGGCCACCGGCGCCGCCGAAGCAGGTCAGCGCGTAATGGGTCACGTCATAACCGCGCTGGACGCTGATCTTCTTGACCGCATTCGCCATGTTCTCCACCGCAATGGCGAGAAAACCGTCGGCCACCTGTTCCGGCGTGCGGCCATCGCCGACCACCTCGGCCATTTCCTCGAAAGCCTTGCGGACGGCCGCTGCATCGAGCGGCTGGTCGCGGTTGGGTCCGAAAATTTTCGGGAAGAGATCGGGCGAAAGCTTGCCGAGCATCACGTTCGCATCGGTGACGGTGAGCGGCCCGCCGCGACGATAGGCTTTCGGACCGGGATTGGCGCCGGCCGAATCCGGGCCTGCGCGAAAACGGCCGTTCTCGAAATGCAGGATCGAGCCGCCGCCGGCGGCAACCGTGTGGATCGACATCATCGGCGCGCGCATGCGCACACCTGCCACTTCTGTCTCGAAGGAGCGTTCGAGTTCGCCGTCATAATGGGAAACGTCTGTCGACGTGCCGCCCATGTCGAAGCCGACCATCCTGTCGAACCCGGCAAGCCGTGACGTCTCCACCGCGCCGACCACGCCGCCGGCGGGACCGGAAAGGATCGCATCCTTGCCCTGAAACAGCCGTGCGGCGGTCAGCCCGCCGGAAGACTGCATGAACATCAGTTGCGGGCCGTCGTCGCCCGATCCATTCGCGTCCGCCCCGAGCTCTTCGCCCACCTGCTCGACGTAACGGCGCAGGATCGGCGACAGATAGGCATCGACCACCGTCGTATCGCCACGGCCGACAAGCTTGATCAGCGGTGAGACTTCGTTGCTGACGGAAATCTGGGTAAAGCCGATCTCGCCGGCAATACGCGAGACAAGCTGCTCGTGAGCCGGATACCGATAGGCGTGCATGAAGACGATGGCGATGGCGCGGTAGCCGGCATCAAACTGCGCCTGCAGGTCGGTGCGGACGGTTGCTTCATCCGGCACCGCCTCGACCTGGCCATCAGCACGGACACGCTCATCGACTTCGACGACGGAACTGTAGAGCAATTCGGGCTTGATGATCTTCTTGGCAAAAATGTCGGCACGGGCCTGATAACCGATCGCCAGTGCATCGCGGAAACCGCGCGTGGTGACGAGCAGCGTCTTTTCGCCCTTGCGTTCCAGAAGCGCATTGGTGGCAACCGTCGTGCCCATCTTCACCGCGCCGATCAGTCCGGAAGGGATCGGCTCTCCAGCCGCGACGCCTAAAAGCTCGCGAATGCCCTGTACAGCGGCATCCCGATAAGCCTCCGGATTTTCGGAGAGAACCTTGTGCGCAACCAGGGTTCCGTCAGGTTTGCGGCCGACGATATCGGTGAATGTGCCGCCACGATCGACCCAGAAATCCCACTTACTGCCGGTTGCGTTGCCAGCCATGCCGTCCCCCTTGGAAGCTCGATCTGGCTTAACGAAAACAGTTCGTCGACAAAACGTCAATGATTAGTTGACAGGAAAATGCACAATGCTGCATCATGCCTATCGAACAGGCAAAGGGCCGCAAAGAGCCTTGCCTGCAACGGCAACCGAGGGGAAGCCACATGAGCGATTTCCGCATTTTCGAGCGGAGGACACGTCATGTCCGCCGCTGATCCGCATCACAGCATATTCCCCGAATGGCTCCGCAAGGGGCTGGATGGGTTGTATCTCGTCTCCGGCTGGCTGGCCGGGCTTTTCCTCATCTCGATCTTCGTCATCATGCTGGCGCTTTCCGCCGGCCGCCCCTTGGGCATCGATGTGCCGGCCGGTGACGACTTCGCCTCCTGGGCGATGGCGGCTTCCGCCTTTCTCGGCCTGGCGCATACTTTTCGTTCAGGAGAAATGATCCGCGTCGGCCTGCTTATCGAGCGGATGACCGGACGCACCCGCCAGCTCTTCGAGGTCGTGGCCCTGCTGATCGGGTCTGCTGCTGCGGTCTATTTCGCCTGGTATGCGTTTGACATGAACCGCACCTCATGGGCGTTCAACGACCTTGCCCAGGGCGTGATCGCCATGCCGTTGTGGATACCGCAGATCGGCTTTTCCGGGGGCCTGGTCATCCTCGCCATCGCCATGGTCGACGAGCTTGTGCATGTGCTGTTCGGCGGCCTGCCCCGTTACGAAAAACCCGCGCCGGACACACCGGAAGAAGCCATTGAACGCGCCATCCAGAGCGGGGCCTGATCTCATGGGTACAGTCGAACTCGTCGAAATTTCCGGCATCATTCTGGTTGCCCTTCTCGCGCTTCTGGCAAGCGGCGTGTGGATCGGCTTTTCGCTGCTGATCTGCGGTTTCATCGCCATGCTGTTCATGCCGGGTATCCCGATCGGCGCCGTGCTTGCCACCAATTCCTGGAGCAATGGCGCCTCCTGGTCGCTTGCAGCGCTGCCGCTCTTCGTCTGGATGGGCGAAATCCTGTTTCGGACAAAACTTTCGGAAGAAATGTTCCGCGGCCTGGCTCCCTGGCTCGGCTGGCTTCCGGGTCGGCTCATGCATGTCAACGTGCTCGGCTGCGGCCTGTTCGGCTCGATTTCCGGATCATCGGCCGCAACGACGGCGATGATCGCCAAGATCGCCCTGCCGGAACTCAAGAAGCGCGGTTATGACGAAATGGTCAGCCTCGGATCGCTTGCCGGCGCCGGCACGCTCGGCATCCTCATCCCGCCGTCGATCACCATGGTCGTTTATGCGGTGGCCGCCAACGTCTCGATCATCCAGATTTTTCTCGCCGGCTTCCTGCCGAGCCTGATCGTCATGGTCCTTTATTGCGGCTATATCGCCGTCTGGTCGCTGCTCAACCCGGACAAGACCCCGCCTGCCCCGCCGAAGATGAGCTTCAAGGAAAAGCTGAAGGAATCGGCCAACCTCATTCCGGTCACGCTGCTGATTATCCTCGTCTTTGCAACGCTGTTGCTCGGCTGGGCGACGGCAACGGAATGCGCGGCATGGGGCGTGCTCGGTTCGCTCGGCATTGCCGCATGGTCGAAATCGCTCACCTGGAAATCCTTCTGGGACAGCGTGATGGGTGCGACCCGGCTGACCTGCATGATCATGCTGATCCTCACCGGCGCCGGCTTCATGTCGATCGCCATGGGCTATACCGGCATTCCAAACGCGCTCGCAGCCTGGGTCGACAGCTTCAACCTCAGCCCCTTCGCGCTGATTGCCGTGCTGACGGTCATGTATATCCTGCTGGGTGCCGCACTCGACGGCCTTTCGATGATCGTATTGACCACCGTCGTCGTGTTGCCGATGATCCAGCAGGCCGGTTTCGACCTTGTCTGGTTCGGCATCTTCCTCGTGCTGATCGTCGAAATGGCCGAAGTTTCCCCGCCGGTCGGTTTTAATCTCTTCGTCCTCCAGACGATGAGCGGCCGTGACAGCCTGACGGTAGCGAAAGCTTCGCTGCCATTCTTCTTCCTGCTCGTGGCGACAGTCGCCATCATCACGGTCTTCCCGGAAATCGTGATGGTTCTGCCGCAAATGGCGTTTCCGGGATAACAAGAGAGGGAACTGAACACGATGAACGTAACTGGAAAATTTGCGCGCCTGGGCTTTGCTGCCGCTGCGCTTCTCGCCACCACCGCACCGTCCTTCGCGGCCAACTGGGTCCTGCCGTCGGCCTATCCGCCGGCAAACTACCATGTCGAGAACCTCAACCAGTTCGCCAAGGATATCGACGAGGCGACCAAGGGCGAGTTGAAGATCACCGTCCATCCGAACGCCTCGCTGTTTAAGGCACCGGATATCAAGCGCGCCGTCCAGACCGGCCAGGCGCAGGTCGGCGAGGTTCTGCTGTCGCTGCATGAAAACGAAAACCCCGTCTTCGGCCTCGATGTCGTGCCCTTCCTGGCAACCAGCTTCGATCAGTCGAAGAAGCTTTACGACGCTTCCAAGCCGGCTATCGAACAGGCGCTCGACAAGCAGGGTCTGAAGCTTCTCTACACCACACCGTGGCCGCCGCAGGGCATCTTCACCAAGAAGGACGTCAATTCCGTTGCCGACCTCAAGGGCCTGAAGTGGCGCGCCTACAATGTCGGCACATCGCGCATTGCCGAAATCGTCGGCGCGCAGCCGGTCACCGTGCAGGCTGCCGAACTGCCGCAGGCGCTGGCAACCGGTGTTGTCGATGGTCTGATGACTTCATCGGCGACCGGTGTCGACTCGAAGATCTGGGAATCCCTCACCCACTATTACGACACGCAGGCCTGGATTCCGAAGAACGCCATCTTCGTCAACAAAGCCGCCTTCGCGGCACTCGATCCCGCCACGCAGAAGGCCGTGACCGATGCGGCGACGGCGGCCGAAAGCCGCGGCTGGGCGCTCGCTGCTGAAAGGACAAAGTCTTATATGGACACGCTCAAGAAGAACGGCATGCAGGTTCTTGAGCCGAGCGCCGAACTGAAGACTGGCCTGTCGGAAGTCGGCGCCAAGCTGACGGAAGACTGGTCAAAGAAAGCCGGAGCCGACGGCCAGGCCATTCTCGACGCATACAAGAAATAATCGGATGGCGCTGCGGCGACCATGCCGTGGCGCCTTTCCTTCGCGGGAGAGGAGGGATCATGTCACAGGAAAAGCAGCCTCTGGCGGAGCATAGCCTCGGCCCGATCGTATCTTCGGAACATCTGGCAAGCGGCGCGCTTCCCGCACTCTCCGAGATCGAGTTCGGCCTCGTCATGCTCAACCATGCCTTCAGCCGCTGGATGGTCCGCTGCATGGCGGCGGCTGGCGTGCCGGATCTGTCGCCGGTCGACATCCTCGTCCTGCACAACATCAACAGCCGCAACAAGCCGAAAACTCTAGCCGACATCGCCCTCGTCCTCAATATCGAGGACACGCATGTGGTTACCTACGCGCTGAAAAAGCTGGAGCGAATGAAGCTGATAAAGTCCGGCCGTCGCGGCAAGGAAAAGCTGGTCATGGTCACCGAAGCCGGTGCCGATGCCTGCGCCCGCTACAAGTCGACCCGCGAGAGCCTGCTCGTCAAGTCGGTGCTGTCGACGGAGGTTGCGATCGACAGCCTGTCTCAGGTTGCCGCAAGGCTACGCGCGCTTTCCGGTCACTATGATCAGGCAGCGCGTGCTGCTGCGTCGCTTTGAACGGAGATAAAAGCCCAAAAAACCGATCAGCGCACCAATCGTCGCACATAATAGATTCGGCCTGCCTTGAGGAAATTACGAGGCAGGCCGATTGATCAGATTACATTGCTGCAGGCGACAGCGTTACAGACGTGCCGGTGGCAGCAAGGTTGAGGCCGAGTTGGCCTGTCACGCTCACCGTCTGCAGGTGGATCGATCCGGACGTGCCGCCGACCAGGATGTTTGCGCCGATGCCTGCGCCAACCGTGGCCTCCGCCGTTGCGCCCTGATAAAGGCCGCCGAGCGAACCGTGGTGGTAGCCTGCGGTCGGTGCGAAGACCGCCCAGATCAAACGGCTGCGGGTGGTGAAGCCGAGATCGACGCCCATCTTGCGAACGACGCCGGTATAGCGGTCAAGCGGCTCGCTGCCCATGGTCGACTTGAAGACGCAGTCTGCTTCCTTGGCGGAACCGAGAACGTAGCCAACACCGCCGCCGATCGAGCAATCCAGGTAACCGATGCGAACACCGCCGCGCTGATCATTTTCCTGATAGGTCGGCACGCTGTCGCGCCGGCTGATGACGTCGGCTGCGGATGCGGCCGTTGCAACGAATGCGACCGGGAGGGCTGCGAGGGCCACGGCAATTGTCTTTTTCATCCCTGTACTCCTTGTAATATTATGTTCATCCGTTCGGGTGCGGATGACACACAGCGATTACTAACGCATGTGGCAGAAGAATGATCCAAAGATAGCGAAACACGAAATATCTCGTCCTGCGCGCCAACGTGACTGCGTGTATCAGGAGATTGTATCAAGGCTTGCGAGAACCAAGCCGAGCTTCTTGCTCACTGGTTTCACGCTCTCCCTCCTGGACAATGGCCAGCTTTGTCACCGACTCGGCAATATAACGATCACGGTTTGCGCCAGTTAGACGGATTCAACGCTATGTCCAGGCATAGCGGACAATATGGAAAAAGACGGGCGCTGCAAAAACCAGGCTGTCGGCCCGGTCCAGCATGCCGCCATGGCCTTCGATCATGTGGCCCCAGTCCTTGACGCCACGATCACGCTTAATGGCGGAGGCAACAAGGCCGCCGAAAAAGCCCATGACGCAGGAAAGTGCGGCCAGCACTCCTGCCTCAACAGGCGAGAAGGGAGTAAGCCAGTAAAGCCCTGCACCCATCAGCGAGGCACTGGCGATCCCGCCGATCAGTCCCTCCCAGGTCTTGGAGGGCGAGATGCTCGGAGCGACCTTGTGACGACCGAAAAGCTTGCCGAAGACATATTGCAGTACATCGCTGCCCTGTACTGTCGCGATCAGGAATGCGATCAAAAGCAGTCCCCGCCCTTCATTGCCCGGTATGGGCAAGGTCACCAGCGCCGGCACATGACTGATGCAGTAGACGGAGAGCATGATGCCCCATTGCTGCTCGCTGACCCGCTCGAGGAAACGAGACGTGTCTCCCCGCATCGCAGTCAGCGCCGGCATGGCCAGGAAGCAGTAGACGGGAATGAAAATCGAATAGAGCCCGTACCAGTCGATCCAGATCAGATAATACTGCACCGGGTTGATGATCAGGAACATGCCGAGCAGCGTCCATCGATCCGCATTGCGCGTATTGGTCAGCGTCACATATTCCCGCAGCGCGGCAAAGGACACGAAGGCGAAAAGCAGGATCACGCCGCCTGTACCGAACAGGAAGGCGAAGCTGATGCCCGCCACCATGATCCACCAGGCCTTGATCCGCGCATTGAGATTGTCGAGCGTCGACGGCAGCGGTTTCGGGCTGCGCCAGGATAAAACGCCCGCGATCACGCTTGCCGTCAAAAGCACCCCGACCAGACCGAGAAAAAGGCGCGTCGTGTCATCGCTCATCGGCGGTTTCCATCCTTCTGGGGTGCAAGCGCAAGAAGAGCCTGCCGGGCGCGGTCGAGAAAGATCTTGCGGTCTTCGCCTTCGTTGAGCGTCACCGGCTCACCGAAAACGACCCGGCAGAGAAGCGGGATCGGCAGAAGTGCGCCCTTGGGCAGGACACGCGACATGTTCTCGATCCAGCAGGGAACCAGCTCGACATCCGGCCGGGCGGCAGCAAGATTGTAGAGGCCAGACCGAAACCGCAAGAGCGGCTCCTCCGTCATGTTGCGCGTGCCTTCCGGAAAGAAGATCAGCGATTGCCCCGTATCAAGCGCAGCAAACATCACCTGCATCGGATCGGCCGTTCGCTCCACCCAGTTGCGCTCGACAAGCACGGTGCGCAGCAGCTGGCGGGAGATGAACCGGCGCAGGCGGCCTGCCCCCCAGTAATCCGCCCCTGCAACGGCCGCCGTCCGGCTGCGCTCGACAGGCGTCAGGCAGGTCGAGACCAGAATAAAATCGCCATGGCTGGCGTGATTGGCGAAATAGATGCGCTGGCGACCATTCGGCGCGGATCCCGCCCATATGGGACGCACTCCGGTTACCGCCCGCGCGAATACGGCGAGCACGGAACCGGACACGATCTGAAGCAGGGATGCACCGCCTCTCATGCAAGACCTCCATTCATCGCATCGAGGAGAAGAATGCCGGCGACAAGGCTCAGCCATTGCAGCAGGATAAGCCGACGGCATCCGGAAAACCGCTGCGGCAGGGGCGCCGGAACGGCGGGCTTCGCCCTCAGCCCCATTCGCGCCAGCGCGTCATCGATCGCTGCTAGGCCCGCCTCTTCGCCGTCATGCGAAAGGGCGACGCGAAACAGCGCGGCATCGAACAGGAGATGAACCGCCAGTGCGAGAGCGACAAGACAGAAAGCCAGCAGAAGCAACCATCCAAGTGCCGAGCCGAACCCGTGTGAACCTGCCGTCAATGGTGCGATGGCCAGCAGAAGCAGTGCCCCCAAGCCACCGCCGATGCCGTTGCAGCGCAACCGCCTGACCGCCTTTGCCGTCGCTGTCTTCCAGTCGCTCATCGCGCCGCCTCGTCGATTGCCGCATAGGTTTGCGGCTTGAGATGAACAGGACGGCCGAGCGCCTTGATCTGCTCAGCTGCCGCAGCAGCATTGGCCGCATGGCCGGACTGCACGAGCCAGCATGCGACGACCGCTGCGCTGCGCTGAAAACCGAGTGCGCAGCAGACGAGCACCGGGCCACGGCTGCGGGCGTCCTCAACCGCAAGCACCCCATCACGAATGCTCGCCACTGATAGCGGCAGCAGATCGAGCGACGGTATCGCACGCCAATTAAGACCGGCACTGCGCGGCACAGGAAATTCAGCCGTCATGTCGACGACCGAGGCATAGGCCGCAAGCTCTCCACGGCCCGGAGCACGCCCGAGAAACACACCGTCGCCAACTTTGACCGCAGCCGGAAGCCTGTGCGTCCACCACCAGCGGTTCACCCGCGCACCGAGACGATAGGGCCAGAGCAGAAAGCGGCTCGCAAGGCTCGTCACCCCGCCTCCTTGCTTTTGAAAGACCTGCGATCCAGCGCCGGCATAACCTATGGCGACGATCGCCAGAGCAAGGCTCGGCCACAGCCACAACAGGCCTGCACCATTGCTGCGCGCCGAAATCACCGAAATAAGCAGGAAGATTGTCGCGCCAACCGCATAAACGATCGCCAGCCGCCGCGCCTTTCGATCCTTCGTGAGGCGGAAGTCGGCAAGCGGCGAGGCTCTACCTGCCGGAAACAGCCAGAGCGCGAACAGGCCGAGCAGCATTCCGGTCGGAATGTCGATGACATGGTGCTGCCAGGTGGTCAGCACCGAAAGCCCGATCAGAAAGCACCAGACATGCCAGATCCAGCGCGGAAAACCCTTCAAGCGGCAGCGCCAATGGTCCCAGATGATCACCAGAAGGGCGATATGCAGCGACGGCGCTTGGTTAAACGGTTTGTCGAAACCGCCGAGAACATCGAACATGAAGCCCGGAAGGCCATCGGTTTCCGGCCGCACGAAAATCGCCTGCAGGGGAAACACGATAAAGCAGATAACCGCCACGACCTGCGCCGTCAGATACCGGCGCGCCAGACGGCCGACCTCCTGCGGCGTGTCGTTGACGAAGAGGGACAGCGCATAAAACGCGTTGATCGACCAATAGGGAATGATCGTCCAGGCGAAGAACGGAATGTATTTTTCCCAGCCGAAGGCAAGGTTCGGCACATCGGCGCGCTGCGAAGCCAGCCAGTTTGCCATGCCATAGGTGAGATAGAAAAAAGGAGCGAGGAAAAGCAGCCAGAGCGCTGCCGTCCGCAGAACAGCACCGCGTGTGCTAACCGAAACTGATGTAATCCCATCCCCCATGCCGACCTCAGATACGCTCGGCCAGCGACACGGTGAAAATGCCCCATTTGTCGATACGCTGCTCGATCTTGCGGAAACCGGCAGCGGCGACCAGTTGGTCCATCTCCTGCTGTGTGCGGCGGCGCATGATCCAGGCCTCGCCGCCGCGGTGAGAGGTGAGCGCCCGCGCGATCATCTCGAGCTGCGGATGCCATGGCTGGCCGGTATAGAGCAGCAGCGATCCCGGCTCCAGAGCCTGGGAAAGACCGCGAAGCGAAGCTTCGATCGCACCATTATCCGGAAACAGTTCGTAAAGACCGGAAACCACGGCAAGCGTCGGTTTGGGTTCGATCGACGCCAGTCCGGCCGTATCGAAGGCATCGGCGCGATGGAAACTCGCGATGTCACTCAGGCCGCGCTCGGCGATGAGCGAGGTGCCTTTCTCGACATTGATCGGCGAATAATCCTGCAGCCGGATACTGTCCGGCTTCACGTCGGATGCCGCTACTGCGTCGAGAATATAGCGCCCGTGACCGGCGGCGATATCGACCACCCGTACCGGCTTGTCCTCGGCTTTCAGGCGCGCAAACGCCCTTCCGATCAGTTCTTCGAGATGCACCTTACGCTGCCGGATACCGCGCCAGCCTATCGCATCGAGAAACTGCCGGTCGATCAGCCGGCCGCCGGGCCCAAGGCCCCGCGCATCGTTCTCATAGATGTAATCGAGTGTCGAACCGGAATCGAAACCGGTCCGCAGGCCCGTCCTGATGCCGTCGGAAAAGAGGCCACCGAAACGGATCGAGGCGCGCGTCAAAGCCCAATATAGTCCGCGCGGCGAGGTGATCGGCAGCGGTGTCGCCAACCGGTCGGCTTCGTCGCGGCTGTAACCGGAAAGGTGTGCCCTCCGAAGATCAGCAACGACCGGCGCCTCCTCGAAATGTTCGGTGATGAACGAGCGCACCTTTTTCACAGCCTTGGCCCGGTCCCGTTCGCCCAGCGTATCGTGATAGAAACCGGGCAGCACATGACGTTCCTTGATCATGCTGCCGAGGTTCTCGAAAAAGCGGTGCTGCGGCGCATGACGCACGACGAAATCGCTGCCGGAAATCAACAATTGCGTCGGCACCGTGATCGCGCGGGCATCCGCGACAACCCTGTCGGCAGCCTCGTAAAGCTCCAAAAGAATGTTGGACGCGATCGGCCGGGTAATCAGCGGATCGCTCTCGAAGGATGCGATGCGATCGGCATCATGCGTCAGGAACCGCGCCTTGACATAGGAATTGACGAAGAACGTGCCTTTCAGCTTCTGCCACAGCGCAATGCCCTCCCGGGCGAAGGGTACGTAAAGCTTGACGTCGAAGGCCGGCGAAGCCAGCACCAGGGCGCGGATGCCCGGTGCGTAATCATGCACCCATGTGGATGCGAGCACCGCGCCGACACTTTGGGCCACGACTGCAACCTGATCCATCGCAAAGCCGCCGGTCTCGCGGATATGGCGAACGAAGCAGTCGAGATCGCGCACCGAATGAGCAAACGATGGCGAGTGGCCGCGTTCGCCGGGAGAGCGGCCATGCCCGCGCGCATCCCAGGCGTAGAAGGCAAAATCGTCGAGGCCAAGCTCTTCAACCAGATGAGCGACCCTGCCGCCATGCTCGTGGCCGCGGTGCAGAAGCACGATTGCACCCTTCGCCGTGCCGGAGCGGGCGGGCCAGTAGCGATAGAAGAGTTCGACGCCGTCATGGCTCGCAAACGCGGTTTCGATCATGCTTTTGTCACTCCCGCCCATCTGTTCCGTAGCCTATACGGATGAAAGCCCCAGGTTTGCAGTTGATTTCTTCAACTTGCGTCTGCATTTGTTGAACGCAATCAAGCGGATTCGAGCTTTCATGTCGATCTACAAACTGAAATCGTCATTCCAGGCCCTTCTTCGCCCGCTGGTTGGGCGCCTCGCGGCAATGGGGGTGACAGCCAACCAGGTGACACTGTTTGCCTCATTCGTTTCGGTGGCGATCGGCATCCTGTTGATCATCGAGCCTTTACCGGCACTGTTTGCGCTCGTGCCGATCTGGATGTTTCTCCGCATGGCCTTCAATGCCGTCGATGGCATGCTGGCGCGCGAACATGGCCAAAAGTCCGCGCTCGGTGGCTATCTCAACGAGATTACCGACGTCGTGTCGGACGCAGCGCTCTACATCCCCTTCGCGCTGATTGCGCCTTTCTCCCTGCCATGGATCGCAGCCATAATCTTTCTCGCGGCGCTGACAGAATTTGCCGGTGTTCTCGGCATCGCGCATGGCAAGGGACGCAATTACGAAGGGCCGATGGGCAAGAGCGACCGTGCCCTGCTATTCGGAGCCCTGGGCGCGCTTGTTGCCATATTCGAGACCCTGCCCGACTGGACATGGCATATTCAGCCCATGGCCTGCGTTCTGCTGATCTGGACGGTGGTCAACCGGGTGCGATCCGGGCTGACCGATCCGGTTTGATTAGTTCAGCTACGAAATTAGCGCTTGTCGCCGAAACGGCGCGCCGCAGGGCGGCCTGTCACCTGCTCCCAATGTTCGTCCGCCCGCCGCTCGAAGGTTGCGGCATCGCGCGCATCGCTCTGGTAGAACGCGCCGCGCGGCACGTCCGGCGCATAGACCTGATCGCTCCAGCCGCGACCATCGTCATGCGGAAAGGCATAACCGACATGGCCGAGCGCCGCCGCTCCCTTGTAGTGCGCGTCGCGCAGATGCATCGGCACCGCCGACGGCGCCTCGCTTGCCACATGGGCGAGCGCCAGCGAAATGCCACGGCAGGCGGAATTCGATTTCGGCGCGCGCGCCACGTGAAGGGCCGCATGCGCCAGCACGATCTGCGCCTCCGGATAACCAATCTTTTCCACCGCATGAAGTGCGGCAACAGCCGTCTGCAGCGCGGTGTTATCGGCCAGCCCGACATCTTCCGAAGCGTGGATCATGATGCGGCGGGCGATGTAGCGCGGATCCTCGCCGCCATGCACCAGGCGCGCCAGCCAGTAGAGCGTTGCATCCGGATCGGAGCCACGCATGGATTTCACGAAGGCCGACACCACGTCATAATGCGCGTCACCGGACCGGTCGTGATTGACCGGCGCCGCCGAATAGGCCTCGTCGACCATTGCTTCCGTGATCACCACAGGCTTGTCCGAAGGATGGCCGACGGCGAGGCTTTCGAGCACGGTCAAAGCACGGCGGGCATCCCCGCCGGAGCGACCGGCAATGCGCCGCAAGAGCGCAGGCGCAAGCTCGACCGCAATACCTTTGCCGGCAAGATGATCAAGTCCGCGACGCACGACCTCCTCCATCTCCTCGATCGCCAGAGGTTCCAATTTCAGGATGCTCGAGCGGGAAATCAGAGCGGGCGTCAATGAGTGATAGGGGTTACCGGTCGTCGCCCCGATGAAATCGGCGATCCCTTCCTCACAGAGCGCCAGAAGATGATCCTGCTGCGTCGCGCTGAAGCGATGCACCTCATCGGCGAACAGCAGCGTCGGGCGCATGCGCGCCTCGTCGGCGATCTTGCGGATATCGGCGACATTGTTATGTGCCGCATGCAGCGGCCTGAAATTCTTGCCCAGCATATTGCCGATGGCGCGGGCAATCGAGGTCTTTCCAAGTCCGGGCGGGCCGTAAAGGATGATGCTGCCCAGCCGCCCAGCAGCGATGCGCCGACGCAGCATCGTTCCCTCGCCGAGAACCTTCTCCTGACCGATGACGTCGTCGAGCGTCGTCGGACGCAATTCCGCCGCGAGCGGCATGGAGCCGGTACGGGGTGTGGCATCGAAAAGATCGGTCATGGGAGCCTCATCGAAAGGATTTCCATTCCGACGGCCGCATCTAAATTGCTGCCCGCCGGATCAGGTTCGTCTACCGGCCCCGGCAGGCTGGGTCAAATACAGCAATTCGCTCCGCGATCTGGTGCGGATATTCAACTGGTTCATCCACCGTCGCATTGACTGGCACGGTCAGGCTCTATGATCTCACATCCCTGAACAACAACAGATATCCCCAATGCATTCATTCCCAAATTCTGCCCGCTCTGATAGCAGATCAAAGGGGAGATATGACGATAGATTTGAGACCAGACAGGACCTCAATTGCCGGATAGCCAAACACATATCGAGCTCATTGCCGCACTGACTGCCGTGACGAGCGATGTTCCCCGTGTCATGACGGTAAAATCGGGAGAGGCGCTACCGTCTGGTCCGTTCGAGCTGGGGCACCGCAGCCTGCAATCGGGTTTGCGCGAATGGATTGGCGACCAGACCGGGCACCCCATCGGCTATCTCGAGCAACTCTACACATTCGCCGACCGGGATCGTTCATCGGCAGGGAGCGATGACGGCAGGACGATTTCGATCAGCTATCTTGGGCTTGTCCGCGAACAGGCCGCGCCCGGTGCAGGCAAGCCCGGCTGGCATGGCTGGTACGAATATTTTCCCTGGGAAGATCATCGCAATGGAAGACCCAATAGTCTTCTGTCCATCGCAGAAAGTCTGCACGCTTGGATCATCGCCGAGCCTTCCCGCCGCGAACATCGCCAGCGTCGAACCGATTTCGCCTTCGGGCTGGACGGCAGCCCTTGGAACGAAGACCTGACACTGCAGCGATATGAATTGCTTTACGAGGCCGGGATCGTGGCCGAGGCTGGGGGAAAAGCCGACCCTGCGACCGGACGCCCGATGTTTGCGGATCATCGCCGTATTCTTGCGACTGGAATCGCAAGGCTGCGCGCCAAGATCAAATATCGACCGGTCGTCTTCGAACTGATGCCGGAGAATTTCACACTGCTTCAGCTGCAGCGAACCGTCGAGTCGCTGGCGGGGCTGACACTGCACAAACCAAATTTCCGGCGGCTCATAGATCAACAGGAGTTGATCGAGGAAACCGGCGGCATGAGCAGCGAAAGCGGTGGCCGTCCGGCAAAGCTCTTTCGTTATCGGCATGCGGTCCTCGAAGAACGTGCCCTGTCGGGTTCGAAACTTCCGCTCTCGCGTAATTGACATAATCTCGAATCGAGAATAACTATTTGCCGCACATATACTCAAATAGAGTATTAACGGAGACTGTCATGAATTCGCTGATTTCCATGTCGTCGCTCTATGAGCGCGTTCGCAGAGTCATGCCTGAAGCGGAGTGGTTGTCGCACCAGAAAGACGTTGAAGCGATCCTCGAGTTGAAACGAAGCCGTAATGCGGTAATCCTCGCGCATAACTACCAGACACCGGAAATCTTCCATGGCGTTGCCGATATCGTTGGCGACAGTCTGGCGCTCGCTCGCAAGGCAATCGATGTAGAGGCAGACGTGATCGTTCTGGCCGGCGTTCATTTCATGGCGGAAACCGCAAAGCTGCTCAACCCGGAAAAAACCGTGCTCATCCCGGACATGGGCGCCGGCTGTTCGCTGGCAGAATCCATCACGCCGGAAGACGTGGCGCTTCTGCGTCAGGCCCATCCCGGCGTGCCGGTCATCACCTATGTCAACACGTCGGCGGCCGTCAAAGCGGCATCGGATATATGCTGCACGTCAGGCAACGCAAAGAAGGTTGTCGAATCCCTCGGTGTGTCGAAAGTCCTGATGATCCCGGATGAATATCTGGCACAAAACGTGGCGCGCGAGACAGATGTCGAGATCATAGCCTGGCACGGCCATTGCGAAGTGCATGAGCTTTTTACCTCCCAGGATGTGCGCGACCTGCGTGATGCGCATCCCGGCATCACCATTCTGGCGCATCCCGAATGTCCACCTGACGTGGTGGCGGCAGCTGATTTTGCCGGCTCCACGGCTGTCATGTCGGACTATGTCGGAGCCAAGAGCCCGGCGCGCGTCGTTCTTCTGACGGAATGCTCGATGAGCGACAACGTCGCGGTCGACCATCCAGGCGTGGAATTCATCAGACCCTGCAATCTCTGCCCGCATATGAAGCGCATCACGCTCTCCAATATCCGCCAGGCGTTGGAAGAAAATCGCCACGAAGTGACGGTCGATCCCGCCGTGGCAGCAGGCGCACGGCTTGCTGTTGAAAGGATGCTGGCGATATGACGGAGTATCTCGATCGCTTCGCCAGCCATGTCGTGGTGGTCGGCAGCGGGCTTGCGGGGTTGGTCACAGCGTTGACGCTGGCGCCGCAGCCGGTTCTGCTCCTGACACGGGCGGCACTGGGGGCCGAAAGCTCCAGCGCATGGGCGCAAGGCGGCATCGCCGCAAGCCTTGGCGATGACGACAGCGTCGGCCTGCATCTGGCAGACACGCTGGCAGCAGGCGACGGATTGTGTGACGCCGACGTCGCGGCTGCGATCCTCGCAGACGCACCGGCCGCGATCGCATCGCTTGAGAGTTTCGGCGTGCAGTTCGACCGGAGCCCTGACGGAGCCTACTTGCTTGGACTGGAGGCTGCACATTCACGGCACCGCATCGCCCATGTCGCCGGCGACGGATCGGGAGCCGCGATTGTGCACGCCCTCGTGGAGAAGGTTAGCCGCACACCATCGATCACAGTCATGGAAGGCATCGAAGTCCGCCGCTTGCTGAAGACAGATGATGTGTTGTCCGGTCTTATCTGCGCAAGCCGATCGGGGCCTCTCGCCATTCCTGCAACGCGGATCGTTCTCGCCACGGGCGGACTTGGCGGTCTTTACGAAACGACCACGACCCCGAGCGGCAATTACGGGCAAGGCATCATGCTCGCCGCCCGTGCCGGCGCCAAGCTTGCCGACATGGAATTCGTACAATTCCATCCAACCGCGCTCGACGCCGCCAACTGGTCCGCCGGGCGGCCGCTGGCGCTTGTCAGCGAGGCGGTGCGTGGCGAGGGCGCTATTCTTGTCAATGACAGAAACGAGCGGTTTCTGGCCGATCAACCGGGTGCCGAGCTTGCCCCACGCGATGTCGTTGCCAGAGCTATCAGCGCCGAAATTGCCAAAGGCAGCAGGGTGTTCCTCGATGCGAGAGAGGCTTTGGGGCAAGGCTTTGCCAACCGTTTCCCGACAATAACGCTTCTATGCCGAGAAGCCGGTGTTGACCCGTTGCGAGAGCGCATTCCCGTTCGGCCTGCCGTTCACTATCACATGGGCGGCGTCGCAACCGATCTTCACGGACGCAGCACTCTCGATGGCCTCTGGGTTGTCGGCGAGGCAGCCTCGACCGGCCTGCATGGGGCAAACCGCCTAGCCAGCAATTCGCTTCTTGAAGCCGCGGTCATGGGCATGCGCGCCGCCCGCGATATCCTTGAAACGCCGAGGTCAATGGCCCCGATATGCAACGCGATCGAGCTGCCGGTATCATCGGATCTTTCGTTTGTGCGACCCATCGTCTCTCGCAGTCTCGGTGTGCTGCGCAATTCACAGACGATGAGATCTGCGATCGGAAGCCTGCTGCCTTTGGTGGAAAAGGATGGGGCGGCGGCTGATCCCGCTCTTGTCGCTATTTCCATCGCCGTCTTCGCATTCCTGCGGGAAGAGTCACGTGGCGCCCATGCCCGAACCGATTACCAGATCAGCCTTCCGGCTGCTCGGCGCCGAAGAATGACACTCAGTGCCGTGCTGGCCGCCGCGCGCGAAATGGCGCCCCTATCCTTCATTCACAGTGCTTAAAGAGTGACATACGAGATGATTGCAACGCTTCCCCGGATCGTTATCGAACCCACAGTACGCAACGCCCTAATCGAGGACTTGGGACTTGCCGGCGACATCACGTCAGCAGCTATTATTCCCGTAGGACATCGCTCACGCCTTGCAATGGTCAGTCGCAACCCAGGCGTGATTGCCGGTCTCGATGCCGCCGAGCTTGCGTTTCAACTCATAGATCCTGCGGTTGGCATGGTTCGCCATATGGAGGACGGTTCTGTGGTGAAGCCCGGCGATGTGATCGCCACCATCGAAGGGCCTTCCCGCGCCTTGCTGACCGGCGAACGTACTGCACTGAACTTTCTCGGTCACCTCTCCGGTATAGCGACCGTGACAGCGAGCATCGTGTCAGCCATATCAGGCAGCAAAGCGTCGGTCGTCTGCACCCGCAAGACGACACCGGGATTAAGGTCGCTCGAAAAATACGCAGTACGAGCCGGAGGCGGCATGAACCATCGTTTCGCGCTGAACGATGCGGTTCTCATCAAGGACAATCATATCGCGATTGCCGGCGGCATTGCAGAAGCTATCCGGCGCGCGAAGGCGGGCGTTGGGCACATGGTCAAGATAGAAGTTGAGGTCGACACGCTCGATCAACTGCAAGAAGCCATGCAGATCGGGGTCGATGCCGTCCTGCTCGACAACATGACGCCAGTCCAATTGCGCCAGGCGGTCGATCTCGTCGCCGGTCGGGCGATTACCGAGGCTTCCGGCAATATCAATCCGACGACAGCAGCTGAAATCGCCGCCTCCGGCGTGGATCTGCTATCAGTCGGCTGGATCACCCACAGCGCACAGGTATTGGATATCGGATTGGACTACATTTAGGGCGCGATATGCCTCGATGATATTAAGTTTGCCGTCCAAACGCCGCACAAGAAGCCCACCCTCAAGGCGATCGGGCCAGAGTTGTGACCGGCCATCTAAAGCTGCATATTTCCAAAGCCTCGCCAATGGCGAGGCTTTGAAGCGTTGGCTGCACGCGGCCAGTTAGATGGCTTCAGATATCACGAAGTGAAGACATCTGAAGGATTTCTCGACGTTCAATGTACGGTCGCGGTCTTTGCGTGATGCGACCGGCTTGGCCAAAGGCTGATCGAGCACAGAAGCGAGGCGAACAGCAGCAGCAGCGACAGGTAGAATGTCGGAAGGAAGCCGCCGAGGGCGAAGGAAACGATCGAACCGACGACACTGCCGATGCCGAAGCCCAGATAGATCAGGCCGTAGTTACGGGCGAGGTTAGTCAAGCCGAAGAAGTCGCTGACGAGGCCGGGATAGACGGTGATCGTTCCGCCGAACGAGAAGGCTACGCAGGCGACCGCGAAGAAGAACGAATATTCATTCAGCGGCACGAAAAGCAGCATGGCCATGCCGGTCAGGGCGCAGGCAAGCGCGATACTGATGATGTGGATACGGGCAATCTTGTCCGACAAGATGCCGAGAACGAGCCTGCCCAGCAGGTTGGCGGCAGCGATGATGGCGACGGTATCGGCTGCAACCGAAGTCGACAGGCCGACGTAACGCTCACCGACATCCTTTGCGACACCGATCAGGTATAGGCCACTCATGCAGACGGTGAGGAACATCAGCGCCAGCAGCCAGTACCTTGGCTGACGGACGGCCTCTGCCAACGTGTAATCCCTTGCGCCGGCACCGGCTGTCTGAGCACGGGTTTGCGGAGCCTCGCTGATGAGCAGCGCGCCGCCGACAACCAGAACCAGAGCAGCAATCGCCCACAGGCCGAAAGCGCTTTCCATGCCGAAACGGTTGATCAGCTCGAGGTTCAGGTATTTGAAGCCGAGACTGCCGAGACCATAGGCGCCGATCGAAAATGCCGAAGCCAGGCCCTTGCGCTCGGGAAACCACTTGACGCAATTCGACAGGGTGAGCAGATAGCCGGCGCCATCGGCCGCGCCGACCAGAATGCCGCCGTAGATATAGAGCAGGGCGAGATTGCTTGCCGTCGAGGTCAGATAAAGGCCGAGGCCAAGCGCAAGGCCGGCGGTGATTGCGACGCTGCGAAGCCCGAACTTCTCCTGCAGTTTGCCCGAGAGCGACGAGCCGACGGCAAGTGCCAGGCTCAGCAGACCGAAGGTGAACGCAACCTGGGTAAGCGGCTGCGAAAGCTTGGCTGAAAGTCCCTCGTTGAACAGGCTCCATGTGTAGACCGAACCGAGGCCGAACTGGCACAAAATGGTGCCGACAAGTGTGAAATAACGCTTTGAATTGGAAAGAGCGGTCATCCGCGTTTCCTCCTTTATGAATATGGAGGAAACCTAGGCCGCTCTTTATTCCGCCTGTTCGAAAAAGGCGTGAACTGCACGATCGGTGGAATGAATGGCAGTCAGAGCTGCATGAGTTGCTTGAACTCTTTCAAGTGAGACCGGCTGACCGGAATTTCGACATCATCGAAATTGTGCAGCTTGATGACATAGGTACCGTTGAACCACGGTGAGATCTCGCGGATCTTGGACGTGTTGATGCACCAGGAGCGATGGCAACGGAAAAATGTGTCAGCCGGCAGTTTTTCGGCGAAATCGCCGATGCTGCTCGGAATGACGAAATGCCCTTTGACGGTATGCACGTAAGTCAGCTTCTCGTCGGCGCGGGCGTAATAGATAAGGTCGGCCGGCAGCACCAGGATACTGTCCTTGCGGGGAATGTTGACCGTGCGTTTGGCTGCGGTAACCGGCTGGGGTGCCGGCTCCGCCGATGCTGCTGGGGCCGGTTGATTTTCAAGCTTCTTCAGCGTGTTGGCGACACGCTGCTCATTAAAGGGCTTCAGGATATAATCGAACACTTCGAGCTCGAAGGCTTCGGCCGCATGTTCCTTGTAAGCCGTGACGATAACGATCTTGGGCGGATTGCTCTGCTTGTGAAGGCTGCGCGCCAGCGTCATCCCGTCGATCGACGGAATGTTGATGTCGAGAAACACGACGTCGAGATCATGTTCCTGCATATAACGCAGGGCCGCAAGGCCATCTTCCTGCGTTGCCACGACCTCGATGGAACTATGGTTCTCGATCAACCATTTCAGCTCGTCCCGCGCCAGATATTCGTCTTCAACGATCAGGGCCTTCATGCGGCTTCCTTGTTTTCGAGCGGCAGATCGAAGCTCACGGACGTACCCGGTTCAAGCCTCTGGATCGTCAGCCCTTGGCCATGCAGCAGTTTCAGGCGCTCATTCACGTTCATAAGACCGATCCGGTCGCGCACGGCCTCGCCATTGGCAACCGCTTCGATGACTTCGGGATCGATACCCTTGCCCGTATCGCGAATGGTGACATTGACCCGATCGGTAAGGCGCTTCACCGCGATATGGACTTCGCCCGGCTTCGGCTGTGACTGGATGCCGTGCAGGATGGCGTTTTCGACCAGCGGCTGAAGTGAGAGGCTTGGGATCTCGACATTCACGTCATCAACATCAAACGTGACCGTCAATTTTGGCCCGAAACGCGCCTGCTCGATCGCCACATAGTCCTGCACCTGCCGCAACTCGTCCTTTATGTCGATCATGCCGTCGCTGAGCGAGAGGTTCTGGCGCAGATAATCCGCCAGCTTGGCGATGACCTGCCGCGCCTCGTCAGGGCGAAGCCTTACAAGAGACGAGATGGCGTTGAGCGCATTGAAAAGGAAATGCGGATTGATCTTGCTCTGGAGCGCGCGGAATTCCGCCTTTGCCGCCATCTCGCGCAGAGCTTTTACGCGCGACAATTCCATCTGCGTCGAGATCAGCTGCGACAGGCCGACACCGAGTTCACGCAGTGAATCCGTGATCATGTCCGGCTTGGCGAAGAAGATCTTCAGCGTGCCGGTGACAAGGCCGTTTTCCCGCAGCGGCACGATTGCCACGGAACGGAAATCCGCCGCCGGATAACGATGCAGGTTGTTGTCGATGGTGATCCGGTCGTTGCGGATGGCATCGGCCGTCAGTTCACTCAGATGCTTGTGCTTTTTCTCGTCGTAATATTCATGACCGATACCGACATAGGCAAGGACATGGTCGCGGTCGGTGATCGCCACCGCGTCCGCCCCCAGGCATTCGTGAATCACGCCGCAGACCTTTGCGAAAGTATCATCCTGCACGTTCTGGAAAAACGGCAGGGTTCGGTTGGCGATGATGAGTGCAAGCTTTGCCTCATGGGCTGCCGTCAGTTCCTTTTCATCCTCGATGTCCTGAATGCGCTTGATGATCATCCCGGTGCACATCGAGCCGATGATCATCGGCCAAGCGATTTCCGCAACGATCGCGCTGCCGACACCAACGGGAGCCAGAAGCAGGATGAGCAGCATGGTCAGACATTCGCAGGCCATGCCGGCAAGGCTGCCGGTCAGCCACAACCACCTGCGGCGACCGCGATAATGGATAACGGTCGATAGAAGCCCGGCGCAGATGCTGCTGATCAGGCAGGCGGTTGCCGACGGGCCGTGGATATCGATCAGGAAACGGTGCAGGCCGGAAATGATGCCTGCGGGGATGCCGACCCACGGCCCAAACAGAATACCGCCGGACATGATGGCGATGGTGCGGACGTTGACGAGCGCGCCTTCGACCGGAATGCCCATATAGGTGCCGCCGACCGCAAAGCCGGAAAACAGTGCGGACAGAAAGGCAAGTTCAAGCCCGCTGAGCCTGCCTTTCCAGAGCACGTTCTTGAAAAGGCGCGTGCGTCCGAGAAAGAACAGCACCATCAGCATCAGCGCTGCGCGTTCGAAAAGAGCAAGTAAAATCATAATGAACCGAAAAACGAGCGAGTGAACCGGATCTCGGCCGCTCTGAATGGGTCGGATTGAGAAACTGATGGGATTGTGCGACTTTTGAGCAGGAATTGAAACCGGCTATTTTTGCCGGATATGCCGCTCGATGAGCGTCTTCAGCCGCATCTCGTCCTTCTCTTCGATCGCATCAACCATCTCGTGGTGTTCCGCAGCCGAAACCTCGATCCTCGATCGCGTATGCCACTGCGACACCGGGGCGGAGGACGTACGCTGCCGCAGTTCCGCAATCACGCTGTGCAGTTCCACGTTTCCGGCAAGATCGACATAGGCGCGGTGAAATGCGAGGTTTGCCTCGTAAAGCTCAAGCACCGTGCCCGAAAGAAGCAGGCCCTGAAACCGGTTCGCCAGATCTCTGAGACCCGCGATATCCGCCGTCGTCGCATGTGCAATGACCTTAGCGGCAATACCGGTCTCCAGCATGATGCGGATCTCGGCGATATCGTCCCACTGCTTTCCATCACTCAGATAGACATGATAGCCGCGATTGGGGACATGTTCGACAACCCGTTTGAGGGCGAGACGATCGAGTGCGCGGCGAATTTCGTTGCGGCCGCGGCCATAACGGGTCTCAAGGTCGATCTGCTTGAGCCACGTGCCGGGCGCATATATGCCGGACTGAATATCCTGCAGGATCAACTGGGTAGCATCCCGCTCTCCATCCACTTCGGTAATCGTTTGGGAACCCGTCATCACCACTCTCGAAGCCCGCATACCTGCCCAATAAATAATCAAAAAGAAATGTTGCGCAAATGTTATTCCGTAAATAGGATTGGTACCAATTTTGTCAACAAAAGACCGATAGCATGAAAAATTCCGACGCCGTCTGGGAAATGATCGACAGCAAGACGCCCGATTATGCCCGCCTCGCCGACCAGGTATGGGACACACCAGAGGTGAATTACGAGGAATTTTCTTCCAGTGAAGCGCATGCGGCACAGCTTGAGGCGGAAGGCTTTCGCATCACCCGCAATGTCGCAGGCATGCCGACAGCGGTGATGGGCGAAGCGGGCGAAGGCGGTCCGGTCATTGCCATCCTTGGCGAATACGACGCCCTTCCCGGCCTTAGCCAGGAAGCCGGTCTCGCCGAAGAGCGCCCGCTGGTCGCCGGCGGTCACGGCCATGGCTGCGGGCATAACCTGCTTGGTTCCGGCTCCCTACTCGCGGCAGCCGCCGTCAAGAATTACCTCGCCGCCAACAACCTGCCCGGCCGTATCCGTTATTATGGCTGCCCGGCGGAAGAAGGCGGCTCCTCGAAGGGCTTCATGGTTCGCGCCGGCGTGTTCGATGATGTCGATATCGCCATCTGCTGGCATCCGGCCGCTTTCGTCGGCGTCAACAATCCAGTTTCGCTTGCCTGCAACGAGCTGAATTTCCATTTCTCCGGCCGCGCCTCGCATGCGGCTGCCACGCCCCACCTCGGACGCTCCGCTCTCGATGCTGTCGAGCTGATGAATGTCGGCGTCAATTATCTGCGCGAACACATGCCATCCAGCGCGCGCATTCATTACGCCGTCACCGATACCGGCGGCCACGCCCCGAACGTCGTTCAGGCCCGCGCCACGGTCCGTTATCTGGTGCGCGCCCGTGATCTGCCCGACCTCCTCGAACTCGTTGATCGCGTCAAGGATGTGGCAGCCGGTGCTGCCCTGATGACCGGTACGACAGTCAGAAGCGAAATCATCAGCGGTGACGCCAACCTCGTCGGCAACACGCCGCTCGAAACCCTGATGCACGGCCATATCGAGCGCATCGGCCTGCCGGATTTCGACGACGCCGACCGCGCCAAGGCTGCCGAATTCCAGAAGACCTTCACACCGGCAGACATCAAGTCGTCCTTCCAGCGTTTCGGCCTCAAGCCCCGCCCCGGCGTATCGCTCTGCGACGTGATCTTCCCGCCGGAAAGCGGCGATACATCGATCGTCGGCTCGACCGATGTCGGCACCGTCAGCTGGGTGGTTCCGACCGTTCAGGTGCGCGGTGCCACTTACGCGATCGGCACGCCCGGCCATTCCTGGCAGCTGGTCGCGCAGGGCAAGCTGCCGGCAGCCCATAAAGGTATGGCCCATGCCGCCAAGGTCATGGCCTCGACGGCCGCCGACTTGTTTGCAAATCCCGAACGGATTGCCGAGGCAAAGGCTGATTTCGCCTACCGCCTCGAAGGCACGCCCTTCGTCAACCCGATCCCGGATGACGTCGATCCTCCGATCCCGCTCGTCCAGGATGCTGCATGACACAGCCCTCCTTTCTCGATCTGATCGGCAGCGGACCGGACGGCTGGGGACCGGCGCTTGCCGCCGGTGCGATGATGACGATCCTGATCGCGCTCGCAGGCTATGCCATCGGCATGGTCTTCGGCGCGCTCGGCGCATGGGCAAAGATTGCAGGCGGACCGGTTGCCCGCGGCGTTGCCGGCACCTACACCACGGTGCTGCGCGGCATTCCTGATCTACTCGTCATCTACCTCTTCTATTTCGGCGGCAGCACGGTCATTTCCGCCTTCGGCCATCTCTTCGGCGCAAGCGGCTTCATCAGCTTTCCAGGCTTTCTCGCCGGCGCGCTCGCCGTCGGCGTCACCTCCGGCGCCCAGCAGACGGAAGTGTTTCGCGGCGCCTACAAGGCCGTCCATGCCGGCGAGCTTGAAGCGGCGATTGCCTGCGGCATGCCTCCCTTCCTGCGCTTTCGCCGCATCATCGCGCCGCTGACCTTGCGCTACGCCCTACCCGGCATGGGCAATGTCTGGCAGATCGTGCTGAAGGAATCCGCCCTCGTGTCGATCACCGGCGTTGTCGAATTGCTGCGTCAGTCGCAGATTGGTGCCGGCTCCACCGGTCGCCCCTTCGACTTCTATTTCATCGCCGCCATGATCTATCTCGCCATCTCGACCCTATCGGGTGCGCTGTTGCAGTTCAGCGAAAAGCGGTTCACCCGCGGTGTCCGGAGGGGCTGATGGATTTCCTGTTTCTCTCCGAGACGTTTGTCACGCTGATCTCGGCCATTCCGACGACGCTGCAACTGGCTGCAACGTCGGTGGCACTGGGAACGGTTCTCGCACTCGGCCTGGCGCTCTGCCGCCTTTCCGGCATCGCGCCGCTCGACTGGTTTGCCCGGGCCTATATTTTCATCTTCCGCGGCACGCCGCTGCTCGTGCAGATCTTCCTGATCTATTACGGCCTCAGCCAGTTCCGCGGCGTGCGCCGCAGCATGTTCTGGTTCATCCTGCGCGATCCCTACTGGTGCGCGATCATCGCGCTGATGCTGTGCACCGCCGCCTATTCCGCCGAAATCATCCGCGGCGGCCTGCTGTCCGTACCGCATGGCCAGGTGGAAGCCGGCCGCGCCTGCGGAATGTCACGTTTTCTGGTGTTCCGCCGTATCGTCATGCCGCTGGCAATCCGCCAGTCGCTGCCGGCCTATTCCAACGAGATCATCTCCATGGTCAAGGCGACCTCGCTCGCCTCGATCATCACCATCATGGAAGTGACGGGCGTTGCCGCGAGGCTGATTTCTGAAACCTACCGGGCAATCGAAGTCTTCATCGTGGCAGGCGCGATCTATCTCGCCATCAATTTCCTGCTCACCCGCATCGTCGTCCTGATCGAGTACCGCCTGAGCCCGCATCTGCGACAAGCACCCAGCCTTCAGCCCGTTGCGGCAGGAGAAATGAAATGACCGCAATGACACCCAATACTACACCTGCGATCGAAGTCCGCGGACTGCGCAAGAGCTTCGGCCCGGTCGAAGTGCTGAAAGGCGTAGACCTGACAGCGCATGAGGGCGAAGTCATCTCCATTCTCGGTTCGTCCGGTTCCGGCAAATCGACCATGCTTCGCTGCATCAACATGCTGGAAACACCCGATGCCGGCGATATCAGCGTGGCCGGCGAAAAAATCAGCCTAAAGCGCGATGCCAAGGGCTATGGCCGGATTGTCGACCGCAGGCAGGTTGAACGCATCCGCTCCGAACTCGGCATGGTGTTCCAGAGCTTCAATCTCTGGTCCCACAAGACGGTGATCGAGAACATCATCGAGGCGCCGATCCATGTGCAGAAACGGCCGAAGGCGGATGTGATCGCCGAAGCCGAAGCGCTGCTCGAAAAGGTCGGCATTGCCGACAAGCGCAATCATTATCCCTCGCATCTTTCCGGCGGCCAGCAGCAGCGTGCGGCAATTGCACGGGCGCTCGCCATGCGCCCCAAGGTCATGCTGTTCGACGAACCGACATCGGCGCTCGACCCGGAACTGGTCGGCGAGGTCCTGCGTGTCATGCGCTCGCTTGCCGACGAGGGCCGCACGATGCTGGTCGTCACCCACGAAATGGGCTTTGCCCGCGACGTGTCCAGCCGGGTGATCTTTCTGCATCAGGGCGCCATAGAGGAACAGGGCAGCCCGGAGGAAATGTTCACCAAGGCGCAGTCGGAGCGCTTCCGCAAATTCATCAGCGCCTGAGACCCATTCATACCCAACAAGGAGACGGGGAACGACAATGACAATCATCAAAACACTGGCTGCCGGCATATTCGCAGCGATGACGCTTGCGACCGGCGCTTTCGCGCAGGAAAAGACGGAAATCACCATCGCCACCGAAGGCGCATTTCCTCCCTATAACCTCACCCGCCCGGATGGCACGCTGGACGGTTACGATGTCGAGATGGCGCACTATCTCTGCGATCACATGAAGATCAAGTGCACGATCGTTGCCCAGGCTTTCGACGGAATGATCCCCGCGCTCAACGCCGGCAAGTTCGACGCCATCATGGCCGGCATGTCCGCCACCGAAAAGCGTAAGGAAGTCATCGACTTCTCGATGTCCTACGGCAGCACAGGCCAGGCTTTCGCCGTGCTGAAGGACAGCGACCTTTCCAACATGCCGCTGAAGGATGCGCTTTATTCGCTCTCCAGCAATGAAGAAGGCGCACGCAAGGCCGTCGAGGAGCTGAAGCCGCTTTTGAAGGGCAAGATCATCGGCGTCCAGACCGCCTCCATCGCGTCGCGCTTCATCGACGAATACCTCAAGGACACCGTCGAAAAGCGCGAATACAAGACCACCGAACAGCATGACCTCGACCTGATCGCCGGCCGCGTCGACGTGATCATGGCGTCGATGGGCTATCTGAAGACCGCCGTCGAAAAGCCGACCAACAGCGATATCGAAATCGTCGGCCCGCGCTTCCAGGGCGGCTTCCTCGGCGCCGGCAGCTCCGTCGGCCTGCGCAAGAGCGACACGGCCCTGAAGGCCAAGTTCGACGAAGCAATCACCGCCGCCAAGGCTGACGGCACGCTGAAGGCCTTGTCGATGAAGTGGTTCGGCTTCGACCTGACCCCGCAATAATTCTGCGATCGAGGGGCAGGAGCCGCTGAAAGCGCGGCGCCTGCCCCTCGCGAAAGATTTTTTTACCGACATTAAAGACGGTAATCACACTACGAATAATCGCCTGCGGCGCATTCCGGAATTTATCGATCGCCTTGAATATCTTCCATTTTCTGGACGCCGCGCCACGTTGCGCCGGGAGCAAGAGAGATAGGAGCGTCAATAGCCGCAGCCTCGATGCAGACAAAATGCTGCCAGGCATCATCGGGCAGATCGGCGATGGTGGCGCAACGTTCCGGGCCAGGATTCCATACCACGGTATCGGGCATGCCCTGCGTAGAAATCCGTAACTGACGAGCGCCCTCTTCGAGGGTGAGCGCCCCCGTGGTGTTGTAATAAATGCGGTCGAGCGGGCGGTCGATCAGCAGTCGTGCGCTCGTCTCAGTATCGATGACATTTTCCTTTAGCTTGTCCAGATAGCGGACATTCTGCAAGCCGGCGATGGCTACGTTCGCGATCTCCGTCACCCGGAAGTAGGTGTGGAGCGCTGCGGTAAAGGAGAAAACCTCGGCCCCTGTATTCGATACCGAAAAAGCGATCTCCAGGCTGTGGTCCGCAACTGCCACTTGAAGTTCAGCTTGGAAAGCGTGCGGCCACAGCGCGCGAGTCTCGTCTGTGTCGCGAAGCTGTAACCGCGCAATATCGGCGCCATCTGCACCGCCCGGAGCCGGCGTCCAGATTTGGTTGCGGAAGAAACCGTGCAGCGGCAGATCGCCGAGGGTGGAGAATTGCGGAAAGCAGATTGGCACGCCGCCACGCACGGCGCTACCCGGAGAAAAATCGGCCAGCTCCGACAGATAGATGTTTTCCGTACCTTTCGCAGACCGCCAGGAAGCCAGTTGAGCGCCGTGGTGAAGAACGGCAGCCGTCGCACCTCCCGCTGTCGCCAGATAGAATTTCGAGGGAGCTGGTTGAAATGAATTCATGATGTCTTTCTCTTCCCATGGAGCCGCGCCAGGCGACGTTGTCATTTTTGTACAGCAGACACATGGAGTTGAGTATGCGGCAAAGCTACCACTTACGGTCAGCGGAGCTTGGCTGCACGATCCTGCTTCAAGCCCGCCAGCGCCATTTGTGGAAAGCCCGTTTTAAGATTATCTGCCGGAGAACATGGTTTTTCTCACAAAGGCATCTCGATGAAGACGGCTCGGTTCGGACCAAAATCCTGAATATCTCCTCATGGCCTGCACATAATCTGCAAATGCCATGGGCATTCTGCCGACATGAAAAAGCACCTCATTCCCGATCGCTCCACCCTTCCCCACTTGCCCTATCGCCTCCTCGCCGAGGACTGGTGGCTAGTAGAAGATTTTCGCCGTGAAAGCCCAAATCCATCTGTCGGCCGCGGTGAGGAAATTCATCTCCATTGGCATGAGCGGGGAATTCAACCATGCAACTGACCCATCCCCAATTCATCATTACGAACGCCTTCTCCCACGGCAGGAGGCGTGTAGCCGTTCTTGCCGCGACGGTCGCACTTGTGGATTTTCTCTCTTTCAGACAAGCATTTGGCCTAAACCTTTTTCTTCTTTCGATCTTGCTCACCTTCGCCATTCTGATTTCGGCACGCAAACCGCCGCACCCGATTACCGCCACCGTCTATCTCAGCCTCTCCGCCATCGCTTCAGCACCATTGCTGGAAGCACCGACGGCGAGCGGGTTCATTATCTCGATGGCGGCAGTGATCCTTATCGCCCTCAAAGCCGCAAAACTTCTGCCGAAAAGACCGAGCGCAATCCCTCTCGTTCTTCTGCGTTTCATGCCATCGATGTTGACCGGATTGCCGAAAACCTACCGACGATATTCACGTTCTCTATCCGGTCGAACGATCTTTGGTGCAGCGCTGAAATCGCTTACCGGCTGGATGCTGCCACTCGGTATGGGGCTGGTTTTCCTGCTTCTGTTCAGCGCCGCCAATCCGTTGATCGAGATGGGCCTTCACAATATCGATCTGCGGTTCATGTTGAACCTGCTCGATATCAGCCGGCTGGCGTTCTGGCTGGCTGCGGCAAGCTTGATCTGGGCTATGATACGCCCACGATTGACACCAAAACGCAGGCGATCGTCGATAGATCCCGTGGGGGATAGCCCAATAACCGGCCTCCTCGATCACAGGGCACTTGTCCGCTCCCTGGCGATATTCAATCTGCTCTTTGCCATGCAAACCGCGCTCGACCTCATCTACCTTTGGGGCGGTGCAGAATTGCCGGCAGGAATGAGCCATGCCGAATATGCACATCGTGGCGCCTATCCATTGGTGGCAACCGCATTGCTGGCCGCAGCATTCGTGCTCATTGCCATGCGCCGGGGCGGGCCAGGGGACGCGAGCCGATTAATTCGCGCTCTCGTCATTGCATGGATCATCCAGAACGTCCTTCTCTGCCTGTCATCCATTCTAAGGCTCGATCTTTACGTGGAAGCCTATTCGCTGACGCATCTGCGGCTTGCTGCCGGTGTGTGGATGGGACTGGTTGCAACCGGCCTGATGTTCATCCTCTTGCGGATAGCATTGCGACGTTCCAACGAATGGTTGATTTCGATGAACCTCTTAACTTTGGCAACAGTTCTATATTTTGGGGCATTCTTCGACTCTTCAGCGTTTATCGCGCGGTTCAATGTCGAGAACAGTCTGGAATTTTCCCAACATGGAACGCCACTGGATATCCACTATCTCGCCTCGCTTGGCCCCTCAGCCATTCCGGCGCTTGATCTTTACCTATCCGCCGCGCCCGAAGATGGCGACAAAAGACGTCTGGCAAGCTTTGCGAGACAGCGCCTTGCTTTCCCGATCACATCGCAGCCCCCGGCTTGGCGCAGTTGGAGCTACCGGCAAGAGAGGATGAAAAACTATTTGCTGACAAGGCTTTGATTGGAACATGAAACGACGATATCACCGACGTGGTCGAATATCTCGGGAGACATCATGCCACTCCGCATCCTTGTCGTTGATGACGAGCCGAACATCCGCGACGTCATCTGCTTTGCGCTGGAACGCGCCGGCATGATGACCGAAACGGCAGGGAACGGATCTCAGGCCATGATGGCGTTTCGTTCCGGCAGGATTGACCTCATCATTCTCGACATCGGCATGCCGGATATGGACGGGCTGGATCTCTGCCGTCAGATCCGAAAGACTTCTTCGATCCCGATCCTTTTTCTCTCTGCAAGGGATGAAGAGATCGATCGGGTTTTGGGATTGGAAATCGGCGGAGATGACTATGTTACAAAACCTTTCAGCCCACGCGAATTGGTTGCGCGGGTCAAAACCATCCTCAAGCGCAGCGGCGTTTCGGGCATAACCGAAAAAAATGAGCAGGGTGTGGTCGCTGGTGGTCTGCGGCTGGAACGAGCTAGCCGCACTGTAAACGTCAATGGCACTCCCATGACGCCCACCGCTCTCGAATTTTCGATCCTCGAAACCCTGATGATGCGCCCGGACATGGTTTTCAGTCGCGAGCAATTGATGCAGGCCGCCTACGGACCCGGAACGTATGTCTCCGACCGTACGATCGACAGTCATATCCGCAATATAAGGGCGAAGCTGGCAGCGACCGGCGCCGATAACATCATCACAACGGTCCATGGCGTCGGCTTCAAGCTGCGCGCGAACAATGAGCGAGACAGCTGAAATGCCAGCTCCGCAGGTCAAATCGAAATGGCGGCCACCGATCGCGCTCATCGTCTATTCGGTGCTTCTATCGATCATGATGTTGCCAATCATCAGCATCATCTGGTTTCGAGCAACAGACAGCGCTTCCTTGACGACGTCGACGGAGGCCGCCGTACTTCTTGTTGTGTTTCTCGTAACGCTAGCGGTTGCCTATGTTCTCAATCGAAACATTGCCGGCCCTATCAATGCGCTGATTGTGCGATCGAACGAGATTGCCCAAGGCGGGAGAGCCGCGATCCGGCCGCTTGAAAGCTACGGCACGCGCGAAGTCGCAACTTTGTCCCAGAGCTTTCTGGATCTCGCCGGCAAACTTGTCGATCGCAGCGAATATGTGCGTTCCTTTGCTGCACATGTGTCGCATGAACTAAAATCGCCCCTGACCTCGATCCGCGGGGCGGCAGAGTTGATGCTCGACGATGGTGACGATCAGGTTATGACCAAGGCCGAACGCCTGCATTTTCTCGAAAACATCATCGACGATTCGAAGCGGCTTGACCGGTTGCTGGAAAGACTTCGCGAACTCGCTCAAGCAGAAACAGCGCTCCCCGTCGACAAAATCTGTGCCGACGAGATCCAAAGTGTGCTTCAGGCCCGCTTTCCCGATTATGTGATTGCTGTATCAGGACAATCGGCGGCTCGCTTCGCGCTTCCGATTGAGGCGGCCAATGTGGTCTTCGCAAACCTCGCGGAAAATGCTTTCCAGAATGGTGCAACGTGCCTCGATCTCAGGGTGGAAGCCAACCGGCTTTCCACCAAGATCTTCGTCGCGGACGATGGGAGCGGGATATCGGACGCAAACAAGGACCGTGTGTTCCAGCCATTTTTCTCGACCCGGCGACTGGATGGCGGAACAGGAATGGGGCTTGAAATCGCCCGCACGATGCTCGCCTCGCACGGAGCAACAATCACGCTGCAAAAATCATCCTGCCAAGGCACCGTTTTCCTGGTTACCGTTCCGCAATCGAGAGGCTAGATGGTTGGTCCAGGCACTTCTGACACTTCTCCGCCAAGGATGCGGTCCGCAAACGAGATTTTGGAGATGCCGTGGCGAGTGAGAAGCTCCTGATCCTCATGCGAACGGAATTCCGCCTGCTGGGTCGGTGACGAGTAATATTTGCCGATCAGCATCGGCAGACGCACCATTTTTAGTCCTTTTTGATGCACCGCGCCCCAAAACAACGTATCGCCAATCGATTTGATGATCGATCCATCGTTGAAATAACTCGGATAATATTTCCCCACCGCTGCGGCATGCCAGAGGGTCGCCGGACCAAAAGTGCCGCGTTCACCGGACCCCGAGCCCAATCTCAGCCGCGAATGTGGTTTGGGCGGCCACTCGGATACGAATTCCGAAGCGACAAGCAAAGGCGCCTTGAACGGCTGATCCAGATGGGAGTCATCGAAACAGATCAGCCACTCGCCGCCAACGAGCGCCGCCGACGAGGCGCAGGACGCTCCAACCATCATTTCCACTGCATTGGTGGCCAGGCGATCGTCAAGATTGAGGTTCATGACATAGAACGACTTGTTGAGCGCGACGGCTGCAGCCCACGCTTCGTAGATCGAAAGTGGGCCTGAGAACACGTAGCAATCCGCATCCAGCCAATCCGGCGGCGTGTCACCATTGTCGAAAATGTAGATCATGCGCACGCCAATACTCTGGCGGCGCAGATTAACATAATGGGATTTTAGAAGATCGAGCTTGTTTTGCTGCCGATGCCAGACCGCGCAATACACGGTAACCAGAGCGCCCTCAAAATCGCTCTGCGTCCTCACTCGGGTATAATGCATATCGGGGAATTCCTTCGCCGTAAGGTTCGCGCATGGAACAAGCGTCATTTATTGTTAACGAGGGATGGCATGCGTCGGGCGTTCACGTCAATTGCCATAACCACGATTTCTGGGGCCTGAACCGTGAGTCTTCAAGCCTGTTACTTGGATGAATCTCTGCGCTGCGAAACCCTTCGTCACGCATAACAAGGGCATAGAATGCAGCAGGCAGTCGGCTCCACTTCTTATTGTCGATGGGCTTCGTCTCCGGCCCATGCCCGTAGATGGTGTGATCAATGCGAATCCTGGTGACCGGTGCAGGCGGGATACTGGGGCGGCATGTGATTTCACATCTGGCCCGCCTGTCTCCTGACGCGGAAGTAATCATCAACAAGATCGACCTGACCAGCCTGGATGCCGTGCGGGCGCAGTATACGGCAGCCTCAGTCGATAAGATTATCCACCTTGCTGCTCTGGTTCCTGTCGCCTCGGTCAAGGCAGATCCTGCTCGTGCCTACGCGGTGAATGTCGGCGGCACGATCAACCTTCTTTCCGCGCTGGAGGGGCAGAAGGCTTCGTTTGTGTTTTGCTCTTCAAGCCACATTTACGCGCCATCAGCAGAGCCAATTTGCGAAGAAGCGGAGAAGGTGCCGGCATCGCTTTACGGTCGCACCAAGTGGCAGGCGGAAAGCGTTGCTGCAGATATATGCGACGCCACAGGGCGGGCCTTTCTCGCAACGCGGCTTTTCTCCATTCACGACCCTGCCCAGACGGGCTCGTTCCTGCGCCCTTCTGTAGAACGTCGTCTTGCCAATGAAGATTTGACGCAGCCTTTCGAACTGCCTGGCGCAGACAGCATCCGTGATTTTCTGCCTGCCGAGAAGGCAGCTGAATACGTGGTGCGCCTTGCCCTTTCTTCAGCAACCGGTCCTGTCAATGTCGCTTCTGGCAATGGCACGACTATACGCGATTTTGTTCAGGGATTGAGCCCGCATCCTCTCGAAATCCGAGCTACCGGCAGCGCCGATACTCTCGTTGCCAATATTTCGCGGCTTAGACAGATCCTAGGAGACCTTAATGTCTGAGACTGTTTCCATTGTCATTCCAACCTTCAATCGCGCAGGCATGCTACCTGTGGCGATAGAGAGCTCGCTGAACCAGACGCGACCCGTCGAGGTTATCGTTGTCGACCACGGATCGACAGATAACACAGCGGAGGTGGCGTCATCGTACGGTGATCGTATCATCTACATTCGCCGCGAACGCGACTTCGGCCCGCATTTTTGCTGGCTGGAAGGCGTGCTTCATGCCAAAGGTGACTTCGTGCACCTTCAGTATGACGACGACTGGATCGCTCCGAATTTCATCGAGGCTTGCCTTTCCGTTATCGGCGAAGACACCGGCTTTGCATTCAGCGGCGCGGATGTGGTCGATGGACCGGGGCTTCCGACCAAGCTTCGCCAGTTCGTGGAGTGGCTACCCGAAACCGGCATATTCCCTGTCGAGGCTGTCGAGAAACAGATCCTCGGCTCGCTGATTTCGCCAGGTGCAGCCGTCTATCGCCGCCAGATCCTGCTCGATGCTCTCTATCAAGGCCGGCTGCCGCTGCAGACGCACGAATATCGCGGCGTCGGCCCTGACGCCTTTGTCTCGCTACTCTCGATGCTGCGTTATCCCAAGGTCGGCTTTGTCAAAGAGCCGCTTGCCTTCTTCCGCGCTCATGAGGGATCCATCACCATCGATGCTTTTGCCTCCGGCGAGAAGACCCTGAAACTTCGCGCCGCCTATGCCGAAGTCACCCGCTATTATCTGGAAATGAAAGTGATGCGCTCGGTGCGCATCAGGGAGGCATCTTGATGTCCGCACTTCGTCCTATCCGCCTCGCCGAGGAAACCATTGCCCAGGACGAGCTTGAGGCGCTCTCCGAATGGATGCTCGCGGGCAACCGACTGACCAAGGCCGAACAGACGCTCGCCTTCGAAGAAGAGTTCGCGACCTGGATGGGCAGCCGGCATGCGGTCTATGTGAATTCCGGCTCCTCCGCCAACCTCCTGATGATCGCCGCGCTGAAAGAAGCCGGCCGTCTGCGCAATAACAAGGCGATCGCCGCGGGCGTGAGCTGGGTCACCACTGTCTCGCCCCTGCTCCAATTGGGCTTCGACGTCCGCCTGTGCGATTGCGATCCGAATTCGCTCGGTATCGACCTCAACCACCTGGAGGATCTGTGCCGCACTGATCCGCCGTCGCTGCTGATCCTTGTGCATGTGCTCGGCCACTCCGGCGACATGGATGCGATCCGCGACATCTGCCAGCGTTATGACATCGAGCTTTTAGAAGATTCGTGCGAAGCGCTAGGCTCTACATACAAGGGCCGGAAACTCGGCTCGATCGGGACGGCAGGCAGCTTCTCGTTCTATTATGGCCACCATATTTCCACCATTGAGGGCGGCATGGTCGTCACCGACGACAGCGACCTGCACCAGCTGATGCTATCGCTGCGATCGCATGGATGGAGCCGCGACCTGCGGCCGGACCTGCGCAAATCTCTGGCTGACGAGAATGGTATCGACGAGTTCAAGAACCTCTACACCTTCTATCACGCCGGATATAACCTGCGCTCGACCGACCTTCAGGCGTTCCTCGGCCGTTCGCAGCTGAAAAAGCTTGACCATATCGTTGAGCGCCGGCGCATCAATTTCGAGCTCTATCGCAAGGCATTGCCGGACTTCTTCTGCCAGTCGGGCGATACAGAAGTTCTTTCCTCCTTCGCTTATGGGACGTTCATTGAAAACCGGCTTGAAACCTACAAGCACATCAACGCGCTCGATATCGAATGCCGTCCGTTGATCTGCGGCAACATCGCGCGCCATCCCTTCTGGCTCAGGGACCATTCGCAGCCCGCGCTGCCGAACGCAGACAAGGTGCACGATTACGGTATCTACCTGCCGAACCATCATAACCTGAACGAGGCGGATATTGCGCGTGTGGCTGAAGCCTTCGCAGCAGTCGCTCGTCCCTGCTAAGGAATGACTACCATGACCAACAAGGCTGCGAAACGCGCACTGATTACCGGCGTCACCGGACAGGACGGTTCCTATCTGGCTGAACTCCTGCTCGAGAAAGGTTATGATGTTCACGCCATCAAGCGCCGTTCATCGAGCTTCAATTCCGGGCGCATCGACCATCTTTACGAAGACCCGCACGAAACCGAACGCCATTTTACCCTGCATTACGGCGACATGACCGACTCCACCAACCTGATCCGTATCATTCAGGAAGTGCAGCCGGATGAGATTTATAACCTTGCCGCACAGAGTCACGTGCATGTGAGCTTCGAAACGCCGGAATACACGGCAAACGCGGACGGCATGGGCACATTGCGCATCCTCGAAGCGATCCGCATTCTGGGCATGGAAAAGAAGACACGTTTCTATCAGGCTTCGACCTCCGAACTTTACGGCAAGGTGGTCGAGACACCCCAGAAGGAAACCACCCCGTTTTATCCGCGTTCGCCTTACGGCGTCGCCAAGCTCTACGCCTTCTGGATCACGGTCAATTACCGTGAATCCTATGGCATGCATGCGTCCAATGGCATCCTTTTCAATCATGAGAGCCCGCGTCGCGGCGAAACTTTCGTGACCCGCAAGATCACCCGCGCCGTGGCCGCCATCGCTGCCGGCGATCAGGATCGGTTGTATCTCGGCAATCTCGACGCCAAGCGCGACTGGGGCCACGCCCGTGACTATGTCGAAGGCATGTGGCGGATTCTCCAGCAGGATGAACCAGACGACTACGTCCTGGCCACCGGCCGCACCGTCAGCGTGCGTGATTTTGTCAGTACGGCCTTCAAGGTCGCCGGCATCGAGATCGAATGGAAGGGCGAAGGTGTGGATGAGCGCGGCTTCGAGCGTGGCACGAATCGCTGCCTCATCGAGGTCGATCCGCGTTACTTCCGCCCGACGGAAGTCGATCTCTTGCTGGGTGACCCTGCCAAGGCTAAGGAAAAGCTCGGCTGGACAGCAACCACCACGCTGGAAGAAATGATTACCGAGATGGTCCAGTCCGATATTCGCGAACATTCGAATTCGGTGCATCAAAGGGACAAGGACTGACAGATGAAGCCGCTGTTCGAGCTTGAGGGAAAACGGGTCTGGGTGGCTGGCCATCGCGGTATGGTCGGCTCAGCGCTCGTGCGGCTTCTCTCAAGGGAAAACTGCGAGGTACTGACCGTGCCGCGCAGCGAAGTGGACCTGCGGGATCAGGCTGCGACGCGGCGCTGGCTTGTGGACACAAAGCCGGATGCCGTCATCATGGCGGCAGCCCGTGTTGGCGGCATTGCGGCCAACAGCGCGTCGCCAGTCTCCTTTCTCTACGACAATCTGATGATCGAGGCGAATGTCATCGAGGGCTCGGCGCGCGCCGGGGTGGAGAAGCTTCTCCTTCTCGGCTCGACCTGCATCTATCCGCGTGACGCGGAACAGCCGATCCGCGAGGAATCGCTGCTGACAGGTCCATTGGAAAAGACCAACGAATGGTATGCCATTGCCAAGATTGCCGGCATCAAGCTTTGCCAGGCCTATCGGCAGGAGCAGGGACTGGATTTCATTTCGGCCCAGCCCACCAACCTTTACGGTCCCGGCGACAATTACGACCTGGAGACAAGTCATGTTCTGCCGGCTCTGATCCGCAAGGCACACGAGGCCAAACTGAACAATGCAGACAGTCTGACGATCTGGGGTAGCGGTAAGCCGCTTCGGGAGTTTCTTCACGTCGACGATCTGGCAGAGGCAGTCGTTTTCCTGCTGCGTAACTATTCCGACACTTTACCGGTCAATATTGGCTCGGGCGAAGAGCTGTCGATCGCCGATGTCGCCCATCTTGTCTGTGAAACCGTAGGCTTCGAGGGACCGCTCTCCTTTGATCGTTCGCGACCGGACGGTACGCCGCGCAAGCTTGCCGATCTCACTCGCCTGCATGGCCTCGGCTGGGACAATGCCCGGCCGCTGAGAGTGGGCTTGAAGCAGACCTACGAGAATTTTCTGGCCAGCCAGTAGGCAAGTGGGGAGCCGTTCAAAGTCCGGAGCGGAAGACGCTCAGGCCTTTCGGCGCATCATCAGCATCAGGAACGGCGCGCCGATGAGTGCTGAAACGAGCCCGGCCGGGATCTGGTAGGGCGACACGATCGTCCGGCCGACGAAATCGGCGGCCACCATCAATCCGCCGCCGATCAGGGATGCGCCGATCATTTGCGGCATGGCACGCGTCAGGCCGGCCTCCCGCGCCAGATGCGGTCCCATCAGCCCGACAAAGGACAGAGGGCCTATTGTCAGCGTTGCAGTGGCAGTCAGCAATCCGGCAAGCCCGAACAGTGCCAGTCTGGCGCGCTCCAGAGGTACACCGACCGCAGCGGATGGCGCGGGTCCGAGCGGCAGGATATCAAGCCAGCGCCGTGCGGCAAATGCAATAGCGATGAGGATAACTGCAATCACTGTCTCTGCTGCGGCACTCATGCCGTCGACCAGATAGGTGGAACCGCTCATCCAGCGCATCAAAAGCACAGCGCGCGGATCCCCCGTCGAACTCAGCACCCCCACAACGGCATCCACCATTGCACTGAGCGCGATACCGGCAAGCAATACCCGCTCAGGTGCGAAGGATGATCGACGGGAACCGAGCAGGATAAGTGAAAGCACGATGAGCGCCCCGATCACCGCAAAAAGGAATTGGCCCGAAAATCCAGGCGCAATCGCGAAAAGTGCGATCGCAACACCAAATGTCGACCCGGCGCTGATCCCGAGAACCTCCGGGCTTGCCATCTCGTTTCCGGTCAGCCGTTGGAGGATCGCGCCCGCGACGGCGAGCATCGCCCCGGATGCCAGGACAGCGAATATGTTCGGTATTCGGATGGACAGGATATCGAGAGAATATTCACCGAAAACAAGCGTCCAGTTTCCATCGATACCTCGCCCGACAAACATGCTGAACAGCAACAGAAGTACGAGTATTGAAAACGCGATGATGATCGGGATTTTTGTATCCCATTGACGCGACCGTTTTTGTGTCGCGGCCTGTTGAATTCGGTGGCGGATTTTCAGTCGCGGCAAAAGCGCCAGAAGTAGAGGCGAGCCGAAGATCGCCGTGACTGCTCCGGTCGGCAGGAAATCGCCAAGCTCGCCTGCGACAAGCTGCAGGACGGAATCGGCAAAGAAGAGCAGCCCGGCGCCGACCAGCGGAGACCATAAGATCAATTGCGCCGGCCGCCGCGCGCCGGCAAGCCGGGTAATCGTCGGCGCCACCAGTCCGATAAAGCCGATCACACCCACAGCGCTGGTGACGAAGGCCGCAAGCGCAACGGCGCAGACAATAACGATGGTACGAAGACGGACCAGCTTCACCCCGAGCGCCGAGGAGCTGCTCTCCCCCAAATCAAGCAGGGACAGCGGCCGGATGAGCACCGCGCAGATGATGGAAACGACGGCAAGTTTCCAGATCAGCGACACGGGAATGACCCAGCTTTGCTGTGCGAGCGAGCCCGCGCCCCAGATGAACAGGCTCGCAAGGTATTTCTGGTTCAGATAGGTCAGGATGGCCGCAAGACCGCCGCACCAGAGGCTCAGCACAAGGCCGGATAGCACGAGCGAATAGGGTGAGAATCCCCGGCGTGCGCCGAGACTGACGACGATCGCGGCCGCAACGCCACTGCCAGCCAGAGCGACGAGATCACGACCCGCTCCCAACAGACCGGGCAGGAAAAGCGACGCGACAACCAAGGCGAGATTTGCTCCTGCCGAAACACCGAGCGTCGTCGGATCGGCCAGCGGATTGCGCAGGACCTGCTGGAACAGCGCGCCCGACAAGGCAAGAGCCGCACCGGCAAGCAGCGCTGTCGCGAGCCGCGGGAGCGTTGAATAATAGAGCACCATCCGCTCCATATCGTATGCGGACCCCGTTGGCGCGGACAAGGCGGGGGCGGCAAGAAACCAGGATGCCACCCCGCCGGCGCAAAACAGCAATAACGTCACGAGAGCCGGCCCGAGAATGTCGCGACGGGATGCAGTCATGAATCTTTTTCCAAAAGCTCGGTCAACAGACCGGCGAAGCGCACGGCCTCATTCACCATGCCGAACATCAGGGCCGGTGGAAGAACGGAAAAATGTCCTGGCTGGGAAAATGGAAGGCGTTGCCAGAGCGGACTATCGGCGAGCCTCGGCAATACATCCGGCGGGATGGGATCGAAGGCGATCAGGCGCGCATCCGGATCCTTGATCGCCGACAATTCCTCGATGCCGATCGTCTCAAATCCCCAGTAATTTGACTGTTTTTCCCAGGCGTTGCGCACGCCGATACGCTCCAGCGCATTGTGAAACAGGCCCGGCGCCGAATAGATGCGGGCGTGGCGGGCGTCCATGAAATTGACCAGCGCCACCAGCGGCAATTTCCTGCCGGAAAGTCTATTCCTGCAGGATTCGAAAAAGGCGTCGGAACGCGCAAGAAATCGCTCCGCCTCGTTCTGCCGTCCGATTTCCGCGGCAAGCCTGCGTGTCGCGGCAATGGCCGCCGGCAAGATAGGCCCGGCATCGGGGGTAAAAATCTCAAGCCGGACAACTTTTGCCAAGGGTTGAAGCTTCGGCAAAAGTTCATCGAGATAAGGTGTGGTCAGGATGATGTCGGGCTTCAACTGCACGAGGATCTCGAAATTGATCTCGTAGGCGCTGCCGATATCGATCACGGAGGATGGCAGAACCGGCTCGACAACCCATCGGCCCCAATCGGCGAGATCCGAAATTCCGACAGGCGGCAGACCAAGCGACAGAAGCGTGGATGATAGCCCATAATCAAGGCTGACAATTCGCAATCCGGCCATTTCGGCAAATACCGGCTTCGGCATCATTGCGGCTGCCGCCACCGCGCATTGCAGGAAAGATCGCCGCAAGACCGTCATCGTGTCAGGGCCTCAGCGAGCATAGGCAAGCGGATGTGACAGGCTGGATGCGGCAATCACATCCATGTCGATCCCGTAAATGCTGCGTAAGGTCTCGGGTAGGAGTATGTCATCCGGTGTTCCACTGGCGACCACGCGCCCGCCCTTCAGTGCATGGATCCGATCGCAGAAGCGTGCGGCCATGTTGATATCGTGAAGCACGATGACGACGCTTCGGCCACCTTCATGCGCAAGCCGTCGCACGAGCGACAGGACCTCGATCTGATGGGCGATATCGAGTGCAGCAGTCGGCTCGTCGAGCAACAGGCAGTTTGCGTCCTGTGCGATCAGCATGGCGATCCATGCCCGCTGGCGCTCCCCGCCGGACAGCGTGCCCACCATTCGGTCGGCAAATCTTTCGATATGCGTCGCCTCGATCGCAGCCTCGACCTTCTGCCGGTCGAGATCGGAAAACCGGCCAAGTGCACCATGCCAGGGATAACGCCCGCAGGCGACAAGCTCGCGGATCGTCATGTCGGATCCGGTGCTCAGATCTTGCGGCAAATAGGCGACTGACCGTGCGAAATCGCGGCCTTCATACTGCTTGAGATCGCGGCCAGCATAAGCGACGGATCCCGCGGTTGGCGTCAGCTGTCGTGCAAGTATTTTCAAAAGGCTTGATTTGCCCGAGCCATTATGGCCGACCAAAGCCACCACTTCTCCTGCCGGAAAGTCGAGGCCGACATCCGACAGGATCGCATTGCCATCGATCGAAAGACCGAGGTTCTGCACGGTAAAGGCTTTCGTCATATCGAGCGTTTCCTGCGCGAGCGGAACCAAGGTCATGCCGCCCGCCCGTATGTCTAGGATGACATCGGAAGGACGGCTGCCAGTTTTACCACTTGTACTTGAGCGAACCCAGGACCGTGCGGCCTCGGCCGGTATAGCAATAACCGTCTGTGCAAACCTGTTCGCGTCGATCCGCAAGATTGGTGGCACTGACAGCAAGCGATAGTCCCTTGAGGTCGGGAGCGGTGGTACCGAAGTCATAGGACAGTGCGGCATCGAGATAGGCAACGCCTGCATTCTTGCCGGTATTCGCGTCGCTGGTGAAGGATTCGCTCATCGCACGTACGCCACCACCGATGCTAAGACCGCTCAATGCAGTGTCTTCCGGCACGGCATAGTTCACCCACAGAGATGCGACGTGACGCGGCACCGTCGAAGGTGTGTTGCCGATCAGGGTTGGGTCGAAGTTTTCCGTGATTTCGGCGTGAGCATAGGTATAGGCAGCGATCAGGCTGATGCCGTTATCGAACTCTGTACGTCCTTCGATTTCAAAGCCGGTATAGGTGTTTTCGCCGGAATTGTGTGAGAACAGGTAGCTCGGGACATCGTACTGAGGCTTGCCCGTTTCAACCAGCCGGTAAACGGCACCACTCAACGAGTAGTTCTCGCCCTGCGGCTGGTATTTCAAGCCAACTTCGATCTGGCGGCCCTTGGTTGGTTCGAGAACCGAACCATCGGCTGCAAGCGCTGTGGATGGAATGAATGATGTTCCATAGCTGATATAGGGCGCAAGACCGTTGTCAAACAGATAAAGCAGTCCCACTTGGCCGGAGAGGACACCGTCATCCTTCTCGCTGGTGGAGCCGCCCTCTACAGCGGTCTTCTGGTGCGCCCAGTCATAGCGAAGACCCGCCACAGCGCGCCATTTGCCGAATTCAATCTGGTCCTGGGCATAGATGCCTGTCTGGCTGAGGCTGCTGTCGGTGAAGTCGGTGAGCGCGGGGATTGCCACCGCGGAGCCGGGAGTACCTGGCGCAACCTCATCATCGCCCATGGCGAATTCCGACATGACCCGGGTGTAGTCAAGCCCCATGAGCAGCGTATGCGAAAGGCTGCCGGTGTCAAACTGGCTCTCGAGCTGATTGTCGATCTGATAGGCGCGCATGTCCTCCGTCACCGCAGTCGTTGGCCAATTGCCAGCGGCATTAAGGTATACGCGGTTGAGGTAATGCGCCTTGAGATCGACATCGCCAACACGCGCATTCTGGCGGAAGGTCAGGCCGTTATCGAACTTGTGCTCAAGCTGATAGCCGAGCTGATACTGCTCGACCTTCTGGCTGTTGAAGTCAGGGTCGGTATAGAGGAAGACGTCCTCGCCCTGAAGGTAGCTCCACGCGCTCGCGCCCGTTTCGCCTTTCTGCGCCAGACCGTAGACCGTAAGGGTCGTGTCGTCGCTCGGCTTCCAGGTGAAGGATGGCTGGAGGAGGTAGCGATCATCAGGGATGTCGTAGCTTCCCTCTCCCTCTCGGACGAGGCCGACCAAGCGGTAGAACAGCTCGTCACTCTCGCCAACTGGACCACCGAAATCGAAGGCAGCCTGCTTGCGGCCAACTGTGCCGTATTGCAATTCGACTTCGTGGTGAGCCTCTTCCTGCGGCATCTTGGAGATACGGTTGACGATACCCGCTGCGCTCGCCGCACCATACATCACCGAGACTGGCCCCTTGAGGATTTCGATACGATCCAGCGTATAGACTTCAGTAGCAAACGACCCGTAGTTCATGATCGGCTGGCGTAGACTGTCGCGAAAGTCACCGGTGGTCGTGGTTTCGATACCGCGGATGTAGATCTGGTCAAAACGAGGATCGTAACCGAAAGCGCCGGTGGTGACGCCCGAGCTGTAGCGAGCTGCCTGGATCATGTCGGTGACGGCACGCTGCTCCATTTCCTCGTGTGTCACCACCGAAATGGCGCGTGGCGTTTCTACCAAAGGCGTGTCCGTCTTGGTGGCTGAAACGGTGCGCCTGGGCACCACCGTGTCGTTGTCTTCGCCGATTGTCGTTGCTCCGCTTTGGAGAACGATCGGAGCAAGCTGAGTTGCCTCACCAGCTGCGTCCTGCGCAATAGCCGTGGCCGGTACGAAAGCTACGGTCATGGCACCAACCAGTATGGTGGAACCAAGAAGACGATGGCGCGCGTGGAACCGGTGAAGAGAGAACGTCATTGCCCGATCCTTTTGACAAGGGACAAACTGAATTGAATGATCCGAAAAGATCGTGGATGTGAGACGCGCGAAAGCGAGTTTCTCTCGACGAAGTCAGCTCACGGGGGCAGCTATAAAAGCTCGATTTCGAGCGATCAATAAAATATGACGTATATAGTCATCTTTTTCTCAAGCGGCGTAAATTTGTCACGCCTCAGCCGAGGCACATATGCCAGAGGCCTTTGATATTAAAGATCACTTTCTGACTGCGAATGCGATGTTGACGGCCCGGTTTACAGCAGGTCCAAGCACCGACATGTGCGTCTCACCAGGGAAAATTTCAAATTCGGTGCGAATGCTGTCTGCAGTGCCGTTCAGACGAACAGCCATTTCCCTGGCAAGCGATATAGTCCTCTCCGTTTTCCGCTTTTCGAGGCGTGCCTCGGCATCCTCGTTCCGGTACTGAAACGGTGCCAGTTCATCGCCTTCGTACTCCCCGGCAGATAGATGCAGGAACGGTGCGTTACCGGGTGCATCCCGTCGCCGCGCCTCATTATTGAGGATTTCGCTTCCTTCCCAATAAATGGTCGGGCTGGCGGCAATCCAATTTTTGAACAGACCCGGTCGCTCGAACAGCGAAAAAAGCGTGAAGAGGCCGCCGAACGAATGGCCGAAAAGCGATCGGCGCGCAGGATCGAGCCGCACCATGTCCGCGATTTTCGGCAGCAGTTCGTGTTCGATGAAATCGAGCAATTCTCCCGTGCCGCCGATCAGAACCGGAGGACCACCTTCGAAATAAGGCGGATAGGATTTGACTGGCGGAGGTCCGAGATCCCAGGCTCGGCGCATCGCATTATAGGGCTCGTCCGAAGGATAACCGATGGCTGCAACGACGCCCCAACCGACATTCGTTCCCGTGGAATAGGGAGCCTGAGTAACAAGGCTCGCTACCGCGAAGGGAAAGGTGGCATTGCCGTCGGTCGTCACCAGAAGCGGCCATCCCTCCGCAGGCGGCTCGCCGGTCGGAATTGAAAGGAAGATCCGATAGCGTTCACCACCCTTTGCGGGCATCAGATCGAAAAAACATGTCCCGGACATCGCATAGACTTGTGTCCCCTCGGTCATGTTCTCTCCCATCAGTCAATCCGGCATCACGTAAGTGATCGCTAGGGGATCGATCGAATGGCTGCAAGCCACCCGGTCTAAATCCTGACAAGAAATCACAGGTATTGAGCGGTCATTTCAATCGCCAAGGCGGATGGCCAAGATGATTACGGCTGCCCCTCAGCACCCGATCAGTGCCCGCAATCTCCCCCATGGTGCGACATACAGCCTCGCAATGGCATTAGCCATAGCCGGACAGTGGCACTTCGGCTACGCTGAAAATTATCGGAACATAGTTCTATAATATAGAACATATTAGAATTTTCTAACATCCAACCATTTCGCATGTTCCGATATTGCTTTTGATAAAAGGAGGTTTGTTAATGTCCAGATTGATGAAATTTTCCGGCATCATTCCACCCGTACCCACGGTCTTCAAAGATGATGGCAGCTTTGACACGGCCGGCATGGCACTGGTCATTGACCATCTCGTCAATGCAGGCGTGGACGGCATGTTCTTCCTCGGCACCGGGGGCGAGTTCTCACAGATGTCCCATGAGGAGCGTCTGGCGGTTGCCGAATTTGTCGTCCGTTACACCGCCGGCCGGGTGCCGGTGCTGATCGGCACCGGCAGCACCAATACGCGCGAAGCAGTAGCACTCAGCCGGCACGCCCAGTCGATCGGCGCCAGCGGCGTCGTGGCCATCAATCCCTACTACTGGAAGGTGACGGAAGAAAACCTGTTCGGTTACTTCTCCGCAATCGCCAACGCGGTCGAACTGCCGGTGCTGCTCTATAACTTCCCGGCTCTTACAGGCCAGGACCTCTATCCCGCCTTCGTCAAGCGGCTGGTCGATGCACATCCCAATATCGTCGGCCTTAAGGATACGATCGATTCGGTGGCGCATCTGCGAGACATGGTCGATATCGTGAAGGGCGCGCATCCCGAATTCAGCGTCTTCTGCGGCTATGACGATCATCTGTTGAATACGCTGCTTCTGGGCGGTGACGGCGCCATTTCTGCGAGCGCAAATTTCGCGCCGAATGTTTCGACGGGCATTTATCGCGCGGTCAAGGACGGCGATCTTGCAAGGGCCACCGCTCTCCATCGCACCATCCTGCAGCTGCCGCGCATCTACAAGGTCGATGTGCCCTTCGTCGGCGTGGTCAAGGAAGCGATGAAAGCCTGCGGGCTGCCGATCTCCTCCTATTCGCTGCCACCGGCAGCGCCGCTCAGTGAGGAGAAGATCACGGTGGTCCGTCGCGTGCTCACCGATGCGGGCATCATCTGAGTCTGCCTTGGCGAGATCGGAACCATCGAAGGGAACCGCCTCCCGGTTGGTTGCCGCGAGCCGGGCCATATGTCGCGCACCTGCAAGACGGCCGGAAACGTGCTAGACATCACGGCATTCATTCTTCAGGCGAGCCGCTGGCCACCGGCTTGCCTTCATCCCAGCGGGTAAGCATGCCGACCATCCAGTCCGTAGACAGAGCATTGCAGATTCTCGACCTGTTCGACGATCAGAACAGGGAGATCAAGATAACTGACATCAGCGCCCGGACCGGATTGAACAAAAGCACGCTGCATGCACTGCTCAAGACCATGCAGGCGCGCGGTTATATCGACCAGAATGAGGATAACGGGCGTTATCGCCTGGGGATGAAACTGGTCGAACGCGGCAATTTTGTCATCAGTTCGATAGACATCCGCAAGATCTGCAACAGCTTTCTTGTCAGCCTCTCTGAACAGACCGGCCAGACGGTGCATCTCGGCATCCTCGATGGAAAGCATGGCGTCTATATCGACAAGGTGGAGGGGCAGGCAGCCGTCATCACTTATTCACGGATAGGTCGGCAGCTCCCGCTTCACTGCACGGCAATCGGCAAGGTGCTGGTTGCCTTTCAGGATCGGGAGACCCGAGACCGCATCCTGACAGGATATTCCTACGAGGCGGCGACACCGCGTTCCATCGGCAGCGAAGCAGCCTTTGTCAAAGAGCTTACCAGCGTTCGTGAGCAGGGATATGCGATCGACGACCAGGAACATGTAAAAGGCGTGCGCTGCACCGCCGTGCCGATCTTCGACGACAAGGGTAAGATTGCCGCAGCCATCAGCCTCTCCACGCTCACGCCGATCGTCAACAATCGTGACTTCGAACGTTACATCGGCCTGTTGAATTCCGTCAGTAGCGAAATTTCTGCCCTGATCGGGCACCGTTCCTAACGCGAGCTGGCCTGCTTGGCTTGCCACGGTATGGACGGGTGATCCAGGCAACTGCATTTCACTGCCACCGGAAATTTGAGGCCGGGCGTCGAGACATCAACCAATCATTGCTGTGGGCAAGTCATCCAACTGTCACATGGCGGGACTAGGAGGGGACGTCGTTTTTTCACATGTCCGTGAGGGGAATATGCGCAAACTCTTTTCCGCCTTGGTCGCTACGACCATTCTCGCCGGCGCCGCTCAGGCTGCCGAAGTCTACCCGCTCGATCGCGCGACGATCCTGACCGGCTCGCCGTTCGATTTCAAAGTCGAGTTCGATAAAGTCGTAAAGCCGGAAGACGTCAAGATCACCGTCAACGGCCAGGATTACAAGGCAGCTCTCGGCAAGGAAGTCGAATTCGTCGCCGAAGAAAAGAACAAGGACAAGGTCCTCGGTTCGGCCGTCATCCTGCGCGGCGTGACGCTTGCAAAAGCCGGCGACTACAAGGTTGAAGTTGCCGCCGGCAGCGAGACCAAGAGCATCACCTGGAACGTCTATGGCACGCCGGAACAGGCCAAGGCCAAGAACGTCATCTTCCTGATCGCCGACGGCCTGTCGGTTGCTCACCGCACCGCTGCCCGCATCATGTCCAAGGGCATGACCGAGGGCAAGGCCAATGGCCGCCTGAACATGGACGACGTTCCGCCGGCAGCCTTCATCGGCACCTCGGCCACCGACGCCGTCGCCACCGACAGCGCCAACACGATGTCGGCCTACATGACAGGTCACAAGACCGCCGTGAACGCCATCGGCGTTTATGCCGACCGTACTCCTTCCTCGATGGACGACCCGAAGGTCGAGAACATCGCGGAAGCGCTGCGCCGCCAGACCAAGAAGTCGATCGGCATCATCTCCACTGCCGAACTGCAGGACGCAACCCCTGCTGCCGTCGTCGCCCATACCCGCAAGCGCGGCGACAAGGCCGAAATCAACGGCATGCTGTTCGACGTCAAGCCGGACGTTCTGCTCGGCGGCGGTTCCGCCTACTTCCTGCCACAGGCAACTGCTGGCTCGAAGCGCAAGGACGACAAGGACTATATCGCCATGTTCAAGGATGCCGGTTACACGCTGGCAACCAGCAAGAGTGAACTTGCAACGGCTGCCGGCACCAACACCGGCAAGATCCTCGGCCTGTTCCACACCGGCAACATGGACACGACGCTTGACCGCGAGTTCCTGAAGAAGGGCACCGTCGGCAAATTCCCGGAACAGCCGGGCCTCGTCGAAATGACCAAGGTTGCTCTCGACAACCTGTCGAAGAACCCGGAAGGCTTCTTCCTGATGGTTGAAGCGGCAAACGTCGACAAGATGTCCCATCCGCTGGATTGGGATCGCGCTGTCGTCGACACGATCGAATTCGACAAGGCGATCGGCGTTGCCCGCGAATTTGCTGCCAAGAACCCGGACACGCTGATCATCGTCACCGGCGACCACACCCACGGCGTTTCCATCATCGGCACCGTCGATGACGAAAAGCCGGGCACCGAGATGCGCGAAAAAGTCGGCACCTATGCCGAAGCCGGCTTCCCGAACTACGAAGACAAGGACGGTGACGGCTATCCGGACAAGGTCGACGTATCGCGTCGCCTGTTCCTCAACGCCAATAACGGCCCGGACCATTACGAAACCTTCCGCCCGAAGCTTGATGCTCCGTTCGTTCCGGCCATCCAGAACGAAAAGAAGGAATATGTCGCCAACGAAGCCTATAAGGATGTTCCTGGCGCAGTTCTCGTAACCGGCATCATCCCGAAGAGCGCAGACAGCGGTGTTCACGCCGTTGACGATATCGTTCTGCAGGCAGAAGGCCCCGGCGCCGAAGGTTTCCGTGGCTATATGGAGCAGAGCGACGTCTACAAGGCTCTCGCCGAAGCTTTCGCGCTTGGCGCAAAGCAGACCAACTAAGACTTGAAAACAATGAGGGTACGCCGCCGTGGCGTGCCCTCATCCTATTTTTCCGGGTTCAGCTGTCCCTGGTTTTGCCCGGCTTGCATTGTCCGCCGTCCCGCGTGACGATGAGCGAATATTTCAGGAAGGAGAAGGGTCATGAAGCAGCTTCATCCGGCGCGTTTCAATCGCCGCCAGGCGCTCACCATGACACTCGGCCTCATGTCCGGCCTGCCGCTGCTGGCGGCTGCGGGTCGTGCACAGGCCAATAGCGACATCACTTTCGACGAACTTTACGGCAAGGTCAGCGTCCTCGGCTTGGAATTCTCCGAAAAGGTCAAGCAGCTGAATGGCAAGGACATCGCCATGCGCGGTTTCATGGCCCCACCGCTGAAAGCCGAAGCGCAGTTCTTCGTGCTCACCGAAATTCCAATGTCGATCTGCCCCTTCTGCTCGACCGATAGCGACTGGCCCGACAACATCGTCGTCGTCTATCTCGATGAAAAACAGACCTTCACCCAGCCCAGCCAGACGATCGAAGTCCGCGGCAAGCTGGAAATGGGCTCCTGGACGGATCCGGAAACCGGCTTCGTCAGTCTTCTTCGTATTCGCCAGGCCGAATACGCCACGGTTTGAAAACATGCTGTCGCTGAAAATTGAAAATCTCGCCGTCGCGTTTCCCGGCCTGACGGCACCGGTGCTCGCCATAGATCATCTTGAAATCGCAGCAGGCAGCGGTGTTGCTCTGACGGGTGGTTCCGGCTCGGGAAAAAGCACGCTCATCAACATCATTGCCGGCCTTGAACGCACGCGTGCAGGTCACGTCTTCTGGGGTGATCAAAACTTTGCGGATCTTTCCGAAGGCAGGCGCGATCGCTGGCGCGCCGCCAATATCGGCTTGGTCATGCAGGATTTTCATCTCTTTCCCGGCCTATCGGCGCTCGACAACATTCTGCTGCCGGCACGCCTGTCGCGCGTGGCGACGGCCGATCTTGTGAAGCGCGCCCACATGCTGTTTCAAACGGTCGGCCTCAAGCGGACAGAACAACATGTCGAGACCATGTCTCGTGGCGAGATGCAGCGCGTCGCGATTGCCCGCGCGCTTCTGCGCAAGCCGGGTGTGATCATCGCCGACGAACCGACGGCCAGCCTCGATCTCGAAAGCGGCGAGGCAGTCGGTGATCTTCTTCTGTCGGTCGCTGCGGATGCCGGCTCGACCCTGATCGTCGCCAGCCACGACCCGCGCCTCATCGAACGGCTTGGTCGCCGCCTGTCGTTGAAGGGCGGCCAGATCGTCGGCGACACGCAGACCGGGGAGATGGCGGCATGATCCGGTTCATCCTTGCAGATCTGCGTCGCCTTTGGCTCGGCGGTGCCGTCGTGGTGCTTCTGGTGGCGCTTGCCACCGCACTCGGCGTTGCCGTAACACTTCAGGAGCGCTCGCTGCGCCTTGGCAGCGCTCGCGCCGCAGACAAGTTCGATCTGGTTGTCGGCGCGGCCGGCAGCGAAACCCAGCTTGTCCTCTCCTCCATCTTCCTGCAGGCCGCCCCCCTGCCCTTGGTCGATGGTTCTGTCTTGACCAAGCTTTCCGCCGATCCGCGCGTCGATTGGGCTGCCCCGGTCGGTTTTGGTGACAGTTTTGCCGGTTATCCGATCATCGGTACGACCACTAAACTCGTTGCGGGCACCACGCCCGGCTTTGCCGAAGGCAGGATGTTTGCCCTGGAAGGTGAAGCGGTTCTCGGCGCTGCCGTCAATCTGCCGCTCGGCGCGGAAATCAAGCCGATGCACGGCACGGCCGAGACGGGTGGCCACACCCATGCCGGCCCGGCCTATAAAGTCACTGGAAAGCTGCAACCGACCGGCACGCCTTGGGACCGCGCCATTCTTGTGCCCATTCAGGCAGTGTGGCACGTCCATGGTCTTGGCGAAGAGCACGGACACGAGGAAGAGCATCACGACGGGGATGGTCACGACCACGCCCATGAAGGCGAGGAACACCACGAGGACGGCGAAACGCATGTCGAGGGCGAGGCGGAGGAACACGCCACAGCGGTCGCGGAGACACCCCCCGCGCAGCCTGCCAAACCAGCCTTCGCCCTCGGTGCAGCGTCCTCCGCTCATATCGAAGAGGATCATCACGGCAGCATCGATCCGGATGCGCTGATAGTCGAAACCTTTGGTCCCTCCACGCCCGGCCTGCCGGCCATTCTCGTTAAGCCGAAAAGGATTGCCGATGCCTATCGGCTGCGTCAGGAATATCGAACCGGCAGCACGCTTGGCGTCTTTCCCGGCGAAGTGCTAACGAGGCTTTATGCGACGCTCGGCGATGCCAAGATGATCCTGAGCGCGGTTGCAGCCGGCTCTCAAGGGCTCGTCGCGGCAGCACTGGTTCCGGTCACGGTCATCCATGTGGGCCAAAGGCGTCGCCAGATCGGTGCGTTGCGCGCTTTCGGTGCGCCGCGCGCCTCTGTCTTCACCATCGTCTGGCTGGAGCTTTTCCTGCTCGTCGCGCTCGGCATCGGCATCGGCTTCCTGATCGGGCTCACGGCTGCACAAATCGGCGCTCAGATGTTCGCGGCCAAAAGCGGCGTCATCCTGCCGGTCGGGTTTACGCGTGAGGATATGCGTCTGGCGCTGGTATTCCTCGGCTTCGCCGCCATTCTGGCAGCCGTGCCGGCACTGCTTGCCTATCGCCAGTCCCCGGCAACCGCCCTGCGCGCCTGATCAGCGCGCAGGATTTCGTTTTCACAGTCGCTTGCCGGCTTCGTCGAAACGATGCGTCATTTCTGGCGTATAGGAGAGCCAGACGGTTTCTCCGGACCCATAGACCGCATCGCCTACTGCCCGGGCAATGACGATGCCAATGCCATCGACCGCCACATGTAGGAACGTGTCGCTGCCCAATCGTTCGGAAAACTGCACACCGCCTGAAAGAAGCCCGTTTCTCCGATCGACCTCCAGATGCTCCGGCCGGACACCAAGCGTATGCGCGCCGACCGCCGCAGCCAGCGGCCCGGTGAAGAAGTTCATCTTCGGAGAGCCGATGAAGCCGGCGACGAACAGGGTCTCCGGCTTGTTGTAGAGATCGATCGGCGCGCCGACCTGCTCTATCAGCCCCTTGTTGAGCACGACAATCTGGTCAGCCAGCGTCATGGCCTCTACCTGGTCATGGGTCACGTAGATCATCGTCGCGCCAAGCCGCTTGTGCAGCTGCGCCAGTTCGACCCGCATCTGGGTGCGTAGCGCTGCATCGAGGTTCGACAGCGGTTCGTCGAACAGAAAAACCTTGGGCTGGCGCACGATGGCGCGGCCGATGGCGACACGCTGCCGCTGGCCACCGGATAGCTCCGCCGGTTTGCGCTTCAGGAGCGGCGTCAGCTGCAGCACATCGGCGGCGGCTTCAACCTTCGCCTTGATTTCCGCCTTCGGCACCTTCGCCATCTTCAGCGCAAAACCGATATTTTCGGCCACATCCATATGCGGGTAGAGTGCATAGGACTGAAAGACCATGGCGATGCCGCGTTCCGTCGGACGTTCCTCGGTCACATCACGCGCATCGATGAAGATCTTTCCATCGGTCGCATCTTCCAGCCCCGCCGTGAGGCGCAGCAAGGTCGATTTTCCGCAGCCCGACGGACCGACGAAGACCGTGAAGGAACCGTCCGGAATATGCAGCGAGGCATCCGGAATGACGGTGACCGCACCGAAAACCTTCTTGATGTTTTGATATTCGACAACGGCCATCGGATCATTCCTTGGGAAGGTTCTTGTAGGTGAAATGCGAGAAGTCGGCCGGCATCGCCAGCCCACCGAGATCGTGGGCCGCCATGCCCACAAAGGCGCCTGTAAAATTACCGATGCCTACGAAGGAGCCGGTGATCTTGCTCTGCTCGCCCTCGCCGCTTTCGTCGGAAAGCACGGAATTGTCGAGAACCGGGCCGATGCGGGTCCAGGCGCCATCCTTCATGTAGAAGAAGCGCAACGCCGCCCCGCGCACCTCGACCCGGAGGCGCACCGGGCCGTCCGGAACGGAAATCGGATTGTCCAGTCCTAGCATCGTCATGCCGTTCGGCCATTGGCCGTTGCAGTAGAAGATCTGCAGCGAACGCCCGGCCTTCTCGTCCTGGCTGACGCAGAGATAGTGGTAGGCGAAGCGATTGTAGTAGGCGATCAGGCCAGCCATCTGCAGATGCGAGGTCGGATCGCAATCGACTTCCGTCTCGGCATCGTAATCGAAATCCGTCTGGCGTCGTGCAACAAGCGACTGTTCGAACCATGAGCCGACCGACTCGCGCCCGAACAGACGCAGATGGCCGGGGCGTTCCGTCAGGGAAAAAAGCCGTTCGGGATAAGGAGAACGCAGCCACTGGAAAGCCAGCGGCAATCCGCTGTCCGGGTTGAACTCATACCGCTCCGGTTCTGCCGGGAACGGATGCGCCGGCAGGTTCGGGGCCGGCACCTCGTCCTGCGGCACGAATTTTTCGCCATCCAGACGCAGCCAACCGTCATCCCCCCATACGCATTTCTGGATGGATGTCTCGCGGCCCAGAACCGAGCGGTAGAGGCCGGGCAGCGGTCGGCTGCACAGATGCACCATGTAGGTACCGCCATCCGGCGTCTCGACGAAATCGCCGTGCCCGCCGCGCTGCAGCGTTGCATCCGGGTGGAACCGTGAAGTGACGACATGGGTGTCGGGATGCAGTTCGTAAGGGCCGGTCAGATTGCGCGAACGCGCCATCGTCACGGCGTGGCTGTAGCCCGTGCCGCCTTCGGCGACGATCAGGTAATACCAGCCGTGACGCTTGTAGAGATGCGGCCCTTCCGAAAGACCGAGCGGCGAGCCCTTGAAAATGTTGGAGATAGGCCCGACGAGCTTCTTTTCTACCGGGTCATATTCCTGCATCACGATGCCGCCGAAGCGGGATGGACGTCCGCGATGATCCCAAAGCAGGTTCACGTGCCATTTGCGGCCATCGTCATCATGAAAGAGCGACGGATCGAAACCGGAAGAATTCAGATAGACCGGATCCGACCACGGACCTTCAATCGAAGGCGCGGTGACCACATAGTTATGCGCATCCTTGAACGAGCCGCTCTTGCGCTTCACATCCGTATAAACCAGCCAGAAAAGGCCGTCGGAATAGGTGATGCATGGTGCCCAGATGCCGCAGCTGTCGGGATCGCCGCGCATGTCGAGTTGCGAGGCCCGGTTGAGCGGCCGCGTGACCAGACGCCAGTTCACGAGATCGCGCGAATGATGGATCTGTACGCCCGGATACCATTCGAAGGTCGAAACGGCGATGTAATAGTCGTCGCCGGCGCGGCAGATCGAAGGGTCGGCATTGAAGCCGGGCAGGATCGGGTTTCGGATTACGGGTGTCATGAGGTCATCCTTTCACGGAGCCGCGGGTGAGACCGGCCACGATGTATTTCTGGGTGAAGGTGAAGAAGATCAGCGCCGGCAGGATGGTCAGCGACACGAAGGCGAGGATGCGGTTCCACTCCACCATGAACTCGCCGCGATAGCGCATGATGCCGAGCGGCCAGGTGTAGCCAGCGCTGTCATTGATCACGACCAGAGGCAGGAGATAGTTGTTCCAGCTCTGAACGAAGACGAAAGTGCCGACAGTGGCAAGGATCGGCGTCGACAGCGGCAGGGTGAAGCGGAAGAAGAAACCGATATACCCGCAGCCATCCACATAGGCGGCCTCAAACAGTTCCTTCGGCAATTGCTGGAAGAAGCTGCGCAGGAGCACGATCGCAAAGGCCATGGAGAAGGCCGTCTGGGGCAGGATCACACCGAGCGGATTGTCCAGCAGGCCGAAATTGCGGATCTGCAGGAACAGCGGCACGATCGCCGTGGCAAACGGGAACATCAGCCCCAGCAGCAGATAGGCCTGGATATATTTCGAGCCGAAAAAGTGGATCTGCGCGAAGATATAGGCTGCCATCGAGGCCAGCATCAGGGTGAGAAACACCGCCGAAAACGAGATGATCAGCGAGTTCTGGATATAACCCCAGAAGACCGGTCCACCGAGAATATCCGTATAGGTTTCGATGCGCCAGACAGGCGGCAGGCCGAAGGGCGAGGCCCTCAATTCGCCGACGGATTTGAAACCGCCGAGAAAGGTTGCGATGAGCGGCACGATGACCAGCGCCGCGACGATCGAGAGCACTGCGGCGCGGGCAAGCGCCAGGAAAAAGCCAGGGCGGTTCATAATGCGCCTCCTTTACCCATCGCGAGGCGCCGGTAGCTGAAAGCGGTCACCATGCAGAGAATGAACAGGACGACACCGACGGCAGCGCCATAACCGACATTCAGCTGCGCAAGCCCATAGGTGTAGAGATAGCTGACGATCGAATGGGTGGAGTTCGACGGGCCGCCATTGGTGAGCGGAATGATGATGTCGAAGACCTGCAGCGCACCGACGATCGCGAAGAACGCGGAAAGCTTGATCGCATGCATGATCAGCGGCAGCTTGACGTAGAATACCTTCTGCCAGCGCCCCGCGCCGTCGATCTCGGCGGCTTCAAGCAAATCTTCAGGCACGGCCTGGAGCGCCGCGATGAAGATCATCATGTGGTAGCCGAAATATTTCCACACCACGACGGTTATGATCGCCAGGAAGGCGAATTGCCGGTCGGCGAGGATATAGAAAGGCTCGATCCCGAGTGCGGTGGCGATCTGGCCGGATACCCCGAAGTCACCGTCGAAAATGAAGCTCCAGATCACGCCGGAGGCGATCTCGGCGAGAATATAAGGGGCGAAGAAGATCAGCCGGAACGCCGTGTTGATCGAAGTCTTCTTGTAGATGAGCAGAGCCAGGGTAAGGGCCAGCGGAATCTGGATGAACAGCGATGCCAGGATCAGCTTTACCGAATTCCACAAGGACTGGTGAAAGACGGAATGGTTGGCAAGCCGCTGATAGTTCTGCGTGCCGACAAAATTGTCGATCGCGCCGTAACCGCTCCACTTGAAGAAGCTGAGATTGGCGGCGTTGAAGATCGGCCAGATGACGAAAAGGGTGAACAGCACCAGGGCCGGCGGCAGAAACAGCAAGAGAGCGGTGAGCTTCCCCTGTCTATGCATGCGCGCAATGCGCGCCGCCGGGCTCAGCTGTGGTCGTGAGCCGGTCATGGTCGTCATGTCATTCCTCGATATGTCCGGTGTTGGGTGAGGCGCGGCGAGTGTTCGCCACGCCCACTTCTGGCTAGGCTCAGCGCATTTCGCGTGCTTCTTCCACGAGGGCTGCGGCTTCTTCCGGCGAGATATCGCCGGTGACAATCTGGGCTGCAGCGTCATTGAGGGCGGCACCGACGCTCGCACCGAGCATCTGGTCGAGATAGAGCTGGTGATGTGGTGCCTTGGAAAGACCTTCTGCTATCCGGCGCAGGCGCGGATCGGCAATGCCGGACTGGGCGTCGGTGCCGATCGGCAGCCAGATCTTCAGGCGGCCGCCTTCCGTCTGGTTCTTGTTGTTGGTCAGGAACTTCAAGAAATCGACCGTCGATTTGCCAGCATCCTTGGTGACCAGCCAGCCGTTGACGCCGCCGAACGTGTCGGCCGGATCGCCCTTGCCGCCGTCAACAGAAGGGAAGGTGATGAAGTCGAGATCGTCTCCAAGTCCCTTGCCCGAGGCCGAATTCTGCGCCTGCGCGCCGACCAGGAAGTTTCCGGCCAGATAAAACGCTCCCTTGCCGTCACCGAACAGGCCAGCCGCCTTGGGCTGAGTCGTATCCATGTAACCTGGCTGGAACGGTTTTAGATCGGCCAATTGCTTCAGCGCTTCGCCGGCCTGAACAAAGGCCGGATTGTTGAAGCCTTCGTTTTCGCCCTTGTCGGCGGCTGCGACGCCATCGGTGCCGGCGATACGGGCAGCAAGCTGGCCGTAGAAGAGAGCGATCGGCCATTTGTCCTTGCCGCCCATGACGATCGGCACGATGCCGGCGCCCTGGATTTTCTTGGAAGCGCCAATCAGGTCTTCCCAGTTCTTGATCGCCTTGGGATCGACCCCGGCCTTTTCGACAAGCGCCTTGTTGTACCAAAGCACGACGCTTGCGGCATACATCGGCACGCCATAGAGCTTGCCATCATGGCTCATCGACTGGATGCCGGAGGGCGAATAGTTCTTGCGGTCCGCATCCGTAAAATCGACCGAAATATCCTTCAGCACGCCGGCCTTGGCCTGTTCGTAGAACACACCGCCGGTCCAGGTGAAAAAGGCGTCCGGGCGTGCGGAAGACTGCAGCAGGGTCGGCAGCTTGGACTTGAACGACGTGTCGTCGAGAAAGTCGAACTGCACCTTCGTGCCCGGATTTGCGGCCTCATATGCCTTCGCGACGTCGAGATAGTATTGCCGTCCTTCCGGAACATTCGGCTCGATCGCCAGCATGCGGACGTCATCGGCCAGCGCCGAGCCAGCCAGGGTCAATCCCAGGACCGTAGCGGCCCCGAGGCAAAATGATTTCATGACAATTTCCTCCAATAAGCCTGGCAGATGACGCCAGATCCCTCCGAGCCGAGGCTCCACCCCCGGTTCATTCTCGGAGCCTAGACCATGCGGTTTTGCACCCCCCGTTATAATTTTTAACAGTCTTGATGAATGCGAAGGTTTTTCTTGCAAACGGCGCCAAGTTGATAGCGTTGAGGAATCGGGGTCTGACGGAGGAGAAGATGACCGCGAAAAAACGCAACGAGTTTCAGGTCGCACTGCTTTTCAAGGCGCGCGGAAGTTACGGGCGGGAGATCATCGCAGGCGTCTGCGATTATGTGAAATCGACGCGTGCCGTCTGGGACATGCTGCTGCACGAGGATTTTCGCGACAGCGTTGCAGGGATCGCTGATTGGTCGGGAAACGGCATCATCGCGGATTTCGACGATCCCGATTTCGTCAAGGCGCTGTCGGAAGTGTCGATACCGGTTATCGGCGTCGGCGGCTCCTATCATCGAGATGCTGACTATCCCCGCAATTTTCCTTATGTCGCGACGGATAACGAAAAGCTGGTCACGGAAGCCTATACCCATCTCGTCGATATGGGCCTGCCGCGCTTTGCGTTTTACGGGCTGCCGGAGACCCGTTCATATCGCTGGTCGGAAGAACGCGAGAAAGCCTATCTGAAGCTCTGCGCGCGGGATCGTGCCAAGCCGGAAGTTTTCAAGGGACAAGGTACATTCGGGCCGGACTGGGACGACATCCTTGCCGATGTGATCGCATGGCTGAAAGGCCTGCCGAAGCCGATCGGTGTGATCGCCGTGACAGACTCCCGTGCGCGCCACATCCTGCAGGCCTGCATTCTCGCGGATATCGCGGTTCCTGAGCAGGTCTCGATCGTCGGTATCGACGACGACCCGCTGCTGCGCATGCTCACACGTATTCCGATCAGCTCCGTGCGGCAGGGGACCCGCATCATGGGGCGCACCGCCGCCGCGATGCTGCACCGCAGGCTGATCGGCGCCACATTGGATGAGACCCGTGTGATCGTCCCGCCGGAAGGTTTGAATGCTCAAATGTCTTCCCGTTACCAGCCGATCTACGACCCTTACGTGATGCGGGCGCGTCATTATATCCGCCAGTTCGCCGGCCAGGGGATCAAGGTCGCGCAGGTCGCCGCCTATGTCGGCGTCTCCCGAACGACGCTGGAGACTCATTTCCGCCGCACCTTCGGTTACACGGTTCACGACGACATGCTCGCCTATCGGCTGCAGCTTGCGCAGGAGATGCTCGGCGACGAAAGCCTGCCTCTGGAACGTGTCGCGGAACTCAGCGGCTTCAACAACAGCCAGTATATGCACACGGTCTTCAAGCGCGAGCTAGGCTGCAGCCCACGCGAATATCAGCGAAACAGTTTCACCCGCTAGGCTGCAGATCGGGTTATGCCCGCGCGGGAGCTGGCTTTTTGACTAGCCAAAACCTGCCATTTCTTAAGTCTTTCCGTACCTCAAGTGCGACAAATTGTCGCACTTGAGGTACGTGCATCAAATCCGCTTCCCAACCCGAAGGAACAGCCGTATCAAATACACCAAGAGGAGGTAACTACCGCATCTTCGCGGAATGGTTACGACGTGGCGACAGCCGCGATAGGAGGCAACAACCACATACTGGCATCTTGCATGGGTCTGTGGGCTGCATGCTCGGGGAGCATGGGCGTTGGGAGCGTGCCGGTCTCGGCCGCATCATAGAGGAGGTAAGTTCATGAAGAAATTTCTTTTGTTGACGACTGCAGCACTTGGTCTCGCGGCAGGCACCTTTGCCGGCATCAGCACTGCGGCCGCATCACCCGACAAACCGGTCATCGGTTTCTCGATCGACGATCTGCGCGTCGAACGGTGGGTGCGTGACCGTGACTATTTCATCCAGGCAGCCGAAGGGCTGGGCGCCAAGGTCAGCGTCCAGTCTGCGGATGGAAATGAGGAAAAGCAGGTCAAGCAGGTTGAAAACCTGATCGCCCAAGGCGTTGACGCGATCGTCATCGTGCCGATGAACTCCAAGGTTTTCGACGCGGTTGTCGCAGATGCCAAGGCATCCGGTATCAAGGTCCTGTCCTATGACCGCCTGATCCTCAATGCCGATATCGACGCCTATATTTCCTTCGACAACGAGCGCGTCGGTTTCATGCAGGCCGAAAACGTTCTGAAGGTGAAGCCGGAAGGCAATTATTACCTGCTTGGTGGCTCTCCAACCGACAATAACGCCAAATATCTGCGTGCCGGCCAGGAAAAGGCCCTTAAGGCAGCAGTAGATTCCGGCAAGGTAAAGATCGTCGGCTCGCAATGGGTCAAGGAGTGGAGCCCGACCGAAGCGCTTTCGATCATGGAAAACGCGCTGACGGCCGCCGACAACAAGATCGATGCCGTGGTCGCCTCCAATGATGGTACGGCAGGTGGTGCAATCCAGGCGCTTGCCGCCCAAGGCCTTGCCGGCAAGACTGCCGTTTCCGGGCAGGATTCCGACCTTGCTGCCGTCAAGCGGCTGCTCGACGGAACCCAGACGGTCACCGTCTACAAGCCGCTGAAGCTGATCGCCTCCGAAGCTGCAAAACTTACGGTACAGCTGGTTAAGGGTGAAAAGCCGGCATTCACCTCGAAAATCAACAATGGGACCAAGGATGTGGACACCCTGTTGCTGACGCCGACCGCCGTCACCAAGGAAAATATCGACATCTATGTGAAGGATGGGTTCTACACCAAGGAACAGATCGGCCTGAAGTAAACGAGCGAACGGCCCCGGGACATCAACCGGTTCCGGGGCCTTCAAGCATTACGAGGGTACGATGAGTGAATTTCTTCTCGAAATGAAGAACATCTCCAAGAGCTTTTCCGGTGTGAAGGCTCTGGATGGGATTCATCTTCAGGTCCGCCGTGGGGAATGTGTCGGCCTCTGCGGTGAAAATGGGGCCGGCAAATCGACGCTGATGAAGGTCCTGTCCGCAGTCTATCCCTATGGCACCTGGGAAGGCGAAATCCTATGGGATGGGCACGAACTGAAGGCCTCGTCCATCCGCGAAACGGAAAAGGCGGGCATCGCCATCATCCACCAGGAACTGATGATGGTTCCGCATCTGTCTGTTGCGGAAAACATCTTCCTTGGGTCCGAAATCAGCAATCACGGTTTTCTCGACTATGATGCGATGAACGCCCGGGCGCAGGAACTGCTCGCCAAGCTGAATGTCCACGACATCAATCCGGCGCTGCCCGTTCTCAACTATTCCGGCGGCAAGCAGCAGCTCATCGAGATCGCCAAGGCGCTCAACAAGGATGCCAAGCTGCTGATCCTCGATGAGCCCACATCGGCACTGACCGCGACCGAAATCCGAACCCTGCTCGATCTGATCAAGAGTTTGAAGGCCGGAGGTCTCGCCTGTGTCTACATTTCTCACAAGCTCGAGGAAGTGGCCGAGATTTCAGACACCGTCACCGTCATTCGCGACGGCACGCATATCGCCACACGTCCGATCAGCGAGCTGACGACGGCCAACATCGTGACGATGATGGTCGGCCGGGAAATGAAGAACCTCTATCCCAAGGAAGAGCATGCGATCGGCGAAGTCGTTCTCGAGGCCCACAATGTCTCCTGCTGGGATGTCACCAATCCCGACCGGAAGGTGGTCGACGATGTTTCCTTCCAGATCCGCAAAGGTGAAATCTTGGGCATAGCGGGATTGGTCGGCGCCGGTCGGACCGAACTGGTCTCAACGCTATTCGGCGCGTATGCCGGCAGCCACAAGGGAAGTGTCCATCTCGACGGGCGCGAGATCACGATCCGTTCGCCGCGCGATGCCGTCAAGGCCGGGATCTGCATGGTGCCGGAAGATCGCAAGCGAAGCGGCATTCTTCCGATCATCGGCGTCGGACATAACATGACGATCTCGGTGCTCAGCCGTTTTGCCGCTTTCGGGCTTATCGACGAGCATGAGGAGCTTGCCCAGATCCAGGCGGAAATCCTGCGTCTGAAGATCAAGACGGCCGATCCGATGCTGCCCATTGCCTCCCTTTCCGGCGGCAATCAGCAGAAGGCGGTGCTTTCCAAGATGATGTTGCCCGACCCGCGCATACTCATCCTCGACGAACCCACCCGCGGCGTCGATGTCGGCGCAAAATACGAAATCTACAAACTGATCTTCGCGTTAGCCAAGGCCGGGGTGGCGGTTCTGATGGTGTCGTCTGAACTGACCGAAGTTCTGGGGATATCCGACCGTGTCCTTGTGATCGGGGAAGGCCGGCTGCGCGGCGATTTCGTCAATGACAACCTGACCCAGGAACACGTGCTGGCTGCGGCTTTGGGCCAGTCCACGCAAATGGCCTGAATTTGCGGTTACCGCTGTAGAAGGCGCTTTAAACATGGCGAATATAAATCTTCGAAAATTCCTTTCCGAAAACAAGATTGTAGCCCTGCTGATCGTGGTCGGCCTGATCTGGGCTCTGTTTGGATATCTCACCTATAATGCCGATACGGGTGTCTCAGGCTTCCTGACCGCGCGTAACTTCTCCAACCTGCTGCGCCAGATGGCGATCACCGGGATATTGGCGGCCGCGATGGTCTTCGTCATCGTGGCGGGCGAAATCGATCTATCCGTAGGCTCCCTGCTTGGCCTTCTGGGCGGTATCGCGGCCATTCTTGATGCGGTGTATGGCTGGCCCTTGGCCGGCACTATCTCCTTCGTTCTGCTTGCCGGCGCGGCCCTTGGCCTGATGAACGGCTGGTTGACGGCCTATCTCGGTATTCCTTCCTTCATCGTCACTCTCGGCGGGCAGCTTGCCTTTCGAGGGGCGGTACTGGGCCTGACAGGCGGCATCACCATTGCCCCCGTTTCTCCCAGCCTGCGGTATATCGGCCAGGGCTATCTTCCCGGCTGGCTCGGCAATGGATGCGCCGTTCTGCTCTTCCTTGTCCTGCTTGTCATGGCATTCAGGACGCGCCGCAAACGTCTGCAGCATAACCTGCAAGTACCGACCCCGGTGATGGAAGCGGTCAGACTGGTCGTCATCGCTCTGTTCATCCTCGGCTTCGTGCTGGTGTTGAATTCCTATCAGGGCATTCCAGTCCCCGTCCTGATGCTGCTCTTCGTGCTGGGCATCTTCACGATCATCGCCAAGGGAACAGTATTCGGCCGCTATATCTATGCCGTCGGCTCGAATTCCGAAGCCACGCGTCTCTCCGGCGTCAACGTCAATCTGGTCAAGATGGTCGTGTTTGGCCTGATGGGCCTGATGGCGGCACTGGCCGGGATCACGACAACGGCACGCCTCGCCGCCGGTACGCCATCGGCCGGTTTCGGCGGTGAGCTGGATGCGATCGCGTCCTGCTTCATCGGCGGCACCTCCATGCGCGGCGGCGTCGGCTCCGTCATCGGCGCGCTTGTCGGTGCATTGATTATGGCCAGCCTCGACAACGGCATGTCCATGCTTGGCGTCGATACGTTCTGGCAACAGATCATCAAGGGCATCATCCTTGTCATCGCCGTCTATCTCGACATCATCTCCTCGGGCGTGAAGCGCCTCTGAGCGCTCCGTTCCCGACGAAAGACATGTCGCCAAGACCTACCCTGTCGAACTTTACCCGGTTCGGCAGGGTGTCTGTTTCGTCAGAAAGTCGGCTTCACGGTTTCCGAAGAAAAGATCTGAGCGACATCTCCTTCCAACCGCTGCGAAAAGCCCCAGATCTAAGACAGAGCCAGGCGGTATTTTCCGCCGCAAGTCGTATCAGGAGAGCATTATGACCTCGCCGCATCCCTCGAAGACCAGCATCGGCAATCACGAGCTGCGCCCGGAAACGCAGATGCTGAACTACGGCTACGATCCGGAGCTTTCCGAAGGCGCGGTCAAGCCGCCGGTATTCCTCACATCAACCTTCGTCTTTAAGTCGGCGGAGGACGGTCGCGATTTCTTCGATTACGTGTCGGGCCGCAAGGTGCCGCCGGAAGGCCGTGGCGCGGGTCTGGTCTATTCGCGCTTCAACCATCCCAATAGCGAGATCGTCGAGGATCGTCTTGCGGTCTATGAACGTGCGGAAAGCGGGGCCGTCTTTTCCTCGGGCATGGCCGCGATCTCGACCACTCTGCTGGCCTTTGTCCGTCCCGGCGATGTGATCTTGCATTCCCAGCCGCTTTACGGCGGGACCGAAACCCTGCTGTCGAAGACATTTGCGAACCTCAGCGTTGCGGCGGTCGGTTTTGCCGATGGCGTCGATGAGGGCTCGATCACGGCAGCGGCCGAAGAGGCGATGAAAAAAGGGCGTGTCTCGGTGATCCTCATCGAGACGCCGGCCAATCCGACCAATGGCCTCGTTGATGTCGCGTTGGTCAGACGGATCGCACACCGGATCGGTGAGCAACAGGGGCACACGCCCATTGTCGCCTGCGACAATACCCTTCTCGGCCCGGTCTTTCAGAGGCCGTTGCAACATGGTGCCGATATCTCGCTTTATTCCTTGACCAAATATGTCGGCGGTCATTCGGACCTGATTGCCGGAGCCGCTCTCGGCAGCAAGGCGATCATCACGCAGATACGGTCCTTGCGGGGATCGATCGGAACACAGCTCGACCCTCATTCATGCTGGATGCTCGGCCGTTCGCTGGAGACGCTGCAGATCCGGATGGAGCGCGCGAACAGCAATGCGAAAGCCACTGCCGATTTCCTGAAGGATCATCCCAAGGTCGGCAAGCTTCACTACCTCGGTTTAGCCGAACCTGAATCCCCCATCGGGCGCGTCTACGCCTCCCAGTGCAGCGGTGCCGGCTCGACATTTTCGTTCGATATAGAGGGCGGCCAGCCCGCAGCTTTCCGGTTTCTCAACGCGCTGCAGATCATCAAGCTCGCGGTCAGTCTCGGAGGCACGGAATCTCTCGGTTCCCACCCCGCCAGCATGACGCATTCAGGTGTACCTGCAGACGTGCGTCAGCGCATCGGTGTACTCGATTCAACGATCCGGTTGTCGATTGGCATTGAGCATCCGGACGACCTAATTGCCGACCTTGCTCAGGCGCTCGACAAGGCATGAAGCCCCGCGCCGGCGCTGCATGTCGGCTCGCTCGATCACGCCCGGATCAGAATGCCCGCTTCGCGCGCTGCATCGACGAAAGCCTGTCGGGCATCTTCAGGCTTTTTCCTGCCGGCATCGACTGCAGCACAGATTTCCAGCGCCTTGTCTAGAAACGTACCGTCTTCGGTTGGCCAGTCCTCGATCATCGCCCAGGCAGCGGCTTGCGTCGTCTCGATGACTGTCTCTTCCGGTGGCTCTCCAACGGATACGACAACCGGCTTTTTCCAGGGCGTGTTCATAGGTCTCGTTTCATCGCTTCGATCGCAGGCCTCTTAGCTCAATTCAATTCAGCTGGCGAGGCCACAAATATAAAGCGGCATGACCGGATCGGACATTCAAGGCTTGGGTGCAGGCATTGGTGACGCGAGACAACTTATCGCGCGGCGATCTCTTTCTCGACCGATGATCCTTTGGCAACCATCTGCTCAAGCGTCATGTTATCCAGAACCGCTGAAATCGCATCGCGAACTTCCACCATTGAATGGCGCACCTGACAGTCTTCCGGATGATCGCAATCGTCACAAGGCTCGAAAGCAGTCTTGCTGGCACAGAGGATCGGCGCAAGCGGGCCGTCGAGAATTCTGACGGCATGGCCGATGGAAATTTCCGATGCTGGCTTGGACAAGGCGTAACCGCCGCCCGGCCCCTTTTTGGAGCGCAGGATTCCGCCCTTGCGCAATTCCAGAAGGATCGCGTCGAGAAACTTCTTGGAGATATTGTTCTCCTGGGCAATGTCGCTCACGAACGCGGTCTTGCCAGGTTCGAGTTGCGCCAGATGGACAAGCGCCTTGAGCCCGTATTTTCCTTTTTTGGTCAGCATCGATGCCTGAGAACCCGGTTTGCCGGCATGATTGCCAGCCTACCAATGACCGATACAGGACGGGAGCAAAAGCTTCAATAATCGCTTGTCGGCAACAGTTTCGACAGACTGCCCCTTTGTATTTGCGACAATCAAGCCGCGGTGCCCATTCAAGGTGCTAAACCTCGAAAACCTCGCCGTGTGTTGCAACGAAGAACTGGCCCTCCGGCGTCACCCAGCCACGGAACATTCCATCCGTGTTGTAAGGCGCGGCGATTGATCCGTCCGCAGCCACTGCCACCAACCCAGCGCCGATATCGTGGGGTTTGAGGTCCTCCATGATGACCTTGCCAGCTGCCTTTTCCAGATCTTCTCCGAGATAGTTTATCCGGCTCGCCACTTCATGGCCGACAGCATAACGGATGAAGAATTCCCCTTTGCCCGTTCCCGAAACGGCGCAGATGCCGTCCCGCGCATAGGTCCCTGCCCCGACGATCGGTGTGTCGCCAATACGCCCGGCCGGCTTGTTGTTATAGCCGCCAGTAGATGTCGCAGCCGCAAGATGACCTGCGCGGTCGAGCGCCACTGCCCCGACCGTGCCGTGTTTTTCAGCCTCACTCGCCTTGACTGCGGTCCCAGCTGTAACATGCGCCTTCATCGCGGCCAGTGCCTTCACGCGGCGCTCGGTGGTAAAATAATCGGGTTCGACGATATCGAGGCCTTCTGCCTGCGCGAATGCGTCCGCTGCCGGGCCTCCGAGAAGAACAGCCTCACCTTTTTCCATGACGCGGCGCGCCGCCTTGATCGGATTGCGGATGCGCCTGGCGAGTGTCACGGCGCCCGCCTCCAATGTCCTGCCGTCCATGATCGACGCATCGAGCTCATGCTCGCCATCGGTATTCAGCGCCGCCCCGTAACCGGCGTTGAAATGCGGGCTGTCCTCCATCACGACCACGGACGCCTGGACCGCATCAAGCGCCGAACCGCCGGTATTCAGCACTGCCCAGCCAGCCTGCAACGAGCGATGAAGGTCTGCGCGGGCGGCCGTCCATTGCTCCTCACTCAGATCGAGCTTCGCCATAACCCCGCAGCCACCGTGAATGGCGAGTGCAATCCTGTTCATCGTCTGTCCTGTCTTCAACCTGCAAAAAGGCCGGGCAAAGCGCCCGGCCGATTGTTCTTGTGCCCTAACCGTTATTGCGCCGGGCGAATATTCATCGCAAGCGTATCTTCGTCCGAACGCGGCGTGATCTTGATCGCTTTTTTCATGCCCCAGGCCGAGACGATCGAAGCAATCGATAGGTTGGGACGGTCGCTGGCGACCAACGCATTGGCATCCTTCAGAAACTGCTCGCGCTTCTTGGCATCCATTTCGACGCCAGCATCCTCGATCAGCTTGTCCATCACAGGATTGGAATAACCGCGAATGTTGAAGGCGCCGAGCTTCTTCGCCGGATCGTTTGTGTGGACGAGCGAGGACAGCGTGTAGTTCGCTTCGCCCGTCAGCGTGCCCCAGCCTGACATGGTCAGCGAATAGTCGCCGCGCGTATTTGCCGGGAAGTAGACGGCACCCGGTTGGGCATTGGCCTCGACCTGAATTCCGATCGCCGTCAGCATCTGGGCAATCGTCGTGCCCGTATCCTTGTCGCCGGGCAAGCGGTCGTTGGTGAAGCTGAACACGACCTTGAACCCGTCCGGATAACCGGCCTCGGTCAGGAGCTTCTTGGCCTTTTCGACATCCGATGCTGGTGCCTTCACATCAGGATTGTAGCCGAAGATGTTGGGGGTCACGAGCTGCGACTGTACGGTTCCCATGCCTTCCATCGCGATTTCTGTGATGGTCTCACGATCGATGGCAAGATCGAAAGCCTCACGAACCTTCGGGTCGAGGAAGGGGTTCTTCGGCAGAGGCGAACCGTCCTTGGCCGTGACCTGCGGCGGCTTCTCGCGGAAATCGAAGGCGATGTTGAAGAGGTAGACGCTATCCTGGCGGACGATACTGAGTTTGCTGTCGGTTTCGAGCGTCGGAACGTCCGATGCGGGAATGCGGGCGATCAAATCGACCTGGCCGGCCTTCAGCTGTGCAACGCGGGCTGCGTCATTCGGGATTTCCTTGCGGGTAACCTTGCCCCAAGGCTCCTTGCCACCCCAGTAGCCGTCGAAGCTCTCCAGCACGAGCTGTTCCTTCGGCGTCCATGACACGAATTTGTAGGGACCGGTGCCGATCGCGGCCTTGCCGGAATTGAAGCCTTCGGCTGCCTTTTCAGCGCTATCGGAATAATCCTTGGCTGCGACATGCGACACGACGAAGAGGCGGATGAAATCGTTCGGCAGGTTCGGAGCGGGACCATCGGTCTTGACCCGAATGGTATGTGCATCGACGATCTCGGTGCTTTTCACGCGGCGAACATAGATCGTCGTCGGATTGGGGCCGGCAACCTTCGGAATGCGCTCGATGGAGAATTTTACGTCTTCCGCGGTGAAATCGGACCCGTCATGGAATTTCACGCCTTCGCGCAGCTTGAACTCCCAGGTCGTATCGTCGATCGCCGTCCAGGAGGTGGCGAGACCCGGTTCCAGTTCGAGATTGTTACCCGACTTGATGAGTGAATCGTAGATATGCTTCATCGCCTCGGCATGGGTGCCGGCGGCGGTGAAATCCGGATCGATGGACAGCGGGCCGGCACGCACGCCGATCGTGAGATCAGCTGCCAAAGCCGCCCCCGAAACGCCGCCGAGCAGCATCGCCGCAAGCGCAACTGTGCTAAATGTCTTGGAAATCATCATTCTTCGTTCTCCTCAATACTTGTGATTAATGGCCAGTTCGGTGAATCCACGACGATCTTGGCGAGCAGTTCCGACAGCATCAGCTGTTCGGCCGGCGTCAGCGCGGAGGCCATGGCCTTTTCCCGCTCCACCATGGGCTGCATGGCCTGATCGACGATACGTCTGCCTTCGTCCGTGATGTAGAGAACGAAGCTTCTCAGATCCGCCTGATCGACTTCACGGCGGATGATGTTCTTGTCGATCAGCTTCTGTATCGCCCGGCTGATCGTATTCTTGGGAAAGCCCGAGGAACTGCAGATGGCGCTTGCCGTCAGCCCATCCGACAGGCCGAGCGAATAGAGCACCACGAATTCGGGACGGGGGAGCCCGTACTCCTTCTCGAACCGGCGATAGATCGGCTCGTTGAACTGAAGTGCCAGGAAGTTGATGCGGAACGACAGCCAGCATGGATTTTGCCAGAGCTTGACGGCGACGAGATCTTCCACATGGCGGTGGCCGGCCGCAGCCAGACCGCCTTCACGCAAAAGATTATCCAGCGCCTTTTCATCCGTTTCACGCACGCGTCGATTTCCATCCATATCCAATTTAGTCCCGTATGGAACTTGACGCTGCATTAATTGGCTGTCAATTTCTTTTTTTAGTCCCGTATGGAACTTTGCATTTGGCGCAACATCGCGCCTGAAAGCATATTTTTTGTGCGTTTTGGCTGTACTCAGCAAATTCTTTGCGCATGCCGGCCGAAACGGAGAATGGAGATGAGATAAGTGAAGATCGCGGATATGAACTGGATGCAGGTGGAGACGCGAACCGCTAGCGACGATCGTTGTATTTTGCCGATCGGCAGCGTCGAACAGCACGCCTATCTCAGCCTCGCGACCGACATGATCCTGGCGGAAAAAGTCTCAGTCGATGCCGCCGAGCCGCTCGGTGTCCCGGTCTTTCCGGCCCTGCCCTACGGCCTCGCCTCATCCTTCGCGAGCTTTCCCGGCACGCTCACTCTGTCGCTCGCGACCTATATCAGCATCATCCGTGATCTTCTCGACAGTATGTATCGCTCAGGTTTTAGCCGTATCCTGGTGGTCAACGGCCATGGCGGCAACACCCCGGCAATGACGGTGATCTCCGAATGGCTGAACGATCACCCCGACGCATCGGTGAAATTCCACGACTGGTGGCGCGCGCCGAAGACGATGGCGAAAGTCGTCGAAATCGATCCGGCAGCTTCGCACGCCTCCTGGATGGAAAACTTCCCTTGGACACGCACCGGTGATCCGCGCCAACCCTCGACGCAGAAGCCGAGAATAGACTTTGCCGCGCTGGCGCGGGTCGATACGGAGCGCAAGCGCGCTCTGCTCGGCGACGGCAACTATCACGGTCTCTATCAGCGCCCCGATGAGGACATGCTGGCAATCTGGTCGGTCGCGGTTTCGGAGACACGTGAACTTCTGGAGAGCGACTGGCACTAAACGCATCCCTCAGGGGCCGCGAAGGCGCGCCGCACTTTGAAACCCGCACGAGACGGGAGAACGGGAACAGATGTTAGGCTTCATCTTGCAAAGACTATGGCAGGCAGCGATCGTCGTGCTGGCCATGTCGGCGCTGGTTTTCTGCGGCGTTTATGCCGTGGGCAACCCGATCGACGTGTTGATCTCGCCGGATGCGACACAGGACATCCGCGCCGCCGTCATCGCGCAATACGGATTGGACCTGCCGCTCTGGCAGCAATATTTCGGCTTTCTCGGCCGGGTGTTCGAAGGCGATTTCGGCCGTTCCTTCGTTTATAACATGCCTGTCAGTGAGTTGATCCTGTCGCGCCTGCCGGCAACGCTGGAACTGACGCTGGCGGCCGTGCTTTTTGCCAGCCTCGTCGGCATCCCGATCGGCATGTATGCCGGTTACCGGCCCAACAGCCCGGTGTCGCGGGCCATCATGGCGCTGTCCATTCTCGGCTTTTCCGTGCCTACCTTTTGGTTCGGCCTGATGCTGATCATGCTGTTTGCCGTGCAATGCGGTTGCATGCCCGCGGGCGGGCGCGGTGATACGGTGAGCCTGTTCGGCGTCGATTTCAGTTTTCTGACGGCTGACGGCCTGTCGCACATGATCCTGCCGGCCTTGAACCTCGCACTTTTCAAGTTCTCGCTGATGATCCGGCTGGCGCGCGCAGGCACCCGCGAACTGATGCTCAGCGATACGGTCAAGTTCGCCCGCGCCGCCGGCATTTCGGAATTCACCATTCTTAGCCGCCATGTGCTGAGATTGATTTCGATCCCGCTCGTCACCGTCTTCGGCCTGGAACTCGGCTCCACGCTCGCCTTTGCAGTGGTCACCGAAACGATCTTCTCCTGGCCCGGCCTCGGCAAGCTCATCATCGACAGCATCACATCGCTCGATCGTCCCGTTATGGTCGCCTATCTTATGCTGGTCGCCATGCTGTTTATCGTCATCAATCTTGTGGTCGACCTTACCTATGCGCTGCTCGACCCGCGCCTGCGGAAGGGAAGAGCCTGATGCGCGACACGCCATTTTTCCACTTTCTTGAAGAGTTCCGTCGCAACAGGGTCGCGTTCGGTGCGGCCATCGTTGTCGGCCTCATCGTCATCATCGCGCTTGTCGCTCCGCTGGTAACGCCGCAGGACCCTTACGATCTTGCCCATCTCGTGCTGCGCGATGCAAGAAGGCCGCCGGGTTATGTCGGCACGGGCGGCTATACCCATTGGCTGGGCACGGATTCGCAAGGGCGCGATCTCCTGTCGGCGATTATCTACGGTCTGCGTATTTCGCTGCAGATGGGCGTGATTGCCGGCGGCATCGCGCTCGTCATTGGCGCGGTCGTCGGCTGTGCTGCGGCCTATATCGGCGGGCGGTTCGAAAGCCTCGTCATGCGCATCGTCGATCTGCAGCTTTCGTTTCCGGCAATCCTGCTCGCCTTCGTCATCGCCGCCATTCTCGGCCAGGGGCGTTATCAGCTTATTCTCGCACTGATCTTCGCCCAATATGCCTATTTCGCCCGCACCGCCCATGGCGCAGCATCGGCCGAACGGCAGAAGGATTATGTCGAGGCTGCACTCTCCATCCCGCTGTCTCCATTACGGGTGGTGTTGCGCCACATCCTGCCCAACTCCTTGCCGCCGCTGATCGTGGTTGCGACGGTCCAGGTGGCAAGCGCCATCTCGCTCGAAGCAACGCTGTCCTTCCTTGGTGTCGGGCTGCCGCCGACCGAGCCGTCACTCGGCATGCTGATTGCCAACGGCTTTCAGTACCTCCTCTCCGGCCGTTACTGGATTTCGATCTATCCCGGCGTAGCGCTTATCCTATTCATCGTCTCGCTCAATCTCGTCGGCGACCAGATCCGCGACCAGCTCAACCCGAGGCTTCGCCGATGACCGAAGAAACCACTGCACCACTTCTGGAAGTCTCCAATCTTCGCACCTGGTTCCCGAGCACAAGGGGCGAGATCAAGGCAGTCGACAGCGTCTCCTTCTCGCTGGCCCCCGGTGAGGTTCTCGGCCTTGTCGGGGAATCCGGATCGGGAAAGTCTATCACCGGCTTCTCTATTATCGGCCTGATCGATGAACCCGGCCGGATCGTCGAGGGCTCGATCAAGCTTGAAGGCCGCGAACTGATCGGCCTTCAACCGCACGAGTTGAGGAAGATCCGTGGCAAGACCATTTCCATGGTTTTCCAAGACCCGATGATGACGCTGAACCCGGTGCTTAGCATCGGCACGCAGATCAGGCTCGCGCTCGAAGCACATGAGAACATCAGCGCGGCAGAGGCACGAGATAGGGCCATAAAGGCACTGGCGCAGGTTCGTATCACCGACCCCGAGCGTAAGGTCGACTTTTTCCCGCACCAGTTTTCCGGCGGCATGCGCCAGCGCGTGGCGATCGCGATCGCACTGCTTCATCGCCCCAAGCTGATTATCTGCGACGAGCCGACGACCGCGCTGGACGTCTCGATCCAGGCTGAAATTCTCGCAGAAATGAAGGAACTCGTCGCTGAACTCGGTACAGCGCTGATCTGGATCAGCCATGATCTCGCAACCGTCGCCTCTATTGCCGACCGGGTGGCCGTCATGCGCTTCGGCAAGATCGTCGAGATCGGGCCGGCACTCGGCGTGCTGACCAGACCGCAGCACGATTACACCAAGGCGCTGCTCGATGCCCTGCCCTCACGGGCAAAACCGGGCGAGCTTCTGCTGCGCGGCAGCGGTATCGCGGATGCTACCCCGCCGTCCCGAAAGACCGCAACAGACGACCTGCCGCCCCTGGGCAGCCCGTATCTGGTGATCAATACCGCCGTCAAACGCTTCGAAAAGCAGGCCGGCCTGTTCAAGAACCTGGCGATCCGCGCCGGCATCGCTCAGCCTCAGGCAGTCGTGCAGGCCGTGGATGGCGTCTCGATCACGCTGAAACGAGGCGAGGTGCTTGGCCTTGTCGGTGAATCGGGTTCGGGCAAATCGACGCTCGGACGCATGGCAGCCGGCATAACCGTGCCGACATCCGGCACCATTCGTCTCGCGGGCAAGCCGGTCATGAGCGCTGGTCGCAGTCCGCGCAAAGTCACCACCCGCGTGCAGACCATCTTTCAGGACCCGTTCGCCTCGCTCAACAGCCGCATGCGCGTCGGTGATATCGTTGCGGAAGGCCCGCTGGCACACAAACTCGTCTCACGTGCCGAGGCGCCTGAATATGTTGCCCAATGGCTGTCGGCGGTCGGCCTCGATCCGTCCTTTGCCAATCGCTTCCCGCACCAGTTTTCCGGCGGGCAGCGGCAGCGCATCGCGATTGCCCGCGCTCTCGCCATGCAGCCGGATGTCATCGTCTGCGACGAACCGGTCGCCTCGCTCGACGTGTCGATCCAGGCGCAGATCATCAACCTGCTGATCCGTCTGCGGTCCGAACTCGACCTGTCGCTGATTTTCATCAGCCACGATCTCTCTGTCGTGCGGCATCTCTGCGACCGGGTGGCGATCATGTATCGCGGCCGCATCGTGGAGGAAGGCGATGCAGCTGGCATCTACGACGACCCCCAACACGACTACACCAAGCGGCTGCTCGCAGCCGTGCCCGTTTTGCCAACAGCGGCATGATCATCATTGGAGAACAGGACAATGGAACCTTGGGAATGGGATGAGAAGATCTGGCGGGGCAAGGTCGAGAAGGTTCGCGCGGGCCGGTCGCTGAAGCCGAAGGCCTGGAAGGGCGGCGCGCGTTGCGCCGTGGCACTTTCTTTCGATAGCGACCACGAGACCAATGAGTTGCGCGACGGCGGCGAATCCATCGGCCGCATGTCGCAAGGCCAGTATGGCAATCGCAAGGGCGTGCCGCGTATTCTCGAAACGCTCTCCGCTGCCTCGATTCCGGCGACCTTCTTCGTGCCGGCTGTCACCGCCCTGCTCTATCCAGACGAGCAACGGCGCGTGATTGCCGAAGGCCACGAGATCGGCCTGCATGGCTGGATCCATGAGGTGAACACCAAGGTGCCAGCAGATAAGGAACGCGAACTGCATTTCCGCGCCGCCGATACGCTGGAGAAAATCACGGGCATCCGCCCCGTCGGCATGCGCACGCCGTCCTGGGATTTTTCCGCGGTGACGCTTGAGATCGAGCGCGAACTCGGGCTGATCTACGATTCCTCGCTAATGGCCGACGATGACCCTTATGAACTCGTCGAAGAGGGCGAAGCGACGGGAATGGTCGAGTTGCCGGTCGAATGGATCCGTGACGACGCGGTCTATTTCAACATGAACCGTTTCACAGCGCTCAGGCCCTACACGCCACCGACCGCCGTTCTCGACATCTTCAAGCGCGAATTCGACCGCGCCTACCAGGAAGGCGGGCTGTTTCTGCTCACCATGCATCCGCATGTCACCGGCTACCGCTCACGCATCTTCATTCTCGAAGAACTGATCCGGCATATAAAGGCTCATGACGATGTCTGGTTCGCCACCCATGCGGATATCGCCCGTTTCGTAAAGGAGGATTCCGGTGTCTGACGAACAGAGTAAGGTCGCGATCGTTACCGGTGGCGGTCGCGGCATCGGCCGTGGCTGCGCGCTTGATCTCGCCCGCCACGGCTTCGATATCGTGCTTGTCGACCTGATCGAGGGTGATCTCGCCAGCACGGCTGCGGAAATCCGTGAACTCGGCCAGGAAGCCCTGACCTTCATCGCGGATGTCAGCGATCACGCGCGTGCGGCCGAAATCGTGGCCGAGGTCGATAGGCACTGGGGGCGCATCGACGTCCTGTTCAACAATGCCGGTCGTTCGATGTCGAAGGGGATCGAGGAAATTTCCGAGCAGGAATTTGACGACACGATCGCCATCAATCTCAAGGGTGCCTTCAACTATATCCAGCCGACCGTTCCGGTCATGCGTCGCAATGGCGGTGGGCGGATCATCAACATGTCGTCGATGAACGCCCATACCGGCGGCGTCACCAGCGCCGTCAGCAAGTTTTCCTACACCGCTGCCAAGGCAGGCATCATCGGCATGACAAAGGCGCTCGCCAAGGAACTTGCTCCGGAAATCGTCGTCAATGCCGTCTGCCCCGGTGTGATCAAGACCGAACGATCGAACGCCATGATCGATGCGCGGGAGGCAAGCCTTTCTGCCGGCATATCGCTAGGCCGTGTGGGAACTCCGCAGGACGTCGCAAGTGTGGTGACGTTTCTGGCAACCGCCGAACCGAATTTCATAACCGGCCAGGACATCCAGATCGACGGCATGCAGTGGGTGAGGTGAAACGACCGGTTACCGTGACGTGAGGCAGCAAGCCGCGTGCCTCACATTCTTTGCCGATCTGACGAAAAGATGAGTGTTCCTTAGGTTACTCTTCTTCGACGCCTTCCGTCAGGCCGTCATAGACCTCCATCAGCGCATTGGTGATCGCTTGGCCTAGCGCATTGCCGGCTGCGCGAACATCATCGTCGTTTCCGTCGCGCGCCGCGCGTGCAAGCTCGAAGCCTTGGTCGGCGACAAGCTGCTTTGCGACCTCTATCGCCCAAAGACCGAAGTCACCGCGATTGCCGATCTCGATCGTGTCGTCCATATCATTGCTCCCTCAGTTGTGGCTCCCATCTAACGTAAACGACGCTCAAGACAAGCTCCGAACCGGCCTCTGTCATACGCGGCGCCTTCCGCAGAAGCATGATCTTCATATTTGAAATTCGTATAATTCTAATTCGATTATAATAAATAATTATATTGCAGTGCGGAATTTTCGATGGAACTATGGGGGTAACAAGGGTCGCTAAAGGCCTGGACCACCAGTAGGAGAACATCGATGAAACCGTTTATAAAGGCCGGCATTGTCGGCTTATCGGCACTTTTTGCCTGCAGTTCAGCCTTCGCGCTTGGCGACCCGATCAAGACCGCGATCGACGCGACCTTTGCGCCGCACGCCATGCCTACCCTCGACGGCAAGATCGAGGGCTTCAACGTTGACATGGCCAACCTGATCGGCGAACGCCTCGGCAAGAAGGTCGATCTGACCGGCGCCCAGTTTTCCGGCCTGATCCCGGCACTCCAGGCCGGTACCTACGACTTTCTCATCGCACCGGTGACGGTCAACAAGGAGCGTGCCGCGAACCTTCTCTTCACCGAAGGCTTCATGGATACGAATTTCGGCTTCGTCGTCCCGGCCAATGCCCCGGAATACAAGACGCTCGAAGACTTCAAGGGCAAGACGATCGCCGTCAACAAGGGTTCGGCCTATGACAGCTTCCTGCGCGAGAAGGAAAAGGAATTCGGCTGGAAGGTCGAGAGCTATGGCACCAATACGGATGCAGTCGCAGCCGTGATGGCAGGCCGCGCCGATGCCAATCTCGCTGGCAACACCGTTGCCGCATGGTCGGTGAAGCAGAACCCGCGCCTGAAGTTGTCCTTCGAATATCAGACCGGCCTCGTCTGGGCGCTTTCCTTCCGCAAGGGCGATGAGGAAAACCGCGATCTGGTCGATCGCGCCATCGAATGCCTGAAGCTGGACGGCTCCATGGCCAAGCTTTCCGAAAAGTGGTTCGGCGTCGTGCCGGTTGCCGGTACGACGATCGTCACCCCGACCAAGGGCTTCGGCACACCGGGCTTCGACGGCTACAAGGACGACGACCATCAGGCATCCTGCGAGAACCTGAAGTAATCCTCGTATCGTGGATGGGCGGGGCCTCCCACTCGCCTGTCCGCACTCTTTTAGAGACCAAGATGCGATCCGCTGCTGCAGGTCGTATCCGGGCGGGAACGCCGCTGGCCCGTTGTAGGATCAGCCATCCCGCCTTGCACCGTGCCTGCCGGAGTAGCCTGAATGGCCAATCGCCCCATGCTGGAAATCGTCTCGCTGGAAAAGCGCTTCGGTACCAACACCATCCTGAAGAAGATCGATCTCAAGGTTGCGGAAGGCGAGCTCGTCTTTGTCATCGGCCCTTCCGGTTCCGGCAAAAGCACGATGCTGCGCTGCTGCAACCGTCTTGAAGAACCGACATCCGGCGACATCATTGTCGATGGCCGCAACATCATGGCCGGCACCCGCCGCGATCTCGATCGCATGCGGCTGCAGATCGGCATGGTCTTCCAGGGCTTTCACCTCTATCCGCATATGACCGTGCTGAAAAACGTCACGCTTGCCCAGCGCAAGGCGCTGAAGCGTACGAAGGCCGAGGCCGATGCGCGCGCGATCGACATGCTCGAACAGGTCGGCATGGCGCACAAGGCCGATGCCTATCCCGGCGAACTCTCCGGCGGCCAGCAGCAGCGCGTCGCGATTGCCCGCTCGCTGGCGCTCGATCCGAAAGTCATGCTGTTCGACGAACCGACGTCGGCGCTCGATCCCGAACTGGTCGGCTCTGTGTTGAAGGTGATGAAAGACCTCAAATCCAAGGGCATGACGATGGTCGTCGTCAGCCACGAAATGGGCTTTGCCCGCGAGACTGCCGATCGTGTCGTCTTCATGGATGGCGGTGTCGTCGTCGAGCAGGGCACTCCGGAGGAGATTTTCGGCGCGCCGAAAGCCGAGCGCACTCGCGCCTTCCTCTCGCGCGTTTCCGGGTAACCGCCATGGACCGGTTTCTGCAAACCTTCTTCAACCCTGTGGTGATGGCGCAATATACGCCGGATATCATTGCCGGCGTCTGGGTGACGCTCCAGATCGCTGCAGCCGTCATCGTCGCCGGCATTGCAGGCGGTCTGGCGCTCGCCTGCCTGCGCAGCTATCGCATCAGGGCGTTGAATTTCTTCATCATCTGTTATGCCGACATCTTTCGCGCGCTGCCGCCGCTCGTCGTCATCCTCATCCTCTATTTCGGCTTTCCCTCGATCGGTATCCAGCTCTCCGGGCCGATGGTGCTGTTCATCGTGCTGGCCGCGACGCTTGCGGCCTTCGCCGAGGAAATTTTCTGGGCCGGTTTCTCGTCGGTCGAAAAGGGTCAGTGGGAAGCCGGTATTGCCACGGGTCTCGGTTTCACCCGCACGCTCGCCTATGTCGCCCTGCCCCAGGCTGTGCGGCTCGCCATTCCGCCGCTCGTCAACCGTGTCCTGGCGATCACCAAGATGACCGCGCTCGGCTCGGCCATCGGCGTGTCGGAAATCCTGTCGAGCGCCACGACAGCGCAGAGTTTTTCCGGCAGCGCCACGCCGCTCACCATGTCAGTCGTCGCCTATCTGGTGATCTTCCTGCCCATGGTCGTCATCGCGCGCTGGCTTGAAAGCCGCACCGCCTGGAAGAAGCGATAGGAGGCCGACATGGACATCTTTATCGATCAGTTCTTCAACATCGACATCATGCGCAAGTCATTGCCACTGCTCTTCAAGGGCCTGTGGATGACGTTGCAGCTGTGCAGCGCCGTGATCCTGCTCGGCCTGATCGGCGGCCTGTTCGTCGCGCTCGGCAATATGAGCGAACGCCGCTGGCTGCGCTGGATCTCGATTGCCTATACCGATCTCTTCCGGGCGCTGCCGCCGCTGGTTCTGTTGATCTTCATCTATGCCGGCCTGCCTTTTGCCGGCATCAACATCTCGCCCTTTGTCGCCGTTGTCATCGCCTTCCTTCTCAACAACTCCTCCTATTATGCGGAGGTCTATCGCGCCGGGCTGATCTCGGTGGCCAAGGGGCAATGGGAAGCAGCGCAATCGACGGGCCTCAGCCCGGTACAGACGCTGGTTCACGTCGTCCTGCCGCAGGCGGTGCGCAACGTCCTGCCGGACCTGTTGTCGAACACGGTGGAAGTGGTGAAGCTTACCTCTCTCGCCTCAGTCATCTCGCTCTCCGAACTTCTCTACAATGCCGGCATGGCCCGGTCGGTTACCTACAATGCCTCGCCGCTGGTGCTGGCCGCTCTCTTTTATCTCGTGCTGCTGTGGCCGCTGGTGCGCCTCGTCAGCCATTTCCAGCGGCGCCTGGCCGCCTGATCGCTTCGAAAGGAAAAACATCATGACCGTCATGAAGATCGCAGGCGCCCAGCTCGGCGCAATCCAGAAAGCCGACAGCCGCGACGCCGTCGTCAAGCGTATGATCGCGCTGCTCGATGAAGCGGCCGGAAAGGGCGCCGACATGGTCGTCTACCCGGAACTGGCGCTCACTACCTTCTTCCCCCGCTGGTATATGGAGGATCAGACCGAGATCGATTTCTGGTTCGAGACGGAAATGCCGAATGCGGCCACCCAGCCGCTCTTCGACCGCGCCCGCGAACTCAATATCGCAATCACCTTCGGTTACGCCGAAAAGACGCCCGACGGCCACTATTACAACACCTCGATCATCACCGACCGGCAGGCCAATATCGTCGGCAAGTACCGAAAGGTCCATCTGCCGGGCCATTCCGAATACGATACCGAACGTGCCTTCCAGCATCTCGAAAAGCGCTATTTCGAACCCGGCGACCTGGGTTTCAATGTCTGGCGCAACGAAGGCATCATCATGGGCATGGCGATCTGCAACGACCGCCGCTGGCCGGAAACGTTCCGCTGCCTCGGCCTGCAGGGGGTCGAACTGGTGACGATCGGCTACAACACGCCGTCGGTGAATGCCCAGATGAGCGCCGAAGGTCTTGAAAAGCGCCTGTTCCACTCGGAACTCTCGCTGCAGGCCGGCGCCTACCAGAACGCAACCTATGTCGCCGGCATCGCCAAGGCAGGTGTCGAGGATGGCCATCCGCTGATGGGCGGCTCGATCATCGTCGATCCGGACGGCTTCATTCTGGCAAGGGCGGTCACTGAGGAAGACGAGCTGATCATAGCCGAATGCGATTTTGCCAAATGCGACTTCGGCAAGAAGACGATCTTTGATTTCGAGCGCCATCGTCGTATCGAACACTATGGCCGCATCACGAGCCAGACCGGCGTTATCGTCGAAGTATAGGGAATAGCGAAATGACAGAGTTCGATACCGTCATCCATGGCGGCCGCATTGCCACCGCATCCGATGTTTTCGATGCCGATATCGGCATCATCGACGGCCGCATTGCTGCAATCGGCGAGAAGATCGCCGGCGGTGTCCGGCGCATCGATGCGAGCGGCAAGCTGGTGGTTCCGGGTGGCATCGAGGCGCATGCCCATATCGCCCAGGAAAGCTCAAGCGGCCTGATGTCCGCCGACGACTATTATTCGGGCTCTGTCTCCGCCGCCTTCGGTGGCAATTCCTCCTTCATTCCGTTTGCAGCACAGCATCGCGGTCAGTCGATTGCCGATGTCATTTCCACCTATGACGGCCGCGCGGCGCCGCAATCGGTGCTCGACTACTCTTACCATCTGATCATTTCCGACCCGTCTGCCGCTGTGCTGGAGGAGCTGCCCGGCGTCTTTGCTCGCGGTATCACCTCCTTCAAGGTGTTCATGACCTACGACCTGATGAATATCGGCGATGGCGGCATGCTCGACATTCTGACGGTGGCGAAAACCCATGGCGCGCTGACCATGGTCCATGCCGAAAACAACGACATGGTCAAATGGATGAACAAGCGGCTGGCCGCTTCCGGCCTCACCGCGCCGAAATACCATGCCATCAGCCGTCCGGAACTGGCCGAAGAAGAAGCGATCAACCGCGCCGTCTCACTGGCGAAACTCGTCGACGCCGCGCTCTTCATCGTCCATGTCTCGACGGCTGGCGGTGCCGCCATCGTCCAGCGGGAAAAGCTTGCCGGCACGAAACTGTTTGCCGAAACCTGCCCGCAATATCTGGCGCTGACCCGCGAAGACCTCGACCGGCCGGGCATGGAAGGTGCAAAATTCATCTGCTCGCCGCCGGTGCGCGATACGGCAACCCAGGCCGCACTCTGGCGGCATGTGCAGTCCGGCACATTCGAAAGCGTGTCTTCCGACCACGCGCCTTACCGCTTCGATGCCACAGGCAAGTTCGCCAATGGCACCGATGCACCCTACCCCAAGATTGCCAACGGCATGCCCGGCATTGCCATGCGCCTGCCCTACCTCTTCTCCGAAGGCGTCGCCAAGGGCCGGATCACGCTGCAGCAGTTCGTTGCGCTTTCAAGCACGAACGCGGCCAAGACATTCGGAGTGGCGAAAAAGGGCACAATCGCGCCCGGTTACGATGCCGACATCGTCATCTGGGACCCGGAAGCCCGCCGCGCGGCAACGCTTGCCGACCAGCATGACAATATGGACTACACGCCTTTCGAGGGCATGGAAATCGAAGGCTGGCCGGTCCTCACGATGAACCGTGGCGATGTCATCGTCGAGAACGGCGAGTTGAAGGCGGAGCGCGGCCGCGGCCGCTTTATCGCCCGCAACCCGGTCAATCTCACGGGCAAGCCCGGCTACCGCGCCAAGGAACTGGATCCGGCGCAGAATTTCGGCGTGGAGATCGCACCATGAGCGCAATTGGGCCGATCCTCGTCATCAATCCGAACAGTTCCGAAAGCGTGACCGAAGGCCTTCGCGAGGCGGTTGCCGGCATGCAGTTTCCCGGCGGCCCGGTTATCGAATGCGTCACCATTAAGGAAGGCCCGCCCGGCGTCGTCACCCAGCGCCATGTCGACGAAGCTTCGCTTCGCACGGCAGACCTGATCGAAAGCCGGCCAGATGCGTCCGCCTATGTACTGGCCTGCTATTCGCAGCCAGGCCTTGATCTTGCCCGGTCGACTACCACCAAACCCGTCTATGGCATCCAGGACGCCGGTGTGTTGAGTGCGCTGGCGCTTGCCGATCTCTTCGGTGTCATCGCCGTTGCGGAAGGCTCGATCCCGCGTCACTTACGCAATCTTCGTCGCCTCGGAGTCGATGGCAGGCTTGCCGGTGAGGTCGCGCTCGAAGGTTCGATCAGTGTCGCGGAAAGCGGCCATGGCGAGGAGAGCTATTCGGCACTGCTCAAGGCCGGCACGAAACTGCGCCAGATGGGCGCCGGTGCCGTCGTGCTCGGCTGCGCCGGCATGTCCGGCCACCGCCGCAGGCTGGAACAGGAACTCGGCATCCGCGTCATCGACCCGACCCAGGCGGCCGTCGCCATGGCGCTCGGCGCAGTTTTGACCTGACGGCCATGACCGAGATCGAGCATAAGCCGGATATCTCGCTGCGCCTTCTCGAAATCTTCGGCGCGATGATGCGTTGCGAGACCACAGTCGAGGCCGCCGAGCAGCTGGGCATCTCCCAGCCGGCCGTGTCGAACGGCATCCGCCAGCTCGAAAACCAGCTTGGCGTGACCCTGTTCGAACGCCTGCATCGGCGGCTGGAGCCGACCGAGGAAGCCCTGCTTCTATTCGAGGAAGTCCGCCCGGTCTTCAGCATGCTGCGCAACTTTTCCGCCCGCGCCCGTTCGATCAGGCATGGCACGTCGGGCCGGTTGCGGATCATGTCGACGCCGCCCCTCGGCAATACGGTCGCGCCGATGGCGCTCGCGCGTTTCCTGAAGGACCGGCCGGATGTCTCGGTTGCCTATGACGTTCGCCGTCTGGAACATGTGATCGATGCCGTGCAGAGCGGCGCTGCCGATATCGGGCTGGCGATCGCGCTCGAGCGTCATCCGTCGGTCAACATCGAGGTTTTGGCGCGCACCCACATGGTCGCTCTGGTGCCAAAGGAGCACGAGGTTGCTGTACGTCAGGAAGTGACGGTCAACGATCTGACGGAGCATGGTTTCATCGGTCTGGAGGTCGAATCGCGCATGGGCCAGATGCTGCGCGATGCCTTCGAGCGCGACGGCATGAGCTATGAACCGCGCGTCGAAGTGCGTTATTGCGCGACCGCTGCGGTTCTGGCCGGTGCCGGGGTTGGCGCCGCGATCGTCGATCCCTATAGCGCCGCATATCAGCCGGCCGAGGGACTGGTTCAGCTACCCTTCCAGCCGCCCTGCGAGATCCCGGCGGTGATGATTACCCGCAAGGGCATTCCACGCTCGCGCCTGCTGCATGGTTTCATCGCCGAACTGAAGCGAGCCGTCGGCGATGTGCTGTGATCCCTTTTTTGCGCCGGCGGACAGTCTGCGCTTTCATTTTGCCCTATCGGCGTTGCACAGCATTCGCTGACCGCCACTCATCATCCTGAAGGAGTACCATCTTGTCCCGTATCGTCTATCTCAATGGCGAATGGCTGCCTGAAGCCGATGCCAAGGTTTCCATTTTCGATCGCGGCTTTCTGTTTGCCGATGCGATCTATGAGGTGACCGGCGTCATCGGCGGCAAGCTTCTGGAATATGATGGTCATTCCGCCCGCCTGAAGCGCTCGATCACCGAACTCGGTATCGAGCTGCCGATCTCGACCGAGGAACTGCTGGAAGTTCACCGCGAGATCGTTCGCCGCAACGATCTGACGGAAGGCCTGATATATCTGCAGATTTCCCGTGGTGCCGCCGACCGTGACTTCGCCTTTCCGAAGGAACCGAAGCCGACGCTGGTTCTCTTTACCCAGGCGAAATCGGTGATCGAGAACCCCAAGGTGAAGACCGGCATGTCCGTGGCACTGCTGCCCGACTGGCGCTGGGAACGCCGCGACATCAAGACGGTGCAGCTGCTTTATCCGTCCATGGCCAAGATGCAGGCGATGGAAAAGGGCGCCGATGACGCTTGGCTGGTGGAAGACGGTTTCGTGACCGAAGCAAGCTCGGCGACCGCCCATATCATAGACAGGCAAGGCAAGCTGATCACCCGTCCGCTGTCAAATGCCATCCTGCACGGCATCACCCGCGCCAGCGTTCTCGACATCGCCGACAAGGCCGGCATTCCTTATGAGGAGCGCCCGTTCTCGCCGGAAGAAGCCAAGGATGCCGCCGAAGCCTTCATCACATCGGCAACGAGTTTCGTCCTACCGGTAACCGTTATCGACGGCCAACCGGTCGGCGACGGCAATCCCGGACCGCTGACCCTGAAGCTGCGCGAGCTTTACATCGCGCACAAGACAGCCAGCGCGATCTGATCGTATCACTTTGAGACGAGCAAGGATGAAGCCATCCTTGCTCGTCTCAAGTTCTGTAAACCGCTTCCATACTGGCACTTCTCGGGTCGATCCACTCCATCTCGGCGAGCCGCCGGAGCGTCGTTGTGCGCTGCAAAAACGATTAAACTTGACTCCATATATCACATTATATAGGTCAGCACCGTTGACTTATTTTCTGTAGGAGTCTGAGCATGGAAGCGATAAACAAGGGCTTCGGTCTATATGATCCCACAGAGGAAAAAAGCAGCTGTGGCGTCGGCTTCATAACGCGAAAAAGCGGTATTCAGACCCATGATGTGTTGATGAAGGGGCACGAAGCGCTCTGTGCGGTTCCTCATCGCGGCGGCATGTCGTCGGAAGGTGTCGGCGATGGAGCCGGCATTTCCGTGGACCTATCTCTGGGCTTTTTCCGCAAGCTGACCGGACGCCCAGATCTTCAGCCGCGCCGCTTCGGCGTCGGCAACTTCTTCCTGCCGGCAGATCCTGCATTCCATCAGGAAGCCGAGCGTCTCATCGAGGCGGCGTTGGCGGAACAGGGGTTCGGAATTCTGCTGAAGCGCGACGTGCCGGTCGACAATGATGCGATCCGGCCTGCCGCCATTCGTCACCAGTTGACGATCCGCCAATGGGTCTTCGGCTGTCACAGCGAGGCCGCTTCGCAGGCCGAATTCGACTTCCGCATCCACAAGGCGCTGCTTGCCATCGAGGCGGAGGCCTATACGCGCGCCGAACTTGGCGGTCTTTACCCGATTTCGCTCAGCGCCCGCACGCAGGTACTGAAGGGCCGCCTCAATTCCGATGAGGTTATTCCCTATTTCCGCGATCTGGTCGATCCCGACCACACGATCCACACCATGTATTTCCACACGCGGTTTTCCACCAACACGGACCCGCATCCGTCGATGGCCCAACCGTTCCGGCAGATGGCGCATAACGGCGAACTCAACACCGACCGCAAGAACCGCCTGTCCGAGGCAGCGATTGCCGCAGCCAAGAACGCCGCGATCATCCGTCCCAAGGGACAGTCGGACAGCTGCCGTCTCGACCAGACGCTGCAGTCCCGCGTTCTGGAAGACGGCCTCGATCTGGTGACCGCCGTTGTCTCGATGATGCCGCCGGCATGGGAAAACGACGAGACATTGTCGGCTGAAGTCGTCGCGATGCTCGAGTATTTCTCGCTTTATGAAGAGAAGAACGACGGGCCGGCAGCGCTGATCTTCGGCAATGGCGATGTCATCGGCGCGCGTCTCGACCGCCTCGGCCTGCGCCCGCTTCGGACTGTCGAGACGGAAGACTATCTCTGCGTCATGTCGGAAGCCGGTCAGATCGCCTTTCCGCCGGAAACCGTGCTCAACCGCGGCCGCATCGAAGCCGGTGGCATGCTGGTTTACGACCACGTCGAGAAGCGCAGCTATGGCACGGTCGAAGCGTTGGAAATGCTGGCTGCCCGCCGCCCATATCGCGACCTCCTCATCGAAGCCCGTGTACGCCTTTCAGACCTGCCGGAAATTCCGGCGGAAGCACAGGGCTCGCCGCTGCGTTATAATGGCGATCTGGAGCGCCACCAGCGTTACGTCGCCTATTCCCACAATCAGGAAAGCTTCAAGTTCTTGATGGACCCGATGCTTCAGACCGGCGCGGAAAAGATCTCCGCCATGGGTTATGGCAATGCCATCAACGCGCTTTCCGATCAGGAAGGCGGCGTCGCGAAATATTTCTCCCAGCGTTTTGCCCAGGTGACCAACCCGCCGCTCGACAGCATCCGCGAAGCCGACGGCATGACGCTCAGAATCGCGCTCGGCGCCAAGCCGAATATCGGCGCAAAGGCGGCAAGGCAGATCGTCGTGCCCTCGCCGATCCTCACCCATCTCGACATGCTGAAGCTGCGCGAACAGACGGAAACACCTTTCCGCCGCTTCGAAATGCTCTACACACCGATCCTCGACGATGCCGATGCCAATGCGCTGGCGCTTGAGGCCGGTATCGGTACGCTTTGCGATGCGATTGCAGCCTTTGCCCGCGAGGAAGGCGGGATTGCCGTCGTCACCGACCGGCATGTGTCACGCGACCGCGCGGCGCTTCCGATGATCCTCGTCGTTTCGGCGATCAACCAGAAGCTTATCGAGGAAGGTGCGCGCCTGCGTGTTTCCCTCGTGGTCGAAAGCGGCCAGATCTCATCCTCCCATCATGTCGCGGCAGCGCTCGGCTTCGGCGCTTCGGCGGTCTATCCGCTCGGCGTGCAGTTCCGCGCTGAGGAAAAGTTCGGGGCGGAAGCCGACAAGGCCTTCAAGCGCTTCGCCAAGGCGGCCGAAAAGTCATTGATGAAGACCATGGGCAAGGTCGGTCTCTGCACCGCCGAAAGCTATGTCGCCGGCGAATTCTTCGAGCCGAATTTCCTCGATACCAGCGATCCGGTGCTCAAACGCTACTTCCCGAACGTCAAGACGCCGGTCGGCGGCGTCAACTTCAAGGTCATCGCCCAGGCCGTTGCCGACTGGCATGCCAAGGCATTGACGGTGAAGAGCGAAGACGAAATCCCGCTGCTCGGCCTGTTCAAGGAACGTGCAGAGGGTGCCGGTCACTCCTTCGGCACCACGGCCGTGCGTGGCTTCGTCGACATGACGGAGGAAAAGCTGTCTTTCGCCGAGCCTGATGGCGAGGAAGATCCTTTCCTTCGCCTGCTTACCCTCAATCGCCTCGACGACGCTTTCGGCATCGATGATGCGGCCTATACGAACACGAGCTACGACCGGCTGTCTCCCGAAGCGATCGACCATTTTTCGATTACGCCCGGCTATCGTTCCTTCGCGCGGATGATGACGGAAGAGCGTGCCCGTCGTCCCGCCGCTCTTCGCGACGTGCTGGCCTTCCCGGCAGATGTCACCTACGCGACCTCACCGGACGATTTCCGCAAGGAGATGAAGCGTTTTTCCCGCAAGGGAAACAACAGCTTCCTCGTTCGCGGGTTGAGCTGCGAAGCCTTGCCGGCTGACGTTTTCCGCCTGACCCTGAGCGGTCCGCAGGGCGGCGATCTTGCCCGGCTTGCAGCGCTCGGCCAGTCACTCGTCGTCCGCTTCGGCGCAGATATCCTCGGCCATTGGCTGGAAGGCGGTGCGCTTGCCGTTCACGCGAGCGGCCAGGCTCTCGCTTACCTGAAGCTTCTCGGCACCGCCCCCACCGGCATTGCGCTTGATGAGGTTCAGCCGGCGAGCGAAATCACGCCGCTTCTCGCATCGGGCGCCATGAGCCACGGCGCGCTGGTGGCGACCGCTCACGAAGCCGTTGCCCACGGCACCAACATGGTCGGAGGCATGTCGAATTCCGGCGAAGGCGGCGAGCATATCTCGCGCTACGGCACGATCCGCGCCTCTCGTATCAAGCAGTTCGCCTCCGGCCGTTTCGGCATCTGGGCCGGTTATCTTGCCGATCCGATGCTGGAAGAGCTGGAGATCAAGATCGGCCAGGGCGCAAAGCCCGGTGAAGGCGGCCAGTTGCCGGCCGCCAAGGTCACGGTCGAGATCGCCGCTGCCCGTGGCGGCACGCCGGGCGTCGAGCTGGTCTCCCCGCCGCCGCATCACGATACCTATTCGATCGAGGATCTGGCGCAGCTGATCCATGACTGCAAGGCGGCGCGCGTGCGCGTCATCGTCAAGCTCGTCTCGTCGGAAGGTATCGGCACGATCGCCGTCGGTGTGGCCAAGGCGGGTGCCGATGTCATCAACGTCGCCGGCAATACCGGCGGCACCGGGGCGGCTGCAGTCACCAGCCTCAAATATACCGGCCGCGCCGCCGAAATCGGCATTGCCGAAGTGCATCAGGCGCTCTGCGCCAACGGCTTGCGCCAGAAGGTGCTGCTGCGCTGCTCCGGCGCGCATCAGACGGCAAGCGACGTAGTCAAGTCCGCCCTGCTCGGCGGCGACAGTTTTGAATTCGGCACGACGGCGCTGATGATGCTGAAATGCGTCATGGCGAAGAACTGCAACATCAAGTGCCCGGCCGGTCTTACCACCAATGCCGAAGTGTTTGACGGCGATCCGCGGGCGCTGGCGCAGTACTTACTGAACATCGCGCATGAAACGCGCGAAATCCTTGCGTCGCTCGGCTTCAGGTCCCTGCGCGAAGCGCGGGGACGCAGCGACCTTCTTCACCTTCTCGATCATCCCTCCAGCGTCGGGCAGCTTGACCTCCGCGCGATGCTGCAGGTGGTCGAGGAGGTGAAGATCACCGATCCGGTCTATATGGAAAAGGATTACGCAGTCGACGACGCTTTCATCGATATGGTGCGCTCGGCGCTGATCGATGGCGGCCTGCCGGTGGTCGAACTTGGCGGAAACTATCATCTCAACAACCGCAACAAGAGCGTCGGCGGCCAGCTGGCGGTCGATATCGAGCGGATGCTGAACCACGAGCTGAGCGAAGACGAGACCCGTCATCTTCCGGCCGTGCGGCAGGACAAGCGTGGTCGCCGATTCCTCGATGCAGGTTCAGTCAAGATCGCCACATCCGGCTCCGCCGGCCAGTCCTATGGCGCGTTCTGCAACGACGGCATGATGCTGACACATACCGGCACCTGCAATGACGGCGTGGCTAAGAGCGCCAATGGCGGCACGATCTCCGTCCGCTCGCCGGGCGGCGGCTCTGCAGAGGCCGGCGGCAACGTGCTGATCGGTAATTTCGCCCTGTTCGGTGCAACCGGCGGCCGCCTCTTCGTCGAAGGCCAGGCGGGCGACCGGTTCGCCGTGCGCAATTCCGGCTCCACCGCCGTTGTCGAAGGCGTCGGCGATTTCTGCTGCGAATACATGACCAATGGCGCCGTGCTCAATCTCGGCGCATTCGGCAAGGGCGTCGGCAACGGCATGAGCGGTGGCTTCTTCTACCAGTATGATCCCTATCGCGACCTGCCGAAGAAGATGAGCCACGATTCCATCCTGATCGGCTCGATCGCCGATCCGACCGACCCTTATGTGGCCTTCCACGCCGACGCAATCCGCATGATGCTGGAGTGGCATGTGGAAGCCACGGGTTCGGAAAAGGCGCGCTGGCTGCTCGAAAATTTCGAAAGCGAGCGCTCGAACTTCGTCTATTGCCTGCCGCGTGCGCTGCTTCTCTATCAGGATAGCGATGCCATCCTGAAGGCGAAGAGCCGCAAGGAACTGCTCGAGGAACTGGCGACCGCACTTGCCGGCCATCAGGTGCGTAAGTTCAAGCTGGCCTATCGCGACCGCAAGCCGATCCTCAACGGCAAGGCTCCCGGCCACGGCGAGACGGACACCGAAGAGATGTTCACGCTCATCAATAATTACACGGTGCTTTCCATGGCGCAGTCGCTTGCGATGGCGCGGGTTCCCAACGCACTCGGCCCGTCCGAACCGGCGGTCGAAAAGGCGGTGCGCAACCTTATCCTGACCGAAGATTTCGCGCTGATGCAGAAACTGTCGCGTTACGCCCGCGAGGCGATTGCCGATTACGACGACCAGGGTCTTGCGGTTCTCGTCTCCGAGAAGCGGCTTTCGGATTATCGACAGGCGCTCGCCGGCCGCAACACGCTGTCGATCGACAGCCCCGGCACCTATGGCTGGATCATCCAGCAGACGGAAAGCAACCGCGACCGGATCGGACGCATCCCGAGCTTCGAGGAGCTCTTTGCAGCTAGGGCCGTTGGTGGCCTTGCAACAGCCAGAGCCTGAGACCGCGCCGATGATGATCCCGCATATCCCTAAGGATGCTCCCTTCAACGGCGAACAGCGCGCCTGGCTCTCCGGCTTCATGGCCGGCCTCAACTCGCGCCTCATCGCCGGTGAGAATACCGCAAGCGCTCCAGCCTCGAGTGCTGCGCAGCCGATCCATATCCTCTACGGAACCCAGACCGGCAATTCCGAAAATCTGGCTATGGATGCGGCCGCTTCCGCCAAAAGCCTCGGCATGGCGCCGGAGGTGCGCGGCCTCGACGATATCGAGATGGACGCGCTCGCGGCCATGCGCCATGTGGTGATCGTCACCTCCACCTATGGCGAGGGTGAGATGCCGGACAATGCCCAGCTTTTCTGGGAGGCCTTGTCCGCCGATACCGCGCCGCGTCTCGAGGGCATGAAGTTCGCCGTGCTCGCACTCGGCGATACCGGCTATGACGGCTTCTGCCAGGCGGGAAAGCTGATCGACACACGCCTCGAACAGCTCGGCGCCACGCGTATCACGACACGTCTCGATTGCGATATCGACTTCGAGGATGCCGCTGCCGCATGGTTTGGCGAAACCCTGCCGCTTGCGGCCGAAAAGCCGGTCGCCGGCGCAGCCACCGCGACGGCCCCAGCGCGCGAACAAACCGGCTGGAGCCGGAAGAACCCTTACGTCTCGACCATGGCGGTCAATCGCCGCCTTTCCGGGACAGCCTCCACCAAGGAAATCCGCCATTTCGAATTCGATCTGACAGATAGTGGTCTCGTTTACGAAGCAGGTGATGCGCTCGGTGTCATGCCGGTCAACGATCCGGCACTGGTCGATCTGCTGATCGCAAGGCTCGGCGCTGCGGCCGAGACAGAAGTCAGCGGCACCTCACTCGGCGCGCTGCTTTCCACCCAGTACGAAATCTCGACGCCTTCGCGCGACCTGATTGCCGAAGTCGAACGCCGCGCCGGCCACGAGGAACTCACCCATGTCGTTCGCAATGGCGACAAGGAAGCGCTCGATGCGTTTCTGTGGAGCAGGGACACGCTCGACCTGATCTCGCTCATTCCGCAAGGCAGCCTGACTGCCACGGAGTTTGTTACCCTTCTGAAGCCGCTGCAGCACCGCGCCTATTCGATCTCGTCCAGCCCAAAAGAGGCCGAGGATCGCGTCCATCTCACCGTCGCCAGCGTCCGCTACCACGCCGGCAACCGCGATCGCGGCGGTGTCTGCTCGACCTATATGGCGGATCGGGTTGCCGAGGGTGCCTCCGCAGGCATTTTCGTCTCGCCGAACAAGGCTTTTCGCGTACCCGGCAATGACGATGCGCCGATGATCATGGTCGGTCCCGGCACCGGCATCGCCCCCTTCCGCGCCTTCCTGCAGGAGCGCCGTGCCCGCGGGGCAAAGGGCCGGAACTGGCTGTTCTTCGGTGACCAGCGCCGCGAGAGCGACTTCATCTATGAAGACGAGCTTTCGGCGATGAGCCGCGACGGCCTGCTGACCCGCCTCGATCTCGCATTCTCGCGCGATCAAGATGCCAAGATCTATGTGCAGACCCGGATGAAGGAAAACGGCAAGGCGCTGTTTTCCTGGCTTGAGGACGGCGCATCCTTCTATGTCTGCGGCGATGCCAGCCGCATGGCCCGCGACGTCGACACGGCTCTCGGCGAGATCATCGCCGAACACGGCGGCATGACCGCGGAAAAAGCGGCGGACTATATGTCCGGCCTGAAGAAGGACAAGCGGTATCTCAGGGACGTCTACTGACGGCTGACCGACAAGTGCCGTAGCGAGCCTTACAGGTCAGTGACTCGCGGATGCGAAGATCTCGATGACGAAATAAGGCTCTTGAGCTTCAAGCCTCAAGTCACGGCTATCTGCCGAATTATCAAGGATCACGGCGTCGAGCGGATCAAGCTCGGCCTGTGACACCTGCGCCTTCCCTGTGACAACGAGGATGACGAGTGTCGCATCAGCAGAGAACCCGATCTCGCCGCCCTGCTCTGCCCGTGTCACACGATGCGAAAAGCGCCCGCGCCGGGTCATGACGTTCAGATCGGTAATCGGCCCTGCCTGAAGCACGGCTTCGGTCTTGGCATCACCCGCAAACGAAAACGGTACGGATTTACGACCGAGTACAGTCGGCACCATGCCTTCAACAGAAAGCATCATGCCATCCCCGGTCAGGATGCTCAGCGTCCGGTCGATGCCCGGAAAGATGGAGAATGGGCCATCGGATACGACCGGTGCCATGCTGATGCGCCAGTCGAACGTGTCGACACTCGCGTCTTCAGGAAAGACGGCGATCTCGACCGTCTCTCCCTTACCGTTCTTCCACGGCATGCGCTTGTGATCGCCTGCACGAAGAATGCGCACCGGCTCAGTTTCCGAGGATGCCAGGTAGACGCAGTCCCTTTTCGGTCGCGCATTCCACGGCGATCTCGTAACCCGCATCCGCATGGCGCATGACGCCCGTCGCCGGGTCGTTCCACAAGACGCGCTCCAGACGGCGGTCGGCATCTTCCGAACCGTCAGCGCAGATCACCATGCCGGAATGCTGCGAATAGCCCATGCCGACGCCGCCGCCGTGATGCAGCGACACCCATGTAGCACCCGACGCCGTGTTGAGAAGCGCGTTAAGCAGCGGCCAGTCGGAAACTGCATCCGAACCATCCTTCATCGCTTCCGTTTCACGGTTCGGCGATGCGACCGAGCCACTGTCTAGATGATCGCGGCCGATGACGATCGGGGCGGAAAGCTCGCCGTTCCTCACCATTTCGTTGAAGGCGAGGCCGAGCTTGTGGCGATCACCGAGACCCACCCAGCAGATGCGTGCCGGAAGCCCCTGAAACGCGATGCGCTCCTTCGCCATGTCCAGCCAGTTATGCAGGTGCTTGTTGTCCGGCAGCAGTTCCTTCACCTTGGCATCGGTCTTGTAGATATCCTCCGGATCGCCGGAGAGTGCGGCCCAGCGGAAAGGGCCGATGCCGCGGCAGAAGAGCGGGCGGATATAGGCCGGCACGAAGCCCGGGAAGGCGAAGGCGTTTTCCAGCCCCTCGTCCTTGGCGACTTGACGAATATTGTTGCCATAATCGAGCGTCGGCACACCGGCATCCCAGAAGGCGACCATGGCTTCGACATGCGCCTTCATCGAGGCGCGGGCGGCGATTTCGACCGATTTTGGATCGCTTTCGCGCTTGGCCTTGGCCTCCTCAACGGTCCAGCCGATCGGCAGGTAACCGTTGCGCGGGTCATGTGCGGAGGTCTGGTCGGTAACGATATCGGGACGCGGGCCACCGGCCTGCATCCGCTTGACCAATTCCGGAAAGATTTCCGCGGCATTGCCGAGCAGGCCGACCGATTTGGCTTCGCCCTTGGCCGTCCATTCGGCGATCAACGCAAGCGCTTCATCCAGCGTCTTAGCCTTGGCATCGACATAGCGGGTGCGCAGGCGAAAATCGATGCGGGTCTCGTCGCATTCGACCGCAAGGCAGCAGGCGCCGGCCATGACGGCGGCGAGCGGCTGGGCGCCGCCCATGCCGCCGAGTCCACCGGTCAGGATCCACTTGCCCTTGAGGCTGCCGTTATAATGCTGGCGGCCAGCCTCGACAAAGGTTTCGTAGGTACCCTGCACGATGCCCTGCGTGCCGATATAGATCCATGAACCGGCGGTCATCTGGCCGTACATGGCGAGACCCTTTTTATCCAGCTCGTTGAAGTGATCCCAGGTCGCCCAATGCGGCACGAGGTTGGAATTGGCGATCAGCACGCGCGGCGCATCCTTGTGGGTGCGAAACACGCCGACCGGCTTGCCGGACTGCACCAGCAGGGTCTCTTCCTCCGTCAGCGTCTTCAGCGTGGCAGCGATCTTGTCGAAATCGTCCCAGGTGCGGGCCGCGCGGCCGATACCGCCATAAACGACCAGTTCATGCGGGTTCTCGGCCACGTCCGGGTCGAGATTGTTCATCAGCATGCGAAGCGGCGCTTCCGTCGTCCAGCTCTTGGCATTGAGTTCTGGCCCCCGCGGGGAGCGGACGTCGCGAATGTTGTGGCGCGGATTGGTCATGACTTCTGTTCCCGTTGTTCTTTTGCAATCAGATGTCGAGCACCGACAGGATGCCGGGAGAGATGGCAGAGGCGAGTGCGCCGGTTGCAACAAGCGCACTCGCAGCAGCAAGATCCGGCGCCATGTAGCGATCGTCTTCGAGCGACGGAACGGCGGCGCGCAGCACTGCCACGGCCTTTTCCAACTCCGGGCTGGTCTTCAGCGGACCGCGCAGTTCGACGCCCTGAACCGCGGCAAGCGCCTCGATGCCGAGAATGCCGAACAGGTTTTCGGTCATCGCCAGCAGGCGGCGGGCACCGTGGCATGCCATGGAGACATGGTCTTCCTGGTTGGCGGAAGTCGGCGTAGAATCCACCGAGGCCGGATGCGACATCTGCTTGTTCTCGCTCATCAGCGCGGCCGAAGTGACTTCGGCGATCATCAGCCCGGAATTCAGGCCCGGCTTTTTCGAAAGAAACGCAGGCAGGCCGTAGGAGAGGGCCGGATCGACCAGCAGCGCAATCCGGCGCTGGGCAATCGCGCCGATTTCGCAGATGGCGAGCGCCGTCTGGTCGGCTGCAAAGGCAACCGGCTCTGCGTGGAAATTGCCCCCCGAAACGACTTCGTTATCGGAAAGAACCAGCGGATTGTCGGTCACCGCATTGGCTTCGATTTCCAGCGTGCGGGCAACCTGGCGCAATAGGTCGAGGCAGGCGCCATCCACCTGCGGCTGGCAGCGGATGCAATAGGGATCCTGCACACGCTCGTCGCCTTCGATATGGCTTTCACGGATTTCAGAACCGGACAGAAGCTGGCGCAGCGCGGCACCGGCATCGATCTGCCCCTTGTGACCGCGCAGAGTATGGATGTCTGGATGGAAGGGAGCGGAAGACCCCATTGCCGCATCGGTGGACAATGCGCCGGTAACCAGTGCGGTCTGGGCGGCGCGATGGGCGCGGAACAGACCGGCAAGTGCCAGTGCGGTCGAAGTCTGGGTGCCGTTGATCAGCGCCAGCCCTTCCTTGGCGGCGAGAACGACCGGTGTCAGGCCTGCCTTTGCAAGCGCATCGGCAGACGCCATCCGCTCGCCGGCGAAGAAGGCTTCGCCTTCACCCATCATCGAGGCTGCCATATGGGCAAGCGGTGCAAGGTCGCCCGAGGCACCGACCGAACCCTTTTCAGGGATGACCGGGATGACGTCCTTTGCCAGCATGCCCTCAATCAGCCGCACCAGATCCAGCCGGACGCCCGAAGCGCCTCGACCGAGCGAGATAAGCTTCAGCGCCATGATCAGCCGCACGACGTTTTCTGGCAGGGCAGCGCCGATGCCGCAGCAATGCGACAGGATGAGATTGCGCTGCAGCGTGGCAAGATCGGCCGAGTCGATCTTGATCGAGGCGAGCTTGCCGAAGCCGGTATTGATGCCATAGACGGGCGCGTTGCCGGCGGCGATCTCGGCGATGCGACGAGCACCCTTCTCGATGCCCGCATCAAAGGATCGATCGAGAACAGCCGGTTCGTTGTTCCAATAGATGTTTGCGAGATCGGCGAGCGAAACGCTGCCCGGATGAAGCGTGATCGTCATGCGGATACCTGCTGGCCCTTGATGGTCTGGCCTTTGAAGATGCGGGAATGGAGCGGATTGAAGCCGATGCGATAGACGAGCTCCGCCGGGCGCGAGATATTCCAGATGGCAAGGTCGGCGGACTTGCCGACTTCCAGCGTGCCGGTTTCGCCAAACAGGTCGAGGGCACGCGCCGCCTCGCGGGTCGCACCGGCAATGCACTCATCCACCGTCAGGCGAAAGAGCGTTGCCGACATGTTCATCGTCAAAAGCAGTGAGGTCAGCGGAGAGGTGCCGGGATTGCAGTCGGTGGCGATTGCTATCTTCACACCAGCATCGCGCAGCGCCCGGATCGGTGGCTTTTGGGTTTCATTGATGGCGTAGAATGCGCCGGGCAGGATGACGGCCACCGTGCCCGCCTCGGCCATGGCGGCAGTACCCTCAGCGTCAAGATATTCCAGATGATCGGCAGATAGCGCGCCATAGGACGCCGCCATTTTTGCCCCGCCAAGGTTCGACAACTGTTCGGCATGCAGCTTTACCGGAATGCCAAGCGCCTTGGCATGGTCGAAGACACGGGCCATCTCCTCGACCGAAAAGGCGATGCCTTCGCAAAATCCGTCGACGGCATCGATCAGACCTTCGGCATGGGCCTTGTCCATGCCCGGCAGCACGATATCGGTGATGTAATCGCCGTTGCGACCTCTGTATTCGATCGGCGTCGCATGAGCCGCGAGATAGGAGGTCACGACGCGGACAGGGCGAACCTTTTCCAGTGCGCGTGCGGCGCGCAGCATGTTGAGCTCACCTTCGATCGAAAGCCCGTAACCGGACTTGATCTCGAGCGTCGAGACACCTTCGGCAAGCAGCGTATCCACACGCGACAGCGCCGCCTTTACCAATCCCTCGACGGACAGCGCATTGGTTGCCCTGACGGAGGAAACGATGCCGCCGCCGGCGCGCGCCACCTCTTCATAGGTCGCGCCTTCCAGCCGCATCTCGAATTCCATCGCACGATCGCCGCCGAAGACGATATGCGTATGGCAATCGATCAGACCCGGCGTGATCCAGCGCCCCTCGCAATCGATGATCGAGGCAGCATCCTTCAAATCCGCCGGTAGATCGACTTCAGCGCCGACGAATACGATCCGCCCATCCTTGGCCGCGATCGCGCCATTCTCGATGACGCCAAGCCCATTCGCGCCCTCGGCAAGGGTCGCCAGATGCGCATTTGTCCACACCGTGATGCCCGCATGAGGCTCGGAATGACTGGAAGAAACACTGCCCAAGTTTTCGTTCCCGCACATTGATTGCGCCTTTCATTATGGCCAAACATGTATATACATAATGACCATCTTGGCAAGTACGTTCTTTCACCCGACGATACACCCGTGATCAGACAATCCAACGACGGACCGGCAATCATGACCAATTCGGCTGCTTCGACGCTTCATGCAGGCTCGGCACTGCTGCCTCAGGGATGGGCTTCCAATGTGCGCATCTCGATCACGGGCGGGATTATCTCGGACATCGATATCGGCGTTGACGCCGAGGCAGCCGACGAGCGCCATTCGGTTCTCGTCCCGGCCATGAGCAATCTTCACAGCCACGCATTCCAGCGCGCCATGTCCGGCCTTGCCGAACTTCGCGGGCCAACCGACGACAGCTTTTGGAGCTGGCGTGTGCTGATGTACCGTTTTGCCCTGCAGATGACGCCGGAACAGATCGAGGCGGTGGCGGCGCAGCTCTATATGGAAATGCTCGAAGCGGGTTTCTGCCGCGTCGGTGAGTTCCACTACCTGCATCACGACCGCAACGGCTCGCTTTATGCCAATATCGCCGAACATGCAGAGCGCATCGGCGCAGCGAGCACGGAGGCAGGTATCGGCCTGACCTTGCTGCCGGTCTTTTATGCCCATTCCGGCTTCGGCGGACAGGCTCCGATCGACGGTCAACGTCGGTTTATCAATTCGATCGAAAGCTTTGGCCGGCTGATGCAGGCTTGCGGGAAAATGCAGGCCTCGCTTCCCGGCATGCAGCTCGGCATCGCGCCGCACAGCCTGCGTGCCGTAACACCTGACGAGCTGACCGCTATTCTGCCGCTGGCCGAAGGCGGCCCCATTCATATCCATGTCGCCGAACAGACCAAGGAAGTGGAGGACTGTATCGCATGGTCCGGTTCGCGCCCCGTCGAATGGCTGCTGGATCATGCACCGGTCGATGATCGCTGGTGCCTGATCCACGCCACCCACCTGACCGATCAGGAAGTGGCGAATATGGCGCAAAGCGGCGCGGTCGCCGGTCTCTGCCCGATCACCGAGGCCAATCTCGGCGATGGCACGTTTGCCGCGCCCGCATTTCTTGCAAAAGGCGGCCGCTTCGGCGTCGGGTCGGATTCCAACGTGCTGATTTCTCTCTCGGGCGAGCTGCGCCAGCTCGAATATTCGCAGCGCCTTGCCCATCGCGCCCGCAACGTCATTGCGGCACCGAACAGATCAACCGGTCGCCGGCTTTTCGACGCGGCTATTTATGGCGGGGCACAGGCTCTTGCGACGAAGGCGGGGCTGGTTGCAGGCGCTCCTGCCGATATCGTTGCTCTCGATACCGGCAATGCCTCCTATCTCGCAGAGGACAGCCTGCTTGATAACTGGATTTTTGGCGGAGATGTCACAGTCGACAGTGTCTGGGCTGCAGGCAATAAGAAGGTCGTCAACGGCCGGCACGTAGCAAGAGATAAGATCCGGAAACACTTCGCAAAAACAATGCAGGCCCTGCTTAGCGGTTAAGCGGCTATTGAATAGGGCGACTGGCGCCGGACCGATTTAGACACGACAACCAGCAAGCTTTTGAAGCGGACTTTGCTGCACAAGATGCCATCAGGCTGTGAGCAGCTAGGCCTGAACATGAGACACTAAGGGGGTATTTCGCCCCCCTCAACGCTTGCTTAATTGATCACCGGCTCAGACACTTTGGCACCGAATTCTGTCTTTAGAAAATCGAAGTCACAGCCCTTGTCTGCCTGTTCGATATGTTTGGTGAACATAAAGCCATAGCCCCGCTCGTAGAGCGGCTCGGGTGATACCCAGGCAGCCTTGCGTGCCGCCAGTTCATCATCGGGGACGAGCATGTTGAGGCTGCGGGCCGGAATATCGAGTTCCACCATATCCCCGGTTTTCAACAGGGCCAGCGGTCCACCGACAAAGGCTTCCGGCGCGGCGTGCAGCACGCAGGCCCCGAAACTCGTTCCCGACATGCGGGCATCGGAAATCCGCACCATGTCCCGCAGGCCGAGTTTCAAAAGCGCCTTCGGCATCGGGATCATCCCCCATTCCGGCATTCCCGGTCCGCCCTGCGGCCCTGCATTGCGCAGCACCAGCACCGTTTCCGGCGTCAGTGGATAATCGGGATCGTCGATAATTTTCTTCAGTTCCGGATAGCTGTCCGCCACCAATGCCGGACCCTGGTGCCGGTGAAATTTCGGATCGCAGGCCGCGGGCTTGATCACTGCTCCATCCGGACAAAGATTGCCCTTCAAGACGGCCAGGGACCCTTCGTGATAGACGGGATTGGACAGCGGCCGGATGACATCCTCGTTCCAGATCTTAACATCATCCAGCCCATCCGTGAGCGGCCTGCCTGTGACGGTGATCGCGGTCGGATCCAGCTTGTCGCCAAGCTGCTTCATCAGCGCCCGCAAGCCCCCGGCATAGAAGAAATCCTCCATCAGATAGGTCGCGCCGGAAGGACGGATGTTTGCGATAACCGGCGTCGTGCGGCCGATGCGGTCAAGATCCTCTAGTTCCAACGGCACGCCGGCGCGGCGCGCCATGGCGATCAGGTGGATGATCGCATTGGTCGAACAGCCCGTCGCCATCGCCACTGTGACGGCGTTGGTGACAGCAGCCGGCGTGATTACCTTTTCGGGCGTCAGATCCTCCCACACCATCTCGACGATCCGCCGGCCGCAGGTGGCCGACATGCGCTGGTGGTTGGCATCGGCGGCCGGAATGGAGGAAGCATTCGGTAAGGTGAGCCCCATCGCCTCGGCAATCGCCGTCATCGTGGACGCTGTGCCCATGGTCATGCAATGGCCGTAACTGCGGGCGATACCGCCTTCGATCCCCTGCCATTCCTCCTTTGAAATCGTTCCGGCCCGCCGTTCGTCCCAATATTTGAAGCCGTCTGTGCCGGAGCCCAGAGCCTTTCCGGCATAGTTACCGCGCAGCATCGGCCCGGCCGGAAGGTAGATGAAAGGCAGTCCCATCGACACCGCGCCCATGACCAGTCCCGGCGTGGTCTTGTCACAACCACCCATCAGCACCGCACCATCAATCGGGTGCGATCTGAGCAGTTCCTCTGTCTCCATTGCCAGCATGTTGCGATAGAGCATGGTCGTCGGTTTGACGAAATTTTCCGAGAGCGACAGCGCCGGCAGTTCCATCGGAAAGCCGCCTGCCTGCAAGACACCACGCTTCACCCATTCAGCCCGTTCGCGAAAGTGCATGTGGCAGGGCTGCGCATCCGACCATGTGTTGATGATTGCAATGATCGGCCGACCTTCCCAGTCTTCCGGCGCATAGCCCATCTGCATGGTCCGCGACCGATGGCCGAACGACCGCTGGTCGTCCGGCATCATCCAGCGCGCCGAGCGCAGTTCCTCATACGTCTTTTTCCTGATCGTCATTCTTCACTCCTCGCACCATAAGGCGCTGCCAATCGGCTCATCAGAAGCTGATTCCGTTGCCTGAAATGAAAGCCGAAAGCGCAGCTTGCTGCTGTGCCGTCAAAGGCCAGGCCGAGGGCGGGCGTGCTGGGCCACAATCATGCCCAATCAGCGCCAGCGCGGCCTTCACCCCGGTCACATTCGTCCCGTTCATCTCTTCAGCTCGAACCGACTCGAAGTCCTTCATGCCGTCGATCAGCCGGGTGGCGCCCGTATAGTCACCCGTCGCAAGTGCGGCATGAATGGCAACTGACCTTTGCGGCCAGACATTGATGAGGCCGGACGTGAAACCTCGCGCACCAACCGCATAGAATACCGGTGCCCAGATCTCCGCCAGACCGCCCACCCAGACGATCTCCGGATCGCAGGCCCCCATCGCTTCCGATAGTTTCAATGGGTTTGGCGTTGCCCATTTGACGCCGATGACGGAGGGCAGCGCGCACAGATCCGCAATCGCCCTGGTGCCGATTGCATCGTTGCGCAAATAAAGCACGACCGGCAACCCGTCTGCCGCATCCGCCACCGTCCGTACGTAATCGACAAGCCCGCGCGGGGAGGAAAACGGATCCGGTGGCTGATGGACCATCAGCGCCGAAGCGCCGGCTTGACGTGACACGGATGCCAGCCGACAGGCATCACGTATGCCTCGCCCGACGCCGGCTACCAGTGGCACCCGGCCGGCCACATGTTCGGCCGAGGATTGCACCATCGCCTCCGCCTCGTCGAGCGTCAGGGCGTAAAACTCGCCGGTATTGCCATTGGCGACCATGATATGGACGCCCGCGGCGATCGCCCGATCGATGATCGGCTCCTGCATCTCCGGCAGGATATCGCCGTTATGATCGTAAGGCGTGACCAGAATGCCGGATATGCCGGTAAGGGCGGATTTCAGATCCTGCATCATTGCGTCCTACTCCGTAAATGCCTCTTCGCGCTTGCGGCTGATGCTCGGCGAAAGCACGAGCGCCAGAACCACGACGGCGAAGATCAGAAGCGAAAGACTGAGCGGGCTGCGCACGAAAATCGACGGATCGCCCTGGCTGATCAGCATCGCACGGCGCAAATTCTCCTCCAGCATCGGCCCAAGAATGAAGCCCAGAAGCAACGGCGCCGGTTCGAACCGCATTTTGCTGAGCGCAAAGCCGATGACGCTGAAACCCGCCATGACGAATACGTCGAAGACGCTGTTGTTGATGCTGTAAGCGCCGATGCAACAGAAGCCGATAATAGCAGGGAAGAGGAGATGATACGGCACGGTCAGCATTTTCACCCAGAGCCCGATCAGCGGCAGGTTAAGGATGACAAGCATGAGGTTGCCCGACCACATTGAAACAATCATACCCCAGAACAGAGCCGGCTCGTCCGAGATGACGTTCGGACCGGGGGTGATACCCTGTATGATCATGGCGCCGACCATCAACGCCATCACCGGGTTGCCAGGAATGCCGAGCGTCAGCATCGGAATGAATGAGGTCTGCGCGCCGGCATTGTTGGCGGATTCCGGTGCTGCAACGCCTTCGATCGCCCCTTTGCCGAATTCAGCGCGGTTTGGGGAAATCCGTTTTTCCATCGCATAGGAAGCAAACGAGGCAAGCATCGCTCCACCGCCGGGCAGGATCCCGAGAAAGGAACCGAGGGCGGTGCCGCGAAGGACGGGGGCGATGATCCGCTTGATATCCTGCCTGGTCAGCATCAGTCCGGTGACGCGTTTCACACCCACCGAACGCTCATGCTCGCTTTCCAGGTTGCGCAGGATCTCGCAGATCCCGAAGATACCCATGCTGACGGCAACGAAGTTCAAACCGTCATAGAGTTCGGGAATATCAAAAACATAACGCGGCGTGCCGCTCTCCACATCGGTGCCGACCGTGCCGAGGATCAATCCGAAGACGATCATTGCAAATGCCTTCAGCAGCGACCCACTGGCGAGCGCAACCGAAGCGACGAGACCCAGCACCATCAGCGAAAAATATTCCGCCGGCCCGAAATTCAGCGCCACGGCTGCCAGAGGCGGTGCGGCAACAGCAAGAAGGATGGTTGCCACTGTACCTGCGAAAAACGAACCGAGTGCCGCCGTAGCAAGCGCAGCACCGGCTCGGCCGTTTCGCGCCATCTGATATCCGTCGATTGCAGTAACAACCGAGGAGCTTTCGCCCGGCAGATTGATCAGGATCGCCGTTGTCGAGCCACCATACTGTGCACCATAGAAGATGCCAGCCAGCATGATCAGCGCCGATTCCGGCGGCAAGCCGAAAGTGATGGGCAACAGCATGGCGATCGTCGCCGTCGGCCCTAGCCCCGGCAGTACACCGATCGCGGTGCCGAGCAGGCAGCCGATAAAGCCATAAAACAGGTTCATCGGCATGAAGGCGGTCGAAGCACCGAGCCAGAGGTTAGAGAAGATATCCATAAGCAATCCATTCCGTTTCGTCGGCTAGTCAGAAAGCACTTGTGAGAGCCCGCTAGAAAAGTTCGCCGATAAAGGGGATCCAGGGGCCAAAGGCTGAGACCGGAAGCGACAGGAGCTTGGTGAAAAGCAACACGGAACAGGCAGCAAGAAACAGTCCGAGCAGAATTGAATGTCGCCAATTGGCATAGCGGCTGGCGGTCGCTACGCCGACGATCAGCAGCAGCATTGTCGGCGCCAAACCAAGCCCCGCAAGCGCGAGGCCGAAGCCGATCGGCCCGAGAATTACCAGAAAATAAGCCTTCCAGTTCCAGGTTTCCGGATCACCTGCTTCGGCATCGACCATCAGCGACTGCACGACGATCAACGCACCAATAGCCATCAGGAGAAGGCTCAACATGGTCGGGAAGTAACCCGGCCCCATCTGGAAGGAGTTCCCGACTTCAAGTTCCCGGCCGAACCAGATGAACAGCAAGCCGACACAGATCATCGTCACGCCGCCGACGAAGTCGCGGCTGTTTCTAATTTTCAGCATGGCATGATACTCGCGTGTGAAAGACATGCCGGCCGGGAACTGGATCCGGCCGGCAGATTGGCTCATTGCAGCGGCACGTTCGCGGCCTTGATGACGTCAGCCCACTTTGCCGTTTCCTTGTCTATAAAAGCCTGGAACTCGGCCGGCGTATTACCGACCGGCGTCACGCCCATCGCCTTGAGCTTTTCCTGCATCGCAGGCTCCGCGATAATGGCCTGAACTTCCTTGCTGAGCTTTTCGACGATTTCCGGCGGCGTGCCGGGAGGAGCGAAGAGGCCATGCCACGAGGTCGCCTCGAAACCGGGAATCGTGCTTGCCATGGTCGGCACGTCGGGCAGCAAATCGGCCTTTCCGAGGCTGGTGACAGCCAGCGCCTTCACCTTGCCCGCCTTCACCTGCTGGGCAGCCGTCGGAATATTGTCGAACATCATATCCACATGGCCGGCCACGACATCGAGGATCGCCTGACTGCTACCCTTGTATGGCACGTGAGTAATCTTGATGCCGGCTTTGGTCGCGAGAAGCTCGCCGGCCAGATGGATCGAGGTGCCGACGCCGGAAGACGCATAGGTATGCTTGCCCGGCTCGGTCTTCAGGAACGCGATCAGCTCCTCTACATTGTTCGCCTTGATCTTGTCCGGGTTGACAACGAGCACGTTCGGCAGGCTGGCGATCAGCGAAATAGGTGCGAAACCTTTCTCTTTGTCGTAAGGCAGCGTCTTATAGAGCGTCTGGTTGATCGCGTTGGAGCTGACCGTACCCATGCCGATCGTATAGCCGTCAGGCTTCGAACGAGCGAGGTCGCCCAGACCGATGTTACCACCCGCGCCGGGCTTGTTCTCCACGATGAAACGTTGCCCAAGGCGCTTGTCCAGTTCCTCGGCAACGAGACGGCCGAACGTATCGGTATTGCCGCCCGCTGCGAATGGCACGACGACGGTCACGGTCTTGGTCGGATAATCCTGCGCGTAGCCCGGTTGCAAGCCGACGACACAGATAGCGGTCGCAGCGGCCGCAATCGTCATGAAACGTTTGAGCTTCATATTATTTCCTCCAATTATCCGGCCTCCTGCCGGTCCCAACCCTCCATTCCCCGACCCTCCGACGAAGAAATGAAAGCGCTTTCATTGTAACTTCAAAATCCTCATCCGCAACCGCGGCGTGAAAAATTTTAAATCATTATTTTCAATTGATTAGAACTTTTATCGCCAAATTTTGCGGTTTATCGCTTGATAAAAGCTATAATGAAAGCGTAACTCATTTTCACAGGAATGAGTGTCATGACCGATTACGACAAAAGCAAGCATATCAGGAACGGCGGTCCGGTGACGCTTGCCGATATAGCCAAACTCGCCGGGGTCTCGCCGGTCACCGTTTCGCGCGCCATCAACACTCCGGCGCTGGTCAAGCCGCACACACTGGAAGCGATCGAAAAGGTCATTGCCCGCACCGGCTATGTGCCAAATCTGCTTGCCGGCGGCCTCGCTTCACGCCGCACGAGGCTGATCGCCGCGATCGTCCCTTCGGTCGCCAGCACCATTTTTGCCGAAACCATTGAAGGGCTCAATGCCGAACTCGTCTCCGCCGGCTATCAGCTTCTGCTCGGCCTGTCAGGCTATGACCCCGGCCGCGAGCTGGAACTGACCCGTGCCATTCTTGCCCGCCGGCCGGACGGCATCATCCTCACCGGCATTACCCATATGAAGGAAACCCGCGCCATGCTCACGGGCGCGTCACTGCCTATAGTGGAAATATGGGACTCTACCCCCTCGCCGCTCGACACCGCCGTCGGCTTTTCCCATGCGGCAGTCGGTCGGCTGGTTGCCGAGCATCTGCTGATCCGGGGCTATGACCGCTATGCGCAGGTCGGCGCCAACGACCCGCGCGCCGTTCAGCGCCGCGATGGTTTCGTTAATCGGCTGAAAGGGATTGCCGAGGTCGAGTTGCCGGAACTGGATATGAATTCACCCTCCACCTTCCGCGACGGACGCATGGCAATGGCGCAACTTCTCGATCGAGGAGAGGGTTCGCTCGGCGTATTTTGCTCATCGGACGTAGTCGCGCATGGCGCATTGGCTGAAGCCCATGCACGCGGCTGCAACATGCCGGGGGAGCTCGCCATCATAGGCTTCGGCGATTTCGATTTCGCCCCGCACACCCATCCGCCGCTTACAACGGTCCGTATCGACCGTCGCGATATCGGCACCAAGGCGGCCCGCTCGATTCTTCGAAAGATAGCGGGTGATACAAGTGTGGAGGCGATGATCGATATCGACTTCCACATCGTTGCTCGCGGCACCGCCTGATTTAAGGTTTCTTGCCGAATTCGGCCGTGCCGCGCGTCCAATGTCCCGCCTGCTCCGATAGCGTGATCCCAAGTCCGGGTCGGTTTGGCACCAGCATGCGTCCCCCCTTGATTTCCAGCCGCTCGTTGAACAGGGGATCAAGCCAATCGAAATGCTCTACCCAAGGCTCAAGTTCGTAGGCTGCAGCCAGATGTAGATGGATTTCCATGGCAAAATGCGGCGCGAGCTGCAGCTTTTTCGCCTCAGCCAGTGCACAGATCTTCAGGAACTGCGTGATGCCGCCGACACGCGGCGCGTCCGGCTGGATGAAGTCGACAGAATTATTCTGGATGAGCGCAATATGCTCCAGCACGCTCGCCAACATCTCACCGGTCGCGATCGGCGTATCGAGCTGGGCCGCCAGCGCGGCATGTCCTTCGACGTCATACGCGTCAAGCGGCTCCTCAATCCAGGTTAGATTGTAAGGCTCCATGAGCCGACCGAAACGCATCGCATTCGGGCGGTCCCATTGCTGATTGGCATCGACCATCATTGCAGCACGGCCACCGATCCGGTCATGCACAGCGGCGACGCGCTTGAGGTCAACCGCCATATCCGGTTGCCCGACCTTGATCTTGATCCCGCCAATGCCGGCCGCGATCGACTGCTCGACGTTGTCGAGTACCTCTTCGATCGGCGAGGAAAGAAAGCCACCGGACGTATTGTAGCATTGTACGCTGTCGCGATGTGCGCCGAGCAGTTTGGCAAGCGGCAGTCCGGCACGCTTGGCTTTCAGATCCCACAGCGCGACGTCAAAGGCAGCGATTGCCTGCACCGCAAGCCCGCTGCGTCCAACGGAAGCCCCCGCCCAGCAGAGTTTGTTCCAAAGCTTGCCTATATCGTTCGGGTCTTCGCCGATCAGGACATGGGCGATTTCCTTTGCATGCTCATATTGTCCCGGCCCGCCGGCGCGTTTGGAATAGCTGAAGCCAATGCCGCTGTGACCGTGCTTCGTCTCGATTTCAGCGAAGAGGAACGCCACTTCCGTCAGCGGTTTTTGTCGTCCGGTGAGCACTTTCGCATCGCTGATCGGCGTCTTCAGTGGCAAGAAGACCGACGACAGCTTGATCCAGGCAATACTGTCGGCTCCGACAGTCGTCCTTTGCGGATCATTCGCTACTGGCAACTGCGTGTCCATGTTTCCACCCCATGTTCGGCTGCTCGGAGCCATATCCTCGCTTGACCAATAATCTCGAGATCAATTTAAGTCCAAGTCGATTATTATTGAATATCGATACAAGGATTGAATAGATGTTGGATATGGGTCAGGTCCGATCCTTTGTTATTCTGGCATCCGAGCTGAATTTCAGCCGGGCAGCCAGACGACTGAACATCACCCAACCACCGCTCAGCCGGCAAATCAGGCTGCTGGAGCAGGAACTCGATGTGAAACTGGTGGAGCGCACGAGCCGTCGCGTCACACTCACTGCTGCGGGAATGACGTTTCTTGCCGAAGCACAAAGGTTACTTGAGCAAAGCGACGCCGCGATAACGGCAACACGGAGGGCTGCGCGGGGCAGCGCCGGATCCATAAAGATCGCCTTTGTCGGAGCCGCCACATATAGTTTCCTGCCCAAATTCATAGGTCAAGCGCGCGCCGCAGCACCGCAGATCGAGCTGGAGCTTGTGCAGATGGAAACGTCCGAGCAGCTTCAAGCCATCAATGCTGGCGATATCGACCTTGGCCTCTCACGTCCGCTTGCCGGCACACACCATCTCGAAAGTATCTGTGTTGCGCAAGAGCCCATGATGCTGGCCATACCTCGTGCACATCCACTCGCCACCAAGCGCCGCCCTGGCCTGGATGCACTCAACGGCGAACCCTTTATCAGCTTCTCGACGCCAGCCCGCTATCTCCACGACAAACTGACGAGACTGATGGCTGACAATTCGGTCACACCCCGGATCGTTCAAAGCATGACCCACTCGCAGGCGATCCTATCGTTGGTCAGTGCCGGAATAGGTCTGGCAATCGTGCCCGCCGGCACACAGAACGCCTGTTTCGACAACGTCGTGTTTCGCCCGATGGATCTGCAGCAAGAATGTGTTGCCGAACTTCATGCCATCTGGAGCCCGAACAACCGGAATGCGCTACTGCCGGACATCTGCGGCCTTGTATCTGCCATCGACAGCTAAGGTTCGCAGGGATTAGCGAGGCTTTCAGATATCTGCATCCCAATAGGGATGAGTTCCGAAAAACTCGACCATAAAATCAATGCCAAGCGATTTTGAGGAAAACCGATGCTCTTACCGCCGATGCGAATAGCTGATCTCAGGCCTCCATATCCTATGTTCTCAACTGCCCATATCTGACCCGTCCCATGCCTGATTTTTTATCAGATACACTTGTAACGCATCGCCTACCCTCGGAGAAAAAATCTAAACAACTGACAAAATTATGAAATTTCAGTTTCACAATTGTTGGCATGAAACCTGCTTCTCTTTATTCGACTGGGCAAAAGTCCAGCACGGATTAAAAAAGAGGGAACGGTATGACAAAAACATCTTTGAGGAACTGGCGTGACGGGGGATTTTTGAAGACCCTGCGGACGGCAACGATACTCGGCGTGGCTTTTGCTGCCACTGCCAGCTCGGCATTTGCTGCCGGGACGCTCCGGATTGGCATGACGGCATCCGATATTCCCCTGACCACCGGTCAGACGGACCAGGGCGGCGAAGGCCAGCGCTTCATGGGATACACGGTCTACAATTCGCTGATTGAGTGGGACCTCAGCAAAGCCGACAAGCCCTCTGCGCTGATCCCCAGCCTTGCGACGTCCTGGACTGTCGACCCGGCCGACCATACCAAATGGACATTCAAGCTGCGTGACGGCGTGAAATTCCATGACGGAAGCGTCTTCAATGCCGATGCGGTCGTCTGGAACCTCGACAAGCTCCTGAAGACCGACGCCCCGCAATTCGACCAGCGCCAGTCGGCGCAGGGCAAATCGCGCATTCCGGCGGTTGCCAGCTACAAGGCGATCGATCCAACGACCGTCGAGATCGTCACCAAGTCTCCGGATGCGACCCTGCCCTATCAGATCAGCTGGATCCTGATGTCCTCGCCGGCAAACTGGGAAGCCCAGGGCAAGAGCTGGGAAAAGGTCGCGCAGCATCCGTCCGGCACCGGCCCGTGGAAGATGGAAAGCGGATTTACCCCGCGCGAACGTGCCGAACTGACACCCAATAAGGATTATTGGGATACAGCTCGCATCCCTAAGCTCGACAAGCTGGTGCTGATCCCCCTGCCGGAACCGAATACCCGCGTTGCAGCTCTGCGTTCCGGCCACGTCGACTGGATCGAAGCCCCGGCACCGGATTCCGTCAAGTCGTTGAAGGATGCAGGGTTCTCCATCGTCACCAATGCCTACCCGCATAACTGGACCTGGCATCTGTCCCGCGTCGAAGGCTCGCCGTGGAATGACGTTCGCGTCCGCAAGGCCGCGAATCTCGCGGTCGACCGCGACGGCCTGAACGAGCTTCTCGGCGGTCTGTCCATTCCCGCCCAGGGCTATCTGCCACCCGGCCACCAGTGGTTCGGCAAGCCCGATTTCAAGCTCGAATACAATGTCGAGGAAGCCAAGAAGCTGATGGCGGAAGCAGGTTACGGCCCGGACAAGCCGGTCACCACCAAGGTCGTCATCTCGTCCTCAGGTTCGGGCCAGATGCTGCCGCTCGCGATGAACGAATATATCCAGCAGACGCTCGCCGAAATCGGCATCAATGTCGAGTACGAGGTGATGGACTGGAACACGGTCATCAATGTCTGGCGCGCTGGCGCCAAGGATGCCAGCGCCAAGGGTGCGACGGCTGTCAACTACAGCTACTTCATCCAGGACCCCTTCACCGCGCTCATCCGCCAGTCGCAGTGCAACCTCGCACCGCCGAACGGCACCAACTGGGGTTATTACTGTGACCCGGAAATGGATGCCCTGTTCAACAAGGTGCGCACCACCTTCGATGCCGCCGAACAGGACAAGGTGCTGCAGCAGGTCCACGAGAAATATGTCAACGATGCGCTGTTCCTGATGGTGACGCATGACGTCAACCCGCGAGCCATGAACACCAGGGTCAAGGGTTTCGTGCAGGCGCAAAACTGGTTCCAGGATTTCTCGCCGATCACCGTCGATCCCTGATGCCCAACGCCCGGATCGTGCCCTAAAGGGCGCGATCCCCCTCGTTCAGGTTTTCCGGAGAAGCTCATGCTCGTCTACGCCTTTAAACGGCTTCTGCATGTCATACCCGTCGCGATCGGGGTCAGCATCGTCTGCTTCATGCTCATCCATATCGCCCCCGGCGATCCTCTCGCCGCCATCCTGCCGACAGATGCCTCGCTCGAATTGCAGGCGCAGATGCGCTCCTTCTACGGTCTCGACCAGCCGCTTCCGGTGCAATACGCGCTCTGGGCCTGGCATGCCCTGCAAGGCGATCTCGGCAATTCGATCGCCACCGGCCGCCCGGTGCTTGCCGAAATCCTCAGCGCCTCGGTCAATTCGATCATCCTCGCAGTTGCCGCCACTCTCATCGGCTTCACCTTCGGCTCTGCCCTCGGCTTCCTCGCAGGTGTCTTCCGTGGAGGCTGGATCGACCGCATCGCCTCCGGTCTTGCCATGCTCGGTGTCAGCGTGCCGCATTACTGGCTCGGCATGGTCCTCGTCATCGCATTTTCCGTCTCGCTCGGCTGGCTGCCGTCGATGGGCGGCGGTCCCGGCGGTTCGGACGGACGAAGCTTCAGCTGGGATTATATCCAGTATCTCATCCTGCCGGCCGTCACCATGTCGGTCATTCCGATGGGCATCATCGCCCGCACCATCCGCTCTCTCGTCGCCGACATCCTGTCGCAGGATTTCGTCCAGGCGCTGGCCGCCAAGGGGTTGATGACGAAACACGTGATGCGCCATGTCATCCGCAACGCCGCGCCGACGGCGATTTCCGTCATGGGCCTGCAGCTCGGTTATCTTCTCGGCGGCTCGATCCTGATCGAGACGGTCTTCTCCTGGCCCGGCACCGGCTTTCTTCTGAACGGTGCGATCTTCACCCGCGACCTGCCGATCCTGCAGGGCACGATCCTCGTGCTCGCAATGTTCTTCGTTTTCGTCAATCTCGTCGTCGACGTGCTGCAAAGCGCCATCGATCCGCGCATCCAGAGGAGCTGAGCATGGCCGCCATCACAGCCGAAATCGCGCCTGCACCAATTGCCGTGCCGAAATCCCCCGGCTTCTGGAGCGGCGTCCTGCAGCGTCTCTGTCGTGACCCGGTGGCGCTCGCGGCACTCGCCGTCCTCATCATCATCGTCGTGGTCGCCATCCTCGCGCCCTATATCGCCCCTTACGACCCGACCAAGGGCAGTGTCATCCGAAGGCTGAAACCTATCGGCACCGAGGGCTATATTCTCGGCACCGACGAACTCGGCCGCGACATGCTCTCGCGTCTCATCTACGGCGCCCGCCTGTCGCTGATCATGGGTGTTGTGCCCGTCCCGATCGCCTTCGTCATCGGCTCTATCATCGGCATCGTCGCCGGTTATGCCGGCGGCATCACCAACACGCTGATCATGCGCACGGTCGATGTCTTCTATGCCTTCCCCTCGGTCCTGCTCGCGGTCGCCCTTTCCGGCGCACTCGGTTCGGGCCTGACGAACGCGCTCGTCTCGCTCACCGTCGTCTTCATCCCGCAGATCGCCCGTGTCGCCGAAAGCGTCACCACCCAGATCCGCAGCCTCGATTATGTCGATGCAGCGCGTGCCTCCGGCGCCCCGGCAATCACGATCATCCGCGTCCATGTTCTCGGCAACGTGCTCGGCCCGATCTTCGTCTTCGCCACCAGCCTGATTTCGGTGTCGATGATCCTTGCCTCCGGCCTCTCCTTCCTCGGCCTCGGCGTTCGCCCGCCGGATGCCGAAGGGGCTTGATGCTGAATACGCTGCGCACCGCGATCTACAACAACCCGGCAGTCGCCGCCCTTCCCGGCGTGATGATCTTCGTCACCTCGATCTGTTTCAACCTTTTCTCGGACGGCCTGCGTCAGGCAATGGATGTGAAATCATGAGGACAGTCGCAGAGACCACCATTCCCGACCTGCCGCTCGGCGAACGCGGCGGCCCGGCCCAGCCGCTGATCTCGGCCCGCGGCCTGATCAAGCATTTCCCGGTCAAGGGTTCGGGCTTTCTTCAGCCGAAAAAAGTCGTGCGCGCCGTCGATGGCGTCGATTTCGACATCCTGAAAGGTGAAACGCTCGGCGTTGTCGGTGAAAGCGGCTGCGGCAAGTCCACCACCGCCCGGCTTCTGATGCAACTGATCATCCCTGACCAGGGTGAGATCCTGTTCGACGGTGAAAAGGTCGGTGCCGCCCTGCCGCTTGCCCAGTACCGGCGACAGGTGCAGATGGTTTTCCAGGACAGCTACGCCTCGCTTAATCCGCGCCTGACGATCGAGGAGTCCATCGCCTTTGCCCCCCGCGTCCACGGCGTGCCGCAGGCCAAGGCGATAGCCCGCGCCCATGACCTGCTCCACCGCGTCGGCCTTGAACCGGTTCGCTTCGCCGGCCGTTATCCGCATGAACTCTCCGGCGGCCAGAGACAGCGTGTCAACATCGCCCGCGCTCTGGCACTCGAACCGCGCCTCGTCATCCTCGACGAAGCCGTCTCCGCTCTCGACAAATCGGTTGAAGCGCAGGTGCTCAATCTGCTTCTCGACCTCAAGCGCGACTTCGGCCTGACCTACCTGTTCATCAGCCACGATCTCAACGTCGTGCGCTTCATGTGCGACCGGGTGATGGTCATGTATCTCGGCAAGGTCGCCGAGGTCGGCACGCGCGAGGCGATCTACGAAAACACGAAACACCCCTATTCAGCCGCCCTCCTCGCCTCCATGCCGAAGATGGATCCGGCGGAACGCACCGAAGAGCCGCCGCTTTCCGGCGATCCGCCGAACCCGATCGACCCTCCATCGGGCTGTCGGTTCCATACCCGGTGCAGCATGGCGGAGAGCGTCTGCTCCGCCACGCCCCCTGCCCTTGCGGTCGTCTCGGGGGAACAGCAGGCCGCCTGCCTGATGTCGGTTCCCGGTTCCGGCCACAGCCACGCGGCAAAACCTGCACCTGAATTGATGGAGGCCTGAGATGAACGAAGAGCAGACAGTCATCGATATCCGCGACCTCTCAGTTACCTTCCATCGCGGCCGCAAGCCGGTGAAGGCCGTCAACGGTGTCAGCCTGTCGGTAAAGGCCGGCGAAGTGGTGGCGCTTCTCGGCGAATCCGGTTCGGGCAAGAGCGTCACCATGCGCTCCCTGCTTCGTCTGCATCCGAAGGGCACGGATATCGCCGGCAGTATGGCGGTTGCCGGGCGTGATGTGATGGGGCTTTCGACACGCGAACTCGGCCAATTGCGCGGCGCCACCGTCTCGATGGTCTTCCAGGAGCCGCGTCTCGCGCTCGATCCGGTCTACACGATCGGCCAGCAGATCGAAGAAACTATCATGCGGCACGAAAAGGTATCGCGGCAGGCAGCGTCCGAACGGGCACTCGCACTCTTCCAGAAGGTGCGCATCCCCTCGCCCGAACGGCGGCTGAAGAATTACCCGCATGAAATGTCGGGCGGCATGCTGCAGCGCTCGATGATCGCCATGGCACTTGCCTGTAATCCGAAGGTTCTTCTTGCCGACGAGCCGACGACCGCGCTCGATGCGACGGTCCAGATCCAGATCCTGCTTCTGATCCGCGAGCTGCAGAAGGAATACGGCCTCTCGGTCATCTTCGTCACCCATGATATCGGCGTCGCGGCCGAAGTGGCAGACCGCATCGCCGTCATGTATGCTGGCCGGATTGTCGAGGAAGGCAGGGTCGGCGATATCATCCGCGAGCCGAAACATCCCTATACCAAGGGCCTTCTCGGCGCTCGTGTCGAACTCGCGCATGGCCGCGACCGGCTGGTGACGATCCCCGGTTCGCCGCCCGATCTTGCTGCCATGCCGCCCGGCTGTGCGTTTGCGCCACGCTGCGGCCAGGCCTCGGACATATGCCTCAGGGACGTGCCACCCTTGAGGCCGATCGGAGAGACAGGCAATATCGCCTGCATTCAGTATGCCTGAACTGAAGCATAATAAAAAACGCAATGACAAAGGGAGGCAGTCGTGCGGTCGTGCACGACTTGAGACATGACGCATATCACGCTGATCAACCCGAATACATCAACGGCTACCACAGCCATGATGACCGATATCGCGCGCAAATATCTGTCTGCAGAGGCGACCATCGAGGGTATCACGGCAGCCAGTGGCGTGCCGATGATCCTTGATGAGGAGCAGCTTGGCGCAGCCATTGACGGTGTCGTCGAAATGGGCCGCGCCAAATCAGGCACGTCGGATGGATTGATCATCAGCGCCTTCGGCGATCCGGGGCTCGAACGGCTGCGGGAGATTTGCGATATTCCGGTGGTCGGCATATGCGAAGCGAGCATGCTGGAAGCTTCGCTCGGCGGGCGACGCTTCGGTATCGCGACGGTAACGCCGGATCTTGTCGAGAGCTTCGCTGGAAAGTCCGATGCATTGGGCTTGACCCCGTTTTTCACCGGCACGCGGCTGACGAGCGGAGATCCGATCGCACTTGCATCCGATCCTCAGCGCCTGCATGCGGCACTGGCCGTCGCGGTACGTGAATGTTTCGAACAGGACGGCGCGGAAGCCGTGATCATCGGCGGTGGTCCGCTCGGACAGGCGGCTGACGATCTGCAGCGCCTTTTATCCGCACCGGTCATCGCGCCGATCCGTTCCGCCGTCGCACTGCTTCTTTCCCGCATCGCGGCACCTCCGGCAAGGAAAAGGATCGCACGGTGACAGGGGCGTCATCGCCCGACCGCCGGGACATATTTCCTGTTGCAAGCGTAACAACTCCAAGCGACATTCCGCCCGCTGATGACATGGCGGAGTTTCCCGTGACCAAGGACAGGTCTTTCCTCTATCGCGTAAGGCAGGCCCTGCCCGATCTTCGACCCGCAGAAAAGCGGCTAGGCGAATTCGTCTGCGATTTTCCGGGCGAACTCGCGAGCTATTCCGCCCAGGAACTGGCGGCATTGGCGCATGTTTCCAAGGCGACCGTCACCCGTTTCATCCAGCATCTGGGTTATGAGACCTATGAGGAAGCCCGCCGCCACGCGCGCGCAGAAAAGCAGACGGGCTCGCGGCTATTCCTGGCAACCGCAACCGATGCATCGACAGCACAATCCATGCAGGCGCATGTCGCGCAAAGCATGGCCAATCTTGAAGCGACGTTTCTCTCCATTTCTGACGGCCAGATCACGGCGGTGACCGACGCGATGATGGCGGCCCGAAAAGTCTGGGTGATCGGCTTTCGCAGCAGCCACCCTTTCGCTTCCTATCTGCAATGGCAGCTGACGCAGGTGATCGAGGATATCGTCGCCATTCCCGCGGCCGGCCAGACACTGGGCGAGCATTTCGTCAGCCTTCGGGAGGACGACGTCGTGGTCTTCTTCGCCCTGCGCCGCCGGACTGCTCAGGCCGATGCCATCCTCACCCAGGTTCGCAAATCGAAGGCGAAGCTTCTCTATGTTACCGACGAAGGCGCACCCTTCGACACGCGGGCGACATGGCATATGCAATGCCAGACATTCGCCCCCGGCCCCCTGTTCAATCACACGGCCCTGATGGCATTGTGCCATCTGCTGATCACACGATGCCTCGAAAAGGCGGGCACCGAGGGCCGCAAACGCTTAAGAAACATCGAAGCGCTGAATGAAAGCCTTGAGGAACTCTGAGCTGTCTTGAACGCGATCTGCAAAGGCAGCGCTCGCAGGTTGGTGGTCAGGGGCTTTCATGTGGACTGAACCCGTGGGTTGGTCGTGCCACGCGATATCGCCATCGCCGGCTTCGGGAACTATGAATGGCATCGGTGTCCGACCCTGGGATCGCCACCATTAACGTGGACAGCTTCGTAATCGGCGCGCAGGCGGCCGAACAGATGATTGCCATGCTGGAAAACCGAAGTGCGGCGAAGATCATAAAAACAGGCTATAATGTCTTGCTACAAGGCAGCACCTGAGAGCCGCTATCCAGCAAACAAGATCGGCTGCACGGGCAGAAAAATCCGGCGTGTTGGTGGTGTGAGTACCGCGTAAACGGCAAGCCTTCAGGCGGCCGCTTTTGCTTTCAGGATGAGGATCGATACCAAGCGACTACGCTTCATTTCTCACTCCCGCGTTTTGTTTTCGATTGCATATGTTATCGATAACATCTATGTCAACGTCAAAGAAGCTTATGAGCCGGGAGGAATTTCTGATGTCATTTCCGCTGTTCGATCTGACGGGTAAAACCGCG